>Ga0129310_1000004_pt1 | contig 388717 bp, 349 predicted proteins | sample Go1ome_2_FD_94433 | JGI IMG/M metagenome (GOLD analysis project Ga0129310, IMG submission 94433) | Western lowland gorrila individual fecal microbial communities from Wisconsin, USA - Go1022A metagenome | ecosystem: Host-associated > Mammals > Digestive system > Large intestine > Fecal...
CGGCAGTTTTTCAAAATGGTGCAGAATAAGATGCATTGGGCTGTACATCGGCATACAGCAGCAGAATTGATTGTAGAACGTGCAAATGCTGAAAAAGAACATATGGGTCTGACAACATGGGAATCAGCGCCAGATGGGAAAATTGTCAAAGCAGATGTTACCGTTGCTAAGAATTATCTGAGCGAAAAGGAAATGTCCTATTTACAGAGAATCGTTTCACTGTATCTTGACTATGCGGAGTTACAGGCGGAACGAAGAATACCAATGAGTATGGAGGACTGGGCAAAGCGCCTTGATGGTTTTCTGGAGTTTAACGGGAATGAATTGCTGATGGAACCGGGAAAAGTCAGTGCAGAACAGGCAAAACTTCATGCAGAGACTGAGTTCGAAAAATATCGTATTGTTCAGGATCGGTTATTTATGTCAGACTATGATAAGTATTTGTTAGAATTAGAACATCAAGCGGAGCAAAGTGAGACATAAAGATGATTATATTGTTTCCGCTTGGAGAGAATTGCGCCCTTCTGCCATTATTATTATCCACTCAACAAATGTTGAAGTGGTAATAATGATGCAGAATTGTGGTTTGGAAGGAAAGTAGAGAAGATGAACCACAAGATGTAGCGGATTTTGGCGAAAAATGGCCTTGAAACACCGAGAAAATGGCTGTACTTTGACCTTCGGAAATAATTGTTTTATTTATATCATCTGGATGATAGTTATGTTAAATGAGAATCCTAATCCCCCAGCTATGCTGAGGAGAATCGTTTAAGTGGAAACGAGGAGGATATCAATAGAGATCCTCCTATGCTAAAATGAGAATAGTGTTGTAAGCCAAACTTAAGCATAGGAGGAGGTCCAAATGGACAATAAAAGTTTATCACATAGTCGCTGGAAATGCCAATACCATATAGTGTTTATTCCAAAATATCGGATGAAAACGTTGTATGGTCAAGTAAGGAATGATGTAAGAGAGATAATCGCGACATTATGCAAGTACAAAAATGTAGAGATTGTTCCGGGTGCAGTATGTATCGATCATGTACATTTAAGTGTGGCAATTCCAACCAAGCTAGGCATATCAAGTTTATGGGATGCTTAAAGGGAAAAGTATGCTAGTAAGAATAGATTTGGTGAATATGAGCATGTGGTTTGCCGTAAAGCTATTGATATTTTTATGCGTGAGAGACATTCACATAAAGTGTTTCTTTGGGTATCTCAGAAAATGAAATAAAACCACTGTATTTATATGTTCTCAAACCGGAGGGATGTGAACAACTTGCTACTCTTTTAATAAATGAAAACCTTATATCCTCTGCGATACCGCATCAAACCATTGAGGAAACAACAGAGTATTTAATTAAACATTGTAAGCAATCACTCTCAAATAATTGTACTTGTTTTTTCAGATGGTAAATATTTTAAAGACAGTACAAAGACGAACCTGGAGAGTCAAATAAGGGAAGTTTTGATTTATATGTATCAATTATCGGAAGAGTTACGTTTGGAGCGCGTAAAGCGGGAAGAAGAACATAAATTATGGGTAGGGAAGCAAAGGCTGGCTGAGGAACGTAAGCAGAGACTTGAGTATGAAAATGATTAAGTGGATTAAATGAGCTTCGGATAAAGCAGTTGGTTTGATCCTATCGTTTGTCGTGAGGACGAATTCCTTGGGAAAAGGGAACATGATAAGAACATATTTATACAAAATCGTTATGGATATTAGCTGTGATAGGATAAATTTATATATGCAGTCTTAGCATTCTGATCCATAATCAAACGTTGTGTAATAGAAATCCGTAATCTTCTAACGGGAACCCTTTTGTTTGAACTATCCGGAATTTCCGGATAGTTGACTCCTGCGCCAGTTATAATCATAGAATCAGAAACAAAAAGGAGAGGTTTGTATGATACGGTTGTTTGAGTCTCGGGATTTGGATAACATAATGGAGATCTGGCTGGAGGGAAACCTGCAGGCCCATGCATTTATAGGGGAAGAACACTGGAAGCAGAACTATGAATCAGTTAAATCAGTTCTGCCCAGCGCGGAAGTTTATGTGTATGAGGAGGCAGAGGAGATCCGGGGCTTCATTGGATTGGATGCCAGTTATATTGCCGGATTATTTATAAAAGAGGAATACCGGGGAAGGGGAATCGGCCACCAGCTGATTGAGACTGTAAAGCGGAAGAAGAATCTGTCCCTGCATGTATATGAAAGAAACTCCGGAGCGGTGGCGTTTTACCTGGCAGAGGGATTCAAGGTTAAAGAGAGCATAACAGAAAAAGAAACAGGTGAGAGAGAATACCTGATGGTCTATGATGAATCGGAATAGAGGAATGTTTGGTGGATCATAGTAAGAGCAGTTACTTGGGTTTTAAAATTGTGGGGTGTTACGATGCCAATATGGAACCCTTGGCATGGCTGTAAGAAAACCAGTCCGGGCTGTCTGAATTGCTATGTATATCGCAGAGATGCGGAATTTGGGAAAGACAGCAGTATTATAGCCAAAACTGCCGGTTTTCATCAGCCCATTAAACGCAGCCGAAGCGGTGAGTATAAGATCCAGCCGGGAGGAGAGAGTGTCTATACCTGTATGACCTCGGATTTTTTTCTGGAGGAGGCCGATGAGTGGCGACCTGCGGTATGGAACATGATACGGGAGCGCAGCGATCTGCGTTTTGTGATTATCACAAAACGATCCATCGCTTTGGCGTAGGCCTTCCAGAGGATTGGGGACATGGATATAACCATGTTACCATCTGCTGCACCTGTGAAAACAAGAAAATGGCGGACGCCAGGCTCCTGATTTTCCTTATGATGTCCCATTCTGGTTTAAGCAGACCGGAGCAAATTTCAAAAAGGGAAAACGTGTGTATTGCATTGAGCGCAAGGATCAGATGAGCCAGGCTGCGAAGGCTGGGATTAACTATAGATGTTAATAAAGTGGTTGATAAAGTAATTAAGGATATGATAGTTACGTTTTTGCGCAGCCAATTAGAATCTGAAAGGAGAACTATATGAAGATAGTACATATCATGATTCAGATTTGTAGTATTGCCGCATTTGCCGCCGTGTGTTATTTGCTTCCTCCAAGAATAGCATATTTGATTTTGTTACTTTTGCTTATTAGAATTTTTTCCTTTCTTAAGGCGACAAAAGGAAAGAAAATTGAACATTCTCAAGAGCCGGGGAAAGCCTTGCTTGTAATTGATATGCAGGAGGCGCTGTGCGGAACAAATGGAATATATCCAAGCAGGCAAACGTTTGTGGAACGTGTGAATAAAACGATCAGAGAAGCTGGATGCAGAAATCAAAGGGTAGTCTATATTTGTCAGGAGTTTTCTAAATTTGATCTACTTTTTTGCTGTTTATCAATGGGGGGCCGGCTTTTAAAAGGAACAAAGGGGGCGGCATTTTGTTCCGCTTTAGAAATAAAGGGAAACGCAATTTTTACGAAACATCAGCAAAATGCATTTACATCTCATAAGCTATGTGAATATCTGAATGAAAATAAAATTGATACAATTATGATTGCCGGATTGGATGCTGCCTCTTGCGTTTCCAAGACAGCTCTTGGCGCGGTAAAAAGGGGCTTTCATGTTTCCATCATACATAATTGTACTATGAGCAAAAAGGTCGGCATAATGGATAAGGCTTTGATGAAACTATCCGACTACGGCATTGAAATTCAAGAAAACATTTAAAACAATCCATCATACTTTATTGAGTATAAGATACATTATGGCAGATTCCGGCTTGTGGAATTGGAAAATTTCAAACAGGCTCTTCCACAGATATGAGACAGATAAAAAGGGATAAAAAAGATAAAATAAGTGCTGACCGAAAAAAGTAAACGGTTAGCCTTTTTTAATGAAATAAATTGCATTCTTGGGACAAGCAATAAAAATTTATCTGAGCCGGTCTGTGCTCCCTCTTCTGAGCCGGTCTGTGATCCCTCTTCTGGGCAGGACTGTGATCCCTCCCCGAAGCAAGACTGTAATCCTTCCCAAGTGTTGAAGAATTTGGAATTTTGTTTTCTTTATACGCGTAACAGTAAATATTTCCATTTTTCTAGAACTTCGACATTAGCCGGGATTAAATAAGGATCCTTTCGCGTATATGGTAAGAATATGCTAGTATATGCATTGCATCCCTCCTGAAAGAGTGGTACAATAAAACAATACCCATCATGAGCAGGGTGGGTGATCGTTTTTAGAAATTACTGTTTTCTCAGGAAATGCCGGACGGATTATGCTTGGCTGATAAAGAATATCGGGCGCAAGAGATGTTATTTTAAACTGGAGGACAAGGATGGGAAAAAGGGATGAGCTGAATGAATTGATTTACGAGTACTATGAGTCTCGTATTCTCTTTGGTATATACAAGTACGGCGAACAATTGAAGTCGGTACCACAAATTTGCACTTTGTTCAGGGTGGCCCGGAATACCGTACAAATTGCGTTTAGCAGGCTGGAAGAGAATGGATATATAAAAACAGAAAAGCGGAAAGTTGCCAGGGTTGTTTATCAGGGATCGGAAGAACTGTTTAGGGAAAATGTTGTAACGTATTTTGCTCTGCGCAGGGAGGGGATCCAGGACGTTCAATTTAACGGTAATTTAGTGTTTTCATCAATATGGGAAAAGGGTATACAGAATTTAAAACAGGATTTGCAGAAAAACCCCGGTGGGACGAAGACAGCGGGCCAAGCCGCATCAGAGCCAATCAGGCTGTATGTGGACGTTTTGAATACATTTCATAATGAGTTATTGCTTGGCCTTTTTTGGCAGAACATGCGTTATATCAGTTATTTCTATCCCCCTAGAAATGATAGGAAGGCGAATTATGCAGTGGAAGATTTATTATCAGCGGAAAATGCAAACCGCCTAAAAGAAGAAACAGATGCCTATTATTATAATATCTATTTGGGTATTATGGAGTTTATTGACTTAAATCGTGAAACGTATCATCTGGAGCATGAGACTCAGATTCCGTTTATATGGACAATTTACCGGAAGCGGCCGCAGGTTCGTTATACGCTGGCCTCCACCATTATCCGTGAGATTCTGTGGGATGTTTATCCGGTTGGAAGCTATCTGCCCTCGCTGCCCAAGATGGCGGAGCGGTATCATGTTTCCTTAATTACAGTACGCCGGACTTTGGATGTATTGAACTCACTTGGGGTGACCAGGACTTATATGGGGGTTGGGACAAAGGTCTGTCTGGAATCAGTTGACATTGATATCATGGGCAGACCTGAAATCCGGGAAAACCTGCGCCTTCATGGAGAGGCAATGCAGATACTGGCTTTGACGGTCCGCAATGTGACTCACTATACATTGGAATCGGTTAAAAGAGAGAGGAGTAAGGAACTGTTACAGACAATAAGAATGCTTCATGATAAAAATAACAGTATACTTTGTATAGATGTTCTTCTGAATTTCATCTCCAGCGAATGCCCTTCCGCGTCTTTGCGGGAGATTTACGGTAAATTGAGGGAGCTTGTAGCCTGGGGGTATATTTTTTCGGCTGTATTAATGGCAGCCGGGCAGATGGAAGCCAATTCGGATGATCTGATCTGCCGGATGGAGGATGCTCTGCAAACTGACAATTCAGAAGTGTTTGCCGGACTTTGGCAGTTGTTTGTTGAGGAGAGGCTTAATTCCTTCTATAAAAAGTTCCCTTTGTGGAATGCACAAGGGGATCGATTCTCGCCATGACAGCCAATGGGTTTTATGAATGAGGCATTGGCGGCAGGAATGCACTGCCATATTGGGAAAACGATTGATATAGACGTGCTTTATAGAACCATGTCTGAACTGTTAAGACAGTGATATCATATCATTACCGGGAGGGTATTATGTTGGGACATATACAGAATATGAAATTAAGGGCCAGACTGCTGTTATCATATGCAGTGATCATCATCATATGCCTGGCGGCAAGTATCACAGCGCTGTTTATGCTGAATAGAATCGGTAATAACCTGTCTTCCTTTTACAACAATAATTATACCGTTACGGTTCATGTGTGGATGGCAAAGAGGGAAATGCAGGCTGCGCGTGCGGATCTCCTGAATGCCATATTAGATTCGGACGTGGACGATAATGAGAACGTGGAAAAAGCAAACAGGCATCTTGGTAATATGCGTGCGGCATTCCCTGTGATCCGGAAGTCATTTAAGGGGGATATTGCATTGGTGGATCAGGTTGATTCTTTCTTAGAGCAGGCTATCGTATACCGCGACCAGGTGTTTGAACTGATGGAATCAGATCAACGTGGGGAAGCTTATGAGGTCATGAAATTAAATTATATCCCGCTTCTGGACCAGATGTCGGATACGCTTCAGGAAATAGCAGATGTAGCAGGCCGGAATGCGAAGCTTATGGTGGAAGAAGGGGAGCAAGCGCGGACAGCTGCAATTGTTATAGTGATTGTAATTATGGTATTAAGTATTGTGTCGGCATTATTGTTTGGGCTTTATATATCCAATGGTATTCTCAGGCCTGTCAATGAAATCCAGCATGCCGCCCAAAAGCTGGCCGGAGGAGAACTTGATGGAGCATTTGTCGCCTATACATCAGAAGACGAATTGGGTAAAATGTCGGACAGCATACGCGATTTAATCAGCTACCAGCATACGATCATTGAGGATATCAGCGATATCCTTGGTTCCATGGCACAAGGGAATTTCAGGGTTCAATCGAAAGCGAGAGAATATTACAGGGGTCAGTATAACCGTATCTTAATTTCCATGAGGGAGCTGCGCGATAACCTTGACAGTATTCTTTTGCAGATCGGCCATTCGGCAAAACAGGTTGCAGACGGCAGCGAACAAGTATCTGCCGGAGCGCAGGCGCTTGCCCTGGGGGCGGCGGAACAGGCCGGATCGGTTGAAGAACTTGCAGCAGCCGTACATAATATATCTGAACGTGTAAATGAAACAGCGGAAAATGCGGGTGATGCACGTGTTCAGACAGATCAGGCAGGTATACAGGTTTCCATGAGCAGTAAAAAGATGCAGGAAATGATTGATGCAATGAAAGTAATCAGTGAAAAGTCCAGTCAGATTTCTAAAATCATAAAAACAATTGAGGACATTGCATTTCAAACAAATATTCTGGCTTTAAATGCTTCTGTGGAAGCGGCGAGAGTAGGTAAGGCCGGGGAGGGATTTGCGGTAGTCGCAAAAGAGATCCGTAATCTGGCGGACAGAACATCGGAAGCATCTAAAAATACAACGGTGTTAATTAAAGAATCAGCGGCTGCGGTTGAAGAAGGAGAAAGAGCAGCCTGTGCAACAGCAGGCTCGCTGGCACAGGTGGTAAAAAGTACAAAACAGGTGATAATGACAGTGGATAAGATAGCTGCCGCAACCAACTATCAAAGCGAATCCGTTTTACAGATTACAGCAGAAGTAGGACAGATATCGGATGTGGTGCAGAGTAACTCCGCAACGTCAGAAGAATTGGCTGCCGCCAGTGAAGAACTTTCCTCACAGGCGCAGGTATTGGAAGAACTGGCTGAACGGTTTGAATTGTATGGATGAGCCCTGTATACTCTTTTCCGTAAAGTTCCCTCTGGCATTTGCAGGATAATAGATTCTGGTCAAATGCTTGTACGATGAAGTGCATCTGGACCAGCGGAACATTCCGGAGAATGGAGGACGTTATGAAAAGAGGAAATAAAAACCGGGCGATTGCTTTTGTCATAGCGACATTAGCCGTTTTATCACTTGCGGTCTGCGTCTATATGAAACAGCTCACCAAAGCAACTGACGCCTCGGTGGTAGCTTCGATGCAGGAACTATCCAAACACGATATGCAGAACATTCAAAGTGAACTGGAAAACTCGTGGGATTCCCTGTCTGCGGTTTATACCAGAACGCAGACCAGCCAATGCGCTAATATTCAGGAGGTTTGCAATCGCTTGAATTTGGAGCAGATTTCCAATATATTCAATACAATTTATTTGGTGGATTCTGATGGAAATACATACTCCGGCTCAAATGTAATAAAAAATGAAAAGGACAAGGAGTATGTATTGTCACTCTTTTCCGATCAAGATAAAATTGTTATGCGCTATGACAATTTGGACGTTTTGGAAACGATCACAGAAAGTCTTGTGTATGGAGTTCGGTGTGAGCCCTTTCAGGTGGACAGTATTCAGTTTATTGGAATCATCGGCTTTTCAAAAATCAGTCTGATGGCGGAGCGCCTGAAAATAGACAGCTTTGACGGGCGTGGCTATACCGGAATTATTGACATAGACGGAAATTACGTTGTCAACCGGGACCGCAGCGCGGGAATAGGGAAAATCGACAACTATTTTGAACAGCTGCAAAATCGTGCGGGTCTGTCGAAAAAGGAAATTTCGGATATTATCGCCCGGATAGGGCAGGAAGAAGAGTTTCTATTGCACTTTAATTATATAGATCAGGGAGCACAGGTGGTATCCTTTATTCCGATGCCCGGTACGACATGGAGTATCGTTCTCACAGTTCCACAGGAGGTGTTCCGCGAACAGACTCAGCAGTTTGTACTCATGACAGTTGTGATGCTTGCGGTGGTTGTGATCGTTTTGTGCTTAATGATGTTTGCGATTGTCCGCATCTCTCTGATTTCCGCAACCGCAAGAGCGGAAGCAAAATCCCGCGGCGAGTTCCTTTCAAACATGAGCCACGAGATACGCACGCCTCTTAACGGAATCATCGGCCTGATCCATCTGATGCAGCAGAACATTGGGGATCATGAACGGATGACAGGATATCTTAGAAAATCTGATTCAACTGCAAAATACCTGCTTTCACTTGTCAACGATATTCTGGATATGTCAAAGCTTCAATCTGACAAAATGGTGTTGGTGCCAAAGCCGTTTTCTGTTGACGAGCTGGTTTCCACGACTGAGTCTCTGATGCGCAGCCGTATGGAGGATAAGGAGATTGACTTTCGGGTCGAAACAAGTATTATCTGTTCCAATCTTATTGGAGATGATATGAGGATTGAACAGATCCTGGTCAATATTTTGGGAAATGCGGTTAAATTTACTCCAAAGGGCGGCCGCGTCATTATGCGGGTACTCCAGTCGGCCGAAGGTGAAAGGATATTGACAACCTATCAGGTAGAAGACACCGGCTGCGGCATGAGCGAAGAGTTTCAACAAAAGATATTTGATCCGTTTAGCCAGGAGCACAGCGGTATTTCACAGGGGAGCCAGGGCACCGGTCTTGGTATGTCCATCAGTTCTCTGCTGGCGAAGCAAATGGGAGGCACGCTGTCTGTGACAAGCCGGCTTGGCAAAGGAAGCTGCTTTACCTTGTCTTTAGTGTCAGAGACTGCCCCGGAGGATTTTGGCAGTGCTGCCGCGGCAGACATCGTACACCAGGACCATGAAAACGAGAGAAAACTGCATATTCTGGTAGCTGAGGATAACGACTTAAATGCGGAAATCCTTATGGAAATTTTGGATACATCGGGTTTCACCGCAGTGCGGGCCGCAGATGGAGGCGAGGTAGTTGAACTGTTTGAAAAGTCCTCTCAATATGAGTTTGGGCTTATCCTGATGGATGTGCAAATGCCTGTGCGAAATGGCTATGAGGCGGCAAAGCTCATCCGCAGGCTGAATCGTCCTGACGCCAAGACGGTTATTATTTATGCGTGTACAGCCAATACGTTTAGGGAGGATCAGGACCGGGCGAGGGAAGCTGGAATGGACGGTTTTATTGCAAAACCAATTGATGTAAGTAAGATGATGCAGAAGCTTGCAGCAGTAAAATAGAGGGGAGAAAAAATGAAAAATTGGATACGGATTGTCACGGGGGGAATAATCGTTGTTATGTTTTTAGGTGCGCTTACCGGATGCAAAACACAGGAAGCAGCCAAGAAGCAGATCACACTGAGAGTAAAAATCCCTCCGCTGACCGTGGCCAACGCCGACACAGGCATTACCGATTCTTATGAAGTATTAAGCAAGGCAGGCCAGGAGTTTGCCGCCCAGTACACGGAATGCGATGTCACGGTGGAGGTTGTGAAGTTCGGCTACACGGAGGAGGACGAATATATTACCGGATGCTTTGATACGGATGATGCAGCGGACATTCTGCTTGAAGGCTACTTTAACATGTCGGGATATATACATACAGGCCGTGTGGTGCCGCTGGACGACATTATCACGGAGGAAATGCGGGCAGATGTTGATGATATGCTCTGGAAAATGAGCCAGGTGGAAGGCAAGACCTATATGCTGCCTTACTACAGCCTTCAAAACACGCTGATTTATAACCGGGATCTGTTCCGTCAATGCGGACTGGCGGAGTACGTTGGAGAGGATGGCACGATACAGAACTGGACACCGGAGGAATGGGAGCATATTCTCTCCACATTGGCTGCAGGGCTGCCTGAGATGACCTATCCCATGTTGATGTATGCCAAGAACGACCAGGGAGATACGCATATCATGACTTTACTGCGCAGCAAGGGGAGTCCGTTCTTTGATGAAAATGGACGTTTTAATCTCAATACAAAAGAGGGGATTGCCGCCCTGCAGTGGATCGCGGATTCCTACCAAAAGAGTTATTTCCCAGCCGGTTGTGAAAATATGGAGATTGTTGACTGCAGTGATCTGTTTACAAATAACCAGCTTGCCATCTACATGGCAAACAGCGCCACATTGCCTGGTATGGACAGGAGTTCAACAGGGGTTGCCAATTTTCCCAGCCTGAATGGGAACGGATATAATACATCGTTTGTCACCGGCTTTGAGATTTTTGACAATGGGGACCAGGAGAAGGTTCAGGCCGCCAAGGATTTCCTGCGTTATTTTATGTCCACTGAGGAACTCATGAATTATGCGCAGGTTGGTATCCCCGCCAGCAACGCCACAGCAGAGCGTGTAAGCCAGTACATTTTTATGCAGGAGGCATATACCGCCAACGCAGGCAACACGGTGGACTTCACCGCAAACAATCCAAACTGGCGCGGTGTGCGCGATGTATTTTATACACATATCCATGAACTGCTTGTTGGAACCAAAACACCCCAGGAGGTAGCCGAGGCGCTTGATAAGGAGTGTAATGCGGCAATTGAGACAGGTTGGAAAACTAGTAAGCTGCATCAGTAGGACGGGGCGGACGGAGGGAAAGACACTTATGGAGAGAAAATCACCTTGACGCCGTTTAACCGGGGTGGATATCGGGCATGCCCGGAATCAGGAGAATGGAGGAACAGACATGAAGGAAACAAAGCTGGATAAGCAGAAAAAGAACCTTGTAAAACTTGGTGTAATGGAGGAATCAGATACGCTGATTGATTTTTTACAGGCCAATTACATTGAGCGCCTAATAGGAAAATTGGGCCAATGGAAGAAGGGATGGGCATATTTTACGGAGGAACGACTGATCGTGACAACCGGATTATTGGAAGAAAATATTGTGATTCCCTATAAAAATATCCAAAAATTGGAGAAATGCTCACAGACTTTTATGCCCATCGGAATTGCCATTACTTATGAGAACAAGGAGAGCGGTGAAATCATAACTGATAAAATTTCCATGATGAAGCGGGATAAATGGATGGCTTTTATGGAGGAACGCTGTAAAACAATATGACAAACAATGTGCGTTAAAGGTCCCTCCGCATTGACATAATCCCGGCAACCATCTATAATTATTTTAAAATCCAGGGAAGGGTGAGTACAATGTTATTTGGAAAATTTTGTATTGAGTTTGGCTCCGAACAAGTATATACCACAAAACATTGTGCGGAGCCTGATAAGAAAAGGGAATCTATGAAACCATAGATTCTGTTTTATGATCTTTAGGGTCGCAGACAGTGTTTTGTCTGCGGCCTTTTGTTGTCTTTTTTTATATTGACACCACAGCAGAAGGCGCACGTTACCGTGCCGGCCTTCTGTTTTTTTGAGAAAGGAAATGAACCCAATGATTGATAAAGAGAATTTAACCACGGGAAGTGTACCTAAAAAGCTGATCGCCTTTGCGCTTCCTTTGTTGTTGGCAAACCTGCTCCAATCGTTTTACAGTATTGTAGATATGCTGGTGGTGGGCAGGATTGTTGGAAAAACAGGGCTTGCGGCCATCAGCAATGCCTCTATGGTAAGTTTTATCATCAATTCCATCTGTATTGGTGTTACAATGGGAGGGACGGTTTTGATCGCCCAGTTCAAAGGCGCCGATGACGTGAAAGGGCAGAGCGAAACAGTGGGCACATTATTTTCCCTTACCCTGACCGCGTCAGGTGTTGTCACCGCCGCTGCGCTGCTAGGGTATAAGCCGCTGTTCGGCCTGTTAAGCATCCCATCGGATGCAATGGGGGATGCCTGTGAATATATGGAGGTCATCTGCCGGGGAACGGTTTTTGTGTTTGGGTATAATGGGGTATGCTCCATTATGAAAGGATTTGGGGATTCTAAAAGTCCCCTGTATTTTGTTGGGATTGCCGCCATTGTGAATATTGTGTTAGATCTGCTGTTAGTTGGCCCATTTGGAATGGGGGCCAAAGGAGCGGCATATGCAACGATCTTTTCCCAGGGTATTTCATTTGCAGCAGCGATGATCCATCTGAAACGCAGAAGCTTTATTTTTGATTTTAAGCCGGAACATTTTGTAGTCAAAAAGGATAAGCTGGCCATGATCCTAAAGGTGGGGCTGCCTACGGCTGTTCAGATGGTGGTAGTGAACATATCCTACCTTTTAATCACCGGGATGCTCAATCAGTTTGGGGTAGCGGTTGCCGCGGCCTCCGGTGTGGGCTTAAAGATCAATACGTTTGCAGGTATGCCCTGCTGGGCCGTGGGGCAGGCAGTCACAGCAATGGCAGGGCAGAACATGGGGGCGAATAACAGGGAACGGGTGAGGGAAACAACAAACACGGGACTTTGCCTTAACCTTGCAATCACCGCTGTGGCGGTATTGTTTGTCCAGATTTTTGCAGGACCGATCATCAGGCTTTTTGACCCGGTGAGCCCGGAGGTCACACGGGATGGTATCTTGTACCTTAGAATATGCTGCGGGCTTAACAGCCTGATCTATGGGGCTATGTATACCTTTGATTCCTTTGCCATTGGGGTCGGCTCCGCCAATGTCGCTATGGTAAACGCTCTTTTGGACGCGGTGGTGGTGCGGCTGCCTGTGAGCTGGCTGCTGGCATTTCCATTGTCCTTTGGATTTCCCGGTGTATATCTGGGACAGGCTCTTTCTCCCATTCTTCCGGCGGTTGCCGGGGGGCTGTATTTTAAGAGCAGAATATGGGAACGTGGGAATTTGATCAGGAGAAAAGGGACGGAAGAGGAGGAGAATACGTAGATGGATCGGAAAAAGCTGATTGACCAAAGCATCGATTACATTATGCACCCACCATGTTTAAGCAGTCCATACCCACCCATGGCATGCCTATTCCTTGTAACCCGGAGCAGGCGGCACGGTTTAAAAGAGCAGAGGAATATGCGGCCCAAATTGAGTCGCCCATGGAAATGCTGCGCAGCGCAAACACGCTGACAGTGGACAGCCTGCGGGCATCATGTGCGGATGAAGTCGTTTTTTTACAATACAAAACAGGAGATTAATGATATAATAATATAATACGCAGCATGTTCATTCCGGTCAAAGGACACGCTGTATGGGAAAATAATAATTGAGGAGAAAATTGTATGAAGAAATGCATCTTATTTGTGATTTTAGAGCCATATGCCGACTGGGAGGCTGCTTATCTGTCCTCCGCCCTCCAAATGTTAGGGCAGGGTATGTATGAGGTTAAGACCGTGTCTTTGACAAAAGATCCGGTATGCTCCATTGGAGGTTTTTGTGTATTGCCTGATTATGATATCAATTCGATTCCTGCCGATTATGAGGCGCTGATTTTGGTTGGAGGAATGGCGTGGAGGAATGAAGAAGCCCGCAGGATTCAGCCTCTTGTGGAGAAATGCCTGGAGAAAGGAAAAGTTTTGGGCGGTATATGCGATGCATCAGGGTTCCTTGGTACAGCGGGAGTTTTGAACAATGTGAATCATACAAGCAATGACCTTAATGATCTGAAACAGTGGGCAGGCAAGGCCTACACCGGGGAACAGAAATACGTTATGAGACAAGCGGTCAGGGATGGAAACATTGTCACGGCCAATGGAACGGCTCCTCTGGAGTTTGCAAAAGAAGTGCTGTTCGCCCTGAAAGCAGCCCCGGAAAAGGTTATTACAGAGTGGTATAATTTCCATAAACTAGGATGGTATAATGTGTCAATGCCGGAGGATGCAACCAGCTGGAATGAGTGACGAGCATGATTGCTCATGAGGAAAAATGTACATTGACAATCAGCAGTTTCTTCGGGAGTATACTTAGGCTGATGGGAGGAATTTATGAAACGGTGGATACAAGTTGCATTTTTTAAAGCACTTTTTATTTCTGTTGTTTTTAACCTGATCTGTCTGATTTATGGGTCAGTGACCAGGAATCCATATAAGATATCATTATCACTGGAAGTGATCTTTTTCTTAGTGATATTCGTTGCCAATTTGTTGGAATATCTGTGGAGGAACCGAAAAAAATAATCCGGTTTTATTGCGTGTAAATATTGAGAACTGCTGACCCTGGAAAAAAGTCAGCGGTTCTTTTTGATAAAATGAGTGAATTGGGAAGAAGCCTATGAATTGGGAACCCTGGACAGGGTGTTATAAAGTAAGTGACGGATGTACGAATTGTTATTTCTATGGGCCCCATGGGAAACGCTATGGTCAAAATACCATACAAATGACTGATCAATTTGATTGGCCCATCAGGAAAAAAGCTAAGGGCGAATATAACATAAAGGGAAATAAAATCCTTGCCACCTGTTTTGCCACTGACTTTTTCCTGCCTGAAGCGGATGAATGGCGCAAAGAAGCATGGTCCATGATCAGGGAACGGACAGATATAGAATTTCTGATCCTGACAAAGCGGATCGACCGCTTCCTTGTATCCCTTCCATCTGATTGGGGCCGGGGATATGACAATGTGAATATTGGATGTACGGTAGAAAACCAAAAAATAGCTGATTACAGACTTCCGCTGTTCTTATCCTATCCCATCAAGCGGAGGTTTATCGCATGTGCCCCGCTGTTGGAGGCAATAGACCTGTCTCCGTATCTTTATGGCGTGGAACATGTTACAGTTGGGGGTGAGACAGGGCGGGAGGCCCGGGAATGTGATTATGACTGGGTGCTTAATATCAGAGAGCAATGTGTGAAAGCCAATGTTACATTCTGGTTTAAAAATACAGGTTCATTTTTTAAACAAAAGGGCATTGTTGAAAAGGTGAATCCATACAAGCAAAACAGTTTGGCAAGAGAGCTTGGTATCGATATCTCAGATGGGAAACGGTTGTTTTAGATGAAGCTGGAGGTGTGCATATGAAGATCCTGGTGCTAAACGGCAGTCCCAAAGGGGAGCGCAGCAATACCATGGAGCTGACAAAAGCCTTTTGTGAAGGAATCGGGCAAAGGGTGGAGATACAAACGGAAATCGTGCCTGTTTACCAGAAAAAGATACAGGACTGTCTGGGATGTTTCCGATGCTGGAGTGTCACCCCGGGAACCTGCTGCCTCCAGGATGATGTGGCAGGGATCATTGAACAAATCCTTGAAGCTGATTTGATTATATGGAGTTTTCCTCTGTACTATTTCGGCCTGCCCTCCCGGCTTAAGGCTCTCATGGACCGGCAGCTGCCCATGAGTTTGCCATTTATGTCAAAAGGTAAGGAGAGCGGCGGACATCCCGGACGGTACGATCTATCCGGCAAACGTTATGCCGCTATCTCTACCTGCGGATTTTATACGCCCCAGGGTAATTATGATGGGGTAAATACCCAATTTGACCGGATATACGGCAAGGATGGCTATATATCCGTCTATTGTGGGGAAGGGGAGCTGTTCCGTGTTCCTGCCCTGAGAAAACGCGTTGATGAATACTTAAGCTGGGTACGCCGGGCGGGAAGGGAGTTTGCCGTGAGTTTCATTTCGCCGGCTTCTGATTCTGCCCCATCTGCGGCTGGTCCTATCTCGTCTGCCACATGGGAGCTGCTGACCCAGCCATTGGTGCCCCGTGATGCGTTTGAAGAGATGGCTGACGCTGACTGGGGGGTCCGCGGGGAGCGTACAGATTGGGCGAAGCGTGGGGAGCAGAATGGTGTGCAGCCGGATCCCTCCCTGAATTTCACCCGACAGATGGCGGCGTTCTATAACAAAGGGGCTTGGGGAGGCAGGGACCGTGCAGGCTGCCGCTGTCAGCTTATTATTCCATCAACAATTTCCGGGGCAGACAGGAGTGGGAAAATCCCCTGTTTCTGCGCACCAACCGCATGCTGGGGAGCTCTGTACCTGGTGACCCCACTGTGGACGTATTTTCTGCTGCTGACACCCTTTGCCCCATGGACAGGGGCGGTCAACTTGGCGCTTCCGGTTCTGCTGGGGATTTTTACCGCATGGTTTCAGAGGTGGTATCCGGCTTATTATGCGGGCAGAGGGATGTATAATGCATGATGCGGTATTCCGGTTGAATCAGAAAATAATATGTTGCCGAAGGAATCGGCATGATTGTGAGCCGATGAACAGATTGCAGTAGCAGGAGGAAATAAATGGAAATCAAGGTGCCGGAGAAAGTATCGCAGTTTGTACAAAAACGTAGAAATGTCTGTTGGGAAGCGGCAAAGAAAGAGCATGTGACTGCAAAGAAAGTTTATGTTCCTGCTGGGGATGGGCGGATAAGATGCCTGGTTTACCGCCCCGAAAGGAATGAGGATAATCTGCCTGTGTTTTTTGATATTCACGGAGGCGGCTTTAATCATGACGTTCCAGAAGCCGACAACATTTTCTGCCGGAAAATTATCGCTGCATTGGATGTATGCGTGATCAGTCCCGATTATCGGCTGGCACCGGAGTTTCCATATCCGCAGGGACAATTGGACGTGTATGATGTGATAAAATATGTATATGCCAATCCAGGGGAATTCGGAATCGACAGTAAGCGAATGGCGATCGGAGGCCATAGTGCGGGAGGAAACTTTGCGGCAGCTATCTGTCTGAGGGAAGCGAAGGAAAAAGAAATTAATTTTTGCTGTCAGATCCTGGATTATCCGGTTTTGGACATGTATACTCCAGCCGCTGATAAGTTTTACGTTAAGGGGGCAGTACCGCCTGATATTTCTGAATTGTTTAATCTATGCTACCGGCTTCCGGAACAAGCTAAAGAGATATATTGCTCGCCTATTTTTGCAGAGGATGATCTTCTTAGAGAACTGCCCCCGGCCTTGGTAATAACGGCTGAGTTGGATTCACTGCGGGACGAGGCGGAGCAATATGCCCTGAGAATGGCAAAAAACGGGGTGGAGGTGACAATGATGCGCTTCCAGAGTGTTGCCCATGGCTTTACGGTGAATGGGCGGGATGACACCGAGGCGGACAGGGCGCATTGGATGATGATCGGGATGCTGAGGCGATATCTTTTCTAGACTGGAGCATGAACCTATTGATATGGCAGAACGGTTTTCATATTTGACACCGGTAAAATTGGAAAACCCATTCAGACCCGCCCATCATCTGTGTGGTAGGCGCTGTATCTCCAATTCCCTCCCCCTCACTACGATCCGAGGTACAAAAAACAGCATCATAAAGATCCAGCAGACCCCTTCCGCATAGGGGATGGCCATATTGGCAAGAGGAGCGGCAAAGAGATAGGAAAGCATAATGCGGATGCAAAGGGCTGCAATGCCGGCCATGCTTGAGTACACTACATCACCCATACCCTCCACCGCACCCCTGAATGCGGTTGCCATACCATAAAAAATGTAAAAAACAGCAATGCTCCTAAAAAAGGAATGGCCGATTCCAATGGCCTCTGTGTCCAGACCGAATATGGAGACCAGGCGTCCGCCAAACAGGATCATGACAGCGGACAAAAACAGGGAAATGACCGCCATCATAGCCATGCCTGTGCCCAGATACCCTTTGATTGAACCTTGTCTGCCTGCGCCTTTGCTTTGGGCCACCATGGTTGAGATGGTGGATCCCAGATTGACAATGGGCAGCAGCATGATTGAGTCAATGCGGTAGGCACAAGTGACTGCAGCTACCGTATGGGTGCCAAAGCCATTCATAAAGTTTTGTAAGATGATGTTCCCAAGGGATGTTACGCTGGATTGTATGGCGGGCGGGAAACCAAATTTACAGCCCTGCTTAATAATATCCCAATGGAGCATTTTTTCCTGAATAGAAAACCTTAACACAGGATGTTTCCTGATGCTGTAAAGGATTATGAAACAGGTCATTGCAATTTGGGAGATCACGGTTGCAATGGCAGCGCCGGCCACACCTTTGTGCAAAACCACCACAAACAGGATATCAAGGAAAACATTCATGGCGGAGGAGATGAAGACAGCGTAAAAGGGAGCTTTGCTGTCACCCATTGCCCTTAGCACGGAGGAGTATGTATTGTACACAGCCAGGAAAGGAATCCCCATGAGAATGATCCGCAGATAGTCCATTGAAAAATGAAACATATCCGCAGGAGTATTGGCCAGAGTCAATACAGGGCCGGCCAGGGCGGATCCAAACACTGCCAGTAGTACAAAGATACCTCCCAACAGGATGGCAAAGGATGATAATATTCTGCGGATTTCTTTGCTCTGATCCTTTCCATACATTTGTGCGGCAAGAATGGACAGTCCCAGTGTAAATCCTGTGATCGACAGGATAAAAAATTCTGTTATGGCGGCAGTTGCCCCAATGGACGCCAAAGGGGTCTCGCCCTCAACGCGGCCCACGATAAAGGCATCGGCCCAGCTGTAAAGTTGCTGAAGGATACCGCTGAATATAAGCGGCAGGCCGAACCTGACGAGTACAAATGCGGTATGTGTTTGGTTTTTCCCAGTTCCCATATCTTCCTCCAAACTATAAAGAGTACTTTCGGAGTCTCCCCGGCACCCATTTTTTGGCTGAGCACCAGGAGACTCCGAGAGTACATTAAAAAATACCGTATGCGAAATAGCCTCGCATACGGTAGGTGCTCACCCGTTCATGTATATCAACCAAGTTGAATTTTGTAACAGTTTATCATGTGGGATGACGGCTGTCAAGATGGGACCGGATTCACAGGGAAAATGGATTACCAATGGATTACATTACAATTTTTTGGAAAATAATATTGACACTGCAAAAAAAAATCTATAAACTTAATTATAAGTCTATAGAGATCGGCTTAAAGTATTTGACTCCCGGTCCTTACATATGGGACAAAACATAATTGTGAATAGATTAGGAAATGTTGCGGGCAATAGAAGCTGGGAGTATATTCTCCGGGCTTTTTTTGCTATTTAGGGTTAATCACATATGGGGAAAGACGATGAAGAGAGAATATCTAAAGCAGAATGTTTACGAAGCATTATTAGACAGGTTACATTTTATCTTTGAGGAATTTGAAAACATCTATGTTTCTTTTTCAGGCGGAAAGGACAGCGGCCTGCTTTTAAATCTGGTCCTGAATTACAGAAATAAATATGCTCCGGACAGGCGGATCGGCGTGTTCCATCAGGATTTTGAGGCTCAGTACACAGTGACGACCGAATATATTGAACGGACGCTTGAGCGCATTAAAAATGAGGCAGAACTGTATTGGGTCTGTTTACCCATGGCCACCAGGACTGCTTTGAGCAGCTATGAAATGTACTGGTATCCCTGGGATGACACCAAACAGGAACTTTGGGTCAGGGACATGCCCGACAAGGAGTATGTGATCAATCTGTCCAATAATCCGATCACTACCTACCGCTATCGTATGCACCAGGAGGATCTGGCAAAGCAGTTTGGGCGGTGGTACCGGAAAAAACATGGAGATAAAAAGACAATCAGTTTGCTTGGGATCCGTGCGGATGAATCCCTTCAGCGCTACAGCGGCTTTTTGAACAGAAAATACGGATATAAGGGAGAATGCTGGATCAGCAAACAATTTAAGGACGTGTGGTGTGCCTCCCCCTTATATGATTGGAGTGTCAGGGATGTATGGCATGCCAATTATCTGTTCTCTTATGATTACAACGGCCTTTATGACCTCTACCATAAGGCAGGGCTTACCGTGTCCCAGATGCGGGTGGCTTCCCCGTTTAACGATTATTCAAAGGATGCCATTAATCTGTACCGGGTGATCGATCCGGAAATCTGGTGCAGGCTGGTGGGACGGGTCCAGGGAGCTAATTTTTCCGCCATTTACGGGAGGACAAAGGCCATGGGATACCGCAGCATCACTTTGCCGCCGGGCCACACCTGGAAATCATACACACAGTTCCTGCTGGACACACTTCCCAAGCGGCTTCGCAATAATTACATACGGAAGTTTAACACATCCATACGTTTCTGGCATGAAACAGGAGGAGGCCTGGATGAAGATGTCATACAGGAGCTGGAGCAGAACGGATACAGGATCAGGCGCAACGGTGTTTCTAATTATACCCTGAATAAAAAGTCCCGCATTGTTTTTCTGGGACCCATTCCTGACAACACGGATAATATCAGATCAACCAAGGACATACCAAGCTGGAAACGGATGTGTTACTGCATCCTTAAAAATGATCACACATGCCGGTTTATGGGATTTGGCATGACGCGCCAGCAGCAGGACCGCCTAAAGCTGATCAAGAAAAAATACGAAAGCATAGAGGATTTCAATTATGAGTTATCAAAGCCCTGTATATAACGTAATTGCCGTTCCAATTGAAAAAGTAAAGCCTAATACCTACAACCCCAATAAGGTAGCTCCTCCTGAGAGGCGTCTTCTGTATGAGAGCATCAAGGAAGACGGTTACACCATGCCGGTGGTCTGCTATTATGCCAAGGCTCAGGACCTCTATCTGATCGTGGATGGATTTCACCGCTACCAGGTCATGCTTGACCATCCGGACATATACGAAAGGGAGCAGGGGCTTTTGCCCGTCTCTGTGATTGATAAACCCATTGACAAACGGATGGCCAGCACGATCCGCCATAACAGGGCAAGGGGCACCCACAATGTGGATCTGATGAGCAATATAGTGAAGGAGCTGCATGAATTGGGGCGTTCAGATGCATGGATTTCCAAACATCTGGGAATGGACAGGGATGAGATCCTGCGCCTCAAACAGATCACAGGGCTGGCCACCCTGTTTCGGGATGTCAAATTTGGCCAGGCCTGGCGTCCGGTGGAGGACGATCAGGATTGGGATGATGGGCGATAGGTTCTGTGGTTTGTGTATATTGTACGATTCGTAACGGATAAATAACAAGAAATATAATAATATGGCTAAAATTTCCTATATAAGTCCAGGCTCTGGTCTGTTAAAATTCTGGTATAACAACTGACAGAAGAGGAGGATGTATTATGAGGAAGTTTTGTAAACGCACATCGGCTCTGGCATTAGCGGCCTTGCTGGCAGCATCGGCGTCAGGCTGTTCATCCGGTACAGGGAGCCAGACCACGGCAACGCCGGATACAACTGCCCAGACAGAGATTTCCAATGAGGAATCAAAAACAGAGGAAAGCAAAGATACGGGAGAACCGGTTACGATCCGCCTGGTACACTATATGGGGGAGCAGGCCAAGAGAGACGCGCTGGACGCCATGCTGGCGGCCTTTAGTGAGGCTCATCCGGAAATCAAGGTGGATGTGGAGGTGGTTGCATCCTCCTCCTATATTGCCACTTATAAGAATTATATTGCTGCCGGGGAGGCTCCGGATATCATGTTTGGAAAGCCTCAGACCATGCAGGAATTTGTGGACGGCGGATATTTCATGGACCTTAAGGATGAGGCGTGCATGGCCAATGTACTGCCCATGCTGGTGGATGAGTGCACGGTAAACGGCGGTGTGTACGGTTTCCCCATTGATGCTCAGGTAAAAGCAACGTTCTATAACAAGAAAATGTTCCAGGAGGCCGGAGTGGAGGTCCCCGCTACCAAGGGCGAGCTTTTTAAGGTGTGCGATACATTCATGGATCAGGGAGTTTATCCCTTTGTCCATCCCTATAATTTCATACACGGCGTATTCCATGAGCTGGATTCCTTCTTCACCAGCATGGCGGCGGCTACAGGTAATGAAAATGTGTGGATGGATTCACAGAATGGCGTTAAGGATCTATCCGGCAATCCTGCCGTGGTAGAAGCAATGGAAATGTTCTCAAAGTTTGCATCCTATAAGGACGCAGGAGATACGGCTGTTGACCAGACCCAGGGCATCCAGAACTTTGCAGCAGGCCAAAGACCCATGTACATGAACGGCGGATGGCTGATGGGGGATGTGATTGCTGCAAGCCCGGATGGAGAATTCGGAATGTTCCCCACACCATGGTCCGACAATCCGGAGGAGAACAAACTCTGGATCGGAATTGATGATGTGTTTGTTGTTTCCCAGCAGACGGAACACAGGGATGAAGTTATGACACTGCTCAACTTCTTTGCCAATGAGGAAAGCTCTAAAACATGGATGAGCACTGCCAAGCTTATGACCAGCAATATAACGGTTCCCACCGATGATGCTGATGCGTTTATCAAAGAAATAAAGTCATATATTGACAATGACATGATCGTATCCAAGAGTCTGGTGCCTGATTATACATCCGAGTATTCCACTGCGTTCCGCACCAAACTCCAGGAATTTGTCACGCTGGATGACAGCCAGAGAGATGTCACAAAATTGCTGAAAGATATTGATGATGAGATAGCATCGATCCGGCAGTAGTTTCTCAAATACATATGATCTGGTTAAAGGTCAGGGAGGTCCGGTTTCCGGTCCTCCCTGATGTGCAGTCAGCCGGTACAGTGCGCTGTTAAAACCAGAGCGTGCAGACAAGAAAATGGAGGGAAAGATGAACCATAAGATGAAAAAAAAGCTTCAGGAATTTACATTCATATTACCGGCCCTGATCATGTTTACGATCTTTGTGGCCTATCCTTTTTTACAGGGTTTTCCCATATCCTTTACCAAATGGGACGGTATGAGTCCCGGAAAGACATTTGTGGGAATAAGTAATTATTTGAGGATTTTCAAAGATGTAAATGTTATTAATGCCACAAAGAATACCCTGGTATTCACGGCAGTGACCATGATATTTTCAAACCTTCTGGGCCTGCTGTTTGCCCTGATGATCTCCAAGGTATCAAAGCTGAACAATGTGCTCAGGACCTGTATCTTTGTACCCTATTGCCTCAGCCTTGTGTTGTCATCCTATATATGGAGATATGTGTACAGTGATGTGTTTTATGATATATTCGGCATACCAAGTCCTCTGGGAAGCACTACCTGGGTCATGCTGGGGTTGGCAGTGATATCCGTATGGAGGGATGCTGGTTACTGTATGGTAGTGTACATTGCAGCCATACAGGGAGTATCCATTGATTATTATGAAGCGGCTGAACTGGAAGGGGCTACGGTGTGGCAAAAATTTAAGGACATAACATTTCCCATGATCGCACCAGCTGTCACCACCAATTTCACACTGCTTCTGGCATGGGGCATGAAAGTGTTTGATTATCCCATGGCAGCTACTGCAGGCGGTCCCGGACGAGCTTCGGAGACAGTGGCCATGCTGATCTACAATAACCTGTTCACCTATTTCCGGGCCGGTTACGGCCAGGCGATCGCGGTGGTATTTACCATTGCCATATTTGCTATAAGCACCATTGTTTCCAGAAGTCTGAGAGCCAGGGAGGTGGAAGTATAATGAAGCATATGGTAAAAAACAGACTATTCCTGATTCTTAAGCTTGTGGTCACCCTGTTTGTTATCAGTCCTTTCTATATTGCCGTCATTTATTCAGTCAAGTCAAAGCCTGAAATGGTCAGTAACCGGCTGGCATTTCCAAAGGTGATCCACTGGGATAACTTTACAAGGGCCATCGAGACTTCCAATTTTGGTCTGGCCATGAAAAACAGCTTATTCACCACGGTTGCGGCCGTGTTGGTGATCACACTGATCTGTACCATGTCAGCCTACATCATAGCAAGAAAAAATAACCGGTTTTATAATGCTGTTTATTATATATTTGTGGGTGCCATGATCATTCCCTTTCAGTCGATCATGACGCCGTTGTACATTGATATGACAAAATGGAGGCTGTTAAATACGCTTTATGGATTTATTATGGCCAAAATCGGTTTTCAAATCGCTTTTACAGTACTGCTTGTCTCCGGGTTTGTGAAAGGTATCCCAAGGGAACTGGAGGAGGCTGCAGCCATTGACGGCGCCGGTATTTATTCCATATTTTTCCGCATTGTATTTCCACTGATGAAGCCGATCATTCTCACGTCCGTGGTGCTTAACACCCTGAATGTTTGGAATGATTTCCAGATGTCCCTTACTCTTCTTCAGAAAAAAACAGTGCGCAACGTGCCTTTGACCCAATACTTCTTTTTTGGGGAGAACAGCATCGAGTTGGGGCTGGCATTTGCTCTGTTTATCCTGTCCATGATACCTATATTAATACTTTATCTGACCCTTCAGAAATATATCATAGGTGGTATCACATCCGGAGCTGTAAAGGGCTGAGTATGGCCGGTCTGCCCCCCGCACGCATTGACAGAAACAGGGACGGTTGCTATATTTGGAAAATAATAGCGGAGGTGGGGAATGGAACAACAGGGGAACAGGATTCATTTCAGAAAAACATTATACTGTAAAATGATTGTGGTCACCCTTCTTTTGGGAGTCACGTTTTTTCTTGCACTATTGTGGATCTATAAAGCCAGCTGCAGCCGGTTTGAGGAGGAGCTGACATACCATTCCGACACGCTCACAGAACAAATTTGCCAGAATGTGGATATTACCCTGAAGGAACTGGTGGAGAAGACCGTGCCCTTAACAGCCACCAATGAGCGGTTTGGTCCATTGCTCAGCGCGGTGAGGGATGAGGATGTGGGAAAGGAGATCCCATTTCAGCGTCTCAGGATCCGGAATCATCTGGAAGAAATGTTGAGCATGAATGATGATATCAACTGGATGGCGGTCATTGACAGAAGAAATGAGATCTATCTGGCATACCGCGATTCCAGGCCCCGGAATACGGTGCCTGGAAGCATTGAACTTCTTTCCCTGTACCTGGATAATAAGGAAAACCTTTCAAACAGACCCGGCAATGTGGTCTGGCTGACAAGCAGCAATGAGGATGGGCTTGTGCTGATGCGTTCCGTTTTTGACACTAATACCATGCAGTTTTGCGGATCTATTGCGGCAGAGGTGAAAAACACATCGCTGAAAGCCATCTTTGAACACATTGACAGCAGCAAGGTGGGAAATTTTACTCTGTATGACAGGAACGGGATGCCCATATATTCTACGGATATCCAAGTAACTGGGGGCAGTCAGGACAGAGGAGAGCGTGAAAGCGGCCGGGGGAGGGCCAGGGATTACCTTTATGCGGAATACCCTATTAACAGGGGAAAGCTGAAGATCGCCCATGTCATTGATATGACGGAGAAAAACCGAAGGTTCTCGGACCTTTTATATCTTATATCAGGAATCGGTTTCCTTGTATTTTTAGTGATCCTGGTTTCTCTTTGGCTCATGTTCGGAAATATGGCTAAGAACCTGAAGATACTTCTGGATAACATTCACCGTGTATCCGAGGGAGACTTCGACCTGGAACCCACCCTGTTCCGGAAAGGGGATGAGATGGATGTTCTTGCATTTAACATACAGGAAATGTCGGGCAGGATCAAGGCCCTGATGGACCAGGTGGTGAGGGATAAGGAGATACAGCAGCAGAACCAATACCAGCTATTGGAATTTCGGTATCATGAACTTCAGTCCCAGGTGAATCCCCATTTTCTTTTTAATATCCTTCAGTCCATTAATGGGATTGCGCAGATCAACGGAGATAAGCAGGTCAGCCGGCTGATCTGTATGCTGTCCAAATTTTTCAGAGGGAATCTGGAGCGCAGGAATGTGTCCTGCCAACTCAGGGAAGAACTGGAATATTCTAAGAATTATCTGGAGCTTTATAAGGACATATATCCGGACAGGCTGAATATCAAATGGGATGTGGACCAGCGTTTCCTCCATGTCAGGATACCGACCTATATCCTGCAGCCGATCGTGGAAAATTCCCTGGTACACGGTATGGAGCCTATGATCGGAACCTGTACCATATGGATCAGGGTCAAGGAGGAAGATGGGTGTCTGGTCATACGTATCTGGGATGACGGGGAGGGCATAGAGCCGCAGAAGCTGATGCGGGTAATGGCCGGAAGGGATGAGTCAAGACATATCGGTATACGGAATGTGCAGGACAGGATCCAAATGCTTTACGGGAAGGAATATGGACTTTCCATCCGGTCGGAGTATCATGAATATACAGAGGTCAAGCTTACACTGCCGCTGGGGTGATTGCGTGAAAAGGAGGGATGAAAATGTATTCGGTGGTAATTATTGATGACAACAAGATTGCAGTGGAAGCAATTTCCAAATCCACGGATTGGGAAAAATTCGGCTGCCGTGTTGCCGGAACTGCATATGACGGAGTTGCAGGTCTAAAACTGATCCACAATTCGGCTCCTGATATTGTGATCATTGATATTCAGATGCCGGGTTTTAACGGGCTGGATGTGATCAAGAAAATCCAGGGTACCAGGAAAGATATCCGGTTCATCATCATTTCAGGCTACAGCCAGTTTGAATACGCACAGCAGGCGATCCGATACGGTGTAAGTGATTATCTGTTAAAGCCTATATTGACAGAGGAAATGGAGCAGGCATTAAAGCATGTGACGGACACGCTGCACAAAAAGGAGGCGGGGACGGCTCCTGGCCATATGGACAGTCTGGAGAGGAGAATCTATGGAATCCGCTCCGGCAAGGACGGCTATTCATCCATGGTATCCCAGGCGATCAGCTACGTGGACCGGAATATCAACCGCAACATTTCCCTTCGGGATGTGTGCGATGAGCTTTTGGTTTCCATGTCTTATTTTAGCAAATGCTTTAAAAAGGAAACAGGGGCAGGCTTCTCTTCCTATGTCACCATGGTGAAAATGGAGAACGCCAGGATCCTGCTTAAAAATCCTAAAAACAGGGTCAACGAAGTGGCGCATATGCTGGGATACAGCGACTACGCGTATTTTTTCCAGGTTTTTAAAAAGCAGTTTGGCTATGCGCCCAGCGATATAAAACTCAATGTCAAAAAGGAGGACAAGAAAAATGATCCAAATGCCGGAAAATAAGAGAAATGTGCCGTCTGTACTCACATGCATGGACGGTACCGTTGTAAGAGACAGCAGGCGTTGGTTTGAAACACGCAGGCCGGAGATACTGGAACTGTTCAGGGATCAGGAATATGGGCGTTTGCCCGATATGAAGGATGTGGAAATAAAAATCCGGGCGGCGGATTCGAGGCAGGGGCCGAACGTGATGGAGGGCCGTGCTGTGCGCAGGACGGTGGAAGTGGAGGCTATCCGGGGAGAAAATCATTTCAGTTTTAATTTTGTGGTATTTATCCCTGTGGGGATGAGACAACCGGTGCCTGCCTTTATCACCATCTGCAACCGCGGAATCAGGGACAGCGATCCTGCCAGACATTTTCTCAGTCCTTTTTATCCGGCAGAGACTATCATCTCTAGGGGATATGCCTGCGCATCCTTCCGCACACAGGAAGTAGCTCCGGATTATGATGAGGGATTCAGTACCTGTTTTCACAAATTGTTTCCCGAGTACAGAGAGAACCGTCCATTAGACGCATGGGGAGCCATAACCGTGTGGGCCTGGGCGGCCAGCAGGATCATGGATTATTTTGAAACTGATCCTCTGATCGATGAAAAGAGAGTGGCTGTGGTGGGACATTCCCGTGGGGGAAAGACGGCTCTGTGGTGTACGGCACAGGATGAGCGCTTTGCCATGGCTGTGAGCAGCTGTGCGGGCAACAGCGGGGATGCCATAGCCCGGGGGTCCAAAGGGGAGCGGATCAAGGATATTGCCAACCGGTTTCCCTACTGGTTTTGCGCTAATTACCAGAAGTATAAGGACAGGGAGGAGGAACTTCCCTTTGACCAGCACATGCTGCTGGCCCTCATTGCCCCCAGACTGGTTTATACCACATCCAGGACATTTGACAGCTGGGCAGACCCCGAAGGGCAGTTTGAATCCTGTGTCCAGGCAGATCCGGTTTACCGGCTGTTAGGTGTGCCCGGGATTGCTGAGAGGGAAATGCCCCTCCCGGAACACCCGCTGCATGAGGGGAGGATCGGGCATCACCATAAGACAGGGAACCATGATATGGACGAATATGACTGGAACTGCTTTATGGATTTTGCGGACAGGCATATGAGGTGAGAAAACAAGCCTGAGCCGGTTCCCATCACGGCGTCTCTCCCGCGCCCGCCGCCTTCTACCTGGAGGAGATACCCGAAGAATACATGGTAAATCGGTTCTTTCCATGGTATTTAGAATAGTATAAAGCCTTATCCGCATATTTGATCACGGTCTGAAGTTCCGTGCTGTCCTCCGGATAGACAGCGCAGCCTATGCTGCATCCCACCTGGATTTCGTGAGTTTCGCAGGGAAACGGCCGGTTGACGGCCTCAATGATATGGCGGGCAATAGGTTCTATAACCGAAACAGCAGCGCCAACCGGGACAATGAGTGCAAGCAAAAATTCATCTCCGCCAATTCGGGAAAGGATTTCGTTGCTGCGGGCCGCTGTGGTAAGCCGGCTGGAAATCTCGATCAATAGCTTGTCCCCAATGTCATGGCCATACCGGTCATTTACGATCTTGAATCCGTCCAGATCCAGATAGAGGATTGCAAGGGAGTGAGATAGGGGATCAAGGGTCTTACTGCACTGATTGATAGAGTTTTCAAATCCCAGCCTGTTTTTTAGGCCTGTGAGAGGATCGGTGGTGGCGATGGTTTTCATTTCGCTCAATGCCGCGTCAGTTATGTTCAGATCGCTGAACAGGTTGGAGAGGGCTGATTCAAGGTTTTCAAGTTCGCAGATACCGTTGGAATCAGGCATGGGTACCTTGCGGCCGGATTTGAGAAGGGTAGCCACTTCAGATAGCCGGTTCAGGGGCTCTGTAAGCTTTTTTGAAATGATGGAACTGAGCATCATGAATAAAAGCAAAAGAACTCCTCCGCTTGCGATCAGCAGCAACACCAGCTGCACAATATTATTGTATGCAATCTCCACCGGCTGGCGGACAACAACGGTCCACCCAAGGCCGTCATAGTCGTCATAACCGGTTGAGGCGGTAAAACCAGTTAAATATGTTTGATCGTCAGGCCAGGTGATGGAGGCCCATTGGCGGTTGTTGTCCTGATCCGTTTTGGCCATTGTCTGAACCAGGGATGCGCCGATGAGTTTCTTTGGCCCAAGCAAAACATCATGATCCTTACTGAGCACCAGAACCTCCATCTTTTGGCTGTCACGGAATGATTCAGTGGTCATGGAAACACGTTCCTGCGCCCAGTCCCAATTCAGGTGGGCAGCCAAAACACCCTTAAAATCCCCGTTCTGGTCGAAAAGGGGGGAACTGATATCAACAAAACGGAGCGGCTCATTGGCTGGATTGGGCAGCAGGTCCGAAAGCAGCAGGGCTTCATGAACATCCCCGATAAAATCCCCCTTGGCCCCTTGGATAAATACAGGCCGTTCAGAAATATCCGAATCCAGCAGGATGTTGCCGCTGGACGCTTTGACTATGCCGTCCGCATCCGTAACCCCCACCCAGGAAAAGGATGGAAATGAATCATGAAGCTGGTTGATCAACGTGGAGGTAATCTGGTAACTGTCATCGGTGACAAGTACGTCTGCTGCCTTCAGCAGATCCAGCTGGTGATAGTGGTTCCACATAAACTGATCCAGCTGCATGGAAATCTGCCTGGCCGTGTCGGCCAGGTTTTCGCCGGTTTCAGCCTGCAGTTTATAGCTGGAGCACAGGCCGATGATCACCGAAAGGGTTGTAATGATGCATATTGTGAATATCGTAAAATACTTGTTTATCTTTGTCTGCAGTTTCTCTGATTTCATAAGGTCCCAATCCCCGTTACAGTGTATAGTATAATGACTATGAGCAAATGTATAGTCTTAGCAATAGTCTACCACTATGATGGAAGGTTGTCATTAACAATACTCGTTTCATATCGCAGATTCTTGCAAAACTATTTGTGTTTTGCTATACTAATATGTAAAAGAATTGTTAAGATTGGAGAAGTGTATGAAAGAGAAGAATGAGGAGTTCATTCCCAGCTATGTAAAAATCCAGAATTTTATTTTGGAAAATATACAGCAGGGAATCTATTCTCCGGGGGATAAGATACCATCTGAAAATGAAATAGCCCAAATGTTCTCCGTCAGCCGGATCACTGCTAATATGGCAATTAAGGAATTGTCGATTATGGGGGTGGTGACCAGGCAAAAAGGAAAGGGGAGTTTTGTCAGCGATTCTTCCGACTATTCCACGTCCTCCAAGATGCTGGCCCCCAATCTTTTTCTAAAGCCTTTGGTTCCCAAGAAGCATTGCCTGGAGCGGACCATGGTGATCGAAGCATATCCGGAGCTGTTAGAAAAGTTTCATCTAAAGGAGCATGCGCTGGTGTACGAGATCATCCGTTCCGTTCAGCATCGGGGTCAGCTGATGGCATTGGATTTCAGTTATCTTCCCATTGACCTGACGGGATATCTTCCCATACAGTCGGATGAGATCACCAAGACCTGTCTTCATGACTACCTGCAAAAACACAGTGAATGCAATCCAAAGTATCTAAGTATGTATATTAATACTCCCCTGTATTCTTTTATGCACTATGATAAACTGTCATTTACAGATCAGGAAAATCTGATCTGCTGGACCACAGATATCCTGAATAAAGAGAAAAAGACAATTGCAACCACCTTCACGATTTCACCGGAGAATAAAGGAGAGACGCCTTTTATGACATTTTCCATTGGGTGATAAAGAGGATCCGGGAGCACGGTAATTGAAGCAGCATCTCACAGAGAACGTTTATATGACCTGTGAGGTGCTTTTTTGTTGTTAAAAAGTTGTTAATACATATATACAACCTGAGGTGAGTATAACATGGATTGATATTGAGGGTGTGTCAACCTTTTTTTATGGATAAAAATGTTCTTAAATTTATATATTATGACTATAATGAATAAAAAACCGTAAAATTTAGTGCAATATTTACAAAAAAACCATAAAATATTTGTCGATATTGAAGGCCAAACTTATATAGACAAGTTGACAATTTGATGATATCATATTGCCAAAAGATGTATATACATTAAGTCAATAATATAAAAAGGAGGACATAGATGACAAGAGAGGATAGAATAAGGGCGGCCCTTGCAGGCGGAGAGGTTGACCGTCTTCCCTGCAGTGTGTGGATGCACCTCTCCGAGGTGGATCAGGATCCCAGATCCCTGGCGGAGGAGATGGTTTCCCAAAATGAGAAATATGATTTTGATTTTATCAAAATGATGCCCTTTGGCGCCTACTCCACCCAGGACTGGGGAGCTAAGATTAAAATTTACTGTGACCGCTATAAGGAACCGGTGATCATTGAACCGGGTATCAGGGAGCTGGGCGACTACGGTATGATCCGGCCTTTGGCAGCCACTCATGGAACCTGGGGCAAGACCCTGCAGGTCACCCGGCATCTTTCCAAGATCGTACCAAAGCACACGCCGTATCTGCAGACTATTTTCAGCCCGGCCACAACGCTTAAAAAGCTTACCAGCAACCGTCTGATACAGGATATGGTGGAACATCCCGAAGAAGTACATAAGGCGCTGCGGGCCATTACGGATACGACCATCAGCTTTGTGCAGGCCAATATTGAGGCAGGGGTAAGCGGCTTCTTTTTTGCTATTCAGACCGCGACCTATGATTTTATGACAGATGTGCTGTACGCGGAATTCTGTAAGCCCTATGATCTGGAAGTGATCAACAGCTATAAAGATAAGACATGGTTTAACGTGGTTCATATCCATGGATCCAATATCATGTACGATACGGTGAGCAAATACCCCTGCAACTGCATCAACTGGCATGACAGGGATACCCGGCCGGATATGAAGACAGCAAGGGAAACTGTTAAAAAGACCTTCCTGGGAGGAATACAGGAGGTTCCGAATATTATTAACGGTGTGTTGGATTACGACAGTTTCTTAAGGCGGAGCACACCGCAGCAGGTGATCGGCCATGTAAAGCAGGCAATCGCCATGGTGGATGGAAAAGGTCTGATCATTGGACCGGGATGCGTGTGTGATCCCAGGACGCCTGAGGAAAATCTCCACGCAGTAAGGAAAGCTGCTGAATTTTAACAGAACTGACAATCATCATACATAGGGTAATGGAGGTAAGGTATGGATTTAAAAAAAGGACAGGAAATTGAGGCCAAGGCGGAAGCCAAGGAATTTCCCAGTGGTTTGGTAATTATATGCGGATTAATTTTATTAGCGGCGCTGTTGACGTACATCATACCGGGGGGAGAGTATGTCAGGACTACCGTTGACGGAAGAGAGATGGTAGATCCCAATTCCTTCTCATATGTGGCAAGCCATCCGGCATCCCTGCTGGAAATTTTTACATCAGTGCCAAAAGGATTTCAGGCAACCAGCTGGATCTGCTTCCTGATCCTGATCGTAGGCGGAGCATTCAGCGTGATCAGTGATACAGGCGCTATCCAGGCAGCCCTGAACTCACTGTTAAAGAAAAGCAAGGGAAAAGACATTTTCTTTATTCCTGTTATTGTCCTGCTGTTTTCTATTGTCCCCACTTTGATGGGCACATTGGAGGCATATCTGGCATTTGTTCCTCTGGGAGTTATGCTGGCACGTTCCATGGGATTGGACGCATTGGTGGGAATTGCCATAACCGTGTGCGCGGGAGGCGCCGGCCTGGCAAGCGGAATCACGAATCCCTTCAACATCGGCGTGGCCCAGGGGCTGGTGGGGCTTCCTGTGTTCTCCGGTATCTGGTTAAGGATCCTGGCCTTTATCGGCTTTAATGTATCTGTTTCATTCTGGACCATGAAATATGCCATCATGCTGAAAAAGGATAAGAAGAACAGCTGGATCTATGATGTGGAGCAGCGTGCGGAGGGTTCCGACATGGTTGTGGAAATGCCGGAGTTCGATGCAAAAAGAAAACTGGTGCTTTTATCTGTTCTGGTAGGAATGGGCTACATCATCTATCTGGCTCTCACCGGCGGTGACTTTAAGAACGGCATTCCGGCCGTATTCCTGATGATGCTGGTAGTGGTTGGGATCGTTATGAAGTATTCTCCCAACGAGGTATTCCGCCGCTTTGGAAAGGGCGCTCAGGGAGTTGTGGGCGGTGTCCTGGTAGTGGGATTTGCAAAGGCGATCGCTTTGATCCTGGACAATTCCGGAACAGTGGATACCATTATCCATGCAGCGGTACAGATGTTAAACAATGCATCCGGCGTTCTCACGGCAGAGATCATGTACCTCATTGGCCATATCGGCAATTTCTTCATCATCTCCGATGCAGGACTTGCAACCGTATTGGTTCCCATCCTGTCCCCCATTGGAGACATGGCGGGAATCACACAGCAGACCGTATGTGCGGCTGCGATCCTGGGCGGAGCGCTGGGAAACATGATCATGCCTACTTCACCTCTGACCTCAGGCGCCATTGCCATGGCGGAGATTGATTACCGTGTATATTTAAGGTTTGTAATACGCATTTTCCTTACGAATTCCGTGTGGGCGGCCATCCTTGTGGCAATTGCAGCCATTGTTCAGATCGGGCCGTTTTAATAAAGTGCGCTTTCGGAGAATCCGCGGGTACACTAAAGTGCATTGGAGGAAAAAATGGAAAGAAATTCTGCATTATATAATCAATATATTGAGATCATAAAAAGAGAACTTGTGCCGGCAATGGGATGCACGGAGCCGATCGCTATTTCCTTTGCCGCAGCTGTGGCCGGAAAGCATCTGGGAAATCTGCCGGACCGCGTGACGGTGGAGGCCAGCGGCAACCTGATCAAGAATGTAAAAAGTGTGATCGTGCCCAATACAGACGGCTTAAAGGGGATAGAAGCAGCGGCGGCAGCGGGTCTGATCGCCGGAAATGCGGACCTGTTCCTGGAGGTGATCAGCCAGGTGACAAGCCGGCAAAAGGCGGAGATCCGCGAGTATTTGGACAGAAAGGTCATCAGCGTGGAGATCGCCAAATCAGATATTGTCTTTGATCTGATCCTCACAGCCTGGGCCGGGGATGACAAGGTGGTGGTCCGCATTGTAAATGAGCACACCAATATTGTTTACCTGGAAAAGAATGGGGAAGTCTTACTGGAAAAACCGTTCAGCTGCGGAGGTTCTGAGTCAGATGAGGAGAATGTGCTGACAGTGGACGGAATCCTGGATTTTGCCAAAACATGTGATCTGGAGGACGTGAGGGAGATCATCCGGCGTCAGATCAGCTATAACATGAAGATTGCAGAGGAAGGCCTTGACAATGACTGGGGAGCAAATGTGGGCAAGGTTATTTTAAAAACCAATGACCCCAAGGATGTCAGGATCCGCGCAAAGGCCAAAGCTGCGGCAGGTTCCGATGCACGCATGAGCGGATGTGAACTTCCGGTGGTTATTAATTCAGGAAGCGGAAACCAGGGGATCACGGCATCCGTGCCTGTGATCGAATATGCCGGGGAGCTTCACAGCACCCAGGAGGAGCTGTACCGTGCCCTGGTGCTCTCCAACCTTCTGGGACTCCACCAGAAAGCAGGGATCGGACGTCTGTCCGCTTACTGTGGGGCGGTAAGTGCCGGCTGCGCCGCGGGCGCCGGGATCGCGTATCTTATGCATGAGGATGATAGGGTCATCAAGCATGCCATTGTAAACTGCCTGGCCATTACCTCCGGGATCATATGCGATGGAGCAAAACCATCCTGCGCGGCAAAGATCGCGTCCTCCATTGACGCGGCGTTTCTGGCCCTGGAAATGGCCAGGGACGGCCAGGAGTTTAAGGGCGGGGACGGAATCGTAAAGAAAGGCATTGAGAATACAATCGTAAGTGTCTCAAAGCTGGGCAAGGATGGAATGAGGGAGACCGACAAAGAGATATTGCGGATCATGGTTGGGGACTGATGATCATATAAGTGCAATTTGTGCAAGATCAGGCATGACTACATTTTTTGTAATCATGCCTTTCTTTGCGTTCTGTACACATATCCATGTGAAAGAGGGAAACTATGTTTGGAAAATGGATCAGGGACAAAAGGATTACAATCAGAGCGCGGACTGGACACTGTGAAGCTGCAGGGCGAAGGGATTGAACTTTTGGCATCGCCCGGACAGGATGTGAAGACAGGGGATCCCATTCTCCGTTTAGACCGTGATATGAAGATAGTTTTTTCGAGGGGGAGTCTTGTGAAGATAACAAAGGTAATCAATAACAACTCAGTGGTTGCACTGGCTGACAATGGGAACCCTTGGCCATGGGAACAATTCCGCAATTCCAGAAGGGTCTTATGGAACAGCAGGTATCGGTAGAAAAACTGGTGGTTGAGGCATGGATCGAACGGTCGTATCAAAAATTATGGCAGGCAATGACACTGTCCCGCACCGTACCAAGCGCGAAGGTTGCAAAGGAAGTACTGGATGCCCTGATGAAAGCCAATGGCGACTTCTGGCCGAAGTTGAGCTGAGACATGGGAAAACAGCCCGCGCTTCGGCTCACTAACCAAGGCATAGCAGAAGAGTTTTGAAAATAGATTGTAGCGCTCACTTTTTTTTGATATACTCATGACAGAGAACACTACGGATTTTTATAAATCCAGATATATTTTGTTATGGGGAGGGAGCCATGAACCGATTATCAGAACGGCTGAAGGAAGCAAAGCTGACGCCTCAGCAGAGACGGATCGCGGATTACTTTTTTAAAAACCAGGAGCGGATCGGCAACATGTCGTCCATGGATGTGGCAAAAGAGATCGGAGTCAGTGACGCATCCATTATCCGCTTTGCCAGAGCCATCGGATACCTGGGATTTACAGATCTTAAAAATGATATATACAATTCCCTGATCGGGGAAACCAGTGCCTCTGTGCGGAATATGCAGCTTTCAGAACGGTTCGATGTGCTGGCAGGAAAATACCAGGAGGAGGATATACCTGGCGCGTTTGTGGAGATGATGAATTATAATATTACCCGTACCTTTCAGCAGAATTCCCTGGAGAGCTATGAGAAACTGGCCGATATGATCATTGAGTCCAAAAGAAAATATGTGGCCGGATTGCGGGGGTGCATGGGAGTGTCCGCCCATTTTTCAAGGTTACTGGGATTTGCTATAAACGGGGTCACCCATCTGCCCAGCAACAGTGAGACGGAAGTGTTGGGAGCACTACAGGATGTTGGACCGGAGGACATTTTTATCCTGTTTTCCTTTGCCCGTTATTATAAGATCGACATGCTTTTAATCAATATGGCCAAAGAACATAAGGGCAGGATCTGCGTGGTTACTGACAGTCTGATGGCTCCCATGATCAAATATGCGGATATTTCCCTTGTGGTGGAAACCTCCCATATGAGTTTCTTTAATTCGGCCATAGGCGCTGACATGATAGCGGAATATATAATAACCCTTGTATGCAGAAAGAATAAAGAGGAATACAGGCTGCGGGCCAGGGAGAGGGACATTATGACGGAAGGGTTTCGTCTGATGCAGTAAGATATGAATGAATTGTTAACATTTTGTAGTGAGATAACAAAACGAGCTGGTTTTTATTGGCTCGTTTTTTTTATAACGAACTTTAGGCTGGTTTATGACGAAATAAGCAGAGATTTTTCGGGAATACAGCACGGAAAGGTGCATATTAAACAAAATGTAGTATATACTACAAAAATATTTATTGTTAAAAAATATACTACAAATTATATATTGACAGTAGCGTATACAACAGCTATACTTATTGTACAAAAAGAAAAACACACTACAAAAAACCGGTAGAATGTAGGACACACAACTGATAAGTCGTTAGAAGCAAACCATTAAAACAAGGAGGTTGGATATGCTTATTTATTTAAGCGAATATATTCATCCGGACGCAGTCCGGATGATCAGGCAGCGTGCAGATATCACTGACAATTTTAACCGTATAGAAGACATTGATGGGATTATACTGCGTACTGTAAACGTAAACCGCCGGATCATTTCACAGGCAAAAAAGTTAAAGGTGATCGGAAAACACGGAGTGGGGTGCAATACCATTGATCTGGATGCGGCCAGGGAGGCGGGCATCACAGTGGTGAATACGCCTTTGGCCAATACCAATTCAGTGGCGGAACTGATTGTGGGACTGATGCTGGATATAAGCAGGAACATAGCGGCATGTGACGCAAGGATCAGGGGAGAGGGATTTGCATGTATTGCTCCGCCTGAGATGACGGGGATCGAATTGACGGGAAAGACAGTGGGGCTTGTGGGCATGGGAAATATTGCCCGGCGCATGGGCGAGATACTCAGGAACGGATTTGGTGTAAGGCTTGTGGGCTATGATCCGTATTGCTCAGAGGAACAGGCAGCTTTCTGGGGGATCAGAAAATATGATGATCTGAATTCCATGCTGGAGGCATCGGATTTTGTGAATATCAGTGTCCCATTGACACCTTCAACCATGAATATGATATCAGAAGAAAACTTTAACCATTTTAGAAAAAATGCCGTTCTTATAAATGCCGCAAGAGGGGGTGTGGTAAACGAGGATGATCTGTACCATGCATTAAAGGAGAGAAGGCTGAGGGCGGCGGCCTGCGATGCGTTTGTTGAGGAACCGCCCAGGGGAACGAATAAGCTGATGACACTTGACAACTTTTGCGCAACCCCTCATATCGGAGCTAATACGGAAGAGGCCCTCTACAGGATGGGGATGGAAGTTGTGGAAGAAGTATTAAATGTGATAGATGGAAAGAATGTAAAAAACCGTGTTATATAAGCGAAAAAGAATATGGAGGAGAAAAATATGAGCAGGACAGGATGTGTGATCGTAAAGGACTTTAAGCGCCCGGAGCGAGCGTTGGTAGAGAGGTTTGCAGGCGTGGCAGCGGCCAATCTGGATGACTGTATGAACCGTATATCAGCGGCCCATGAGGATATCAGCCCGGTCAATAAAAGCAGTCTGCTGGGAACTGCATTTACTGTAAAAGTCCCGGAGGGGGATAATCTGATGTTTCATGTGGCCATGGACCTTGCAAAGCCGGGGGATGTGATCGTAATCGATGCCGGCGGTGATACAAGACGTTCCATTTTCGGAGAATTGATGGTTACATATTGCAGGAAACGGGGGATTAATGGAATTGTAGTGGATGGATCCATCCGGGATGTGGGAGCCATGGAGGTTCTGGATGATTTTGCTGTCTACGCCCGCGGGGTAACGCCGGACGGACCCTATAAAAATGGGCCGGGGGAGGTAAATACCCCCATAGCCTGCGGTGGGAGAACCGTCTATCCGGGGGATATTGTTCTCGGGGATGAGGACGGAGTTGTTTTTATCCGTCCGGGAGAAGCGGAGGAACTGCTGAAAAGGGTGGATGCCCTTCACGCAAATGAACTGAGGATTCTTGATACCATTGAAAAAGAAGGCACCTATATCCGGCCTTGGGTGGATGAAAAGATAAGATCACTGGGGGTTGGATATGTGGAATACATGGAGTATATGTAGTATATGGAGTACATGGGATTGTAAGACAGGGGTAATCTGAATTGGAATATTGGGGGTAATGTGATGTTTGCTACAGCAGTAAATGAATTAATGTTTCTGTTTTTATTTTTGCTTGCCGGGGTTGTTTTGCGTTCTGTGGTAAAACCACTGCGGAAATTATATCTTCCCTCCGGACTGATCGGGGGAGCCCTTGCATTGATCCTGGGTCCGCAGGTCCTTGGAATTATTAAAATTCCGGAGAACTGGTCCGGTATGGCGTCACCTATGATTAACATTGTATTGACAACCACGCTTTTTGGCATTTCCATCAGCATTTCCAAAATGAAGTCCTTTGCAGGAGCCATCAGCTCCAACCTGCTGTCCTATTTTTCACAGCTTGCAGTTGGGATACTGGCAGCTTTGGGCCTGCAGAGGATATGGACCGGGCTTCCTAGGGAGTGGGGAGTCATGACTGTATTTACATATTGGGGCGGGCACGGGGCCGCCACCTCCTCTGGAACACTGTTTGAGGAACTGGGTGTAGAGGGGATGCTCAGCATTGGCCTGATCCTTGCGACTCTTGGACTGATCGTTGCCATGGTGGTGGGAATGGTATGGGTCAATATTGGCGTGAGAAGAGGCTGGGCAAGGGCCTTGTGCAATGCTAAGAACAAAGGAAATGACAGGAAGAGTGACTATATTCCAAAGGAAAAGCAAAAACCTCTTGGCCATGCAACGGTTGCTACTGATTCCATCAACGGCCTGGCCATGCAGATGTGCTTTGTGTTCCTCAGTATGTGGATCGGAAGCGTGCTCTTTGGGCTGATCGCAAAGGTGATCCCGGCTGCCAGCAATATCCCGTCCCTTCTTTACGGCATTGTGGGCGCGATCATCATATGGTCTGTTTTGCGGAAAACACATCTGGATCCATATGCCGACAAGGATACCATTGATAATATAGGGGGAGTGGCTCTTGAAATCTGTATCTGTTCAGCAACGGCAACCCTGGATCTGAATTTCTTTGCAAACAATCTTGCTCCGATCATGATCCATATGCTGGTGATCATCGTGCTCATGTCCTTTGTGTGTATGGTGCTGATGCGGCGCTGGTTTGGAGAGGATTGGTTCCCCCTGGCACTGATGTTCTTTGGGGCGGGATGCGGCTCGACCCCAAGCGGGCTTGCCCTTGCGCGCTGCGTGGACCCTGATGTGAAGACGGAGAGCTGGGAAGCGTTTGGTGTGGCACAGGGGTGTTTTGTGCCCGTCACCTCCACCCTGGTTGCCATATTGCCGGTGATCGCCGTCAATAACCTCTGGATACTGGTGGGGATCGGGGCCGTGATCTCAGCGGCCATGATCGTGTTTAATGAACTGGTGGTGAGAAAACGGTAGACGGCCCGGGTTTAAGGTTGATCTATAATAATGGCCATAAGTGATAACCGGTATCCTGATGGGGATACCGGTTATATTTGCAGACAGGGATAAATCAATGTTTATTTTTTGGGAATATACGCTCCCTTCAGGTATCCCTCCTCAGGCATTTTCCGTATGGTATACAGATAGTCCTCCAGCTTGTCAAAACGGTGGGTGATGAGTTCTCCAAAGGGGATCTCCCTGTGTTTCTTTAAAAGGCGGAATGCACTGTCAAAGGTAGAGGGAGAGTTTGCGATCAGGCCGCATATCCGTGCATTGCTTTCAAAGATCAGCTGGGGAAGGGATACTGTGACTTCATGGGTATTCAGCATACTCATGGGGAGTCCCACCTCTATGTAGGTGCCCAGTTTTTTTACCATCTTAAGTCCCTGCAGGGTCGCGCTCCAGTGGTTGGCGCATTGGAGGACCAGGTCCGCGCCGCCGTCTGTGGCCTGGATGACGGCCTGAATGCATTCCTGGTCCGTCATTCCCGACAGGTTGACAGCCCTGTCAACGCGTGCCAGTTCCCGGGCTTTTTCAAGCTTGGAGTCAATCATGTCCGTGATGACAAGCTGTTCAACACCCATGTGGCGCAGGATCATGGCTGCGATGATCCCAATCGGGCCGGCTCCGATCACAAGGGCGTGGGTTTTGGTTGAGATACCTTCCTGTAAGGTTCCGCTTTCAGTCATGGCCATCTCAATGGCCCGCATGGCCACGGCAACAGGGTCCATGAGGGCTGCAATCTCGCCCGGCATATCATCCGGTATCTTCCACACAAAGGTTTCAGGATAAATATACACATAATCTCCGAATCCTCCTTTAAAATGAGGATACAGATCCGGATTGGTGTTGGGTACACCGGGGTCATTCTGGTGGGGAGAAGGACCGCCGTAGATGAAGTCGTCATCACACACACCGCATATGCCGGCGCCATGGGACATGCAGCTTGGGCATTTCCCGCAGGTGATATGGGGATATACGGCAATCCTGTCCCCCAGCTTAAGATCCCCGCCATAGCAGTGGATAAAACGGTTGGCGTCTTTTCCCATGCTGACGATCTTTCCTGCAAATTCATGCCCGTCACAGAACGGGGCATCAGGCTTTACTTTGATAAAATGCCCGTCCGAGCCGCAGATCAGGGCAGCCTCCACCTGTATGACCAGCCCATCGTCAGCGGCTTTTGGCACTGGATATTCTTTGATATCCACCTCGTAAGGTCCTGTTATGACAAGTGTTTTCCCGGTATTCATTCTTGTTACCTCCTTTGAATTTTTATAATAAAAAAGCCCTTATACGCACTGATAGCGTATAAAGGCAAATCGTAACCTCTTTATCCGGGAAGGGCCATCCATAAGCTGCTTCCCAATTCCATATTATGACCTTAATATATAGTAAATAAATCAGAATGTCAATTCTTTTTTTGAGAAATACTTCTCCTTTTATTCTTCCTCCAACAGCCACTGCACGGGCACATTCAGGATTTTTGCAATCACCTTTACTTCGTAGTCCGCCACAAAACGGGTTCCTATCTCAATGCGGCTGATGCTGTCCTGCTCCATGAGTATACCCTCTGTCTGCAGCTTTGCGGCAAGGGCGTATTGTGACAGACGCTGTCTTAAGCGGGCTTCCCGGACCCGTTTGCCGCATAGGTTTTTCTTGCCCTTGTAATCGTATATCTTCATCGCAAACTCTCCTTTTACCGGGTAATTTCCGGTAATTTACTTGACTTTACCATATATAAAACGTAAAATTATGTTAAAGATAAGTGAAGTAAATGCAATTTGTTATAATTTCGTTATTGTGCATATAACAGGTGGGATAATCAGTCTTTTTATTGGCGAAGGGAGCAGGTATTGTGAAGGAAGATAGTTGTTTAAATGTCTATATTGCGGAGGATGAATCCATCATACTGATGAATTTTAAGATGATTCTGCAGCGGTTGGGGTATCATGTGGCTGGCAGCGCGGTCAAGGGGGACAGGGCGCTGGATGAGATATTGGAATTAAGGCCGGATCTGCTTTTGCTGGACATCAACATGCCGGGAATGGATGGGATCACGCTGTTTAATCAGGTGTCTAAGGTGTATGAGACGGCCTGTATATTCATAACAGGGCATTTTACGGAAGCATTTGTGGAAAGCGCAAAGGAAGCAGGCGCGTTAGGTTACCTGATCAAGCCTGTGGATGAGAAACAACTGAAGGCATCCATTGAAGTGGCTATGGCCCGTTTTGAGGAACGGCGGATACTCAGAAGGGAAACGGAAAAGTTAAAATCAGATCTGTCCGACAGAAAATATATTGAGAGGGCCAAGGGCATCCTTATGGACTCGTTTGGACTGAAGGAGGGGGAGGCCATGGCCAGGCTGCAGAAGCTCAGCAGAGATAAGAATAAAAAGTTGGTGGTGATCGCAAAAGAGCTGATTGAGAAAGACAGGATCATACTGCGATAGGGGGCGGGAAAGGAAGGATATTTGTGGCATTGATAGAGATCAGGCAATTATATGGAGGACAGAGGGGAACGAGGGTACGGGGCTTTGACCTGACAATCGAAAAGCCTGAGATCCACGTGGTTTTATGCACCAGCATTTCTGCTCTGGATGAACTGGTCCATATCATGTACGGAACTGCCCTTTACAGATCCGGGCATTTTCAGGTGGATGGGAAGAATGCCATTGGCCTGAGAAATAAGGAGGTCCAGTATATCACCATGGATACCTATCTGTTCCCTGGCTTTACGGTGATGGATAATATATTCATGGCATCGCATGAATACGGGTTCATGACCAGAAAGAAGATACAGAGACGATTCGGATATCTCATGAAGGAGACGGATTGCGCCATACCTGATATGAGGGTGGATCATCTGACAGCGGAGCAAAAGAAAATGGTGGAGGTCCTGCGCTGCTATGCGGAGCGTCCAAAGCTTCTGGTGGTGCATGAACTGGCGGGTAACCTGTCTTACCGCAATCTGATGTGGGCCAACACTTTATTTACAAATCTTAAGAACAGCGGGACCACGGTTCTATATCTTACCAGCAAGTGGGAGGATATGCTGAAGATCGGTGATTCGGTATCGGTTCTGCGGTCAGGCAAAAACCTTGGTACATTTACAAAAGAGGAGGTGCTGGCCACACCACAGAAAACTTATTATCTTATGCTGGGCGGACAGACCATGGCTTCCCTCTTGGATTCCGGGGATGGAGGCGGGCAGCAGGACTTTGTCAATACCATCGTATCAGGGGTCAAGCTTTTGTCCCAGGACAGCGACAGTGAGAATGTACTGAAATTTTTCATGCGCCAGGTGAGCAGAAGCCTGAAGGCTGCCAACAGCATTGTGTACGTGTCGGACAGGAATTCAGCAAGGGTACGTTTCATATCCGGGCTTGACTTCCACGGAGATGAACTCCCTCTGATCAAAAGGGATGTGGTGAGGCAGATATCTTCCACAGAAGAGCTTTTTTATACCAATTATCTGGATGTACACCTGGGAGATCTGTTGGAAAACCGGATGAACATTTCCATGATACACACCATGGTATGTATACCGGTCAAGTTCGGGGACAATTATCTTGGGCTTTTGCAGGTGTATTTTGATGATGACTATGCCTATACGCAGGCGGATAAGGATTATCTGTCCGCGATTGCCAATGAACTGGCCTTTGCCATTGAGTCATTCCGTCTCAAGGGCAGATCTGTTCTGATACAGGAGAGCCATCACCGCATTAAAAATAACCTGCAGATGATCATTTCCCTGATGGAGTTACAGAAATACCGTCTGTTCCAAAACGGGGAGTATGTTAAGGCGGAACATATTTCGGACACATGGGACACTTTGGTAAAACAGGTAAAGAGCATCGCGTCCATCCACGATATGCTGTCCAGAGAGGAGGAGACGGACAGCATCATAGGAGTGGATGTGATCATTCGGGCCATACGGGATTTTTATGCAGGGGAAGCGGATATACAAACAGAGATCGAACGTTGCATCATTCCCCACAACCGGGCCACCTCCCTGGCGCTTCTGGTCAATGAACTGATCAGCAATGGGGTCAAACATGCAGCCAGGGAAGATAAACGGCTTGCGATCCGGCTGTCATTGAAGCGCTGCGGGGAGAGCTATTCTTTTATTTACCATGACAATGGACCCGGATTTCCTGAGGGGTTTGAACCCTGGAAAAGCAAGGGGATCGGGATGACCATCATGCAGTCCATTGTAGTGGAGGAATTTGAGGGCGGCTTTTGCTGTGGAAACAGGAGCGGCGCGCTGATTGAAATTACAATACCCTACTGGAATTTTGTGTAAACAATATGCTGTAAGCATAATATTTGTATTATATGATTAAGATAAGTAAATTGATTAAAAATATCTTGACGATAAGAACTTTGTATGATACCATATGTCATAAGACAGTAAAAACTTACGGATGGTTTTTGCTAACATAGAATGTTTGGTCATGATTGCCAACACGAATTTTTTCGTGTTGGCTTTTTTGCGTTTTAACCTAAGAAATGAAAAAGGAAGGAGATAAAAAGTATGTCATTGGTAGGTTTGAAGGAGGTATTAAGGGACTCAATTGAAGGGAGGTATGCGGTAGGGGCCTTTGACGCCACAGATCATCTGTTCGCGGAATCCATTCTCCTGGCGGCAGAGGAGACAAGGACGCCTGTGATCCTCATGGTGGGGGATTTTCCGGCGCCTGTGGATTATGACAATTTCTATCCGTATCTGGTTGACCGGATCAGCAGGACCCATGTTCCGGTATGCCTGCATTTTGACCATGGAGCAAGCTTTGAGGCATGTGCCCTGGCGATCAGGAGGGGGTGCACATCCATCATGATCGATGGTTCCGCCCTGTCCTTTGAGGAGAACGTGGCTCTGACTAAAAAGGTGGTGGAAATGGCCCATGCCTGCAATGTGGAGGTGGAAGGGGAGATTGGTTCCGTGGGAAGGAATGAGAGCCTGGAGGGGGAGAACGCAGTGTCCCTTTATACGGAGCCTGAGGATGCAGCGGAGTTTGTAGCGCTTACAGGGGGGGATGCCCTGGCTGTCTCCATCGGTACCGTACACGGGGTATATAAAAAGGCGCCCAAAATGGACTTTGAACGCCTGGCCAGGATACGGTCCCTCATTGATATTCCTCTGGTCATGCATGGCGGATCAGGACTTTCCGTGGAAGACTTCCACGCGGCGGTCAGCAACGGTATGAATAAAATCAATGCATTTACCAACTTGTCCATTGCAGTGGCTGACCGGATTGCGGAGACAGCCAAGGCGCTGCCGCCCAAGACCATAACCGGTCCTTTATATGAGGCGGCCATAGAGACGGGAAAGCAGCAGGTAATGGAACATATAAAACTGTTTGGGACAAAAACCATTGATCGTTAACACAAGGAGAAAGGGGAAGGAACATATGAAAAAAAATCGGTTAAGAGTATTGGCAATGGCTATGAGCGCAGTAATGCTGGCAGGGTGTACCACTACGCCGTCCGTGGGAACAGGGACCCAGGAGACAGCAAAGCCATCGGAGAGTGCGGCAGCGGCGGACACCACGGCAGAGGCCGGGGCAGCGGAAGCTGAAAGCGGGGATACAGGGGATACGTCTGCAGTTCAGCAGGAATTCCCGCCTTTAAAGGTGGCCCGGGACAGGCCGCTGAAGGTGGGGTATCTGTATTCCAATCTGGAAGCGGAATCCTGTACGCGTTCTTATAACCAGATCCGGATTGAAGCTCCCCACAGGGGATGGGAGCTGACCGAAGTCTATTTCAGCCAGCAAAAGCCTGAAGAAGCGCGCACGGGAATGCAGACCCTCATCACCCAGGACGTGGACGCGATCGTTATTTACAACATGGAGATCGTGGGCATTGCGGATCTGATCCTCCAGGCGCGGCAAAATGGGATCGGCGTCTACAATGTGGACAACCAGCTTGTACCGGGGGTGGTTGCCAACTCCTGCCAGCCCAATGGCGTGGCGGCAGCGGAGTTTGCGTACTATATGGGTGAAAAATATCTGTGGAATGCCAACTATGCCGTCATCACAGCTCCGTCCCTGCAGGTACATGTTGAAAGGACGGATCCCATTAAAGCCATCTACGACCAGTATCCCGGCATGAAGCTTTTGGGAGAGGAGTCCTTGAATCCTTCCGGCAGTGAATCCATGGGACAGCAGGCCTATAACTATACAAAACGGTTTATAGAAAAATATGGGACAGACTTGGATATCCTGATCACCAGCTATGACGGAGCGGCTGTGACTGCGGATGAAGCAGCGGCCCAGGCCATCGGCGGGACTGATGTGGCCATCATTGGCGTGGACGGCGGATCCGAGACATGGTCACACATGCGCAAGGGCGGCAACTTTAAGTATTCGTATGCGCAGCCAACAGAACTGTACTGCCATAAAATCTGCGAGCTTGTGGATGAACTCCAGATACAGGGACTGACCCCGGGGGACAACGGATGCAGCATCAGCGCTTACGGAGAGACTATTTATTCCAGCGGTAAGATCATTGACCAGGACCACGTGCCGGCGCCGAACCAGAGCATTCACTCTGTATTTGATTTTTACGGCGGGGATCCTGATGATCAGGAAGCATGGTACAACTGGAATGACGGACCGGGAATCTATATGATAGCGGATAAATAGGCGGACCGGATCGGACAGGCATATGCCGGGAGGATTTCTCCCGGCATTATAAAAAAGGAGGAAACACTTTGGGCGGCGATACGGAGATTGTATTGGAGACAAGAGAACTTTATAAAGCGTTTCCCGGCACAATTGCAACCAATAACGTGAGCTTTGACGTACACAGGCAGGAAATACATGCGATCATCGGGGAGAACGGCGCCGGAAAAAGCACATTATGCAAATTGCTGACAGGACTGTACCAGCCGGATCGCGGAGATATTATTTTCATGGGTAATAAGGTGTGCTATAAAACCACCACGGAAGCAATGGCAGCCGGTATCAACATGGTATATCAGGAACGAAACCTGATCCCTCATCTTACCGGTGCGCAGAATATCATGCTGGGAAACGAATTGACGAAGATGGGAGTGATCCTGGACGAAAAGAGGATCAGGGATACCGCCTATCAGATCAGGGATGAACTGGGGATCGAGATCCCACTGGATATTCCGGTGGGGCGCCTCAGCGCAGGCGTACAGCAGTCCATTGAAATTGTGAGGGCATTTTCCACCAAGCCAAAGCTGCTGATCCTGGACGAACCCACTGCATCCCTGGGGGAAAGGGAGATAACTCCTTTTCTGGATTTTATCACAAAGATTAAAAAATCCATGGATATTTCCATTATATTTATATCTCATAAGCTGGATGAGGTGTTCCAGGTGGCGGACAGGATCACTGTGTTTACAGAGGGAGTTAAGGTGATGACCGCAGGTAAGGAGGAGACCACCAGGGAAGACTGTATCTGCGCCATGCTGAAGAATGGAAATGTGGAGCCTATTAAGATCAGGGAAAAGCCTGAGGATGCGTCTGTGATACTGGAGGTAGGGGACTGCACGTATGATGGGGAGAAGCATCATCTGGGATTTCATGTTGACGCAGGTGAAGTGGTGGGATTTTACGGGCTGGTGGGGTCCGGGAGAACGGAGTGCGCCAATGCCATATTTGGCATCAGTCCAATGGATGAGGGGAGTGTAAGGCTGAACGGCGAACTGGTGGGGGATATCACAACCCACGGGATGATAAGGAAGGGGCTTATCATGACTCCGGAGGCCAGGGCCCACGGCATGTTCAGGACATACAGCCTGATTGAAAATATAGAGATCCTCTTCCTCAACCAGTTCTCCAACCGGTTCGGGATTGTCAGGGACAAAGAGGCATATGATTTCTCCGGCAGCGTACTGGAAGCCAACGGCGTGCGCTATTCCAGCAAGGAGCAGATCATAAGCCAGCTCAGCGGCGGCAATATACAAAAGATCATAATCGGACGCTCCATTGCCGTGGAGAACTGTTCATTGATCATTTTAGATGAGCCTACAAACGGCCTTGATCTGGGCGCAAAGCATGACGTATATCTGAAAGCCAGGAATCTGGCGGAGGAGCATCAGAAGGGCGTGATCTTCATTACATCGGAGATAGACGAGCTCTTCAGCGTGTGCAACAGGGTATATGTATTTGCCTTTGGCAATATTGTGGAGGAATTTACAAGGGAACAGTTTGACAGGCAGAAGATATTAGAGGCAGCATTCAGAACATCGGGAGGAAATAATAATGGAGCATAAAAAGAAAACATCCGCAAACTCTTTTGAAAAAGCCGTGATGCTGGAAGTGATGGGAAAATACTTTCTTCTGATCGCAACAATTCTGGTTTCCATCATGTTTGCAATCGCATCCCCAAGCTTTCTAAAGGTGACCAATATCCTGGATATTTTCAGGGCGGCTTCCATTATCGGCATCATGGGGATCGGGCTTACCATTGTCCAGTCAACCGGGGATTTTGACTTTGCCATAGGGGCGGAGGCAACCGTGGGGGCCTGTGCCATTGCTAAGGTCATGGTGGAACTCATTCCTAACTTTTACATAGCATTCCTGCTCACCATGATCGCGGTGGCCTGTATCGGCCTGTTTAACTCATACATAGTGATCAATATCGGGATGCAGGCGTTTGTGGCCACCTTTGGAGTGTCCACCCTGATGGTAGGAATCTGCAAATTTCTTACCGGAGGGGGACAGTATTATTCCACCAGCTGGCCATCGGGGTTCTCTGTGCTGGGGCAGGGGTTCATACTGGGGATCATACCGGTTTCAGTTGTCCTGCTGGCTCTTTGCACGGTCATTGCCTTTGTGTTCATGGAAAAGACAAAGACAGGGCGTTATATTTATGCGGTGGGAGCGAACCCGGTTGCCTCCCAGCATGTTGGGATCAATATAAGACGGAACCGCAGGATCGCCTTTGTGGTGTGCTCCATGTTTGCGGGCTTTGCCGGAATCATCCAGGCGTCCATGCTGAGCAATGTCACTCCATCCATGGGAGATTCCAACTTCCTGCCGGCCATGAGCACTTGTATGCTGGGGGCCACTTTCCTGCGGCCTGGGGTATTTAACATACTGGGCACGATCCTGGGTTCCATCCTGCTGGCGGTCATATCCAACGGACTGACCATGGTGGGGGCGTCTTTTTTCCTGAAGGACATTATTCAGGGCGCGGTATTGATCTTTGCAGTGGGATTTGTTGCGGTTATCAGACATAAACGGTAAAGCCATAGGTTAAAGGAGACAGACAATATGGACAAGAAAAAGGTTCTTATCATTCAGGATTTTTCCATGAATGAGGCGGCAGTGGGAAAATACGATTTTCTAAAGGAATATGATGTGGAGCTGGATGTGGTGCAGGACGCCCATGATATATCAAAAGATGAATTCATGAACCGTTTCCTGACCTTTGAGACAAAGGGGCCGGATGCTCTTCCTGTGAACGTGGAGATGGTGGAGAAAATGCGTGACGCGCATATTGTTATCAGCCATTTTTCGCCTGTCAGTACAGTGGCCATTGAGAAGGCTGAGAATTTGGAAACGATCTGTATCCTGCGCAGCGGGGTGGAAAATGTAGACCTTAAGGCAGCTTCCCGAAAGGGTGTGAAGGTAAGCAATGCTCCGGGAAGGCTGGCAGTGGTAGTGTCTGAATTTACAGTGGGCATGATATGTGCAGAGACAAAGAATATTGCCAGGGCCCATGCCAATATGATGAAAGGGGTATGGGAGAACCGGTATTATAATTCCGAGTATGCCACCACCCTGGGAAAACGGAACATAGGGCTGGTGGGCTATGGGACCATTGGTACAAGGGTTGCCGGGATGATGGCAAGCTTCGGCGCTAATATCCTTGTATACGATCCCTATACCCCGGAGGATAAGATACAGGAGGACGGATACGAGCCTGTGGGCCTGAACGAGCTGTGCAGCCGGTCGGATGTGATCTCCATTCATTACCGCCTTACGCCGGAGACAAAGAATATGATCGGCGGGGAACAGTTTGGGCTAATGAAACCCCATGCATTTTTGATCAATTCGGCCAGGGCCGGACTGGTGGACGAGGAATGCCTGATTGACGCACTTAAAAATCACAGGATCGGCGGGGCGGCCCTGGACGTATTCCATGAGGAACCTTTGGGACCGGACAGCCCTTATCTTAAGATGGATAACGTGACCCTGACGCCCCACATTGCGGGAACAGCTTCCAATTCGGATGAACTGACCTTTGATATCATGGAGCATACCCTGCGGCATTATTTTGAAACCGGTGAATGGCTGCACGTGGTAAATTAGGAGAAAGACGAAAGGATAAATGAAAGGGGGATAGGATGAAGCGGGATTCAATATTAGTGGTGGATTTTGGCACTTCCAATGTTCATGTCAATGTGGTGGATGTCCGGGACGGGCAGATCCTGTATTCCCGTTCGCGAAAATACAGGATGATATCCCCGGAGGACGGCTATACGGAGATCAATCCCAGGGAACTGTGGCATGCCTCTGAACAGTGTGTAAAGGAAGTGATAAGTGATATGGAGGCGGTGGAGCTTCACGGTATTACCTTCTCCTATTTTGGGGATAACCTGATGCTGGTTGACAGCAATGGGGAACCGCTGACCAATATCATACTTGCTTTTGATGTAAGGGGAGCGCGGGAAGCCGCGGAGGACTTTCCCAGGCGCTTTACGGACGAGGAATTTATCAGAATCACAGGAAGTACCTGCGTCCCCTTCTGTACCGGGCCTAAGATCTTGTGGTTTAAGAAGTACAGGAAGGATCTGTTTGAGAAAGCGGCTCATTTTTACACAAACCAGCAGTGGGTGAATCAGTGCCTGGGATTGGAACCCCTGAATGACTATACCATGGCATGCAGGAAGATGCTGTATGACAGTAAGAACAGGGAGTGGTCCAAACCCATACTGTCTTTTCTGGGGATCCGGGCCGGGCAGCTGGGAGAGGTGGTACCGTCCACGGATATGATCGGCCACATAGACAGATACGGGGAGGTGATATTGCCTTTTACCCTGCCTGTTATCATAGGCAGCCATGACTGTGACTGCGGGATGTACGGTGTGCGGGCAGGATTGACCGATGAAGGCGTGGTTGGGGATATTACGGGAACCTACGACCACCTGGGATTCATTGCCCGGGGATATGTAAACGCAGGCGAGGAAATGCTGGAGGAACAGATATTTTCTTATTGCGGGCCGCTTGAGGATACCAGTGTATGCCTGGGTGCATTTCCCACATCAGGCGCTGTTCTGGAATGGTTTATGAGGGAGATCATCGGGGACTGTTCGCAGCAATCCTATGACAGGATGTGGGACAGGGCCATGTTTGATGGAAGGGGGACGCTGCTGTTCGACCCCAACTTTTCAGGTAATCAGGGTGGATTACATGGGCTGGGTCTGACCAAGACCAGGGAGGAACTGTTTGAGGCCATGATCGAATCCCTTACTTTTGAAGCCAGACGGATCCTGGAGGGGTGCAGGAAGATAAAAAAGGAGGATGTATCCAAGGTATGTGTGGGCGGAGGCGCTGCCCGTTCCGGGAAATGGATGCAGCTGCGGGCGGATGTATGGGGCTGCCGGGTTGAGCGCATGGAGAATATAGAAGTATCTTCCTTGGGAGCAGCAGTTCTGGCAGCTGTGAAGACCGGGCTGTATCCGGGGATCAGGGAGGCATCCGTCCATATGCTTAGGACCAGGGATGTGTACGAACCCGTACCCGCGGTCCGGGAGCGATATGAGGAAAAGTACAGGGAATATATGGCCTTTGTTCAAAGCAGGACAGGGGCAGACCTGGAATGTGACGTTTTGGGAAAAGCAGTCAGCGGAAAGGCGGTTTTATGATAACCAGGAAACTGTTAAGGACCATTGATGAGATCCAGCAGATCCAGCGGCTGGCCACCGTGTGTCCGGAGCCGGTGGGGATCCATTCGGATGACGGGAGCATAATCATTGATGCTAAAAGCTACATTGGAATGTATGCGGTTGATTTCAGAAAGCCCATCTGTATCGTAACGGAGTCAAAGGAATTCCACCAGGCGATCAGGGATATTGGAGAGACACTGCAGGAATGAGACAGGGGAAAGGAGAGAAAGGACTATGAGATATAAACATGTAAAAAATGCGGGGATCGATCTGTCGGCACTGGCAGTGGGAACCTGGGCGATCGGAGGGCAAAAGTGGGGGGATGTGAATGAGAAGGATTCCATCAAAGCCATACGGGCTATGATCGATGAAGGTGTGAATCTGGTGGATACGGCCCCTGTTTACGGCAACGGACACTCCGAGGAGGTGGTGGGAAAAGCCCTGGAGGACGGCTACCGTGACAAGGTGTTTCTTGCAACAAAATTCAGCATCAGCAATGATGAGAACGGGGCGATCATCAACAACGGCTCCTATGAAAATGCCATCAGGGAGTGTGATGATTCCTTAAGGCGTCTCAAGACAGATCATATAGATATCTATATCATGCACTGGCCGGATCCGGGAACGCCTGTGGAGGAGACAATGAGGGCATTGGATGATCTGAAAAAGAGCGGTAAGATCCGTTATGTGGGTGTTTCTAATTTTAACAGGGAGCTGATAGAAGCGGCCCAAAAGGTGGTCCGGATCGATTTTCTCCAGCCCCCGTACAGCATGGTGGAGGAGAGCCAGAAGAATCTGCTCATGTGGTGTGAGGAACAGGGGATCGGCACCATGACCTATGGTTCCCTGGGAGCCGGGATTCTTACAGGAGCTGTCCGTGAGCTGCCTGACTGGGAGGAAAATGACTTTAGATATACATTTTACGACTATTTCAGGGATCCAAAGTTTTCCAGGATCATGGAACTCTTAACGGTTCTGGACCAGATTGCCCTGGCCCGGCAGAAACCGCTGGCGCAGATCGCCATTAACTGGAGCACCCAAAAGAGCTATGTGTCCACGGCAATCTGCGGAGTCAGGGACCCGCAGCAGGCATGGGAGAACTGCTCTACCTTTGATTGGGAGCTCACTGCGGATGAGATGGGGATCATTGACGAGGCGGTTAAAAGACTGATATCCTGTGATCAGAAGATTGTATAAAAGCTTGAATCATGCGGTGTTCCGGGCTTTAGCGTAAGAGAAAGCCCGGAAGATCGTTTTGTGTGCTGTGCATGAATATGGATCTGAAAATCTTCAAAGTTAAACATGCTGTTTCCCTTCTTTAATTTTCCTCGATCATAAAATCCTTCGGAAATTACCCGATAACCAGCCTGCTTCTGTCTCTGAACTAAGATTTGTTTAAAATACTGTGCCCGCCTATATGATCCCAATGAACACGGGTGAAACAAAACACATAGCATAAAAAAGAGACACGTGTTTTATTTATGTAAAAAATAGAATCAAAATAAAACGTAAAAAATGCTGATATACATAAAGTTATATATGAAATATATACAAAAATAATTGTGTAATAGTTATAATTGACAGCAGATAAAACAGGATGTATGATAAAAATACAAATGAGACACATGTCCCGAAAAGGTTCAATGAAAAAGAGGAGGATATAATGAGCGAGGTAAAGAAGGCAGTGGAGAAAAAAAGCGATTATACAGAGATCAAGGAGGCATTTTCAAAATTTATCAAGGCATGGGAAACCAACAATGTGGATGGAATGGATGATGTGGTTGCGGTTGATACATATGCTAATTTCAGTATGTTTGGTGAGTCCTGCAGCCGGGATCTTCTGAAAAATAATCTGAAGGTTAGGACGAGAAAGACAACCTACTCCAGATTTTTGATCAACAACTACGTTTGCCTCATTGAGGGGAACAGGGCGCAGCAGTCAGCGGGTATGGCCGCCTTGATGTCCGACAGCTCCGGTGCTGAGTATGCACACTATTGTTTTAACGGCTTGTTTGCCAACAGCTGGATCAAGACGGAGAAGGGCTGGCAGATGCAGAGCATCCGCTTTGATCTTCTCACAGATGACGCAAACATTCTTACAAGGGATGAGAGCGGATCCTTTATCACGGTAAAGGGGACGGGGGATCTGTCCTTTGTGGAAAACTGGGCTCCGATCATTGATAAGAACGGATTTTATTTTGGGACAAGATTAAATGCGATCTGTGCAGAGTACGATGCCCCGTGGAATGTGATCCGGAACAGGGATAACGTGGGTACGGATGAAGAACAGATCGAGGAGCTTTTCTTTAAGTATTGCTTTGCCATTGACACGGACAGCTTTGGTTTCTTTCAGGATGTATGGACTGATGATGTTGTCGCTTATCTTCCGCCTCTTGGCATTCATGATAAACGGGGGATCACAAATGTACTAAAGATCAACAAATCCGGTTCCAGGCGCTGCCTGCATATGGGGAGAGTAAAATCCATTGATGTCCATGGGGATACAGCTGACATTGTCATGTATCATATGGATAATACCATGATCAATCCTCCCTATACTATTTCAAAGGAAACAGAAAAACTGGACATTGTGGGATCACGCTGGCGCATTCAGGCCCGCAGGGAAAACGGAGCATGGAGATTCAATAAATTCTTCTATGAATACGGTCCGTTCATAGAGGGGGAATTCAAGTAAATAATATGAAAAAAGTGGTTATGATCACGGGCGGCACCAGAGGGATCGGGCTGGCGTCTGCAAAGAGATTCCTTCAGGAACAGGCAATAGTAATTGCGGCAAGCCTGGATTCACGGGAGATTGTCCAGCGGGCCATGTCGGAATTAAAGACAATAGGAGAGGCGGAGTACCATTATCTGGATGTGGCAGATGAAAAGAGTTGCATCCATCTGGTAAATAATGTTATAAATAGATATAAAAGAGTGGATGTTCTTGTCAACGCAGCCGGTGTGAGGGGGAAACCAAGCCTTCCGCTGGATACGGATTTCAGAGATTTTAAGAGGACCATGGAGACCAATTTAATGGGAACAGTCCGTATGGCCACTATTGTGGCCGGCCATATGAAGGAACAGGGATCAGGAACGATCATCAATATCAGCTCCATTAGCGGAACCATGGTCACGGCGGATGATTACGGATACCACTGCTCAAAAAGCGCGGTGGATATGGCGACCAAGGTATTGGCTAGAGCGGTATCGCCCTTTGGCGTCAGGTGTATCGCCATTGCGCCGGGAGGCGTTAAGGCAGGGATGAATTCCCCGGAATGGGAGAGGAAAGGATGCAGACTGCATATGAAACAGCGCCTGCTCCGGGACCAAGAGGCGGCGGATGCCATTTACCTTATGACTACTGAGGAGGCGTCTGCGGTGAATGGATCGGTTTTGATGATGGATGACGGATACACTGCTTTTAAAGGAATCTACTAAATTTGGAATGAAGAGTGATGATATGAAAAGTGGAAGCGTAACAGATAAATTTAAAGAGACAGATGAAAAAATACTGACCATTGCCAGAAGGCTGTTTGGACAAAGCGGGATCGTGAATATTGAGATGAATGATATCTGCAAGGAACTGGGGTGCAGCCGGAGTACTTTATATCGGCATTTTTCTTCAAAGGAAGCAATTTTATTCAGTCTGACAAGCGAGTCTGTTATGAGGATCATGGAAGCAGCGATCATTCCCCCGAGAATGACCTTCAGGAATGGATATGAGGCGCTTGTGTGGCAGCTGAAGGCACAGGTGGCATTTATGATGAATAATGTGGATGAAATCATTTTCATGCGTGATTTCGATTACTTTTTCCCACGATTCATTCCGGTTACAAAAGAGGCTGTTCAATTTGAAAAGGAAATCATGTCCACCAGGGGAAGGGAAGAGATGTTAAACAGCATCCGGATTGGGATCGAAGATGGAAGTATACGCCCGTTAAAGGATTCGGAACTGACACTATATACATTGATCAACGCATGTATTGCCATGGCTCAGCGGATCCTTCCCAGAGAAAGCGTTTACAGGAATGAACTGGGCTATGGACGGGAAATGCTGGACCTGCAGACGGAACTTCTGCTGGCAGCATTAAAGCCGGAGCGGGAATAGACTTAAGAGATGAAAACATTCTTAAGCAAGGGATTTTTTTTGCCTTAAACGGGACATGTGTATCATAAAAGCAGTAAAATTGGGACATATATAGATAAAGAAAGGTAAAACATATGGATCATATAAAACCTGTAAAAACAGCCGTGATCGGCTGTGGAATGATCAGCAATATTTATATCCGGAATCTGAAGAACCTGTTCCACATCATTGACCTGACTGCTGTTTGTGATGTCAGATCAGAAAGCGCAGCGGAAAAGGCAGAGATTTACGCTGTTCCCAAGGTGATGACCATGGAGGAACTGACGGCTTCCGATGAAATTGAACTGGTTGTAAACCTGACGGGACCCAGTGCACATTACAGTGTGATCAAAGAGATGTTAAAAGCGGGCAAGCATGTTTTTACGGAAAAGACCATTGCGGTTACTTTGGATGAAGGAAGAGAACTTGTGGATCTGGCTGATAAAAAGGGGCTTTATCTGGGAGCTGCGCCGGATACGGTTTTAGGGGCAGGACTTCAAACAGCGAGAAAGGCCATAGATGCAGGTCTTATTGGAACGGTGACCTCCTGTTTTGCAAGCATTAACAGAAACCAGCCTCTGCTTTCAGAGACATTCCGGTTTATTCAGAATGGGCCAGGAGGAGCATTTCCCATGGATGTGGGCGTATATTATGTGGCGGCCCTGCTGAGCCTGCTGGGCCCGGTTGAGAGTGTTGCCGGATTTTCAGCTCCGGCACCCCTGCATGAAAAGGAGCTTCTTTTTATGGATAACAGGGAGAGCTGGCAATTGGAAGGCAGCAATCTTATGACAGGAGCACTGAAGTTCAGAAATGGGGTTCTGGGGATGCTGCATCTGAATGGATTGAGCATTAATAAGGAAATGCCTATGATCCGCATTTACGGGACAGAGGGAATCTTGCAGCTGGGAGATCCCAATACGTTTTCCGGGGAGGTAAAGCTGATCCGGGAGATAGGGGAACCGTGTGAACTGCCGTTTACACATGGATATGATGGAAGCCCGGTTTTGGATGATCCCACTGACTTTGAGCGCACATATGGACATCGCGGCGTAGGAGCGGCGGAAATGGCCTGGGCCATACGTATGGGAAGGGGGAACAGGTGCAGTAAGGAATTTGCACTTCACACCCTGGAAATACTTTTGGGGATGGATCAGTCATCCAGGGACGGCAAGGTTTATGGGATGACCACGGAATTTGTATTTGAACCGTTAAAGGCCGGTTATTACTCCAAAACCTTTGGCGGTGGGATGCGGGCAGATGCAGAGCGTTCCCTGGTGGAATAAGAAGATATGCAAAGACATTTCCTGGTGGAATAAGAAGATATGTAAGGACGTTTCCTGGCTGATCAGGAGGACATTAAAGGAGGATAAAGATGGCAAAGGTAAGAACAAAACAGGTGAGGCAGATTGGAATTCTTGTAAGGGATCTGGAAAAAAGCGCAGCTGCATTTGAACGGTTTTTGGGAGTGAAAGCGGATTATATAGGCGTCACGGAATCTTATGAAGTTACAAGGCAGGAACTTTGGGGAAAACCCTGTTACGGGCGCTGCTATCAGGCACTGTTTAACTTGGATAATATCCAGATCGAACTGGTATCACCCTATGGAGAAGGGGATTCGGTTTGGAAAGAATGTTTGGAGAGGGACGGTGAGGGGCTTCACCACCTTGCCTTTAAGACAAATGATATCAAAGAGGCGATAAAAGACATGGAAGGGAGAAGCAATGCAGGATTGATACAATATGGCACCTGGCCTGATTCACCAAAAGACGGACAGTATGCGTATATGGATGTCCGCTCTGAGATTAAGACCATTGTAGAACTGCTGGAAGCAGATGAAGGCGAGGATTGGGACAAGATCAGAGAAGCAGAGTAAGGTAAGGGGCAGATGGAGAAGGCGGAATGAAAGAAGACAGATGTGTATTGATCACAGGCGGTACAAGCGGAATCGGGCTGGAAACCGCGAAAATATTCCTGAAACATGGAAATAAAGTTGTTGTCGCCAGTATTGATGAGGAAGAGACCGTGGGGCGCGCCATGGATGAACTGAAACCGCTGGGAGAAGTTACTTATTTTAGATTGGATGTAGCGGATGAGAAAAGCTGTAAGGATGTGGTTGACCAGACGGTAGGGACCTATGGGGCAGTGGATGTTCTTTGCAATATTGCCGGCATTGTAGGAGAATTGAAAACACCGTTGGAGGCGGACCTGCAAAAGGTCAATCATGTCATTCAGGTGGATCTGATGGGAACAATCTATATGTCGGTCTATGCGGGAAGATATATGAAGGAAAGGGGGAAGGGAGTGATTTTAAACACCAGTTCCATCTGTGGTTTTCTGGCATCCAATGTCAGTGTGGGATATCATGGGGCAAAGGCAGGCGTGAATCTTATTACAAAAGTCTTTGCAAAAGAACTGGCACCCGATGGGATCCGATGCGTGGCAGTGGCACCGGCAACGGTCAGGACAAGGCTTATGGACCCTTCTATAGAGGAAGAGGCAAGTACCCTTCATATGAAGTACAGAGTGGAGGAGCCGGACGAAATCGCAGGGGTATTCCATTTGCTTTCACTTGACGAAGCGTCTGCGATCAACGGGACCACAGTTATGGCAGAGGACGGTTTTTGTTCATTCAAAGGAGTATGGTGATCCATGAAAGATAATAATCCAGAAATATTAGTAAAAGTTGAAGGTATCAGTAAAACCTTCGGTTCCACAAAGGCCCTGGTAAATGTTGATCTTGAAGTGAAAAGAGGGGAAGTTCGGGGCCTTATAGGGGAAAACGGATCCGGTAAATCCACCTTGGTTTCTATGATAACCGGAGTTAATAAGCCGGACTCCGGTCAGATGTGGTACAAGGATGAAATACATAAACCGTCATCGCTGTTGGATTCCAGAAATAAGGGGATCAGCATCCTGGTGCAGGAATCCGGTACCATAAACGGATTGACTGTTGCTGAAAATATGTTTTTGGGAAAAGAGGCTTCCTTTGGCAAGGCGGGCATGGTCAACGTGAAAGCCATGACTGCCCAGGCCCAGAGAACTCTTGGGGATATGGGGATCACGGATATCAAAGCAGGAGATCTGGTGGAGGCATATTCCTTTGAGGAACGGAAACTGATCGAAGTGGCTACTGCTTTAGGCACGAATCCCGATCTTCTGATCGTGGATGAGACCACCACCGCGCTGTCCCAGAAGGGAAGGGATCAGATTTATGAGATCATACGCAACAGCAGCAAAGAGGGAAGAGGGGTTATCTTTATCTCCCATGATCTGGACGAACTGGTGCTTTTGTGTGACAGTGTGACGATTCTGCGGGACGGACAGTATGTGGATACACTGAGGGGAGAAGACATCCATGTTGACAAGATGAGAACACTGATGATAGGGCGGGACCTGACGGATCATTATTACCGTGAGGCCCGGGAGGAAAGCCATGGAGACCGGGTGGTCCTGGAGGCAAAACATATATCCTACGGCGAAAAATTCAGGGACATCAGCTTTCAGCTTTACGAAGGTGAGATCCTTGGCATCTGCGGGCTGACGGACTGCGGAATGCATGATCTGGCCAAAGGTCTGTTTGGAGGTATGAAACTGGACCGGGGGGAAGTGGTACTTCCTGATAAAAGGGTTGTCGTTGACAATACTGCTAAAGCCATTGAGAACGGTATCGGTTATATGCCCAAAGACAGGGACAGGGAGTCCATGTTCCTGGGGGCCAGTATTGAAGATAATATTGTCCTTCCATCCCTGGACAATCTGAAGGTACATGGACTGATCAGAAAAAAGAAGGCAAGGCGGCTGGCAGAGGAAATGGCGCAAAAGCTTTCCGTGAAAATGAGCGGAGTGACACAGCTGACCAAAGAACTCTCAGGAGGAAACAAGCAGAAGGTGGTGGTTGCAAAGTGGATCGCCAATAATTCCAACATCTTTATCATGGACTGCCCTACCCGGGGAATTGATATTGGGGTCAAGGCTGCAATTTATGATCTGATGACAGAATTAAAAGACAGCGGAAAATCCATGATCATGATCTCCGAGGAGATGCCGGAGGTCTTGGGAATGGCTGACCGGGTCCTGATCATGAAAGACGGGCGGGTATCCGGTGAGTACAGCCGCTCGGAGGGGCTTACAGAGAATAAGATTATCAAGGTGATGATATGAATAAAAAAAGAGAGATAAAGAAATTTGATATAAGATCAGCAGTCCCTTTTATGGGGTTCATCATTATATTTTTGCTGTTCAGCCTGACCACGGGAGGAAGGTTCCTGACACTTTCCAACATTGAGACATTGGTCATACAGGCTGCACTTGTGATCGTGGCAAGTGTTGGGGCTGCCTTTGTAATGGCCCATGGCAACCTTGACTTTTCTCTGGGAGGCGCAACAGCTATCAGCTGCATGGCAGCAGCTTTGGCAGGAAGGATTTCGCCGTTTTTAGTTCTTCCGGTTGGGATGGTCACGGGCGTTGCTTTAAGTCTTGTCAGCGCATTTGTACATACACAGATGCATGTGCCGGCTTTTGTGGTGGGGATGTGCGTTATGATTCTCGGCAAGGGTCTGACCCAGACACTTTCGGCAGTCATTATCATGAATGCCCCGGCATCTTTTTTTAAATTGAATACGGCATGGTTCTATGCGCTGGTGGTCATGCTTGTGTTTACTGCCGGGTATATTCTGATGGAACACACAAAAATCGGGCAATACAACAAGGCCATTGGTTCCAATGGAGAGGCCGCATTGCTCAGCGGTGTACCGGTGGAAAGATACAAGACATATGCATTTGTTATGAGCGGGCTGTGCATTGGAGTATGTGCGTTCCTTACCTTGATCCGTTCCGGCGGTGTATCTTCTACCTGCGGGCAGAACCTGGAGACCAATACCCTGATCGCAGTGGTGCTTGGAGGAATCCCCTTGTCAGGGGGCACCAGACTGAGACTTTACAGTGTTTTACTTGGGGCATTTTCCTTCTATATGCTGAGTAACGGACTGTCCATCTGGGGAGTAAATCCGGATCTGGTAAATATTGTAAAGGGAGCGGTGTTTATTCTGTTTGTATATTTTACTTATGACAGAAACAGCAGTGCGATCGCTATCTGATGGCAGATAAAGGGATTGTGAAAAAAACGTAAAGCCATCTGACAATCAAATTAAAAGGAGAACAGGGATGAAGAAAGCATTATTGATCATACTTGCACTTTCCATGGCGGCAGTTCTTATGCTTGGAGGGTGTTCCGGCGCAGCCGGCACAACCGGGCAGCCGGTGGATGCAGATACGCAAAAGGCAGAAGATACAGAGGACATGAACAATGGGGGAGATAAGACCATAGGCGTTGTATTTTACAGCAAGACAGATGCCTTGGGTTCCGTGGTTTATGCGTTGGTAAATGAAGCTGCCAAAACATGGGGATTAAATGTGAAATGGGAGATTGGCGGCCTTGACAATGATACACAGCTCAACTCGGTGCAGAATCTGATTTCGGGAGGCGTGGATGGGATCGTGATCATTCCGCTGGCTGATACTGTTACGCAAAAGACTTCTGAGATGTGTGAAAAGGCGGGCGTGTACTTTTCGCTCTGCTTTAGGGATATTATTGATGAGAGTATCCGCCGGCAGGTCACATCAAATCCCTATTTTGTGGGAATGACATTTGAAGCTGACTATGATGCGGCAAAGGAAATGGTAAAGATTGCAGCAGATGCAGGGTGCACAAATGCAGGGGTCGGGTACAACTCTCCCACGGTTCCCTATGAGAAACAGGTCACTGCGGGCTTTAATGACGGTATGGAAGCATATGGCATAAATAAACTGGCTGAATACACGATCTCCGATACAGGTGATGCCAATGTGACGATTTCCAATATCGAGAATTTTCTGGATGCCTATCCAAACATGGATATGATCCTTTCAGGTTCCGGTTCACAGGGAATGGCGGAGGCTACCGTACAGCTTCTTACAAGTACAAATGTTAAACTGGTGACAAGAGACTTTTTTACAGGGATGGAAGATGCCTTTAACAATGGCACGCTGGCTGTGGCCTGCGGAGGCATGGCTCCGGACGCGCTTTACAGTCTGGCAATGTGTTACAATGCAGTTGCAGGAACACCGCTGTCCGATTCCTATATTTCTTGCAGGCAGAAATACATTTTCCTCACAAGCGCAGAGGAGTGTAAGACATTTGAGACGTATTTCGGCTCAGACTTATCCCGTGTAGGCGACATTTATACGGCTGATTATCTGAATACCTTAGTGAGATCCAATAACCAAAGTTTAGATGCCCAGTCCCTTCAGGAAATGATGGATGCTTATTCCATGGAGTGGATTCAGAAACAGGCGGCTTATGCGCAGTAAGCGCTCCAATGATCAGCAACCGGAGCAGCAGGCGAACCGCTGCTTCGGATATAAAAAGGAGTTTGGTATGAATAAGGTTGCAAAAAATATAATTGCAGCACTAAAAACTATGTCCCTGCCGGTGATTTTGATGGTTGTGATGAAACTGGTATTCCCGGAGAATATAGGCATGCGCACGCTGCAGAATATGATCTACCAGTCCGTGCCTGCGGCAATCCTGGCATGGGGAGTCAGTTTTAATATGAAAATAGGAAATTGGGATTTTTCAGTGGGTGCGGCTGCGATGATCTCGGCGATCGTAGGAGGAAACATTGCATCCATGCTGGGGCTGGGTCCGGTGGGGATGCTTGTGCTCTGTACAGGGGTGGGCCTTCTCTGCGGGTGCATCACAGGGACATTGTATTACCTGCTTAAAATCCCTACTCTGATCATCTCCCTTGGCATGGTTTATCTCATGGAAAGTCTTTCGGCAATTATTTTTAACGGAGCTGGTGTGTTTATTACGGGGGAGTATGTTGCACTGACAGAGGCTCTTCCTATGCTTGGCTTTGGGGCAGCGGTGCTTGCTTTTTCCATATTTTTGTTCTATGCAAGACCGTTTGGTTACCATGTCCGTGCAGTGGGCAACGGTGCTGCGATCGCAGCCCAGGAAGGGATCAACATATATAAGGTGAAATTCAGGGTTCTTGTGATTGCAAGCACATTTGCCGGGCTCTATGCATTTGCGACACTTGCAAGAACCGGGGTGTGGAAGGCGTCATCCTCTCCCATGAGTACAATGGGCACTTGCTTTGATGCAATGATGTGTGTATTTATCGGCCAGGCCCTTGGAGCGGCCACCAATCAGTTTATTGGCATCTATTTCGGAAGTGTAACCCTTCAGATGGTGAAGCTGCTGATCATTCTCCTGGGCATCAAGAGTACCTTTACGCAGGTCATCATTTCCATGATCGTACTGGTGTTTATGTGCATATCCACACGGGCGGATCATAACAATAAGCTTCAGCTGCAAAAGGGCAGGGTAACAGCCTGACAGGAGGCAATGGTAAAAACTTAATGCTTAGGAGATTGATATGAAAATTTGGAAAATTGGTGTTGTGGGCTGCGGGAATATTGCGGAAACCGTCTATATTCCCCAGATGGAAAAAATTAAAAATGCCAGGATCGTTGCGGTGTGTGACAGCAATGGAATGCGTGCAAAGCAGATTGCAGAAAAATTCGGAATTGAGGAATATTATGACGATATTGACGAATTTCTGGCAAGATCAGAGGCAGAGATCTGCATGAGTATTTCATCGATCATCGGACGCCATGAAGTGAACATGAAGATTCTGGATGCCGGGAAACACCTGTATTCACAAAAGCCCTTTGCGCCGGATGTTGAAGCTGCGACCCGGCAGATTGAACTGGCAAAAAGGCGTCATGTGGTGCTTTCCACCGCGCCTGTGCATCGAAACCGTCCGGAAATACGACTGGCTAAAAAGCTGATCGGAGAGGGAATGATCGGACATCCATCCCTGATCAAAATGGATGTGACCCATGGCGGCCCTGAATATTATCAATACAGGGACACGGATCCTTCCTGGTTTTATAAAAAAGGGGCGGGTGCCCTTACGGATCTGGGCGTTCACGGGATCGACCAGGTGGTCGCCCTGATCGGACCGGTTAAGAGCCTGTCCTGCATGGCGACTGTCTCTGAGCCCAAACGTACCATCCGCTCAGGGGCTTTGGACGGGCGGCAGTTTGACAGCAATGAGCTTCCTGATAATTATTTGATCTCACTTGATTTTGGGAACGGAACCCTTGGGATGGTAAACACCGGGTTTATAGAAAAGGCAAATGTACATCCATGTGCCGGGATTGAGGTGTATGGTGACAGGGGAACCATTGCGGTGGACGGAGGCATTGGCTATGCAGGGACTGCCCCTGTGCATGTATATGTGGACAAACCGGAAATAGGGCTGCGGGGATGGATCGATCCGCAACCTATTACAGAGCAGCCCCAGGAGGAGTATTTTCAGGCGCAGGTGATCACTGATTTGATCGAGGCCATTGAACATAATCATGGCCCAAGGCTTTCGCCGGAACATTCACGCCATGTAATTGAAGTGTTGGAAGCAATAGAAAAAGCGGCGGTAACAGGGAACAGGATCACCCTGTCCACCACCATCTGACAGAGGGGAACGGCATGGGACAAATATTTAGAGGACTAGCCCATATAGGGCTGTTTACAGATGATTATAAGAACACAATGCACTTTTATACAGAGCAGCTGCCCTTTCAGATCATAAAGGAAACAGTGGAAGAACATGAGGGTGATACAAGCGGATACTACCCGATGCAGTGGGCCCTCATAGAACTGAATGGCCTATATCTGGAAATCATGCAATGCGCCAATCAAGCATGTGTGGAAAATGGGGTGGCAGGAGCCTTCAACCACCTGGGAATCAGTGTCAGCGACCTGGACCGGGCAATAGACGAACTAAAACATAAGGGTATAGAAGATGACAGGTTTGAGGCAGTTGCAGTGAACGGCCAGCTGTTTCCGGGGCATGTTTACCGTTCCTGCCGGATCAAAGGGGCTAACGGAGAGTTGATTGGTCTCTATGAGATGGATAATCAGAACTTCTTTGATTTTTAATACCGGGAATCTGTTAGGGATGGAGAGAATAAATGGGAATTTTATGCATTGATGTGGGAGGCTCTTTCCTGAAGCATACCGTGTTGGATGACGAATTGGACATCAAAAAGGTAAGCAGTGCTGTCACTCCGCGGAACGATCTGAACAGTTTCCTCAGGGAGATCAGGAAAATTTATGACAGATACCAGGGGATATCCGGCATTGCGGTGAGCATCCCGGGAATCATAGACACGGAAAGAGGGTTCATGTATACAGGCGGATCCCTGGACTACATACGGGATATTCCAATGGCGGAAACGATCAGTGAACTCTGTGACGGTTTACCGGTTTCCATTGAAAATGATGCCAAGGCTGCTGCGACCGCGGAGCTGTATGCAGGTGTTTTAAAACACGCAAAAAACGGTATTATCTTAACCCTTGGCACTGCTGTGGGAGGAACGGTCATTGTAGATAAAAAGATCCTGCGGGGAAAAAATCTTTTTGCAGGGGAAATGTCATACGCGATCTACCATGATGACGGGGTGAGGGATGACAGTTGGGATGTCCAGAGCAATATGTGGGGGTGCAGAAGCATTCCGGCCCAGATCGTCCGCACATACGGCGATGAGGCACTGCGGTGTGAGGATATATTTGACAGGCTTGTAAAGGGGGACCCAAGGGCGGATCAGGCGGTACGGGCAGCGGCAAGGGATGCGGCTCTTCTGGCCCATAACTTACAGTGCATCTTTGACCCGGAAGTGATCGCCTTTGGCGGCGGCATCAGCGCGGAACAGGATTACATTCAGCTGATCAGGGAAGAGGCAAAAAAGATAAATGGGCTTTTCCATGGAGTCGTTCCTTTGCCCCGGATCGAAGCATGCAGGTTTTATAATAATGCGAATTTGTTAGGTGCATATTTCGCATTCCAGAACATGGACAGATCTGCTGCAGGGGAATGGTCCGTTAGGGGAAAGGGGGTGCTGCAGGCTTGAAAAAAACATATAATTGGGGAATTATGGGGCCTGGCTTTATTGCAGACAAAGTGTTGCCTAGTTTTGCCAAGGCAGAAGGGGCCAGGGTTCTTGCAGTTGGGTCAAACACTCCGGGCAAAGCCGGCGCATTTGCTGGAAAGTGGAAAATTCCAAGAGCCTATGAGAATTATGAAGCATTGGTAAATGATCCGGACGTAGACATAATTTATATAACAACCCCCAATGCGTTTCATTTGGATCATGCCAGACTGGCAATGGAACATGGGAAAAATGTGTTGTGTGAAAAGCCCTTTGCACTGAACGCAAAGGCAGCTGAAGAGATGAAGGTATGTGCCGAAAAGCAGGGCGTTTTTCTGATGGAAGCCATGTGGACGCGTTTTATGCCGGCCGTCATAAAGATAAAAGAGTGGGTTGACCAGGGAGTGATAGGGGAGGTCCATCAGGTTGTTTCAGATTTTTCCTATGATCATCCCTATGACCCGGGATACCACCTGTATGATCCGAAAGCAGGGGGAGGAACCCTGTTAGACGGAGGAATCTATCCCCTTTCTTTTGCAGGATATATATACGGGGAGTGTCCAAGGGAGTATTTCGGATATGCAAACCTGAAAAACGGGGTGGATGTGCGGGACAGTGTAGTTCTTAGATTTTCCCAGGGGCAGATGGCATCTTTTATCTGCGGGGCGGATACCGCATCCCCGTGGTGCAGTATGATCTACGGGTCAAAAGGGTGCATCCGGGTACCGTCCTTTTTTGCGGCCTCCGGATTTGAGATGGAACATTATGAGAGCGGAAAAAAGCAATGCGTCAGTATGCCTTTTGAAGGTCTGGGATATCAGTTTGAACTCTGTGAAGTGATGAACTGCATTGACCAAGGGAAAAAGGAGAGCAGCCGTATGCCGCTGGCGGAATCCGTAACTTATATGAAGGTGATGGACGCTCTCCGGCAAAGCTGGGGAGTGGTTTATCCCGGTGAATCAAGAAGGGCGGGAGTAGAAAATGGATATTTTAAAACAGCCGATTAAAATAGGACCGATTAATTTGTCATCGCGCCTTGTCATGGCGCCCATGGAAACGGGAAAAGCGGACAATAACAGGGTATCCCAGGCATTATGTGACTATTATGATGAAAAGTCCAGAGGAGGATATCTGGGAATGGTTATTACAGAACATTGTTATGTGAGCCCGGAAGGGCGGGAAGGGAAAGCCCAGCTTTGCGCAGCATGGGATGACTGCATCCAAGGCCTCAGCAAAATAGCGGATGTCATACATAAAAACTCCGTACCGGTGATCCTGCAGATCAGCCATGGGGGAAGCAAAGCCAGACGCTCCATTACCGGAATGGATCCCATCAGCGCAAGCGCAGTCAAGATACCGGGAAGGCAGGGGCAGGAGGAACTGCCAAAAGAAATGGACCAGGCAGAGATAGACAGGGTTGTTGCCTGTTTTACGGATGCAGCGGTACGGGCAAAAAAGGCAGGGTATGACGGAGTTGAACTACATTCTGCCCATGGATATCTTCTGGACCAGTTCTATTCCCCGTGTACCAATAAGAGAGTGGGAGATTATGCGGGAACCAATCTGGCTGGAAGGACCCGCATTCATGTCAGGATCATTGAGGGGATCAGAAAAGCGGTGGGAGATGATTTTCTGATCTCTGTCAGGCTGGGAGCCTGCGATTATATGGAGGGCGGGGCAATTAAAGAAGAGGCGGCAACCGCCGGTAAGATTTTACAGATTGCCGGAGCGGATCTGATCAGCGTATCAGGCGGAATGTGTGATTATATGCGGCCGGGCCACAAAGAACCCGGATGGTTTGCGGAACTTTCGGAATGCATAAAAAAGGAAAGTTCCATACCGGTACTTTTGACCGGAGGGATTACTGAAAAGGCCTGGGCAGAACAGCTGCTCTTGGCAGAGAAAGCAGATCTCATCGGAATTGGAAGGGCTATTTTAAATGATTCCAGTCTTCCAGAACGATTTTTAACTTCAACCCAATAACTTCAATCAAAACAACGCTAACCGAATAACTTCAATCAACTCCAATAGAAAAGGTGTAAAATGATGAGTCGAATTCAATTTCCGGAACATTTTATGTGGGGAGGAGCAGTGGCTGCCAACCAGTGTGAAGGCGCGTACCGGGCAGATGGAAAAGGCCTGTCGATCCAGGATATTATGCCAAGAGGAATCAAAGGGGAGCCAACCCGGGAACCCACCGTGGATAACATGAAACTTGTGGCAATCGATTTTTATCATCGGTACAAAGAGGATATTGCCATGTTTGCAGAAATGGGCTTTCAGGTATTCCGTTTGTCCATTGCCTGGACCAGGATCTTCCCCAATGGGGATGATGAGAAGCCCAATGAAAAGGGACTGCAGTTTTATGATGATGTGTTTGATGAATGCCGCAAGTATGGGATCGAGCCCATGGTCACAATCTCCCATTATGAGACACCGCTGCATCTGGCAAAAAAGTATGACGGATGGCGGAGCAGAAAAATGATCGAGTATTATATGAAATTTTGCAACGTGATTTTTGAGCGGTATAAAGACAAAGTAAAATACTGGCTGACCTTTAATGAGATCAATTCCATTCTGCATCAGCCCCTGATCAGCGGCGGCATCTTGACACCCAAAGAGAAATTGACCAGGCAGGATCTATATCAGGCGATCCATCATGAACTGGTGGCATCGGCAAAAGCAGTAAAAATGGCCCATGAGATGATGCCGGAAGCAAAGGTGGGCTGTATGATCCTGGCAATGCCCACCTATCCCTTGACGTCCAGGCCGGATGATGTATTAGCGGCAATGAAGGCTGAGCAGAAAAACTATTTTTTTGCGGACGTGCAGGTACGGGGCAGGTATCCCAAATATCTGGACACCTATCTTAAGAAGGAAGGCGTAAGCATTCAAATGGAGCCGGGGGATGAGGAAGCGCTGAAACATACAGTGGACTTTATTTCCTTCAGTTATTACGTCAGTGTGTGCGAAAGCGCTGACCCCATGGAAAAGGGGGAGGGAAATCTCATAGGAGGATTAAAGAATCCTTACCTAAAGTCCAGTGAATGGGGCTGGCAGATCGATCCGGTGGGCCTTCGGATCGTCCTGAACCAGTATTATGACCGGTATCAGAAACCATTGTTTATTGTGGAAAACGGCCTGGGAGCCGTGGACCGGCTGGTCAAGGGCGAACAGGGGCAATGGACGGTCAATGATAATGAACGGATCGAATATATGCGGCGCCATCTTGTGGAAGTGGGCAGAGCTCTGGAAGATGGGGTGGATATCATGGGATACACTGCGTGGGGATGTATCGATCTGGTGAGTGCTTCCACGGCAGAAATGCGCAAACGTTACGGACTGATCTACGTTGACCGTGATGATAATGGAAAAGGGAGTCTGAAACGGTATCGGAAGAAATCCTTTTATTGGTACCAAAGAGTGATCCATACAAATGGATTAAGTCTTATGGAGAAAACAGGAGGAGCGGAAGATGTATGAATTACTATTTAAACCTGGAAAAATAGGGAATCTGGAGATTGGCAATAGATTTGTAATGCCGGCCATGGACAGTCACTACACCACGACAGAGCATCAGTTTACCCACCAGGCGCTGAATTATTACGGAGAACGGGCCAAAGGAGGATTTGGACTGATCATCACGGAGTATCTCTGTGTGAGTGAGGAAGGGCTGGCCGGTAAGACCCAGGCCGGGATCTATGATGACCGTTTTGTGCCCATGCTGGCAGCCCTGACTGACAGGATCCACAGCGAAGGCGGTCTGGTTTTTGCACAGCTTCACCATGCAGGACGTCTTCAGGGAGCAGGTGCCACTCTTTTGCCGGCAGTGGGAGCCGGCCATATTACGGTTCCGGGAAAGGCGGAGAGGGTACATGAGCTGACTGGGGAAGAGATTGGGGAAATGATCCGAAAATTTGTCCGGGCCGCAGAGCGCGCAAAGAAAGCGGGATTTGACGGAGTGGAGATACACGGAGCTCACGGATATCTGCTGGCCCAGTTTTTATCCAAGGGCGTAAATAAAAGAGTGGATGAATATGGAGGAAGTATTACGAACCGTGCCCGGATCGTATGCCAGCTGATCTGTGCGGTAAAGGCAGCATGTGGAACTGACTTCCCGGTCTGCGTCAGGACCAGCGGAGATGAGGGATATCACGGGGGGAACAGCATTGAAGACGCTGCTGCCCAGGCAATGCTGTTTGAAGCAGCGGGCGCAGATGCGATCCACATATCCTGCGGGGATCCAATCCGGCCATACTATACCAAAACCGCCTTTAATATGGAAAATGTTAAAAAGGTCAAGTCAGTATTAGGAATCCCGGTGATCGGAGTTGGAAGGATCAATGACCCCTCTCAGGCCGTCTGCGCCCTTGCGGCAGGGTGTACGGATTTTGTGGCGTTGGGCCGGCAGTCCATCTGTGATCCCCATTTCCCTGAAAAAGTAAAGGAGGGGAGACTGGGAGAAATCTATACCTGCACGGGATGCCTGCAGCGCTGCTTTTACAGTGATTCCTTTGAGGAGGGCGAAGGAACCTCCTGCATGATGAATCCATTCAGCGGAAAAGAAGGTCTGTGGATTGTTGGGCCGGCTGAGCAAAAAAAACGGATCGGTATCGTAGGAGCCGGACCGGCCGGGCTTCAGGCGGCCTGGATACTTGCAAAACGGGGGCATCAGGTGAAAGTCTTTGAAAAGGATAAGACGGCAGGCGGACAATATCGTTTGGCCAGTGTTCCTTCCATGAAGCAGGATCTGGCAAAAACCATCAGCACTTATCTGGAGTTCTGCAAAAAGTATGGGGCAGAAGTGGTCTATGGAATAAAGGCTGACCCAGAGCAGCTAAAGCGGGAAGGATTTGATTCAGTGATCCTGGCAACGGGCGCAGTGCCCGTGATTCCCAATATTGAAGGCATTGAGGGCGGCCAGGTGTGTCTGGCCCAGGAAGTCTTAAAATGTGAAAAACAGTTTACAGGCAAAAATCTGCTGATTCTGGGAGCAGGGCTGGTTGGAGCCGAGACAGCGGAATTCCTCAGCGAATATGGAAACCATGTGACGTTGGTGGATATGTTAAGCCAGGCCGCTCCTCTTGCGCCCAGAAAGGTGAGGGACAGGCTGGTCAGGAATCTGGAGGGATCTGGCGCTCGCTTTGTTTTTGACAGCCGGGTCTTGAAGATAAAACAGGATGGAATCGATTATGAGAAGAACGGTACGATAAAGCAGCTGTCCGGATATGACGGGATCATACTTGCATTTGGGGCCAGGCCAAACAGGGAACTCCATGAGCTGCTGACCGATTTTGGGGGCCAGGTCTATTGCATTGGGGATGCATCGGAAGCCGGGGATGCAAAAAAAGCGATTTACGAGGCCACACAGCTGGCAATGCAGCTGTAATTCACCATATTTGGCCATGTTCCTTCCCATCCGCTTTACAGTCCGGCCAACAGCCGTTATAATCAGTTTAGGCACTTATGAATGCCGGACTAAGCAGAGGGCAGGCGGGGAAAAGAGATGGACTTCACAGGGTTATTTGAGATTCAGGGAATGCTGTTCAGTATCATGATATTAGGTCTTTTACTCAAAAAGAAGGGTGTTATAAAGGAACAGAGCCAGGAACTGCTGACGGATCTGGTGGTCTATGTGACCCTGCCGTGCAGCATCGTTCGTTCCTTTGAGATCGAGTTTGATCATGAGATCCTGGTCAATTGCCTGATCATTCTTATTGTTGCCCTGGGGATCCAGGTCGGCTCCTATATCCTGAGTTTTATTCTCTATCCCCACATGGGCGAAAGGCGCAAAAAGGTTCTTCAGTACGCCACCATATGTTCCAATGCGGGAATCCTGGGCAATCCCATAGCGGAGAGCATTTTCGGCCCCCTGGGCCTTCTCTATGCATCCATATACCTGATCCCCCAAAGGATATTCATGTGGTCGGCCGGACTTACCTATTTTACCGAGGCGCCGGATAAAAAGACACTTGTAAAAAAGGTGACGACACATCCCTGCATTCTGGCTGTGGGCCTGGGGCTGGTCCTGATGATCTCAGGCATCAGGCTCCCGTCCGTGGCAGAGCAGACCGTAAAAACACTGGCCTCGGCCAACACTGCCCTGTCCATGTTGTTTATCGGAAGCATTCTGGCAGGGGTGAGCTTTAAGTCCCTGTGGAACCGCGTCACCCTATATTATTCCCTGATCCGCCTGGCATTCATCCCCTGCCTGATCTATCTGTTCTGTCTGGCATTCCATGTGGAGCCGGTGGTGACAGGGGTATCCGTGGTATTGGCCGGAATGCCGGCTGCCAGTGTCACGGCTATCCTGGCAGCCAAGTATAAGTGTGATGCGGTGTTTGCGGCAAAATGTGTGGTTTCGTCCACATTGTTGTCCATGGTGACCATACCGGCTTTGTGTTTGATGGTTCGCTAATTGATATAAATCTCTTTACTCAAGCAGCTTCCTCACCATCTCAGCGCTAAAGGTAACCTGAGAGACATGGTTCACCTCGATCTGGTAAAGGGCGTTGGCGGCTATATGCTCCGCGGCCTGCTCCAGATCACGGATCCCGGTGGTGTTGCTGTATTTTTCAATGACAGCGCAAAGGGCCTCCTCTGTCACAATGCATTCGTTTGCGTTCATGCTCATCCGCTTTAGGACTTTTGGAAGGGCGTACTGTGAGAATATGATCTTCTTTTCCTCCCGGGTATAGTCCGGAATATCAATGACCGCAAAACGTGACATCAGGGGCGCGCTGATCTGCGCCTTGTCGTTGGCCGTGGCAATGGGATATACGCCCACTGTGGGGATCATACACTCTATGTAATTATCCGTAAAGCCCAGGTTATCAAGAAGGGTTAAAAGCACATCCGCGGGGTTGCCGTTGCCCTTTCCTGCGGCTGCCTTATCCAGTTCATTGATGATAAAGACCAGGCTGGATTCCCCGGCCATGGAGAAGGCTTCCATGATGATCCCGGGCTTTGCGTTTGCGTAGATCCGGGAACTGCCGGTCAGCTGCTCAGGATCGTTGATGGAACTCATGTCCAGGGTGGTCCACGGAAGCTTCAGGATACGGGCCACCGCATAGGCGATCTGGGATTTCCCGGTTCCGGCCGGTCCCACCAGCAAAAGGCCGTATGCGGGAAGGGTATGGGTGCGGTTGATCTGTATGATGGTTTCAATGATCCTTTGTTTTACACGCTCCATTCCATAAAGCTCTTCGTCCAGGATCCGGCGCGCTTCCTGCGGGTCGATGGCCTCAAAGTAATTGTTCTTCCACTGTATATTCATCATAATGGAAAGGGCGCGCTGGGCATGACGCCGTTCTTCGGGGGAGACTTCATGGGAGCGGGCGACCGCAAGATTCCTTCTGGCCCACAGCCGGATATTGTCAGGCATGGTCCTGCCCGCGCAGGTCATAAAGTCCGTGATGCTCTGCAGGCTGGTAAGCCTCATATCATCCCCTGTCTCATCCAGGTCATCCTCCTCGTGCTCATCTGCAGGCGCGCTGCTTGCCAGCAGCCGGTCGATCATAAACTGGAGAAAACCATCTTCAGCCGATAGCTTGGTTCCGCCTCCGGAGGCAGTTTCACGTATTTTGTAAACCGCATACCCCTCATCCCGGTTCTCGCCGGACAGGCGCACATTGATGTGGTTTTCCCCCAGCCATTGAAGGAGGCTGACAAAGCGGGCGTCAATCTGAAGGATATCGGCGCAGTGGGTCCCGTCCTCTTCCTTAAATTCAAAGGTGGTCTGTTTATTGGGATTGGCAAAAACCCCACAGGAATGGTGGCGCCACTTTCTTCTGTGGTTGTCCAGTATCACAATGGGCCGGTCAGGCGAGACCAGGGACTCGTTGGACTGGAATATGGTATAGGTGCATCCGGAACGTTCTGTCTGGTCCGGAGCGCTGGTGAAATCAAATACAGGCATGGTTTGCTCTCCTTTAAATGCAATTAAAATCATTTGTCCACTGAGGATAGACATAATAGTAATATATCATGGGTTTCCACAGGTTTCAACATTCAGAAGCATCAAATGCTGAACACCTTCCGTATCACCTCCGGCACATCCCGTTTCCCCTTATCCGGTTTTGTATAGTTGGGATAGGCCAGGATAAAATTAAACGTTTTCGGCGGTTTAAGGGGAAGGATGAAAAAGTGCCGCTCTGCGTGATCAGGAATCATGGAGGATGGCAGGAAGGTGGCGCCCCTGCCTTCCTCCAGGAAATTCCTGGCCATGATATGATCGTCCACCTCATAGATCCGGTTCAGGGAAATGTGGTGCTTGGCAAGGATCTCATTCTCAATCCCGCGGGTATAGGTCCCGCTTTTTAAAAGGATAAAGGGCAGCGGGTTGCAGTCCTCAATGGTGGGTTCCCTGGTCAGCTGGCCGCGCAGATATGCCCTGGGCACCACTAAAAGCAGCTGGTCCTCGCCCAGCACATCCTCTGTAAGCAGGGTGTGGTTCAGGGGCGGGGAACAGATCAGCGCAAAATCAGCCAGGTCGTTGAGCAGATAAGCTACACTGACCCTGGAATCCGCCCGGAGCAGCTGAAAATCAGTACCAGGCAGCCGGGTGTTTAGTTCCGGGATGATCACAGAAGCCGCTTTCTCATAGAGCATTGGAGCAGCGGCGATCCGGACGGAGTGGTGCTTTTGAGGAATGACATTCAGCTTATCCATGGTGTCTTTCTGGATCTTGAGGATCCTGCGGGCCCCTTTCAGATAGATCCGTCCGGCCTCGGTTGGGACCATCCTGTGGTTTTCGCTTTTAAACAAGGTATGGCCCAGCTGGGCTTCTTCATTTTTCAGGCACTGGCTGACCGCGGAGGGTGAGATAAAATAAGCTTTTGCCACTCCGGTCATGGTCCCTATTCGTTCCAATGCCAGCATATATTCAAATCTTGTTATATTCATAAGCATCTATCCTCAATTTCCTTTGTTCAAGATAATAATCAGCATACTGATGCATGTAATAGGGCGATCCCCAGTTATTCATCACAAGATGGATCAGATATTCTTCCGCGTCCGAAAGGGGATGTCCGCTTCGCAGGCCGATTCCCTGGTACACAATGATGCGGGGGGAGAGGGAGTACACGGAAATGCCGTCCTCCGGATTGTAGTAAGAGTCCGGGATCATGGCGGCGCCCACTCCGTTCAGCACCATTTCATAGAGAAGGGGGATCACGTTGGAACGGAAAATGATATTGGATTCCAGTCCGGCGTTCCGGTACAGGGTAAGGACCATGTCGCCGTAGGAGGTCTCGGAAGCAGTGGTCAGGATCGGGGTGCCGGCCAGGTTTGCCAGATCCATTGCCGGATAGGGCTGGTTTGGAGGCAGGGTTTTGTAATCGTAGGAGAGAGGGTGGCCTTTGGGCAGCATGACCAGCAGCTCCTCATCCATGAATTTCAGGTATTCCAGATTGGGCAGGCTGGTCTCCATGGCGCCTAAAAGGGACATGGTGATCTCGCCTTCGGAAAGCATTTTCTTAAGGACGGGGTTTTTGTCGCTTACAAACTGGAGATCGATATCAGGGTATTTACGGCGGAACTCGGAATAGATCTTTGCAAACGCCTGGGCGCCCCTGATCGGGCTTCCTCCCAGAATGATACTCTGTTTTGATTTCTGGGATAATGCGTCCAGCTCCCTACGGATCTCAAGTGCGGCCTCCAGGCATTCCCTGCATCCCTCCAGATAGATCTGCCCTGCTTCCGTGAAGACAAGGCCGTTCCTGGAACGGATCACCAGGGGCATGCCGATCTCCTGTTCCAGGTCCAGGAGCCATTTGGAAAGGGCGGGCTGGGACAGGTTAAGGCGCCGGGCCGCTCTTGTGAGGGAGCCCTCGCCGGCCAGTGCGGCCATATATTTCTGATCTTTCAGATACATGGAAAACCTCCATAACTTTTACTTAAAATTAACATAATTTTTATATTGTTGTCAATAAGAAAAATTTAAACTATACTAAAAACACAGAATCAACAAGGATATTGAGTGATTCCTAATTGCCGGCAAATTAGGGGATATGTCCATTCAAAATCCGTAGAAGAGACAATTGAATAAATTTTACTTAAAATATAAAAAGTATGAGGGGGTTCATTTATGCAGATGTATAATGTGTTAGGATTGCTGGTCTTTATGATCGCCATGTTCTTTACCCATAAGGTCCCTTATGGCGTGACCACCATGACCTGCTGCGTAATGCTTGCTTTAACAGGTGTGTTTGATATTTCAACTGCATTTTCAGGTCTGGCCAACAAGACCACGATTCTCATTGCCTGTATGTTTACGGTTGCCTATGCCTTTGGAAAGACCAGTCTCATTAACAAGGTGCGCAACAGCATGGAGCGGATCAAGGGAAAGAGCGGACTGGCATTTATTATCTTTTTATTCCTGGTGACCATTGTCCTTGCACAGCTGATGGGCAGGACAGCCATTATTTCCATTGTGGCACTGTTCCTGGTTTCACTGGATGATAAGGATGAGATCTGCGCTTCACGTATGATCTTTGCGGCATTTGCCGTTATGGCTGCGTGGAGCCTTAAATTCCCGGTAGGGCTGGGTGCAACCATGTCGCCCACGGCAAACGCTTATTATGAAGGGATCATCAATAATCCCGACCTGATGCTTCTGCCCGGGGATTTTATCAAGGTATCCTTTATCCCCGCCACTGCGCTTACGGTTTATGCGCTGTTTGCATGGAAATTCATTCCCAGGCATGGGGTCAATACTTCGGATGTAAAAGAGGTAAAGGAAGCTGCCGCCATCTCAAAGCGGGATGAGACCATTATCAATATTGTGTTTATTGGTGTTCTCCTTGGATTCATTTTTGGTGCAAGGATCGGTAACCTGATGTATGTGATCCCGGCCGCCGGTGTTCTTGTGCTGCTTTACACAAAAACCCTGACAACCAAAGAGACGGTCAACTCCCTCACCGGTGACATGGTGTGGATGATCGCCGGTGTTCTGGTCATGTCGGACGCCATTGGTAAGTCCGGTGTGGGCGATATGATTGGCAACTGGCTTCTTATCCTTCTTGGGGAAAAGCCTTCCGGCATGTTCGTACTGTTTGTTTTTGCAGTGACTACCATTGTGATGACCACATTCATGTCCAACACGGGGACAGCCGCTGTTCTGACACCCATTGCCGCATCCCTTTCCATGGTCGCGGGCATGGATCCCAGGGGGATTGTACTGATCATTAATATTGCTTCCATCATGGCCATTGCGTTTCCAAGCGGGTCCGCTGAGTGTGCCCTTGCCTTTGCCATCGGCCAGCACGAGCCGGGTAAACTTCTTAAGTTTACAATGCCTTACCTGTTGATCGCGGTTGTGACCCTCGTTGTATCAGCCAGCATTTTCTTTCCGGTATATCCGGCTTGATCAGATTAAAAAGAGAGGTGTTTTGTATGAGATCATATTTACAGGAACCGGTGGCCCAGGCACTGCCTGACGCGTCCCTGGTTACCATTGACAAGCAGCATTATTACAGACAGTTCCTGCACGGATATTACCAGTTTGACTGTGGGGTGGGAGAGGGCGTGACCCGTTCCTCAAAATTTTACATACCGGAAGGATCTGTGTACAATCAACCCACTGTGTTTATCGGTGTGCCGGGCGGATCTAACCCATGGGAGTTTATGGTGGACAGCGGCTGGAAGGAATTATCGGATCAATACGGGCTTTATCTTGTGCTCATGGAAGCAAAAGATGAGAAGGGATGGAATAATGACAAAGAGGATCTGGATTATCTGAACGCCCTGAATAATGACCTTGCGGTCCGGCCCATGTTCTGCTCCTTCCAGGCCAATTTCTATGCCGTGGCTTATGGGGATTGCGCTGATGCGGTGGGCGCCCAGAGCAGAATGATGCCAAGGGCGTATGCGGCCTTAGCCCTGCTGGGGACAAAGGGAATGACGGAAGAAGAGGTAAGGACCCTGCAGGCATCGCCATCCCGGGTGGAAGGCATTTCGCTCAGTGAAGTGCAGTGGCCGGTATGGCTTGGCTTTGCCGGAAAGGATGAAGCTGCCCGGAGGATGATCGGCTATTACAGGCATTCAAACCACAGTATGGAATCTCCTGTGGAGGATGGGAGCAGGATGATCTGGCATCCGCAAAAGGGCGGCACTGTGGATGAGCATTGGTGCGCAAAGGTGGTGGCTGATTTCGGGCCATGGAAGGCGTGGGTGGGCCGGGAGTACAGCGAAGCGATCCTGACAGAGCTTTTTGACGGGATCTACCGCTACCCGGGTACTAACAACGGCGCCCTGAGACAGGCGGGCAATATCTACCAACGGGGATTTAAAAAGTTTTCGGCCGATGTGTGGGGCGGATACTATGCGGACCGCCGCGATACGTACCGCAGGGAGTGGTATGTATATGTCCCCGAGTCCGCGCCAACAGACAGGGAACTGCCCGCCCTGTTTGTGTTCCATGGGGCAGGAGGCAGCGGGGATGAGATCGCTGACCGCATTGGGTGGAGTTATGTGGCGGATCAGTATGGGTTTATGATCATCATGCCCACCGCGTCTGAGCCGAATGAGGTGCGCTCCATCAGCGGACTTAAGACCAATAACATTTTCCGGGCCATGTGGAATACCGGATATCCCCAGCCGGAGCGGCCGGAGGATATGAGGTTCCTGGACTTTTTGTACCAGTGGCTGACCGGCCATTATCCGGTTGACAAAAGCCGTGTCTACGGAAGCGGCCAGTCCTCAGGCGGGATGATGAGCTGGGCCTGCGCTGCCTACCGCCCTGATTATTTTGCGGCAGTGGCTCCATTTTCCGCAAGGCACACCGACATAGAGGCAGTGGAGCGGGGAGAAAAGGAGCGGCCGGCCGTGCAGGGCTCCCTGATACCCATCATAGCCAATCTGGGCTGCTGCGATTCCGCGTTTAAGGGCGGATTTACACAGGCGGAGAAACTGGTGGACCACTGGTGTAACCGATACGGGCTCACAAAGAAATGGGCGGATTACAGCTACATGGACGGCGGGAAAAACTGCAGCTTTAAGGAAGGGCTGGTGACCCATTATATATTTGAGACAGAGGACCATGTGCCCATGCTGCATTTGACGGAGACCGATACAAAGGCCCATGCCACCTGGCCCAGCGAGTGTGAGTATGTATGGAATGAATTTATGGCAAAATTTACAAAGGACCCGGAAACAAAAGAACTGTATTATGAAGGGAAAAAGATTGGAATAATCTGATGATGACTGTTATAATAAAGGTAGAAGCCGGCTGACGAAAGGAAAATGGAAACATTGGAAAATGGAGGGGCTATGTGGCATTATACCAAATGTACATCAGAGGACAGGAAAGAAAAATTAAGACAACTGGCAGATGCTTTTAAAAAGGAAAACGATTGTCTGAGATACTTATCCGGCGTACAAAGCTATATCAGCAGCGCGCAGACCACAATGGTGCTGCTCCAGGATCTGGACGCCAACCTGATGATTGAAATGGATTATGTTCCCATTAACAACTATATGTTCCATGTGGTCTGCATTAAAGATAACGGGATCAAGGAACAGGGACGGCCCTGCAGGACCGTTATGCAGGCAGTGGATGAGTTTTGGGGTTGGATGGAAGGCGGATCCAGGAGGTAGGCGGGCAGAGCCCGGTGAAGTTTTGGGGGTGCGGTTCAATTGGAACCGCACCTTTTTTGCAGGCAGGATTGTTTTATGGTTTGGATTGTTTATGATCATTGCGAAAAGGGTTTTTATGAATTATCTGAATGCACTTGTACCATATACATTATATGAAAAGAACTGCGGGGGAATATTGGAATCCCTTGAGTAGTTTATTTAAACTTTACCTTTATCCTGTATAATTGAAAAAGCTCAGAGGTGCTGCCTGAGAGGGAAAAGATACTTATATCCAAAAGGAAGCAGGAAAGCTTAAGCGGGCTTATACCAAGCTGCAAAGCAGATGAAGGAAAGGAGCAATTATGAAAAAAGTAATTATGAAAAAAGGTGTGTGCGGTTCTATTTTAATGGTTCTTATATTGTCGTTTCTATCTTCCGCATGCAGCAAACATGCAGATAACGGCAGTGGTAAAAATGCTGCGACACTGCTGATTGATGCCAGAACAACGCAGTATTTTACACAGGAGCGTGTTCCTGAGGCGGATATGGAGCATATCCTTCAGGCAGGAATAAATGCCCCCAGTGCAATGAACCAACAGCCATGGCATTTTACGGCTGTAACAAACAGGGAGATTCTGCAGCAGATATCGGATGAAATGTCTGCAAACCGCCCGGCACAGGCAGATAGGGGTGAATCAACGGTTAAAAAAGCAGGAATTGCGGATGCACCTTTAGCCATCATCATATCCTGTCAGGAGGGTTCTGAATTTGATGCTGGCCTTGCCTGCCAGAATATGCTTGCGGAGGCAAAACTGCTGGGGTATGGGGGAAAGATCCTCTCATCCCCAACCATTGTCTTAAACGGCGATAAAAAGGCGGAATACAGATCCCTGCTGGGAATACCGGAGGATCAAAGCGCAGCCGCAGTATTACTGGTGGGGAGTGAGGACCGCTCGGCAGATGAAACAATGGATGGAGTGACAGGGCCATCGGTCCGCAGCAATGCGGCTGATATGGTGACGTATGTGACTTCGGAGTAGGAAAAAAATCAGTTTATTTGGTACGCAGATTCTTCACAGCGTTTTCAGCTTAATTTAATGTTCTCATGCTATATTAAAAAAGAGGTAAAAAAAGTGCGGAGGAGAGCAGCTTTGAAGAATACTATAATTCGGGCAACGGCCATTTGCGTAACGGCGGCCATGTTATGTTCTGCGGCCGGGTGCAGCCGGATAGCTGGTGAAACGGCAGGAAGTACGGAACAAATAAGTGATAATGCAGCAAAAACAGGCAGTGTGATATTTTCACGGGAAAGTGGCTTTTATGAGCAGGAGTTTGTGTTGGAACTTTCCACAGACACGGAGAATGGGATCATCCGATATACGCTGGACGGCAGCGACCCAACGGATGGATCACCGGAGTACGCAGCGGGAATCACAATTACGGACAGAACCGGCGAGGAGAACCTGCTCTCGAATCAGGCTGCCGGCACGCTTGGACAGGGCGGAGGCTTTGGCAGCGGAGGGGGAATGCCTGGAAACCGGCCAGGCGGTTTTCAGGTTCCCCGGCCGGAGGGCTCCAACCTTTCCATGGAGCAAGGCAATGATCCAAAAGGAGCAGATACAGACAGCAATGAACCGAAACCTGCAAATACAGACAGAGAACAGCGCGGGCCTGGCAATGGCGGCGGCAGAGGTCCCCGTGGAGGTTCTTTATCGGCGGAACCGGCGGAAAATGTGTTTAAGGGAACCGTGGTGAAGGCAGCGGTATTTTCGGCAGAAGGGGATATATTATCCCATATCTCGGTCAAGTCATATTTTGTCAGCCAGAATATTATGTCGCGGTATGGCAGCCTGCCGGTGGTATCCGTTGTCACCGACTCGTCCAATCTCTTTGACGAGGCGACCGGTATTTACGCCAATTACAGCCAGTCCGGTTCCGACTGGGAAAGGCCGGTGTATTTTGAACTGTTTGAACCGGCCGGTACGTTGGTGGTTTCCCAGAACATGGGGGTGCGGATCAACGGAGGCACGACCCGGTCCCTGGCACAAAAGGCTTTGCGTTTTTACGCCAAGGATAGCTATGACAAGGAGAACCCCACCATAGAGTATGAGATTTTTGATGGTCTGACAAAGTCCTGTAATGACGATATCCTTGCCACATTCAAGCGGATTATTTTGCGCTCCAGCGGCAATGACAATTCCGGCACTCTGTTCAGGGATGCATTGATGCAGGAACTTGTCAGTGATCTGAATGTGGACACCCAGGCAGCACGGCCCTGCGTTGCTTTTGTAAACGGGGAATTTTGGGGTATATACAATATCCGTGAGCGATACGATGACCATTATTTTGCAAACCATTATGATATTGATGGGGACCGTGTGACGGTCCTGGAGATTGCAAGCGGAAACAGCGCGCCCGAGGTCAGCGAGGGGGAAGAAAGCGATCTGGAATATTATGAGGAGATGTGGAATTTTTTCAATGACCATTCCATGGCAGATGAAAGCAGCTACCAGAAAGCGTTGGAGTATGTGGACATAGATAATCTCATGGATTACCATATTGCCAATATTTATTCCGCCAATACGGACTGGCCGGCCAATAATAACGTTTTCTGGCGGTACAGGACAGAGAACGGCGGATATGACGGCGGAGCGGAGTGGTACAAGGACGGGCGCTACCGTTGGATCATCAAGGATATGGATTGGGGTTTTGGGCTGATGAGCGATCAGACCAACGATACCTTGTCCCATGCCCTGAATGAAAGTTCATCCGGAAGACGGGGCAATGGTTTCACTTCCTCCCAGTCAACACTGATATTCAGACGTTTGCTGGAAAACCAAGGGTTCCAGGCCGGATTTATCAACCGGTTCTGCGATGTGATGAATACAAATTATAACGCCGGCACGGTGGCGGAAGCGATCAGCAACTGGAAATCAGAGATTGAGCCTGCCATCGATGAACAGGCGAACCGTTATCCCGGCTCCGTACCAGGCAGGGAAAGCTGGGAAACTGCCGTGGACAAGATGGTCCGGTTCGCGCAGGAACGCGCCGGATACATGGAGGGCTATTTGCAGGAACGTTTCTCCTTGTCAAATGTTGTGGACGTGACGCTTTTTACGGACAGTGAGGCCGGTTTTATCCGTATCAATGATACTGATATTACAGAAGAAACAAAGGGCGTGTCCGATGCCTCATCCTGGAGCGGACGGTATTTTGCGGGGACCGCGCAGCGCCTTAGGGCAGAGGCAAAGGATGGCCATGGGTTTGTCAAATTCGTGGTAACGGATCTGGCGGAAGGTACCACAGTGGAATATAGAGATCCTGCCATTGAGGTGACGCTGGGGAGTGCCGGTACTAAAGTTGAGGCCGTGTTTGAGTAGGGCGTCTGGAAATGTCCGATGGAAGGTTTAAAACCAGGGACTGTTTGTGATCAGCTTTTAATATGGGGGTGCATAGGATCCCTTCGCTTTCCACCGGATAGGGCAGGATTCCAATATCGCAGGTATGAGCGATCACATGGTTTACGATATCGTCAGGATTCTGGATACTGGATGAAATGGACATGTCAGGATAATGGGAGGATAGCTCCGGGAGTACGGTCCACAAGGGTGCAGGGGCACAGGATTCAACAGTAACGGAATGGAGGCTTTTGACAGTGTGCCGTAATAAGCAAATGCTACAAACTGTTCTAATTCTATCAGATTCAGCATGGCAGCTCCTTGTTTTAGTATTCATTTTATGAAATATTAGGAAGCCTACCGGGCCATGGAGGAGGCATATGGGTCCGGGAAGATCCGGTCCATGGGCGTCAGTGTATTTGATTTTGCCCTGAACGATGAGGAGATGGAGGCACTTGCCGGGCTGGACCAGGGGCGTAAGCGCATTTTGAGGGATTCCCGCGGAATTTAATGTGGCCTCCAATGAGGTTCCGGTGCTGATCGAAGGTTTCCTGACAGATATTTCAGTAACTAAGACAGCCGGTTCCGGCTCTGTAAAGCAGGGAGCACAACTGACCTACACCATCACAGCGTCAAATGCAGATCCGTCCTCAGCGGAAAATGTAACATTGACCGACAGTATACCAGCTGCACTCACCGGAGTGGAATTTTCCACGGATGGCGGAGTGACATTTAATCCATGGCCGGGGATCCTGGGCTTTGGCACCATGGTAAGCGGGAAAACACAGACGATCCTAATCAGGGGGACGGCTCGTCCGGACGCTCAGGGAAGCATTTCCAATACCGCGGACGTAACTTCCACACCACCGGATCCCATTCGGATAACAACACGTCAACTGCCGCAACGGCCATTATTACGCCTAGATGCCAGGCCCTTGCAGATGTGATGGATTCGGAACTGTTTCCATGTTGGAAAACACACTTCAGGCAAAGCTGCAAAGCGCAGCCTCGCAGCTGGATGATTGTTTTCAGATAAGAATATAAAGATAGTCTGAAAACATAAAACCTCTATGGATCGGCCTGCTGACAGGAGCAGGGGATTTCCATAGAGGTTTTTTTAAAATATCTTACTCAGTTTCTCCGCCACATCGGCCATCTTCTGCATATGGAAACTCATTTCCCGGACAGCAGCAGCTTCATCATGGCTGCATATGGCATCGGTTATGGCTTTATGCTCGCGGATGGAGCGGTTTAGCCTTTCCTGGGTGTAGGAGGACTGCTTGGAACGGGTATAGAGCACGGCCTCATTCAACAGGTTTTCCATGATGGCGATAATGGCTCCGTTTTTGGAGGCGCGGATGATCGCCATGTGAAAACGGATATTTTCCTCATGCCATGGGCTGTAGGCACTGGCTTCCCGTTCGTAGGCCAGACAGGCGTCCCTGATGGCTTGAATGTCGTCCTGTGCGGCACGCTTGGCAGCCAGTCCTGCCGCAGTCACTTCCAGGGAAATTCGGACTTCGATCAGGGACTGCAGATCCACTGTGTCCAGATTCAGTACTTTTTTAAATATGGTGGCTCCGGGCTGCCGGCTTTTCAGCATGGTACCTACCTGGGGGATGACATCAAACATGTCTTCATGGGCCAGCTTCTGGATCGCATTGCGCAGCTGGCCTCGGGAAATATTCAGTTTTGCGGCCAGCTGCCGTTCGGACGGGAGGAGGGAACCCACCTGTAGATCATTGTCCTGTATAAACTGGATCAGTTTTGTTTCGGCAGACGCTGTCTTATCTTTATCTTCATTCATTGTGATTCCCCTTTTCTAAATGTATTAAAAACCCTGATAGGGGTGGTCCTTTTATTATACTAAATATTACAGGTATTTCAAGTTCTGCCAAAAATTCATAAAAGAATTGACATTGAGCAGCAACCTTGTTATAATATTAACAACACTGGTTAACCAATGGATAACCAGAATGACAAATGAAAAGAGGAGGTTTTTTATGTTACAGGGGATTTTGATCATTGCTATTTTTCTGGTGTTTGCATTCTTGATCTTTAAGAATAAAATACCTACGTTTCTCGCTCTGATGGCTATGGCCATTCTGATCGGTATTGTGGGCGGCGTGCCTCTTAATGGAAAGGAAGGGATCCTGTCAAGTATATTGGAAAAGGGTTCAACGGGAATGGCATCTTCCATTATGGCCCTGATTTTCGGCGCATGGCTGGGCGAGATCATGACCGCCACAGGAGTGACAAAGGATATTATCAGGCGTGCCACGGAACTGGGAGGGAACCGGCCGCTGCTTTTATCATTTATCCTGAATATTGCGGTCATCCTGCTGTTTACCGCAGTTACCGGCCTGGGGGCAACCATCATGATCGGTACTCTGGTACTGCCTATTCTACTGGCTGTAGGGATCACACCGGTTGTGGCAGGGGCAATGTTTATCTTTGCCAGGGCAGTCGGGCTGATTCTCAATGTAGCTCAGTGGCAGCTTTACATGAGTGCAGCCGGTCTGGAAATTAATGATATCAAGCCATATGCCCTGATCGTTATGGGAGTGGGGATCCTGGGACTGCTGGTATTCATGCTGATGGAAGTGAAGATGAAGGGGAGAAAGGCCTGGGCTGTCACGGTTACACCTGAGGCCGGGGATGATATCAAGGTTAATCCATGGGCGCTTCTGATGCCTGTTATACCGTTTCCGCTGATCCTTGGATTAGGCTGGCCTATTGTTCCGGCTCTGATGGCGGCCTGCACATATGGAGCAGCAGTTACCACTGGAAGGGCGATGCTGAAAACCCTTGCCAAGACAGGCCCCACTGCTGTAAAGACCGCGGCCCCTTCCATTATGATCATGGTTGCCATCGGTATGGTGATCGCATCGGTGGGCAGTCCTGAAGTATCTGCAAGCATGGCCGGACTTATGAGCCGCATACTGCCTCATGGCCGGATGACATACATCCTTTTCTTTGCACTGCTTGCTCCCCTTTGCTTGTACCGCGGCCCCTTCAATATGTGGGGATTGGGAAGCGGTGTCCTGGGGCTTATGATTGCTTCGCAGATTTTGCCGGTACATGCCATTGTGGCGGCGTTCCTGGCCTGCCATCTGTTCCTGCTGGCTTGCGACCCGACCAACTCACACCATGTATGGGCGGCTGACTATCTAAAGATTGAAGTGTTTGATCTGACAAAGAAGTCTTTCCTGTATCTGTGGGTGACGGCAGCGGTTTGTATTGGAATCTTTGGCTTTATTGCGTTTTAACATAGGGAGATAACAGTGGAAATATAAAAGTGAGGAGATCGGTATTATGTTGAATTATAAAGTGGGTTTTATTGGAAGCGGGAATATGGCACATGCCATCATGAAAGGGATCGTGGACAGCCGGACCGTGGCGCCGGAGCATATTTATGTGTTTGATATTGACCGGCAAAAGCTGGAGTCCATGAAACAGGAATATGGAGTAAATCCTGTGAACAACAATGTTGAACTGACCCAGTGCTGTGATCTCCTGATACTGGCGGTGAAACCATACATATGCCAGCTTGTGCTGGATGAGATTAATCCTTATCTCAGGCAGGAACATATGCTGGTATCCATTGCAGCGGGATGGAGTACGGAAAAACTCAGGACAGCTGTGGCAAAAAGAGCCAAGGTGCTAAAGGTCATGCCTAATACTCCAGCCATGGTAGGAGCCGGTGTCATGATTTTTAGTAGGGATAATGATCTCAGTCCTGAGGAACTGGAGAATGTGAAAGTGCTTTTTTCAGCCAACGGTCTGGTAGAATTGCTGGATGAGGATAAGATGTTTGCCACAACCGGCATCAGCGGTACCATACCTGCCTGCGTCTCCATGTATATAGAGGCGCTGGCGGACGGCGGAGTAGCCAATGGCCTTCCAAGGGACTTTGCGCTGCGGGTAGCTGCCCAGGCAGTGATGGGTTCTGCAAAAATGGTTCTGGAGTCGGGTAAGCACCCGGGCATCCTGAAAGACCAGGTGTGTACACCTGGAGGAACTACCATAGAGGCGGTGTGTTCACTGGAGGAGGATGGGTTCAGGGGAACCGTAATACGTGCCTGCAACAGGTGCACTAAGAAAAGTTTCGATATGCTGAAAAAATAAATGCAGGAGGGTGGTGGAATCATGTACCGGATTGGTATAGATGTAGGGGGAACCTTTACAGATGCAGTGGCCATAGATGACAGAACAGGAGATCTGGTTGGGATCGTAAAGGTTCCCACCACCCATCACCATGAAAAAGGGGTATCGGAAGGAATCAGAAATGCCCTGTGCCGTTTGATGGAGACATGTAAGATCGCCCCGGAACAGGTGGCGTTTATCGCTCACGGCACCACTCAGGCAACCAATGCTCTTTTAGAGGGGGATGTAGATCCGGTTGCAGTCATAGGATGCGGGGAGGGCCTGGGAGCGGCCAGAATCAGGCAGGAGACCACGTTTAAGGAACTCTCCCTTGGTGCCGGAAACAGGATTAAGGTCATCAGTTTTTTCCTCAAGGGATTTGATGAGAATACCTGCCGCAGCATAATGGGGGAAATTGTGGGACTGGGAATTAAAACCGTGGTGGCTGCCTCGGCATACAGCGTGGACGATCCGCAGGTTGAAAACAGCATCCGGAGTTTGGCTGAGGAGGCGGGGCTTTTCTGCACCAGGACCTGCGACATGTCGGGCCTGTACGGGCTGCGGACAAGAACGCAGACCGCAGTTATCAATGCCTGCATACTGCCCAAGATGATGGAAACCGTCAGCTATATGGCAGACAGCGTGGCGCAGACAGGAATCAGTAAACCTTTGATGATTATGCGTTCCGATGGCGGCGTGATGAGTGCGGATGAAGTGCAAAGAAGACCAATCCAGACCATATTGTCGGGGCCGGCGGCTGGTGTGGCAGGAATACTGATGCATGAAAATACATCCGAGGGCATTTTCCTGGAAACAGGAGGAACCAGCACGGACATATCGGTCATCCATAATGGGCAGGTCATCAACAGGTGGGCCTGTATCGGGGAACATAATACTTATATACGTTCCCTGGATATCCACACCATTGGGGTAGCGGGCGGGAGTATGGTGCGCCTGGAAGACGGCCGCCTGGCCTGCGGTCCCAGAAGCGCCCATATTGCCGGGCTGGAATATCTCTGCTTTGCAAAGGGGATACATGTGCATGAGCTGGAACCGTATACATTTTCCCGCGGCAGTGACTGCGCCCAATACTTTGCGGTAAGGGACAGAATTACCGGAACAGAATATGCATTGACCCTGACATGTCTGGCTAATTATGGGGGATATATAGGCCCGAATGACTTTTCCCATGGATCTGCGGACCAGGCAAAAGCAGGAGTGAAGCTGCTGGCGGAGTATGCGCATAAATCCACGGATGAGGTACTGGGGGAAGTGTTTGGATATGCAGCCGACTGTGTCCGCAGTGTGATCGGAACAATGGAGGAAAACAATTCCCTGGGCGGGGTTACCCTGCCCCTGATCGGCGGAGGGGGAGGAAGTCCATCCCTTCTTCCGGCAGTGGCTGGGATCCTGGGGAGGGAATACCGTTACTGCAGGGACCCCATTGCCATTTCACCCATTGGGGTGGGTTTGGCAATGATACGGGAAGTATGTGAACGGACCATCCAGTCCCCAACCATGGAGGAACTGGAGAAATTAAAGGCCGAGGCGGTCCAGGGGGCGATCCGGGCAGGGGCTGTGCGGGATACGGTGCAGGTCATCATGGAATCAGAACCCCAGAGAGGTATTGTCAGGGCGGTTGCCACTGGTTTGGCGGATCACAGAAATAGGAAATCACATACCTTCCCCCTGGAAGAATCCCAGATAGAGGATATCATAAAAAAACAGGAAAAAGACTTCCGGCATGGGGAATCAATGATGGATTCCAACGGGAGCTTTTGGCTGTGCAGGGTGGAACACAGGCAGAAGAATCCGTTTATGGAATTCTTTTGCAGGAAAAAACCATCCGTATATGTACTCGCCTATGATGGAACACTCCGCTTATACAGACAAAGCGGGGTTTATGGAAAAACCACTGCTGGAAGAGCTGTTAAATCCATGGAAAAGCTGCTGGAGGAATACAGCGAGTATGGTGATATGGGAGAAAAGCTGCCTCAGGTGTGGGTGGCGGCAGGTGAACGGCTGATAGATTATTCCATGATACGCAGGCGTGAGGAACTATTGGAACTGCTGGCATTTGAGATGAAGGAATATGGGGATCAGGATACGGTATTTATTGTGCTGGGGATATAGTAAAGTAGTTAGATTTAGGTGCTGCCATGCAAACGGTTGGAAAACCGCAAGCAGGGCAGCACTTTTTTCCTTCACAGAGAGGATTTGTTAATAGACATCAACTCTAAAAAATGTCGATTAAATCCTGGATTTCCAGATGTATTTTTGGGGGATTATGGTACCCTCAGTGGATAAGGGCACACACGCCCCAACCGCCGCCAAAAAAGGAATTTGAAAATAACCGCATAATGCGCAGAATTATCATACTCTTAATTGCAGGATGCCTGCTGGTGGGGATTTCCTGTGCCCGTTTTTATGAACAGGTGCGCAACGACCAGTTCGGCAGGGAGGCCCGGGCAGTTCCTTTTATCCCTACAGGGGAAGGTTATTCTTCAGGATCAGGGAGGTGTTGATCTCGTGCTTTGACGGCACCTCATTCCCCAGAACAATGCTGTCAAAGGCAATGGAAACGCCCTTGTATCCCTGTTCATATCCGTTCTGGTCAATGATGGCATTGAGAATCCCATGCTTTAGGGCATCCTTGGACTCCTCAAAAAGTTCGCTTCCGATGATGGTCACTTTGTTCTGGTATCCGATCTCGTTTACCATGGTGCACACCCGTGCCGTGGTTCTTGCGTTATTGGCGTAAATTCCCATGATATTGTCAATGGTGTGGAGAAACTCGCTGAGTGTTTCAAAAAGCTTTTCAGGGTAATAAACATTTTCATATAATTCAATGATCTCGATCAGCGGGTTGCTCTCCGTCATCTGGTCAAAGAATCCGCGTACGACCTGGGCATGGTTGTTGGTGTCGCGTTTGGTCCCGATGATGACCACGCGGCATGGCTGCCTGAGGACAGAGCCCAGATACTCGGCTGCCAGACGGCCGGAGCGGTAAGGGTTGGCCATGATGCAGGCGGTGCGCTGGCTGAAGGGGGCGTCTGCGGAAATGGTAAAAACCTGGATGCCCTCGTCTGTAAACCGGTTCAGGACCTCCAGGGAATCAGTCTCATTCCAGACCACGGTGAGGAGGCCGGACAGCTCCTGGTGCCGCGTCTCCCAAATATGGTTCAGGACCTGGAGCTGCTGTTCCTGGCCTCCGTCAAAGGTGATGTCCAGGATCTCCACATGGCAGGGAGACAATTCCTTTGCCCTGTCATGGATCCCCTTCCATATATACTGGTAAAAATACCGGTTGTCATTGGTAGGTCCGGGGAATACGGCGGCGATCTTATAGGTCTTATGGACCGAAGGTTCGCTGTAGTAATTCATGGAACGGGCCAGAGCCAGTATCTCTTCCCGCTTTTCAGGGCTGACGCCCTTTTTGTTATGAAGAGCCTTGTGGACCGTAGCGACCGTCACATTTGCAGTTTTGGCAATATCCTGTAAGGTAATTTTTTTCTCCATCACTGTTTCTCCCATTGATTTTCCTGTATTATACCACTTTTTTACAGGAAATACAAGTAAAAAGAGAAAAAAAGAAAAAAATAAGAGAAAAATTTTCTCGATTATACGAAAAAAATTATAATAAAAGAGAAAAAATTTCTTGATTTTAAGAAAAGAGTGTGCTATTATGACAATATCAAACATAGTAAGGGAGAAAAAAGGAGGCGGGGTTTTGATAAAAGAGAAAAAATTTCTTAAAACCAATTTCTTATCCGGTGTCCTGGCCTGTTGTTTTGGCCTTTGTATGGCCGGGGTGACCGGACTGTCCAGAGGAATCTATCCCATGACGGTATTTGTGCTTTTGATCCTTATCGGGATGGTTCTGCTGGGAAGCGCGGCCAGGGGAGCGCCGGATCAGCCGTTGTCCAGGATATGGTGGAAGGAGATCGTGATGATCCTGTTCCTGTTTATCAATCCGCTTATGGCAGGGACCTTGGGATTTTACTTTGCGGCATTTTTTGTAATTGCCGGCATTTCATGGCTGATCACACCGGTGAAAACAGGGAAGGCGCTGGCAGGGGTTCTGGCGTATTCGCTGTTGGTAACAGTGGCGGCGTTTGCGGTATTTACAGTGGGGTTAAAAATTGTTACACCATCGGGAATTCTGCGTTAGGCAGAGGAAAGGAAGGAAAGTTATGAGGAGAAGTACGGGAAAGAGATTATGGGCAGGAGTCTGCGGGGCATTGCTGGCGGCAGCGGTTTTATTCGGATGTGCAAAGAGTGATTCCGCGCCAAAGGATACAACGGCCCAGGCAGTGACAGGGGAAGCCACACAGGCCGCGGCCAAGGCGGAAGATAAGGCCGGGGAACAAGCTGCTGTATCGGCAGCCTATCCTGAAAAAGAGATCCAATGTATTGTAACGGCGGCGGCCGGAGGCGGTACGGATGCCATGGCAAGGGCTGTGTGCACACCCCTTGAGAAGACCCTGGGAAAAGCCATTGTGATCATTAACAATGGAAGCGCCAGCGGTCTGGTGGGCATGGGAGATATCTCACAGGCAGCGGCAGACGGATATACGCTGGGAGTATTTTCCAATACGGATGTGGCCAACTTTGTATATGGGGCCAGTGAATGTGATTTTACCACGGATGATTTTACTTATATTGCAGGACTGAACACAACGGGGGACATCCTTGTTTTGAAAAAGGGTTCCGACATGAAGAACCTGGACGACTTCGTCAGCAAGGCCAAAGAAAAACCCGGAGAGCTGACCATTGCCCTTCCATCCGCGATCCAGAACCTTTCACTGGATCTGATGAATGAGAAAATGGGGATCGTTACCACCGGCGTTGTCTATGAGGGCGGCAACAAGGTCCTGGCAGACCTGTTGGGCGGGCATATTGAAGCGGGGATCCTCAGCGCAAAGTTCATTTCACAGGCACAGGAGCAGGATCTCACCGTACTGGGAATCATGCTGGGTGACCGCCTGGGAACATTTCCTGACATCTCCACCTTCTCAGAGCAGGGATATGACATTGTGAATCCGGCCGTCAGGATGCTGGTGGGGCCAAAGGGCCTTCCGGAGTCTGTTGTAAATGTTCTGGTGGAAAATTTAAAGCAGGGATATGAAGGCGAGATCAAGGAAAGCGTTTCCAATATTGATGAGGAGCCGGCGCTGCTGACCGGAGCGGACCTGGACGCGTTCTTAAAAGAAGATTTTGCCATGAGAGAAGCCATGTTAAAGAAATAAAACAGGAGAGGAGTGTATCATATGGAGCTGATAACACAGGTCCTGGTCAATTTGTTCAGTGTGCAGACACTGGTGGTGTGCTTTCTGGGCACTGCGGCAGGAGTGATCCTGGGTGCGATTCCCGGCATGAATGGGGGGATAGGGATAGCGGTCATGCTGCCGTTCACCTATGCCATGAGGCCGGAACAGGGACTGCTGTTCCTGGGAGGAATCTATCTGGGATCCTCCTACGGCGGCTCCATATCCGGAATCCTGATCAACTGTCCGGGAACGGCGGAGGCATCCTGCACGGCGCTGGAGGGATACCAGATGACCAGGAAGGGTGAAGGAAAGAGGGCGCTGTATTTTTCCGTTATTGCCAGCGGCATCGGCAGCTTTATCGGATTGATCGTACTGTTATTTTTTGCACCTGTATTGTCCAGCATCTCTGTCAGGTTCGGCCCGCCGGAAATGATGCTGCTGGCCATCTGCGGCCTGACCATTGTGGGCAGCCTGACAGGGAAAAATGTTCCAAAGGGGCTGCTGGCAGCGCTTGCCGGGCTGTTCCTGGCCATGATCGGGATCGATGGAAGCACAGGCGCCATGCGGTTCACCTTTGGCTCCAAGGCGCTCAGGGGAGGCATCAACCTGATCCCGGCCATCATCGGCCTGTTTGCCATTGCGGAGATGATCAAACAGGGGATCGGGCTGAACGGAAACGGGGATGATAAGGAGATCCTGCAGCTCCAGAAAGCCAGGTTCATCGATATCTGGAAGGAGACCTGGAGAAACTACACCGGCGTGCTGCTAAAGTCATCGGCTATCGGAACCTTTATCGGGATCCTGCCGGGAACAGGCGGAGCGATCGCTTCCTTCCTGGCCTACGGGGAAGCCAAGGGAAGGGATAAGAAAGGAACCTTCGGGCAGGGGAACCCGGCGGGGATCGTGGCGCCGGAGAGCGCCAACAATGCGGCAGTGGGCGGATCCCTGGTTCCCATGCTCTCCCTGGGAATACCCGGCTCCTCCACCTCGGCCATCATGTTCGGCGCCCTGACCATCCACGGTCTGGTGCCTGGGCAGAGATTGTTTGTGGAGCATGGGGATATTGTATACACGTTTATCCTGGGAATGTTTTTGGCAGCCGTTATTATGATGGTGATCGGGATATTCGGAATCCCTGTGTTTGCATCCATCCTGAAACTGAATATACGGCATATCATCCCCGTGGTTCTGATGTGTTCCCTGATCGGCGCATATAGCGTGAATAATTCCGTGTATGACGTATATGTGGCCATTGGCATGGGAATTTTCGGGGTGGTGCTGGCCAAGCTGGGAATCCCCAATACACCCGTGGTTCTGGGGCTGATCCTGGGAAGTATCATTGAGAGCAACTTTGTGAGGACTTACACCATAGTTTCAGCCCAGGGCAGGAACATTTTCTTGTATGTGCTGGCCAGGCCGCTGTGCATCGGTATCCTGCTGCTGACAGCTTATCTGATCTATGCCAATATAAAAGCCCTTAGAAAAGGAAAAGAAGTGCAGCAGGACTCTAATATTGAACAGGACCTGCAGGAGGAATAGAGCATGAAACCCAATATAATTTATCTGTTGTCAGACCAGCATAACCAGAGCGTTATGGGAGCCGCCGGGGACCCCTGGGCACGCACCCCTAACCTGGACCGTCTTTACGCCAGAGGAACGGCGCTGGATTCCTGCTATTGCGCGGCCCCGCTGTGCGTGCCCAGCAGATCCTCCATCCTCACCGGCCTTTTGCCCACCGGGAACGGGGTCTATAATAATATGCAGTGCCTGCCGTCCGACAAGGCCACCTTTGTAAACTCCATGACCGTGGGGGGATATGAGACGGTTTTGTGCGGAAGAATGCATTTTGTGGGATTTGATCAGCGCCACGGATATGAAAAACGTCTGGTGGGCGATATCACCCCCTGCTTTATCGGAGGGGACAATGAAGCTGAGATTTATGGGGAGTTTAAACGCTCCTCCGGACAGAACCTGACCTCCATTAAAAAGTCAGGGGCAGGCCGCTCGGCAGTACTGGACTATGATGAGGATGTTGCGTCAGAGGCCTGTCGCTTTCTGAAGGAGAGGACCGATGAGCGTCCATTGTTTATGACCGTGGGCTTTTATGGCCCCCACTGTCCCTACATAGCGCCGGAAGAATTATACCAACACTATTATGAATGTCTCCCTGAGATCCATTTTCCTGATCAGGAGGAAAAGGACGCCATGCATCCGGCCATCCGGAAATGGTATGCCAACAGGAATATGGAAAAAGTGACCCCTGAGGATGTGCGCAGGATACGGGCGGCTTACTACGGTATGGTGGAGTATGTGGACGGCCTTATAGGCAGGATCCTGGAAACCGTTGAAAAAACAGCGGGATGGGAGAACACCATTGTAGTATACGGCTCCGACCATGGAGATAATATCGGGGAACACGGTTTGTTCTGGAAAACCAATTTTTATGAAGGCTCATCCCATGTACCCATGGTGTATGTCTGGCCGGGCGTATTTCCGGAAGGAGGCCATGTGGGCGGTTTCACCAGCCTGCTGGATATTGCGCCCACGTTTTTGGAACTGTCGGGATGCCAGCGTCTGCCGAACCAGGACGGCATAAGCCTGGTGTCCAACCTGAAAAAAGGGACGCCTGTGCCTTCTGACAGGGAGGTGGTATCAATGTGCAGCGACATCAAGGGGGATGATCCCAGCGCCATGCTGCTCCTTGGGTCCTATAAGCTGGTAAAGCATGCCGGATACCAGGTAAGCCAGCTGTTTGACCTGGAGAGGGATCCCGGGGAACTGGAGGATCTGGGTGCCAGGCCGGAGTATGGAGAGACCGTAAGGGACCTGGAAAACCGTCTTGGGCATTACTGGAACGAGGAACAGGCATTGGAACGCCTGAAAAAGGACCTGTTTCATTTCCGCATGATGAAACAGTGGTATGACATTGTGAAACCGGATGTGATCGAAGAGTGGAGAGGGGATCCTGAACAGAACTATCTGGTATAGAGCTTGCCTGTGTTTGATTGAACAGTTACGATCTGGTATAAAATGCCCGGGGGAATGATACAGGAAAACATTGGATAAACCTTAAGTAAATCTTACTTATACCTTAAATCGTTAAATTTTACTCAATATCAAAAAATTCTACCATGGAAAAAAGTGGCTGAAACTTTTATACTTATTGCAATATAAATGGTTGGCATAGATTTCCATACCCTTGTCCAATGAGGGCAAAAACCATTATATACAAAGGAGTGTAATAGAATGACAAGTATGTTGGTAAAATTTGAAAAACCCAATCAAGTGGTGGATTTTGTAAATACGATCAGCCGCTATGATTATGACGCAGATATAAAGTACGGCAGCCACATGGTAGACGCCAAGTCCATACTGGGCGTCCTTTATCTGGCAGTGTCCCGCACCGTGGAACTGGTTCTGCACACGGAGGAGTCAAACTGCAGGGATCTAAAGCAGAGACTTGCCAAATTCGCGGTGTAGGATCAAGCGGATGGGTCCGCAAGCCGGGAACAGGCGGATATAGGCACGGATATAGGCATAAAGGTATAAGGCATTAGGGATATAAGGCAGGATACAGGAACAGCACAAGGTATGGATTTCCCATCAGCGGAAGCCATACCTTTTTGATTCCTGGAAAAAAGTAAAAAAGATTTTATATTATTTAAATAGCATAAGAATGAATGGGGTGGTATAATAACAAGCGATAGTCTGTTTTAAGTACGCTGTGCGGCCCGGTTTTCATATCCTGCCCGGCTGTGCTTGGAAGGAAAGAAGAGGAGAAGAACTACATGAATGATAACAAATCCACAGGAAATCAGGAAGTAATCCAGCGCTTAAAGAGTGCTGAGGCACTCTATGTTTTAATATCCGGCTGCACCAAGGAGCCATATATTGTCTGCGATCCGGAATCGTTTGATGATGAGACCTATATGTTTTTTACGCCAGAGGATGCCCAGGCAAAGGCTGGCGAACTGGCAGGCGGCAACATTGATGTTAAGGTGGCAAAGCTGGAAGACAGGCAGATGCTTATGTTTTACACCAGCCTTTATACCATGGGAGTGAATGCCTTGGCTGTCACGGAGGGTGCAGAGGAAAGGCATATCCAGCTGGCTGATTTTGTAAGACGGGACAGACCGGCCCAGGATCCGGAAGGCAAGATGTGGGTGGAGAACCCGGAACTGCATCTCACCGCCCTCTACTACATGCAGGAACTGAGAAAACAGCCTGCACAGGAGAACAGCCCCCAGTTAAGGGAGTGGCAGGAAGAGATATCCAATTACTTTGCTAAAGGCAGCTTCATTGTTCCCGTACAGAAAGAGGGGAACGGCATACCTGTCATCAAGTTAAACGACCAGGAGGTGTATCAGGCGATCTTTACTGATATTATGGAGTTCCAGAAGTTTAACAGGGAAAACCAGCTGCGTCCCCTTGTCATAACCGCGGACAAGATCCCCCAGATCCTGGTGGCAGAGGCTGTGGGAGTGCTTTTAAACCCCATGGGAGTGCGGATGCCGCTGCAGATCAAGAAACAGGCTGAATAAAGATAAGAAAACAGGCAGACCCCCCTGCCTGTTTTTTGTATTTTCAGGTATTAGGAGCCCTTGGGACGCCCATTTTTCTTGCTATTTGAGTTCAAATATATTATGATTAAACCAATTTAGAAATCAGGACAACACCGGATGGGAGCACTCCCGACCAGGGGGTTCTGAAGAAAAAGGCCGGGGTATATGAGATGAGTACGACAGATGGAAAAACGCACAGGCTAATGGACACGGTCCTTCCCTTACTGCTGTGCCTGTGTTTTATTGCCAGCAGCTTATTGTTCCTGGTGCAGATGATCATAAAGAACCAGGTGGAGAATATTGAGTATCTGTACAATGCATCTGACCAGAAAAAGACTACGATTGTAAAGCAGGTCCAGGGCGATCTTCAGACATTGGAGGGGCTTGGGATTATGCTGGGAGGGATGGACGAGAGTGAGCGTGAACGTCTCCTGCCCATTCTCCGTGATATTAATAATGAAAATGCATTCATACGCATGGGGTTTGCCAGGCTGGATGGAGACGCGTGGTTTGTGGATTTAAACGGTAAGGTCTATGAACGCAATCTGAAGGACATGGAGTTTTTCCAAAAAGCCCTGCAGGGGAAGAATAATATATCGGACGTGTTTTCGGATGACCTTCAGGAGGGACAGTACATCAATTATTACGGCGTGGGGATCAAGACGCCGGCAGGAGAGACCATAGGCGTTCTCTGCGCGGTGCACACAGCCGATGTTTTAAGGAGCATCCTGGACGCTCCGGTACTCAGCGGTCAGGGATTTTCCAATATAATCAGCAGCAGCGGGGATTACATCATGCGCTCCATTCATGCGTTCCCCGGGGATATATTGCCGGAGAACAAGGAGGCGCTGCGAAAGGCCATAGAGGAGGGCGGTACCGGGTCCTTTGAAATGACCGACAAGTATGGAAGAGAACAGGTGTCTGTTATCGTGCCCCTCTTAGAAGGCAGATGGTACCTTCACAGCATGGTGCCCCAGAACGTGCTGCGGGCCAGATATATAGAGACCACCATGGGGATCATGGCCATTATCGTGGTGGCATGCTGCCTGTTTGCCCTGTTTATCAGCAGGCAGAGGAGCATGGCGGCCCGGGCCCAGAAGATGCTCATGGATCTGGCCTACAATGATAGGCTTACAGGCCTGCGCAATTATGACGGATTTAAGGTGGATGCCAGGCAATTCCTTGGAAGGGATGACCTGCCCTCCTGTATTTTGTGGTACGGAGACTTAAAGAAGTTCAAATTCATCAATGATATTCTGGGGTATGAGGAAGGGGATAAGATACTGAGGATCATATCTGAGTACCTGGTGGACAAGGAGTCAAAGGACTGCATCTCCTGCCGTGTGTCGGCTGATAATTTTGCGGGGATCTGCAGGTGCGAAAGCCAGGAACTTTTTATGGAGCAGGTCTTGTCCCTGAATCAGTACATAAAGGATTCCGGTGTTGAGGGGCAGGATTTTATCGAACTGTCCATCGGCGTTTACCGGCTTGCTCCCGGTGACAGTGAGACATCCATTGACGTGCTGGTGAATTACGCCAACATGGCTCATAAGATTGCAAAGGAGAGGTCCGGAAGCAGCTGCGCGCTGTATGATGACGAGATCAGACAGCAGCAGATCGAGGATTCCTTAATGGAGGCGGAAGCTGAAAAAGCCTTAAGGGCAGGGGAATTCAAGGTCTACATGCAGCCCAAGGTGAACATTCAGAACCACAACCGGATCGCGGGGGCGGAAGCCCTGGTGCGCTGGCTCAGTCCATCCAAGGGCCTGATCCCGCCTGCCAGTTTTATCCCTCTGTTTGAAAAGAGCGACCGGATCGTCCTGCTGGACCGGTACATGTTTGAACAGACATGCGGATGGTTCAGGCGCTACCTGGATGAGGGCGGCAGTCCCATCAGCCTGGCTGTCAATGTGTCAAAGGTGGGGCTGCTCCAGAAGGATTTTATAGAGTATTATGCAAAGACCAAACAGAAGTACCGGCTGCCGGACGGCTATCTGGAGCTGGAGTTTACCGAGGGAGTCCTGTTAAATGATACGGATCTGTTCTCCGACATTGTGAGGAAGCTTCAGTCCAAGGGTTTTATCTGTTCCCTGGATGATTTCGGTTCCGGCTACAGTTCCCTTAACCTGCTGAAAAACCTGCCCATTGACGTGCTGAAGCTGGACATCATGTTCTTTCACAAGAGTGAGGACAGTGAAAAGGAACGGATCGTGGTCTCCAATTTCATACACATGGCCAAGGAGCTGAGGATCAAGACCATTGCAGAGGGTGTGGAGTCTGTGGAAAATGTGGATTTCCTCAGAAGCTGCGGCTGTGACGTGGTCCAGGGATATGCCTTTTTCAAACCCATGCCCCTGGAAGACTTTGAACATTTGGTGAACGAGCTGGGAGACCGGCAGCTGGAACCGGAGAACGTGTGACATGGTTGGAAAAGGTGTGACACGGATAAAAGGGGGAATAGGCAGTGAATCAGGAGATGGTCGAACGCCTGAGTGTGATCACCCGGGAGGAGCAGGACATCCTTAGGGGGAACCGCGAGATAGACAGGACCCTTTATATGGACCGTGGTGATATGGTCATAGACAGCAGGAAGCTGCTTCACGCAGGTAAGATGATAACGATCCGGCCCCATACGCGGTTTGTCCATTTCCCTGCCCATACCCACAACTATGTGGAGGTCATCTACATGTGCCAGGGGCATACCACCCATATAGTGGATGGCAACCGGGTGGAATTAAAGGCCGGGGAGCTGTTGTTTTTAAACCAGCACGCCACCCAGGAAATACTTCCGGCAGGACGGGATGACATAGGGGTGAATTTTATTATCCTGCCTGAGTTTTTTGACACTGCCTTCCGGATGATGGGGGAGGAAGAGAATCTGCTGCGGGAATTTCTGGTGGGCTGTCTCTGTGATGATACCAGGTATGACAGATATCTGCATTTCCAGGTGTCGGATGTACTGCCCATTCAGAACCTGATGGAAAATATGGTGTGGTCCCTGCTCAATGAACAGCCGGGCAAGCGCAGCATCAACCAGGCCACCATGGGCCTTGTGCTCCTCCATCTCATGCACTATACAGGCAGATTGAGGATGAGCCCTGATTCAGGACAATCCCTGGAACAGAAACTGACCTTCCAGGTGCTCCGGTATATTGAAGAGCATTACCGCGAGGGCACCCTGGCGGAGCTGGCCGGCATCATGGGATATGACGTATACTGTTTGAGCCGCATGATCAAGCAGGTCCTGGGGCGCAACTATAAGGAACTGCTCCAGGTAAAGCGCTTAAACCAGGCCGCATTCCTGCTGCAGAATACAGGGATGAACATTGTGGATATCAGCGTGGCTGTGGGGTATGACAATACCAGCTACTTCCACCGCATATTCAAGGGATATTACGGTCAGTCCCCCAGGGAATACCGGTTGAGCCAAACGCTTTCCGATTGAGGGATACACTGCAAATAAGGACGCAAAATCTCCACAAGTTGCGTTCTTATTTTTTTGCCCTTTTTGCGGTATGATTTTTATATGGTTTCCGGGGCAGAGACCGCGGGAGGGCATGCAATATACAAGGAGGGGTGACGGGAATGTGCAATTATTATCTGGCAGTGGATATCGGAGCGTCCAGCGGGCGCCACATCATTGGCTGGGTTCAGGATCATGTGATGAAGGTCCGGGAAATATACCGTTTTTCCAATGGGATGGAGTCTGTAAACGGCCGGCTTTGCTGGAATACGGACAGGTTGTTTGAGGAAATCACAGCCGGAATGAGGGAGTGCAAAAAGCAGGGGATCATTCCCCGCACCATGGGCATCGACACCTGGGCCGTGGACTATGTGCTTTTGGACAAACAGGGACGCAGGCTGGGAGAAAGCGTGGGGTATCGGGACGGACGCACCAAGGGGATGGACACCAGGGTGTACGGGATTATTTCTCCGGAAGACCTGTATGCCCGTACCGGCATCCAAAGGCAGACATTCAACACAATTTACCAGCTGATGGCCGACCGGTGCCAACAGGGGAAGCGGCTGGAACAGGCGGACGGTCTGCTGATGATCCCGGATTATTTTCACTATCTGCTCACCGGAAAGAAGCGGCAGGAGTATACCAATGCCACAACCACCCAGCTGGTGGATGCCCGTACCGGAACATGGGATGAGGAGCTGATCGGGATGCTGGGATATCCGAAGCATTTGTTTGGCGCCCTCTCCATGCCGGGAACCGTGGTGGGCAGCCTCAGGGGGGAGATACGCCGGCAGGTGGGATTTGACTGCAAGGTGGTGCTTCCGGCAACCCACGATACCGCCTCCGCCGTGATGGCTGTGCCGTCCAATCAGGAACATGTGCTCTATATCAGTTCCGGGACATGGTCCTTGATGGGCACTGAGCGGCCATATGCCGACTGCGGGCCAGAAAGCCGCGGGGCCAATTTCACAAATGAGGGCGGATATGAACACAGATACCGTTACCTGAAAAATATCATGGGCCTTTGGATGATCCAGTCCGTGAAAAAGGAGTGGGAAGCGGAGGGGGAGCGTTATTCCTTTGGGGAAATATGCGAACGAGCGTCCAGGGAAAGGATTGCCTCCATTGTGGACTGCAATGACAGCTGTTTTCTGGCGCCGGACAGCATGTGCAGGGCTGTGGCGGACTTCTGCAATGCCGGCGGACAGCAGGTCCCAAGGACCAGGTGGGAGATGGCTGCCGTGATCTATAACAGCCTGGCAGCCTGCTATGGGGCGTGTGTAAAGGAACTGGAGCAGCTGACAGGGATTTCCTATGACAGGATCCATATTGTGGGGGGCGGGGCCAATGCCGATTATCTCAACCGCCTGACGGCAAATGCAACCGGCAGGACCGTGTACGCAGGGCCCGCGGAGGCCACGGCCATCGGCAACCTGGCGGCGCAGATGATAAAGGGCGGTGAATACGCAAGCCTTGCGGACGCAAGGGAGAGTATTTTCAGGTCCTTTGAAATAAAGACATATCACAGCAAAAACAACCATTGAAAGGGGTAAAGTCAGGATGAATGCAAAGGAAAGATATGAATCAGCAAGAGAAATATATGGAGCCATTGGCGTGGATACCGAGGCGGCCATGGAACAGTTAAGGAACATTCCCATCTCAATGCATTGCTGGCAGGGCGATGACGTTATGGGATTTGAGGGCGCGCAGGCCCTGTCGGGGGGGATCCAGGCAACCGGCAATTATCCGGGCCGTGCAAGAGATCCCCGGGAACTTATGAGCGACATCAAAAAGGCGTTGAGCCTGATCCCGGGAAAGCACAGGCTGAATCTTCATGCAAGCTATGCCATATTTGAAGAGGGAGAGAAGGTGGACAGGGACCGGTTGGAGCCCAAGCATTTTGCCAAATGGGTGGAATTTGCCAAGGAAATGGGACTGGGGCTGGATTTTAACCCCACCATGTTCTCCCATCCCAAGGCGGAGAATGCAACCTTATCCAGCGAGGATCCCAAAATCCGGAAATTCTGGATCGACCACTGCAGGGCCTGCATTCGCATCGGCCAGTATTTTGCGGAGGAGCTGGGCACTCCCTGTTCCCTTAACATATGGATACCCGATGGATTTAAGGATATTCCGGCTGACCGCACCTCGCCCAGGGCAAGGCTTAAGGATTCCCTGGACCGGATCCTGGATATGGATTACCGTAAGGAAAAGGTCCTGGTGGCCGTGGAGTCAAAGGTATTCGGCATTGGAATGGAGAGCTGTACGGTGGGCTCCCATGAGTTTTACATGAACTATGCTGCCTCCAGGGGAATCATGTGTCTTCTGGACAGCGGACATTTTCACCCCACAGAGGTGATCTCTGACAAGATATCTTCCATGCTCCTGTTCTCACCCCAGGTGGCGCTTCACGTAAGCCGCCCGGTGCGCTGGGACAGCGACCACGTGGTGCTGTTTGATGATGAGACAAGGGAAATCGCCAAGGAGATCGTGCGCAATGATCCAAAAAGGGTACTGCTGGCCCTGGATTTCTTTGACGCCAGCATCAACCGAATTGCCGCCTGGGTGGTGGGCATGAGAAACATGCAGAAAGCCTTGTTATATGCCCTTCTGATGCCCGGAAAGTCCCTTGCGGCACTCCAGGAAGAGCGCAGGTTTACGGAGCTGATGATGCTCCAGGAGGAACTTAAAACATATCCATTTGGCGATGTGTGGGATCATTTCTGCGAAGAGAACCAGGTTCCGGTAAAGGAGCAGTGGTTTGAGGATGTAAAGGCCTATGAGCAGGAAGTGCTGTCAAGGCGGAGCTGACAGGGTGTTGTGGAACTGGCAGGGATTTATATACATAGTTACGAAAAAATAAAAAGTGAGGAACATGGAAATGAACGTATTAGATGCATCTTTTGTACAGGGATTTATCCGTATGTGTGACGATGGCTTTAAGCAGAACTGGCACGAGCGAAACGGCGGGAATTTAAGCTACCGCATCACCCCCGGGGAAGTTGAGGAGATCAGGGAATGCTTGAGCGCAGCGCAGCCGTGGCAGCCCATAGGGACCAGCGTGCCCGGGCTGGCCGGCGAATATTTTATGGTGTCGGGAAGCGGAAAATATATGCGCAATATGATCCTTGAACCTGAGGCAAATGCCTGTATCATAGAGCTGGATGGGACCGGGGAAAATTACCGCATCTGCTGGGGGCTGGTAAAGGGCGGCAGGCCCACCAGTGAACTGCCGTCCCATCTCATGAACCATGAGGTAAAAAAGCAGGCCACGGGCGGAAAGCACAGGGTGATCTACCATGCCCATCCCGCCAATGTGATCGCCCTTACCTTTGTGCTTCCTTTAAAGGACGAGGTGTTTACAAGGGAGCTGTGGGAGATGGCCACCGAGTGCCCGGTTGTTTTTCCTGACGGTATCGGGGTTGTGGAGTGGATGGTTCCCGGCGGAAGGGACATTGCAGTGTCGACCAGCGAGCTGATGAAGCAGTATGACGTGGCGATCTGGGCTCATCACGGCATGTTCTGCTCCGGAGAGGATTTTGACCTGACCTTTGGGCTTATGCACACGGTGGAGAAGTCCGCGCAGATCCTGGTAAAAATGCTGTCCATGCGCCCTGATAAGCTTCAGACCATTACGGCTCAGAATTTCCGGGATCTGGCCAGGGATTTTAAGGTGACCCTTCCCGAAAAATTTTTATATGAGAAATAGGAGGATCGGTATGGCGGGGAAAAGGGCGGTTTGAAACAGTATCATAAAGATAGTTACATACGTTTAGGTGCCTATCTTCCCGCCGGGTGCCTATCTTCCCGCCGGGTGCCTATCCCTCCGCCGGGTGCCTATCCCTCCGCCGGGGGCCTATCCCACTTTAAAGTGCGTACTTACCGGATGAATACTGATTAAGCTATAATCATGAATGTAACCAGTACAGATATACTCTGTAACGAATGCTTAGAAGAAAAGGAGACATTTTCATGAAAAAAGTAGTGGAATTTTTACAGGCTAATCCGGTACAGTACCTGGCAACCGTGGGCAGGGACCACAAGGCCAAATGCCGCCCCTTTATGTTTTGCTTTGAAAAGGATGGGAAGCTGTGGTTCTGCACCAATAACCGGAAGGATGTCTATAAGGACATGCAGGCGAATCCGGAGATTGAGGTGAGTGTTTCTGATCCCGGTTATGCATGGATCCGCCTTCATGGCCGGGTGGTGTTTGAGAACAATATGGAGGTGAAGGAAGGGTGTATGGCCAATCCCATTGTAAAGGGCCAGTATAACAGGGCCGACAACCCGATCTTTGAGGTGTTTTATCTGGATGAGCCCCATGGGGTTATTGCCGACTTTTCCGGCAATCCGCCCTATGAATTCTGATGCAGGTCTGCATGGTGAACATAGATCCTTGTTTTGAGATTGCTCCCGGGTCCTGCAGCTAAATCCTGCTTTTGTACTCGCTACCCCAGGCGAACATGGAATCCAATATAGGTTTCAGGCTGTATCCTGTTTCTGTGAGCGTGTACTCCACTTTGGGAGGCACCTCGGGATAAACGGTCCGTGTCAAGAGCCCATCCTGTTCCATGGCGCGCAGATGGCTTGTGAGGACCTTTTGTGTGATGCCGCCCACGGAGCGCATCAGTTCATTGAACCGTTTGGTCCCGGTGAGCAGGTCCCGCAGGATCAGGACTTTCCATTTGTCGCCAATGAGCTGCAGGGTCATTTCCACAGGACAATCAGGTATGTTTTTTGTATGTTCCATAAGGGTACCTCCAGGTATATTTTAGATGATACAGTCATATTTGGCTGTATCATATTTATCAGCTGTACAGCCATGCCGGACCGCCTGGGCTTATTATAAACCGCGGCCGTTATTTTTTCAATATGGGCCAGGAAATTTCTGCAGGCAGCCGGAAGGTCTTGGTAAGGTTTCCTGGAGGAGACAGCTTGGAAAGAGGGATGAAAATGGATTGGCTTAGGTTTTTAAGCGGCACTTCTGCCGGAGATTACGTGTACCAGGATCTGCCCTATGATCAACTGATCCAAAGGGCGGCATCCATGATCAGCAAGGCGGATGCCGTGTTGGTCGGGGCAGGAGCCGGTCTGTCGGCCGCAGCGGGACTGACCTACACGGGCCGGCGGTTTAAGGAAAATTTCAGTGAGTTTATCGGGAGATACGGGCCTGCTGCCATGAGGGATATGTATGCGGCTGGCTTTTATCCCTTTCCCACGGAGGAGGAGCGGTGGGGCTACTGGTCCAAACACGTCTGGGTGAACAGGATTGAACCGGGGGCTTTGCCTCTGTACAGGAAACTGTGTGATATGGTGACCACACGGAAGCATTTTGTGTTGACCACCAATGTGGACCACCAATTCTGGAAAGCAGGCTTTGAAGATAAAAATATATTCGCCACCCAGGGGGATTATGGGAAGATCCAGTGTGCCGGGGCATGCCATGACGTGACCTATGATGCCACGGATCTGTTTGCGCGCATGAATGAGGCCCGCAAAGGCTGCGTTATCCCCTCTTGCATGGTTCCCGTGTGCCCTGTGTGCGGCGGTCCCATGGCCATGAATTTACGGTGCGACCAATATTTTGTGGAGGATGACCATTGGCATCAGGCAGCAAAACGTTACAGCGCGTTCCTGGAGCAGGCGGCTTTGAAGGAGACGGTGGTACTGGAGCTGGGTGTCGGCTTTAACACCCCGGCCATCATACGGTTCCCCTTTGAAAAAATGGTGCGGCAGAATGGGCGGTGGTCCTTTATACGCCTGAATACGGATGGGGCCGCGGTTCCTGCAGATGTGGAAAAACGGGCCGCCGGTATCAATGGCGACATGACTGAAAGTTTGGAGGGCATATGCAGGGCCCTTGAAGGTAAAACTTTGGAAGGCAGGGCTTCAGATAACGGAACGGACAGGGAGAGGAGGCATGACACATGACGCCGGAAGAACAGCGGATCTGTCTGATCCGGACATTGGCAGGGGAGATGCCTCAATACAGGAAGGTTGAGATCCCTGAGGATGAGGCGGGGCAAAAACAGCTGATCCGGGCACTGATGAACGTGCGTCCGCCCCTTCCGCCGGGCCGTGAGTTCTTAGAGATCCAGGATACATATCTGCGGGACGAGATAATGAAACGCGGAATTGTGGATGCCTCCTCCCTGGCCCCGGTAAAGGAGGGGAGCCGCATCTTTCTCTGGCAGGGGGATATAACCAGGCTGAGGGCGGATGCCATTGTAAATGCAGCCAACAGCGCGCTTTTGGGATGCTTTCATCCGCTGCACTCATGCATTGATAATGCGATCCATTCATTTTCCGGGATCCAGCTGCGCCTTGCGTGCAATGAGATCATGAGAGCCCAGGGGCATGAGGAACCCACCGGCACCGCGAAGATCACTCCCGGATATAATCTGCCCAGCCGGTATGTGCTGCACACGGTGGGGCCGGTTATTTCCGGCCCCCTGCGGGAGAAGGACTGTTGTCTCCTGGCGGATTGTTACCGGTCCTGCCTGGAGCTGGCGGTAAAAAGCGGGATCAGGTCCATTGCCTTTTGCTGCATTTCCACCGGAGTATTTCAATTTCCGCGTGAACGGGCGGCTGAGACGGCCATAGAAACAGTGGCCGGTTTTCTGGAAGGGGATAAGTCCTTAAAACAGGTGATATTTAATGTGTTTGCAGATTTGGACCTGGCTGTTTACAGACGGCTTTTGGAGCTGTCCGGAAGGGCCGTATAGAACAAGACGATATAAAATCCAGAGAATATAAAAATCGGAAAAACGTTTCCGGCCCCCATTGATCAGGAGCCGGGGACGTTTTTTTGATTCATGGATCCCGGCATGCACGATCCGGGCATAGATCCGGGAATAAAACCAAAAATCAGGATTGACAGAGCGGACCGTCACCATTATAATAGTTAGATATCTAATGATTAGAATGCTAATATATATAAAAGGGGAGGTGCACATGACATTTCACTATCTGCTGATGGCAAGCCATGCGATCTACAACAAAAAACTGATGGAAATGCTTAGTGATACCGGACTTACCGCTGGCCAGCCCAAGGTTCTTGATTATCTGGGGGACTATGACGGGGCCAGTCAGAAGGAGATTGCGGCCCACTGTTATATTGAGGCCGCAACTCTTACCTCGGTGCTGAACGGTATGGAGACAAAGGGGCTGATCCAGCGCAGGCGGATGAACGGGAACAGACGTACCTTCCATATTTTCCTCACGGACAAGGGATGGGAACAGCAAAAACGGGTCCAGGAGGCTTTCCTGAAAATTGAAGCCGAAACCTTTGAACAGATGGAGCGGGAGGAATGGGAGAAATTTATCCATCAGTTTGCCAGGATACACGAACATTTTGAAAAATAGACGAAAAGAGGAGAAGATATCATGCCGTACGGAGTTATCATCAATTGCATTGCAGTGTTTATAGGAGGGCTGCTGGGAGCTGTTTTAAAAGATTATTTCCCGGACAAATTAAAAGAGGCCCTTCCGGGGATCTTTGGCCTCTCTGCCATTACCATGGGTGTCACATTGATCATCAAGCTGGAAAGCCTTTCCGCAGTCATCCTTGCCGTGATCCTGGGAACTGTGATCGGGGAGCTGATGAACCTGGAGACAAGTCTGATGCGGGGGCTTCACAGCCTGGAATCCAGGCTCCCCCTGAGCCTGGACGACAAACAGCTGGACGTGCTGATCAGTATGATCATCCTGTTCTGCTTTAGCGGCACCGGTATTTTCGGGGCCATGAACTCCGCAATGACCGGCGACCATTCCATTCTGATCGCCAAAGCCATTATGGATTTTTTTACTGCTGTGATATTCGGCACCACGGCAGGGTATCTGGTTGGGTTTGTGGCAATTCCCCAGTTTGTGGTCGGGGTCCTGCTGTTTGGGTGCGCCGGCTGCGTACTCCCCTACATAACAGGGACCATGCTTGCCAACTTCAAGGCCTGCGGCGGCATCATAACCCTGGCGGTGGGACTTAAGATCGCGGATATTAAGAAATCCAGGGTGTTAAACATACTGCCGGCCATTGTGCTGGTGTTCCCTTTTTCCACGTTCCTCTAAGGAATTTTAAACATGCTCCGGGTCTTCCATGTCAGGCAGCTCATGTCCCTCCGTGATATGGGCTTTGATGGCTTTAAAACTTTTGGCGCTGACCACATGCTCGATGCGGCAGGCATCCTCCACGGCTGTCTGTTCATCCACCCCGAGATAGATCAGCCACTGGGACAGCATGGCGTGGCGTTCGTACATGGTCTCGGCAATCTCCCTCCCCGGTCCGGTGAGGGAGATATGCCCTTCGGAATTGATCTCAATGTATCCGTTCTCCCGAAGGTTTTTCATGGCAACGCTGACGCTTGGCTTGGAAAAGGACAGCTCGTTTGCAATGTCGATGGAGCGGACATAAGGGTTGCGGTGGCCTAACATCAGAATGGTTTCCAGATAATTCTCAGCAGATTCCTGTATTTTCATATAAATCAATCCTTTCAAAACGGTGATATGTTTCCCCCTGCGATCCTGTGTTTTTTGTGCACTGAGGTATGGTTTGATTTTAGCATATTTCAATATTCTGTGCAAAGATTGAATTTCTCATCAAGGTTTTTGAAAAAAATTATTGACATTTGAGTTAATTGGTGCTAACTTAGACTTGCAGTTAGGATACCATAACTTTCCAGGACTGCATCTGTACCTATTACTGTGATCACATCAAAAAGAAGAGGAGTGATTGTATGCCTTTAACAATGGCAAAAGAGGGTGAAGTAGCATCCATTAAGCGTGTAGGCGGTAAAGATGAAGTGCGCCGGCACCTGGAGAATATGGGATTTGTACCTGGAACGGATGTAACGGTCGTGTCCATTAACAATGGCAATGTAATTGTTAATGTAAAGGACGCCCGCGTTGCGATCAGCAGGGAAATGGCCAACAAGATCATGATCTAACTGGGAATCAGGGCATGAGGAAGAAAGGAGCGTTTGATTATGCACACATTAAAAGAGGTTAAATGCGGAGATACGGTTTCAGTGGTAAAGCTTCACGGTGAGGGAGCGGTAAAGCGCCGTATCATGGATATGGGAATCACAAAGGGGACTGAAGTATATGTCCGCAAGGTTGCTCCCCTGGGAGATCCGGTGGAAGTCAATGTAAGAGGTTATGAGCTGTCTCTGAGAAAAGCGGATGCAGAGATGATCGAAGTGCAGTAGGGGCTGCTTTTTTTTAGATAATGAGTTAGCTTGAACTAATTTATTGATAAATTTTCTCAATAAGAGGAATAGGAGGATATGAAAATGTCAATCAAAATTGCTTTGGCCGGTAATCCAAACTGTGGTAAAACTACCCTGTTTAACGGACTCACCGGATCCAACCAGTTTGTAGGAAACTGGCCGGGTGTAACGGTGGAAAAAAAGGAAGGTAAGCTAAAGGGGAACAAAGATGTGATCATCATGGACCTTCCCGGGATCTATTCCCTGTCACCCTATACGCTGGAGGAAGTGGTTGCAAGGAATTATCTGATCACGGAACGCCCTGATGCGATCCTTAACATTGTGGACGGAACCAATCTGGAGCGCAACCTGTATCTGACCACCCAGCTGATGGAACTGGGGATCCCGGTTCTCATGGCTGTGAACATGATGGATATTGTGCAGAAAAACGGAGACCAGATCAATATAAATGCCCTGAGCAAAAAGCTGGGCTGCCCGGTTGTTGAGATTTCGGCCCTTAAAGGCAGCGGCATCATGGAAGCGGCCAACAAGGCGGTGGAACTGGCCAGGGGAGGACAGAAAGTATCCTCCGTGCACCGGTTTGGGTCTGATGTGGAGTCTGTGCTGGAAGAGATCGCAGGCTGCCTCGGCAATGAGATCCCGGAGGAGCAGAAGCGTTTTTATGCCATCAAGCTGTTTGAGCGGGATGATAAGATTGCTGCCCGGATGTCCACGGTGCCCAATGTTGAGAGCCTGATCAAGCGCACAGAGGATGCCATGGATGACGATGCGGAAAGCATTATCACAAATGAACGCTATACATACATTACCTCCATCATCAGCGGCTGCTATGTGAAAAAGAATAAGCAGAAGCTGAGCACCTCGGACAGGATCGACCATATTGTGACAAACCGCTGGCTGGCCCTTCCTATCTTTGCGGTTGTTATGTGGGTAGTGTATTATGTGTCGGTTACCACAGTGGGTACCTGGGCAACGGACTGGGCCAATGACGGCGTGTTTGGAGACGGATGGAGCCTGTTTGGCATGGAAGTTCCCGGTATTCCGGTCCTGGTGGAAGGCTTCCTGACTTCCGTGGGCTGCGCTGACTGGCTGTCCAGCCTGATCCTGGATGGTATTGTTGCCGGTGTGGGCGCCGTGCTGGGATTTGTTCCCCAGATGCTGGTGCTGTTCATCTTCCTGGCATTCCTGGAGGCCTGCGGATACATGGCCAGGGTTGCGTTTATCATGGATAGGATCTTCCGTAAATTCGGTCTGTCCGGCAAGTCCTTTATCCCCATGCTGATCGGCACGGGCTGCGGTGTTCCCGGAATCATGGCATCACGTACCATTGAAAATGACAGGGACCGCAAGATGACCATTATGACCACCACCTTTATTCCCTGCGGTGCGAAACTCCCTATCATTGCCCTGTTTGCAGGCGCACTGTTCGGAGGCGCTTCCTGGGTTGCACCCAGCGCTTACTTTGTGGGTATTGCAGCCATTATCTGCTCTGGTATTATTTTGAAAAAAACAAAGATGTTTGCAGGCGACCCGGCGCCCTTTGTTATGGAGCTTCCTGCTTACCATATGCCCACTGTGATCAATGTACTGCGCAGCATGTGGGAGAGGGGATGGTCCTTTATCAAGAAGGCCGGAACCGTGATCCTGTTATCCACCATCTTTGTATGGTTTACATCCAGCTTTGGGTTTGTGGACGGTCACTTCGGAATGGTGGAGGACCTGTCTGACGGCCTTCTGGCCAGCATTGGCCAGGCGATTGCCTGGATCTTTGCTCCTCTTGGATGGGGCAACTGGCAGGCGGCTGTTGCAGCCATCACAGGACTGGTTGCAAAGGAGAACGTGGTCGGTACCTTTGGTATCCTTTACGGCTTTGCGGAAGTGGCAGAGGACGGCGAGGAGATCTGGGGAACCCTTGCACAGAGCTTTACCACTGTGAGCGCATATTCCTTCCTTGTATTTAACCTGCTTTGCGCTCCCTGCTTTGCAGCCATCGGAGCGATCAAGCGTGAGATGAACAATGCAAAATGGACCTGGTTTGCAATCGGTTACCAGACACTCCTGGCCTACGGCGTATCACTCTGCATCTACCAGCTGGGAACATGGTTCACTTCCGGAAGCTTTGGCATCGGAGCAATTGTTGCGCTCCTTCTGGTAGCGCTGTTCATTTACCTGATGGTAAGACCGTACAAGGAAAGCAAGTCCCTGAAGGTTGGCGCAAAAGCCGGCGCAGCATCCTGATAACAGATGAACGTGCACGCGAGCGTGGAAAGACAATCCCCGCTCCGTGCGCGTTCTGACGTACCTGCGGCCATTAAGTGCCTGAAATCACGTAAGGAGGAGAACTGATATGTGGCAAAAAGAGCAGGTGATCGAAGAATTTCAAAAAAGAGGAAAACGGATGACCCAGCAGAGACGGATGCTTTTGGAAGTGATCCTGGAAAGCGACTGGACAAACTGCAAGGATATCTACTATGAAGCACGCAAGCGCGATCCCAACCTGGGGATGGCCACTGTGTACAGGACGGTCAGTGCACTGGAAGAGATGGGGGTGCTGGCGCGCACGTACCAGTACTCCTCACCGGATTCGCCAAAGGAGGAAGAGGATTGTCAACAGCAATCATTTGTGTCTTATTGATCATTATTTCCGTGTTTGGCATCAGAAGCTATATGAAGCGTCTGGCTTCCGGCTGCTGCGGATCGTCCGGGGAAAAGTCCCCCAAACGGATTAAGGTAAAGGATAAGGACCTGTCCCATTACCCGCACCAGTGCACCATGAAGGTGGACGGAATGTCCTGCGGCAACTGCGCGGTCCGTGTGGAGAATGCCCTGAACGCCATGGAGGGCGTGTGGGCAAGGGTGGATCTGGAAGCAGGAGAAGCGCAGGTTTATATGAAACAGAAGTATGAAGACAAGGCCCTGAAGGATGCGGTGAAGGCAGCCGGATACACGATTTTTAAAATCAATCACACTAAATGACTTTATTTCTCAATAAGAAGCGTTGGAATTGACTAACCAGCATTTTCCAGTTTAGGATAAATGTGTAAACGATATGTAAAGTTCCCGCAAAGGAAGTGACACAAGATGAAATATCACAAATTCTGGGCTTGGGCCATGGTGTTTTGTTTCGCGATGACCCTATACACCGGGTACAAGCATAAGTAGGAGGATAAAGAGATGATTGATTGTTTTAAGTGTAAGAGGATTGGTTTGTTTTTGGGCGGCGTCCTGTTTGGTACGGCAGGCGTTAAGGTGCTGGCAAGCACGGACGCAAAGAAGTTTTATATCAACTGCCTGGCAGCCGGTTTACGGGCTAAGGACTGTGTGATGACCACGGCCACCAACATCCAGGAAAATGCGGAGGATATCCTGGCAGAAGCCAAGGAGATCAATGTAAAGCGCAAACAGGAAGAAGTGTTTGAGGATGAGAGCGGAGCAGAAGACCAGGCTGTTTCTGAGGAGATGGCTGAGGAGCCGGTAAACGTGGTTACAGAGTAATGTGGATTCCGCCCGGGGATAGATGGTTCCCTGGGCGGTACTTTTTTCGTCACAGTAAGTCAGATAGGAGCTGCAGGCAGATGAAATTTGTTATAAGACATGAGATACGGGGCAGGGTGAGGATCCACCTTTACCAGAAGGAGATGAGCATCCGCCAGGCGGACCTGCTGCAGTATTATCTCTGCGCCTTGCCGGGTGTGAAGGATGCAAAGGTGTATGAGAGGACTGCGGACGCGGTTGTGGTCTTCGAGGGCGACCGGGGAGAGATCCTTAACGGTGTGCGGAAATTTTCTTATGAAAATGAACGGCTTCAGGAACTGGTTCCCAAGAACAGCGGAAGGGCCCTGAACAGGGAGTATAAGGAAAAGCTGATCCAAAAGGTGGCGGTACGGGCGGTGACAAAGGCATTGTTTCCCCTGCCCTTCCGGGCAGTCTACACCGTGTACCACGGGATCCGGTATCTGATCAAGGGGATCCGCTGCCTGTTAAAGGGCGCTTTGGAGGTGGAGGTCCTGGATGCCACGGCAATTATGGTTTCCATTGTAAGGAGGGATTTTGACACGGCCGGTTCCGTGATGTTCCTTTTGGGGATCGGCGAGCTTTTGGAGGAGTGGACCCACAAGAAATCAGTGGGCGACCTTGCCAGGAGTATGTCCCTTAATATCACTAAGGTATGGCAGAATGTGGAAGGGACCGAGGTGCTGGTGCCCCTTTCCAAGATCCGGGAAAATGATATGGTTACCGTACATATGGGAAATGTGATCCCGCTGGACGGCGTGGTGGTGTCCGGGGAAGCCATGGTGAACCAGGCAAGCCTTACAGGGGAGTCCGTGCCCGTGAAAAAGGAAGAGGGCATGTATGTGTATGCCGGAACCGCCATAGAGGAAGGGGAGATCACGCTGTGCGTGAAAAAGGCAGCGGGAGCCACCCGGTTTGAGCGGATCGTGACCATGATCGAGGAGTCGGAGCAGCTTAAGTCCACGGCAGAGGGAAAGGCGGCCACCCTGGCCGATGCCCTGGTCCCCTGGAGCCTGGGAGGCACGGTCCTGACATGGCTGCTCACCCGCAATCCCACCAAGGCCCTGTCCATCCTGATGGTAGACTTCTCCTGCGCCCTGAAGCTGGCCATGCCGTTATCCGTGCTGTCGGCCATGCGCGAGGCCAGCAGCTACCACATCACGGTAAAGGGCGGCAAGTATATGGAGGCGGTGGCGGCAGCGGACACCATTGTATTTGACAAGACAGGCACCCTGACAAAGGCAAGGCCCCAGGTGGCTGATGTGGTGGCGTTTAACGGGCAGGATAAGAATGAACTGCTGCGGATCGCCGCCTGCCTGGAAGAACATTTCCCCCACTCCATGGCCAATGCCGTGGTCCAGGAGGCGGTTAAACGAGGCCTGGTGCACCAGGAGATGCACTCCAGGGTGGATTACATCGTAGCCCATGGAATCGCCACCTATGTGGGGGAGGAGCGGGTGGTGATCGGAAGCTATCACTTTGTGTTTGAGGATGAGGGCTGCAAGGTGCCGGAAGACGGCAGGGATGCATTTGACAGCCTTCCCTCGGAATACTCCCATCTGTTTTTGGCCATTGGAGGAAGGCTGGCAGCCGTCATCTGCATCGAGGACCCCCTGCGGGAGGAGGCGGATGCGGTGATCAGCGCCCTTCACAGACAGGGGATCAAAAAGATCGTGATGATGACAGGGGACAGCGAGCGCACGGCCCGGGCCATTGCGGCCAGGATAGGCGTGGATGAGTATTATTCCGAGGTTCTGCCCGAAGATAAGGCGGGATTTGTGGAGCGGGAAAAGAAGCTGGGCCACAAGGTGATCATGATCGGAGACGGAATCAATGACTCGCCGGCCCTTTCCGCTGCGGATGCAGGCATTGCCATCAGCGAGGGAGCGGAGATCGCCAGGGAGATTGCGGATATCACCATATCCGAGGACAACCTGTTCCAGCTTGTGACCCTGAGGGCGATCAGCAGAGGGCTGATGGACCGGATTGACCGGAATTACCGGTGCGTGATCGGGTTTAACCTGGGACTGATCCTGTTGGGCGTAGGGGGCGTGATCGCGCCTGCCACCTCAGCCCTGCTCCATAATACATCCACTCTGGCAATCAGCCTTAAGAGCATGACCAACCTCCTTGACTGAATGGGAGGATATGAGAAAAAGATTATCAGTTGGCACACTTGCCTTTTTCAAGGAACTTTGGTATACTGAGGATGGTTAGCTAAAGCTAACTATGTGGATCAATCATGTGATACCATCCTGCCCCGGATCAAGTGATTAGGTGCCCATTTTCAGCTGTTTTCCATTATCCCGGGGCAGGGGATATCCATGGGAAAGGATGTGGAATGAACTATTTAGAGATTGAGAAAGTAATCGGACGGGAAATCATTGATTCCAGAGGGAATCCCACGGTAGAGGCGGAGGTTGTCCTCGCAGACGGTACGGTTGGAAGGGGAGCTGCCCCCAGCGGTGCGTCCACCGGAGAATTTGAGGCCCTGGAATTAAGGGATCATGAGAATCCGCGCTTTGGAGGAAAAGGCGTCTTAAAGGCGGTCAGGAATATCAATACAGTGATTTCAGATACCCTGAAGGGGATGAATGCAGCGGATATCTACGCAGTGGACCGCGCCATGATCCGGGCGGACGGGACAAAGGACAAGTCTAATCTTGGGGCTAACGCGATCCTGGCAGTTTCCATTGCCTGCGTGCGCGCGGCCGCCAATGGCCTGGATCTTCCCCTGTACCGTTTCCTGGGCGGCGTAAACGGCAACAGGCTGCCGGTTCCCATGATGAATATATTAAACGGCGGCGCCCATGCTGCCAATACAGTGGATGTGCAGGAGTTTATGATCATGCCTGTGGGCGCAAAAAGCTTTAAGGAGGGCCTGCGCTGGTGCGCGGAAGTGTTCCATGCCCTGGCAGCCCTTTTAAAGGAAAAGAAGCTGGCCACCTCAGTGGGGGACGAGGGCGGATTTGCCCCTGACCTGGGAAGTGATGAGGAAGCGATCCAATACATACTGGCAGCGGTGACCAGGGCCGGATATGAGCCGGGAACGGATTTTGTTCTTGCCATGGATGCTGCTTCCAGCGAGTGGAAGAGCAAAACCAAGGGAGAATACCTTCTTCCCAAGAGCGGGAAGAAGTTTACATCAAAGGAGCTGGTGGATCACTGGGAGAAGCTGATCGGCAAATACCCCATTTATTCCATTGAAGATGGTTTGGATGAGGAGGACTGGGAAGGCTGGAGGATGATGACGGACAGACTGGGAAACAGGGTGCAGCTGGTGGGTGACGACCTGTTTGTGACCAACACGGAGCGCCTTGCAAAGGGGATCAGCCAGGGCTGCGGGAATTCCATCCTTATTAAGCTGAACCAGATCGGAACCGTGTCAGAAACGCTGGAAGCCATTAAGATGGCCCACAATGCAGGGTATACGGCCATTGCCTCCCACCGCTCCGGCGAGACGGAGGATACCACCATCGCCGACCTGGCGGTGGCCTTAAACACCTGCCAGATCAAGACAGGCGCCCCCAGCAGAAGCGAACGGGTGGCAAAGTACAACCAGCTGCTGCGGATCGAGGAGGAACTGGGGGAAAGCGGAGCGTATCCCGGGATGGACGCTTTCCATATTTCAAGATAAGCGGTTTCAGGATTAGATAATAAATGATTACAGGAAAGGGATCGGTGCAGAGACGTTGAACAGGAACGTCCGCGTGCCGATCCCTGTTTTTTATTGGGTATCCTGTTCCGCTGAGCCCCCCCGGCCGAAACACGGAGATTGGTAAAAAATAATATTAATAATTATTATCAATACTATTTATTGACAAAAGCGGGATGTTCTGATAAACTTGCATTAAGTTAGTCGAAACTAACATAAAATATCATTTTTAATGCAAACTATAAAATATCAGTGAAAACAGGAGGAAATAATATGTCATTAATCGGAAAAGAAATCAGTGATTTTACAGTGCAGGCTTACGTGGACGGATCGTTTAAGGAAGTGAAAAAATCGGATGTACTGGGGAAGTGGGCGGTATTCTTCTTTTATCCGGCTGATTTTACCTTTGTGTGCCCCACGGAGCTGGAGGATCTGGCCAACAAGTATGAGGAATTTAAGGCTGCGGGCTGCGAAATCTACAGTGTGTCCTGCGACAGCCATTTTGTACACAAGGCATGGCATGATGCGTCCAAGACCATCCAGAAGATCCACTACCCCATGCTGGCGGATCCCACAGGAAAGCTGGCAAGGGATTTTGAGGTAATGATCGAGGAGGACGGAATGGCGGAGAGGGGCAGCTTTATCGTAAACCCGGAGGGAAAAATCGTTGCCTATGAAGTGATCGCCGGAAATGTGGGCAGGAATGCGGACGAGCTGTACAGACGTGTCCAGGCTTCCCAGTTTGTGGCAGAGCACGGGGACCAGGTTTGCCCGGCCAAGTGGCAGCCGGGGGCCGACACCCTGAAGCCAAGCCTGGATCTGGTGGGGCTGATCTAAATGGAACAGGAGAGGGAAAAAAATTATTTGTATGATGTGGTGATCGTAGGAGGCGGACCGGCCGGATTGTCGGCCGCCATCTACATGGCCAGGGCCAGATATAGGGTCCTTTTGATGGAGAAAGAGAAGATCGGCGGGCAGATCACCATCACCTCGGAAATCGTCAACTACCCGGGCGTGGAGAGGACCAGCGGAAAAGAACTGACCCATTCCATGAAGGAGCAGGCCCAGGCGTTCGGGGCAGAGTTTGTGATGACCGAGGTGCTGGATATGGACCTGGATCAGGACATCAAGGTGCTTCACACAACAGCCGGCGAGTATAAGGCCCTGGGAGTGGTGCTGGCAACGGGAGCTAACCCCAGAAAGCTTGGGTTTAAAGGGGAAAAGGAATTTCAGGGCAGAGGCGTGGCTTACTGCGCCACCTGCGATGGGGAATTCTTTACAGGCATGGAGGTCTTTGTAATCGGCGGAGGGTTTGCCGCTGTGGAGGAAGGCATTTTCCTGACCAGATATGCAAGGAAGGTAACACTGGTGGTCCGGGGGGATGACTTTACATGTGCCAGAACCGTGGCGGACCAAGTAAAAAAGGAAGATAAGATTGAGGTGAAGTTTAACACGGAGATCCTGGAAGCAGGCGGGGAACATATGGTTTCCTATGCGCGATTCAGAAACAACCGCACCGGCGAGGAGTGGACCCATGAGGCTGGTGAGAACGGCGGTTTCGGTATCTTTGTCTTTGCGGGCTATGTGCCTAACACTGCATGGATCAGCGGAAAGCTGGTGTGTGATGAGCAGGGTTACCTGGTTACGGACAGCAGCCAGAAGACCAGCGCTGAAGGAGTGTACGGCGCAGGGGATGTGTGCATCAAGAATCTGCGCCAGGTGGTGACAGCGGTATCGGACGGCGCGGTGGCGGCCACCTCCCTGGAAAAGCATGTTTCCTCCATCCATGAAAAGCTGGGCATTCCCGCCCTTGAGCAAGGGGAGGCGGACACAAAACGCCTGGAAGGGGAAATGACCGGCGGTGGCAGAACCCTGGGAGAAGGCAGCCGGGGAGATGGAGCCCGGGGAGAAGATACCCGGGCGGAGGACGGCAATGGCTTCCTGTCGGCACAGATCCGGCAGCAGCTGTCAGGCCTGTTTCCAAAATTCCAGGAAAAGGCAGTCATAACCGCGGAGCTGGACGACAGCCCCCTTGCCGGGGAGATGAGCGGTTTCCTGGGCGAACTGGAGGGATTGACAGACAGGATCATCTGTAAGAGAGAATATATCAGCAGGGAAGAAAAGGAGAGGCGGGAGGCCGGCGGCGAATTGTTCCCCGCCTTCCGGCTGGGCCGCCAGGATGGAAGGGAAGGAAATATCCTGTTCCACGGCGTTCCGGGAGGGCATGAATTTAACTCCTTTATCGTGGCCCTGTATAATATGGCGGGTCCGGGGCAGCCGCTGGACGAGGGTCTGAGACAGCGCCTTTCCTCCATCAGCAAGGATATCAATGTGAAGGTGATGGTGTCCCTGTCCTGCACCATGTGCCCTGAGGTGGTGATGGCTGCCCAGAGGGCGGCCTCCCTTTCGGGACATGTGACTGCCGAGATGGTCGACCTGATGCATTACCCGGACCTGAAGAAAAAATATAATATCATGAGTGTTCCGTGCATGGTGATCAACGGCTCCCAGGTTTATTTCGGGAAGAAGAGCCTGGAAGAAGTGACAGGGCTGCTGGAGGGGAATTAAAGGGTCAGGCGGTCCTGGCAGCGGGAACGAGGCTTTAATGAGAAAAGGAATCAGTTAGACATATTGACTGATTCCTTTTTTTGTTACATAATAACAGTGTTATATAACGGCGTTATATTATACGGAAAGGCAGGAAAGGGGAAGATGGGAAACCGGAGGAACAAGACGGCGGAGGCCATACTGGAAGCGGGAAAAAGGGAATTTTTAAAATACGGATATGAACAGGCATCCCTTAGAAGGATCGCAGGGGAGGCATCGGTGACCACCGGAGCCATCTATGGATATTTTCCAGGCAAGGAGGCGCTGTTTGAGGCGCTTACCAGGGATGCGGCCGAGGAACTGGTGAACATGTATGTGAAGACCCATGAGGATTTTGCAGCTCTTGCGCCGGATGAACAGCCGGGTATGCTGTCTGATATCACGGAGGAATATGTTCCCCGGATGGTCAATTTCATATATGACCATTTTGACGCATTCAAACTGCTGATGTGCTGCGGCGCTCCCGGGGCCAGGGACGGTTTCTTTGACAGGCTGGCAGCGGTGGAGGAAAAATCGTGCTGGGATTTTGTGGGCGCGGTAAAGACCTTGGGACATCCGGTGCCTGAGATGAGCGATACGCTGATCCATATTTTGTGCCGGTCCTTTTTTCAGCAGCTTCATGAGTTTGTATCCCATGATGTACCAAGGGAACAGGCTGTCTCATGTTCAGTCACACTGAGCCGTTTCCAGCATGCGGGATGGATCAGGATCTTGGGGCTTTAAAAAGCCCTGGTTTTATGACTGATGGTTAGTTTTAACTAATTTAAAGATTATTTGATAAGGAGGATGAGAAAGTGGATGGAAACAGTAAATTGATCATGACACAACTTCCGGATCAGGAAAAAGTCACACTCATGACCTTTGCAGGGAGGCATTGTTTTCTCACAGGGGCAGGCTGTGTCCTTTCGGGGATCAGCGCAGTGATCGGACTGGTACCTTACCTGTGTATGTGGAATGTGGTGAAACTGGCAGTGACGGGCTGGCCGGACCGGATGGACGGAAATGCCCTGGTGTATTGGGGGTGGATGGCGGTCATATCATCCCTGATTAGTATGCTGATCTATTTTGGGGCACTGATGTGCACCCATCTTTCAGCATTCCGCACGGCCAGGAATATGAAGACAGTGGCGCTCCACCACCTGACCAGGCTCCCCGTGGGATATTTTAAACAGAGGGGCAGCGGTAAGTTAAGGCGTATCATTGATGACGGGGCAGGGCAGACGGAAACCTACCTGGCCCACCAGCTGCCGGACCTGGCAGGCGCCCTGGTCACCCCGGCGGCGGTCCTTGTGCTGCTCCTGGTTTTTGACTGGAGGTTTGGGCTGATCAGCCTGATCCCCATGGCGGTGGGCGCTTTTTTCCTGAGCCGCATGATGGGGCCGGGAATGGCCGAGTGTATGAGGCAGTACCAGAATGCCCTGGAGGACATGAACAATGAAGCTGTGGAATATGTGAGGGGAATACCCGTGGTCAAGACATTCCAGCAAAGTATATTTTCCTTTAAAAGTTTCCACGACTCCATTTTGCGCTACCGGGACTGGGCGGTGAATTATACCGTGTCCCTGCGCATTCCCATGTGCGCCTATACGGTCAGCATCAACGGCATATTTGCCCTTCTGATCCCGGCCGGTATCCTGCTTGCAGGGGATATCTCCAGGGGCGCGGCCTATGAGACCATTGCCCTGGATCTGCTGTTCTATATTCTTTTCACACCGATCTGTGTTTCCATGATGGATAAGATCATGTGGACCAGCGAGAATACGATGGCAGCCAGGGATGCCATGAACCGGATCCTGGATATCATAAAGGAAAAGCCGCTGCCTGAGCCGGCTGCTGCCACAACCCCCTCGGGTTACACCGTTGAGTTCAGGGACGTATCATTTTCCTATGACAACACAGGAACGGACGCGCTGAGCCATGTGTCCCTCACCGTCCCCCAGGGCGCTACGGCCGCCATGGTAGGGGCTTCGGGAAGCGGAAAGACCACTCTGGTAAGCCTGATTCCCAGGTTCTTTGACGTGGACAGGGGAAGTATCTGCATCGGCGGCGTGGATGTGAGGGAAATCGGCAGTGAGGAGCTGATGAAGCTGGTGAGCTTTGTGTTTCAGGACTGCCATCTGTTCAAGGACAGCCTGTTAAACAATATCAGGGCCGCCAGGCCGCAGGCCACAAAGGAGGAAGTGATGCGGGCAGTGGCTGCTGCCCGGTGTGAGGACATTATTGAAAAAATGCCCCAGGGCCTGGATACTGTGGTGGGGACCAAGGGCACCTACCTGTCCGGTGGAGAGGTGCAGCGGATCGCCCTGGCCAGGGCAATCCTTAAGGATGCGCCCATTGTGCTTTTGGATGAGGCAACTGCATTTGCAGACCCCGACAACGAGTATCTGATCCAGCAGGCGTTTGAGACGCTTGTTAAGGGAAAGACAGTGATCATGATCGCCCACAGGCTTTCCACCGTGTGCCACTCGGACCGGATTTTTGTCCTGGAGCAGGGCCGGATCGCAGAGCAGGGACGCCACGAAGAGCTTCTCCGGTCAGGGGGGCTGTATGCCAAAATGTGGAAGGATTACCAGACGTCAGTGGAGTGGAAGGTAGGTGGAGAGGTATGAGCAGATATCTTCAGAGAAAATTTGCACTAAGTGAGCAGGGCGGAAAGGATTTGACCAAGGCGATTTTTTCCTGCGCCCTGACCAATATCGGATTGATGTTTCCCATGGGCATCCTGCTGGTTTTCCTGGAACGGCTTCTGGGGCCGCTGGTGGGAATAGAAGCCCCTGTTATGGGGATGGCCGGGTACATGGGCATCAGTGTCCTGCTTTTAGCCGTTATCTTTGCGGTGGAGCGCCTTCAGTATAATACAACCTTTCTGGCCTCCTACAAAGAGAGCGCCCAGATGCGCATCCGCCTGGCGGAGCGGCTGAGGACCCTGCCCCTTTCCTTTTTCGGGAAAAGGGACCTGGCGGACCTGACAACCACCATTATGGCGGATTGCGCTTTTGTGGAAAAGGCATTTTCCCACTTTATACCCGAGCTTATAGGCGCCCTGATTTCCACCATGCTCATAGGCATAGGTCTTTTGGCAGCGGACTGGAGGATGGGGCTGGCAGTGCTGTGGGTGGCGCCGGTGTCATTTCTCCTGGCAGCGGGGACCAGGCCCATGGTGGACCGGATGGAGCGCAGGCAGAAGGGAAGGAAGATTGCTGCCTCGGACGGGATCCAGGAATGCATTGAAAACATCCAGGACATCAAGGCCAACAACCAGAGGGAGGAGTACCTTAAGGGGCTGGACCAAAAGCTTTTGAACGTGGAATCCATTACCATCAGGCTGGAACTGTTAAACGGAACCCTGGTGACGGCTTCCCAGATGTTCCTTAAGATCGGCATGGCCACCACTGTGCTGGCAGGCGCATCCCTTCTGGTGTCACGGTCCATTGATTTTATGATCTTCCTCATGTTCATGCTGGCTGCAACCAGACTGTACCTGCCGCTGGCAGGCTGCCTGCAGAACCTGTCCGCTGTGTACTCCACCCTTTTGGTGGTGGAACGCATGAAGGGGATTGAGGAGCAGCCTGTCCAGCAGGGAAATAAAAGCGTTTCCTATAAAGGATATGACATTGTGTTTGACCATGTGGGCTTTTCCTATAAGGACGGGGAACAGGTTTTAAAGGATGTGTCCTTTACAGCCAGACAGGGACAGGTCACCGCACTTGTGGGTCCGTCCGGCGGAGGAAAGTCCACCAGTGCAAAACTGGCGGCCAGGTTCTGGGACATTGACAAGGGCAAGATCACCCTGGGTGGCATGGATATCAGCAGTGTGGACCCTGAGACATTGCTGGGAAGTTTCTCCATTGTGTTCCAGGATGTGGTCCTCTTTAACAACACGATTATGGAAAATATCCGCTTGGGGCGCAAGGGGGCCACGGACCAGGAGGTAATCAATGCCGCCGGGGCCGCCCAGTGCGAGGAATTTATCCGGCGTCTCCCTGACGGCTATCATACCAGGATCGGGGAAAACGGCTCCACCCTGTCGGGGGGTGAGCGGCAGCGGCTTTCCATTGCCAGGGCATTGTTAAAGGACGCTCCGGTCATACTCATGGATGAGGCCACGGCCTCCCTGGATGTGGAGAATGAGACACTGGTGCAGGAGGCCATTTCCAACCTGGTAAAGGATAAAACAGTCCTGATCATTGCGCACCGGATGCGCACCGTGGCAGGAGCGGACCGGATCGTGGTGCTGAAAGACGGTCTGGTGGCGGAGCAGGGGACTCCCAGGGAGCTGATGGACAGGAACGGGGTCTACCGCCATATGGCGGAGCTTCAGGGCAGGAGCCTGACGTGGAGCCTTTAGTATACAGGGACGGGCAGTGCGCGGTTGAAACAGCTGCGCACTGCCCGTTGGTCTGCGGGATTTCTTGACAGCCGGGATAAACATGTTATAATTGATAACATTGATAACCCACAGAAAAAGGATCGGATCCAATGACGGGCAGGAGGGGCTTACGTGCCAAAAGACAAACATGCCAGCCGCGCAAGGATCGTAACGGCTGCCAGGAAAGAGTTCCTGGAAAAGGGCTTTGAGAAAGCCTCCATGCGCACCATTGCACAGGCTGCGGGGATGACATCCGCCGGACTTTACCGGCATTTTGCAGATAAGGAAGCTATGTTTTCCGCTTTGGTGGAACCGCTGATGGAGGAACTCCAGGAAATGTGCAGCGCCATGGAAGCCAGGAATTATGGGTTTCTTGAAAAGGGAACGCTGGATGAAATGTGGGACGGTGAGGCGGAACTTGTATATCTGCTGCCTTTGGTCTACCGCTATTTTGAAGAATTCAGATTACTGCTGTGCTGCTCATCCGGTACCAGGTACGGGAACTTCATCCATGACTTTGTGACGCTGGAGCAGGAAAAGACCATGGAGTTTCTGGCCGCTGCCAGACAAAAGGGATGGGAGACAAAGGAGATAGATCCCAGGGAACTGCATCTGCTGCTGAGCGCCTATACATCGGCATTTTTTGAGATTGTCATTCATAAATTTACAAAAGAGGAGGCGGAGCATTATCTGTCCACGTTCCGGAAATTCTTTTATCCCGGCTGGAGGGCCATTTTCAAATGCACTCCGGGATCTTAGGATAAAATCATCCCAAACATGAAGAAGGAGTATTATAATATATGAACAGGTTGGTACATATGAACAAATTAGGAAGAAATGATCTGTGCTGGTGTAAAAGCGGCAGGAAATATAAGAAATGCCACAGTGATTTTGACGCCCGCTTGGAGGAATTCATGCACAGGGGAGCAATCGTGCCTCCCCGCAGCATCATCAAGAACCAGGAGCAGATCCAGGGGATCAGGGAGAGCGGGAAGATCAACATAGCGATCCTGGATTATGTCAGTGGGAACATAAAAGAAGGAATCACAACGGAGCAGATCGACCAGTGGGTCTATGAGCAGACTGTAAAAAACCATGCCGTACCGGCGCCCCTGAATTTTGAGGGATTTCCTAAAAGTGTGTGTACTTCCGTCAATGACCAGGTGTGTCACGGCATACCGTCACCGGATGTGGTGCTGCGCCAGGGGGATATCGTAAACGTGGATGTGTCCACCATTTACAACGGCTACTTTTCCGACTCTTCCAGAATGTTCTGTATCGGCCAGGTGCCTGAGGAAAAGAAGCGCCTGGTGGAGGTGACGAGAAAGAGCCTGGATGTGGGGCTTAAACAGGTGAAGCCATGGGGATTCCTGGGGGATATGGGCCAGGCGATCCATGACTTTGCAAAGGAGAACGGATACACGGTGGTAAAGGAGATCGGCGGTCACGGTGTGGGGTTGGAATTTCATGAGGAGCCCTGGGTGAGCTACGTGTCAAAACGGGGCACGGAAATGCTCATGGTTCCCGGCATGGTCTTTACCATTGAGCCAATGATCAATATGGGATCAGACGAGATTTTCACGGACGAGGAGGATGGATGGACCGTATACACGGAGGATGGCCAGCCGTCCGCCCAGTGGGAGATCCAGGTCCTGGTCACAGAGGAGGGCTATGAGATATTGGCCTATTGATAAGATTTCTCCACAGGCTTCATTGGGTTGACAAACAGGGGGCTGTAAGCTATATTGGACTTAATGTTAGTTAACAGTGATAACAAGAATAAAGGATCGTATCCCAGAGAGGGGGCTGGGCCGGTTATGCAAAACCGGAGGCCCCTCTTTTTTGACAGATGGTTAGATGAAACTAACTTTTTTGCCTTATTCATTTTGTCGGCCCGCTGATGGGTTGGATCCCGCGGTCAAGCCGGACTCCGGATCTGCTTTGGGGCTTTGAAAGGGGAACTAATGGAAGGATCATACGGGACAGCGCTTATAAAGGCGGAGCAGATCAACAAGAACTATGTGCTGGGGGAGATCACCGTGCACGCCCTGAGGGATATTTCCTTTGAACTGTATAGGGGGGAACTGATTGTGATCCTGGGGCCCAGCGGGTCGGGAAAGAGCACGCTGTTAAATATACTGGGCGGAATAGAGACAGCCACCAGCGGAAGGCTTTTGTACGGGGGAAAGGAACTTGACTGGAAAGATAAAAAGGCACTCACTGCCTACCGTAGGGCCCATGTGGGATTTGTGTTCCAGTTCTATAATCTGATGCCGGGGCTGACGGCCCTGGAGAATGTGGAACTGGCAGCGGAACTGGGGGAACATCCCCTGGATGCAGGTGGGCTGATGGAGCAGGTGGGGCTTGCTGACCGGGCGGACCATTTTCCCAGCAAGCTTTCAGGAGGACAGCAGCAGCGGGTGGCCATTGCCAGGGCCCTGTGCAAGAATCCGGACATCCTGCTGTGCGATGAGCCCACCGGAGCCCTGGACAGCAGGACCGGGGTGCAGATTCTGAAGCTGCTGGCTGATTTTAACCGCGCATACCAAAAGGCAGTAGTATTGATCACCCATAACCAGAAGATCGCACAGATCGCCCACCGGGTATTTTATTTTAAGGACGGGTGCCTGGAACGCATTGGGCAAAATGAAAGCCCCTTAAGGCCGGAGGAGGTGGACTGGTAGTGAGGCATTTTCGCAGAAATGTGTTCCGGCTGGCCGGGCAGAACAAAGGCTCCTTTGTGGGAGCGGTTCTCATTATTGCCATTGGAATCTTTATCTATGTGGCCATGATGGATACGTTGAGAAATCTGAGGGACCAGGTGGAGGAGTACTACCGGACCAGCTCCATGGCGGACGTGTTCGCCCAGGTATCCGCAATCTCACACGCGGAGCTGGAGCGGATGAAGGAGATTCCGGGAATTGCCCAGGTGTCCGGGAAAATGGCGGAGGATGTGAGGATCCTTGCAAAGGGACAGCAGGAGATCGTGACCGTCCGCCTTCTGTCCTATGATGCAGGGGACGCCCTGAACCGTCTGATCCTGTCGGAAGGTTTTAAGGCGCATGACAGCCTGTACCTGGGAGGAAGGATGGCTGGAATTTATGGATATGATAAGGGGGAGCCGCTGAAGCTTTTGTGGGGAGGCAGAGGTGTGGATTTTTCCTTTGCAGGCATCTGCCACGCACCGGATTACATCTACTCCATTCCCCCAGGCGGGGCCATGATACCGGATGGAGAGATATATGATGTTGCATGCATTGAAAAAAAGCGGATGGAGGAGCTGACAGGGAGGCAGGATTCCCTGAATGAACTGGGATTTTCCCTGAAACCAGGCTACACCTATGAAGATGTGCGGTTCCAGCTGGCCCAGGGCCTCCAGCCTTACGGCCTTGTATCCCTTGCTTCCAAAGAGGACCAGGGCAGCTTTAACATGGTGGACGGGGAAATGCATGAACTGATCTCCACGGGTACGGTGCTTCCCGCCATGTTCATGTGTATCTCCGTGTTTATGCTGTATGTGGTTTTAAAGAAAATGACCGACAGGGATCAGACCCTGATCGGTACCATGAAAGCCTTTGGCATGACGGACCGGGAACTTATGGGAGCCTATCTCCTGGAGGGCGCCTTGGTGGGCGCCGGAGGAGCCGTCCTGGGCAGCGTTCTGGCAGCTCCCTTTGGCAAGTATATGTTTGATATGTATGTGGATTTTTTTAACCTGCCGGATACGGTTTACCACAACTACATGGACAGCCGGATCAACGGGCTTTTGATCGCCCTGGGAACCGGGCTGGCGGCAGTGTTCCTTGGGGTCAGGGATATCCTTTCCATCACCCCGGCGCAGGCCATGCGTGCCAGAACCCCGTCAGGGGCGGGAAACCTTCCTGTTCCCGTCTTCCTGTTAAAACGGCTGGGGGCCATGGAAAAGATGGGATGCCGTTCCATTGCAAGAAGTCCATTCAGGGGATTCCTGCTCATATTGGCCATCGGGTTCCCGTTTTCCATGGCCTCCGTGCTTTTCTCCTTTAACGGTGTGGCGGACCAGATGTACATGGACCAGTTTGATAAAGTACAGGTTTACGATCTGCAGCTTTCCCTGGACCGGTATGTAAGCCCGGTGAAGGCTGCCCAGAGTGGGGGAGTCCTGGAAGGGGTGGAGGAGTCAGAGGCCGTGTGTACGGTGCAGGCAGAGATTAAAAATGAAAACCTTTCGGAATTTGTAATGCTGTACGGGCTGAACCCCAGGTCCGGTCTGTGGAGGATCATGGACAATGAGAACAATTTCTATGAGCCGCCGGACCGGGGGCTTATCATAAACAGCCGGATAGCAGATAAACTTCATGTAAAAAAGGGGGATATGGTCAGGATCAACTGTCCGGGGATGACCGTGGAAGCGGTGCCTGTGCTGGTGGTCCAGGTGATCGAAGAGAGCCTTGGAAGCGGCTGCTACATGAGTCTTGGCAGCTTTGAGCAGGTATTCCACACAGAGCCGGCAGCCAACACAGTGCTTTTAAAGACAAAAGCCGGAAAAACGGAGAGTCTGAAGGCTGAAATGCTGAAGACCAGCCGTGTGACCTGGCTGGTGGACACGAAAAAGATCACAGACAGCTACAGGGATATGATGGGGAGCATGATGGCCATGATCCATATGTTTGCCATTCTGGCCGTGGCATCGGGAGGGATCCTGATCTACAACATTTCTATGATCAATATCCGGGAGCGGGTGACGGAATTCGGCACGCTGATGGTTCTGGGAGAATCCAACCGGGAGATAAGCCGGCTTCTCCTCTTTGAGCAGATGGCATATTTTGCAGTGGGGATCCTGGCCGGGATTCCGGGGAGTATGGCCATACGGAGGATGATCCAGCAGATGGTCATGTCGGACAGTTACACCATCCGTATAAAGATCAGTCCCGGTTCTTATATGGCCGCATTTTTTATCTGCATGGGGATCACCCTGCTGGCCTGCGCGGCCGAGATGCGGTTTATTGACAGGATCCGGCTGACAGAGATCTTAAAGGAAAGGGAGTAAGAAGCAATGGAAAAGCGCAGAAAAATGTTACTGGCCTGTGTGGCTGGCGGGCTGGCGGTGATTGCCGCGGTTTCCTGTGCTGCTGCAGGCGGCCGCGGACAGAAGGTGGAGACAGCGGCAGCAAAAAGAGGTCTGGTGGAGGACCGGTATACAGAGGAGGGCATCATCAGTTTTGGAGGGGAATACCGGGTGATCGCCCAGGCGTCAGGACCGGTGAGCAGCCTGCTGGTGGAAGAAAATTCGCGGGTTAAAAAAGGGGATGTTCTGTTTACCATAGACAGTACGGATTATGAGTATGAAAAGGCCCTGGCGGCAAGTGCTCTGGCCGGGTATGAAGCCCAGCTGGAACAAAGCAGGATCAACCAGGTTATGACCACATCACCCCAGGAATATCTGGAAGCGGTAAAACAGGAGCTGGAGGCCGGAAAAGCCAGGTACCAGTCTGCGAAATCCGTGTATGAAGGAGATCAGGTGCTCTATGCTTCAGGCGCCATTTCCAGGGTGCAGATGGAGACGGACAAAGCGGCTTATGAGGCGGCACTGTCCTCCTGGCAGCAGGCCAGGGGACGTTACGAGGAGAGCAGCCGGTTCCTGGAAAGCCTGAGAGAGGAGGGGATTGACCAGAGCACGATCAACTCCCGCTTTTATAACAGTGAGTTAAACCAGCTGACAGCTCAGATCCAGTCCCGGAAGACAGCAGTGTCCCAGATGGAGGAACAGATCGCCAGATGCCGGGTGAAAGCGGAGCGGGACGGCATCGTCACCTCGCTGCCGGTAAAGGAAATGTCCGTGATCCAGGCGGGGGAGACGGCCGCGGTCATCAACAGCCGGGAAGGGATGAAAGCAGAGGCGGATGTGCTGACCAATATTGCGCCATACATAAAGGAGGGGGAACCGGTGGAGGTTACCCTGCAGCTGCGCGGCAGGGATGAGACCTTTACAGGTACGGTGGAAAAGGTATATGACTATGCTGACAGAGGAACCTCCGCCCTGGGGCTGGATGAGTACCGGGTCCATGTCAGGGCCGCGTTGGATGATGGGGAAGCCCTGGCCGGCAGGGAAGGCTACGGGGTCAATATCAGATTTCTGCTTTATCATGAACAGGACTGCCTGACCGTTCCATCCGGCGCTGTGTTCCAAGCAGATGAAACGTATTTCGTGTATCAGATCGAGGATGGGAGGGCTGTGAGAAAAGCGGTGGAGGTGGAATACCAGACAGGCATACGCACAGTGATCACCTCAGGCCTGGAGGAGGGGGACCTGGTGATCGACCAGGTGGACTCAGAAGGCATCTATGAGGGGGCCAGGGTGAGGCCATGATGTTGTAATGCTTTAGCAGAATTGGCGGAAGGATGCGGTACGGAGAAGAAATGAAAAGGAAAGGAAGATCAGAATATGAAGGGAGATAAGATGAAGGTAAAACTGGGAACCGTGCAGGAGACAATGCTGATCCCTCTGGTCATAAAGGCCAGTGAGACACAGCGGCCTAAGGCCAGGATCCGCGACAAAAAGGCGGTGGAGATACTGGAACAGCTGGAACTTGAAACAGATAAGTATGATAAATTCATGAGCCACGAGGGAGTGGTGGCCAGGACCATCATGTTTGACCGGGCTCTTAAATCATACTTGCAGCAATATCCTGACGCAGTGTGCGTCAATCTGGGCTGCGGCCTGGACAGCCGCTTTTCCCGGGTGGACAATGGAAGCATACTGTGGTATGACATTGACCTTCCGGATGCCATTGCGGTCAGGAAACAGTTCTTTCAGGAGGAGGAACGGGTCCGGCTGATCGAGGGATCCATCCTGGAGCCGGATTGGACCAGACTGGTTAAAAAGGGGAGAAAGGTTATTTTTATTGCGGAGGGAATCTTTATGTACTTTACCAGGGAACAGGTGAAAGCCCTGCTGGGTGTTATCAGCCAGGAGTTTACGGATTATATCTTACTGGCGGAATTGATGCCTTTGGCCGCGGCCAGGATGAGCAAACATCACGATACGGTAAAGAATACCGGAGCTGTCTTCTCATGGGGGACGGATTCGGGAAAAGAACTGGAACAGCTGTGCCCGGGCCTGAAGCTTATAAAGGAGAACAGCTTTAATGACGTGATGAAGGGATTTACTTTCCGGGGATGGCTCATGGGAACCCTGCCCAAGATCAAGGATATGAATGACAGACTGGCTGTTTTCCAGTATGGGCAGTAGGGGGTGGTTCCCATGTACAGGAATGGCGCGGGGGAATATATAAGCCGGCTTTTGGAGGAATCTGAAGCAGGTTCTGCGGGTGAAGTATTTAACCGCATTCCACCTGAGATCGGAAGGTGTAAGATATGGGAAAGGCGTACAAAACAGGGAGTCTCCGCCATGGACTGGGAAATGTACTATGAGCAGGATATCTGGGTACAGAAAAACAGACGGCTTCCCATGGACGCGGTCCAGATGATCTTTTTCCTTAACCAGGGACTGGCCTGGGAGATGGGGGAGCCCGCACACCGGGTCAGGGTGGAGAGGGGGGAAGCCTGCATGTACCGGGACACCTCGCTGCCCAGCTCAGCCTGGTATCAGGGCGGGGTCGGATTCAGGTTTAAAAGCATTCAAATACCCAGGGAGTATTTCCAATACATTGCGCAAGGACATCTGGGTATGAAGGAGATGGACCTGGCGGATCGTATGTTACGGTCATTTACAAAAATAGCGATTACACCTTACATGTACCGTCTGCTGCAGGAACTGGAACAGGCGGATCAGTTTTGCGGCGGTATCGGCGCCATCTATTTGGAGGGCAAGATACTGGAAATGATCGCCGCCTGTCTGGATTCTTGTTTGGATATGGGCGGGGGTTCCGGCGGGGTGACTGGCAGCAGGACAGACAGGGAAGTAATCCTGGAGATCAGGCACAGGATCGACCGGGACAGTGCCAATGTACCGGACTGCGGGACCCTTGCCAGGGAGGCCGGCATCAGTGTATCCAAGCTTACAAAGGGCTTTAGGGAATTGTCGGGAAAACCCCTTCACGCTTATGTAATCGACCGGAGGCTTGAGTATGCTGCCTTTCTTTTGACGGAAAACAGGCTCAATGTGAGCCAGGCAGCCATGTATGCAGGATACTCCAATATGAGCCATTTCTCAGCCGCTTTCCGAAAAAAATACGGAGTGCTTCCTAAGGACTATATAAAAGGCCATTGGGAAGGATAAAAAGTGTTAAAATGAAATTGGATTTTGGTAGAAAACATAAGAGGACAGCGGTAAAATAAAATGCGTCAGGTTAGCAAAAACTAACTTGACGCATTTTTAGCTTGATCTGTTTTGGATATGAACCATAATATGGTTCGGAAGGAGATGAGATCCAATGTTCAAAAAAATGTTAGAGTATGCAGGTCCCTACAAAAGGCTGACCATTCAGTCGGGACTGGTTATACTGGCCGCCGTGCTTGTGAGCATTCTACCCTTTGTGTTCGTGTACCAGATCATCACGCCGCTGATCATGGGCAGCCCTGTCAGTCCGGCCTACATCAGCCTGAGGATCCTGGCAGTGGCGGTCTGCCTGGTCAGCCATGCCTGCCTTTATGTCAAAGGGCTGTCCATGTCCCATGAAGCGGCCTTTCACATTCTGATGCGCCTTCGAGTTCATTTGCAGAAAAAAATGGAGATGCTGCCCCTGGGTGAGATACAGGGAAAGGGGACGGGAAGCCTGAAGCGTATGTTTGTGGATGATGTGGACAGCATTGAGATACTGCTGGCCCATGCCCTTCCCGAGGGATTTGGCAACCTTGCGATTCCTGCGGCCGTCTACCTGTGCCTGTTTGCCGTGGACTGGAAACTGGCTCTTATGTCCCTGGCATCCCTGCCTGTGGGCCTGTTTTCCATGTGTGTGATGTTCGCCATCGGCTCCAGGGACATGAACAATTACTATACAGCCGGAAAGGTGATGAACAATACTATTATTGAGTACATCAACGGCATGGAGGTGGTCAAGGTTTTTAACAAGGATGGGGAGTCCTACCGCAGATATGAGAAGGATATTGATGCCTACAGGGATTTTACACTTGGCTGGTACCGGGCCTGCTGGCCGTGGATGGCAATGTACAACAGTATCCTTCCCTGCACCCTGATATTGACCCTGCCTTTGGGCTCCTGGTTTGTGCTGAAGGGATATTCCACCCTGCCGGACCTGATCCTTGTGATGTGTCTTTCCCTGAGCCTGGGTCTTCCCATGCTAAAGGCCCTTGGATTCCTGCCCTCCCTGCCCCAGATCAATTATAAGATTGAGAACCTGGAAAAGGTCATAAGCGCGGCCCCATTGGAGCAGGGAAAGGAAGGATTTGAGGGAAGGGACCACACGGTGGAATTTCAGGATGTAAGTTTTGTATATGAACAGGAAATGGCCGCGGACCATGTCAGCTTTACCATTTGCCAGGGATGGAAGACCGCGTTGGTGGGAGAGTCCGGTTCGGGAAAAAGCACGCTGGCAAAACTGCTGGTCCATTACTATGATATCAATGAGGGCAGTATTTCCATAGGGGGACAGGATATACGCCGCATGAGCCTGGAAGCCCTCAATGATCAGATTTCCTATGTGGCCCAGGAACAATACCTGTTTAACACATCCCTGCTGGAAAATATCAGGCTGGGAAAACCGGAGGCCACGGACGAGGAGGTGATGGAGGCTGCCGGGAAAGCCCAGTGTATGGAATTCATAGAGCATTTGCCGGATGGCATCCATACCCTGGCCGGAGACAGCGGAAAGCAGCTGTCAGGAGGACAGCGCCAAAGGATCGCCCTGGCCAGGGCGCTTTTAAAGGATGCTCCCGTGGTGGTGCTGGACGAGGCCATGGCTTTCACCGATCCGGAAAATGAGGAGAAAATGGAGGCGGCCATTGCAGAGGTGGTAAAGGCAAAGACACTTTTGGTGATTGCCCACCGGCTGCCTTCCGTAAAAAATGCGGACCGGATATGTGTCATGTCCAAAGGAAGGATGACTGGCGTGGGAACCCATGAGGAGTTGATGGCGTCAAGCCGGGAGTACAGAAAGCTCTGGCAGGCATCTGTTGACAGCGCTAAGTGGAATGTAAAAAACAGCAGAGAGGAGGAACAGAGATGATCCGTTTGATCCAGAGGATACTGTGTCTTTCCGGGAAATACAGGGCAAGGATCCAGACAGCATTTGTATTTTCCTTCCTGAAATCCATACTTTCAAAGATGCCGATCTGCCTGGCATTCCTGGTACTGTCCGGATTTTATGAACAAACGCTGACCCCTTCCCACTGCCTGAACACGGGAATCGCTATGGTTGTAATCGTGGCTTTGGAGGCCCTGTGCCAGTTTACATCCGACCGGCTGCAAAGCGGGGCCGGTTATATGATGTTTGCTGAAAAGAGGCTGGAGTTGGGAGCCCATCTGAGAAGAATGCCCATGGGGTATTTTACATCAGGCAACATAGGAAAAGTGAGTTCCGTGCTGAGTACAGATATGGTATTTGTGGAAGAGGTCGCCATGAGCACCCTGGCCAATATGATGAATTATTTGTTTTCCTCTGTGATCATGGCGGTCTTTATGGTATTCCTGGACTGGCGTCTGGGGATCATTGCCGTGGGTACCAGCCTGGCAGCCGTTATGCTGGCCGGAAGGATGAACCGGGTATCCCTGTCCCAGTCCGTTATCAAACAGGAGCAGAGCGAAAAGCTGACCGATGCGGTCCTCTCTTTCATTGAGGGGATCGGGATCATAAAAAGCTATAATCTTCTGGGTGAGAAATCCGGGGAGCTGTCCGGAAACTTCCGGCGTTCCATGGAAACATCCCTGGGGTTTGAAGCGGCGCTGACGCCGTGGCACAGAAGACTGAATGTGCTCTATGCCCTGGGAATGTCCGCTGTGTTTGCCCTGGCTGTATATCTTCAGCAGACAGGGGCGCTGTCCCTGCCATATCTGTGCGGAGTGCTTTTGCTTGTATTTGATCTGTTTGGCCCATTAAAGGCACTGTATGCAGAAGCCACCAGGCTCACGGTGATGAACAGCTGCCTGGACCGGATCGAGGCCGTGTTTGACGAGCCGGAGCTTCCTGATGCAGGGATGCCGGGTACAGGGATGCCAAGCACAGGGATGTCAGGTACAGGGGAGGACCAGAGCCTGCCGGAGGTGGAATTTAGGGATGTATCCTTTGCCTATGAGGAGAAGAGCGTACTTAGCCATGTCAGCTTTGCAGTCCGCCCTAATACCATGACGGCTCTGGTAGGCCCCTCCGGGAGCGGGAAATCTACCATTGCAAACCTGTTGGCCCGCTTTTGGGACGTGAACAGCGGAACAATCTGTTTCAGGGGAAGGGATATAAGGGAGATCCCACTGGCGGAACTGATGGATCAGATCAGCATGGTGTTCCAGCGGGTGTATCTGTTCCGGGATACCGTATATAACAATATCTCCATGGGAAAGCCGGATGCTTCCAGAGAGGAAGTCTATGAGGCGGCTAGAAAGGCCAGGTGCTATGAATTCATCATGGCGCTGCCGGAAGGATTTGAGACCGTGATCGGGGAAGGGGGAGCCACCTTATCCGGAGGGGAGAGGCAGCGCATCTCCATTGCCCGCTGTATCCTAAAGGACGCGCCGGTGGTGGTGCTGGATGAAGCCACAGCCAGCGTGGACGCAGATAATGAGAGATACATCCAGGAAGTCATATCCGAGCTGGTGAAGGGCAAGACGCTTCTGGTGATCGCCCACCGGCTGAATACCATTAAGGCGGCAGATAACATTCTGGTTGTCTCAGAGGGGCGGATCGTACAGCGGGGAATCCACCATGATCTGATGGATCAGGAGGGCATATACAGGGATTATGTGGATATCCGTGAGCGGTCGGCGGGCTGGAGCCTGACTTAGTGAGGAGGTCTGTACCTGTTGTATCCTGATCCATACCTTTGTTATGGGTGGGAAAGCTAAAAATAGCCTTCCCGCCTATTTTGATGTCTGGAAAGCTATATTTTATTTAAACAGTCCCCTGCTGTCTGCGGAATTCTCTGGGCGTCATCCCGGTGTGCTCCTTGAATGTCCGGTTAAAGTAGGAGATAGTGGTAAAGCCCACATAATAAGAAATTTTATTAATACTTAAGTTAGAGGTGACCAGCATCCGTTTGGCATGTTCAATACGAATGCCTGTCAAAGCTTTGTTTGGGGTGATTCCGTATTGTCTCTTAAGGCAGCGGATAATATAAGCAGGATGAAAATTAAAATAGTCGGCAATATCTTTTAGAGAGATCGGGTCTGGATAGTGCCGGGAAATATACTCAATGATACTGGCGGCTAATAGCTCCGAGGGAGAGAACTGAGATGGCATTACCTGAAGAAAGTTTAACAGTCGAAGAAATGTTTCCTGGCATTCTAAGGGAGATAAATAGGTTTGTCCCTGCTGTTCCTTTTGCTGATACTTATCAATATTAGAAGACATCAGGCTGGAAAAGCAGACAGAGAACTCAACCGCTTCCTGAGGGGAAAGCCGCTTGTACAGAGGAAGGATCAAGAGGCTTGTTCTGTCCTCGTAGGAGTAGATGGAGCTGTGGTTTGGTGAGGGAAGCTGAATCTCTTCCGAGTAGTAGTAAGTACCGGACGTCCGAAAATGGCACCACATAAATTTAGTCTTAACGGAACAAGGCTTGTGGCCATAGTGTATGGTGTCCGGGCGTATAATCAGCACATCATTTTCTTTCAGGTGATAGGCATGGTCACCATCTGTTATGAATAATTCACCATATTCCACATAAACCAGATCAAAAATACCAATGCAGGCCCTTTTGCGGTGGATATCTCCCGGGCGGTAGAGCGCATCTCCGGCAATGATAAAATGGGGATAGGGAGGAGAAGGAAAATTAGCATACTCCATTTCGCGAAAAACCTCCTATAATCATCTTCTCAATTATTATACCAGCTGTGTTCCGTGCAATCAAGGTAAAATAGGTTCATATTGTACAAGTTTTAATCAATTATATTCCTTTTTTATTCAAAAGCAGTAATATATAATATGTATAAATAAATAAGCAAATAAAGCAAAAAAACAAACAAAAACACAGTGGAGGGAAGATATGAACAGAAAAATAATGACAAATATACTGATAGTGGGGGCGGGTATCGCCCTTTTAAGTGGATGCGGACAAAAGACTGGAGGAGAAAAAATAGAGTCACAAAATAATAAGAAAACCCTTACAGTATGGACCAGGGATTCTACGGCTGCCGCGGCTATTTCAGCGGCAGAGAAATATAATAAGCTTCAAGATAAGGTGGCAGTGGAGGTTGTCCAGCAGGTAAATACAGAGATTGCCAACCAGTTTACCCTGTCCCTGTCTGCCAATGAGGCTCCGGACATCATTTCACTAGATTGTACCAAAGTGCCATATTTTGCGGCAAACGGCGCATTTACAGATATTTCTGACCGTTTTGAAGCCCTGGATTATAAGGATCAGTTCAGCGAGGGAATGATAAAGAGCGGCCAGGTGGACGGTAAAACATATGCGGTTCCATTCTCACCGGATGTATCGGTCCTTTTGTACAATAAGGAGCATTACCGGGATGCGGGGCTGGATCCCGAGAATCCTCCGAAAACCTGGGAAGAACTGCTTGAGTATTCACAGAAGCTGACAAAGGACGGCCACTATGGTTACGTATATGCGGGAGCCCACTCGGGAGCGTACATGTTTACTTTTATGCCTTATGTGTGGAATAACGGAGGAGAGTTCCTGTCAGAGGATGGGAAAACATGTCTGTTGAATGAAGAACATGCAATTGAAGCCATCGGACTGCTGTCCGATATGATCAACCAGTATAAAGTGACTCCGCCCAGCACCATTACGTATTCATGGAGCGAGGCACAGGATGCTTTCCTTACAGGCCAGGCCAGCCAGATCGTTCTGGGAAGCGCGGCGGTATATAATTTTGTAAATGGATCCTCCGATATGGAGTGGGGAGCCTGCCTGGTTCCCAGGGGACCAAAGGGAAGCGGATATGCTTCTTTCTCAGGAGGAGATTCCATTGGCATCACTTCCCAGTGCAGTGATGTGGAGGCGGCTTGGGACTTTATCGAGTATGCATTATCTGAAGAAGTACAGGGGGAGGAATTGGCTAAGGGCGGCTGTCTGCCGGCCAGAAAGGACTTTTTTGACAATGAGTATTTTGCCGCAACTCCTCAGTATGGCGTTTTAAAGGAGGCGCTGGAAGTGTCTAAAACTCCATATTCCCTGAAGTATGATGAGATGTATACACCTATGCTTGAAGATATGCAGAGATGTCTGAACCAGGAGATGACACCTCAGGAAGCGGCAGCGGATATTGCGGCAAGGATTGACGCCATTATGGCGGATTAAGAAAAACGGCAGATTGGATTGCCGGGAAACAGAAAGCGAGGAGAAGGTTTATGGATAAGAACAGAAAGGGACGGGGTCATCTGCAGTTGGGGTATCTCTTTGTGCTGCCCGCCATGGTGCTGAACGTTGTGTTTTTTATTTACCCCTTTATACAGACCCTTCGTATTTCCTTTTATGACTGGTCCATATTGGGGGAAAAGAAATTTATTTTTATAGAGAATTATGTGACGCTTCTGCAGGATAAGCAGTTTTGGACCTCCCTTATCTTTACGCTGAAATACGCCCTGTTTGTAACGCCATGCCTGTTTATCCTCGCTTTTATACTGGCTCTCCTGGTGAATGGAGCCTTTCGGGGAGTCAATCTATTCCGGACGCTGTATTTTGCTCCCGTGGTCATATCCATGACCTGCTGCAGTATGGTATGGCTGTGGATCTATAACGACTTATATGGTGTTATGAATTATATTTTACAGGCGGGCGGACTGATCGACAGTCCTATATTATGGATGAATTCGGCGAAAACATCCCTTCCGGCAGTTATCTTTATGGTTACCTGGAAGATGTCAGGATTTTCCATGCTTATTATTTTAGCTGCCTTTCAGGGAGTGGACGACCAGGTATATGAGGCGGCGCGGGTGGACGGAGCCGGATGGATCGCGCAGTTTTTCAAAATCACTTTGCCGATCATAAAGCCCCAGGTGGCTCTGGCGCTGATCATGTCTGTTACTGGCTCTGTTTTGGCATTTGAGCAATTTTCCATCATGACAAAGGGCGGCCCCAGTCAGCTTACCACCACCAGTGTCCATTATATTTATAATACTTCTTTTAACTATTTCAAGTTGGGATATGGTTCAGCTATGACAGTTGTTATTCTGCTGATCCTGGGCGCTCTTAGCTTGTTCCAGTATCAGGTAATGAAAGATTCAACAAATTAATGGGAGATGAAGCATGAGACAAACAACGAAAAAAACCTGGGCTAATATTATACTAAGTATACTCTTTATGCTTCCCTTGTACTGGGCGGCCGCCACCTCATTAAAGGGAAAGGGTGAGATTTATCAGGTGCCTCCCACATTGGTTCCTCATATTCCGTCCCTGGAGAACTATGTTAAGATATTTACGCTGGAAAATGGAATCTATCTGAGATATTTTATGAATTCTGTTATGATCACCATTTGTTCCATCCTATGTACAGCAGTTGTCAGCATAGCGGCGGGCTACGGTCTGTCAAAGCTGAAGCTGAGGGGTGGAAAGATCATGCTGGCCTGTATTCTTGCCGCCATTATGATTCCATTTCAAACGCTGCTGACACCCCTTTATACGATTATGGCAAAATTGGGATTGCTGAATACACGGGCAAGTTTGGTTTTGATCTATACGACCTTCCACACGCCCTTTTGCATTTATATGATGAAAAATGCGTTTGACACAATTCCCGATGGACTTTTGGAATCAGCGAAATTGGACGGAGCCGGAAATCTTCGGATATTTTTGCGGATATGCCTTCCCTTGACCTGGTCTTCCGTTGCCACGATTGCTGTTTACTCAGCTTACACGACCTGGAATGATTACCTTATCGCACTTGTATTTGCTAACAGCAATACCATCAAAACATTTAATGTAGGGCTTACAAACCTGGCAATCGGTTATTACGGTACGGATTGGGGCGTTTTAACCGCAGGATCTCTTATGGGGATGCTTCCTATTATGCTGATGTTCTTATTCCTGCAGAAATATTTCATCCGGGGAATGATGAGCGGTGCTTTAAAGTAAAAATAACCGGGCCTGAACCGTCAGGCAGAGAGGACAAAACATGTGTACAAAGAATATCAAACGTTTAAAATGCTGCCGCATACCTGAAATCCGGCCGGAAGGCTGGTTAAAGCGGCAGATGGAAATACAGATGGAGGGATTGACAGGAAAGCTTTATCAGGTGTGGGATTGTGTGGGAAGCTATTCCGGATGGCTGGGAGGAACCGGAGAAAACTGGGAGAGAGGACCCTACTATTTGGATGGCCTTTTGCCGTTGGCCTGGTATTTGAAGGATGAGGAACATTGGGAACTGGCCTGCCGTTTTGTGGAATGGACCCTGGAGAGTGCAGATGCGAGCGGAAATTTCGGCCCCGTGGCCAGCAGGCAGGATTATTGGTCCCGTTTTGTTATGCTGAAAGTACTGATTCAATACTATGAGATCAAAGAGGACGAACGGGTGTTAAAACTGTTTAGCGGTTACTTTTCCTATCTGCAGGAAGAAATCCTTAAACGGCCCATGACTCAATGGTCCAAGGCGAGGATCGGAGATCTGCTCTATTGTATCAACTGGTATTGTCAACAGACCGGAGAAGTTTTAAAGGAGCTGGCAGCGGAGCTGAAAAGCCAGGCTTTGGACTGGAATGAGGTATTTGAGGACTTTCCCTTTGTACGGCCTGCTGAGTATTATTACAGTTGGGACCGTTTACTGGCTCATTATCAGAAGAGCTCTATGGATGAGGTAATGAAATACCATACAAACCATATTGTTAATCTGACCATGGGATTTAAATACCCGGCCATGCTGTCTTATTTTTTTGATGATAGGGATTATGAAGAAATTACAGACAGGGGCTTGGAGGCGGCGGAACATTTTCATGGGGTAGCCACCGGAGCATTGAACGGAGATGAGCATCTGGCCGGAAACAATCCTTCCCGCGGCGCGGAACTGTGTTCCGTTGTAGAGTATATGTTCAGCCTGCAGACTATGATCGAGGCATTTGGCAGAGGCGACTATGGGGACAAGATAGAAAAGCTGGCGTATAACGCCCTGCCTGCCACTATAACAGAGGATTTTATGGCTCATCAGTATCTTCAGCAGGCTAATCAGGTACTTGCCAACCGGGCCGAACGGGACTGGTTCAATACAAATGAAGAATCCAATATGTTCGGTCTTGAGCCGAATTTCGGCTGCTGTACTGCCAATATGCACCAGGGCTGGCCTAAGCTGCTGAAGTCTCTGTGGTTTAAGGAAAATGAACATACGCTGGTTTCCATGGTCCATGCGCCTAGCAGCATCGTCACTCAATTAGCCGGAGAAAAGGTACATATCATTGAGGAGACAGAATATCCTTTTAAAAACAGGATCTGCTATCGCGTGGCGGAAGGCGAGGCGCCTGAGGCTGTTCTCCGCATATGGATTCCGGGCTGGTGTTCCCATATACGGGTTGGCCAGGAGGGAAAGCAGCGCCGTCTTGGGAGGAGTGAAGATTATGTGACGGTCCGGGGACTTAAAGCAGGGGATGAGATTACGGTTGAATTTGAGATGGATATCCGCCAAAGCCATTGGTTTAAGGACAGTCTGGCTGTGGAGCGCGGACCTTTGGTATATGCCCTGAATATAAAGGAACAGTGGAAGGCGGTCCGCAAAGTTGCAGGGGTCAGCGATTATGAAGTTTATCCAATCAGTCCGTGGAACTACGCTATATCAAAGAATGCTCCCCTGGCTGTAGCGGAAAATACGATAGGCCGCGTTCCATTTTCCAAACAGAATCCGCCGGTTGTCCTTACAGGAACCGGAAAGCGCCTGGAAGGCTGGTGTCTTGAGCATAATAGCGCGGGCCTTATTCCGAAAAGCCCGGTGGAGATCCAGGGGAAACCGGAGAAAATCGAACTGATTCCCTATGGGTGTACAAAGCTTAGGATTACACAGTTTCCGTATTATGTTGAGTGACCGGAATTGTGTGAATTTGTTTGTGTAAGTGTATAATATTATTTTACAGGATGCGGCATGGCCTTTTGGGCGTGCCGTTTTCTGTTTGGAACGCCTTATATTGGAAAACTTATTTGCTCTGGACACGGAATGGGGTATCTGCTAAAATATAAGAATATTTCCAATGAGATCTCGGGGGACTGACCAGGGACGAGGCGATCATACAGGCCATGTCAGACTGCTATGAGAAGGGAGATATGGAGAAATTTCTGAGAGAGCATGGAAGGATTCCAGAACAGAGGATTTATTGAGAGCAACAGAGGATAAGGCGTTCCATGAAGTTTTCTATAAGGAGTACGGCATTAAAAACGTGTGACTTCCTTGTTGATATATACCATAAAAATACAGATAAACGGAGGTATCCATTGTGAAAGCACTATTTATTGGAGGTACGGGAACGATCAGCATGTCGGTGACATTGCTGGCATTAAAGAGAGGATGGGATGTAACCCTGCTTAACCGCGGGAGCAAGCCTGTACCGGATGGAATGGATTCCATTGTGGCGGACATCCATGACGAGGAGGCTGTGGCAGCGGCCTTAGAGGGAAAGCACTATGATGTGGTGGCCCAGTTCATTGGTTTTACAGCCGAGGATGTTATGAGGGATATCCGTCTTTTTAAGGGTAAGACCAAACAGTATATTTATATCAGCAGTGCTTCCGCTTATCAGAAGCCGGTGACCGATCACAGGATCACGGAGAGTACGCCTTTAATCAATCCGTACTGGGAGTACTCAAGAAACAAGATTGCGGCTGAGGATGTGTTGCTGGCAGCCGGCCGAAGGGAGGGATTCCCGGTTACCATTGTCCGCCCCAGCCACACCTATAATGGAACCAAGCCGCCGGTATGCGTACATGGCGCAAAGGGAAACTGGCAGATCTTAAAGCGGATCATGGAGGATAAGCCGGTGATCATACCGGGTGATGGCTCATCCCTGTGGACCTTGACCCACTCCGATGATTTTGCCAGGGGATATGTGGGGCTGATGGGCAATCCCCACGCCATCGGACATGCCTATCATATTACAAGCGATGAGAGCATGACGTGGAATCAGATTTATGAAACCATAGCCGAAGCCCTGGGAAAACCGCTGAATGCCCTTCATGTGGCATCTGATTTTCTTGCAAGGCACAGTGGGCCCTATGATTTCAGGGGGGAACTTCTGGGTGATAAATCCAGCAGTGTTGTATTTGACAATACAAAGATCAAACGGGCGGTCCCTGATTTTGTATGTACGGTTTCCATGGCAGAGGGACTGAGACAATCCGTGGTTTATATGCTGGATCACCCTGAGACACAGGTGGAAGACCCGGAGTTTGACCGGTGGTGTGACCGGATCGTGATGGCGCAGAGGGCTGCGGACCAGGCGTTTGAGAAGGGTGTGTAAGTAAAGTGTACTCGGAGTACCAGGGGACTGCCAGAGTACACTTAAGGATAAGAGAGGAAAAAGGGCCTTTGTGGAAGGATTTTCACAAGGGCCCTTTTATAGCTGTTCGCGGTCTCTGGGTATAGTTTTCCAGTGAACTTTGTAAGTGGTTGCGGATCGCCTGGGCAGCTCCCTTTAGATCACTGTTCAGTATACCGTCCACAATGCGCTGGTGTCCGTCTCTTGTACCGGCATACCGCGAGGGTGTAAGGAGGGGCAGCCAGCGAAGCCGTTGGCTTTGAAGGGTAATACGGCCTGAAAGTCCCAGGTCAACTAGGTGTTGTAGGGCCTCATTTTCCGATTATCTCAATCCATTTATTCCATCTCAGTACTGTTTACTGTGAGCACAATGTGTTAAGATAGAGACAGGCAAGAAACATCGCGCGGATTTGAGTACCAGGAGATTCCGAGAGTACACGTAAATGAAAAGGAGAAGCCGGATATGAATAAACCCAAACTGTTGTTTTCCATACTGACCATCTTTTTTGCAGCCCTGGGGCTGACAGGAATCCTGCCTTATAATATATCCTTGCCGGTTATGTTTATATTTCTGGGATTGGCACTGCTTGTCAATGCAAAGGAATCCCTTGATAAAGGCCGGAAAGGTGACGCGGCCATGTTTGCCGGCATGGCCGTATTGATCTATGGGATCACGGCCTACAATCTGTTGAGCAGATTATAGACATCATATTTGTTGGAATAATTCCCCTGCCCTGACCATGCGCTCAGAAACAGGAACACCAAAAGGACATCGCTCTTCGCAGCCCCTGCACCCGATGCAGTCACTGCCATTGGAGGAAAGGCTGTCATAATGCGCTTTTATGGTGGCCGGAACCGTATCCTGCATCAGGGCCAGGTCATAGAGCTTGTTGACCATGGCAATATCGATCCCCACAGGACAGGGTGCGCAGTGGCCGCAGTAGGTACACTGTCCGTAGTAGGCATGGGCAGGGGCCTGGGACAAGGTGGTGGCATAATCCTTTTCCTCCTCAGAGGCTGTCTCATAGGCCACGGCTGCATCCACATGTTCCGGTGTATCATATCCCACCAGGACGCTGGCCACAGCGGGCCTGGTAAGGGCATAATGAAGGCACTGCACCGGTGTCAGGGCCACTCCAAAGGGGGATGCCTCAGCTGAGAACAGGCGCCCGCCCGCGTACCCCTTCATCACAGTGATGCCGATATTGTTCTGTTCACATATCCTGTATAATTCCGCACGCTCCGGAGCAATTCCACCCAGGCATTCATCATAAGTTTCCTTAAAATAGTCATCAATATTCTCGCTGGCCGGGAGCATATCAAAGGCCGGATTGATGCTGAACAGGATCATCTCTATCTTTCCGCATTCCGCTGCCAGCTTTGCAACAGCAGGATTGTGGGTGCTCATGCCAATGTGACGGATGATGCCCCTTTCTTTCAGTTCTTTTGCGTATGCGTAGAACTCGCCCTCCATGATCTGCTTAAATTCCGCTTCCTCGTCCACAAAGTGGATCATTCCCAGGTCAATATAATCAGTGCCCAGCCGTTCCAGCAGATCGGCAAATGCCGCCCGCGCCTTGTCCAGGTCCCGTGTCCTCACATACTGCCCGTTCTGCCATGTGGATCCAATATGACCCTGAATGATCCAGCGGTCCCGGCGGCCCTGTATGGCGGCGCCGATATTGGATCGCACATTTGGTTCAGACATCCAGCAGTCCAGGATGTTGATGCCCGCGGATTCGCAGTGCAGGATTACCTCTTTTATTTCCTCTCCGTTGTGGCGTTCCAGCCATTCCGCTCCTAATCCGATTTCGCTTACCTTAAGTCCTGTTTTTCCTAATTCCCTGTATTTCATATCATGGCTCCTTCCCTTTATGTTCATTGAGGGTATCATACCAAATATACGGCCGGAAAGGAAGATGTTTTCTTGTATCATGATATCCTCAGTGGACAAGCGTGTCCCCTTGTCCACTGAGGGTACCGGTGTTTGATTCTCTTTGGCGGAATGATGCGGCGTCTGTCCTGTTTCCATGGCATCATTGTGCCGGGGAGACATGCACATCTGCCCAGGCCCGCTGAAGGATGAAAAATACCTCCTGTTTCCGCCCAATCGTTACAATATGAGCACAATGCCTGTCTTTTAGCATATATCATACAAGCGGAATATGCAACCGGGTACATTTACGCAAGTTATTTTGTAGTGGATACAACTGCTGTTTCGTAGTACAATACCCTTATATACTGCGGTGGCAGCGGTAAAATTATATACAGCAGGGAGGTCCCCGGATGGAGGGGCTTTCCATAATGAAAGAATCATAAATCTACAAGGAGAGGTATGGATATGATATACATAGGTACGATTCCCTCGCCCGCGGGCATTCTCACCCTTTCGGGCAATGAAAAAAGTATAACAGGACTTTGGATCCAGGGACAGAAGTATTTTGGGAGCACATTGGAGCGCGGCATGCTGGAGCCTGATGGGCGGGGAGGTTTGAGGATTAGACCGCAGAAGGAGGTTCCTGAACTCTATGAGGAGAATGGGAGCCTGGAGATCTTCCGGGAGGCAGGAGCATGGCTGGAGGAATATTTTGGAGGCAGGGAGCCTGATTTTATGCCTTCCCTGGCACCGTCCGGGAGTGAATTCCGACAGCAGGTATGGAAGATCCTGTGCCGTATCCCATACGGCGGCAGCACGACTTACGGCCATATAGCGAAGGAGATGGCCGCACAGATGGGAAGGACCACCATGTCGGCCCAGGCCGTGGGAGGGGCCGTGGGGCATAACCCTATTTCGATCATGATCCCATGCCACCGTGTCATGGGCTCTGACGGAAGCCTTACCGGCTATGCTGCGGGCACGGATGTGAAGAAAATGCTCCTGAGACTGGAAACGGGGAGCCTTGTGAAATGATATACACAATACCCCACTATTATAAGAAATTCCACTGCATTGCATCGGAGTGTCCGGATACCTGCTGTGCGGGGTGGGAGATCATGATCGACAAAAAAACTCTGGAGCATTACCGGCGCATGGAGGGGCCGTTCGGCAACCGGCTCCATAATTCCATTCATTGGAACAGAGCCTGTTTCAAGCAGTATGAAGGCAGGTGTGCCTTTTTGAATGAAAATGATCTCTGTGACATCTATGGGGAGACAGGGGCCGCAAATCTGTGCAGGACCTGCCGCACCTATCCCAGGCATATAGAGGAGTTTGAGGGATGCAGGGAGATATCTTTGTGCATGTCCTGCATTGAAGCGGCAAAGCTGATCCTGGGATGTGAAGAACCGGTGCGTTTTATCACAAAGGAAGATGAGAGACAGGAATCCTATGAGGATTTCGACTTTTTCCTATACACAAAGCTTATGGATGCCAGGGAACTGGCAATCTCCATCCTGCAGGAGCGGACACTGGACATAAATGTCCGCATGGCCATGTGCCTTGCCCTTGCCCATGATATGCAGGGGAGGATCGGCCGGAACAGACTCTTTGAAACAGATGCCCTGTTGGAGCGATACCGCGGTAAGAACAGGAATCCGTGGTTTGTAAGGAAGATGAAAGATTTCAGCGTACTGCCGGATGAGCGGTGGGAACTTATGCAAAACATGTATGGGATCATTGGGCGTTTTGAGGTATTGAAACAGGATTGGCCCGGCTTTGCAAAGCAGGCCGGCAGGACACTGTACGGTGAAGGGGGAATTGCATATGGGCGGCAGCGCGCAGCGTTCAGGCATGGGCCTTTAGAGGCAAAGCTTCCTCTGTGGGAGGAGCAGCTCATGGTTTATTTTGTGTTCACCTATTTTTGCGGGGCTGTCTATCATGGGAATCCTTACGGTAAAATGAAACTGGCTGTTGTAAGTACCCTTCTCATAGGGGAACTGGCCCAGGCTGTCTGGAAGGAGAAGGGAGGGACCCTGGATTTCCTGGATTTTGTGGATGTGGCCCACCGGTATTCCAGAGAGGTGGAGCACTCGGATCTTAATAAAAGACGTCTGGAACAGGGCATACTGGAAAAACCGGAATTCAGCCTGGATAAACTGATGAGAGCAACGGCAGGGGACTGAGGTACTTTCCGGTTATGCCCCGTAGGATGCGGCTTATCGCAGGATCACATTCTCCAGCCCGTCCTCGGACGGCTGTGCCACAAGACTGCCGCTGGAATCGTAAAAGTAAAGCCGGGCAGTCTCTTTCCGGCCCAGTATGTTATAGGAATGGCACTTTTCATTCATGGCATCGGCAAGCTGGGTACAGTAATCGGATTTCTCAGATTCCGTCAAACCATACCAAACCGAATCATCCAGATAAACATAGTAGCTGCTGTAATTCATCATTTGTACCTGTGTGATGGCGCTGTCCTTTTTCAGCATCTCATCTACCGAGGAGGAAAATGCACTGCGGTTGGCCGGGGAACGGGTGATGGTGCGAAAGCCGATGCCTGAAAGGACCACAAGGGAAACCACCAGAAGAAGTCCGGCTGCAGCAATCACGATCCGGGAGGTACGCTTATAAAAATCCATCATGCCGTTTATCCGTGTAAAGTTTTCCGCGGCCTTGATCCTGGTCAGTTCAGGGTTCTTTTCAGTATATTGCTCATAGGGGGAAGGTCCATGGCGAAGTGTCTTTGCTGTGGTAAGTTTCATATTGGCAGCACCTCCTGAATCATAGATATGTTCACAGAATCTTCACATACTCTTATTATTATATTAGCATTTAAGCACAAAAAAGTAAATAAAGAAGGGGATGGCTTGTGAAGATTTCACAATTTTGTAAAATATTTACAGTCCAGGAAAGAGAATTGTCTATTAATATTTATTTTATTGTTTAAAGAATGGACAATAGATGAAAATGGTTTTATAATGGACATGATGTTAGGGCGTGTTTGGATCAATGATTCTATATGGTGGATTTCCTTTAAAGCGCGGGACGCGGCGGGCAGAAGACAGTGTGACGGCCGGCGTGCAGGCGCAATTTCCGGACACGCCCTGAGGAAAATTGGAAGGAGAACGAAAAATGAGTGAATGTAACCATGACTGTGGCTCCTGCAGTGCAAGCTGTGAGAGCCGTACCGTTGATAAAAGTGAGTTTCTGGAGGCACTGAATCCGGCCAGCTCCGTAAAAAAGGTGATCGGCGTAGTCAGCGGAAAGGGGGGCGTTGGAAAATCACTGGTGACCTCCATGATGGCTGTGAGTATGAACCGAAAGGGAAAGAAGACCGCTGTTCTGGATGCGGATATTACCGGACCGTCCATCCCCATGGCATTTGGTCTTCCTAATGACGGTGTAATGACCTCACCGGACGGCAAGCTGATGCTTCCTGCCAGATCCATGGAGGGAGTGGAGATCATGTCCGCCAACCTGCTTTTAGACAAGGATACGGATCCTGTGATCTGGAGAGGCCCTGTGATCGCCGGTGCAGTCAAGCAGTTCTGGTCTGAGACATTGTGGCAGGATATTGATTACATGTTTGTGGACATGCCTCCGGGCACAGGAGATGTGCCGCTGACCGTATTCCAGTCCCTGCCCGTGGATGGAATCATTATTGTAACCTCTCCCCAGGAACTGGTGAGTATGATCGTGGCCAAGGCAGTGAATATGGCTAAGAAAATGGATATCCCCATTGTGGGAATCGTGGAAAATATGAGTTACCTGGAATGTCCGGACTGCGGTAAGCGTATCAGTGTATTTGGAGAAGGACATGTGGAGGAGGTTGCGAAGGAGCACGGCATTCAGGTGCTTGCCCAGATCCCTATTGATCCAAAGATTGCCCAGATGGTGGATGCCGGACGTGTGGAATATATGGAGATGCCATGGTTTGAACATGCGGCTGAGGTAGTGGAAGCCCTGTGATACGGCGGGGTGGAGCAGATGTAAGAATATTACACGATTGATAATGAGGTGAACCGATGAACATGAATATTAACATGAATCCAAACAGCGAACTTCATCAGTCCATCGTCAATGTGCCGGATCTGGTACAGGTGCCTGAAGTCTGGATGAACCAGGCGCGGCAGTTTCAGCAGGCCATGATGCGTTATACCTGTGCGATCCGGGAAGTGAAGACAAAGCTGGAAGTGCTCAATGATGAATTGTCGGTTAAGAATCAGCGCAATCCAATTGAGATGATCAAGTCCAGGGTAAAGAAGCCCATGAGCATTGTGGAAAAGCTTCAGCGAAGAGGAATGGAGATCTCCCTGGAATCCATGGAGAAGAATCTGGATGATGTGGCAGGTATCCGCATCATATGTTCCTTTGTGGATGATATTTATGAGGTGGCGGATATGCTGGTACGTCAGGATGATGTCACGGTCATTGCCGTAAAGGATTATATTAAGAATCCCAAGCCCAATGGATACCGCAGCTATCACATGATTATTGAGATACCCGTCTTCTTTTCCGACAGCAAGAAACCGATCAGGGTGGAGGTACAGATCCGGACCATTGCCATGGATTTCTGGGCCAGCCTGGACCACCAGTTAAAGTATAAAAAATCCTTGATCGATGATGATGGAGAAATCAGTGAAGAGTTAAGAAAATGCGCCCATGTGATCGCTGAGACAGATCAGAAGATGCTTGCCATACGCAAAAAGATCGAGGCGCAGGGGGTTACGGTGCGCAGGGATTAGCAGACGCGCTCTAATACAAATAATAGGACAGGGTTTCCGTTATGCGGAACCCTGTTTTTCTGTAAAGCCTGAGAGCCGGTTCATTGGTGCCGGATACCTGCAGCCGCAGTTGTCTGCAGCCGTCCTTCTTTAACATGCCCATGATCCCCTGGACAAACATGGAACCCACGCCCTGACCGCGCAGATGGGGAGCGATCTCCAGGCTGTAGAGATAGGCGCTGTCCCCATGGATGGAGAGGCGGCAGGTGCCTGCCGGCGGCGCTGCAGACCCATCTTTTGCAATACGCAGGGTCATGCCCCATTCCGGTCCCTCATCCTCCACGGTCATGGCAAGATCCAGGTCAAAGCCTGATGCTGAATCCAGGTCAAGGCCTGATGCTGAATCCAGTTTGCATTCCATCATATATTCATCATACCAGAACTCTGCTTCCAGATGTTTAAGGATCTCCTGTGCATCCCCGCAGCGGTTGTCCGTGACAAAGCACAGGTCCGGATCGCCTGCCTCCTGTCCCGCCGTGAGTACAGCCTCTAACAGTGCGGAAAAATATCCCCTACCGCGGGAGTCGGGCCTGGTAAAGGCATAACATTCCCAGCAGGAAGCGTCTGTTTTAAATACTGCAAAAAATGCTCTGATGGAGCTGGTTTCCGGATCACCTTCATACAAAAGCCAGAAATCATCCCCGTCATTTGGGCAGGAAAGGGAAATGCCATCCTGCTTCCGGCATAGGTTGGTGATATCATGTATTTCTTTTATCTGTTCACGGGATAATGATAAGGCGTTTACAATGTTCATAACAGGATTCCCTCCGGGCAGGTGTGTTTTTTTATCCATTTCATTTTCCTATTGTAGGACAGCAGGCAATATAATGCAATGGCGAAAGATTGTATTTCTTGTGTATTTATACATCTTCGGGTTGAATCTGCAAAAACAGGGTGGTAGAATAATAGCCGTGTTTGAAAAAACAAGCCAGTTATTACTCACCACCTGAAGATGTGTGAGTCTCAATCGGAGGAAAAGATGAAATACGTAAAACAGATAGGGATTATTCTGGGCATCACCATGGTGGGAGAGATCTTGTACCAGGTGCTGCCCCTGCCTGTTCCGGCAGGCGTATACGGACTGTTTATCATGCTTGCAGCCCTTATGAGCAAAGCTGTGAAACTGGAAAGCGTGGAAGGGACCGGTAATTTCCTTATGGATACCATGACCATGATGTTCATACCCGCCACTGTGGGGATCGTGGAATGTATCGGGGAGGTAAAGGCGGTTCTGGTACCCTTTCTGCTGATCATAGCAGTGTCCACCATACTGGTGATGATCGTCACCGGGCGCATGGCCCAGTGGGTCATGCAGTCCAAGGAAGCAAAGGAGGAAAAGTAAGATGAGGGACAGTATCCGCGTGGTTTTAGAGCAGTCCCAATATTTTGGACTGGCGCTGAGCATTGGGGCATACCTGTTTGCCTGCTGGCTGAGGAATAAGACAGGTCTTGCCATCCTGAATCCTCTCCTGGTATCGGCCGCATTGATCATTGGCTGCATATTTGGAGTAGGAATGGATTATGAAACATATAATAAAGGTGCGTCATATCTGGGATGGCTTCTGACACCGGCCACCGTCTGTCTGGCAATCCCTCTGTATAAGCAGCTGCATCTGCTGAAAAAACACGGGGATGCGGTTGCCCTGGGCATTACTGCGGGTGTGGCCACAAGCGCGGTGAGCATTTTCCTCATGTGCAAGGTGCTGGGCCTGGCCCATACGCATTATGTGACCCTTCTTCCAAAGTCCATTACCACGGCCATTGGCATGGGGGTCAGCGAGGAGGCGGGGGGCATCGTCACCCTGACCGTTATGAGCATAGTACTTACCGGCGTCCTGGGAAATATGGCGGGGGAGGCGATTCTCAGGCTGGCCAGGGTACACCATCCCGTGGCCAAAGGACTGGCCCTTGGAACCAGCGCCCATGCGGTGGGAACTGCAAAGGCATTGGAACTGGGGGAGATAGAGGGAGCGATGAGCAGCCTTTCCATTGCAGTGGCAGGGCTTATGACCGTAATCGTAGTGCCGTTGATGGCAAACCTGATTTGACAAAAATGAGAATGGCGCCAGGCTTTTAAAGGATGGCCGGTGCCGGATGTGAAAGGAGCTGGTTCATATGAAGAAGCGCGGTGAGGTAGATGTTAAGGATACGTGGAAATTGGAGGACATGGTGCCCGGTGACAGCCAATGGGAAAAGCTGTTTGAGGAGGCGTCCCTGGAAGTAAAGCAGTATGCGGATTTTCGGGGAAAACTGGCAGAGTCCCCGGACAGCCTGTACCAGTGCCTGAAATTTGATGATGAGATGTCCAGGAAAATAGAACTTCTTTATGTATACGCCAGGATGCGCTCGGACCAGGACACGGCGCAGCAAGGGTATCAGGATATGTTTGCCAGGGCCCAGTCCCTCTCTTACAAGGCTTCGGAATATTCCTCTTTTATTGTTCCTGAGATCCTTTCCATACCGGAAGAAACACTGGACGATTTTATGAAGGCGGATAACGGCATCAGCCACTTTAAGCGTGCGCTGGAGATGATCCTTGATAAACGCCGGCACACCCTGTCCGGTGAGATGGAGGAGCTTCTGGCCCAGTCCTATGACGCCACACAGGGAGCCAGCCAGATATTTACCATGTTCAACAATGCGGATGTAAAGTTTCCTGTGATCACAGGAGAAAACGGCGAAGGGATCCAGATCACCCACGGCAACTATATTTCCCTGATGGAGAACAAGGACCGGAGGATCAGAAAGGACGCCTTTGAAGGGCTTTACAGCGTGTATGCACAGTATAGCAACACCCTGGCGGCCGCATTTTCTTCCAATGTAAAGCAGGCTGTATTTTACGCAAAGGCAAAAAAATATGAGTCCAGCAGACAATATTACCTGGCGGAGAACGAAGTGCCGGAGCTGGTCTATGACAATTTGGTGCAGGCCGTGAGAAAAAACCTTCCAAAGCTTCACCGTTACACGGCCTTGAGAAAGACGCGTTTGGGAGTGGATGAACTTCACATGTATGACCTTTACGTGCCCATGGTGTCGGAAGTGGACCGCCATTATACCTATGAGGAGGCAAAGGCCATTGTGAAGGAAGGTCTGGCGCCTCTGGGGGAGGAGTATCTGTCCGTGCTTCAGGAGGGCTTTGACAACCGCTGGATCGATGTCTATGAAAACGAGGGAAAAAGAAGCGGTGCCTATTCCTGGGGAACCTACGGCAGCCATCCCTATGTGCTTTTGAATTTCCACGGCACCTTAAATGATGTGTTTACCCTGGCCCATGAGATGGGGCATTCCATCCACAGCTGGTATTCCGATAAGAACCAGCCCTTCACCTATGCGGGGTATAAGATATTTGTGGCAGAAGTGGCGTCCACCTGCAATGAAGCGCTTCTGATCCGCCATCTGCTGGGAAAGACGGAGGACAAAAAGGAAAAGGCATATCTTTTGAACCATTTTCTGGAAAGCTTCCGGGGAACCTTGTTCCGTCAGACCATGTTTGCGGAGTTTGAGAACATGGCCCACAAAAAGGGAGCTGCAGGGGAAAGCCTGACCGCCCAGAACCTATGCAGGGAATACCATCAGCTGAATGCGGATTATTTTGGCGGGGAAATGACGGTGGACCCCCAGATCGACTATGAGTGGGAGAGGATCCCTCATTTCTACACACCGTTTTACGTGTACCAGTACGCAACCGGTTTTTCCGCGGCAGTGGCCATCAGCAGCAGGATCATGAAAGGTGAGTCCGGTGCGCTGGAGGGTTATAAGAAGTTTTTAAGCGGCGGCTGTTCCATGACGCCCATCGACCTTTTGAAACTCTGCGGCGTGGATATGTCCACCACCAAACCGGTGGACGAGGCATTAAATTTCTTTGGGGAGCTGCTGGAGGAATTTGAGGAAATGGACCATAACTGATCGTAACTATAGGAACGATGATATCACAAGGGAATGATGATATCTGGGGATAATGATGATATTTGAGGGAAAACAATGAGTGGGGATACGGTGAGAGAAAATGCCGCAGGACGGCGGATAAAGAAACAGATTGACCTGACAGAGGGGAGCCCTGGAAAAAGCCTGCTTGTTTTTGCCCTGCCTCTGATCCTGGGAAACCTGTTCCAGCAGTTTTATAATATGGCTGATTCCATGATCGTGGGGAATTTTGTGGGCGAGGATGCATTGGCGGCAGTGGGGGCATCCTATGCCCTGACCAATGTGTTTATCATGATCGCCATTGGAGGAGGAAACGGGGCTTCCGTGCTTACATCCCAATATCTGGGGGCTAAGCAGCATGGAAGGATGAAGACATCCATTTCCACGTCCCTGATCACCTTCCTGGCTGTAAGCCTGGTGCTGGGGGGCGTGGGATTTGCCATGAACGGGCGGATCCTTGAGGGCCTGAACACGCCGGAAAATATTATGGGCCAGGCCAGGCTGTATCTGGGAATCTATTTCCTGGGGCTGCCCTTCCTGTTCATGTATAATGTGCTGGCTGCCATATTCAATGCCATGGGGGATTCCAGGACGCCTTTGTACCTGCTCATATTCTCGTCCCTGCTGAATGTGGTTCTGGATATCATATCAGTTACCTGGCTGGGAATGGGGGTGGACGGCGTGGCCATTGCAACCGTAATGGCCCAGGGTGTATCCGCCCTTATCTCTTTTGCCCTTTTGTTGAAAAAATTAAGAGGATATGCCCAGGGGCCGGAAGATGAATTCCGCTTTTATGACACCAGGATGCTGGGATCAGGCACCAAGATCGCGGTTCCGTCCATCCTTCAGCAGTCCATTGTGTCCATCGGGATGCTGCTGGTGCAGTCCGTGGTCAATGGCTTTGGCTCCGCTGCCCTGGCCGGATACTCTGCGGGCAGCCGCATTGAGTCTATCTGCGTGGTGCCAATGATCGCCACAGGAAATGCAGTTGCAACCTTTACGGCCCAGAATATCGGCGCAGGTAAGCTGGAACGGGTGAAAAAGGGGTACAGGGCCAGTTACGGGATCATAATAGGCTTTTCAGTACTCATAGCAGTGGTGGTCTCCCTGACCAACGGCCCGATTATCGCCTCCTTCCTGGGAGGCAGCATGAGCCCTGACGCATACGCGGCAGGCACCGGGTATCTGTCCTTTATCGCATACTTCTTTGTGCTCATCGGGTTAAAAGCGTGTACGGACGGCCTTTTAAGAGGGTCCGGGGATGTGCTTGTGTTTACCATAGCAAACCTGGTGAACCTGGCGATCCGCGTGTTCGGCGCCTTCCATTTCGCACCGGTATGGGGTGTTGCTGCTGTCTGGTATGCGGTTCCCATGGGCTGGATGGCCAACTATGTGATCTCCTTTGCGCGGTATCTCACAGGGAAATGGAAGGATAAGAGGGTGATCTGATTCAGATCAGAAACCGGAAGGGCTGCATTACAAACCCTACCACCTTCCACGCGGCGCGTTTGTAGAGAGGAACGGATGCCACATTTACGTGGGCGGGGATTTTATAGGTGCCGTCTGACTGCAGGGTGCGGCAGTCCTGCTGATAGGAATCCATGTGCTCCTTCAGCTGGGCGGTGAGCGGCGGACTCTGGATGACCAGCATCAGCTCAGTGTCCATATAGGTGCTGCGCAGGTCAAAGTTATAGGAGCCAATGGCGCACAGTTCATCATCGATCACAAGGGATTTGCCGTGATAGGAGAGTCCGCCGTCATACTCCAGGATTTCCATGCCTGTGTTGATAAATTTCTTTTTGTGCAGGGGATAGTCGCTGGAGGCAAAAAAGTTATCTCCGTTTTCCACGGAATTGACCATCATGGTGACCGGGACCTGCTTTGTCACTTCTGACATGGTTTCATACATGGTATTGTTGAATACGGCATAGGGCGTGTGGATCACCACACGCTCTTTTGCCTGTTTCATCAGCTGGGTCAAGGTGTAGAATACCACCGGTTCTTTGGCATAGATGGTGGTGGGATTGGACACCAGGGTTATCTTTCCCGCGGGCACGGTATGGGTCTGATAATAGGTGAGGGGATCCGGCCCTTCCAGGATCGCCAGGTCATCCTCATTATCCGGGGCAAACAGCTCCGGATGGGCGGATGCCAACGAGTCATACCGCTCCCTGAGCACGGCAGCGGCATTTTTAACAGATGTTTTCTCACCCAGGGTTTCACTGTCATGGAACAGGGAGGATACCTCCAGGTTCCAGACCTGGTTAAAATATTCCTCTACCTGGTACAGGGAGCTTTTTGCACTGTCTTCTGTGCCGTGGGCCGTGTTGTACACCAGGACTTCCCTGTCGTGGCTGCGGGAGTTGGTGGGATAGGAACCGATAAAATAGTCAAAGGTATTCCTTCCCCCCAGTATATAGCCGTAATCGTCCGCGATCACATATTTGTCATGCATCCGGCCCTGGGTTGTCCAGGGCTGAAGCAGATTTATCTTGTTGTAGATCTTGATCTCTATATTGGGATGGCTGGACAGTGCATAGAAGTAATTGTTCCTCTCCATGCGCACCAGACCGGAAAAACCATCCACCAGTATCTGGACCTTTACCCCCTCATCCGCTTTGTGAAGCATTAGGGACATGATATCCCTGGGGCTTTCTCCGTCCCTGAAATCAAAGGTGGACAGAATGATCCGTTCCTTTGCCATCCCCATCAGGCGCATCCGTTCGTCCCAGGCGCTCTGGTTCGTCTCCAGGATCATGGCCCGGTCACAGCCCGGACCATCCTGATAAAAATCAGCGGCCGAAGTATTTTCTTTTGTTATTTGGGAAACAGGTTTATAATGATAAAAGGGCGCAGTGGCCCCCAGGACAAGATAGAGGAAAATGATCAGGAGGGCCGTCAAAGGTCTGTGTCTTTTTATCCATTTAAGAATCATAAGAAACTCCTTTTGTGTGCATACTCTAATGTGCGGCGGAAAGCCGGATTGATACGGGATCATACTATAGGGTACTATACTAATAATAGAATGGAAAGTCAAATAATTTGAAGGGAGAGCGCATCATGGGACAGATATTGTATTACAATGGAACGATCCTTACCATGGAGGACCAAAAGCCATGCGTGGAGGCCGTGCTTACGGAGAATGGGAGGATTACAGATGCCGGAACTTATAAAGACCTGCTGGAGCGGGCCGGTTCCCAGGTCCGTAAGGGGGATCTTCAGGGAAATGTAATGGTGCCGGGTTTCATCGATCCCCACAGCCATTTTACCGCGTGTGCCAGCAATACCATGGAGGTAAACCTGGACGGAGCGGAAAATTTTGATACCATTATTTCACGCATACAGGATTTTATCAGGCAGAGGAAGATACCGGAGGGCCAGTGGGTACAGGCGTCCGGGTATGACCATAACTGCCTGAAGGAGCACACCCATCCCAGGCGGATGGTGCTGGATCAGGCGGCGCCCCGCAATCCCCTGATCATGAAACACCAGTCAGGCCATATGGGTGTGCTGAATACCATGGCCCTGAACCGGCTTGGGATTACACCCGATACCGTATGTCCCCAGGGAGGCGTGATCGAGATTAAGGACAAAACCATCACCGGCTACATGGAAGAGGCAGCCTTTTTAAAGTACCAGAACCAGGTTCCCATGCCTGATAAGGAGGAGTTTTTGCAGGCGTATTCCAGGGCGCAGGAACTGTACGCCTCCCATGGGATCACCACGGTCCAGGAGGGGCTGCTGTCCCAACGTCTGCTTCCCCTGTACGGGCTGCTGGCCGGTTCCGGGCTTTTGAAACTGGATCTGGTGGCGTATGGGGATGTCAGGGACAGCAAGACTGTCACTGAACAATTAAAGGATCACATCAGGATTTATAAAAACCATATCAAGCTGGGCGGATATAAAATGTTCCTGGATGGTTCGCCGCAGGGCAGGACAGCCTGGATGAGGGAACCCTATGAGGCGGATCAAGAGGGCGGACAGCCAAAGGATTACAGAGGATATGGTACGCTGCAGGATGAGGAAGTATACGCCCACATACTGAAAGCTGAAAGGGAGGGAATGCAGCTTCTGGCGCACTGTAACGGGGATATGGCCTGCGAACAGTATCTGAACCAGATGGAAGCTGTTTACGGATATCTGAAAAAAAATGAAGATCCGGACTGTCCCGCCTTTTATCCCGGAGATATACGCCCGGTGATGATACACGCCCAGCTTCTTGGACTGGATCAGCTAAAGCAGGTGAAGCGGCTGAAAGTGATTCCCTCCTTTTTCCTGGCCCATGTATACCACTGGGGGGACGTGCACATCAAAAATTTCGGAATGGAGCGGGCCGGCCGCATCAGTCCGGCCGCATCAGCTCTTAAGGAGGGCATTGTATTTACCTTACATCAGGACAGCCCGGTCATACGTCCCGATATGATGGAAACGCTGTGGTGCGCGGTAAACCGCAGGACAAAAGGAGGCGTGGTGCTTGGCGGTACGGAGCGGCTGCCGGTTTGGGAGGCATTAAAGGCCATCACGGTCAATGGGGCGTACCAATACTTTGAGGAAGATGAAAAAGGTTCGATTGTAAGCGGAAAAAAGGCTGATTTTGCAGTGCTGGACAAAAACCCATTGTCAACAGAGCCGGATGGAATCAGGGACATAAAGGTTCTTGCAACCATAAAAGAAGACCAGCTCATCTGGAAAAGACAATAGGAAAAATCCATAACAGCCAAAGGCAGACGGCGTGGGGGCGCTCCGTCTGCCTTTGGCTATGTGGTAAATGTATATTAAAAGAGGGTAAGAAAAGGGAGGGATTACAGTATGTCGATATATTTAGGGGTTTCTTCTACCTTGGGCGCATCCTTTGGCACCTGCAGTTTCAGGATGCCGTTTTCAAAGCCTGCCTTAATGTCTTCCTGTCTGGTCTGTTCGCCTACAAAGAAGGTTCTCTTGCAGGAACTGGTGTAGCGCTCTCTGTGGATCACGGTTCCCTTATCATCCTTGCTCTCGCTGGAGGCGTCATGCTCAGCTGAAATGGTCAGGTATCCGTCCTTTAATTCTGCCTTGATGTCTTCCTTCTTAAATCCCGGAAGTTCAATTTCCATTATATAGTTGCCATCCTTTTCCGTAATATCGGTTCGCATCACGGGAAGCTTCCTGCTGTCGCTGTTTTTCTCAGTGGAGCCGGTAAAGAATGGATCATTAAAAAATTCATCAAATAAATTAAGTCCGTAGTTTCTTCTTGGTATTAACATCATCGTTGTATCCTCCTTGCTGATAGAACTGTTTGTTTTATTTGTTATACATGCATTATAACACAATTGTTAGCACTGTCAAGAGGTGAGTGCTAATTTTATATATTTTTTAGATTTCAGATAAAAGGTCTGGTTTTTTGGTTTCCGCAGATTTCACCGTTTCCCCTAAAACCAATGCAATTTCCAAGGCAATGGCAATATATTTATCACTTAAATGACGCCCGTAATCTGTCAGGTCCCTTGGCTCCCAGCGGTCCGAGTCAAGATGATCGGCTCCGAACAGGAAGGGGATGACCGGAACATTTCTGAATTTAGACACGGCCAGGGAAGCGGAGCATTCCATATCAACCGCAATACAGCCCTGTTTTTTGCGCTCCTCAATTAATCCGGTGGTCTCCCTGTAGATGGCGTCCGTGGTCCAGACCTTTCCGGCCACATAAGGAATCCCATGCTGTTCCAAGCATCTTGTTGTAAGATTGACTGAAGAACTGTCAGCGCTTATCTCTTCACTGCTGGGAATATAGTGATAGCTTGTGCCCTCATCCCTGACCGCTGACAATGGAATGATGATCTTGTTCTGAACAACCGACTGGTTCAACACTCCGCAGCACCCAAAAAGAACGATACCTTTTGCGCCTAAGGCTATTATTTCCTCAAGCCCGGCCACGCATGCCGGAGCGCCGACCCTGGAAAGGAATAAACCAAAGGTCATATCAGCATATTTGACGGCGTACACGGGGATGGCTCCGTTTGAAGAATACAAATGGGCAATTATGCGGGCTTCATTGGTTTCAATAAAATGATTGATAATGTTTTCTGAAAAAGTGGAGATACAGATTTGAGGGAACCCGCTTATCTCTTTTGTCAGGTCGCCTGGGTTTATAAAAGCATTGGTATCCTCCTGAAAATTGTTAAAAACAGCTGCCATTGTTTAATCCTCCCTTATTAATATTTTTTTGATCTCTTTTATGATGCCGGACGGTATCTGTTCATTGATTGGCATCAGTTTGCTGAACATGCGCACACCCTGATAAGAGAACACGATCAGATCAAATACTGCAGGAATATCCACATGGTTAAATTCATTTCTCTCAATCCCATATTGAATAAGTTTTTCCCAGCTGTTGGCGGACAGCATGTACTGTTGATACAGAGCGTTTTTCCGGTCCGGTCCGCCGCATAAACTGAAAAATTCATAGATTGCCAGGCTCAATGAGGCTCCGCTGTCAAGCATTTCCCTTTTATAAGTTTCCAACACTTCATTTAAAATTACAACGGCGGGTTGGCCCTGCTTTATTTTAAAATCAAATGTATCCTCCTGCCGGCTTAAGAGATCATCTATGATCTCTTGAAAAATTTGTGAAGTGCTTTCATAATGGCAGTATAAACCGCCCCGGCTTAGCTTTGCTGCTTCACATATGTCCTTCATTGTCACCTGCTTAAAACCTTTAGCAGCAAATAATGAATAAGCATTTCTTTTAATATGCCGTCTGGTTTCCTCACCACGCCGATTCACCATATCGTTTTTTCCTCCGGTTAAAACTCCCATCTTAAGAGATGGTGAGCTGTTACAAGTTCTGTTCACTCATTCTTTTACTTGTTTTTTGATTACCGACACATGTGTCTTAAAATACAATACGACACACATGTCGGAATGTCAAGGCCAGGAAATCATATCCAGATTTTCTTTTAATTGACAATACCTCATAATGGCGTTATACTTTTAAAAGAATAACGAAAAACTGTAATGTACAACAGGAAACAGCAATAAAAGGGGTTATATAGGAGGAAAAAGGTGACAAATCAATATGTTCCCACATTTGAAACACTTTTATCAAGGGAGGATATCATCAGGCGGATCATTGAGAACTGGCCTGTTAAGAGGCAGGAGGAGGAGGTTTTGGTTGAGGACGCATTGGGCCGCATTCCGGTCTTAGATATCTGCTCACAGCTTACCCTTCCCGTGGTGCGGGCATCCTCAAGGGATGGTGTGGCGGTGGCTTCCTCCCGCTTTGCCCAGGGAATGCCGGACACATCCGGATGGGTACAGGGGGTGGACTTTGAAAGGGCTGACACGGGAGATGACTTTAGCGATACATATGATGCGGTGATCACTATTGAGGATGTGGAACTTTCCGGGGAAGGAAAACTAAGTATCCATGAGGGAGTGAATGTGGCGCCGGGCTGCAATGTGCGTTTGGCAGGTTCAACGGTGAGGGAAGGGGAAATGCTGGCAAAGGCCGGTCTGCCCCTTCGTCCCAGGGATCTGGCCGGACTGCAGATGGGCGGGATCACAAGGGTAACCGTCTGGAAAAAGCCTGTGGTTGCATTCATTCCATCGGGAAGCGAACTGATCGCTCCGGGAACGCCGCTTAGCAGGGGAAAGAATATTGACACCAACAGCCTGCTGATGCGTGAGACCTTAAAGGAGATGGGGGCCACCCCGCTGTGTCTGCCCATTGTCAGAGACGATGGACAGGAGATGGCGGATGCCCTTAACCGGGCTATGCCCCAGGCGGATATCATAGTCATGGGCGGCGGTTCCTCCAAGGGGGAGGAAGATTATACGGCCACCCTGCTCCACCAACAGGGAAAGGTGCTTTGCCACGGTGCCCAGGCAGTGCCCGGGAAACCTTTATGTGCGGCAATCATTGACGGAAAGCCTGTCATCAATCTGCCGGGACCTTTTATGGCAGCTTATCACGGCTTGGAGTGGTGTATCAACGGACTGGTATCCCATTACCTGAACCGTCCTGCCAGAAAGAGGCAGACCATTGAGGCCGCTCTGACAAAGCCGCTTTTGGGCAGCGATATGGTATCCATGCTTGTGAATATGGAAGTAGTACAAAGGCGGGACGGGAAGGGATATCTGGCAACTCCCTGCAGTATCAGGGAGACGCCCATGAGCCGTTCCATCATGGCCAACGGACAGTATATGACAAAACTGAACCAGGACATACCGGCCGGAGGACTGATCGAAGTGGAACTGCTTCGCGGGCTGGAATTTATCCCCGTGGAAGAAGATAAAAACTTGTGAACAGGAGGTGGCCAAATGCCGGAATTGAAAGAGTGTCCCTCTGAAAGACCATGGGACAATGATGAATTTACATTTGATTACATTGCACAGAATATATTTTCCCCCATTTACCCGGTGATCGCCGAGGCCATTCTTAAAACCTGCGGCCGGCGGGAGGGGAGGATGATCGATCTGGGCTGCGGCGGAGGACACCTGGGTTTTGCTGTGATGGAACGGACCGGATATCAGGGGGTTTTTGTGGATATCAATGAAACCGCGCTCCGGATCGCCGGAAAAAGGGCCGGTGAGCGGGGGCTTTCCCAGCGCTCGGAGTTTTTAAACCGGGATGTGGAGCGCACAGGTCTGCCGGACCATTATGGGGATCTGATCATCAGCCGTGGATCTTACACTTTCTGGAATGACCTGGAAAAGGCCATATTGGAGATATACCGTATCCTGGCCCCGGGGGGCATGACCTACATTGGCGGAGGAATGGGGAACGCAGAGCTGGCAGAGGCCATACGCCCCAAGATGCAGGCGATTTGGCCGGACTGGCCCAGACGTATCATGGAACGGAGCAATCAGATATCCAATGAGATGCTGAGTGAGATGCTGGACCGGCATGGTATTTCCCATGAGATCATTGACAATGAGGACCAGGGGCGCTGGATCATCATGCGCAAATAACCTTCCTTAAATTGCCCCGGCTAACCTCTGAATAGGTCCGCCGGGAATATGAGATGAAGCAGATAAAATAAAGCAGATAAAATGAACAATATGAGATGAGGAATATTTGATAATGAACCGGACAGAGAAGGCGTCTTCCAAATGGCCTGTCCTGCTGGTATTCCCGGCAGCTGCGTTTTTGTACTCATTCGCCATCGGCAGGTTTCCCATGTCCGTACCGGACTTATTGCATACATTGTACTACCATTTTGCAGACCCCACGCGGATCGCCAATCCTAATATGGAGACAACGCTTTTTAATATACGCCTGCCCAGGGTATTGGCAGCAATGCTGGTAGGGGGCGGATTATCCATTGCAGGGGCCGCCTACCAGGGAATGTTTAAGAATCCTATGGTGTCGCCCGACATCCTGGGGGCATCTGCGGGCGCTGCATTTGGGGCGTGTGTTGCCATGATGCTAAACATGCCCGCGGTTTATATCCAGCTCATGGGATTTGGAGGCGGGATCCTGGCTGTTTTTATTGCCGCCGCAGCCACCAGGCGTTTCAGCCGTGACACTGTTTTGGGACTGGTCCTGGGCGGAATGATGGTGAGCACCCTGTTCCAGTCCGGAACGTCCGCCATCAAACTTCTGGCAGATGACGACAATAAACTGCCCCAGATTACCTTCTGGCTCATGGGCAGCTTTAATACCATGAACAGGGCGCGTTTGTTCAGTATCCTGATCCCCATTGGAGTTGGTTTCCTGATCCTTTTTTTCATGCGGTGGCAGCTTAATGTGCTTTCCTTTGGGGAGGAGGAGGCCCGCAGCCTGGGGATCAAGACGCGCCGGGTGCAGAGCCTGGTGATCGTTGCTTCCACACTGATCACAGCATCCTGTGTGTCTGTGTGCGGCATGGTGGGCTGGGTGGGGCTGGTCATCCCCCACGTGGCACGGGCGCTGGCAGGACCCAATTTCAAACGCCTGATCCCTATCTGCGCCATATTGGGATCAACCTTTCTGCTGCTGGTGGACAACATTGCACGGACTGCATTTACAGTGGAGCTTCCTATCGGGATCCTGACCTCTGTGATCGGAGTGCCCTTCTTTTTCTTTATATTCAGATATGGGAGCGGAAAGGGAGGAGGCAGGGAATGATACAGGCGGTAGATGTGCATTTCAGTTATGGAAAACACCAGGTGCTTTGCGGCGTATCCTTTGATATGAAAAAAGGGGAGTATGTGTGCATCCTGGGAGCGAACGGGTGCGGGAAAACCACCCTGCTGAAAACCATGCTGGGATTTCAAAAGCCTCAGAAGGGCCGCATTACCCTATATGGGGAGGATGTCCATGGTATGGATGAGAGAAGGATGGCCCGAAAGGTGGCTTATATCCCCCAGCACCATGAGCCGCCCTTTCCCTTTACCGTGGGGGATGTGGTACTGCTGGGCCGCACCCCCCATTTGAGCAGGACCTGCCGCCCCACGGCCAATGACAGGCGCATTGCCCGGGATGCCATGGAGCGATTGGGAATAGGGCAGTATGCCGACCAATGCTATACGGAGCTTTCCGGCGGACAGAGACAGATGGTCATCATTGCCCGGGCATTGGCCCAGCAGCCGGATCTGCTGATCATGGATGAGCCCACGGCCAGCCTGGATTATGGAAACCAGTACCTGGTGCTGGCCCAGATGAGAAAACTCTCCCATGAAGGGATGGGGGTACTGATGGTGACCCACGATCCGGACCATGCCCTGTACTGCGCGGACCGCATTGTGGCTATGAGGGACGGAAGGATCGTTTCCATGGGAGGAGCCCGTGAGGTGGTAAGGGAGGATATCATGAAAAAGATATATGGAATGACCATCAAGGTAAGGGATGTGGGACTGAGTGCCGGAAAGAATGCAACCGTATGCATACCGGTGCCGGATATGTGATTGCAAAGGAACCTTTGGAATGATATGGACATGATACCGGAGGCCTTTCAAAATAGAATGTATAATTAAAGGAGAAGATGAGTAATGAGAAAATATGTATGGAAACAATGGCTGTGTGCAGCGGCCCTGACGGCTCTTGTGCTGTCCGGGTGCGGTCAGAAGGCATCGGCGGCAGGAAATATCCCGGATACCGCAATGACCACGGAACCTGTTGAGGACACTGCCGGGGCCGACATGACAAAGGGCAAGGCTGATGGGCCGGAGGATCAGGCGGATGTGCAGTCTTCTGCGTCCATGGTGGAGATAAAAGATATGGGAGGGCGGAGCATTACCATTCCTGCCCCGGACAAGCTGGAGCGCATGTACCCGGATGGTTCCACCTCCCTGCTGCTATTGTATACCCTTGCGCCGGACCGGATGACCGCGGCTCCCAGCAACACAGGCAATGCGTTCAGCGAGGAACAGCGGCCCTTCATCCTTCCTGAGGTTTGCGATCTGCCAAGCTATGGCACACGTTCGGGAAAAGGAAACCTGAACCTGGAGGAAATCAAGAATGCGGATATGCAGGTAATCCTGTCCATGGGCACGGGGAAGATCAGTGAGAAAGATATCTCGGAGGCGGATGAACTCCAGGCCCAGCTGGATATCCCCGTGATCCTGTTCAGCGGGGATATGGAAGATTATCAGGAGGCGTACAGGCTTTTGGGAAAGGTGATCGGCAGGGAGGCGGACGCTGAAACACTTATTGAATACACATCCAAAATTGTGGCGGATATTGACAAGGCAGTGGCACAGATCCCGGAAAAGGACAGGATAACCCTCTACTACGCGGAGGGGGATGACGGGCTTGCAACGGAACCTGCCAGTTCCAACCGGTCCTATGTGTTTAATGCCTCCGGAGCGGTCAATGTGGCTGTTGTGGACGCGGCCGCAGGTTATGGACAGTCGGCCGTGTCCATGGAGCAGGTGCTGGACTGGAATCCCCAGGTCATCATCACCCAGGGTACAACCCATGCATATGAGACGATCTTAAGCGATCCAAACTGGGCGACCATTGACGCTGTAAAGAACGGAAGGGTATATAAAATGCCCAGCAATCCGTTCAGCTGGGCCGACCGTCCGCCCTCTGTCAACCGCTTTATCGGGCTGCATTGGGTGACAAACCTGTTATATCCGGATTTATATGATGTGGATATTGTGGATCTGGCCATTGACTACTATAAAGTTATGTACCATGTGGATGTGGCCAGGGAGGACATGGAGGGGCTCCTGGTGGATTCCGTTCCCCGGAAATAAGACTCTGAATCTGAAAAACTGCTGCAAAAGGGAAAATGCTCATCCCTTCCGTGGCAGTTTTTTGCTGTCTCTAATAGCAGTTCTTAATAGCAGTTCTTAATGGCTGTTCTCCACAGACCGCCGTGTCTGGGTCCGTTTGCCCTTTAAATTCCACAGCAGCCGTCCATATGTAAATTCCGAGCTCTCATAGAGATTGCCGTCCTCGTCCGCGTGTTCCGCCATCCAGCGGTATATTTTCTCAATCCGATCCGTGGTCCTCTCACCGGGCGGCAGGATAATGGAACCGGATATCTCTGCAAACTCCCTGTCCGCTGTCCGGTAATTTTCCTTGGTCTGGGTATAATAGCTGGTGACCGGCAGGTACCCGGTAAGGAAAAGAGTATTGAAACTGGTGTAAAAATGCCGTCCGTTCCAGCTGTTTAGGGTATCCCTGTGAAACACCTCCCTGGCAATGCGCTCGTGGAGTTGGTGGCGGCCGGATACAATGGCGTTCATGCAGCACCAGGACCTGCTTAACTCCATGAATTTTTCAAGGCCCTCAAGGCCGGAAACAGCCGGGGACAGGGAACAGAAGGCAAGATCAAAGGCATGGTAAAGTCCTTCAGCCTCAAGGTCCATGCTGCAGAAATCACGGACCATGCTGCAGAAATCACGGACCAGGAACCGGGTGTTGTCCCGTCCCTGCTCACGGGTAAACAGTTGGGCATATTCAATGGTGCGGGTGGAAATGTCAATGCCCACCACCCGGCGCGCGGTGGAGGCAAATTCGGATACAAAACGTCCCGGCCCGCATCCGATACCCACCACATCCGTATCCGGTCCAAGGACTCCGTTGACTCTCAGATAATCAGCAGTTTCCATGATCCGGTCCATGGCTTTTCCCTTTTTCAGGTTTTGATTCCAGAAGTTCTGCTTCCAGTTCTTTACACGCCGGTCCCACATGTCCGCTTTAAGATCTGCCCGGCCGTCATGGGCCTCCTCCTGAAGCTTCAGTATATGTGACAGTTCACTGGATCGATTAAATTCGCTCATATTGGTTTCTCCCGCCCCTGCTCTCAGAGGAAAAGGAAATACACCATAGTCGTCCCTGCCCACTGAGGATATTTATAAAAGTAGCATACAACAAAATTTACCAGGAGTAAATAGATCCGGGAGCAAATAGATTCATGGGCAAATCGTTTTCCGGGTACACGGTTCAAAAAAACACGACAAAATATTTTTTAATACTGGAATATCATTCCTTGAAACAAGGTACTTTATATGTTAGAATGGGGAAAGAGTTTTCAGTACTCATACATAAGGAGGACGCTATGATTAGTCAGTTGATTGAAAAGATAAAGAAGACAAACGCCCCGATCTGTGTCGGACTGGATCCGATGCTGTCCTATGTGCCCGGACATGTGGTTAAGAAATCCTTTGATGCATACGGAGAGACCCTGGAGGGGGCTGCGGACGCTATCTGGCAGTTTAATAAGGAAATCATTGACCATACATGTGATCTGATCCCGGCAGTTAAGCCGCAGATCGCCATGTATGAACAGTTTGGCATAGAAGGGCTTATTGCATATAAGAAAACAGTGGAATACTGCCACGAAAAGGGCCTGACCGTTATTGGAGACGCCAAGCGGGGGGATATTGGTTCCACTTCCGCGGCATATGCCACCGGCCATTTGGGCGCGGTCCAGGTGGGAAGCAATGCATACAGAGGATTTGACGTGGATATGCTTACGGTCAATCCATATCTTGGAACAGACGGAGTAAAGCCCTTTGTAGATGTGTGCAACACTGATGATAAGGGACTGTTTGTCCTGGTTAAGACATCCAACCCCAGCAGCGGCGAATTTCAGGACCGCTTGATCGATGGAAGACCCTTATACGAATGGGTGGCCCAGAAGGTGATGGAGTGGGGAGCTGCTTCCATGGACGGTGCATACAGCAATGTGGGAGCCGTGGTGGGCGCCACCTACCCGGAGATGAGCAGGATCCTCCGCAAGCTGATGCCCGCAACCTATTTCCTGGTGCCGGGATACGGTGCACAGGGCGGTACGGCGGATGACCTAAAGCACTGTTTTAATGAGGATGGACTTGGGGCCATTGTGAACTCATCCAGGGGCATCATAGCTGCTTACAAGCAGGATAAGTATAAACAGTTCGGTCCGGAGCATTTTGGCGAAGCCTCCAGACAGGCCGTACTGGATATGGTTGCTGATATCAACAGCGTACTGTAACGGACTGCAGCACCGGCAGATTATTGCCGGTGCTGTAAGAACATAATGTGGCGGCACAATAAAGATGGAGATTTTTTATGGCAAAGATAAAAATGACAGCGGTTATCACAAAACAGGACCGGCTGACTGAGGATATATATGATATGAGGATCAAGGCCCCCCAGATCGCGGGGGAAGCAGTTCCGGGACAGTTTTTGTCCCTGTACTCAAAGGACGGATCAAAGATGCTTCCAAGGCCCATCAGCCTGTGCGGCATTGACCGGGAAAAGGGAGAACTGCGCCTGGTTTACCGCATTGCAGGCGCCGGCACAAAGGAGTTTTCCTGCCTGAAGGAAGGGGATACCATTGATGTGCTGGGACCTCTGGGCAACGGCTTTCCGTTAAAGCCTGAGAAGAGAGCGTTTCTGATCGGAGGAGGCATCGGAATCCCTCCCCTGCTGGAACTGGCCAAAGCCCTTCAGGCGGAACAAGAGTCCGGCCGGGAGAGCGGAGCTGACAGCGGCCGGGGAATGGTCCGGTCAGTGCTGGGATACAGGGACAGCCAGATGTTCCTGAAGGAGGAGTTTGAGGCGTACGGACCGGTCTATGCGGCCACCGAGGACGGAAGTGCGGGAACAAAAGGCAATGTACTGGATGCCATACGTGAACAGGGGTTAAAGGCCGATATCATTTATGCCTGCGGTCCCACCCCCATGCTCCGTGCCCTGAAGGCTTATGCCGCTGAGCAGGGAATGGAGTGCTGGCTGTCACTGGAAGAAAAGATGGCCTGCGGCGTGGGAGCCTGTCTGGCCTGCGTGTGCCAGTCAAAGGATATTGACCGCCATTCACAGGTACACAATAAGCGCATCTGTAAGGACGGACCCGTATTCCTGGCAGATGAGATCGAACTATAACGGAGGTGCCCAGTGATGAATATGAGTGTAAATATTGCCGGCGTGGAATTTAAGAATCCGGTGATGGAAGCATCGGGGACATTTGGCTCCGGTATGGAATACAGTGAATTTGTGGATTTAAACCGCCTGGGAGCAGTAGTCACCAAGGGCGTGGCCAATGTTGCGTGGCCCGGTAACCCAACCCCCAGGATCGCGGAAACATACGGCGGCATGATCAATGCCATCGGCCTTCAGAATCCCGGCATAGAAGTTTTTGCCAAAAGGGATATTCCCTTTTTAAAACAGTATGACACCAGGATCATTGTCAATGTCTGCGGAAGGACCACAGAGGACTATGTAGAGGTGGTGGAGCGTCTGGGTGACGAACCGGTGGACATGTTGGAGATCAACATATCCTGCCCCAATGTAAAGGAAGGGGGCATTGCCTTTGGCCAGGATCCCAAGGCGGTGGAGGCCATTACCAGGGAGGTAAAGGCCCATGCAAAACAGCCCATTATCATGAAGCTGAGCCCCAATGTGACGGATATTACCGTCATGGCCAAGGCGGCGGAGGCCGGGGGTACGGATGCCGTTTCCCTGATCAACACCCTGACCGGCATGAAGATCGATATACACAAAAGGGCGTTTGCCCTGGCCAACAGGACCGGCGGGCTTTCAGGACCGGCCATTAAGCCGGTGGCTGTGCGTATGGTGTACCAGGTGGCCCAGGCAGTGAAGGTGCCCATTATCGGAATGGGCGGGATCCGGAATGGGGATGATGCCCTGGAATTCATTCTGGCAGGAGCCAGCGCGGTGGCCATCGGCACCGCTAATTTCCACAACCCTTATGCTACTGTGGAGACAGTGGAGGGGATCCGGGCCTATATGGAGCGGTATGGGATTGAGGATATCAACCAGCTCATTGGAGCAGTAAGATAAAAACCGAAAGTGAGGATATAATATATGGAGAGCTATAAGCAGGACTTTATTGAATTTATGGTGGAAAGCAAGGTACTTAAGTTTGGTGATTTCACACTGAAGAGCGGACGCAAGTCTCCGTTTTTTATGAACGCGGGAAGTTATGTTACAGGTACCCAGTTAAAGAAGCTGGGTGAGTACTATGCAAAGGCCATCCATGACAATTTCGGACTGGATTTTGACGTGCTCTTCGGGCCGGCCTACAAAGGAATCCCCTTAAGTGTTGCAACCACCATGGCCATCAGCGATCTGTATGGAAAGGATATCCGCTACTGCTCCAACCGCAAGGAAGTGAAGGACCATGGGGATACGGGGATCCTTCTTGGAAGTCCGGTAAAAGACGGGGACCGGGTGATGATCATCGAGGATGTGACCACTTCTGGAAAATCCATTGAGGAGACCTTCCCTATCCTGAAAGCACAGGGGGATGTTGAGATCAAGGGACTGATCGTGTCCCTGGACCGCTGTGAGCGGGGCAAGGGAACAAAGAGCGCCCTGGCTGAGATCAAGGATCTATACGGATTCCCCACAGCAGCCATCGTATCCATGAAGGATGTGGTAGAACACCTTTACAACAGAGAGTGTGAGGGAAGCATAGTCATCAACGATCAGATAAAGGCAGCCATTGATGCTTATTATCAGCAATATGGTGCACAGGCAGAATAACTGGCAATCAACATGTTGGAAAGGCGATGAATATGGAGAGAGTTTATAAGACAATGCGCAATACGGGAGCCGGATGCATTGCGATCGGAGTCATCATAGCAGTGACCGGACTGACCGTGGGAATTATTTCCATTATAAACGGCGCGCTGCTTCTGAAACGTAAATCAGAGATTGAATTCTAGTAAGCGGGGCTGCCAATGATCAGAAATACAACAAAGCGCCAGAAGCTGGGATGGGTGCTGTTCATATTGTACCTGTGCCTGCTGGCCTATTTTATGTTTTTTTCGGAGAGCTTTGGCCGGACGGATACCAACAGGGGCTACCAGTACAATCTGGTGCCCTTTAAAGAGATATCCAGGTATTTCAGGTATTATAATACCATTGGTCCTTTGCTTTTCCTTATTAATATGGTTGGAAATGTGGCGGCATTCTTACCCTTTGGCTTTTTCCTGCCCATTATCAGCAGGAGGAGCAAGAAATGGTACAACACAGTCATGCTGGGATTTGGTTTCAGCCTGATGCTGGAAACCCTGCAGCTCATCTTCCGTGTGGGAAGCTTTGATGTGGACGATATGCAGCTCAATACCCTGGGAGCTGCTCTTGGTTATGTGATATACCGTTTTGTGCAGTATACACGTGTTAAGATAAGACACAGGAGGTTGACAAAGTGAAGTATGTTGGGGATAAGGTATCTTATGTGAGAAACCCCTTTGCAAGGAACAGCTATTACTGTCTGGTGCTTGCTGTCTTGAGCCTTGCCCTGGCCGGCACCAGTATGTATCTGTCGGTGTCCCAGGCGGGACAGGGCGGCCTGAACACAGGGGCGTTGGGTTTTGCCAGCATTATGGCGGCCCTGATGGGCCTGTGGTACGGGCTGCTGTCATTCCGTGAAAAAGAACGTAATTACATACTGGCAAAGATTGGTATCAGTATTGGCCTGGTGCTGCTGATCATATGGGTAGTTATCATCATTACCGGGCTTATGAGATAGATAGGAGTTGATGCAGATGGATTACAGAATATTATTACAGGAAGAAAATGATGCCGTAAGGGAACGCTACCAGCTTTCCATGGAGCGAATCAGGTCCATGGAAACGGAGGAGATGAGGCTGCCTTACGGCAGTTATTTTAAGAAAACCGCTGCTTTTATAGACCAGATCGGGAAGCTGGTGGAGGGCAGGATGCAGGGGGGCCGGGACAGTATGAGCCTGGAGCAGCTTCAGGCTGAGAACCGGGCCTTGTATCAGGATATCCTGCCCGGATCCTATGGGGAGAGCTATGCGAACCCGGACTATGCCGTGGAGCAGCTGGGGGATGGAGTAGGGCAGCTGCTGTCATTTCTCTATACGGAGATCAGGGCGGATATCGTGTATGCCTATGAGATGCGGCTGACCAATATCACGATCTTAAGTGAGCTGTTCCTGGAGGTATACAGCCTGTTTTCCCTTGCCTGGGAGGATGGGGCGGATATTCCGGATAAACAGGCCGTCCAGGACGCGCTGTACTGGTTTGTCAGCGATTACTCGGACCTTACCGTAACATGGCGGGTGAGGGAGGGAGTGGACCCGGGGCTTTCCTTTGCAGCTGACATTATCATGGAAAGTAATCTGAGCGACCTGCGTTACCTTTACAGGTACGGGGAGTATGTGGCGGACAGTGACCTTAAGCTGGCTTCCTTTATGAATACCCTTCCACAGGAGACCATTGACCGGATGGCGGATACCTATACGGAAGGGTATCGCAAGGGATTTGAGGTCATGGGCAGGGACCTGAAGAAGAAAAAGACCGTGGTGGTGGAATTCCAGCTGGGATTTGAGCGCATGATCCGAAGGGCGGCGGCTAGTTTTAAGGCCATGGGCCTGGAGGTGGTTTTCTACCGGGCAGCGGTGGAATCCGTGAACCGGCGGGCCAACGGAAAGCGGGGCTATTACGGCACACCTGCCAACCGTCAGTATGATTACGACCACCGCTACGACAGCGCTTTATATATGGGCAATGCATTTAAGGAGCGCAAGCTCGCCGTGCTGAAAGCAGCCTATGAGGAGTTCCGGGAAGAAGCGTCCTGGTGTGCCGGCCCTGCTTTGGTGGAGACCTTTGGGGAGGAAGGCTTTGCGCCCGTGAACAAGAAGACAGCCCTGAAGCTTAACGCCCATCAGGAGGAGCTGATGGTGGCTTACGCCAATGAATCCAGGCGGATCGTGAACCAGTATATGCCCGGGGACGAAACCAGTTTTACCATCATCGCATTCCCTAAGCCGGATATCGGCCCTGACTTTGAGGAGATCTTCCGGGAGACCATAGAGCTTAACACTCTGGATTACGGGAAATACCAGCGGATCCAGCAGTGCATCATCGATGCCCTGGACGAGGCCGTCCATGTGCTGATCACGGGCAGGGGAGACAATGAGACCTGTATGAAGGTGGTGCTCCATCCTCTGGGGGACAGGAAAAGGGAGAGCAACTTTGAAAACTGCGTATCCGATGTGAACATCCCATTGGGTGAGGTATTTACATCCCCCCTGCTCACAGGCACAGAAGGGCTGCTTCATGTGAGCAATGTCTATGTGGGAGATTACCAGTTTAAAAACCTGCGCATCCGGTTTGAGGATGGGAAGGTTACGGATTATTCCTGCGGCAATTTCACCCGGGAGGGGGAAGATGCCCGGGAGGAGGCTCAGGGCAGGGCGCTTGTAAAGCAGGTGATCATGCAGGGGCATGAGTGGCTGCCCCTGGGAGAATTTGCCATCGGCACCAACACGGTGGCGTATGCCATGGCGCAGAAATTCGGCATTGGTGATAAGCTGCCCATTCTGATCGCTGAAAAGATGGGCCCCCATTTTGCAGTGGGGGATACCTGCTACAGCTTTGCGGAGGATTCACCCATGTACAACCCGGACGGCAAGGAAGTGATTGCCAGGGATAATGAGATATCCCTTCTGCGCAGGGAGGATATGTCAAAGGCTTACTTCAGCTGCCATACGGATATTACCATCCCATACTCTGAACTGGGAGACATAAAGGCAGTGAGGGAGGACGGCAGCGAGATTTCTATTATCTGCCAGGGGCGGTTTGTACTGCCAGGAACACAGGAACTGAACGAGGCATTGGATTAAGACTGTTAAAAGGGATTCAATAGTTCTGCGTCAGAACCGGCTCCTATTGCATGACCTGCTCGTCCTGGGGATCCACTCTTAGCAACTACTCCGACCAGATCCGGGGCAAGAAGGATGCCATTGGCTCCGGCATCACCATCGGCCTGCTGGTTACGCTCCTGTTTGCCATGACCGGCGCCATTGTGCTTCCCTTTATGCCTGAAATCATATCGGGTACGCCCATCCTGCTGATCTGCAGGCAGTACCTGCCTGCCGTGCTTACCGCCATCTATTGGGTGGTTGTGGTACTGGCCGTGGTATCCACTGCCCCCAGCTTTACATACAACTTCTCCAACCGCTGGGCCGCTGTGTGGAAAACTGAAAGGTTCAGCCACAAGGCAAAATTCTTTATTCTGTCCATGGGCTTTTTGCTGACCTGCTGGCTGATATCCAGTGTGGGCCTGGTGGCCATTGTTCAGAAGGGATATGTGATGCTTGGCAACGTGGCCCTGTTCGCCGTGGTGATTCCTCTGCTTATCTCCATTTACCGCGTGTGGAAAAAGGACCGCGCCCATGAGGAAAATGGTTTAAATTCTTAATCTTTTTGTTTCAGGCACGTTGAAGATAAAAAGTTGACCTAAAAAATAACCTGCTGGCCCCTAAGGCCCGGAACAGTAGATCGTATATGTTCCAGGTCCTTCCCGGTTGGCAGGTTATCTTTATGTGTGTGGTCTGCCAATCCCCTGTTTACGTTACGCCAGGGGTTACAAGGGCGGAACATGAGCAGGTATTTTGCCGGTATAGCGGGAAGATCAATGGGTTTAATGCCGGCCGGGAAAAGAAGTATTTTATTAGCATTGCACCGGGAGCATTTTGTGTGGATGATCTGAATTTAGTGGGACCTCTTATAGCCGCGGGAATACCGTTCCTCCCTCTTTCCGCAAAAAAGGTGCCTGCTTCTTCGCTGTATCTGATATAATCAAAATAAGATATTTTACAGATTACCCCGAAAGTTAAAAGGTGGCTGCGTATACTACTGTAAATGGAGGTGGCAGTATGGGGGAGGAGCATGGGATCGTTCGTATGGTGCGGCAGGCAAAAAAGGATTCTAAGGCCGCAGATGAACTGATCGCCGCGTATATGAATTTTATACGGTCTGAGACAGCAAAGTTTAACCACAGCACACCCTCAGGCGGGAGGGATGATGAACTGAGCATTGCTATGTTTGCGTTCTATGAAGCGATCCAGGGGTATGAGAAGGGGAGGGGATCCTTTCTTTCCTATGCTGCCGCAGCGATCCGCAACCGGTTGATCGATTACTACCGGAAGGAGGAGCGCCACAAGGGGATTATTTCCTATGATACCCCCCTGGGGGAGGAGGATGGCCCGGCCCTTTCAGATAAGCTTGCAGATGAGGAGGATGCCATGGATGACTGGACCATAAGGGAGGCTACAAAGGAGGAACTGGAAGAATTTGGCAGGAATCTTTTGGAATACGGTCTGACCCTATCGGATGTGGCTGATAATTGTCCCAAACAGGACCGCACTCTCAGTGCCTGCCATAAGGTGCTTAAGGCGGCAAAGGGACAGCCCCAGCTGTTGGACCGCCTGATGAAAAGTAAACGTCTTCCCATGGCTGAACTTGCGGCTGCTTCCGGGGTGCCCAGAAAGACGCTGGAGCGGCACCGGATTTATCTGGTAGCCATACTGCTTGCGTACACCAATGGATATGAGATGATCCGGGGACATCTCTGCCAGATTTCCGGAGGAAAGGAGGAACAGACATGATGTATCTTGTAATGGAATGCCATCCCGCTTATGCCATTGTACTGGACCAGGCCGGGCGTATGATCAAAGTTGCCAATATGGGATATGAAGCAGGGCAGAAGGTGGATCATGTGATCGCCCGGCGCACCCAGACCGTTCCTCTGCGCTTCAGACTGGCGCCTCTTATGATAGCGGCCTGTCTATGCGCGGCTATTCTTGGGGGAGGAACCTATGGAGCCTGCTTTATGACCTATGGAACCGTGGAACTCAGGATCAATCCGGATGTGATGATGTCGGTCAGCTATACGGACCGGGTGGTTGGCCTGGAGGGACTGAATGAGGATGGGATCCGGCTGATCGACCAGGTTTCTTATAAAGGAAAGAATTCAGAGGAAATGACACAGCTCCTGGTTGAGCGGGCTGTGGAAATGGGGTATCTAAAGGACGGAGGCACTGTGTCGGTCAAAGCCCAGGGCAGCGCCGGGTGGAAGGATAAAAGGGAAAACGCCATCAGCTCCGGTCTCAGCCATATGCTGGAAGGGCGAATGCGCGTGGAGATAAAGATTGGGGCAGCGGAGGAAGAAACCATACCGGAAACACCGGCCAGCCAGGCACCGGCCTCAACCGCTCACCATCCCACGCCATCCGTGCATCCGGTCGCCGCGCCGGTTGCAACAGAGAGCAGCCGTCAGGAGGAGCGGAATAAAAAACATGATGATAACGGCCTGGATGACGATGACCGTGATGATGACGGCTATAACGATGGGGATGATGACCAAGACGATAGAGATGACGACCGTGACGATAGGGATGACGACCGTGATAATGAGGATGATGACCAAGACGATAGAGATGACGACCGTGACGATAGGGATGATGACCGGGCCGATAGAGACAATGGCCGGGACAATGAACATGAAGAAGACAATGATGATGATGATTAATTAATTTTCAGGAAGAGCAGCCGTGTACAGCAGCAGGAAGATATTTTACAGAGAAGATTTCAGACTTGTCCGGATTAACAGGGTGAGCGCGTATACGGGCAAAAAGAGAGTCATTGTACGTCAGGCAGTTGCCGGATGGAACAAAGACTCTTTTTTGGTATAAGCCGTCTGCGGATCAAAGCGGGAAAGGAATAAAATGGAGGTTTTGGCGGAATTTCAGCGCCAATTTAATTTTTCCCTAAAAAATATTATAAAAAGTTTCTGCTACCCCGTTTTTACAATTTCGTATCCGTAGTCTATGAATGTAAACAGAAATAAAGATCCGAACAAGGAGGAACGATGACTATGTTAGAGGTGAGATTGAAAAAAGCAGCAGTGTTTATGTGTACTGCCATTTTGGCGGCAGGGACCGTGGGAGCAGGAAATGTGGCAATGGGAGCAACATGGCATAAGGCGCAGACAAACCGGAAGGAGGTAAAAGGCCGTATTCTTGTAAGTGCAGGGCCTGATATATCCTTTGCATATGACAGAGATGGAGATGTGCTGGAAATAAAAGGGATCGACCGGGCAGGGAAAGACTTTTTAGACGGGCAGGACGGCTATCTCGGTGAGGATTGCAAGGATGCTGTGAAGCGTCTGGTAAGGCGCCTGGATGAAAAGGGATGGTTTGACAGGGAGACAGCCTCCTCTAAGAACAGTCTGGTGATCAAGGCTGAAAAAGGATCCCGGTATCCGAATGATAATTTTATGAAGGAAATAGAAAAAGGGGTTCGGGATGTGGTGGAAAGCAGGGATATTGATGTGTATGTCAAGGTCGTTGGGCTCCATGCGCTGAATGATAAAGGATATATAGATAGGGAGACGGCTGAGAAGATGGTGCTGGAGCAGCTGGGGCTGACCGCAGGTGATCTGAAGATCAAGGAATATGAGCTGGATGACGGCGTGTATGAAATAGAAGTAGTGATAAACGGTGTGGCATATGAGGTTGATTTAAACGCTGTCACAGGAGAAATTGTGGATATGGACCGTGATGATGATAATGATGGCCGTTATGATGATGAAGATGATGACGACCATGATGATGAAGATGATGACCGTTATGATGACGACCATGATGATGAAGATGATGACCGCTATGATGACGACCATGATGATGAAGATGATGACGACCATGATGATGACGATCACAACGGCCGTGATGATGACTGATCCCGCTGTAACGGAGCTCCCGTCTCAACGTATGGCACGATAAATGAAGGATATGATTGGATCAAAAGGTGTTAGCAGCAAGGATAGACAAGGGGAGAGGCAGATCGATCTGCTTCTCCCCAGTTTTTTACTATCCTTTCCTTTGCTCCGGGTGTATAATGAGAGAAAGGTGTATTCTTGAAGTCTCCCCGTCACCCACCTTTGCGGCCGATTTCCCGCCAGCCGCACACAAATTGATTCAACGTACACATCGTGTACGCCTCATAAATTTACGCACAACTGACAAAAAATCATCTCGCAAATCTGAGTATCAGGAGACTTCGGGAGCACACAAAGAAAATACGGAGGTATAAAGACTATGAGCCCCATCAGAAGAGACCGCACCCAAGCTCCGTCTGCCTTTCAGGAGAAAATTAAAAAATGGCATGAGGAGGAGCAGTACCAGCAGATCATTGATGCAATTGAGGCCCTTCCCCAGACACAGCAGACGCCGGATCTGATCAGCCAGCTGGCCCGTGCCTATAATAATCTTGCATCGCCGGAGGACAGGGATCTGTTTGAAAAGGCGGCAGCACTTCTTAAATCAGTGGAAGATCAATTTGTGCAGGACCATGACTGGAATTTCAGAATGGGTTATGCCCTTTATTACCTGGACCAGGAGTTAAAGGCCAGATCCTACTTTGAGAAAGCACTGGAACTCAGGCCCGGGGATGAGGATACCCAGTCGCTGATCCAACAGTGCAGCAGGAGCCTTACCCTGCCCAATTCCATGAAGCCTTTCAGTGAGAGGACCCGGGAGGGATGGGAGTCATTCCTGGACGGGGAGGCAGGGCTGCGGGCAATGATAGATGACAGGAAGGATGGGGAGGCTGTGGCAGAACGGTGTCATCAGCTGCTTGCCCCTGCGTTTTACCGGCCGTTTTTTGAGATTGGTTTTAATGGGGACAAATATGACCTGATCCTGTCGCCGGATGGCGATAGGAGCCGGCTGTTTAAGCTGGTGTATTTTAAAAACCATGCACCTGAGAAAGTATTTGACCATTGGAATATCCTGATTGGACGGCAGCCTGCCAAGGGGTTTGAACTGAGGATGTATGACAGGACCATTGGGCTTTCCGATGCCCGGGTTTGGGTGGAGGAACTGAAGGACAAGCAGCTGGGTCTTTCCATATACTGTGAAAAGCTGCTTCCCCTTGTGAAAAAGAATGAGAACCAGGCATATGGTTTGATGACCGTGCTGCTGGACCAGGCCATAGGGGAGATTCCTGCCATCCGGTATATCGGATATATGGACTTGTTGGAGGAGCCGGGGCAGGGGGAGGAGTTCTGCCTGGACGGACTGATGGAGTATATAAGCAGGGACAGGGAACTGGTGACGGCTGATGAACTGTGCACATGGTACAGCGCTTATGAGATGACTCCCTCGGGGGAGGAGGACTGGTCTCTGCGGGAGGATGTGTTCGCAGGTGTCACGTCCTGCCTGCCTATTCCCAGAGCCTATTATCAGGGGGATGATGAGATCATGGAGGATTTTCATATGGATGGGGCGGTTCCTGGCTTTTTCTGGTATCCGCTGGATGGAATTGCCAGGGATCAGATACTGGACCTTCGGGATGAGATGGAGCAGAAGATATCTGCCAAGGCAGGAGATGCAGTGACGTTTACAGGAGGGGCTACCGGCGTTTCCCTGGGTTATCTGGACTTTATTGCCTGGAATCTGGATCAAGTGCTTCAGGCAGCCCTGGAGGTATTGGGGAATGTCCCGGTCAAAGAGGCATTTTTCCATACATACCGCCGCAATGTGGGCAGTATCTGCCTGAAAAAGGAGGAGACATGAGCATACATGCTGCATTCAGCGCCAAGGCCAGGAAAAAAGAAGGGCTGATCAATGCGGTCAGGAAACAAGCATCGGATCAGGGACTGGAAGTTCAGGAAGGGGAGGAGGGCCTGAACCAGGACAGGGAGGAGGAAACAGGTTCCTTTGTTGGCTTTGTCCTGCTGGCCGGTCCCATGTGGGATCGATCCCAATTCAAGTCAGACATGGAGTCAATGTGGGGAATTGAATGCGTGGAAGAGGAGGACGCGGAGGAAGATGAGGCGGAGGATGACGCCGGAGGCAGCGATCACGCAGAGGACGTGATGCTCTTTAACGTCAGCAATATGCGGGTGATGGCAGCACTGATGGATGTCCCTGTTCCGGATAAGGAAGCGGAGATACATGCGGCCAACAACTATATGTGGCCGGAGGCAGTGGAGATTGTCAAAACACACCAGGCCCAGCTGATCGTTGCGATTATGGGGAAAGACGCCCCGGTACTGGAGCGGGGAAAGCTGTTTGTCAAGGTGCTTGCGGCCCTGTGCCGGCAGAAGAATGTGCTGGGCATCTATACCAGCGGCACTGTATTCCAGCCTCAATTCTATCTGGACGCATCGGAGATGCTCAGGGACGGAGGGCTTCCCATCCTTAACTGGATCTATTTCGGGCTGTACCAGACGGAGAAGGGATGGAACACATATACCTACGGTATGAAATCCTTTGGAAAAGATGAGATGGAAATTCTGGAGGCCGGGGCGGATCCCCGGGAACTGCGGGATTTCCTGCTGAATCTGGCCTGTTATGTGCTGGATGAGGATGTGGTCCTCCGGGACGGGGAGACCATTGGTTTTTCCGCCCAACAGAAACTTCCCATTGTCCGCAGCAAGGGCGTATCACTGGATGGCGATACGTTAAAGATCGCCTATCCGACCCCATGAAAAAACTCCTTTTATGCAGGCCGAACAACACTGCGTAAAAGGAGTTTTTTACCGGTTTACTGCTCTTTCGGCATTTTTACTGTTCTTCCAGCATTTTTATGTCCATATCCTTGGGAAGCACAAGGCTTAAGAACACGGAGACCACGAACACGACAGCTACCACGTTGGCTGAGAAGACAGACTGGACAAGCTCCGGGAAAATGTCCCAGATGCCGATCTCACTGGCGGTTGTGAACCCAATACCCACTGCCAGTGACAGGGAGACAATGGTGATGTTCCTCTGGGAAAATCCGGATTTTGCAATCATCTGGACACCGGATGTGAGGATGGATCCAAACATCATGATGGTACATCCGCCCAGCACTGCCTGAGGAAGGGAGGCAAAAAAGTTGCCCACGGGCGGAAGCAGGCCGGCCAGGATCATACAGGCCGCACCGGTCATGATGGTGAAGCGGTTCACCACCTTTGTCATGGCGATCAGGCCCACATTCTGTGAAAAGGATGTGACCGGAGGACATCCGAACAGGGTGGATACTGCGGAACAGTACCCGTCACAGGCCAGGGAGCCGGAGATCTCCTTGCCTGTGATCTCGCGGTTTAAGCCGCCTGATACGAGAGCCGAGGTGTCCCCGATGGTCTCAGCTGCCGACACCAGGAAAATAATACAGGCGGATATGATGGCGCCTGCATGGAACTCAGGCATAAAGGGGAGTAGGGTTGGGAAAGCAATGATCCCGCCGGACATGATCAAGCTTAAGTCCACCTTTCCGAGGAAAATGGCGATCACATATCCCACGATCAGTCCTGCCAGGACGGAGAGCTGCTTTAAATACCCCTTTGCAAAGATATTCCATAAAAGACAGGTGAGCAGTGTGACGGTGCCTAACATCAGGTTTTCGGCAGAGCCGAAATCATCTGCATAGCCGCCGCCAAATGACCTGGCGCCCACGGTAAAAAGAGAAAATCCAATGGCTGTTACAACAGAAGCAGCAACAACAGGAGTGATGATCTTGCGCCAGTATTTTGCCAGAAGACCCAGTGTGCCTTCAAAGAGGCCGCCTATGAGTACGGCGCCCACAACGGAAGGATATCCGTAATTGGCTGCAATGGTGCTCAACACAGTTACAAAGGTAAAGCTGACACCCATGACCACGGGAAGCTTGGAGCCGATCCGCCAGATGGGATAAAGCTGGACCAGGGTTGCGATACCTGCAACGAACATGGCGTTCTGGAGCAGGAGAGCGGTCTGGGCCTGGCTTAAGGCCGGCTGTGCTGCTCCGCATATGATGGTGATAGGTGCAAGGTTGGAAACGAACATGGCCAATATGTGCTGAAGCCCAAAGGGAATGGCCTTGCCAAGAGGCACCCGGCCCTCCAGTTTATAGATATTGTTGATGCTGCAATTTGCACTGTTGTTCATGATTTTGTTACCCCCTGTTTTTGTTAGGAATTTGTTTTATGGCTGATCTGATATACCTCTTCCACGATTCTCTCCATTGCATTAAGGATATTTTCATATCCCGTACATCTGCACAAATGCCCGGAAATCAATTTCTTTAATTCTTCCCTGTTATATTTTTTGCCTGTTCCCACGATCTCAACCGCGCTCATGATCAGGCCCGGCGTACAGAATCCGCACTGTACCGCGGCTTCCTCGATAAATGCCTTCTGGATAGGAGACAGTTCCCCGTTTGGCCCCTTTAATCCTTCCACTGTCATGACGCTTTTTCCTTCTGCCCACAGAGTCATATAGATACAGCTGTCAATGGCTTCCCCGTTGACCAGCACGGTACAGGCGCCGCATTCCCCGACTTCGCAGCCCTTTTTTACAGATGTGAGCCCCATGCGCTGGCGCAGGGTATCCAGCAGGGATTCACGCTCATCCACTGCCAGCTCCACATCCTTTCCATTTACTTTCATATGCACAATCTTAAGCATTGACCTTACCTCCTGCAATTTTTATAGCTTCCACCAGGGCGCGTTTTGACAGCTCCTCAATGAGCTGAAGCCTGAATTCCTTGGAAGCCCTCCATGAGGAACGTGGGTTTACCTCAGTGAGCGCATCTCTTCCAAATTCAAGGATTGCCTCGCTGTCAGTGACCTCACAGCCCTTTAGGGCTTCCTCGGCTTTCCTGCATCGCAGGGGCGTAGGGCCGGCTACGCCGTAACCCAGCCTCACATCCTCGATCCGTTTCTTATCCTCTGAAAGCTTTACCCTGACCGCACAGCCCAGGGTGGCGATCTCCATGGCCTTGCGCTTTCCGTATTTCATATAATGGCCGGTCCATCCCACATAGCTTTCAGGATGGATCAGAAAGCAGGTACAGACCTCGCACCGGTCGCGGACCGTTCTGCCCGGGCCTGTATAAAACTCACACACAGGCACGATCCTCCGGCCATCAGGGCCTTCCAGCACCACATCCGCTTCCAGGGTCCACATGGTGGAAGCAGAGTCGGCAGAGGTTGCTCCGTTGCAGATATTTCCCCCAATAGTTCCCGTGTTGCGGATCTGGGGACCGCCTACCATGTCCACGGCTTCCCCAAGCATGGGAATGTATCTCTGGATCAGGGGGTCATTGGTGATATGGGAAAATGAAGTGCCTGCCCCGATCCACAGATCGCCGTTCTCCAACAGCTTCACGCCCTTTAGTTCCTCTATATTATGGATGGATACCACGGACCGTCCCGCGTCCTTGCCTTCCCTTACGCGTATCAGCACATCGGTGCCCCCGCTGATGATTTCCGCATCAGGATCCTTCACAAGGGCATTGATGGCATCTTCCACACTCTTTGCCTCATAAAATGATTTAATGTCAAACATAGCTTTCTCCTTATATCAGACCTTTTTCTTTGAATTTCTCGATCAGCCTCTGGGCTGTCATGGGGTTTACATCCATGTGCACACCGGTTGCATTTAAGATCGCGTTCCGGATGGCGGGGGCCACCGGGATCGCGGGGGGTTCACCCAGGGATTTATTTCCGTAAGGTCCGGTGGGGTCTTCCAGCTGGATGAACTCCACGTTCAGGTCAGGTGTGTCCATGGCTGTGGGGATCTTATAATCCAGCAGGTTGTTGTTTAATGGTTTTCCGGTCTTTTCATCCACCAGAAGTTCTTCGGAAAGTCCGTACCCAAGCCCCATGCTCATGCCGCCGTGGACCTGTGCCCGGGCTGTCTGCGGGTTGATCAGGACGCCTGAATCATGGACATTGATGATATCCGTGACCGTCACAAGGCCCAGGGGGATATCCACCTCTATTTCCACAAAACAGCAGCCCGAGGAAAATGTATTCTGCTTGCACTGGTTTGTGACCTCTGCGGTGATATGTACGGAACGCTCCAGGGAATAAAATGCAGTGTCAGCCACCACGCCCACGTCAAAGAGCTCCGGCGCGCCGCCGCATACCACTACCTTACTGTTTACGATATCCAGCATATCCTCAGTGACTTCCTCGTCCTTATGAAGACCCAGCGCTTCCCTGAGCCGGCATCCGGCATCCTTTACGATCTGCGCGTACACGGTCTTTGACAGGTCGGTGATGTCGTGGTTCAGCATGTAAGCTGCATAGTCAAGGATCTTGTGCCTGAACTCCTCGGCGCATTTCTTTAATGCCATGCCGGACACATAGGTCTGGCGGGATGCGTAGGCGCCGGTGTCAAAGGGAGTGGTATCCGTATCCTGGGTGGATACAATGTATACCTGATCATAGGAGATGCCCGTGGTTTCAGATGCCATCTGTGTGAACACGGTATCGGCTCCCTGGCCGATCTCCGTGGCACCCATGCACAGCTGGATGGAACCGTCCTGGTTTAATACCATACGTGCGGAAGCCGTTTCCAGGGAAATGGGGTGTACGCCTGTCTTATAACAGAAGATCGCCATGCCCACGCCCTTGCGGACCGGACCGGTCTGATTCCTGTACGCGTTCCATTTCTCATCCCAGCGGATATGCTTTCTTCCCGCCTCGATACATTTCTTCAAACCGTAGGAGTGGAAGGTGATACCGTTAGCCGGATCCACAAACCCATCCTCCATGCAGTTTTTTATCCTGAATTCACAGGGATCCATGCCGATGGCCCAGGCCATGTCATCCGCCAGACATTCCGCAAACCACGCTGCCTGCGGGATCCCGTAACCTCTCATGGCTCCCGCGGTGGGAGAGGAGGTATATACAGTGGAACAGTCGATCTCAGCTCCCAGCTCATCCCTGTACAGGTCCTTAAACACATTGCCGCAGTTGGCGCAGATCGCATGGCCATGGGAGGCATATCCTCCGTTGTTGGCATAGGCGTCCAGCTGTCTTGCCAGAACACGCCCTTCTTTTGTCAGGACCGCTTTGCACAGTCCCTTGATGGCGTGGCGGGTGCGGGTTCCGGAAATGGTCTCCTCACGGCTGATCTCCAGCCTCACCGGCCTGCCGCCCACGGAAAGTGAGAGGAACGCGTTCAGGGGTTCATAGAGCACATCCTGCTTGTTTCCAAATCCGCCGCCAATGTATGGCTTGATGATGCGCACTCTGCCGATGGGAACGCCCAGGGCCTGCGCCGTACAACGCCTGACAATGTGGGGGATCTGGGTGGAGGCTACAACGGTGATCTTGCCGTTGGTATCCACATAAGCCCAAGAGACAGGAAGCTCAATATGGCAATGGGAAATACGGGGAGTGTCATACTCTGTCTCTATGGCAACGATCTGTTCCTGTCCGTAGGTTTCCTCCGCCTTTTTAAGCCCTTCCTTATATGTAAAGCCGCTGGCTCCCATGGTCATGTGGGAGTGGACGATCACATTGTCCTTTCTGAGATCAGGGTGCAGCGGGGGGGCTCCCTCAGCCATGGCTGCTTCTACGGTGACAATGGGCTCGTACTCCTCGTACGCCACCTTGACCAGACGCGCCGCCTGGGAAGCGGCAACCTCGTCTTCAGCCACAATGGCCGCAATATCATCCCCATACAGCCTGATGCGTTCATTTAAGAGCTTGCGGTCACAGATATCCTGATGTTTGGTCTCCACGCTCCATGGATGGCCAGCGGTGGGAAACTGGCAGTCAGGCACATCAAAACAGGTGACGATCTTAACAACTCCCGGCACTTTGTAAGCCTCGGTCAGATCAAAACTTTTAACCCGGCCATTGGCGATGGTAGAGTGCACGACCCTTCCGTGAAGAATGTCCCGGGGCTCCAGATCCGCCGTGTATTTGGCCTCTCCGGTCACCTTTCCGTAAGCATCAACACGTTTCATTTGCTGCCCTACAATATTCATTTTTAGATTTCCTCCTCGCATTGTATTTTGCCAATAGATATATCCTTAGTGAATAAAGGGATATGGATTCTTAACACAAATAGAAAAAAAGAGCTGACTACATAAGATATGTAGTCAACTCTTTTCGGTAGTTGGTAGAGACTCTGGGCCAATCCCCAGGATATACATAATGGCAAAAGATTTATTAAATTGTTATCATGGTATATATTATAATACCTAAAAAATTTTTAGTCTATAGGAAAAATCCTAAAAATTATTTAACATCTATTGTGCATAATTGACAAAAATATATGGGCATAAATCGTATACTTTTGCCAAAAACTTGACATCATGGAAACAAGGAATATAATATAAAATAGAAATCAATTTCAAATTCAGAGGTGGATAATGGGAGAGAGAGGCAGATACAGGACAAAGCAGCAGATCACGATCTTAGATGTCTTAAAACAGCAGAAGTCATGGTTCCTTACCGTGGACCAGTTGATGGACCTCCTGCGGCAGGAAGGGGTACAGGTGGGGCAGACCACCGTATACCGGGCCCTGGAGCGTTTGGCTGAGGACGGGAAGGTGATGAAGCTTCCCATGGAGGATGGATCCAAGATACGGTACTGTTACGCCGGTGATGAAGAGTTGAGAAAACCGGGAAAGCTGGTGTGTTTAGGGTGCGGCCGGTTTATTCCACTGGAATGTTCTAAACTGGATGATTTTATGGAACATATCTGCAGGGAACACGGGTTTGAGCCGGATATACGCCGCTCGGTCCTGTTTGGCTATTGTGAGGGATGCAGGAGAACCGACCTGTGTAAAAGGGATTGACAGGATAAAAAAACTGTTATAATATGAAAATGATTTTAATTTCCAAATTAGAACCGGGAAAGGAGGAGAGAAAATGGCTCAGTTCAGAAAAAACAAACAGATTTATGCATTGCTCACAGCAATCCTTCTGACTGCAGTGCTGTTTCTCTCCGTTTTCTTTATTGCCACACATGCAAAACACCAGTGTACCGGTGAGGGATGTTATATCTGCGCAGAGATGGAAGCCTGCGCATCCACACTGCGTCTGCTGTCGGAAGCCGCAGGCGGGGGAACTGCTGTTATTTTTGCAAATATTGTGGTACAAAAATTCTTGATTTCTTATAGGACCGGACTTTATCTGCGCCCGGTTTCTTTGGTCAGCTTAAAAATCCGTTTAGATAATTGAATGTATTTGGCACCAGGACAGGATTCCATGACTTAATACCTCCCGGTAACCGGTCTGCCCCCATGGGGACGGACCATCAGGTGTCTGAGAGGGAATGGGGACAGGAGGCTGTCTTGTTTTTGTGCACCCATTTTTAGTCTGTCCCTGGGGCAGAGATAAAGTTTATTTTATCATATATTCAAATACAGTTGGGAGAATCAAATCATGAAGAAAATGAGAAATCGGATAATGGGCCCGCTGGCTGTGCCGGCTCTGGCCCTGGTACTCATGCTGTCCGGCTGTGCCGGTTTGGCCGCCGCTTCAGACAAACAGGCAGAACCAACCGCCGAAACAAAGGCACAGGAGGAGAACGGGAAGAAAATAAAGGTGATGGCAAGTTTTTACCCCATGTATGATTTTGCGGCAAAAATTGGCGGTGAACGGGCGGAGGTCACCAATATGGTTCCGGCCGGTACGGAACCCCATGACTGGGAACCGGCGGTCAGCGACATTAAAAACCTGGAGGAAGCGGACCTGTTTATTTACAGCGGGGCGGGAATGGAGCACTGGGCTGAGGATGTGCTTGCAGGCCTGGAAAATAAAAAGCTGATCTCAGTGGAAGCATCCAAAGATATTGTTCTTAGAGAGGGGCATGAGAGGGGGACATATGATCCCCATGTGTGGCTCAACCCCATGAATGCCAAAGTAGAGATGGAACACATCAGGGATGCGTTCATAGAGGCGGACCCGGAGCATCAGGAAACCTACGAGGCAAACTATGAGACTTATGCCGCCGGACTGGATGAACTGGACCTGAAGTTCAGGGAGAACCTGTCCGGACTGGAAAACAAGGATATTGTGGTATCCCATGAAGCATTTGGCTACCTATGCGATGCCTACGGTTTAAACCAGGTGGGAGTTGAAGGCCTGTCCCCGGATTCCGAGCCAAATCCGTCCAGGATGGCACAGGTGATTGATTTTATAAAAGAGAGGGGCGTGAGATCCATTTTCTTTGAGGAACTGGCAAGCCCCAAGGTCGCTGAAGCCATTGCAAAGGAAACAGGCGTTTCTGTACGGGTTTTAAATCCCCTGGAAGGTCTCAGCGATGAGGAACTGAAAGCAGGAGCGGATTATTTTTCCGTGATGGAGGATAATCTGGAGCAGCTAAAGGCAGCATGGGAGTAAACGACAGGTCAGGCAACAGGTAATATAACAGGTAATGTAACAGAAAAAGAAACAGGATAAAGGAGTAAGAACATGGATGCCATGACAGTCAGGGGGCTCAGCTTCTCTTATGGAAGCGTCCGGGTGTTGCATGAGATAAATATTGCCATTCCACAGGGAAGGTTTGCGGTACTGCTGGGCCGGAACGGGGCTGGAAAAAGCACGCTTTTGAAGCTGGCTCTGGGAGAACTATTTCCGGACAGCGCCCAGGGGCGGATAGAGATCCTGGGGCAGGATGTAAGGCAGTTTCACAACTGGCGGGAAGTGAGCTATGTTCCCCAGGGCGGCATGGCGTCCTATTACAGATTTCCCGTTTCCGTAAATGAGATCGTCCAGGCCAACCTGTACTCTCAGATCGGAAGATTCCGGTTTGCAGGAAAAAAGGAAAAAGAAAAGGTGCGCCAGGCCCTGGCACAGATTGGAATGGAAGAGTACGGAAAAGAGCTGATCGGACGGCTGTCCGGGGGCCAGAGACAGAAGGTCCTTTTGGCAAGGGCTCTGGTAAACCGGCCGCGCTTGCTGATATTAGATGAACCTACATCCGGTATGGATGAGAAAAGCACAGCTGACTTTTACCAGCTGTTGAGAAAGATCAACAGGGAAGAGCAGGCGGCGGTCCTGATGGTCACCCATGACCGGAAAGGGATCCTGCCGTATGCGGATGATCTGTGGCTCTTGGAGGATGGACGGGTCAAACGTATGGAGGAAGGCCGGGAGGAAAACAAAGATGGAAATATTTAATTATGCGTTTATGCACAGGGCCTTTATGGTTGGGATCTTATTGGCCGCGGTGATCCCCTGTATTGGGATCGTGATCGTATGCAAGCGCCTGTCCATGATAGGAGATGCCTTATCCCACTGTTCTCTTGCAGGGGTGGCTGCAGGGCTGATCCTGGGAGTGAATCCCGTGGTGGCTGCCGCTGCCGCCTGTGTGATCGCTGCCTTTGGCATAGAGGCGGTCCGCAGAAAGCTGCCGGTATTTTCAGAAATGTCCATTGCCGTCATTATGTCCGCAGGGATTGGCCTGGCAGGCGTATTATCTGGATTTGTAAAAAATGCCGCTAATTTTAACAGCTTTCTGTTTGGCAGCATTGTGGCGGTCGGCGATGGGGAGTTATACCTGGTGATGGGAGTCAGCGCTGCGGTCCTGCTGGTGTTTTTGCTTTTTTACAAGGAATTATTCTATGTTTCCCTGGATGAGCAGGGGGCCAGACTGGCAGGAGTGCCTGTGAAGACCGTGAATTTCCTGTTTACGATCCTCACTGCACTGACCATTTCCGTTGCTGCCAGAACCGTGGGTGCCCTCATTGTTTCCTCCATGATGGTGGTGCCCGTGGCATGTGCCATGGAATTGGGGAGAAACTACCGCCAGACACTTTTGTGCGCTGTTGTACTGAATGTTGTTTTTATGGTAATAGGGCTGTTTGCCGCGTATTATCTGGGGTTAAAACCGGGAAGCGCCATTGTGCTGGTGGGAGTGGTCTGCCTGGTCCTGGTGCTGTCCGTAAAACGTCTTCTGAGAAAAAGTTGCAGCTAAAGGAAAGCATGTTCAAATATGCCCCAGGGCGGAAGAATGGAGTTTATATGACTGATATCTATATTATATCCGGGTTTTTGGGATCCGGAAAGACAACGCTGATTAAGACCATGGTCCGTTCCGTATTCAGGAACAAGGCGGTTATGGTGATTGAAAATGACTTTGGGGAAACAGGGATCGATGCCGGGCTCCTTCGGGAATATGACCTGAATGTGACCAGTTTAAGTGCAGGCTGTATCTGCTGCAGCCTTACAGGAGACTTTGCGGCGGCCCTGAATGGGATCTTAAAAGATTACTCGCCGGATGTGATCCTGGTGGAGCCCTCGGGCGTGGGCAGACTCTCTGACATACTTAAGATCTGCTTCCGGCAGGAGGACAAAGGCAGGCTTCACATTCGGAAAACAATCACGGTGGTGGATATCCGGACCTTTGATAAATATCTTAGAAACTACGGTGAATTTTTTGAAGATCAGATCATCTACGCAGACCTGGTCCTTCTGAGCCATCAGGAGGAGTGTCCGGATCGGATCAGAGCCATAGAGGAGAAAATACAAAGGATCAGCCCCGAGATCAGGATAGAAGCGGATTTCTGGGATTCCATCCCCTTGTCCGTGTTCCGGTTCGGTCCGCGAAACAGTAATGTGATCAAGATGGAGATGGAGGAGGCCGTGGCAATAAGGCCCGTGCGTATCCGGCGGAATGCGTGCGGGGAGGGTGGGCAGAAAATGAACTTTGTCCGCCGCTATTTTGCCAGGGATGTTTTTTCCTCCGTCACACTAAGGTGGGAGCCGCCCCTTACTGAGGAGCAGCTGGGGAAAAAGGTACTCCATGTGGTGAAGCATGCGGACGGTGAGATCCTGCGGGGGAAGGGGATCGTGCCTGGGGAGAACAGCGGTCTGGTCTTTCATTTTATTCCGGGAAGCCTGAGCATTGAACCCACAAGTGCGGCCGGAAACCAGATATGCTTTATCGGCACAGGACTGGACGAACGGCAGATACGGACATTATTCAGCGAGGAGGAAAAGGATGGGGATACCTGTATGGGTCATAACCGGTCTGCTGGATTCGGGAAAGACAACACTGATCAATCAGCTGATTGAACGGGAATTGGATGGGCTGGATCTTCTGGTGATCCAGTTTGAATCAGGAGAAGTAACATGCGCCCCGCAGCTGACCGGAAGCAGGTCGCATACACGGGGAAAACAGGCCGGCCGGGTGGAAAAATTGGTTTTTTCAAAAGGCCGGCTGGAGCAAAGCCCCTTTTTTATCGTTAACTCCATACGGAACTGTCTGAAACAGCGCGGTCCCGGCCAGGGACCTGATCTGATCCTGATGGAGTGGAACGGTATGGAACATTTTCATAAACTGGAAGAAATGTTCCTGCAGTTTACTGCCAAAACAGCCATACATATCAAGAAAGTGGTCTACGTGACACAGGAAAGCGGTCTTACAACTGGAATTCCAAATGCGGGTGCGGCTGCATTTTCACAGATAGGGGCAAGCGACTGTGCCTTTATCAGCCGCAGGGGACGCCGCCATATGGGGAGGATGACCGGCATCCTGTCCGGCTGTAATCCCGGCATAAAGGTATTCCACCAAAGAAAATGGGACAGTTTTGTCTCGGAAATGTTCAGATCCCCCATTCCACCATGCTTCTGGTTTTTGACCGCAGCGGCTGCCGCAGGAATCTATGGAGGGATATGTTCCGGGCTGGATGGACTGGATTTTCCGGCGGGACGGTTTGTAAGCACATTTCTTGGAGTGTTTTTGCAGGCAGCCCCTTTTCTTGCCCTGGGCGCCCTTCTCTCATCCCTGATCCAGGTATATGTGCAGCCATCATGGATACGGAGAACGTTCCCGAAAACAGTTCTGGCCGGCCAGTTTTTTGCAGTGGCTGCCGGATTCTGCCTTCCGGTCTGCGACTGCGCATCCATACCTGTTTTTAAGGGTCTGGTAAAAAAGGGGGTTCCCCTGCCTGCTGCGGTTACATTTATGCTGGTATCCCCTGTCATCAATCCGGTGGTGATCCTGTCCACCTGGTATGCGTTTAACGGGAATTACCGGATCGTTGCGGCCAGGTGCGTCCTGGGGATCGTGTGTGCCGTACTCTGCGGACTGACCTTTCTGATCAGGACGCCAGGGGACTGTCTGTGTGAAGATCCCGTGCCTGTACAGGCGGGCTGCGTGGATTACCGCATACCTGCATGGAAGGGAACAGGGCAGTCACGCCTCGGACTGGTGATCCGGCATGGGCAGAATGAATTTTTTTCAGTGGGTAAGTTCCTTCTCATAGGGATTTTTGTATCCTCACTGTTTCAGAAGATGGTCCCAGGAGGACTGCGGGCAGGGGAAGGGACGGATCCATGGATCGCCCTTCTTTTGATGATGGGAATGGCTTTTGCACTTTCCCTCTGTTCCTCCTCCGATGCGGTGGTGGCCGGGAGCATGGCCGGAAATCTGCCCATGGGAGCAATCCTTGGATTTTTAGTATTTGGCCCGATGATGGATATAAAAAATGCCGCCATGCTGCGGTCCGGCTGCCGGCCCGGATTTGTGGTGCGGCTGCTTTTCACCACATTCCTTGTGTGCTTTCTGGTGACGGCCCTGTTTATGGCGTGCCAAAAGGGAGGAGTGCCCATATGGATTTGAGAGGAAAAGGGCTTGACCTCCAGGCATTGGCGGAATGTGTCTGCTGCCTGCTCCTTGGCATCCTGCTGTTTTGCCTCACCTATTCGGGCAGGTATTTAAACTATGTGACACCTAAGATGAAGCCTTACCTTTACGGTTTTTCTCTTCTGCTGTTTCTGTGGGCAGGTATGCAGGCCAGATATTTACCCACACCCCGGTACCGGATCAGCCTGTCACGTTCTTTTGTAATGCTCATTCCCATCCTGATGCTGGCGATGCCTTTGCCTGCTTCTGAGGGGAGAGGCATTGCCCAAGATTATGGCAGTTCCGGCATTTCCAAAGTGCTTTCAGGCAATGAAAACGGGAACAAAAGTGAGAATGAAAGAGAAGACAATGGTGAGGATGAAAGGCCATGGTATGATCTGAAGGGACTGGATAAAGAAACAAAGACCATAACCATTGGGGATGAGGATTATTATACATGGATCTATGAACTGGGCAGTTTCTATGAAACTTATATTGGATACACTGTTGTGATGAAAGGGTTTGTTTACCGGGCTCCGGATATGGATGAAAAATGCGGTTTTGCCCTGGTCCGCCTTTCCATGTGGTGCTGCTCAGCTGACTTAAGTCCCCTGGGATTTCTGGTGGACTGCAATGGAGACCTGGACCTTCAGGATGGGGATTGGGTGGTTGTAAGGGGAATATTGGGAGTTACAGAAGACGGCGGCTCCCTGTTACTAAAGGCTCAGAGTATTGAGGCGGCTGAGAAACCGCAGGAGGAATATGTATATCCTTATTTTTAATCAGGTCATTGACGAAAAAGACATAATATTTGAAAAGAATGACATATTAAATATATCGTAACTGTTCAGGACATCCATTGTGAAAATGGGTGCAATCTATCACTCTAAGCTCAGATCAAGGATCATTCATATGGAGGAAACTATGCCTGTAACACAGAAACAAAAAGGAATCATATATATGATACTGTCGGCTCTATCCTTTGCAGCCATGCAGGTAGTGGTGCGCCTGACCAGGGAGATTCCCACCATGGAACAGATCTTTATGCGCAATCTGTTTATCCTGATTGCCGCATGTTATATGATCCATCGCAATGGGGGATCCTATTTTGGGGAACGGAAATATCAGGTGGGTCTGTTTGGACGTTCCGTTTCCGGTTTCCTCGGCCTTGTCACCCTGTTTTATGCGTCCAGCCATGCGGCGCAGGGGGATGTGACCATACTGAACAAGCTGTCGCCCATTTTTGTGACCCTTCTGGCAGTGGTCTTTATGAAAGAAAAGATGCTGCCCATACAGGTGCCCGCCCTGGCCCTGTCTGTTCTTGGGGCGAGTATTGTGTTCCGGCCCAGTTTCCAGTCAAATCCCCTGCCCCTTGTAATGGCGCTTTTGTCAGCCCTCACATCGGGGATCGCCTATACGCTGCTGGGATATCTGAAGGATAAGGTGGACGCTATGACGATCATCATGCACTTTTCCACCTTCAGCGTAGTGGGCTCCCTGCCGTTTATGATCGGTAATTTTGTAGTGCCCAGCCTGTCACAGCTCCTGTTTCTGATCCTGATCGGAGTGTTCGGTTCCCTGGGACAGGCGTTTATTACCTATGCGTACCGGTATGCTCCGGCTTCCGAGATCAGCATCTATAATTACTCCGGGATCCTGTTCAGTCTCCTCTTTGGACTCATTGTTTTAGGGGAGCCGGTCAAATTCACATCAATGATAGGGGGTGCATTGATAGCAGCCGCATCACTGATGGTTTTCGTTTACAGCAGCAGGATCGGTAAAAAAATATAATTGCCCTATAAAGAAAGCCATGCTATAATGTCGTTGATGGTGTGGTGACATAACACCTTGGCATTTTCCAGTGTCTGAATAAAAGGAAAGATAGGGAGAGAGGGGTAGTAAATGATAACTGAAGAAAATAATTCGTATGTTCCAAAATATGTTCAGATACAGAATTATATCCTGCAGAAGATCCAGGATGGTGTGTTTACCGTAGGGGACAGGATTCCATCGGAAGCAGAACTTTCCAGACAGTTCGATGTGAGCCGGATCACGGTGAACGCGGCCATCAAGGAACTGGCAAGCAGCAGGGTGGTGGAACGGATTCAGGGAAAAGGAACCTTTGTCCTGTCACCTGAAAAGGGCGCGGGCAGGCAGTCCATTGCTTTTGCCAGCGGTATAAAGATCGCTCCCTTTGAGTATTTTTCCAACAAGCCGCACAAACTGATTGAGCATGGGATCATACAGGCAGGTCCGGTGCTGTGCGCAAAACTGAATCTGGAGCAGGATTCCTATGTGTATAAAGTCGTACGCTGTGTCTGCGTGGACGGTCAGACCAATGAACTGGATTACAGTTATATACCGCTTTCTGTATGCAGCAATCATACCTTTGACTGCGAGGCCCTTGAGAAGATCTTTCTGCACGATTATGTCTGTAAATATTTCCAGGATAAGCCAACCCACCTTAAGATATTCATTAATACACAGATCACGGAAGATATGGATATCACATCTTTGAACATAGAAGACCAGGGAAATGTACTTACTTGGGATACCTTTGTATATAAGGAAGAGAAGGTTCTGGCCATTACCACCACGGTATGCGCATCACAGACCAATAAACCGTTTATTGCACTGGAGTTTTAAATTTTGATTTAATCATTTTAGCTGAAAAGGCAGGGGCCAGACAGGTACCTGCCCTTTTTCTGTCCTTTACACGTGGTTTGGGCATTTTTCTGTTCTATATAGGAAAATTTCAAGAATTATATTGACTACTCAAATATTTCCTAGTATTATAGTTATAAGTAAATAGCAAGCGTAAAAAGATATTTATAAGAATAACTAATAATAATTATCCTCTGTGGTAATGAATTTGGAAAAGGAGATTGAACAATGGCAAAAGTAGGAATTGTAATGGGAAGCGACTCTGATATGCCGGTTATGGCAAAGGCGGCGGAGATCCTTGACAAGCTGGGGATCGATTATGAGATGACGATCATTTCCGCTCACAGGGAACCGGACATTTTCTTTGACTGGGCAAAGGCAGCTGAGGAAAAGGGCTTTAAGGTGATCATTGCCGGTGCGGGCAAGGCTGCCCATCTTCCGGGTATGTGTGCTGCTATTTTCCCCATGCCGGTGATCGGTATTCCCATGAAGACCTCTGATCTGGGCGGCGTGGATTCCCTGTACTCCATTGTTCAGATGCCAAGCGGTATCCCGGTGGCAACCGTGGCAATCAACGGCGGAGCCAATGCAGGCATTCTTGCTGCCAAGATCCTGGCAACCTCAGATGGGGCTTTGCTTGGCAGACTGAAGGAGTATTCAGAGGGCCTGAAAAATGATGTTGTAACAAAATCTGAGAAACTGGAGTCCATTGGCTACAAGGAATATCTGGCACAGATGAAATAAGGGTCCGGGAGTTGGGACCAGGTCTAAATAATGCGGAGGATGATAATACAATGATGGATTACAAGAAGGCCGGAGTTGATATTGAGGCGGGATATAAGTCGGTTGAACTGATGAAGGAATATGTAAAAGGAACCATGCGCCCTGAAGTGTTAGGGGGAATCGGCGGATTTTCAGGAGCATTTTCCATGGCCGCCTTTAAGGGGATGGAGGAGCCAACCCTGCTTTCAGGCACGGACGGTGTGGGCACCAAGCTGAAGCTGGCATTTCTCATGGACAAGCATGACACAGTGGGGATTGACTGTGTGGCCATGTGCGTCAATGATGTTGCATGCGCAGGCGGTGAGCCGCTGTTTTTCCTGGATTATATTGCCTGCGGCAAAAATGTTCCGGAAAAGATCGCAACCATTGTAAAAGGCGTGGCGGACGGCTGTAACCAGTCCGGATCAGCCCTTATTGGCGGTGAGACCGCAGAGATGCCCGGATTTTATCCCGAGGACGAGTACGACCTGGCCGGTTTTGCGGTGGGTATTGTAGATAAGAAGGAGCTGATAACAGGTGAGAACCTGGCGTCAGGGGATGTACTGATCGGTATGGCATCCTCCGGTGTGCACTCCAACGGTTTCTCACTGGTTCGCAAAGTATTTGAAAAGGAAATGACATCCCAGGGGCTGAACACCTATTATGAGGAACTGGGAACCACCCTTGGCGAGGCCCTGATCGCTCCCACCAAGATCTATGTGAAGGCGCTGCGAAGCGTCAAGGATGCGGGCGTGACCATCAAGGCGTGCAGCCATATCACGGGCGGCGGTTTCTATGAGAATGTCCCGCGTATGTTGAAGGACGGGGTCCGGGCAGTGATCAAAAAGGACAGCTACCCCATTCCTCCCATCTTCGGCCTGCTGGCAAAGAAGGGACAGATTGAAGAAAAGATGATGTACAATACCTATAATATGGGACTGGGAATGATCCTGGCCGTGCATCCCGATGACGTGGATAAGACCATGGAAGCCATCAGGGCGGCCGGCGAGGCGCCCTATGTGGTAGGTTCCGTTGAGAGCGGAGAGAAGGGCGTGGCCTTATGCTGAATGTGGGTGTGATGGTGTCGGGCGGCGGCACCAATCTTCAGGCAATACTGGATGCAGTGGACAACGGAGCCATTACCAATGCGCAGATCCGGGTGGTGATCAGCAACAATCCCGGCGCCTACGCTCTGGAACGGGCAAAGAACCATGGCATTGAGGCCGTGTGCATTTCCCCAAAGAGCTATGAGACAAGGGATGGGTTCAACGAAGCATTTCTCGCAAAGGTGGATGAATACGATCTGGACCTGATCGTTCTGGCCGGTTTCTTGGTAGCGATCCCGGAAGCCATGACAAGGAAGTACGAGGGAAAGATCATCAACATCCATCCGTCCCTGATCCCTTCCTTTTGCGGAAAAGGGTATTACGGCCTGAAGGTTCACGAGGCGGCTTTAAAGCGCGGCGTGAAGGTGACCGGGGCCACGGTGCATTTTGTGGACAGCGGTATGGATACCGGTCCTATCATCCTCCAGAAGGCAGTGGAAGTGCAGGCCGGCGATACGCCGGAAAAGCTTCAGCGGCGGGTGATGGAAGAAGCGGAATGGGTGATCCTTCCCAAAGCCATCCATATGATTGCAAATCATCTGATATAAAAGCAAAGACAGGGAGGGGCCCCGCGGGGGTTCCGCCCTTTTAGGGTTATTAAGATAGTACACCAAGGGTAAAAGGAGGACATAGTATGAAGGTGTTGATAGTAGGCGGCGGCGGACGTGAACATGCCATTGCGTGGAAGGCGGCACAAAGTCCCAGGGTGGAGAAGCTGTACTGTGCTCCCGGCAATGCGGGGATCGCCCAGGTGGCGGAGTGTGTGGATATAGGCGTGATGGACTTTGACGCCCAGGTTGCATTTGCAAAGGAACATGGGATCGATCTGGTAATCGTGGGTCCTGACGACCCGCTGGCAGCAGGGGCGGTGGATGCATTTGAAGCAGCCGGGATCAGGGCGTTCGGGCCAAGGAAAAATGCGGCCATCCTGGAGGGATCCAAGGCGTTTTCCAAGGACCTGATGAAAAAATACAATATTCCCACGGCCGGATACGAGACATTTGACTCCCCTGAGAAAGCCCTTGCTTACATTGAACATGCGCCAATGCCCATTGTGCTCAAAGCGGACGGCCTTGCGCTGGGAAAGGGCGTATTGATATGCAATACCAGGGAAGAGGCAAAAGACGGCGTCAAGACCCTGATGCTGGATAAGCAGTTCGGCTCTGCAGGTGACCGGATCGTGGTGGAGGAATTTATGACAGGCCGGGAGGTGTCCGTGCTCTCCTTTGTGGACGGAAAAACCATCAAGATTATGACATCCGCCCAGGACCACAAGCGGGCAAAGGACGGCGACCAGGGCCTGAATACGGGCGGCATGGGAACATTTTCCCCAAGCCCCTTCTATACGGAGGAAGTGGATTCTTTTTGCAGGAACTATATCTACCAGCCCACAGTGGATGCCATGAGGGCAGAGGGACGGGAGTTTCAGGGGATCATTTTCTTTGGGCTGATGCTCACGGAGCAGGGCCCCAAGGTGTTGGAATACAACGCCAGGTTCGGTGATCCCGAAACCCAGGTGGTGCTGCCCAGGATGAAGAACGACATCATGGACGTGTTCGAGGCATGTGTGGACGGCACGCTGGATCAGGTGGAGCTGGAGTTTGAGGACAATGCGGCCGTATGCGTGGTCCTGGCGTCCGCCGGATATCCGGAGCACTACGAAAAGGGATACAAGATGACCGGGTTTGAGAACTTTAAGGACAAGGACGGCTATTATGTGTTCCATGCAGGGAGCAAGTTTGACGCCGAGGGCAATATTGTAACCAACGGCGGACGGGTGCTGGGAGTGACGGCCAAGGGGGCTACGCTCAAGGAAGCCAGGGAGAACGCATATAAGGCAACGGAGTGGATCGAGTTTGGGAATAAGTATATGAGGCATGATATTGGGAAGGCGATTGATGAGGCTTAAGCATAATAATGTTAATTATTTTTGGCTGCATTTCGATATTCTTTCGGTGTGCAGCCGGTTTTTTCTTTGAAGCATTTTCCAAACCGGCTCATTTGATGAAATCCAACATTGGAAGCAATGTTTCCTACGGACTCATTCGTCTGTCTCAACAGCAATGCTGCTCTCGAAAGACGATATTCCATCAGATATTTATAAGGTGTGATTTGCATACTGAGTTTGAAGCAGCGAATACATTCGGATTTGCTGACATTGGCGCTTTGCGCCAGGCTCTCTAGCGTGACATCATCCCCATAGTGTTAAGGAATCGGTGTTTGGACGTCCGAAATGATTTTACTTTTTTGTCTTCAACGGCCGGATGTATTCAGCTATGGAGATCTCGCTATTTTACGTGGTATTCGTATGGCCTATCATCATAAAGAAATCAGCAGGGAGCGTTTTCAAAAGTACCGACAGCGTTTCAGCCCTTATTGCAGTGTTGCGAGCTTATACTTTTGGGCGGTTGCCGGCGGAGCTATTCCGGAAATGAAGGACTATGCACCAAAAAAACAGTAGAAAGGATAACAGATATGGATTATACAATTCATTACGATTCACCTTTGGGCGGAATCACTTTAGGCAGTGATGGCAAAGCCCTGCTGGGCTTGTGGTTTGATGACCAGAAATATTTTGCCGATTCCCTTGCAAAGCAATATGAAGTAAAAGAACTCCCGGTTTTTGAAGAAACAAAACGATGGCTCGATATTTATTTTAGCGGTGGGATTCCTGATTTTACTCCTCCGCTTTTGATGAAATGTTCGGACTTTAGAAAATCTGTGTGGAAAATCATGTTGCGTATTCCCTACGGTCACACTATGACATACGGTGAAATTGCAGATAAAGTTGCAAAGGAACGTGGACTTGAGAATATGTCTGCGCAGGCCGTTGGCGGTGCTGTTGGGCATAATTCCATCTCGCTCATTATACCCTGCCACCGCGTAGTTGGATCAAGTGGCAGCCTGACTGGCTATGCGGGTGGCATTAACAAAAAGGTACAGCTGCTCACACTTGAAAAAGCAAATATGGAGCACTTTTTTGTGCCTAAAAAAGGAACGGCGTTATAAAAAAGGGAGACAAACAGATGGTTAACCTTAAAACAGAAAGACTTATTTTAAGAAATGAAAAGCTGGAAGATGCAGAAACTTTATATAAATTTCTTGGATGTGATGCGGAAATGCCAAAGTACACCGGATGGAATCCCTATATCACGTTAGATTCTGCTAAAAAAAAGATAGAACAAGATATTCAAAATTCCGAAGATAAGAATTTTTACAGTTGGGTTATTCAATTCAAGGATGAAATAATAGGAACGATCGGCGCCTATGATTATGAGCCACAAACCAAAAGTATTGAAATAGGATACAGTATTTTTAGGAATGCGTGGGGAAAGGGATATGCAACGGAGGCACTTTCTGAAGTGATCAGATATCTATTTGAGGACAAATCCATTAGTAGAGTGCATGCATGGAGTCATATGGATAATACCGCTTCACAAAAGGTTTTAGAGAAAGCAGGAATGAAAAGGGAGGGTATTAAAAAGAATTTGGATGGAATTGCAATAGAGCAAGTGATTTATGGAATCCTCCGAGATGATAGGAAATAATTTGAGTGTGCAAAAAATGAAAAGTGGATGCTGTAATATTCAATAGTAGGAGATGGTTCCCGGAGGAATAGCTGTGAAGTGATCACATTTTGATGGAGGATAAAATGCTTATAAATTTTAATGAGATAGATGAAAGAATGGTACCTGGAATGAATGGTGGGACAGGCAAAATGACAGCAAAAATGTTTATGGATGAACAGGGTAAAATAATTCCCTGCCATATCCATGCAGGAGGTTCGATCGGTTTACATAAGCATGAGACTAGCGATGATATTAATTATATTATTTCGGGTACAGGACGTGCTATTTGTGATGGAAAAGAAGAATTGCTGATGGCAGGAACTTGTCATATATGTAAAAAAGGTTCTGAACACAGTATAATCAATACGGGGAGTGAAGATTTAGTATTGTTGACAGTGGTTGTAGAACGGTAAGATTAATTGCCCGTTTGCTGCATTAGAGAAACATTTTATTTATGTGGATTTAAAACCGTATGAAATCAAGACCTCAACATTGGGATTATGTCCTCCAAATCCTTCCTGGATCGCCAGTTTTGAGCCATCATTAAGGATTACCTGTCCATATGCGGCTTCCTCCTTTAGGCAGACATATGCATAACAAGGCTTTTTTTCCAGTACAATATCATCCCATAGCATGACACCCATGGCAACTGCATCGGGAAGATCCAGAAAATACTGACCATTGGCAGTGATATTATAATCGACCACCATCCGGTTGCATGTTACCGCAAATATAGCCTCCTTCTTCCCGCTGCTCATTAAGGTATCTAATTCTGTTTTGGTAAGGGCGGACTTGCCCAGACATAGATCAAAACCAATGATGGTGACCGGAATCCCCGCAGTGATCATGATATGGAATGCTTCCGCATCCACATAAACATTAAATTCCGAGACCGGAGTGCAGTTTCCGGGGCCAAAGCCAGAAGTTCCCATGGTGTAGATCTGTTTTACCCTTTTCATGGTGTCAGGGTCTTTCATAATAGCCAGCGCAATATTTGTAGCAGGTCCGATGGTTACAAGTTCAATTTCATCCGGGCAGGATTTAACAATTCGGATGATAGCATCCACTGCGTGTTCGTTCTCAGGAAGTAACGTGGGGCGGATCAGCCCGGCGTCCCCCATACCGTCTTTGCCGTGGACATTTACAGCTGTCACAAGCTCTCGGAACAAAGGTTTAACAGCGCCAACAAATAGGGGTGGTTTCTGGCCGCCGGTAACCTCTATTGTCATCAGGGCATTTTTTACAGCAAAGTCTAAAGGTACGTTTCCTCCTACCGCGGTGATGGCTTCTACTGATATATCCCTGGATTTCAGCGCCATCATCAGAGCTACCGCGTCATCGCTTCCGCAATCTGTATCAATGATCATCTTTCTCATGTTCGTCCTCCTTATTTTGTGATATTATGATCATAAGACGATCAAGAACAGAAATATAGGTCTTATGACCAAAGAGGTGACAAAAATGGATGTAAAAGAACTCATTAACCACGCCCCAAAGCAGGTAACGCCCTATTTTGACATCAGGATCTATCCAAAGGGAAGCAGTATTCTTGTGCCGGATGCGAAAAATTCATCTTTATATCTTTTGTTGGAAGGGACCGCTGAGGTCTACCAGTATACTTTAAACGGCATGTTTATTTCCTTGTACCGATATGGCAAAAACAGCTGTTTCGGTGAAGTGGAGCTTTATTGTGAAAACCGGACAACCCTAGGAGTTTCTGCAATTGATACATGCAGGATTGTAAAGCTTTCCAGAAAGGGTGTGGAAACCTGGATCCGTGAGGATAACGGGTTTTGTGAGTTCCTGCTCCGTCAGATGGCTTTGAAAATTGCGGAAAATTCAGATGCTTATATCAGGAGTTCTTCCATGGAGTTAAAAGACCGCGTTCTGTATTGCCTGTACCGGCATGACCGGATGGGAACATTAAGCGATCTGACAAAAGACCGGCTTATGAATGAGGTATGCACCCCGATCCGCAGTTTGAACAGGGTACTGGCCCAGTATCGGGAGGAAGGCCTTGTTGCTTATGATAAACACAGATTTCGCATTGTGGATGAAGAAAGATTTTTGGATGCTGCTGATAAGCTGGTCGGGGATTAGAGATAATAAATGGATGAAACGTCTGAATAAAATGAGCGCTTGTACAGGTATATAAAGCCTGTATAGGTGCTCTTTTCTTATGTGGAGGCCGGTAAAGACGGCTGGTTGACTAGAAACCAATTATATTTAAAAATGAAGAATAGTAGTGACAGTTACATTAATTATCATTCTTGAAAACGATAATAAAGTATTCAAAATAACTATTTGTAATATTACAGGAAATTGTTATAATCAAGTTGAAAAAATAATAGACCGTCATAAGGATAGTGTGAAAGAAAGCAATGATGCCGGGATGCCCTTATAATCAAGTCTATTGTAACACGAAAACTTGGAGGTGTGAATCACTTTCATTACTATTTGTGCCGCCAACTGAAGGGCGGCGGAATGGAGATTAAGATGGAAAAAAACAGGATTATCTGTATTGTAGTTGCCGGCATGTTGGTACTTAGCGCCTGCAGTGCGCCATCCGCGAATCAGAACTCAGACACAACAACTGATCAGACGGACAGCACAGCTATTCAGTCGGAAACTACGGTTGCCGCGGAGGAAACGGTTGTCAAAACAGAAGGAGCGAATTCAGAAATGGATGAATACTATACGTTTGAACTAAGCGAAAATGTAAATCGGGAGCACGTTTCCTATAAGAACCGTTATGGAATTACACTGGCAGGGGATTTGTATACATCAAAAGATATGGATGATGAAAAGAAATATCCGGCTTTGGTAATCGGAGCCCCTTATGGTGGTGTGAAGGAGCAGGGGCCGGGCGTCTGGGCCAATGAACTTGCGCAGAGAGGATTTATTGTACTGACCTTTGATCCGTCTTACAATGGATATAGCGGAGGGGAACCACGTCACGTCTCATCGCCGGAAATATTCTCAGAAGACTTCAGCGCGGGTGTGGATTTCCTCGGCGTCCATAAGAACGTGGAACGCACGCGGATTGGGGCTGTCGGGATTTGCGGCAGCGGTGGATTCGCTCTTTCCGCAGCGCAGATGGATACCAGGATTAAAGCAGTGGTGACGGCAAGTATCGTAGATGTCAGCAGCAATTCGGACGGTATGACAGCGGAGGAACGCAGGACATTCCTCGACCGGATCGGAGAACAGCGCTGGGCGGACTTTGAAAAGGGAGATCCTGATTATGCGGCTGTTTATGCCGATGAGCCTTTAACCGAAATCCCGGAAGGGCTTGATCCGCTGTTTGCAGAGTTCTTTACTTACTATGGCATGGAGCGGGGCAATCATCCCAATGCAGACGGTAATTTTACCACCACCAGTCAGGCGGCTTTTATGAATTACAGCCTTCTGGGACATCTGGAAACCATTTCGCCGCGCCCTGTTCTTATGATTGCAGGGGAAAACGCAATGACCCGCGGTATGACAGAGGCTATATATGAACGGATTGGGGCTGCAAAGGAACTGGTGATTGTTCCTGATGCAAACCATGTGGATCTGTATGACGATGTGGCAAAGATACCTTTCGACAGGATTGCAGGTTTTTTTAATGAAGGTCTGAAGTAATGATGTAAATGCCATCAGATGGAAATGGGAATCTGATGGCATTTACATTTAGCAAGATGAATATTCCGCAATTACACCTTTTAACTGTTCTAAGAAAACTCTTACAGCCGGTGAAAATGTCTGAAATTTTTTGGTGACAATATGAAGGCTGACAGATAGCTCCGGCGTAATCGGTCTGAATGCCAAGTTGCGCCCGCTTGTATTTACCAGCTTATCCAGACAGAGGGCATATCCTATGCCCTGTTCCACCATAAAGGTTGCATTGTAAACCAGATTATAAGTGCCAACAATGTTCATGGTGGAGTAATCAGCGCCAAACCAGTCCGCCGGCTGCTGACCGTAAAAGGTCTGCTCCGCAAAAATAAGAGGCAGGCTTTTTAATTGATTGATTTTTATGGAAGCTTGTGCAGCCAGCGGAGAATCTTTGGGCATCAAAAGACCAAAGATATCTCTTTGAGGAAGCTTCAGATAATCATATTTTTCCTGGCGGACGGGGCCAAGCATAAGGCCCATATCCACCAGGCCCTTATCCAGACGTTCTAAAACGATATCCGCATCACCGCTATGTATATGGAATTTGACGTCAGGATGCTGATCATGGAATGCAACAAATAGCTGGGAAATAAAACCCATAACCGGTGTTTCTCCGCAGCCAATCGTAATATCTCCGCTTAATCCTTTTTCATCTGCATGGAACGCTGATTCAGTTGTGTAAATTAAATCCAGAATTTCCTGTGCGCGATTTCTTAAAAAGATGCCGTCCTCTGTCAGTGTCAGCTTACGTTTTCCGCGGATAAAGAGCTGTTTCCCCAATTGCTGTTCCAGTTCCATCATCTGTTTGGACAGCGTAGACTGTGTCACATGAAGCGTCTCGGAGGCTCTTGTTATATTTTCTTCCCTTGCGATTGCCAAAAAATAATGCAGCAGCCTTGTCTCAACCATATGAATATGCTCCTAACTTTTGAATTTTGTTACGTTATGGCTGGTTTTTGCAATTTCTCTCTTAAATAGCTTAAAAAGATTTTCGCTGCCGGTGAAAATGTCTGGTATTTTTTTGTGACTATAAAAAGATCAATTTTTAAATCCGGTGAAAAGGGCCGGAAAGCGAGGTTGCGGTTTCCATCCGTACTCACCAGGTTCCCAAGGCAGAAAGCATAGCCCATTCCCTGTTCCACCATAAAGGTGGCATTATATATCAGGTTGTAGGTTGCAACGATATTGAGGGAATCATAGTCCACGCCAAACCATTCCAGGCGCTGATGGCCGGCATATGTCTGAGCGGAAAAAATCAGAGGAATATTGTATAAGTCCGCAACGGAAACAGTCTGTTTTTCCGCAAGAGAACAGTCGCGCGGCATCAGCAGTCCATATATGTCGCTTTTAAAAATATTGATGTAATCATACTTTTCCTGCTGCATGGGGCCTAACAGCAGACCGGCATCCAGAAGCCCTTTGTCCAGGCGTTCCAGCACGGCATCCGCATCTCCGCTGTAAATATGAAAATGGATCCCTGGATAATCCGTCTGGATTTCCTTAAAGAGTTCCGTGATGAATTCCATGGCGGGAGTTTCCCCACAGCCAATATAGATATCACCCCCGATTATCTCCTCGTCAGCTTTAAACGCAGATTCCGTCTTTTCCATCAGATTTATCATCTCCTGGGCCTGGGCGCGCAGAAAGGCGCCTTCCTCCGTAAGCGTAATCTTTTTCTTTCCCCGTATCAGTAATTGCTTCCCCAACTGTGCTTCTAACTCCATCATCTGTTTGGAGAGAGTTGGCTGTGTCACGTGCAATGTTTCAGCTGCCTTTGTAATACTCTGTTCCCTTGCTATGGCTAGAAAATAGTAAAGCAATCGTGTCTCAATCATAAAATTCACCTCTTTTTTGAATAAATCGTTCCTTCATTCTTTACTTTATTGTAACAGACAGTATCTATTCCGGTCAACTATTAAAGCGGACAATCTATAGTTACTCATTATTATGAGATTAAAAGCATGGATTGAAACTTCAATACAAATTTATCACAGATATATTGCTGGAAATTGCCTGTGAAATTGTTGATTTAATTGAAAAGTCATAACTCAGATGATGAATGGTAGTAAAAAGTCAATAAAATAACATTCCTATAAACTATGGAATAAGATTCTGTATAACTATTTGCTATTCAATGAAATGTGTTTTATGATACAGGAAGGAACTGAAACGGCAGTACAAGAAAACCACAAATCATAAGGGGGAAGGAATTATGGCAGGGAAATATGATGGTCTGGCAAGAATCATCATTCAGAACGTAGGTGGAAAAGGAAACATCGAAAGTCTGACTCACTGTATCACAAGGCTTCGTTTTACGTTAAAGGACGAAGGGAAGGCCAACACAGATGTTCTAAAAGAAACAGACGGGATTGTAACGGTAATCCGCGGCGGCGGACAGTATATGGTGGTAATCGGCAACCATGTACCGGACGTATTTAACACGGTGGTAAAAGTGGGTCATCTGGAGGAGGTTGCGGATACAAAGCAGGAAGAAGACCAGCCGGCGAAGAAACAGAAGCCGCTGGATGCATTTATCGGGATTATCACGGCGGTATTTTCACCGATTCTGGGATGCCTGACCGCCTGCGGTATCATAAAAGGCGTGCTGGCGCTGTTCGTGGCGTTGGGCATGCTGGATTCTGCAAGCGGAACTTATAACATTCTGTACTCGCTGTCGGATTCCCTGTTTTTCTACCTGCCGCTTTTTCTGGGATTTACAGCAGCAAAGAAGTTTGGGATACCGGAGTTTGAAGGAGTTGTAATCGGCGCGACAATGCTGTATCCCAGCATGCTGAGTTTCGGAACGCTGGATATTTCCAATATTTTTGGAATACCGGTCATTATGCCGGCTTCCGGGGATTACGCCAGCAGCGTGGTTCCAATTATCTGTGCGGTGGCATTTGCGGCCTGGTTTGAAAAACGGTATAAAAGGTTTATCCCGGATACGGTCAAGCTGTTTGCCCTGCCGCTCATCACCTGCTTTGTGACGGTGTGCATGACATTCTGGGTGATTGGTCCGGTAGCCTCCTTTGCTTCTAATCTGATTGGGGCCGGTTTTATGGCTGTATACCGGTTCAGCCCGGTGGTGCTGGGAGTGCTGGTAGGAGGATTGTGGCAGGTGCTTGTGATTTTCGGCCTGCACTGGGCCATTACGCCGATGATGATTAACAATGTCCAGACCCTGGGCTTTGACACGGTGATGGTAGGAATGTTTGCGGCCTCCTTTGCCCAGACCGGCGCTGTGATCGGCATGTACTTAAAGACAAGGGAGAAACGATTAAAAGCTCTGTGCGTTCCGGCAATTATATCAGGCATGGCGGGAGTCACGGAGCCTGCCATCTATGGGATAACGCTGCCGAAGAAAAAACCGTTTGCCATTACCTGTGTGATTGCAGCCATAACCGGCGGCATCTTGACCGCTCTGGGGGCAAAGTATTACATGGTTCCCGGTATGGGAGTATTCGGATATACCGCATTTGTCAATACGGCGGCTTCCGACCTTTCCGGGATGTTCCAGGCAATCGCAGTTTCCGCAGCTTCGCTGGCAGCAGGAATTGTGGTGATCTATATTACATATAAGGATGAGGCCCCAAAGGATAAAAAAACTGTGGAAGGCTTGAATGAAGCAGCCGGGAGTGTAGAAAACGGAATTTCCCCTGTTCCAGAAGTGATTTCCGCCCCGGTTACCGGCCGTGTCATCCCGTTAAGCCAGGTGAAGGACGAAGCGTTTTCCAGTGGTCTTCTGGGGCAGGGAGCCGCAATCCTGCCGGAGGAAGGGCGACTGTACGCCCCGGCGGCCGGGGAAGTAGTGAGCTTCTTTCCAACCGGCCACGCATTAGGGATGCGGCTGGATTCCGGCGTGGAGCTTCTAATCCATGTAGGCATGGATACGGTGAAAATGAATGGCAGCGGTTTTACACCCAGGGTATCCCAGGGGGATTATGTGAAAAAAGGTGACCTTCTTCTGGAATTTGATTTAAAGGCAATAGAAGCAGCCGGCTTTTCTGCAGTGACACCGATCCTGGTGACGAACGCTGCCGGTTACGCTGGAATTACGGCAGTAGAAAGTGACTATGTGACGTCTGGTGAGGCGTTCATCATGTTTCAATAAAAAGAGAGGAGACAACACTATGAATTCAACATTCAGACCGGATTTTTTATGGGGAGGCGCAACGGCGGCGAACCAGTTTGAAGGGGCATGGAACGAAGACGGGAAAGGGGCGGCGGTGCCGGATCTCTGTACCAACGGATCCTTAAAGAATCCGAAACGGATTACACGGGAGATAGAACCAGGTGTTTTATATCCCAGCCATGAGGCGGCCGGCTTCTATCACCACTACAAAGAGGACATTGCGCTGCTGGCTGAGATGGGCTTTAAGGTATTCCGTCTGTCAATCGCATGGACCCGTATTTTCCCCACAGGGATGGAGGAGACGCCCAATGAGGCCGGGCTGGCCTTTTATGACAGCGTGTTTGATGAGTGCAGGAAATATGGGATAGAGCCGCTGGTCACCATTTCCCATTATGAGATGCCCTATGCCCTGGTAGAACAGTGCAACGGCTGGGCAGGGCGGGAATGCATCGGCTATTTCCTGAAATACTGTGAAACCGTATTTGAGCGGTATCAGAACAAGGTGAAATACTGGCTGACCTTTAATGAAATCAATGCGGGAACCATGGCTATGGGCAATGTCATTTCTCTGGGAACGGTAAAAGGATACACAGGCAGGATTCTGGATTTCCCGGATGATGAACAGGTGAGATACCAGGCTCTGCACCATCAGCTTGTGGCAGGCGCAAAAGCGGTGAAGCTGGCCCATGAGAAATACCCGAAATTTCAGATGGGGAACATGATCTGTTACCTCACCAAGTACCCGCTGACGCCCAATCCGGATGACATGCTTCAGTGCCAGAAGGAGATGCAGATGACCAACTGGTTCTGTTCCGATGTGCAGGTAAGAGGGGAATACCCTTATTATGCCGACCGGTATTTTGATGAGCATGGAATCAGGATTCAGATGGAGGACGGGGATAAGGAAGCGCTGAAGGACGGCTGTGTGGATTTTTATACCTTCAGCTACTACATGAGCACCTGCGTGTCTGTCACACAGAACGCCCAGATTCAGGGGGGAAACTTAACCGGTGGATTAAAGAACCCTTATCTGGAAGAGAGCGACTGGGGATGGCAGATTGATCCCAAGGGGCTTCGCTATACCTTAAATGAAATCTACGCCCGCTATCAGATACCGCTCATGGTGGTGGAAAACGGTCTGGGAGCTTATGACAAAATAGAGGAAGACGGTACGATAAAGGACACGTACCGGATTGATTATCTGCGGGGCCATATTGAGCAGATGCGGGAGGCGGTGAAAGATGGTGTGGACTTGATTGGGTATACCCCATGGGGCTGCATTGATCTGGTAAGTGCTTCTACCGGAGAGATGGCAAAACGGTACGGGTTTGTGTTCGTAGACAAATATGATGACGGTACCGGAACTCTGGAGAGAAAGAGGAAAGCCTCTTTTTACTGGTATAAGAAAGTCATTGCCAGCAATGGAGGGGAACTTTTATAAAGAGCCATCATAATCCCTCTGAGACGGATTCGTTTCAGGGGGATTCCAGTGGAGCCTGATTCTAAATAGTTAGAGGAGATTATGATGAAAAAGAAAAGCAGTTTGTTAATCCTGATTCTGACCATAGGAGTTTTTGGGATTTTAAATACGGAGATGGGAGTGGTGGGGATCCTCCCTCTGATTGCCCAGAAATTCAACGTAAGCGTTCCGGCCGCCGGATGGCTGGTCAGCGGCTTTGCCCTGGTAGTTGCGTTTGCGGGACCAACGATGCCGCTTTTATGCTCCAGAATCAACCGAAAGACATTGATGTTACTGGCATTGGGAATTTTTACAATAAGTAATGTCATCTCCATCTTTGCAACTGATTTTACCGTATTGCTGTTGGCCCGTATCATTCCGGCAGCCTTCCATCCGGCTTATGTATCCATGGCGCTGACGGAGGCAGGAAAGTCCGTGGAGCCTCATGAGTCGGCGAAAGCAGTTTCCAAAGTGTTTATCGGGGTCTCGGCGGGAATGGTACTGGGTGTCCCGGTCACAAATCTCATCGCGACAGAATTTTCATTTGCCATGGCAATGGCCTTTTTCGCCGCTGTCAATGCCGCTGTGTTTCTGCTGACCCTTTTTCTGGTGCCGTCCATGCCGGTAACGGAGGTTTTATCCTATGGAAAACAGGTCAGTGTGCTGAAAAAGCCATCCATGGTTTTATCAATTGTGGTCGTCATATTTTTAAACGGCGCAATATTCGGCTTTTACAGCTATCTGTCTGATTTTCTGGAAACCATTACAGGCATATCCGCCAGGATGATCAGCCTGGTGCTTCTGTTTTACGGTTTGGCAAATATTGCAGGTAATTTAATTGCAGGTAAAGCGCTGACAGTGGATGCAAAAAAGACTACCTTTATTCTGCCCTTTGTTTTGGCGGCTGCTTATGGACTATTATTTGCCTTCGGGAAACTGACGGCAGCGGCTGCCGTGGTTATTACGGTAATCGGAGCGCTTGCCGGTATTAACTCCAATGTCAATCAGTATCTGATTCATGAGGTCGGTTCGGAGGCGCCTGATTTTTCAAACGGTGTTTATTTAACCTCCTCCAACCTGGGGACTACAATGGGAACCTTTTTCTGTGGTGTATTTATCACCGCAATGAATACCCGTTTTTCGCTGTTTGGAACCTTTGTTTTTCTGGTGATCGGATTTTTGGCGATTCTTGTGAGAAACTGGGTGGGAACATCCGTTAAATTATCGGCAGTTACGCAGGAATGAACACGGATGTATAAATCATTGGAGCAGAATTCGGCCCGAGGGTAAATGAGCCGAGTCTGCTCTTATTGAGTGGCAATGAAAAGTTCGCGAAGCGTGCTTTTCGTTGTTTCGCTTCTTAATGAAAAAGAATATATGGAGGAATATACATATGAAATATCGGAAATTTCCAGGAGGAACGGAACAAATCAGCATTTTGGGGCTTGGAACCAGTGCGATCGGGCAGGCAGGAGAAAGTGAGATAGAGGCAACAGCTTTACTTGCTTTGGAACATGGAGTGAATTATTTTGACATGGCTTCCGCGGATGCGGCGCCTTTTCCTGCATTTGGCCGTGCGGTTGCCGGGAATAGAAAAAATGTATATTTTCAAATCCATTTCGGTGCGGATTATCACACGGGAACGTATGGCTGGACGTTAAATACAGAGGCGGTCAAACGTTCTGTGGACTGGCAGCTTAATATGCTTAAAACGGATTATATTGATTTTGGATTTATCCACTGTATTGATGAGGAAGCGGATCTGCAAAAGGTGATATCCGGAGGCACGCTGGAATATATCCGGCAGCTAAAGAAAGAAGGCGTGGTGCGGCACATCGGTCTTTCCTCCCATACGCCTGCCGTAGTAAACCAGGTGCTGGACCGGAGACTGATTGATATGCTGATGTTCAGCATTAATCCGGCCTACGATTACAGGCATGGCGAGTATGCAATCGGAAGTGTTGACGAGCGAATGGCTCTGTACCGCAGATGTGAGGCGGAGGGAGTCGGCATTTCTGTCATGAAGGCATTCTGCGCAGGTCAGCTTTTAAATGCCGGAACCTCCCCGTTTAAGCGTGCGCTGACCGAATACCAGTGTCTGGAATATGCCCTTGATAAGCCGGGTGTACTTACGGTTCTGCCCGGGGTACGCAACCGGGAAGATCTGCACCGTATTCTCGGATTCCTCGATGCCTCTCAGGAGGAAAAAGACTATTCCATTCTGGGCAGCTTTACCCCACAGGAAGCAGAGGGAGTCTGCGTCTACTGCAATCACTGCCAGCCGTGTCCTGCAGGGCTGGATGTGGGACTGATTAATAAATATTATGATTTGTCCAGGGCCGGTGATATTTTGGCAAAAGACCACTATAAAAATCTGGAGAAGAAGGCTTCCGATTGTATTGCCTGTGGTCATTGCAATTTTCGATGTCCGTTCCATGTTGGACAGATGCAGCGGATGGAGGAAATAGAGACTTATTTTAATAAAGAAAAATATGCGTGTAAGGCATGATTGTTTATTCTATATAACTATTTGCTATTTTAAGAAAAAAGCATTACGCTAAATGTAGCAAACGAAGAACCGACAGAGAGGTGATGGAAATGTTTGAATACCAACGTTCGGCAGAGGAAACAGTTAAATGTCTGAAAGACTGCGGATGTGATGAAAGAACAGCGGAACAATTTCTTGCTTATGAGAAGGAGGACCGCACAAAGGATCAGATTCGGCTTTTAAACAAGAGCCGGCGGTCACTGATGGACGACCTGCATAAAAGCCAAAAAAAGGTGGACTGCATTGACTTTATAATCCGGGAACTGGAACAGAAAATGAGAGGATAGGGATGTTCAGATGAAGATGAAAATAAAAGCAGACAAAAGTGAGGTTGTTTACGAATTGAATGACAGTCAGGCGGCAAAAGAACTGTATGGACAGCTTCCGCTGAACCTTAACGTGGAAAACTTCGGCTCCGTTGAAAAAATATTTTATCCGCCAAACAAACTGAATACGGCAAAAACCCCCATGGCGAATGCCAGTAAAGGAACATTGGCTTATTATTCACCGTGGGGCAATGTGGTCATGTTCTACGGTCATTTTGGCAAAGGCGGGGGATTATATGAACTTGGAACAGTGATCTCCGGAAAAGATTTGATTGAGACATTATCGGGAACCGTCAAAATTACAGCAGAGGACTGAATTTCAATCATATAAAAAAAGAAGCGAGGTGCAAAATATGGTAAAAGTGCAGTTGAACAATGGGATCGAAATGCCCCAGCTTGGTTACGGGGTGTTCCAGATTACAGATTTAGAGCAGTGTGGACAATGTGTCCGGGACGCACTGGAGACGGGGTACCGCCTCATCGACACGGCGGCCTGTTATGGAAATGAACAGGCAGTGGGCCAGGCCGTCAAAGAAAGCGGGGTTGCCAGAGAGGAAGTGTTCATCACCTCAAAGGTATGGATTCAGGATGCCGGTTACGAAAAAACCATGGAATCTTTTGAGAAGACCCTCAAAAATCTTCAGACAGATTATCTGGATCTGTATCTTATTCATATGCCCTACGGCGATTATCATGGAAGCTGGAGGGCGATGGAGGAATTGTACCGTGTCGGAAAAGTGAAGGCAATCGGCGTCTGCAATTTCCTTGCGGACCGGCTGGCGGATTTGATTTTAAGCCATGAGATAGTACCTGCCGTCAACCAGATGGAGATGCATCCCTTCTGCCAGCAGAAGGAACTTCGCAAGGTGATGGAACAATACAACATCAGAATGATGGCGTGGGCGCCATTTGCAGAGGGAAAGAACCAAATATTCCGGAATGAGGTTTTAGCGGGAATAGGAGCTGACGACAATAAGACGCCGGCGCAGGTAATCCTTCGATGGCTCCGCCAGGAGGGAATCGCAGCGATTCCAAAATCCGTTCACAGAGAGAGGATGGAGCAGAATTTTGATATTGATGATTTTATTATTTCCGATGAGGATATGGAAAAAATCAGGAAAATGGATTCCGGCAACAGCCTGATTCTGGATATCCCAAGTTTAGACGAGGTCTGCCGGCTCCATCATATCCGGTTTGAACAGTAAAGATGCGAAGGGAGAATAACGATGAAGAAAATCATTGAGCAGAAATTATTAACTGGAGAAAGAGCACTTTTTCAGGGCAGCAATTTACAGATAAACCACAGCACGTTTGCTGACGGGGAATCACCATTAAAGGAGAGCAGTGATATCGGACTGTTTGAAAGTTCCTTTCAGTGGAAATATCCTCTGTGGTACTCCAAAAACGTGGTGTTAAAAAAATGTTCCCTGTTTGAGATGGCGCGGGCGGGGATCTGGTATACGGAAAATATCTCCATAGAAGATACCATTATTGAGGCGCCGAAGAATTTCCGCAGGACGAAAGGCATTGTCCTCAAACGTGTGACCATGACGAATGCGGCCGAAACCCTGTGGAACTGTGAAGATATCACAATGGAACAGGTGACCGCCAGGGGTGACTATTTTGCAATGAACTGCAGTAATATGAACATCAATGGGTTCCAGCTGGTGGGGAATTATTCTTTTGACGGGGCAAAGAATCTGGAAATCCGCAACGCAAGGATGCTCTCCAAGGATGCTTTCTGGAACGCGGAAAATGTGACTGTATATGATTCCTATATTGCAGGCGAATACTTGGGCTGGAATTCCAGAAACTTAAAATTTGTCAACTGCGTCATCGAGAGCCTTCAGGGCATGTGTTATATAGAGAATCTGGAGATGGAGAACTGCCGTCTGGTGAATACGACCCAGGCCTTTGAATATTCCACCGTGGATGTGCAGGTCAATGGAATGATTGACAGTGTGATGAATCCGGCCTCAGGAATAATCCGGGCGGATAAGATTCAGGAAATTATTCTGGATGAGACAAAGGTGGTGCCGGAGCAGACACGGATTATTACAGGGGAGGTGTTAAAAAGTGCCGTATGATTTTGAAAGAATCGTGAATCGCAGGGGCACAGCGTCACTAAAATGGGACGTGGAGGAACAGGAGCTTCCCATGTGGGTGGCGGATATGGACTTTCAGACAGCCCCGGAAATCATGGCGGCAATCCGGGAACGGGCAGACCATGGGATATTCGGCTATACCGTTGTACCGGATGCCTGGTACAAAGCCATACAGGATTGGTGGAAGAAACGTCACGGGTTCCTGATTGAAAAGGAATGGCTTCTTTTCAGTACCGGGGTAGTGCCTGCCATATCAAGCATTGTGCGGAAAATGACAACGGCAGGGGAAAATATCGTGATCCAGACGCCGGTTTACAATGTTTTTTTCAATTCCATCCGCAACAACGGCAGGAATGTTCTGGAAAGCAGACTTAGGTGGGACAACGGACAGTACCGGATTGATTTTGAGGATTTGGAAGAGAAGTTTAAGAATCCCCAGACAACCATGATGATTCTGTGCAATCCCCACAACCCCATCGGGAAGATATGGGATCGGGAAACACTGGAGCGGGTAGGGGAACTTGCGTATAAACACCATGTTCTGGTGCTGTCCGATGAGATACATTGTGATTTGACAGACCCCGGACATGAATATATCCCGTTTGCCTCTGTCTCAGAGATGTGCAGGAAAAACAGTATTACCTGCATTGCGCCCACAAAAACCTTTAACCTGGCTGGATTACAGACTGCGGCGGTGGCGGTACCGGATGAAAACCTGCGCCATAAGGTGAACCGGGGATTGAATACGGATGAGGTGGCGGAGCCCAATGTGTTTGCCATCACCGCGGCGGTGGCGGCATTTACCAAAGGGGAGGCATGGCTGGAGGAGCTGCGCAGTTATTTAAAGGCCAATAAGGATTATGTGAGGGAGTATCTGGCCCTGGAAATACCGGAGATTACCGCAGTCCCGTCAGACGCCACATACTTACTCTGGCTGGACTGCAGAAAGCTGATTGGCGATTCCACGATGCTCTGCCGCTTTATACGCAGTGACAGCGGGCTTTATCTTTCCGATGGGAAGGACTATGGAAACGGACAGTCGCATCTGCGCATGAATGTGGCATGTCCCAGAGAGCAGTTGAGGGAGGGGATGGCCCGGCTGAAAAAGAGTGTGGCTGCGTATGGCGCATGGGCCTCCGGGCAGTGCTGATGGCAGGCCGTTACTTTTTGGACGGGATTTTTATCGGACTGCTTTTTGGGATACCAGTGGGTGCTGTCGGCGCTGTGACGGTGCAGAGGACGCTGCTTTATGGCTGGCGCGCCGGTTTTGTTTCCGGAATCGGCTCATCAGCCGCCGACATGGTATATGCGGTGATCGGTGTTTTCGGGCTGACGGTTGTATCTGATTTTTTAATCCGGTATCAGACTGTGATTGCAATAGCCGGGGGAGTGCTGATTCTGTTTATGGGAATCAGGATTGCGTCAGCGGGCGGGGGAGCCGCCCGTGAGGTGAACGGTGTATCGGGATTTTTTAAATTCTTTGGTTCCTCCTTTTTGATTGCAATTACAAATCCGGCGGCTGTTCTGTCATTTCTGTTTGCTTTTTCGCTTTTCGGAATTACCGGGCGCCTAAACGTTCCATGTGGTATGGGACTGGTGGGCGGGGTCTTTACGGGAACCTGTATCTGGTGGCTCGTGCTCGCCGTGGGAACCTTGTTTATAAGCAGAAAAACAAAGGCGGCGGACAGCGTCTGGCTGAACCGGATCTGCGGCGGGATAATGGCGGTGATTGGGATTGGGATTGCCGCAAGAACCTGCTTACACTGCCTGAAGATTTTCTAAAGGGGGATGAAAGATACAGCAATAGGCGCATACACCGATGCGACCCATGGCATGACGCTCTCCGCCATTTCCATGGCTTATTACCGCCATATCTGTCCATATGGGCTGGCGAAGTTTAAACGCTATGCGGTAAATGTGTGGGACGTGGAACCACAGGGCAGAAGCGATGAGGAGGTTGCCGGGGAAGGGCTTGACCGGATGGAAACCTATATGAAGGAAATTGGCCTTGTAACGGATATAAAAGAACTAGGCGTGACGGTAGACATGCTGGATGGGATTGCCGATGGCTCTTTCGTCATGGACGGAGGATACAAGAAGCTGGATCATGATGAAATAGTGGAAATACTTGCAGCAAGCATGCGGTAAATGCCAGGTACCAGAGTAGAAAGCAGATGCGCTTCCGTTAAGGGAATGTACATCTGCTTTTTTCCTCCGTGGGCGGCGTGTATGACTGTATGGCAATTCTGATAATCAGGGGGCTGTTCCGGGAATATAACGGAAAAAAAGAAAGCAGACGAGGAGAAAATGAAATGAAACGTAGAAAAAGAATCATGCTGTGCGCTGCTCTGGCCGCGGCCCTGCTTATGACCGGGGGCTGTAATATGACGGGGCAGGAGACTCCTGATAAAGACGGCAAAAAAACGGCGGAACCGGGCGGGATCGCAACCGGGACGGAGTCGGAGGAGGCTCTGTCTATGAATTCTTCCCTTCTCATACCCACAGCAGACGTAACGGAGCTGGAACCGGGTCTTTCCATGGTGAGGTATGAGGGGGATTATGGATTTGAGGGTTTTTTAGATCAGGGAGGAGCGGCAAGTGATGATGAAGTCATTGATTATCTGACACGTCATGTGGTCATGGGTGCCGCCGGACTGGAATTTAGGGAATCTGCCTTTGGCTGCAGTGCGCTGTCCGTACAAAGCCCGGATGGGGAGCAGTTGTTTGGAAGAAATTTTGATTGGAATAAGTGTAATGCACTGATTGTCAGCTCATATCCGGAAAATGGCTATGCGTCCATATCCACAGTCAATATGGATTTTGTGACAAACGGTTATGGCAGGCTGCTCTCGGTGCTTCCTGATCAGGTGAGGACTCGTGTCGCGCTGTATGCGCCGATGGACGGGATGAACGAGATGGGGCTGTGCGTGGCGGTGCTGATGATACAGGACAGCGATGCTGCGGATCAGGCCACAGATAAGCCGGATATTACCACGACTACGGCGGTCCGCCTGCTCTTAGACAAGGCGGCCGATGTGGAGGAGGCTGTTGAACTTCTTGGAACGTATGATATGCACGCCTCCATGGGAATGACAGTTCATTTTGCTCTCTCGGACCGGGCGGGGCGCAGTGTTGTGGTGGAGTATATAAACCAGGAGATGGCAGTGACTGATTCCCCGGTTGTCACTAATTTCTATCTGGCTGAAGGGGAGAAGCAGGGAATCGGCACAACACAGTCCCATACCCGTTATGAGATCTTGACAAAAAAGCGGTCGGAAACACCGGAAATGGATATGGAGGAGCTGAGGGATGCGATGGACAGTGTCAGCAAGGATAACTTCGGTGAGTTTGAATCTACGGAGTGGACCATCTGTTACAACCAGAGCCAGGGGGAAGCCCGCTATTACCACAGGGAAAATTATGGGAATGTCTATACATTCCGGATTCAGTGAACGTCCTGAACACAGGACGGACAGGAGGCTGCATGAATTATTTTCGGCTATTACAGAACTTATATCAAATGAAACGAAACGCGGGAAAAACCAGGGAGCAGCTTAGGAGACTTCAGGAGAAAAAGCTTAGGAAGCTGCTTCTGTTTGCATACGAAAACTCGGCTTATTACCACAGGACCTTTGAGCAGGCCGGGATTACCGGAAAGCAGATACCGAACCTTCCGCTGAACCGGTTCTCATCCATTGACAAGAGGGAATTTTTGGAGCATTTTGATGAGCTGGTGACCATACCTGGTTTAAGTCAGGAGGAACTGCGGCGTTTTGACGAGGAGGAGCCTGCGGACAGGCAACGCTTTAGAGACAACTGCCATGTAGTCCATTCTTCCGGCAGTACCGGAAAACCTGGATATTTTGTCTATGATGAGAAGGCGTGGAATGAGATGCTGGTGGGGATTATACGGGCCGCTCTGTGGAACATGACGATGCCGCGGATCTTAAAAATGCTGTCAGGCGGACTCCGCATTGTATATATTGCGGCCACGGACGGACGCTATGGTGGCGCTATGGCGGTAGGTGACGGAATTAAAGGCGTTCATGCCAGCCAGTTATTCCTGGATATTAAAACCCCGCTGGAAGAGTGGGTGGTGAGGATTCAGAAGTTTCGCCCTAACATGATTATTGGATATCCGTCCGCAATCAAGATTCTCGGAGAACTGACAGAGAATGGAAACGTCAAAATGGAGGTGCTCCGGGTGATTTCCTGCGGGGAGCCTTTAAGCGAGGGGCTTAGAAGCTATCTGGAACATGTTTTTTCAGCACGGGTGGTCAATATTTATGGCGCCAGCGAATCCCTTGCCCTGGGCGTAGAAACAGATCCTGCCGAGGGCATGGTTCTGTTTGATGATTTGAATTACATAGAGGTGGAAAACGGAAACATGTACTTAACCTCGCTTTACAATTACGCACAGCCATTGATCCGTTACCGTATTTCTGACCGGATCTGCCTGATGGAAGGTCAGGAGGGCCGTTGCCCTTTTACAAGAGCGGAGAGTATCCGGGGAAGAAACGAAGACCTGTTATGGTTTATGGATGGAACGGGTAAACGAGAGTTTTTACACCCTTTGGCCATTGAGGGGTTCTGTATCGAGGGAATGCTGGATTATCAGTTCCGCCAGACTGAGAACGATACATTTGAGATGCTGGTCGAGGTTTCAGACAGCACAAAGAAGGATTTTATACACAGACAGATGATGGGGCAGATGAGGCGTATTCTTTCGGAAAAGCAGTTGGACTATGTACAATTCTATGTGCGGTTTGTGGAACATATACTTCCGGACCCAAGAACCGGGAAGAAACCGCTGATCATAGCATGAAAGGAGGCGCTATGAAAGAAATCATCATTTCCGGAAAGGGAATCTGTAAGACATTTTCCGGGAAGGGCGTTAAAAATCAGGTGTTGAATCACATAGACGCGGATATTTACAAGGGCGATTTTACGGTGATCATGGGAGCGAGCGGGTCAGGCAAATCCACGTTTTTATACTGTTTAAGCGGTATGGACCGGATCACGGACGGAAGGGTATTCTACCGTGGGGAGGAGATAAGCAGTTATCATGAACGCAGAATGGCGAAACTTCGGTCAGAAGAGTTTGGTTTTGTGTTCCAGCAGTCCCATCTGATCAGCAATCTGACCTTATTCGAGAATGTGGCGGTGGCCGGATATATAAGCGGGAGAACCAAAGCAGGCGGGGTGCGCCGTAAGGCGGATGAGCTGCTGCGGCAGATGAAGATTGAAAAAGCGGGGAGCCGTCTGCCGGGCGAGGTATCGGGAGGGGAAGCGCAGCGGGCCGCCATTGCCAGGGCTATGATTCACGAACCGGTGATTATGTTCGCAGACGAGCCGACAGGAGCCTTAAACCGGAGGAATACGGAGGAGGTGCTGGATCTTCTGACTGCGCTTAATCTGGATGGCCAGAGTATCATTATGGTGACTCATGACCTGCGGGCTGCTGTACGCGGCAATCGGATTATTTACCTGGAAGATGGAAAAAACGTGGGGGAGTTAACTCTGACACCTTTTATAAAGAGCGCCTCCAGGGAGCGGGAGAGCCGGTTAAACGCATGGCTGGCTGACTTGGAATGGTGATAGAACGGAGGCTGAGATATGGATGTGATAACACTTTTACAGGCCGGCAGGCGGGGGCGCAGGGGAAGCAGGATTGGCATCTCTGTCCTGATATTTGTGGTGTCCCTCACCCTTGCAACAGCCATTGCCGTGTGGTTGAACTCCGGACAGTATATCAGTCAGGAATTGGACCGGCTTGGTTTTGGGGACATTACGGTGTGGATCAACAGCCGTGTGGAGACAGATGCTGCTGCGGCCGAAACAGGTAATCTTGACGAGGTGGATGAGGTGCGTGTCCAGCCTCTGGTTTTTGCAGGCTATGAGATAAACGGAGTTCATTCCGACACCGAAGGGCAGCTGCTTGCATATGAGCCGAAAGCGTATCCCTACCGCTTTTTGAGCGTTGATCTGGACGGTTATGCAGCGCAGCCGGCAATGGAGCCCGGGGATATTTACCTGTCTCCGGTGATGCGGGAGCATTACAATGCGCGGATTGGTGACCGGATTCATTTTGAGCTGGCCAGGGATGGTGGGGATGCGGTATTTACAGTGAAAGGTTATTTTGAAGATCCGTTTATGGGCAGTTCCATGATTGATATGAAAAGCTTTTTAATTGGCAAGACGGACTTTGAACGGGTTCTTACAGATATAAGGACAGCGGACAGTTTCCAGGTTCTTGGGAGGGAGGGGGCCATGCTCCATATCTTTCAGGCAGAAGACAGCCTCCTGCCCTATGCAGAGTTTAACAGCCTGCTTCATGAACGGACTCTTTTCGGTTCCGGCACGGAGTTTGTGTATTCCTATTCTTCAATCTATGGCTTCATGCTGGTATTGCAGAATCTATTTACGGGCTTTTTGGCAGCCTTTTCCGCTATCCTCACCTTTGTAGCCATGATTGTTATGGGACACAGCATCGTTAGCACGATCGAACAGGATTATAAAGATATGGGGATTTTAAAGACGATTGGCTGTACCTCTGCAAAATTACGGCTGGTACAGGTTTTTCAGTATGGAATCCTCCTTGTGATTGGCATGGCGTCAGGACTGGCTGTATCCGGGGTTGCAGCGGACGCTGTCTCAAAGGTTATGGTAACATCCACCGGAATGCGCATTCCTACAGCAGTTCCCTATGGCACATGCCTGTTTGTTTTTTTGCTGATACTGGTTATTTTTATCCTGTTTATCTATCTGAAAACCATACGAATAGCGGGAATTTCACCGATCCGTGCCATCAATGGCCAGATACAGGGAAATGACAGCGGCAGGCCGGGGGCAGGAGGCGCAGGAACGGAAGGAAGGAAAACGGGGATAAATCCCCGGGCATTGAGTTTATCTCTGGCAGTTCGGGAGCTGGCTTCAGGGAAAAGGCGGTATATGGGGATTTTTATGGTGACGGTTCTTCTGGTATTCTTTTCTTCTGCGATTGGGCGGATGAACCGCTGGCTGGGGCCGGAGGGGGAAGGGCTTATGAATGCCTTCAGCGCCGCAGACCACGATTTGGGGGTACAGCCCATGCGCACCGTGGATATGGGAGAAGTGGAGCGGATGATTGCGTCCTATTCTCCCATCGAGGAGAGTTATCAGCTGGCTATGCAGAGCGTTGCCGTCAATGGAGTGGATTATACGGCAAATGTGATCAATGAGCCGGAACGGTTTCACCTTTTGGCCGGGGAGCCGCCCAGCGGCGCTGACCGGATTGTGGTTACGGAGTTTGCAGCAGAAGATCTGGGGGCAGGAATCGGGGATTTGGTGACCGTGTCAGAGGAAAATCGGAAACAGTCCTACCAAATCAGCGGGATTTATGAGTGCGCCAACGAGATGGGCGGAAATATCGGAATGAGCCGGGAGGGCTATGAAAGGATTGGAGATATAAACGGTTTTATCTGGTGTTATCACTATATCCTCTCCGACAGCGGGGGGAAGGATGAGGCGCTAGCTGCCCTGCAGGCTGCTTACCGGGTGGATGTATCTGTCCATACGAATAGCTGGTCCGGGCTGGAGGGAATTGTAAGTACCATGCACACCCTGACCATTTTCATGTACATGGTGGCGGCACTCTTTATCTTTATTGTCATGTTTCTGATCGGAAGCAGGCTTTTGCACACGGAACAGAGGAATATGGCGGTTTATAAAAGTATCGGTTTTACGGCGGGGCGGCTCCGTCTGGCATTTACCCTCCGTTTTGGCGTAGTGGTCGCTTCCGGCGCTGCCGTTGGTGTTCTGTTAAGCGGCGTCTTTGCGGACCGGATGATTGCCTCGGTTTTAAAGCTGTTTGGAATCGGCTCATTCCATTCCGGCTTCGGGCCAGCGGGCAGTGTGGCGCCGGCCGGTATGGTGACGGGACTGTTCCTGCTTTTTGCGTATCTGGTGTCCGGCCGGGTAAAGAAAGTGGAATTGACGGTATTAATGAATGATTATTCCTAATGAGAATGATCTTTCATTATTTATAAGTATTTGCTATTGAACTTTTACGTTGTTATACTGAATTTAGAAAACAAGAGAGGAAGTATCAGATATGTTCAAAAAAATAAATGTGTTGTTGGTTGCATCGCTGTTGGTTTTATCGGTGGCCGGCTGTTCCGGGCGTTCTGCCGGAACAGAGGCGCAGGCTGAAACAGAGGCGGCAGCCATACAGAGTGAAAATACCGTAGACAGTGGACAGGAAGGCGTCCAGGCCGGGGCGGTGGGGGAATTGCCGGATCTGGAGATTCGATTTGGCTATGACGGGGAACCGTTTATTCTGCGTCTATATGATAATGACACTGCGGCAGAGATTGCGAGAGATGTGGGCGAGGCTTCCTGGAATCTGCCAATTTATCATTATGACGATTTTGAAAATCATGAAGTTATGCAGTATTACGACATTCCGGGCAGATATACCATACCATCAGACCCGGAAACCATCACTTCGGAGCGGGCCGGGGAAGTGTATTATTCCGAGCCGAACCGGATGATCCTGTTTTACCATGACGCTGAGGTGACAGGGGAGTATACAAAAGTAGGTTATATTGAGGGAACCGGGGAGCTTAGCGAGGCAGTGGAGAACAACCCGGTTCTGGAGGGCTGGAGCAACAAAATTGTGTCTATTCAGTGGGCACAGTAGTAACTTATGTCAAACAGGAAAGGATGAAATCAGATGAGAAAAATCTTGAGCTTTATGATGGTCACTTTTGCAATGATAACCCTGGCAGCATGCCAGAGGAGCGGAGTAAATACCGCTCTGGCCCAGACAACGGCTGAAGCGGCAGGCCCCGGGATTGTAAATAGCCGGATGGAAACCAAAGTCGGCCCCGGTGTGGTTAGTGACCAGGCTGATACCAGTGCGGCAGCCATAGAAACCGCTCCGCAGGAAGAAACTTCCGAACCTGCTTTGGCAGAAAATGAAAAAACAAGGATTCGTATTGTGGCGGGAGAGAACACCATTGTGTTTGAATTAAATGACAGTGCGGCGGCAAAGAGCCTGTACCGGCAGCTTCCCTTGTCATTGGATGTTGAGAATTTCAGCAACAATGAAAAGATCTTTTATCCTCCGGAAAAGCTGGATGTCACAGATACCCCGCAGGCGGCTTCCGGCATGGGTACGCTGGCCTACTATGCTCCATGGGGAGATGTGGTCATGTTCTACGGAGATTACAGTCCCAACGGACAGCTGTATGAATTAGGGCAGGCTGTCTCGGGAACAGAGAATATTCACAGCCTGTCCGGAATATTGCAGATTGAAAAGGACGAGTAAATAATAAAATCTACTGATTCCTGAAGTACCCCGCAGCGAGTCTGGCATCCGCATCTATGATGATACAGTTTTAAACTGGATTGACTTTGTTATGAGGTTTAAAAGAGGCGGCATGGCGTTGGAGGCAATTCGGGAGTATGTGCAGCTTGCCTTAAAGGGCGAGGAAACAAAAGCGGCAAGGAAAGAGATTCTGATGGAAGCAAAGGAAAGCCTGGAGGCAAGGCTGATGGAAATGCAGGAGAGCCTTGACGTTATCAACTACAAGCTGGACACTTATGAGCAGAAATGCGGTCCGATTACGATGGAGATTGGAAAGGAGAACTCCTGATTACCAAAATGCTAAAAACTGCAATGGGCATGGAACGTAAATCATGCAGTCGATCGTAATCGCCAGAGGGCAGAAAGGATATTATGAACAAGAAAATACATTTTATCGTGACGGTTGTTGCGTCAGCCGCTTTATTGGCAGGCTGCTCGCAGCCGGAAGAGGCAGTTCCTCAAAATATGAATAGCCAGAAAGAGGGCAGCGGGAAAAGCACTTCCGAGGTACAGAACATAACGTCCTCAGAAATCTCTATGGCAGGACAGCCGGAGAAAGGGGCTGTCGTTTATATGACGGCGGATATCAATTCAGACAGTCTTATGGAAATTTATCAGGCGCTGGGCGCGGCCCCAACCGGCAGGGTAGCGGTAAAGCTGTCTACCGGAGAACCGGGGAGTAACTATCTGCGCACAGACCTGATTGGCGGTCTTGTCCAGTCCCTGCAGGCAGCAATTGTAGAGTGCAACACTGCCTATGGAGGGGCCAGGTCCAACACGGCCATGCATTATCAGGTAGCAAAAGATCATGGTTATACTGCCATTGCTGATATAGATATCATGGATGAGGACGGTTCCATGACGCTTCCGGTTACAGGAGGAACCAATCTGACGGAAAATTATGTGGGAGAGCATTTTTCTGACTACGACTACTATGTGATACTGTCCCATTTCAAAGGCCATGCTATGGCTGGGTTCGGGGGAGCAATTAAAAATATCTCCATTGGGCTTGCATCAGCGGAAGGTAAAAACCATATTCACACGGCAGGAAAGGGCGGGAGCATGTGGAGCGCTTCTCAGGACCCGTTCCTGGAATCCATGGCGGAGGCCGGAAAATCGGTTGCGGATGCTCTGAATGGGAACATCCTCTATATCAATGTGATGAACCGTCTAAGTGTGGACTGTGACTGTGATACAAGCCCTGCTGAGCCGGATATGCATGATATAGGAATCCTGGCTTCCTACGACCCGGTGGCCCTGGATCAGGCATGCGTTGACCTGGTTTATGCTGCTGCGGACGGACAGTCCCTGGTGAATCGGATTGAATCCAGAAATGGTATTCACACCCTGGAGCAGGCGGAGAAGATAGGGCTGGGGAGCAGGATCTATACGCTGGTTAATCTTGATGAGTAAAAGACAAAGATGGCTGCAAAGATAATTTTTCAAATACTGGAATTGAGGTAGAGCTATGATTGAAGCACTTCACAGGGAATTTATTTATATCTGGTATTATTTTGACCTGCAGTTCCGGCAGATTTTCTTTTACTGGGCGGTGGGGATTCTGATTGGTTCCCTGATGTCTGTTTTTCTCAAGAAACATATCCATGACAGAATGTCTTCGTTGGGAAAACGAAAGATGGGGATATGGGGAATTATTCCCGCCTCCGCATTGGGAATACTTTCCCCGCTCTGTATGTATGGGACTATTCCCATTGCCGCCTCTTTTTCTAAAAGTGGGATGCGCGAGGACTGGATAACCGCATTTATGATGAGTTCTGTCCTGCTAAATCCACAACTGTTCTTTTATTCTTTTGCGCTGGGGACAGAGATTGCAATGCTCCGTCTGCTGGCGGCCTTTATATGCGGCTGCGCAGGCGGACTTCTCATACATATTTTTTTTAAACAAAGAAGCTTTTACAAGTTTACGGATTTTGATCTGCCGGAAAACCGAGATAGTGAGGCGAATATTGTGAGGCGTCTTTTGAAAAATATGGGACGCAATATAAGGATAACCTTTCCGTATTTTTTGTTGGGAGTTCTATTGACTGCCCTATATCAGAGGTATGTGCCGTCCCGGTGGGTTACCGGTTTATTTGGAGCGAATCAGGGACTGGGCGCACTGATGGCAGCGGCTCTTGGCATTCCTCTTTATACCTGCGGCGGTGGGACGATTCCTTTGATTGCAGCCTGGCTGGGAGAGGGGATGAGTAAGGGCAGCGCCACCGCCTTTATGATTGCCGGGCCCGCTACGAAGCTTACCAATTTGGGGGCGGTAAAAATTGTTCTTGGAGCAAAGCATTTTATTCTGTACCTTGTTTTTTCAATTCTAATGTCTACTGGCGCTGGAATGTTGGTTGATTTGTTATTTTATGGTATATGAATATTTGCAGCACTCTCTACAAGAGCGGCGGCCGATATTAGCTTATGATGCTCAAAAGTTCATAGGCACTGGTAGATAAACGGATTGCCTCCCGTTTTTTTGCATCCCCCAGCAGGTCTACCAGTTCCTCCAGGACCTTTATGTGGGCTGTGTTATGATTTGACAGGAGCATGACAATTAAATCCACCGGGTCATTATCCGCATGGTTGAAGCGGACCGGCTTATCCAGGGTAATTACGCTCATGCATGGGCCAGAAAGCTCCGGTGCAAGAAGATGAGGAAGCGCTACTCCCTTGTCAATTACCATATAGCCGCCCAGCTTCCGTTTAATGCGTATCATCTCGTCAATATGCCTCTGGGTGATATATCCTTTTTTCTTTAACAGATCTCCGGCCAGTTGGATAGCGTCATAACAATTCCTTGCATGCACATTCACCGCCACCAGAGATTCGTCAAGCAGATTCCTCACGGCCGGCTTGTGGCTCTTGTCCAGCCCTTGTACCTCCTCTTTGATACCCCGGGTTAGCTCGATGGACAGCTTGATACGCTCCTCCGGCTTCAGCTCTAAGGAACGGGCTACTATGTTAATGGTGGCGCTGATATACTTGTTGAAGTCCACATTCTGCATCCTTAGCATGAACATTCCCATGAGCTTGTTGATATCTTCCAGCTTAAGAAGGGGATTTACTGTGACGCATTGGTATTGTGTGCTTTCTAAAGGCAGAGTAGAGATGATAAGGTCACAGGAGAGTGGTTGCACAGCGCTGATGAACTCGTGGTAGGATATGGATTTTACTACATTTACATTGGAAAATATGGATTTCAGGCGGTTCTCCAGTATCCTGGACGTTGCAACTGTACTGTTGCACACGATGATTACATCTTTCTTTACCGCGGCCTCCAGCGGATTCTTGAGAATGCAGGCAACAATATACATAGAAATATATACCGCTTCCCGGCTGCACACTTCCTGGTTTACAGTTCCCAGCCGTTCTTTCAGGATGCTACATAGCTTCTGCCTGACCACCTGGCAGACATCGGGGAATGTTTCCTCTATCTCCTGCAGCGCAGCATTATGCTCCGCGGGTATATTGAGGAACAGGCGGTACTGCATGACGCTGAGGTGGGCAGCCAGATCCAGAACAGTATCATCCCCTTCTTCAAATTCGATTTCCAGGGAGTCCTTTACTTCGGCAATCAGTTCCTTTGCGATCAGGACATGCTCTACATTGATTTCCTGGGAGGAACCAAATTTACGCAGCGACATCCACTCTGCATGGATCAGGAACATCTCATTTTCATCCGCATCCAGTCCAGTCTGATCCAGAATCATGTCATGGATCCGGTTATAGTCAAATCCGGATGGTACCTCAATGTGGGGAAATGTCTGTCTTTTCACACTGATTGGATGCCCTCTATCCATGCGTGTGAATGCGGTGAGAAGATATAGGAACATGGCGCAAAATCCATTGTCCGATATGGTCACATGGGCGCTATCCTGAAGTTCCCTGATTATAAACAGGATTTTCTCCCTCCATGCATTTAATACATTGCAGAAAGAGGTCATCTGATACTTCCGCAGCAGGCTCTCAGCCTGTGTGAACCTCATACCTATCAACTCCTGCTGGTGCGTTCCCGTCTCCAGCATCTCTCTCAGAACCATGATGCATCCCCTGCGGATGTTATTTTCCGTATCCCGCACCGTAATTCCCATGTGCGGCTTGGATACCATATGGATGCAGGACCGGTCCATCCAGGATTTCACCTTCTGCAGGTCATTAGAAACTGTGGCAGCGCTTACCTGCAGCTTTTCCGCCATTTCGGCAATGCTGGTGGAGGAGCCTTCTGACAGGAGCCATCCCGTGATGGAACGGACCCTCTCGGCAGAGGACATTACATATCCTCCTGTCCCTTTTTCCCTCAAATGCATTTGGATCTGCCCATTGATGTCCTTTAACAGTATCCCTATTCCCGGAATCCTCACCACCGGTTCATGCGAAAATCCCCCCAGCCACTCATCGATAACATCCAAATCGCTGCGAATGGTCCGGGAACTCACTGACAGCAGGCTGGCCAGCTCTCCTGTTGTCATGGCCTGCCGTGACTGAATCAGTATTTCAATTATACGTACACATCGTTCATAGAGCATAAAACCATTCCTCATCCCTGTTTTTGTAATAACACCGTTCCTCAACTGATTCTTCATCCGACAGATAGCTTTGGCTCGAATGTGCCAGTGTAAAGCCGCAGTCACAGGCCCATTGATCCAGAACCGGCACAAGTGCGCGGTATGTACTTTTGTAGCTGAACATAATCATCCCTCCCGGATTCAGATATCCGGGCAGGTGTATCAATATATCTTCGCAATCCCTGATGTTATGTAATACCATGAAAAGGCAGATCAAATCATAATGTTTCCCGGACAGACATGCTTCTTCAGAGATAAAATGAATGTTTTTCCGGCTGAACACGCGGCTCGCAAACTCAATGCGCTCCTGGTCCGGGTCATATGCCGTAACCCGGCGGCAGTGGCAGGAGAGCAGATAGCTGCCCCATCCATAGCCGCAGCCATAGTCCAACACGTCTTTCCCAGCCGTGCTGCCAGCAACATTTTCATATGAAGCCAGCATCGCACGGAGGAACGGGTCCCTGCGGATCAGTTCCAGGTACTGTTCGGATTCCTGCATTTTTCCCTCCGATCCAGAAACAGGCAAGCCTGCATTTTCTGTTACGGAATGCGTGGCCTGCCATATATTTTTATTTAGTGGAACAGTGACATGAGCTTTGCAATCAAATATCCGATTGTATTAAAGTCCATAGCTTCATATGCTCCTCCTGTTGCCATGAGATGTCCTGTCATGGGGAAGGTAAGAGCCACTGCAAACTGGAGTATAAAGCCTGTTATAAGAGCGCTGAATATACAGTTTTTAAGGCCTCCCCTGGCATTGGCGTACACGCCGACCAGTGCTCCTTCAAAAAAGTTGATCTGGACTCCAGGTACCACAACCGGTGAGAAACCGGTAAAAGCCATAACCAGAGTAGCCAGGATGGAACCTAAAAGGCTGAATACGAAACCCAGCATCACAGCAGTGCCGGCGTAAGGGAATACCGTGGGATAGTCGAGGCCCAGGACCGCGTTAGGCAGCAGCTTTTCAGCAACACCGGAGAATGCGGGAATCAGTTCTGCCAGCATCATGCGCACGCCATAGAGGATGACTGCGATTCCTCCTCCAAAGGTGAGTGACTGTATTAGGACATATAGAATCCAGGGAGTTCCTTCGGCCAGCTCTCTTACAACCGCGGGGCCGGCAATAAAGGTGAAAATAAAATTCATTACAAGCACGGCCATGCAGGTTGCGATTATACTGTCCTTGAGCCAGTTAAGCGAACTGGGAAATTCAATCTCTTCTGTGGATTTTCCACCCTTCTTAAACAGCCTTCCGGCTTCTCCGGCAATAACGAGCGCAATGGCACTGGGGACAAAATTAGCATGCTCCGTAGTCACAGGCTTTAAGTAGTGGGCGGAAATGGTGGTGGCAATCCAGTAATACACGCCTGAAATAAGGCCGCCGATTGCTATCAAAGTGATTCCGGAGAATCCGAAGCCCGCCATAATGCTTGCCATGAAGCCTGCCCAGAAAAGCTGAAGGTGTACGGTCATGGCCAGATTCTTCCATGGCGTAAATTTGGCAAGCAGGATATTAATGACAAATCCAATGATGAAAATTAATGCGGCTTCCGTTCCAAATTTGGCCATGGACTCGGCATAGACCACCCAGTACAGAGGCAGCACGCCGTCCACGCCCAGCCCCCGTTGCACAAGGGTTGTCAGCAGGGTGATAGGAGTACCAATAATAGTTGTACCTGCGCTTAGGATCAGATATCCCATCATAGTCTTTACAGTTCCCATGACAATATCACTGACATTCTTTCTTAAAAACATCAAACCAATACATGCTATAATACCCAACATTACCGTGGGATTACCAAGCACGTTGGTAATAAAATCAATTGCAAAGTTCATAGTATCCCCCTCTCCATCCTACGTTCCTTTACAGTTTCCAGGCTGCCGTGGGCGTCTGGGTTGCCCATATTCCTCCATCCAGTCCTATGGTCTGTCCTGTAATATAGCTCGCCTGATCCGAGCAGAAGAAGCTGACCAGGTCAAATGCATCATCGGTTTCCCCAAACCTGCGAAGCGGTATCTGGCATAGCTTGCTCTCTGCCCTGTTTTTAATCACGTCTTCTGCCATTGGGGTGTTTAATACGCCCGGCGCATAGCAGTTTACGCGGATCTTGTATGGGGCTAATTCAGCTGCCCAGACCTTTGTAAGTACAATCATGCCAGCCTTGGCCGCCCCGTAGGCCCCTGAACCCGTATTAGGGAATGTTGCCAGGATGGAGGATACATTGATGATATTTCCACCATTTTCCTTCATATAAGGCACGCTGGCGTGAGTACAGTACATGGGACCCATGAGGTTTACATCTACCATGAGCTTCATATGCGTATCCGTAGAGCTCTCAATCATACCCTTGTGAAGAACCCCGGCATTATTAATCAGTATATCGATCCGGCCAAACCGTTTGCCTATATCATCGATGGCTGATGTCACTTGTCTGTTGTCGCTGACATCTACCGCGTAGGTCAAAAAACGGCCGGCATCCGGGTTCACTTCTCTTACTACGGCATCCAGGTTCTGGCCATTAAGATCCAGGAGGCCGACCACGGCGCCTTCTTCATAGAAACGGATCGCAAGTTTCTTTCCTGCCCCCTGACCGGCACCCGTGACAATTACTACTTTATTCTCAAATTTCCCCATGTCCGATTCCTTTCTTAATTATGAATTGCTCCCAAAGTCCTTACAATTTCTGTTTAATTCCATTTGCTTCGCAATATTCCCGCAGCTTGTCCTTTATTTCCTGCTTATTTACAAAGCTGGTAAGCTGTATGATCGGTTTATCAATGTCCTGCACAAGATAGGCCAGTTCCCTTCCTATCAGCACCAGATCCGCAGTGCGTGCCGCGCCCTTCCCTGTTGTAATATCACTGACCTCAAGTCTAGCCTCTATACCCAGGTCCTTAAGCGCCTTCTCTGCATTCATCTTCAGGATTACGCTGCTCCCCATGCCGCATCCACAAATCGTAACAATATGTAACATTATTCCTCCACCTCCACATCATTGAATATCCTGGCAACCATCTCCCGGCGGTCACACGCTGTAATCCGTTCCAGCATCCTGTCATCTTCAAATATGGTGGCAATAGCCTGCATGATTTTTAAATGAAGATCATCATTGCTTCCCGCCAGTCCGATTAACAGGTAGACCGGATCATTGCTCTCATTGCCAAATTCCACAGGCTGGGACAATGTCATGATACTAATGCCGCTCTTTATGACGCCGTTGGTACTTCTTGCATGAGGCATTGCCAGTCCCGGAGCCACCACGATATACGGCCCAAGGTTTTTGACCGTTTGGACCATGGCATTCACATATTCCCTGGTCACATAGCCATTATTTAAAAGTATGGTTCCTGATTTTATGACCGCATCCTGCCAGTCAGCTGCAGACACATTTAATTCTATATCATCCAAACTTACCAGTTTCTGCATCCCGATCCTCCGCCTTTTTACAGGCCACCAATGATTTCCTCTCCAGCACTGGCGCCGATTCTTGTAGCCCCTGCCTCAATCATGGCAAGGGTATCCGCGGTGGTGCGGATTCCTCCAGCCGCTTTGATGCCTGTCCCAGGCTTTACGCTGCTGCGGATTAGTTTCACATCATCCACAGAAGTGGAACGCGGCAGCATGGCCGAAAATCCGGTGGAAGTCTTGACTATGTCCACACCATGCTGCTCCGCAAGGCCACATGCTTTTACAATCTGGTCATTCGTAAGCAGCGGGGTCTCAATAATCAGCTTAACGATTGCCCCCCTGGCATGGCTGGCCTTTACCACGCCATCCAGTTCCTCAATTATGATGTCGTATCTCTCAGACTTTAACGCAGATACATTCATTACCAGGTCAATTTCCTGGGCTCCCTTGTCAAGGGCGTCCTCTGTCTCATGGATTTTCACATCCGGCCAATCAAATCCCAGAGGAAAGCTGATAACCGTGCACACCTTTGTGTCGGAATCCTTCAGTGCCTCGGCTGCCGTTTCTATCATATTGGGCAGTATGCAGACACTGGCAAAATGGTTCTCCTTTGCATTCCGGCAAAACTTGGCGACATAGTCATGGTTCATTCCAGGTTTTAATGTTGTCTGGTCAATATAACGCGCCAATTCATTTCTATTCATTTTTCTGTCCTCCTCAATCGTTTCAATCCTGAAAGCTGTCTACAATTTTGAATGCGGAACTGGTTGCAATCCGTTCTGCTCCAGCTTCTATCATGGCAATAGCATCTTCCTTGGTCCTGACGCCGCCAGAGGTCATAACCTTTATTGCATCATGGTAGTGGTCTTTGATGAGTTTTACCTGATCTGTGGTGGTGACAAACCCGAAGCCTGTATTTGTCTTAAGATAGGGAATTCCCAATTCAATTGCCATCTCGGCAGCCCGCAGCTGTTCGTCTTCGGTTAAGAGACTGGCAAAATAAATCATTTTCATGATTCTGCCTTCCATCATATCCACAAAAGGCTTCAGATCTTCCTTGACATAATCATACCTGCCTGATTTAAAGGCGCTGACATCCATGGAGATGTCCAGTTCATCCGCTCCGTCCTTAAGTGCCTGTTTCGCCTGGTATAGTTTTGCTTCATGGGTCATACCGCCCAGGGGATAGGAGATTACGCTGACCAGTTCCTTGCCTGCCTGGTGAAGTATGTCTGCATTTCCCCGGATGAAAAATGGTTCTGTCAATGTGGTGGCAAAGTTATAATTCAGTGTTTTTCGCACAAACTCCTCCACCTGTGCCAGGGTAGGCGCCGGCGTTGCACCCAGGGAAGCATCGATCATCCGTTCCACATCGTTTCTTGTTACATCCATGCCTTATTCCTCCTCGAGATTGTTGTTTTATTTCGTCTTCATTCTAAGGTCATGAATGTTGGAAGTCAATTTGAAATACCCCCTCCCGGTTGTGGAACTTTTATAATTATTTGGCAATATTCCATACGTATCTTGTCGAATTTTACCATTATTTTATTCGGATTTCCACTATTATTTATATACATTTATCACTCCATTTGTTAATCCTGTCTTTCGCTTTGTACCACTTTTTGCATCAAAGATTTCAATATGTTAAGGTAGCGGTTCTTCGATAGCCGCCGGACGTTTTTTCTCTCTTTTTATACTGGGCTCACCATTTACATCAGCCTGGAAAAATACTTTTGTAATTGTCATTCGGATTAAAATCATCAGCAAGGTGCTTCTTGCGTACAATAGTGAGAAAATAGCATAATAACACATCTTACAAATTTCAAAAAGCAGGGAACTTTGTAAAATGTTTATTACAAACTTTACAAAAATGAGAAGATATGTTATTGTTGGTTTATAAAAACTATGGGGAGGTGTAACAAATGATTGAACGAAATGATTATCTCGAAAGTTTAATTAGTTTTAAAGATAAAAACCTAATAAAAGTAATAACCGGAATTCGCCGCTGCGGTAAGTCAACGATGTTTGAATTGTATCAGTCCTATTTAAAAGAGAATGGAGTAGAAGAGGAACAAATCATAACCGTTAATTTGGAGGACGGTGATTATCGTGGTATTCGCACCTCAGAAAAGCTATATCAATATGTGGAAAGTAAACTGGTAAAGAGCAATAAGAACTATGTATTTTTAGATGAAGTACAGCAAGTTGAAAATTTCCAGGAAGCAGTAGACTGGCTTTATGTAAAGAAAAATGCAGATTTATATATTACGGGGTCTAATGCGTTCCTGCTTTCCGGAGAACTTGCCACATTGCTCTCTGGCAGGTATGTTGAGATAAAAATGCTTCCTCTTTCTTTTAAGGAATATATATCAGCATATCCTGGAAACACAAATACAGGTGCACTGTATATGAATTATTTACAAAACAGTTCTTTTCCAGGAACGCTTGAACTTGCAAGAAAACAAGATATCAGAGTTTATCTTGAGGGAATTTACAATACAATCTTGCTCAAAGATATCGTTACCAGAAAGAAAATATCTGATCCATCTATGCTTCAAAGCGTGGTGGAATTTATGTTTGATAACATTGGAAATATGTGTTCCGCCACTAAGATTGCAAATGCAATGACATCGTCAGGGAGGAAAATCAGCGTACCTACTGTGGAAAACTATCTTTCTGCTCTTTGTGACAGTTTTATTCTATATAAGGTAGGAAGATATGATATAAAAGGGAAGCAGTATCTCGTTACAGGATCGAAATATTATGCAGCGGATATAGGGCTTCATTATTTTATATTAGGCACGAAACAGGCAGATATGGGGCATATCTTAGAAAATATTGTTTACCTGGAACTTATAAGACGAGGTTATGAAGTTCATATAGGAAAAGTTGGAGATGCTGAGGTTGATTTTATTGCCATTGGCGCCGAAGGGGAAGAATATTATCAAGTATCTCAGACCGTATTGGAAGAGCAGACACTAAAGCGGGAACTTTCATCACTGGATGCAATAAAAGACCATAATCCCAAGTATCTTCTTACTATGGATTATACGCCACTGACATCCTATAATGGTATCAAGCAGATTAATGTTTTGGAATGGCTTCTAAAGAAATAGACAGAAATATCTATTACTAATGAGACATATGAGTTTGTGGAGGATTTTGTGCTAAATAGGATAAGGGTCCTATGTATGCTGTTTTTACGCCGAGGAGGGAAGGTTTTTATGGAATGGCGGTTTTTTAAAAAAAATTGGAAAAAAAGCCAACGGCTGAAGATCAGCCAGCTATAAAACAGGATATATTGTTTGAATTCCCTGGTCTGGATATTGGATTAGGGGATTTTTTTATTTCTAAAAAAGGATATCCGGTATCCTGATACAGGATACCGGATCATACATGGCGGCTTTCGTTAGATACTGGATGAATCTGCGGAGAATAAAACCTCCAGACATACATTAATGGGCCTGGTAATTATAAATTTGCCGCGACATTGCCGCGGCAGCTAACCGCATATCATGTATCAGGTCGGTATTCTGAAGCTTGTCCAGAATTCTGCCCGTTGCCCCGGAAATACTGATGGCAAAGCCAGGCTCCTCAAAGCTTTTGAAAACCGGAAAACCTATGCATGTAAGGCCTATTTCTATCTCTTCATTGTCCATAGAATATCCGCGCTCTCTGCTCAGTTTCAGTTCATGTAAAAGCGCATCTCTCTGGGTGATCGTATTATAAGTCTTAGCCTTAAGTGGAAAAGACAGAATCTGGTCAATTTGTGCTTCCGATTTATAGGACAAAAGACATTTTCCTACACCGGTACAATACATGTAGTTTTTAACACCCATTTGAGTGTTGATAAAAATAGATGAATCCGATTCTACTTTGTCCAGATAAATGACACTGTTATCAGACTGTACAGCGCTGTGTACTGTTTCATGATATTTATGAGAGAGCTGTTCAAGAAAAGGATGTGCAATCCGTATCAGAACATTATTCATCTTTAGGGCATTGGATAGAGATAATATCTTAGGCCCCAGGCAATACTTCTGATTCTCTTCATTTTGCAATAGATACCCAAGGGAGGACAGACTGTTTACAAGGCCAAAGGTAGTACTTTTATTTAATTCCAGCCTTTCAGAGATATCCTTTAAACTTAATTCTACCACATTATTCTGGAACAGTTCTAAGATGGACATGGCCCGCTCTAAAGACTGTATGATTTTTGTTGTTGCCATAACATTCCTCCTCGTAATAGTAATTTAACACTGGATATATCCTTGCGCCATTGTCAGGCATTGTTATGGGTGGAGCCACCGCTTCCTGTGTGGCAGGAGCTACCGTGGCATCCCAGGTTTTCGGTCCAACCATCCTTTCATTTGGAGTGACTGCAGTCCAGGCAGCTGTAATGATTCATGCGGGCTGCTGTGTGTTTGACTGTCTGCCTCACGGGAGTTTCTTCCATATCAGTGCAGGAACGCTGCAGATGTCAATCAAGGAAAGGCTTAAGATCATTCCATATGAGTCTCTGATCGGATTTGGCATGACGGCAGTGGCAACGATTGTCTATGGTGTATTAGGGTTTACATTTTAGTTTTGGGAGGCATTTTCATGGAAAAAATTAAAGTAGGTATCATCGGTCCGGGCAATATAGGAACGGATTTAATGTATAAGGTCATGAAGAGCAGCAGCTTGGAAATGAAGCTGATGGCCGGTATTGTGGAATCAGAAGGGATCAGGCGGGCCGCAGGACTGGGATTTGATACTTCAATTGAGGGCGTGGATGCAATAGCTGCAGATACTGAAATCCGCATTGTATTTGATGCAACCAGTGCAAAAGCACATTTACATAATGCCCCTATATTAAAGAAAGCAGGGAAGATCGTTATGGATATGACACCGGCTGCGGTTGGTCCTTATGTGGTACCGTGTGTCAATATGGACAGCCTTCCGTTTGATACGGATAATTTCAATATGGTGACCTGCGGAGGCCAGGCCACGGTTCCTATCGCTTATGCAATTAATCGTGTCGCTGATTCGGAATATACCGAGATCGTGTCCGCAATTTCTTCAAAGAGTGCAGGGCCAGGTACCAGGGCCAATATTGATGAATTTACAGAGACCACATCCAAGGCATTGGAGATAGTGGCGGGATCTGATAAAGGAAAGGCCATTATTGTATTGAATCCGGCCAATCCTCCGTTGATGATGACTAACACAGTCTATGCATTGGTTAAGAATCCCGATGAGGCAAGGATAAAGGATTCAGTAGAAGCAATCGTAAAGGAAGTAAAAAGTTATGTTCCCGGCTACCGCCTGCGGGTGCCGCCGGTCCTTGATGGAAATAAGGTTACGGTTATTGTGGAAGTGGAAGGTGCGGGCGATTTTCTTCCGGCCTATTCCGGGAATCTGGATATTATTAATCAGGCTGCTGTGGCAACAGCTGAAAAGGTGGCAGGCAGGCTGTTGGGTGGAAAGAGGTAAAATGGTATGATCAGAAGAAAGGTTAAGCTTATAGATACAACCTTGCGGGATGGCAGCCATGCCGTAAGCCATAGTTTTACCGTTGACCAGGTAAAAGCAGTGGCAGAAGGATTAGATAGGGCAGGGGTAGATTTCATAGAATTGAGCCATGGAGATGGAATTGGCGGTTCCTCTATTAACTACGGATTTTCTGCTGTGGATGAACTTACATTGCTGCGTGCGGCAGGGGAAGTAATCAAAAATGCAAAACTTACAGTGCTGCTGCTGCCTGGAGTAGGCACTATAGAGAACTTAAAGCGGGCAGAGGAAACAGGAATCGGCGCGGTGAGGGTGGCAACTCATGTTACTGAAGCGGATGTATCGGTCCAGCATATACGGTATGCTAAAAGTAAAGGCCTGTTTGTCGTTGGATTTCTGATGATGTCCCATATGGCAGAACCTGAGAAGATTGTGGAACAGGCCAGAATTTTTGAAGCAGAGGGAGTCGATTATATTAATTTGGCTGATTCTGCCGGATATATGTTGCCAAATGACGTGCACAGGCGTATTGCAGCCTTAAAGGAATCGGTCAGTGTTCCAATCGGATTTCATGCCCATAATAATATGGGATTGGCCATGGGGAACAGTCTGGCTGCTCTTGAGGCAGGAGCAGAGTATCTTGACGGAACATGCAGGGGGCTGGGAGCCGGTGCGGGAAACACCCAGATGGAAGTGTTATGTGCGGTTCTTAACCGCATGGGTTATGATATTCATGCGGATATTTATCAAATGATGAATGTGGCTCAGACAACAGTGGAGCCACTGATGCATCGCCCGCAGGCAATCCGTACGGATTCCCTTATGCTGGGGTATGCAGGTGTCTATTCCAGCTTCCTGCTCCATGCGCGCCGGGCTGCTAAACAGTTTGGTATCGATATCAAAGATATTCTCATAGAATTAGGGCGCCGCGGCATGGTGGGCGGTCAGGAAGATATGATTGTTGATGTTGCTTACGAATTATCAAAAAACAGGTTTTGATTTTATAAAAATATAAAACAGACGGCTGGAAGAACACCGGCCGTCTGTTTGTCTGGTTTATGCCGAAAGCGGTGGCGGTATGAGGAAGGCCGGGATTTACCATGGGACTATGAAGCCATGTATCCACTGAATTCTAACAGAACCGCCCGCTCCCTACCCCCGGCACCCCCCGCATGCCGCACATCCCGAAGGTGTGACCGCGCATCCTCCCATGGCTGTTTCCCTGAAATCCGGAGAGAGCCGTCTCCCCACATTGTACATTGCGGCCAGCATCTCATCAAAGGGGATCAACTGCCGGACACCGCTTAGGGCCAGCTCTGCTGATGTCAGGGCATTGGCTGCGCCAATGGCATTCCGGTTCTGGCAGGGGTATTCCACCAGTCCGCCAACCGGATCGCACACCAGACCCAGAAGGTTCATCAGTGCGGTGGAGGCGCTTTCCAGGCACTGGGCCGGGGTGCCGCCCATAAGCTCCACTGCCGCGCTGGCAGCCATGGCCGAGGCTACTCCGACCTCCGCCTGGCAGCCGCCCACTGCTCCTGACACGGTGGCATTCCGCATGGCGAGATACCCAATGGCGCTGGCATTATACAGTGCCGGAAGGATGGCGCTGTCAGGGAGGTCGTGTTCCTCTGAAAGGGCTAATAGGACTCCGGGCACCACTCCTGAGGAGCCGGCTGTGGGAGCTGCCACGATCAGTCCCATGGAACTGTTAATCTCCAGCACAGCCATGGCATAAGAGATTGCCCTGGAAAGAAGTCCGCCGCAAATGGATTTTCCTTCCCGCAGATGGCGTTCCACCAGCCCGGCTCCGCCGCCGATCAGTCCGCCCATGGAAGGGCGCGGCCTTTGGATGGGCTCAGATGCCGCATTTTTCATGATAGTGAGAACCTGCTTCATCCTTTCGTCCAGCGCTTCGCGGGTGGTATCTGTCTGGCTGCACTCCCTGTGTTTCATGATTTCAGAAACAGGGCACCCGTATGTATCGCAGAGTAGGATCAGCTCCGCTCCATTTTTAAAATCCATCATCCCACCTCCCGTATCTGTATCAGCATGACATTTTCAACATCCTGATTCTCTTTGATCCTCTGCTGTGTGGCCTCCGGAAGCGAGCCGTCAAACTCCACAATGCTGTAAGCCCGGTTCCCCCTGGCTTCCCGGAAGAGTTTCATAAAAGCAATATTGACCTTTCCTTTGCTTAAACAGCTTGTGATATGGGCAGCCATGCCAATACAGTCCCTGTGGACCACGATCAGGGTATTGTATTCGCCTGAAAAATCCACTTCAATGCCGTTTATGCGCACGATCCGTATTTTCCCGCCGCCAATGGACTCGCCTCTCAGTGAAACCGTCTTTCCACTGACACCGGTCATATGGATGTCCACTGTATTGGGGTGGAGCTCCGTCTCAATCTCATTGCGGGTAAATGTCCATGTGATGTTCTGTTCGCCGGCCAGATCATATGCGTTTGGGATGCGTACGTCATCTGTGGAAAAACCCATGATCCCCCCAAGCAGTGCCCGGTCCGTGCCATGGCCTTTATATGTTTTTGCAAAAGAACCGTAAAGGATAAATTCCACCTCCTGCGCCGGCTCGCCCAGCAATTTTCGGGCCATAAGGCCAATGGAGCAGGCTCCGGCGGTGTGGGAACTGGAAGGTCCCACCATATTAGGACCCAAAACGTCAAAGATACTGATAAAAGACATAAATTTCCCCTCTTTTTCATTAAATTGAAGTGTCTTGTGCGCATGGGACAACTTTATGTACCTATTGTAGCATGGAAAATAAATAAAACAATTTCATAGATTTTATGATATAATTGAAATAAATTAATAACAAAGGAGGAGAAACGTGGAATTCAGGCAGTTAAAAACCTTTGTCACGGCGGCCCGTCTGGAAAGTTTCTCAAAGACCGCGGAGCTTTTAGGTTATTCCCAGTCCGCAGTGACGGTGCAGATACGGCTGCTGGAGGAAGAACTTGATACCAGACTGTTCGACCGTCTTGGCCGAAAGATCGCACTGACCGCCCAGGGACAGCGTTTTCTTGAGCAGAGCCAGCTGATCCTTCAGGACATCAACCAGGCAAAGGAGAGCGTCAGGGAAGAGACAGACCTGAAGAACCCGCTGCACATCGGTACGCTGGAGTCTTTATGCTTTGCAAAGCTGCCGCCCGTGCTCGGCTATTTCAGGGCAAATCATCCCCGGGTCCCGATCAAGGTCACAACAGCGCCGCCTGGGAAACTTTATGAGATGCTGGAGCAGAACCAGCTGGATCTGATATACCTTCTGGACAGGGCCAGGTATAATAAAAATTGGATCAAGGCCATGGACCGGAGGGAATCCATTGTATTTGTCACATCCCCGTGCTATTGGGGAGACCGCCCTAAAAGCATCTGCCTTAAGGACATGATAGGAGAACCATTTTTTCTCACTGAAAAAAACGAGAATTACAGGAAAGAGCTGGATTCATTTCTGGAAACACAGGAATTGGAACTGATCCCTTCCGTGGAGATCAGCAATACTGATTTTATCGTTAAGATGCTAAAGGAGAATGGGGGGATTTCCTATCTTCCGGGTTTTGCCGTTGAGGAGAGCATTGGCAGGGGAGAGCTGATCCGGCTGGATGTTCGGGACCTGGACGTTATCATGTACCAGCAGATATTTTATCACAGATGTAAGTGGAAGACCCAGGAGATGGATGTGTTCATCTCAAGACTTGGGGGTGTCTCAGAAGATAAAACGTGGGGAGGGGATATTTATGGAGATCCAGTTAAAACGGGGCAGTAGCACTCCGCTGTACAGACAGCTGCGCAATAATATAAGGGATCAGATACTGTCAGGTCGGCTGGCGGACGGATTTAAGCTGCCTTCGGAGCGCCAGCTGGTGGAAAAACTGCAGGTCCACCGCAACACGGTTAAAAAGGCTTATGAAATGCTGATACAGGAAGGTCTGGTGTATGCCTCATCCAAAGCTCCCAGGGGATACTTTGTGAAAAACAGTCCGGCAGAGGCAAAGCCGGATCCTGTCCCTGAGACAAGACGGACCTTTTCCTCTCTGGACAAAAACTTTAACTACCATTTCCTTGGGATGCAGAACACGTTCCAGCGGCTGTACAATTCCTCCTACCTTTCCGATGGGATCCCTTTTGCCGGGGTTCTTGCCAACAGAGAGGCATTTCCCTTTGTATACATTCATGAAATCCTGGAAGAGATCATTTCCGATGGTACATTGGAGCCTTTCTGGTTTTGTGATCCCCAAGGCACGGAACGGCTGCGGGGCTGCCTGGCCGACATGCTCTTTGGGAGAAATATTTACGTGCAGCCGCAGAATATACAGGTCATAAGCGAGACCTACGAAGCTTTGAGCAATATTGCCTTCATGTACCTGAAGGAAGGTGATTACGCCATTGTGGAAGAACCTGCACTTCCCGCCATTGTGAATATTCTTCTGCACACAGGGGCCCATGTGCTTTTTGTGCCCATGGAGGCGGACGGAGTGAAGATCCAGGTGTTTGAGAACCTGGTGGAGCGTTTCCGCCCCAAGCTGATCTACACCATGCCTGATTTCCATAACCCTTCCACCAGCGTCATGAGCCTGGATAAGCGCAAGCGGTTCCTGAAATGTGCCCTGGCCTACAACATCCCCATTGTGGAGGATGATTCAATGCACGATTTCAATTACAGCCACGGCCGCCTTCCAAGCCTGTACTCCATGGACCGCTCAAATTCGGTCATCTATATTGATTCCTTTAACCTGTCCTTTTTCCCGGGGGCCAGAGTGGGTTATATCGTGGCCCCTGACAATGTGATCAAAACCTACCGCCGCATTATCAACAAGGACCAGCTGTTCCTCAACAGCCTGAGCCAGTATATGTGGGCGCGGTTTTTTGAAAAGGGATATTACGACAGGCACAGGGAATTCCTGGCGGATTTCTATAGGCACAAGCGGGACCTGATGTGTGAAGCACTCTCCGGGATCCCAGGACTTTCTTTTAGTGTGCCGATGGGAGGGCTTGTCATTTGGGTGCGTTTGCCCGAACACTTAAATGACCGGCAGATCACAGCCGCGGCAGAACGAAAGGGGGTTTTGCTGATGCCGGGGAATACGTTCTTTACTGAGGGAAGTAAGGGGGAAGCGTATCTGCGTATTTCATTTTCATCTGTAAGGGATGAAGAGATTACAGAAGGGGTCAGACGTCTGGGGGAGTTGATCAGGGGAAATGAAAGGTGATGGAGGTTCAGGAGATCTGTCCATGAGTCTGGCACCACCCATTTGATATGTACCAATCCCCATGTTGGTACATATAATCAATTGAATATGGTACTTTACTCTTGCCAATTATATGGTTAAAATACATAAAAACGGACGTGCACATCCAATGTTTTTATGTATTTTTTTTGCTTTCGGAAATGCGGCCCTCACTAAGTGCCGGTGACATGTATCGCACATAAGCGCCTAGAATACAGGTGCTAAGTGCTCATAATGAGGAGGATATAAAATGGGAGAACTGTATAAGGCAAGGCTTGAGAAGCTGAGAAATGAACTGAAGTCTCAGCTTCCGGAGATCGAAGCTAACGGTGATTGGCTTTGGAATCATCCGGAGACTGGTTTTAAGGAATATGAAACACAGGAATACTGCCTGGAGGTTTTGAAAAATCACGGCTTTGAGGCAAGAACCTGGCCGGATGTGACCGGTTTTACCTGTACCTATGACACGGGACGCCCAGGTCCCTGTGTCATGATCATGGGGGAAATGGATTCCCTGATCTGTTATTCCCACCCGGACTGCGATCCCCGGACAGGGGCTGCCCATGCATGCGGCCACTCGATCCAGATGGCCACGGCCATGGGCGCATTTCTCACGCTGACGGAAAGCGGAGTGCTGGAGGAGTTTGGCGGGAAGGTGATAATGGCCGGTGTTCCGGCAGAGGAGTGTCTGGAAACAGAGTGGAGGCTGCAGGAAATCCAGAAAGGCAGGCTTCATTTCCTTGGGGGCAAGGCCGAACTTTTGTACCGGGGCGCCTTTGAGGGAGTGGACGTGGTGATCTCCATGCACGCGGGCCTTGGCAATGACGGCACCATCACGATCCTTGGCTCCCACAATGGATTTACATCCAAGAACGTTACCTTCAAAGGGCGCTCCGCCCATGCGGCCGCAGATCCGGAAAACGGTGTGAACGCCCTGTACATGGCCAATTCAGCCCTGAATGCATTAAACGCTTTAAGGGAGACCTTCCGGGATTCGGACACGGTCCGGGTACATCCCATCATAACAAAGGGAGGTACGGTTGTGAATGCCATCCCGGAGGAGGTATGCATTGAATGCCAGTGCCGTGCTGGAAGCATGGAGACCGTGCTGGAGGTATCGGAGAAATTTGACCGGGCCATGGGGGCAGGGGCCTATGCCTTTGGGGGAAAGGCGGTTATCAACACCCAGCTGGGCTATCTCCCTTACCGACCGTTGGCAGAACTGGATGAGATCGCTGTTCAGACAGCAGATGACATTCTCGGTGCAGGGCATGGGCTTAAAGGGGGCCACAACTGCGGCTCCACGGATCTGGGGGATCTGAACGAGGTCATTCCGGGAATTCAGGTGTTTGTCAACTATATGTACGGCGTTCACCATGCAGCGGATTACAGGATCGCAGACCGCAGGATCTACGAAACCGCGACTCTGTTCCTGGCAGCCATGGCATGCAGGCTGTTAGATCATGAAGGGGAGCTGGTCGGCAAGGTCAAAGCGGCCCACAAGCCCCTGTTTGCAAGCGCTGAAGGCTACTGTACCTACGTGAAAGCTCTTTCCACCGAGCAGATCTTACCATAATAAAGAGAGGTAAATACATATGGAAACTCCATCCTTAAAAAAGAACCTGTTCCTCCTGATCGTTTTGACATTGTCCGGCTCATTTATCTGTTCCCTGCCATGGTTCCGGTCCTATTACTACGCTCCCTTTATGGAGGCATTCGGCATGACCAACACGGAAATGGGCTTGTGCGGAACCGCCCTTGGCGTGGCGGGCATTGCCGCTTATCTGTTCGGCGGGATCATCTGCGACCATGTTTCCATTAAAATTTTAATCCCCTTTGCAATGATCTCAACCGGGGCCCTGGGCCTTGTGATGCTGGCAAATCCGTCCCCCATGCTGATGATCGTGATTCACGGACTCTTTGCCATTACGGCACTGATGTTCTTTTTCCCGGCCCTGACAAAGACGGTCCGGTCCCTGGCTTCCTCCAATGAACAGGGAAAGGCATTCGGTATATTTGAGGGCGGCCGCGGCATCTCCAACGCCGTATACCTGGCAATTGCGGCATTTATCTTCGGACGTATGACCATTATGAAAAATGAGGCGTTTGGCGTGCGGGGGATCATCCTGTTTTACTCAGCTATGACCATTGTCCTGGGCGTTCTTGATATCTTTCTTCTGCGCGGTGTGAAGGAGGAAACGGGTACTGGCGGCGATGACGCCGTGAACCTGAAAATGCTTACAAAGCCCATGAAGATGCCCGCTGTCTGGCTGATGATCGGGATCATTTTTGCAACCCTGACTTTGAGCACCGGCTACTACTATATCTCGCCCTACGTGACAGAGGTATTTGGGGTCAGCGCCCTGCTGGGAGCTATTTTGTCCTCATCCTCCCAGTACATCCGTCCCATCGCCTCCTTTGGCGCAGGCGTGCTGGGCGACCGGATCAACAATTCCAAGGTAATGCTCATCGGGCAGATCGGCCTGGCAGCAGGACTGGTCATCATTCTGATGACCCCGGCATCCCTGGGCGTTATCCCCATCCTGGCCGCGTGCCTGATGATCTTTTTCTCCATGTATATGTGCGTGACCATGCACTTCGCCATCATGGACGAGGCGGAGTTCCCAAAGGAATGCGTGGGCACAGCCATTGGCTTTATCTGCGCCATCGGCTACCTGCCTGAGGCGGCATCTCCCTTTGTGGCAGGGGTGATCCTGGACAAATTCCCCGGGGTGGAAGGCTACCGTCTGTTCTTTCTCTACATGTTTGCGGTTACCATTGCCGGACTTGTCCTTACCCTGATCTGGCTGCGCATGACAAAGGCCAGAAGGGCACAGATCCTGGCAAACCTTAAAAAGTAGGATGTAGATTGATCTGATGGCATCCATTATGCCGATCCTGGCATTTGCCGGTGTGCTTTTGGGCAAGGACTGGAAGGATTGATTTCCTTCATGTTGGCTGGAAAGGGTATTAAGGTTTTGCCCATATTTCCTTTTTAAGGGAAATATGGGCATTTTTATGAGATATCATATTGGAGATTCGATTGATTAAAGGATGGTTGCAACAGGTGAGGGGCTTTTTGCGCAATGTGAGCTTCCAAGGTATTTCTATCTATCAGTGCAGGAACAACACCCTGCCTTGAAACACAAAAACCAGCGGCGTGGATGGCAATCTGGATTGCCTTTTCCAGTGAAAAGCCGGCTGTTAAGTAGGATGCAAGCGCGGAAATAAAGGCATCAGCGCCCCCTGTGGTATCCACTGAAATAACATCAGCAGCAGAAAAATATCTTGTTAAATCCGCTGTTTTAAGAAAACAACCTTTTGATCCCAGTGTTATGATGACGATCGGTATGCCCTGATTGTAAAAATACTCAGCCTGTTCTTCAATCGTATCAAGGATGGGACATAATACCGAAGCCTCTTTACGGTTTGGCACAAAAATATCTGTATTGTGAGCCAGCTGGGACGGAAGTTCTTTTAGGGCAGCAGGTTTTAATATGATCTTTGCCTTGTTTTGTCTGGCTATATCGGCAACACGGATCACAGTATCTAATGGTATTTCCGTGGATACTAAACAAAATCCGGCATTTTTAAAAAGAGGCTGCCTTTCATTGATGTGGGAAGGGGTGAGACTGTTGTTTGCACCGGAAAGAACAGTGATCGCACTTTCCCCGTCTTTCTCAATGTAGATATATGCTTTCCCGGTCTGCTTTTCCTGATCTCTGAATATGCCGTTTGATATGACATTTTCTTTTTCTAAAGCATCCAAGATAAAAGCCGAGTCCGTATCCCTCCCAACTTCGCCGATCAATGACACCTCATGACCCAACCGGGCTATGCCAATGGCCTGGTTCGCACCTTTCCCGCCTATGGATATTGCTGAGTTCAGGATCGGGACCGTCTTACCGGCCTGGGGTAAAACGCTGACATTAAAGGTGGAATCCATATGGATACTTCCCACTACAACGATACGTTTGCGCCTGATAAAGGATGGTTCCATTGCGCTTTTCATATGGTCAAACGTGGTTTCACCTATAAAGGACAAGTTTCTGACGTCATTTTCATTGCTTTTTTCACAGATTTCCACCAATTGTTTGCATATATAATAACCGAAACTAAAATAGGGTATGCAAAAACCAGAGATGGCAGGGTAAGTAATTGATTCGTGCATATCCATTTTTAAGCTTACAAGGGATATATCTTCCGGTATATGATATTGATGTTTATCCAATTGACCATAGATATCCACCGAGGTAGAAAAATCCGTTGTAACGATCCCGGTCACTTTGTTGCGGATCAGTGCCTGTAGGCTTTCCGGATCAAAGCTATTATAAATAGAATCATCTCCATATATGATCTGATTGTCAAAAAGGCATCTTTTAAACCCATCTAAAAACTGGACGCAGTATTTTTCCTCTTTTCTTGTGTTGATTAAAGCCAGCTTTGTATGTTTTAAATCCACTAATTTCTTTGTCAGGCAATAACCGATGTGTGAATAGTCAATATGATATGAATTAACATCGTTTTCATTAATGGTTATAAAGGGGATCCCCTGCTTGTTAAAGTGATGGGTATTGTCATTTTCCAGAGAGACCCTTTCCCAGATAACGCCGTCAACATTGTTGGCGCATAACGTGGTAATATGCTTTTCTTCAGTTTCCGGACTATCATAGCTGTTTAAAAAAATAGTACTATAACCATTTTCCTGTGCTGCTTGCTGTATGCCGTTTAACATGGCAATGGAATAGATTGAGTTTTTAACAAGAATACCTAATAAGAATTTTTTCGAGTGGGATATATTCTTGACCGTTCCATAGGGGGTATAATTATATTCTTTTACAACTTTAAGCACCCTCCGCCTTGTTTCCGGATTTATATTTTGATCTTTGTTGTTAACTATTTTTGAAACAGTAGAGATTGATACACCGGCTATATTAGCAATATCTTTAATTGTCATTTTCAACCCTTCCTTTTCTTTCTATATATTATTTTATTTAGATGTTTTTGTCAATAAAATGTTTTACTAAAAAAATTTCTGAAGACATAATGCACAAAAAAGTTGAATTTTATTATGCATTAAGCCAAAAATTCAAAATTCTGTTGACTATTTGGCGGGGAAATAATATGATAAAAACATAAAGAAAATATTTTCGGAAAGGGTTTTCTTAAACTAGGAGGTAATGGTATGGAACAAAGTAAAAAGGTGAAAGAGTTCTCAAATGCAACGATTCAAAAGACAGCGCTGGACCACACAAAGATAATTCAAAGACTGGCTAAGCCTTCAGGTATGATCGATGTAGTGCTTGATACGGATACTTATAATGAAATTGACGATCAATATGCATTGGCATATCTTGTGAAGTCAAATGAAAAACTGAATCTAAAGGCAATCTATGCGGCGCCATTTACAAATGAGAAGGCCGATACCCCGGGAGAAGGTATGGAGAAGAGTTATCAAGAGATCTTCAAAGTATTGACACTGCTTGGAAGAGATGATTTAAAAAAGAATGTCTATAGAGGTGCCGAATCCTATATGCAATCGGAAGATCAGCCGGTTATTTCGGACGCGGCAAAGGATTTGGCGCAGAGGGCAATGGATTATACGGAAGAAGATCCTTTATATGTGGTTGCGATTGCTGCAATAACAAACATATCCTCGGCATTGACGATCAATCCGGAAATTAAGAACCGTATTGTTTTGGTTTGGCTGGGAGGAAACGCTGCCCATTGGCCAAATAATCGGGAGTACAATCTTTACCAAGATATTGCAGGGGCAAGAGTGGTCTTTGGATGTGGTGTCCCTCTGGTGCAATTGCCGTGTATGGGAGTTGTATCGGCATTTAGGATCAGCGGTCCTGAATTAGAAACTCATTTGAGAAATAAAAATGAATTGTGTAATTATCTGATTGACGTAACATTAGAGCAGGCAAAGAATAATTATGATGGATTAATGTGGTCAAGAGCAATTTGGGATGTCACTGCAGTGGCTTGGCTGCTGGACGGTGAATTTATGGAGGATTGTCTTATGCACAGTCCGATCCCTGAGTATGATGACCGGTATGCATTTGACAATACCCGCCATATGATCAAATATGTTTACCACATAAACCGCGACAATCTGTTTGAAGATTTGATCAGTAAGCTGAAACGATAATTTAGATATCATAGTAGAAGGAACTCTCGTGTGAATGATCATGAGGACAATACAAGGAGGAAAAATATGGAAATAAGAGATAATATTTTATTGGCAGGTATTTTGGGGGCGATCGTTCTTGTTACTGGCGTGTTTACTTATAGGTTGATCAAGGATGCAATCGCTCATAAGGAGGAAGTCAGGAAAGAACCGGGCAATCCGGTTGTGCAGGCAATTTTTTCGTTTTTCCTATTTTTATTATCTACAATAGGAATATCTGATTTTGCACTTTCAATGAGCGTTTATCCCAAGGCAAAGTGGGTTGAGACAAAGAATATGCCCGGAACCATGAATGTGCAATGTGCAATCCCATGTGCTGTAATGGCGTTGGCATATATCAATGCAATTAAGATTGATGTTCTCACACTGACGGTCCCTATTGTCTGCCAGATGTTAGGTTCCTACATAAGCCCAAGGTATGTTGTTAAGTTCCCGGTCAACACACTTAGAAAGATCATGGCAGGAGCGCTTTTGCTGGCGTTTGGATTTTTTATAGCCGGTAAGGTTGGGATCATGCCTGCACAGGATATTGGAGGAGTCCAATTAACAGGGATCAAATTAGTCCTTTTAGGTATTGGAACCTTTATTTTGGGAGCTTTGAATAACATGGGGATCGGTTCCTATTCTTTGGCAATGATCATTGTATCATCCCTTGGATTAAGCCCGGCCGCAGCATTTCCGATCATGATGGGATCCGGCGGACTGTCAGTGCCGGTTGGCTCCATGCAGTTTATTAAGGAACAGCGTTACAACAGGAGAATGGCATTGCTCTGCTCCACATTTGGACTGATCGGAGTGTTGGTAGCTGTATTCTTTATTAAATCTCTGGATATTACTGTATTGCAATGGTTTATGCAGGCATTGATCATCTACACTGCTTTTACAATGATCAAGACAGCCGCCAAAGAGGATAAGAAAGAAAAAGCATCTCCTGTGGCGGGATGATCGCTATAGATGGCTGATGCCGAATCATGATTGTAAGAGGAGTTTAGTATGTCTAAAGTTAGTGTTGTTGGAAGTCTTAATATGGATCTTGTTTTAGATGTCTCTAAGATGCCCAAAGTGGGGGAAACCATTACGGGAACGGACCTTATTTATTTAGTTGGCGGAAAAGGGGCGAACCAGGCAGTTTGCTGCTCCAGGCTATCAGATGATGTCCTTTTAATAGGCATGGTCGGTGATGATGCCTTTGGAGAAAAAATACTAAATAAAATGAGGGCGGAGGGTATTGATACAAACCATGTTAAGATCAATGAAAATTCATCCAGTGGGGTTGCTGTCATCACAAAAGCACCGGAGGACAATCAGATCATTGTAATACCCGGATCAAATTCTCTTTTTACATCATCATATATTGAGGAAAAAGAAAATCTAATTGCCCAAAGTGATATTTTGATCTCACAGCTGGAAATTCCCATAGAAACAGTAGCGGCAGCTATGAGACTTGCCAAGGATAATGGCATTCCCACGATCCTTAATCCGGCACCGTTCCGGCTCCTGTCAGAAGAGTTTCTGATGAATGTTGATTATATCACGCCAAATGAAACAGAGTTTCTTGAGATGGCCAATCTTAAAAATAAAGACATTTCTATGGAGAAGGCAATGCTTTTCTGGCAAAAGGAACATCGTACCAGACTGATCGTAACCCTGGGGGCGGATGGTTGTGCATATGTAGAAAATGGAATGGTGAAAAAAGTTCCGGCGAATAAAGCAATGGTTGTGGACACCACCGGAGCAGGTGATACATTTAATGGCGCTTTGGCACACTGCCTGGCGCAAAAGGAAGAGTTGGGCGCAGCCCTGGCCTTTGCTGTAAAAGCAGGAAGCTTATCGGTAGGAAAATTGGGAGCTCAAACAGGAATGCCAATGCTGGAAGAGGTGCTGCAGGCATCTTAGATAAGATAGTATCAGATAACATCCCCTGGTCTGGATATCGGACCAGGGGATGTTTTTGTTGCTTGAAGCCATTTGATTGTCCTTCGGATAAAGGTAAATGGAAGATCAAAAAAGCAGCGATCCCGGATCAGGGCGGTATCCCATGGCAGCAGAGATCTCATCTGCTGTATTTTTTAATTCCAAAAGATTTTCTGTGACCAGAGATGAGACATCGGAGGACAGGCAGATAATGCTTAAAGCCGCGGTGCAGTGCCCGGTATGATCATAGATCGGTACAGCCACTGCACCGAATCCCTGATAACGTTCATTGACATCGGTTGCATATCCCGATTTTCGGATTTCCTGGAGAGCGGTAAGGAAGTCTTTTTTATTTGTAATTGAGGATGTGGAATACTTTTTAAAGGCAAAGGAATCAATGATCGCCCAGGCTTCGATCTCCGGAAGATGAGCCAGGATGACCTTTCCCATGGCAGTGCTGTAGGCAGGGGCATTCATTCCCACCCGGGCAGTGACTGTCAGGTCATAAGGAGATATTTCCTTGTGGACCGTGATGATCCGGTTACCGTTGAGGATGCCTAAATGGACAACATTCCTGCAGTGAAAACAAAGCCCGGCCATATAAGGGCGTGCAATCGTAACAACATCATATCTGGCGGCCACATTATTTTCAAAGTACAGGAATTTGATCCCCAGAACATATCTTCCGTCAGGAAGTTTTTCCACATACTGATTTTGTTCTAACGTATGGAGCATACGGAAAACACTTGTCTTGCTCAGACTGCTCATGCGGGACAGTTCAGCCAGGCTAAGTGAGTGGTAATGGCTGAGTATATCCAGTAAATGTAATGCGTTGTCAAGTGAAGTGAGCAGGTATTTATCTTCTTTCATGGTTACCTCCCATAGATACCCCCGCATCTTCAAACAGCGGGCAATAAAAATATCTGAAAAATGTTTCGTTATACGTAATGCTATAATACCATGATTTATTCATAATACACAAGAAAAAAAGCAGAAATCGTGAGAAAAAGAGAAGATAAATATGACATATTTACAAATGGTTTATAAAATGTTTATAATATGACTGTAATGAAAAAGAAATGCATTTCGTATAAAGAAATAAAATTGAATAGAAAAGGTAAAGAAGGAGAGTCGTTATGGCAGAACAAAAGAAAGTCAGGAATTATGCCGTGGATTTTTGGCGTACATTTGCCACGTTATTTGTTACATTTTTTCATTTTTGGCTGATACATCCCTTGGGATTTATTGAGGGGACAGGCGAGCTGACCGTAACCTGGTTTACGTCAGGCAATCTGCTGCCCGTGTTTTTGATCACAACAGGTTATTTCCTTGCGGCCGGATATGAGAGTAAAAGAAGACGCGGGTTAACCCAGGGACCGGCCACAGGGCAGGCCTGGTATTACATGCTGGGAAGATATAAGGGACTTTATCCGGCCTATATGTTGGGACTGATCTGGGGATTTATTGTAATGAACTGTATTTATACCCACCAGCCCATGGGACAGATCATTTCCAATCTGTTTAATTCCGTATATGAGATCTTAGGGCTGTCGGCAATCGGTGTAAATGCAACCGCGGCAACCGGAATTGGTTATTATCCATATGTGATGTACGCCTGGAATACGCCGCTGTGGTACATATCTGCAATTTTTGTGGGTGGGTTTATCCTGTATTATCTTCTCTGCAAGAACAAAGATGTGTTTGTGGGACTGATCGCCCCGGTTATTGTTGTATTGTCCCTGGGATATTGGGGGCTTGCCGGTGAGGGCACGACCTTATTTTTTACACAGCAGATCTCATGCACAACAAAGAATCTGCTTGCATTTGGACTGATCGAGAACTCGTTCCTGTACGGACTGGCAGGCATGTGCCTGGGAATCGATGTGTACTACATTGTTGAATGGTTAAAGAAATTTAATTACAGTGACTTTACCCAACATGTATTGACCATTGTCAACGGGGGATTTACAATCCTGATCTTCTGGTGGATGATACATGGCAACAGCTATGATGAGATCGTGGTCCTTGTATTTATCACAGTGGTCATGATCCTGACCATGTTAGGCAAGGATCAGTTTACACAGTTGATCAACAGAAAAGTATTCGGTACATTGGGAGAGTTCTCGCTGTATTTCTTTGTGGCGCATTTCCCGACTCTGTACGTAATGCAGACCTATATTGAGCATACAAATGAGAATTACTATACGCTGCTTGTATTAAGCATGGTGATCAACACGATCCTGGGATTCACTTTTCAAGTTATCAGCAAGAAGCTGCTCTCCCCGTTTTTAAACGGCGCATTTGTAAAAAGACAGGGTGCACAGGCAGAAAGGTAAGAGGAAAATCCATGAAAAAAATATTTGTGATCAATTTGGGGGCAACATCCACTAAGATTGCCTATTTTGAAGATGATACATGCATTTATAAAGAGAACCTGTCCCATCCTATGGAGGAGATCAGGAAATTTGAGACCGTGTGGGACCAGCAGGAATATCGAAAAAAAGCGATTGATGATTTTATGGATACACATGGAATTAAAGTGAAGGAGCTGGATGCCATTGTTTCACGGGGAGGACATACGGAACCCATTACAGGCGGGACGTACAGGATCACACCCAAAATGCTCAATCAGTCCAGAAGTATGAAATACGGTAACCATGTAACAGATCTGGGACTGCAGCTGGCAGCCCAATACGCTAAGGAAGGGCCTTTGCCGTTTACAGTGGACACATCCTGTACGGATGAGTTTGAGCCATTGGCACGCTATAGCGGGTTAAAGGAGATCCCAAGGGTCAGCCGCTTCCATGCCTTGAACCATAAGGCGGTGGCGCGTAAATACGCGGAGGAGACCGGCAAAGCATATGAGGATCTGAATCTGGTGGTATGCCACATGGGAGGCGGAACTTCGGTTGCAGCCCATAGAAAAGGCAGGATGATCGATGGAGATTACGGTCTGGAGGGAGACGGTCCATTTTCCACAGACAGGGCTTGCGGGCTTCCGGTTGGAGGCGTTATTGACATGTGTTACTCAGGCAAGTATACATATAAGGAAATGAAGCGGAAAGTCAAGGGGCTGGGAGGTCTTATGAGTTATGTGGGGGAGACTGACTGCCGGGTGATTGAAAAAGAAGCCGTCAAGGGAAATGCCCAATATAAAGAAGTGCTTCAGGCAATGTGTTACCAGACCGCAAAAGAGATAGCGGCAATGTCATCGGTCATGTGCGGGGAAGTAGACGCGATCCTGGTCACCGGAGGAATTGCGTACTCAAAATTTTTAATGGCGGAAATTGAGAACAGAGTGAAATTCATCGCGCCTGTGAAATTATATCCGGGAGAATATGAAATGGAATCACTGGGAATCAACACATACAGGGCGCTGACCGGCCAGGTCGAGATCATGGAATTATAAAAGACAGCATTGGGATAAGAGAATAAGGATAAGAGAATAAGGATAAGAGAATAAGGAAAAGAGGAGACCATGTTTAAAAATTTTAAGGACATAGAAGCTTATATTTTAACTTCAGGCATTAAGAAGAGGGTTGTTTTGGCATGTGCACAGGATGACCTTGCATTGGAGGCCGTGGTGAAGGCGAGAAAGCGCGGTGTAATAAGCGCTGTATTGATTGGGGATCTTGACAGGATAAGGAAGCTGCTGGAAGGTCTCAATGAACCGGAGGAGGATTATGAGCTGATATCCTGTCCGGATGAAGGGGAGGCCGGAAGAATGGCGGTATCCCTGGTAAATGAGGGAATGGCTGATATTCCGATGAAGGGCCTTATGATGACTTCATCATTTATGAAAGCGATCCTGGATAAGGAGAAGGGGTTCCTAAAACCGGGCCGGCTTTTGAATCAGGCAACGGTTCTGGAATATACGGATGAGAACCGTATGATGATCATCAGTGACTGCGCGGTCAATATCGCTCCAACCTATGAAGACAAGATCAAGATCACGCAGAACTGTATTGAGCTTGCTCATGAATTGGGCATTGAGAAGCCTAATATCGCTTTTTTATCAGCCCTTGAGAAAGTGAATCCAAAGATCCAGAGCACGGTGGACGCCGATGCGCTCACTCAATATGCAAATGCAGGCGGTTTTAAGGGCGCAGGAGAAGCATTCGGCCCCGTGGCCTTAGACATAGCCGTTGACGCACAGTGTGCCAGGCATAAAGGAGTCCATCATCCTGTGTGCGGACATGCGGATATCCTGATCGTTCCGGATCTGGCGTCAGGGAATATCTTTACAAAGTCACTGACGTTTTTTGCGCACTTAAACAGTGCGGGGACATTAAACGGGACAACTAATGCAGTGATTATGACAAGCCGTACGGATACGCCGGAGGACAAGTATGATTCTATTTTGACGGCTGTTTTAAAGGCAATGTGATCAGTTTGTGCGGGGAGCCGGGTCTTTTGGGACCTGGCTCATTTTGCGTGTTGTGAGATGGGATAAAAACGGATAATATGACAGTAAAATGCATATTTGAAACAGGATTCTACCAGAAATACCATATCCGGAAATGGTATCATTATCATGTGAAACAGATGATAATAGTTGGCTGGCAATGGACAGCCTGGATCTTTCGGCGGAAGATTAGTCGGCCATTTTATCCGGCAGCCGTGACAGGGTTTTGTTGTGAATACGATTTCCGGTAGAAATAAAATACAAAATTTGATATACTTTCCTCAAACACGTTTGGGGGATTCATATGAAAAAGAGAATGGAATTGCCGCAGAAAATGCGGTTTAAAATATTGATCCTTTGTCTGGCCTGCACCATGACGGCCCTTCTTTTGCAGACCTGGCTGTTTAACAGGAAATCCTCCACTCTGATCTACAATCAGGCGAAAAAGGAGAGCTTCAGTCTGCTGCGGAATATGCAGGATGATCTGTTCACGATCCTCAAATCCATGGAAAATAATATCATAAAGGTCTACAACCGCCAGCAGCTGATCCGGGATTTAAAGGAAAAGGAATCCATTTCCCTGCTGAGGGACAAGTATTACAGGGAGTCCTATAACATTGCCATGGAATGCTTTGACACCTCCGATGGGGTGGTTGCCCTGTATCTTTATAACGGGGAGGACGAGATCATCAGTACATACCGCAGGGCCGTAACCCCGCGCCATAATTATCCCCTGGATATTTACGAACATGCAGAGGAGAACAATGCAGATCTGGTCAGGCAGTATGCCCACTCGGATCAGACAACCATGCTGGTCTCCAGCTATTTTAACCCATACCGTGATACGGATATTATCCGGCTTGTGATGAAGCTGTACAATAACAGCAATACAAGCCAGATGATCGGTTACATTGCATGTGATGTGGACAGCAAGATATTCCGGTACAGGATGGAGAAATTCATTACGGACAGCGATATGTTTATGTGGCTTCAGCCCGTGGGGGACCGGGCGGCCGTATCCGTGGGCAGTCTGGGGGAAAATGACCGGAAGCTTTTTGACGGGATATCAGACCATTTACGCCGGGGAGAACAGGATTTCAGCCTTCCCACAGGCGGCAGCCAGAGAGTCTTTTTCCAGGTGGAACAGAACAAATATAACTTAAGCGCGTATGCGCTGATGCCCCAGGCACTGCTGGCAGCCAATCAGCGCACCCTGACGGCCAGCCTTTTCACCATAGCGGCCGTGATGCTGGTGATCACCCTGGTGTTCACCTTTCTCTGGTCCAAGAGCCTGACCCGTCCCTTGGAGGAACTGACGGAAATGACGGACCGGATCAAAAAGGGGGAGACAGACCTGCGCGTAGCGGTGAAAAAACATGATGAGATAGGGGCGCTGGGGCAGAGCTTTAACGAGATGCTGGATCAGATCGAAGCTCTCCTTGTCAGGGAGTATGAGACAAAGCTGCTTTTGAACCGGGCGGAGTATAACGCACTCCAGGCCCAGATCAATCCGCATTTTCTGTATAATACCCTGGATACCATGAGCAGCATTGCCCAGGTCCGCCACTGTGATGAGGTAAGCCATCTGTGCCAGTCCCTGTCCAATATTTTCAGGTACAGTTTGGATATGAAGAATCCATTTTCCACGGTTGCCAAAGAGATCGTGCACCTGAAGAATTATATCTATGTGATGGATGTGAGGATGAGGGATCATGTGGCCTATGAATTTGATATAGATGATGAAGTCCTGAAGGACACGGTCCCAAGGATCTGTGTACAGCCGCTGGTGGAAAATGCCTTAAACCACGGACTGCGCAATGTGAGAGGGGAAAAACACGTTGTGATCCGGGCCAAGGTACAGGAGGATAATCTGATCATTGCCGTGGAGGACAACGGAGTGGGGCTGGAGAACGCGGAGGAACTGAACCAAAAGATGAAGGAAAATGATCTAGATCTGGTGGAGCGGGGCAATTCCATCGGTCTGATCAATATAAACGCAAGGGTAAAGATGCTGTACGGCGATTCCTATGGAATACGGGTGGAGAGCGCGCCGGGGACAGGGACACGGGTGTACCTGACAGTAGCAAGACTGACAATGGGGGAGGTTGAACAGTGGAAAAAGAAGTCTATAAAGTCCTGATAGCGGATGATGAATACTGGACCAGGGAAAAGCTGTGTTCCATGATCGACTGGTCCAGATATTCCCTTTGCTGCATGGAACCGGCAGCGGATGGGGAAGAAGTGCTCAGGCGCATTGAAACAGATGAGCCGGATATTCTGATCACGGATATCAACATGCCTTTTATGAATGGGGTAGAGCTTCTGGAGATCATACATGATAAATACCCGGATATTATTACTTTTGTGGTCAGCGGTTATGATGATTTCCAGTATGTAAAGGATACGTTCATGGCCGGATCCATCAATTATCTGGTAAAACCCATCACCAGGATCGATCTGGTGAATGCCCTGTCCAGGGCATTGGAGATCATCAGCACCAGGAAGGCTCATGCCAGGGCCCGGGAGGAGCAGCAGATCCAGCTGTTAAAAGCAGCCTCCCTTTTGCAGGACAGGGAGTTCAGCCAGCTTCTTGAGCGGGAGGGTTCCTCCTTCACCCCGATCATCACCATCAACAATGACATGGACTTTGCAGGGATGAGCCTGATGCTGGTGAAGATCCACGATATGGGCAATCTGGTCAAACGGTATGGGCATGATATGAACCTTTTGTCCTACTCTGTGAAAAAGGAGATACGGCGGTGCCTGAAAAGCGATGCCCCGTTTGTGTTCAACCATATATACCGCCCCAATGAATTTGCCATTGTGTCGGAGCTGGACAACCGGGAGCTGACCGACAAGGCCAGATACCTTATGGTCCAGCTAAAGCCCCTGTTCCAGTCAACCATCACCATCATGCTCAGCGGCCACTCCTATTCCATGGACAGTATCCATGAGGCATATATCCAGGATATCTCCATGCTGATGACGCGTACCTACACGCCGGAGGATGTGCTGCTTGTGCCGGGGCACTCCGGGATTTCCGGTGGAAACCGTAATATAAGCAGCCGGTTCGGCGACAGCCAGGTCAGGGAACTGAAGGAACTGATACGAAAAAAGAACCGGGCAGCCATTGAGAACCTGGTGTTCCAGGGAACCGGACTTGACTGCTGCGCCCAAGATAAGTGGGAATATCTGGAGGTAAAGCAGACGGTCAAACGTATATTGAATACATTTCCGGAGACGCTGGGCAGCAGTCTGTCCGCGGAGGAGACTGCTGTTTTGGAACATATGATCCACATGTCGGACCGGACGGTGGAGCGCCTGGATGCAGGCATTCTATGCGATGGGGTGCGCGATGTGATCGAGTACTGCATGTCTGTGGGATATGAGGAAGCAGTCCATACAGTGTCCGACATCATGCGCAGAGCCGCCGCGTACATAGATGAGCATTACAACGAGGATCTTAGTCTTTCCGCCCTGGCAAAACAGTTCGGAATGGAGAGCACCTATTTTTCCAAAACATTCCGACAGGAAACAGGGGAGAACCTGATGCTGTATATCACCAGGAAAAGGATGGAAAAGGCCGACAGCTATATCCGTGAAAGCGAGATCAGCCTGACCGAGATCGCGTTTATGGTGGGATATGATGACTACGCATATTTCAGCAGGGTGTTCAGAAAATATTTTGGACGAAGCCCGAGAGATTACAGGAACGCGGTGCAGTGTCCGGAACCATCGGGCCACACCATAGCAAATTCCGGCGATATACGGAGGGATTAGATTGGAAGGGAAGAACAGCATTGGATCACCGGTGCATGTGTATGGGCGGCGGCCGCAGGCGGCCGGCAGGACAGGAACGGCCGGCAGGATGAGTGCGGCCGGCCGGACAACGGCAGTCAGCCGGATCATAACAGCCTGCATCATTGTATCTTTGTTTTTGTCAGGCTGCGGAAAAAAGGCGGAGGCCGTTGCAAAGGAGTCGGATGCGGTAATCCTGACCGTGCTGGCAGGTCAGTCCACCTCAGATGCGGGCATGGAGGACATGATCGATGAGTGGATGGAGGAACATTATCCCGATGTCAAGCTGGAATGGGAATGTGTGGACTGGGGAGAGAGCTTTGATGCGCAGGTTCGCTCCAGATTTGCGGCAGGGGATGTGCCTGATATCATTGTGGGAAAAGCGCAGGATGTAAAAGCGTATGTGGGGACCGGCAATCTGGCTCCTATTGCAGAGTCCTGTTCGGCTATGATCAAACAGGATGCCCTGGACCTGGTTACGGTGGACGGCACGGTATATGGACTTCCTTTTAATGCATGGTATCAGGGGGTACTTTACAATAAGAAGATTTTCAACACATATGGACTGGAAGTGCCTCAGACCAGGGAGGAACTTTTAAAGATACAGGAGATATTAACGTCCCGCGGTCTTACCCCCTTTGCCGGACATTTCCAGGAGAGCTGGAACCTGGGCAATACCACCATGCAGTTTATGATGAATGAGGTGTTCTGCGATGAGCCGGACTGGGGAGAACAGTTCCGGAAGGGAAAGGTGAATTTCTCGGACAGTCCGGCTATGAGGCGGTGTCTGGAGAACAACCGGAATATTCTGGAACATTCCTGGGAGGATGCACTGAGTATTGACCAGTATGAGAGTGATAACCGGTTTGCCGGCGGACAGGCGGCTATGTACCTAACCGGCTCCTGGTCTTTGCAGTTTGCCAACCAATATAACCGTGGTGATGAATTTGGGATATTTCCCTATCCCAATGAGCACGGGGACGCCAGGCTTTTGCGCGAAACCAATATGACTTTTATGAAAAGCGCCCGTACCGGATACGATGAACTGATCACTGAATTGTTCATGGGCATATTTTCCGATCAGCAGCTTCAGAGTGAGATCCTTGACTATACGCAGACGCAGCCCACCGTAAAAGGATTTGAGCCTGAATACAGGAGCTGCATTCAGGATGATATCGATTATTACGAACAGAGCGGTCAGGTGCTGGATGTGACCATTGGCAATAACCAGCTGGTGTGGTCCTACCAGAATGCGGTCGCAGCCCAGCAGCAGCTTTGGCTGCAGGGAAAGAAAAGCCTGGAGGAGGTTCTGGAATTTGCGGATGATAACCGGGCGGAGAGTATGAATGAGTGATATCTATATAAATACGGTCAATATAAGCGGAGTTGTACATTTCACAAAAATGTGCAACTCCTTTTTCAATTTAGTCCTATTTGTTCATGTCGGAAAAAAAGTATACTTGGTATATCAAAAACATCATGTGCAAGCGCCCCAAGGACGGACGCTAAGTGCTCATAACGAGCCACTGCACTAAGTTCGAGGGAGACCTCACTAAGTGCCAGTGACATGTATCGCACGTAAGCGCCCAAAAGACGGACGCTAAGTGCTCATAACGAGCCACTGCACTAAGTTCGTGGGAGACCTCACTAAGTGCCAGTGACATGTATCGCACGTAAGCGCCCAAAGGACGGACGCTAAGTGCTCATAACAAGGAGGAACGTTCATGAAAAGAAAACAGGTATTGGGTGTATTGGCAGCAATTACGGCGTCCTGTGTATTGGCAGGATGCGGGGGGAGTTCCGGCGGGACACAGACCGCGGCACCGGAAAAGACTGAAGGGGCACCGGCCGCAGAGGCAGGAAGCAGCGAAGCGGCGCAGCCGTCCGGATCTGATGAAAAGGTTACGCTGACCGTGCTGGCGGGGCAGTCCACCACGGACGCCGGTATCGAGGATATGATCGATGAGGCCCTGGCTGAAAAATATCCCAACATCACCCTGGAGTGGGAATGTGTGGACTGGGGAAATGATTTCCAGCCAAAAATGCAGCAGTACCTCCAGTCGGGGCTTCCGGACATTATGATCGGAAAAGCGCAGGATGTGGCGACCTACGCTCCTTTGGGAGTGCTTGGTACCATTGATGATACATATCTGGACCGTGGCCTGGACGCAGCCAGGGAAAATGTGACGGTGGATGGAAAGACATACGGAATGGTTTACAATGCCCTGTATCAGGGAGTTTACTACAACAAGGCCATGTTTGAGGAAAATGGATGGGAGATCCCCAAAACACAGGATGACCTGCAGAAGATCATAGATGACTGCAACGCAAAAGGGATTACGCCATTTGCAAGCCATATGGTAGATACCTGGTCCATCGGCAATGTGACCATGCAGTTTGCCATGAACGATGTATTTAACAAGGACCCGGAGTGGGGAGATAAGTTCAGGGCAGGAGAGGTATCCTTTGCTGACAGTAAGGAGTTTCAGACCGCTTATGAGTATAATAAGCTGATTTTTGACAATACCTTTGCCAACACATTCAGCATGGAGCAGACTGACTGTGATGCCAGGATGGTGCAGGGGGAAGCGGCTATGAAGGTTTCCGGTTCCTGGTCCATCCAGAACTTCCTGGATATTGATGATGCCTTTGAGTTTGGTATCTTCCCGTTTCCCAACCAGACAGGGGATTCCAAGCTGATATTTGAACCCAATATTACCCTGATGACAAGTGCAAAGACCGAACATCCGGACGCTGTTAACTGTGTTCTGGATCTGCTGACCTCCGACAAGGAGCTGGCTGTGGAAATCTATGATTATACCAAGACTGCCTCCATGCTGAAGGATGTGACACCGACCTTTGAGAATCCCAGTCAGGAAGATATTGATAAGTATGCTGCTGATGATATGATCGTGGACGTTACTCTGGGCAACAACCAGCTTGTATGGGGAGGATTCCAGGAAGAGAACGCAAAGGATATCGCTGCATGGCTTCAGGGCGATGAAACCTTTGAGGATGTTCTGGCCGCATCCGATGCAAGGGTGGATGCCAGTTCCGCAACCAAATAACATACCAGCGTTGCAGCCAAATAAAATGAAAGGCGCGGTTATAATAACTGCGCCTTACTATGTACTAGCGCTGAACTGTACTGATCTGTCTGGCATGAAAGGGGATAATGAGGATGCCTAAAAATAAAAGCGAAATAATGGGCAGAAAACTTTTTTTGCAGTATCTGCTTCTGGTGCTTCCTGGATTCATCATATTTACGATCGGGTTGATCCTCCCGCTGCTTCTGTCGTTCCGGTATTCGGTGACAAGCTGGGACGGAATCTCACCGGAAAAGGTATTTGTAGGATTCAGGAACTATATGGACCTGTTTAAGGATGATAATTTCCGAAGCGCATGGTGGTTTACCATTAAATTCACCATAGGGAACACTCTGATCCAGAATGCTGCAGCCCTGCTGTTTGCAGTGGCCCTGGACAGCGGGATCCGCTGCAAGAAAATATACAGGGCAGCCTTTTTTATTCCCTGTCTCATCAGTGCCGTGATCGTGGGCTTTGTGTGGCTTAAAATGTTTTCCAACGTGCTTCCGGCTGTGAATGACTGGCTGGGAACCAATTTTAATTTTATGCTGTTCGGCAGTGGAAAAACCGTTCTCTGGGGGCTTTTGATCGCCAACAACTGGCAATGGATCGGATACTGGATGTTGATCTATCTGGCCGGTCTCCAGTCTGTGCCCTCCGATCTGTATGAGGCCGCCAAGGTGGACGGAGCCGGAGCAGTAAAACGGTTTTTTAACGTAACCATCCCCATGCTGGCACCCGCCATTACCATCTGTGTGGTGGGCATTACCACCGGCTCCCTGAAGGTATATGACCTGCTGGTATCATCCACCAAGGGAGGTCCGGGGCGGGCGTCCACATCCGTGATCTACCAGACTTATACCACGGCCATCAACGGCAGGCAGTATGGATACGGTTCCGCAATGACAGTTACCCTGGTGGTGGCCCTGCTTTTGGTGGCCCTGATCCAGGTGAAGGGACTTAAAAGTAAGGAGGTTCAGGCGTGATGAAAGGATTGAAAAAGGACAGAACGGAAAAGGAAGAAAAGATCCGCCAGCCCTATACCAAAACAACCGCTGTGGTCCAGGTGCTCATGACCATGCTGGCGGCTCTTTTCCTGGCCCCCCTGTTTATCATTGTCAATTACTCTTTTAAGACAAAGAAGGAGCTGTATATCAACAGCCCACTGTCGCTTCCGCAGTCATTTCAGCTGGATAATTATGTGAAAGCCATCGATAAGCTGAATATGGGAACTACCTACATCAACACCTTTATCTATACGGCGGTCAGCGTATTCGTGCTTGCCATGCTGTGCGGCATAACGGCGTGGGCCATTGCGCGCTGCAAGCACAGGTTCTTTAAATTCTGCTACATATATTTTATTGTAGGAATCCTGATACCCTACCAGGCATTGTTCCTTCCCATCTATACCATTGGTTTTAAAATGCATTTGACCAACACAAGATTCGGCATTATTTTCATGTATGTGGCAACGGGCATTTCCTTTGGCGTATTCCTCATGAACAGTTTTATGTCCACGGTTCCGGTGGAACTGGAGGAAGCGGCCAGGATTGACGGGTGTTCTGTGTTTAAAACGTATTTTTCAATCGTGCTTCCCCTGCTGAAGCCCGCCATGGCAACGCTGATCATCATGCAGGCCTTTCAGATCTGGAACGATTACCTGCTGGCCAGTCTTTATGTGAGCAAAAAACAGCTGAAAACCCTTACCGTGGCGATCCAGTCCCTGTTTTCCGCCCAGACCAGCGATTATACAACGGCCATGGCCGCGATCGTACTGTCGGTGCTGCCCATTGCAGTCCTGTTCATGTGTCTGCAAAAGTATTTTATCAAAGGAATGACCGTGGGCGCCGTTAAGGGATGAGTGCGCCGCGTCAGGAGCATTTCCTATCAGGAGCATTTTCCATCAGGAGGATATCAGAATGGATACAATATTAAAAGAATACACACTGGGAGACATGACGGCGCGTTATCTGCTGGATGAAGATCAGCACGCGGGCCTGGAGCTGTATCCAACCCATATGCCGGTCCCGGCCTACAGAAAGAAGAAGGCAAAGCTGGACGGTATGGTGCAGCTTAAGCTGGCCGGAGACGTCTACAACGGAGCATATGCGCCGGGCAATACGCTGCGCAATGGCGGGAGCGTGGACCAGCTTCATTATAAAAGCCAGGAAACGGTGGAGGAGAGGGATGGCCTGACCATCATTACGCATCTGAGGGATGACCGGGGCTGCGGGATCAGGCATTTTCTGCACTGGGAACAGGGCATGCCCTGGGTCAGGATGTGGAATGAGCTGACCAATGAAAGCCGGGAAACCATTTTGCTGGAGATGATCTCCAGTTTTTCCCTGACCGGTATCTCGCCGTATCTGGAGGGAGATTGCCACGATCAGATTCAGGTACACCGCCTGATGAGCCGGTGGAGCCAGGAGGGAACCCTCCTCACCCAATCCATGGAGGAACTGCAGCTGGATACGTCATGGAACATGGAGTCGGTCCGGTGTGAGCGGTTTGGTCAGGTGGGATCCCTTCCGGTCAACCACTATTTTCCGTTTCTGGCCATGGAGGACAGGAAAAACCATGTGTTCTGGGGCGTTCAGCTGGCGCATGGCTCATCCTGGCAGATGGAGGTTTACCGCATTGATGAGAATATTGCAGTCAGCGGCGGACTTGCGGATCGGGAGTTTGGGCATTGGATGAAACAGGTTGGCCCGGGCGGACATTTTACAACGCCGGAATCAATTGTCACCGTATGTAACACGGACTCCATCGACATCCTCACCGGACGGCTGACGGAGGCAGGACAGAAGGCGGCGGACAATGGGCCCGGAATTGAACAGGAACTTCCCATGGTATTTAACGAATACTGCACCACATGGGGATGTCCGTCCCATGAGAACATTGTGGAGATATTGCAAACAGTCAGGGAAAAGGGCTTTACCTATTTTGTGATCGATTGCGGGTGGTACAAGGAGGACGGTATTCCCTGGGATATCAGCATGGGGGATTACAATATTTCAAAGACACTGTTTCCGGGAGGGCTGGAACAGACCGTGAAGGCGATCAAGGAGGCAGGGCTGAAGCCGGGAATCTGGTTTGAGATTGAAAATGTGGGAAAGGCGTCCATGGCCTACCAGATGGAAGAACACCTCCTTCACCTGGACGGCAAAGTGCTGACCACCACCAGGCGCAGGTTCTGGGACATGAACGATCCGTGGGTGGAGGAGTACCTGAGCGAACGGGTGATCGGAATGCTTAAAAGATATGGGTTTGAGTATATGAAGATCGACTACAATGACACCATAGGAATGGGCTGTGACGGCTCAGAGTCCATCGGGGAAGGCCTGCGGAAAAATGTGGAAAAAACCTATGAGTTTCTGGATAAGATCAAAAGGGAGATCCCCGGCATTGTTCTGGAAAACTGTGCGTCCGGCGGACACAGGCTGGAACCGCGCTTCATGGCAAGTACCAGCATGGCATCCTTTTCCGATGCCCATGAATGTGAGGAGATCCCCATTATCGCAGCCAACCTCCACCGGGCGATCCTGCCAAGACAGAGCCAGATCTGGGCCGTGATCCGGGAACAGGATTCCGGGAAACGGATCGCGTACTCCATTGTAAGTACATTTTTAGGGAGATTATGCCTGTCCGGAGATGTGACAAGGCTGACGGAAAGCCAGTGGGAAGTCATTGACCGCGGAATGAAGTTTTACAAAAAGCTGGTGCCCATCATCAAGCATGGCCAGTCGTACCGCTTCGGACCTGCCGTAGGCAGCATCCGCCATCCAAAGGGATGGCAGGCAGTGGTGCGCGTGGGAAGGGACGGAGGGCAGGCCTGTGTTATCCTTCACACATTTGACGGCAGCCTGCCGGAACGGATCAGCATAGACCTGCCCCAAGGGTGCCCGGAGACTGTACAGGATATGTATTCGGATACGGATGAGGCGGTCACTGTGGAACAAGGCTGTCTGTGCTGGGTGCCTTCTGATAACAGGAAGGCGGCGGCGGTGCTGCTTGGGACGTAATGATTAATAAGTGTACTCTCGGAGTCTCCTCGGCACCCATCTTTGCGGCTGATTTTCCGCCAGTCGCACACAAATTTAATCAACGTACACGCCGTGTACCCTTCATAAATTGGTGCACAACTGACAAAAAATCATCTCACAAATCTGAGTACCAGGAGATTCCGAGAGTACACATAAATGCTTAGTAACAAAAACACATACCATTCCAGGGATATCTGTGCGGAATGATATGTGTCTTTTTATTGCCAGCATGACCAAACTTGAAAGGCTTTTTAGATAATCCCTCCATCTTCCCTATCTGTCTTATTTACAAAATCCAAGTGATATAGTTTTTCCCAATGGTTAATATTTAAGGTTCCCCTTGTGAGATGAATTGCTAAAATACAGCAATTTTCATCCTTTTCATTGTTCGCCATATCGTACCAGTTAGCAAAAGCTGTACGAAGTTTTGTTCTTATTTCTGCATTTTGGGGGTCAAGTACCCAACCAAGGCTTTCCCCTACTCCCATAGCAGTAAACATCTCCGAGGAGAGCGCAACCGCAACCTCGGCATTTTGTTCTATTTGCAACATTTTATTTGATTTTCCATATGTAACAATATAAAATGTGCAGTCTTCATAATAGGCATCCACACACCGGACAGCCGGGCGAGGCTTTCCGTTAGTACCCGATTCCCGGGCGATCGTTGCAAGGGAAATAAGATTATCTTTTCCGTTACCAAACTTCTCATCAAGTAATTTTAATCCTTCTTCGTACATACTCGTCATTATAATGTCTCCTATCTATAATGGGAAAAATAATCAAACTGATTTAGCAGGATTGTAAGGCGAAGCCCAATAATACTGTCAAGATTAGAGAAGCTGACATGGATCAGGTTCTCTATTTTTGCGATCCTGGCATGGAGGGTGTTGACATGGATGAATAGCTTTTCGCTTGTTATTTTATAGGAAAGCTCATTGGAGAAAAAGTATTCCAGGGTAAGATACAGGTCCGAGGAATGCTTTTTGTCGTAATCCACAATGGGTTTTAAATAGGATTGATACAGTTCATTGAGGTAGGCGTCATTGATATTGCCGTTGCTGTCGGTGAACAATTTGATGATCCCCAATTCCCCGTATACCAAAAGACACACATTGTCCTGTTTGTTTTTTGCGTAATTGATGGTAAAAGCAGCTTCATTAAAGGCCCTTCTCAGATCCCAGTAATGGTGCAGGTCACTGATCCCCATGATGAAATGGGAGGAATTAAAATAGGTGGAAAGGGCATCGTATAACTGTGCGCCCATGGCCTTGATGGAGGGGACCTTGTCATCGATCAGGATGACCCATTGTTCCTTATATAAAAAGACCAGGAATTTATTATTGTATAACTTGATATGTTTTAAATGATTGATAAATCCGGTCAGCAGTCCCACATTGTTAAAGATATTTAAGTCCTTGCGGCTGTTGATCAAAAGCAGGTAATAGCTGCCGCTGAGCTCCGTGTTCAGGCTCAGGCCGATCTGCTTTTTTCGGGCGCGGTCTTCGTGGGACATATCCAGGAGACTTTCAAAAACAACACTTTTAAAATAATAATTTGATTTCTCAAATTCAGCGGTAATACTGTTTTTCAGAGAATAGATGGACTCAATGGTCTCCAGCCGGCAGATCAACTCCGGGGGCAGTGTCTCCGCAAAGGATCGGTATTTTACAATGATAAAAAATGCGGAGGTAAATTTTGAAATATGGGAGGGAATGATAAAATACTGATACTCCCCGTTAATGGCAGTGTCCTGGTATCTGTAGCCGTTCATTGTAACGCCGTTAAAGTTTTCGCCAATGGGAATGCGGTGGTGCAGGGCGCTGACCCTCAGGTTATACAGTTCCGTGTTCCAGTTATTATCGTTTGAGCTGTCCTGCAGCCGCAGGTTGTAATCTGCAATGGCGATGGTGATCTGTGTCAGGTTGTGTACGATCTCACACAGACTGTTGAGGGTATAGTTTTTGGACAGGTAATTGATGATGGAGTTCTGGAAATTCTGGTTCTCAACAAGGTACTGCGTCTGATTGTTGATGACCAGATTCTGGATCAGGACGATCATATCACGCCACGGAACATTGTCCTCTATAAATATAAGGGGAATATGATAATTCATCAATAAGTTTTTCTGTTCCGTGGTAATATATTCTTCATACAGCTTATGTGTGATGACACCGGAGATCTGCTTCTGGTGCAGGGTATTGATGAACTTTTCAGTGAGGCAGGTGCGCATAAAACGGCTTATGATCAGGATATCCCCTTCATGGAGCCAGTCGTCAATATCCTCCACATCCATAACGGTTGCGCTTTTTATGACACGCTGAAGTCCCTGTTGTGTTATGACCGTATCACAGGAATACATTTGCTTTGTATTGAGAAGATCCCTTATGGAAACCTCCTTGAAATCATTGTGAAACGTATACTTTAATGAATTATCTCCCATCATATCCACCGCCTTATCTGAGATTATATCATTGTTCCCTGAACATGCAAAGATGATAATTTAAACTTAAATAGAAAAGACCGGAAAATGAATTGGTGATTCATATAAAAACAAAACTGTAATTTTGTAGATATACACAATAGAAAAAACAGTATCAACAGATTATACTGGTTTTAAAAATCAGACCTCTCAGCGGGGCGGAACATAGAATCATCACGTAGAATCATTACATAGAATTGTCACTTAGAATCATCACATAGGAGAAACGATATGGAGAGCCAAGGCAACAGAACGTATACTTTACAGGAGTTATGCAGATTTCTTATCCCGTCTGTATTGGGAACAGTGATCTTTCTGCTTCCCATCCAGTGGCAGGGGAATATGACCATACTCATTGGCATCATTACGGATCTCATGCAAAAGCTGTTAGCCCCTGTGATCACCACTGTGGTGGTAGCAGCCATTGTCCTGTCGGCAGTATGCTCCACTGTCAGACGGTTCCTGAAGCCGGCCTGGATCGTGGAAAGTGAACGCTGGAACAGCCTTTTTTCCTGTAATACGTTCTATTATGTATGCCGTGTCCTGGGAGCTGTGTTTGCGGTCATGGTTTACTTTGGAGCTGGCTTTCATGTTGTGATCTCTCCGGATACGGGCGGGACCATGTTGAATCTGCTCAAGACCATTACCGTGTGGTTTATGGCAGCGGCATTTCTGATTCCGCTGCTGACGGATTTCGGGATCATGGACTATGTGGGGACCATGCTGCGCAGGGTGACCAGGCCGGTATTCCGCCTGCCGGGAAGGGCGGCGGTGGATCTGCTGGCCTCATGGCTGGGGAGCAATACGGTGGGGGCGGTCCTCACCATTAAGCAGTACGAGCGTGGATATTACACGGCCAGAGAGGCTATTGTGATCGCGTGCTGCTTTTCCGCCGTATCCCTGCCATTCAGCCTGGTGATCGCTGCCATGATCGGAGTGGATCATCTGTTTGTTCCCTTTTATCTCATTGTCACAATTACCGGAGTGTTGAGCGCGGCCGTTATGATCCGGATCCCGCCCCTTTGCCTGTATCCGGAGGAGTTCTGCCCGGACGTGGGCAAGCAGGTGAAGGAGGAAGAACTGGAAGGATACACCATGCACCAGTGGGCATTGAAGCTGGCTGTTGAGAAGGCGGCAAAGGGACCCGGTCTGAAACAGATCCTGGTCAGCGGACTGGATACATTTATGGGGATCGTGTTCCAGACAGCGCCCATTGTAATGGCCTTCGGAACCATTGCCTGCATGGTGGAGGCGTATACACCGGTATTTGAATGGCTGTCCATTCCCTTTGGATACTATCTGCAGTTACTTGGGATTGAGGATGCCTTTTCTGTGGCGCCTGCAACCATCATCGGGTTTATCGACATGTTCCTGCCCTCCATTCTGCTGGCAGGGGTGGGGAGCTTAAAAACAAGATTTGTATTGGGCGCATTGTCGTTGGTCCAGATCATATATATCACCGAGATCGGATCCATCCTGATCTCCTCAAAGGTGCCGGTCAAACTAAAGGATCTCTGCTGTATATTCTTAGAGAAGACGGTGCTGGCATTGCCGATCATTATTTTGCTGACAAAAATGTTCCGATTATTTTAGGTGAGGTTATAGATAGTATGATAAAAAGAGAATCCAGATGGAAACTTTTAAAAATTGTTCTGATCCTTTATATGGTGTACGCCGCCGTGCGGATGGTATTTTACGGACAGGGTACCCTGCAAAGCGTTATATTTGACCTGGGCAGGATTGTGCTGCTGGTGCTGTTATTGTGGTGGCTTAATACCAGATCCGCGCCGCCTGGGGAATGAATTTGTATGAGTATATAGAATGGGACTGTTGCCTTGACAGTCTCATTTTTTTGACATTTTCACGTTGGTGATTCATACATTCTTTTGATCGTGACTTTGTATGTCCGACCAATGTATTTCCGGACCCATTTCCCCTAAAATAAAATCACGCAATGCAGTACTGGAAAATGCAAACAAAAAGAAGAGGAAGGTGAATTAAAAATGGGAGGAACCCAAAAGAAGAAAAAGGAAAAGAAGGGCCTGAATTCGTATGTTGTTATATTTGCAGTCATTGTGCTGATGGCCCTTCTGACCTGGTTTGTACCTGGCGGAGAATACGAACTGGATGAAGCCGGTTATGCAATTGCAGGAACGTACAGGGAACTGCCCGCCAATCCCCAGGGACTGTGGGATGTGATCACGGCGCCGATCACGGGCATGGTGGGGAATGGAGCCGTGAGCGGAGCTATCTCCATTTCCCTTTACATCATGCTTTTCGGAAGTTTCCTGAAGATGATGGAAGAGACAGGTGTGATCGGATATGCGCTGACATCCGTGGCAAAGAAATTTCAGGAAAAACCATATGTGCTGATAACCATTCTGGTGTTTATCCTGTCGTTCCTTGGCACATCCCAGGGGGCATATGAGGAATGCGCCATCTATGTATCCTTATTCCTGCCAATATTCCTGGCCATGGGTATGGATACAATCACGGTTGTGATGATTTCCGTATTTGGTACGCAGATCGGATGTGCGGCATCGGCGATCAACCCCTTTTCCACGGGCATTGCTTCGGATATTGCGGGAATATCCTTTGGAGACGGTATCATTCCCAGATTGATCCTCTTCTTTGTACTGTCAGGTACGGTTGCGGCCCTGATCAGTCTTTATGCAAAGAAGGTTCAGACCAATCCCGAAAAATCCGTGCAGTTTTACCGCCGGAATGAGGATCTGGAAGCTTTTGGAAACGCTGAGGAAAACAGCGGCACATCAAACAATGTGAAGCATATGACCGGGCTTGTGGTCGTATTTATCATGACCTTTGTGATCATGCTGCTGGCATTGTTCCCATGGACTTCCATCAACGAACATTTTACATTCTTTACATCCGTTGCAGAGTGGATCAACACAACTCCCATTATCAGCACCGTGATCGGAAGCAATGTGGTGGCGTTCGGCGACTGGTACTTTACGGAACTGACAGCCCTTATGCTGGTGATGTGCCTGATCGCAGGATTTATGGCAGGATATGATCTGGACAGGATCATCAACATTATCATCAAAGGTGCGGCGGAGCTTGTGTCAACAGCACTGATCGTTCCCATGGCACGCGGCATCCAGGTGATCATGACCTCGGGAAATATCACATCCACCATCCTTCATGCAACAGAAGTGACGCTCGGCTCCCTGCCGGTGGTGATTTTTGTGATCCTGGCATTTGTTATCTATCTGATATTTGCCTGCTTTCTCCCCAGTTCCACGGGACTTGCGGGAGCTACCATCTCGGTTATGGTGCCCCTTGGCACATTTGCAGGAGTACCGCCCTATGTAATGATCATCATCTATAACTTTGCCCTTGGCATTGCCAAGATGTTTACACCAACCTCCATTGCGGTCATGACCTGTACGCAATATGCAAAGATTGATTACATGTCGTGGGTCAAAGCTGTCTGGAAACCGCTGGTTGTGATCTTCCTGGTGTGTCTGGCATTTGCGCTGGGACTGACGCTGATGGGTTAAGGCAGGATTGCCGGAAGGGAAGATATGAAGATATTGATTGCAGATTATGCAGAACTGTTAATGCCCACACACGATCTGGAAACCCAAGTCTTAAAGGACGGGCTGGGGGAGGAGTGTGAGGTGGAAGTATACGAGTACACGGATGAAAAGCGGGATGAGTTTTATGAAAGGCTTTCCGGGGCGGACGCCCTGCTCACCGGTTTTATTGAGATGGATGCAGAGGCCATGGACCATGCCCCCGGCCTGAAGGTGATATCCATCAATGCAACCGGTTATGACAAAGTGGATCTGGCCGAGGCAAACCGCCGTCATATTGGAGTGTGCCCTGTGGGGGAGTACTGCACCATTGACGTTGCGGAGCATACGATCTGTGTCATGCTTGCACTGGTTAAAAACCTGAAACATTACATGCATGCGCTGGAACGTGACCACAACTGGGATTATCAGATCGTGGAGCCTAATAAAAGGATCAAGAATATGACACTGGGCATCTTTGGCCTTGGAAAGATCGGGACAGCGGTTGCTCTGCGTGCACAGGCCCTGGGAATGGATGTCATGGCCTATGACAGATATGTAAGTCCCACATACGCGGAAGATTTTGGGGTAAAGCTGGCGGACTCCCCGGAGGATATATATGAGGAGGCGGATGTGATCTCAAATCACATGAGCCTGACAGAGGGAAATCACGATCTCTTTAACATAGACGCATTCCGCAGGATGAGAAAACATCCTTATTTCATAAATGCGGGCAGGGGCGCTTCGGTGGTGGAAGCAGATCTTAAGCAGGCCCTTGATGAGGGGCTGATCAAAGGCGCCGCCCTTGACACTATCCGGGATGAGAGACCGGAACATATCGCACAGAACCCCCTCCTTGGAAGGGATGATGTCATCATAACGCCCCACACCGCGTTTTATTCCACCTCCTCGGTGGAAGACCTGGAGCGGACGTCAGCAATGAACATTGTGCATTATCTAAATGGAAATTTGGATCAAGTATTCAAACTGGTTACAAAGCGGCGGTAAACACAGAAAAACTGAAAAAGTACAGATAACACTGGAATAAAAGGAAACAAAAAAAGGAGACAAGAAAAAATGGCAATATCATTAAAAGGAAGAAACTTTTTTGCACTGGAGGATTTTACACCGGAGGAGATCCGGTATCTTCTGGACCTGGCGATCCGGCTGAAAAAGGAGAGCAGGGAACACATCAAACATCAGGACTATATCGGGGAGGACTTTCTGCTGCTGTTTGAGATGAACTCCACACGTACACGCTGTGCATTTGAGACATCTGCAAATGATCTGGGGATGGGGACCACGTTCCTTTCCAATTCCCATTTTGGAAACACGGAGACAATCAAGGATTCCATGAGAGTATTCAGTGAGATGTACAGCGCCATCGGATACAGGGGGGCAAAGCACAGCACGCTGTTGGAAATGGCAAAGGACAGCGCGGTCCCCATTATCAATGGTTACACAGACCATCAGCACCCCACTCAGATGCTGGCAGACGCCATGACTTTGGATGAAGTCTGGGGACGTGAGAATTACAAGGGAAAGACCCTGTGCTTTATCGGACGGGGCGGCGCCGTGAACTCCTTCTCATATGGCGTTATGTGTGCTATGCTGGGTATGAACTTTACTTACATTACATCTTACATGGAAATGGATGAGGCATTAGAGGGACTGACAGCGGCAGAGAAGGCTACCTTCCGCAAGTTTGTGCCCGAGGGTGTGGTAAGCCCCAACTGGGATACGAAAATGGATGCCAGAAAACGTAAGATCGTGGAAGATTTGTTTGCGAAATACAGCCCCCAGTGCAAATTTATTGAAACAGATGATATCAATGCCATCAAGGGCGTGGATGTGATTACAACAGAGAACTGGGGATTTTTCACAGATCCTGTTGAGACATGGCTTCCGGGAATCGTGCGTTTCCGCCCCTACCAGGTGAACAGGGAACTGTTGGAGCGCACGGAAAATCCGGATTGTATTGTAATCCACATGCTGCCCTCCACCCATAATATGGACCATGCATCAGGACAGAAGCTGCTGTCCGTGATCGAGGACCCGGATCTGCGTGAGTTCCTTAAGGGCGGAATGGAAGTGACGGATGAAGTCTTTGAGCAGAACGCAGCATACATTTTCCAGGAAGCAGGAAACAGAAAACATACCATTAAGGCTGTTATAAAAGCAGTGTTAGGTGAGAGATAGAGGAGGAATCAGTTATGGACATATTAAAATACAGAGGATTGGATTACAGTGATTTTCGCGTACCGGGAGAATTTGAGCCACAGGAATATGTGATCCTGGGATGGCCGGCAATGGCGGAGTGCATTAAAGGATACAGTCTGCACAAAGCATTTGCACAGCTGATCAAGATCATGGTGGAGCAGGCGGAGGGCGTGACCGTGTACGTGAACTGCCCGGATCCGGCGCGTGTGGAAAGCTGCAAAAAGGCATTGGCAGAGGAAGATGTGGATATTGAGCAGGTTGTGATCACCACTTATCCGGACGGCAGCAACTGGACAAGGGATTACGGCCCCGACATTATGGTGGATGACAAAGGGCACCGTCTCCTGGCCAACCCAAGGTTTAACATGTACGGACAGAGCACCATTGACAGTGTGACCTCCACCCTGTGCGCAAAATTTGCTCCCCATCTCGCCCTTGAGATCGGCTGCAGGGATTTCCTCAATTCTACATTGATCACAGAAGGCGGGGATAAGGAATTCAACGGAAACGGCGTGCTGATGGCATTGCGGGACACCGAAGTGACCAAGAGAAATCCCCATATGTCCACAGAGGAAGTGGAGGAGGAGTTAAAGAGGCTGTTTAACTTAAAGAAAGTGCTCTGGCTGGAGAAAGGTGTCTTTGATGATGAGCTTACCACCTCGGGAGTGCTGGATTATGTGGATGGGGAACCGGTTTACCGTTCATCTTCCGCCAATGGCCATATGGACGAGTTTGCCAGATTTGTGGGACCAAATACCATTCTTCTCACCGAGATCACGGAGGAGGAGGCTGCCAAGCTGAATTCACACCGCATTACAAAAGAGCGATGCGATGCCGCATACGAGGTCCTGAAAAATGCAACGGACGCGGAAGGTAATCCATATAAGATCGTGCGCATGCCTGCGCCGGAGCCCTTCTATGTATATTCCAAACCGGGCGACTGGATCAATGATACATGGTCCTGCCGTTATGGGGAAGGAAATGACTTCCTGGATGACGGGACCCCCATGCCCACAGGAGATATGATCATGCAGCCCGCCTTAAGCTACGTCAATTTCCTGATTCTCAACAATATTGTGATCGCGCAGAATTACTGGGAGGAGGGCAGGCCGGAAAGCATCAGGGAACGGGATAAGCAGGCCCTTGCCGTCCTGCAGGAGGTATTCCCGGACAGAAAGATCGTGCCATTTGTAAGTACGGCCCTGAACATCCGCGGCGGCGGTGTGCACTGCGCCACAAAGAATGTGGGAAAGGCGTCCAAGCAGGGCGAATGAGACTAAAGAGGTGAGATCATGTCAAAAATAGTAATCGCCCTGGGCGGCAACGCCCTTCAGTCCAAGAACAGTAAGCCCACCTCAGAGGGACAGCTGGAGGTGGTAAGGCATACCTGCGAGAGACTGGCTGAAATCAGTGCACAGGGCTATGAGATGAGTATTGTCCATGGCAACGGCCCCCAGGTGGGCAGGATCCTTCTGGCCTTTGAGGCGGCCAGGGATGTGACGCCTGCCATGCCCTTTGATGTGTGCGGCGCCATGAGCCAGGGCTACATCGGATACCATATTCAGCAGGCATTAAAGTATGCGCTCAGCGTCAGGAACAAGCACTGTCCGGTTGTGACCGTTGCCACGCAGCTTGTGGTTGACAAAGACGATAAGGCCTTTGAAAACCCTACAAAACCCATCGGTCCCTTTTACACAGAGGAGGAAGCAAAGCAGCTGATGCAGGAAAAGGGATACGCCATGAAAGAGGACGCGGGAAGGGGATGGCGCAGAGTGGTCGCCTCCCCCACTCCCCGGAAAATCGTGGAGATCGATGCGATCAAGAACCTTTGGAAATCTACGATCGTGGTTTCCTGCGGAGGAGGCGGCATCCCGGTAGTTGAGAACCCTGACGGAACGCTGGAAGGAGTGGCTGCCGTGATCGATAAGGATTTTGCGGCGGAACTTCTGGCAGAGCAGGTGGATGCGGATATCATGATGATCCTGACCGAGGTGGAAAAGGTTGCTGTGAACTGGGGCAAGCCGGATCAGAGGAGCCTGGACAAGATGAGCTTGAAGGAGGCGGCCCGGTATGTGGAGGAAGGGCAGTTTGCCCCGGGAAGTATGCTTCCCAAGGTAGAGGCATGTATGAAGTTTGTGCGCCAGAACCCGCAGAAAAAAGCAATCATCACCAGTCTGGATAAGGCATTGGAGGCCCTGGAGTGTAAGACCGGGACCGTGATCACGTTCGCGTAAGGTCATGCTAATTCCTTCAGGAAATTTGGTGTAAAAACAAATAGTCACTTGAAATAGATAGCTTCCTATGATATAGTTTCATAGGAAGCTATCTATTTTAAAGGAGGCAGCAAATGGATGACAATAAAGTTTCAGTCCAAATAAAGAAGACTGCATTGGTGTTTGATAAAATCTCGAATCAATTATTAGCTCCCTATGGACTGTCAGGCAGCCAGTTTAAGATACTCATGGTGCTTTACCATGCTCCTATGGGGTCTGTGCGGCAGATCGATATTGAAACAAAATTTGCCATGACGAATCCGACCGTGACAGGACTTGTCCAAAAACTTGAAAAAAGTGACCTTGTGACACGGATCCCCCATCCGCAGGATAAGCGCTCGAAAATACTTCTTCTCACGGATCATGCCGTGGAGATGAAAGAGGAACTGCTTGCCTTGGCGGACGCGCTGGAATTGCAGATGACAAAGAATCTGACGGAAGAAGAGTGCGGGCAGTTATCCCGCCTCCTGCAGAAGATATCGCGGTAAGGAAAAACAGTGTTTATAAAAGAAAGCGGAAGGAGAGCAGTTATGATGAAAAATGTGATCATTACAGGAGCAAACTCAGGCCTTGGGTTTGAGAGCGCAAAGAAGATAGCAAAGGCTTCGGAGGATTTCCGTTTGATCCTTGCGTGCCGCAGCCTGGAAAAAGCGGGACAGGCCAGAGAAAGGATCGTAGAAGAAAGCGGCAATCCTAATGTTGTATGTATGGAACTAAATACAGCGTCCCTGGCTTCTGTGAAGAAATTCGCATCCGCTTATGAGCAGGGAGACTACGGCTCTGTTTATGCATTGCTGTGCAATGCGGGTATCAGCGGCAAACATACCGGCTTAACAGAGGATGGGTTTGATATTATATTTGAGACAAACCATCTTGGACATTTTCTTCTGACTAAATTGCTGCTTCCCCATATGGAGCCGGATGGAAGGATTTTTGTGACCAGCAGTGATATGCATGATGCGCCGGGAAAAACCATGAAGTGGCCGGGAACGGAAAAATTGGCGCATCCTGATTCTTCCTTGGCCGCTGATACCATCAGGTATTCTTATTCTAAACTTTGTAACTTGTATTTTGCCTATGAACTGGGGCGCAGACTGGAAAAAAACAGTGGGATATGTGTGAATGCTTTTAATCCCGGACTTATGCAAACGAATTTTATGCCTCTGAATAAGGTTTCCATCGAAGTTGTAAAGCGTACAATGCCAAAGCGGTTCGGGGATCTGGGAAAGTCATCGGATGCGCTGGCAGAGTTGGTGGTGTCTAAGGAACTGGTCAGGGGATCAGGGCTTTATTATGACCGGAGTACCAGGCCGTGCCCTTCGTCTGAATTGTCCTATCATACAGGGAATGCAGAAGAACTGTGGCGTGAGAGCGAGAGGTATGTCGGGTAAGGGTCCTGGACGGTAACATCCCTTGGTTCGGATATTGGACCAGGGGATGTTCTGCTTTCCGGAAACAACATCATATCACATCTAATTGCTTTGTACTCAATGATCCCTCCGATACTCCTTCGGCGTGCAATTCATAGCGTCATGAAAGACCCTGGCAAAATAACTGCTGGAGCTGAAACCGCAGTTCTCACTGATAGTAAGAACACTGTCGCTGGTCTGCAGCAGCATCTGGGCTGCCATGCGGACCCTGTAATCATTCAGGTAGTTGACGGGAGATATTCCAATACAGCGCTGGAAACACCGTGCGCATTCGCGGTTGCTGATATTGGCCGCATTTGCAATACTGCCCAGTGTCAGCCGTTCCATGTAGTGTTCGTGAATGTACTGCATCATGGTCTTAACCCGTTCGATATCCACTCCATTGGTCTCAATATTCTGGGAACGAATTGTTTCTGTTTCAGCGAGAAGCATACACCAGAATCTGCTTAGCTCCGAGCGGATTTCAAATTCATATCCAAAAGGCTCCTGTACATTTAATTCTATCATTCTTAAAATTTTCTCCATCATGAGCAGCGTCTGATAATGGTCCGGCCGTATGACGAATATTTGAAGCTTTTTACTTTTTAAAATGGGAAAAATATATTTTTGTTCAAAGATACTGTTATACATACCTGAAAGAAAATGGAGGTCGAATAAGTGGGCATAGGTCTTGCAGTTCTTCATTCTGTCCTTGGCCCGTATATCATGCATGACATTGGAATTAACAAAAAAAGCTTCCCCCTTTTTTACACAAACCATGGTATCTGCTGTTCGAAGCTCTACCTCCCCCTCCTCAACATAATCAATTTCAAATTCAGAATGCCAATGCCACGGGAAACTTTTTTCTATATAAGCATCCAGCTCTGAGTAATTACATATGTATGGGAAACTCTGGGAATCCATTGGCAGGATTTCCTTTTTGTCCTCCCCCTGTCTGAAATCTGATGTAAAAAGCATAAGTTATTCTCTCCCCTTCCGTTCATTGTGTTGGAAGAAATACCCACAAAAAACTATTATTTTATGGCGCGATAGTATCATTTTAATACAAAAGATAGTTAAATAAAAGACGAAAGATGGCAAAATGCCATAAAAACGGTGGAATTTCAACTAAAGTATAACAATGTTTGACCGATTGACGCAAGTCTATTTTTTACTACTTTTTGGCTTGAATCAAATTTCTTTCAAAAGTATCCAACGATATAATTAAAATACACAAGGAAAGTACAGTAGAACAGAAATTACCTTTAGAGGGAGGGCGCATAGCATGTCGGACATCAATCATACACAGGGACAGACATATGATGGAAATGATTTCTGGCCGGGTTCTGTGTTGGAGGGTCTGCAAAAAGTTTCGCTTAGAGACAGAGAGTATTATATTTATCAGGATATGCCTCATTCTTTGTATGAATCGTTGTGCAGATCCCGGCAAAGGCAGCCAAAACAATGCTGTATCGTGGATGATACAGGTACTGCTTACAGCTATGAACAGTTTTTTGATATGGTGGAGGAGTTTGCAGAGGTACTTAACCATCTGTATCATGTGGTTCCAGGTATGCATATCGGAGTACTTCTTTATAACAGCATTGAATTTTGCGTCAGCATTTACGCAATCAACAAGCTCCGGGCTGTTGCGGTTTTATTTTCCACAAAATACCGCAGACCGGAAACCAGTTGCCTGATTGCCAGGGCCGACCTTGGCGGAATGATTTTTCACAGGGATTTTGAAGAGTGGTTTCAAAATAACAAATCTCAGATGTTTCTGATTGGAATGGAGCAGGGCAATATATACACCGGGTCAACCGGCAGTCCGGTCGCGGAAAGAAAAGCGGGGGCAACATCAGGAATAATATCAGAAATAATACCAGAGGACAATGCGGTATTAATGTTTACCTCCGGCACCACCTCCAGAAGTAAAGGCGTACGGATGACAAATTTTAATATCATGCATGCCATTGCCGTATATCAGAAGATATTTCACATTACAGAAAAGGACAGGACAGTGATTCCGATTCCGGCTTACCATGTGACAGGGCTGATTGGGCTGATGGGACTGTTTATCCATGCCGGGGGCTGTATCTGGCTCCACAAGTATTTCGATTCCGGCCGGGTGTTAAGGGAAATCAATAACCGGCATATTACATTTCTGCATGCATCACCCACGGTATTCTCGCTTTTGCTGGAGCGGAGGCAGGACGCGCCGCAGCTTTCCGACATTCGGATGATGGTCTGCGGAAGCAGCAATATGCCGAAGGAGAAGATTCTGGAGCTGCAGGAATGGATGCCGCAGGCAGAGTTTCGCACCGTGTATGGCCTGACGGAGACCTCATCACCGGCAACCATATTTCCGGATCACGCGGCAGACAGTGTACATATTGGTTCATCCGGATGTCCGATCCCGGGAATGCAGTTTAAAATTTGCGATGACCAGGGGAACCTGCTTCCCAGTCATAAGACCGGAATGGTCATGGTCCGCGGAACAACCGTTACGGTCGGCTATTATCAGCAGGACGGCGGCCTGACAGAAGATGGCTGGCTGGATACCGGTGACCTGGGCTATTTTGATGAGGAAGGTTATCTATACATTGTTGACAGGAAGAAGGACATGATCAACCGGGGCGGAGAGAAAGTCTGCAGCTTTGATATAGAAAATGCACTATATGGAATTTCGGGAATCCGTGAAGCTGCGGTGGTGGGCATTGCGGATGAACGATACGGAGAAATCCCGGTTGCCATGGCAGTTACAGAACCGGGATGTGATTTGTCAGAGGAAAAGATAAAAATGCTGTTAAGGGAACAGCTGGCGAAATTCCAGATTCCGGTAAAAATTATGTTTTCCAGGAACCTGCCAATGACAGCCAATCTGAAAGTAGATAAAAGGGCAATACGTGAACTGATGAAACAAAACCAGAATAAGGAGGATATGCAATGAAACGTCCTGTATTTGTAAGCCCCCAGGAAGCCGCGTCCATGATTGAGAGCAACAGCACGGTTGCCACCGTTGGCATGACGCTGGTGTCGGCGTCGGAAAGCATATTAAAGGCAATTGAACAGCGGTATCTGGAGGAAAAAGCGCCCAATGGACTGACACTGGTACATTCCTGCGGACAGAGCGACCGGGACCGGGGCATCCAGCATTTTGCCCATGAAGGTATGTTAAAGCGGATCATCGGAGGCCACTGGGGACTTCAGCCAAAGATGATGGAACTGATATCAGAGAATAAAGTATTGGCCTATTGCATTCCTCAAGGACAGTTTGCACAGTTATACCGCTCCATGGCTGGCGGAGAACCGGGGAAGATAACAAAGGTGGGGCTTGGAACCTTTGTGGATCCCAGGCTGGAAGGCGGCAAGATGAACGAGCTTACCAAGTCGGCTCCTGATATTTCACAGATTGTGACCATCAATGGAGAGGAATATATGTGCTACAATCCGATTCCTCTTGATTACGTTATGATCCGCGGAACTTATGTAGATGAGGCAGGCAACCTGACAACCGATGAGGAAGCAATGCAGCTGGAGGTATTTTCCGCAGTCATGGCCTGCAAAAAATTTGGAGGCAGGGTAATTGCCCAGGCAAAGTATAGGGTGAAGAACGGGGAACTGCACTGCAAGCGGGTGACGGTTCCGGGGGTATTCATTGATGCGGTGGTAGTCTGCCCGGAACCGGAAGTGGATCACCGCCAGACTCACAGCTTTGCATTTAATCCGGCCTATTGCGGAGACATTAAAGTGCCGGTAAACCAGTCCGATTCCCTGCCGTTAAGCGTCCGCAAGCTTATCGGGCGAAGGGCCCTTATGGAACTGACAAGAAATGACGTCCTCAATGTGGGTACCGGTATTCCAAATGACGTGGTCGGGCCAATCATTGCAGAGGAAGGAATCGATGAGGATGTCACGGTTACAGTAGAGTCTGGTATTTATGGCGGAATCCCAATGGGAGGCGTGGATTTTGGAATAGCGAAAAACAATTTTGCCCTGGTACGCCATGATGATCAGTTCGATTATTACAATGGAGCTGGTGTGGACATTACCTTTATGGGAGCCGGGGAACTGGATGCAGCCGGAAATGTGAACGCCACCAGGTTAGGGCCGCTGCCCACGGGAGCCGGGGGATTTGTAGATATAACCACCAATGCAAAACATGTGGTATTCTGTTCCACATTTACAGGAAAAGGCCTGAAATGCAGCTTTGATGGGCAACAGCTTCACATTGACCAGGAGGGCGGCCTGATTAAGATGGTAGACCATGTGACACAGGTCTCCTATAACGGAACGATTGCACGCAGAAAAAAACAGAAGGTACATTTTGTCACGGAAAGAGCTGTTTTTGAACTGCGGGAAGAGGGAGTGGTGCTGACTGAAATCGCCCCGGGCATTGATTTGCAGACGCAGATTCTGGACCTGATGGAGTTTGCGCCAATCATCAGCCGGGACTTGAAGCAGATGGATCAAAGATTGTTTTGCGAAAACGGTCCTTTTGGGCTGAAAGAGCTTTTGAAGTAACGTGAATAAATGTGAAATACGAGGAGGAAGAAAGATGAGACTGAAAGGCAAAGTAGCAATTGTAACCGGAGGAGGACGCGGCCTTGGAAAAGGAATCGCCATGAAACTGGCGGAGGAAGGCGCCAGGGTAGTGGTGGCCGATATGGCGCCTGCCGATGAAGCAGTGGCCGGGATGAGAGAAAAAGGCGGCACGGCCGTAAGCTTTCAGGTAAATGTATCAAAGCAGGAAGAAGTAAAGGCCATGGTACAGTTTGCCATTGATACATACGGAACACTTGATATCATGGTCAACAATGCCGGAATCAACCGGGACGGGATGCTGCACAAGATGTCAAAGGAAAATTGGGATACCGTAATTGCGGTTGACCTGACAGGAACTTTTTACGGCACACAGGAAGCTGTGAACTATATGCGGTCAAAGAATTACGGCCGTATTATCAATATCTCCTCCGGCAGCTGGCTGGGCAACATAGGACAGGCAAATTATGCGGCCGCAAAGGCAGGAGTCATAGGACTTACAAAGACAGCGGCAAGGGAAAACGCAAGAAAGGGAATCACCTGCAACGCCATCTGTCCGGGATTTATCGAGACGGATATGACGCTTAAATTAAAAGACGTCAATGATGGGGCTGCCTGGGACAGCATGATGCAGCGCATACCAATGGGATATGCAGGAAAGCCGGAGGATGTGGGAAACATGGTCGCATTCCTGGCATCGGATGAAGCTTCCTATGTAACCAGCGAGGTCATCAATGTGGGCGGCGGCATGATTGTATAGTAAAAAAATGAAGGAGAAAGAAAATGAGTGATTTGAAAGAAGTTGTAGTTGTAAGCGGCGTCAGGCTGCCGGTTGGTTCTTATGGCGGCAGTTTAAAGGATATTTCCGCCATTGATATGGGAGCAATGGTGGTAAAAGAGGCGGTAAAACGGGCCGGTATCAAACCGGAGCATGTGGATGAGGTGATCGTAGGCCAGGTCGGGCAGGTTGCGGAAAACGGATTTGTGGCCAGGGCGATCAGTTTGAAGGCGGGAATGCCGAAGGAGTGCACCGCATATTCAGTCAACCGTCAATGTGGTTCCAGCCTTCAGTCCATAGCGGATGCGGTCATGGAAATTCAGACCGGGTTTGCGGATGTAGTTGTAGCAGCAGGCGCTGAGAACATTTCACAGCTTCCATATTATGTAAAGGATGCCCGCTGGGGCGCCAGAATGGGACACAAGGTGTTTGAGGACGGTGTGATCGACATTCTTACATGGCCGCTGGATGGAAATCATAACGGTGTAACCGCTGAAAATGTGGCGGAAACATATGATGTCACCAGGGAAGAACAGGATCAGTTTGCATTAGAAAGCCATCAGAAGGCATCCGCGGCCATCAAGGCAGGTAAGTTCAAGGATGAGATTCTTCCGGTTGAACAAAAAGACCGCAAAGGAAATATTACAGTATTTGATACCGATGAAGGCCCAAGAGATGGCCAGACCATCGAACGCCTTGCAAAGCTGCGTCCATGTTTTGTTAAGGGCGGCACAGTGACTGCGGGAAATTCTTCTTCTCTCAACGATGGCGCGGCCGCGGTGGTTCTCATGTCGCGGGAAAAGGCAGAGGAGCTGGGGGCAGTTCCAAAGCTTAGAATTGAGGGGTACGCGGTAGCTGGATTTGATGCGGAGTTAATGGGGTATTCTCCTAAGTTTTCCAGTGAAAAGCTGGCTAAGAAGCTGAATCTCAACCTGTCTGACATTGACATGTTTGAAATCAATGAGGCGTTTGCAAGCCAGGCTTATGCAGTCGCAAGGGATCTGGGGCTGAATCAGGAAAAAGTCAATATCTATGGAGGCGGAATTTCCATTGGCCACCCAATTGGAGCGACCGGCTGCATTCTGACCGTAAAAGTACTGTATGAACTGATGAGGAGCGATAAAAAGGATGCCATGATTTCCATGTGTATTGGAGGCGGTCAGGGAATATCCATGTATTTTACAAAGTGTGACGCACAGCTGCCGGAAAGCAATTTTTAAACGCGCAGCAGGCCGAAAATGTGAAAAGGAAAGGGGATTTACGGATGAACCAGCGGGAAGGTGTGTCATTAAGTACAAAAATAGCTTATGGAGGCGGTGACGCGGCCGCGAATATTGTCTTTGGAATGATTTCTACCATTTTAACACTGTTCTATACGGATTATGCGGGGATTCCGGCAGCAACAGTGGGTATCGTGATGCTGCTTACAAGGATTTTTGATGGGTTCTCTGATATCCTGATGGGTTTTATTATCGAAAAGACCCACTCCAAATATGGGAAGTGCAGGCCCTGGATTCTGTGGATGTGTGTGCCTTACGGAATTTCTGCGGTCCTGTTATTCACGGTTCCCCATACAACGCATTTCCTACAGGCCTTATACATGTTTGTCACCTATAATTTCTGTACGACAATTTGTTATACGGCTACCAATGTTCCCTACAGCGCACTTTCTTCCATGATATCCAGGGAACAGCGCGACAGGGATATGCTCAGCATTTTCCGTATGGGACTTGCGCCCTTCGGAAGGATCATGGGAGTGAGCTTCACCCTTCCGCTTGTGAAGCTGTTAGGCGATAACCAGTCGGCATGGGTGAAAACCATGGCAATATGGGCTGTCATGGCAGTATTGCTGAACCTTTATTGTTTCAAAAAATGTGAGGAAAATGTGGATATTCCTGCAAGAAAAGATATCAAAGTGCCATTTGTGACATCATTAAAAGCTATATTTACCAACCAGTACTTTTACGCGGGAATCTTTTTCCAGATGTTGCAGAATATTATCTTTGCCATTACCGGAACCATGCTTCCGTATTACTGCAAATATGTATTTCACAATGACTCATGGCTTTACAGCACCATGTATCTGGTTGAAACTGCGTTGATGATTGTGATTACCATGTTCTTCAGCCCACGGCTTTTGAGATGGTTTGGGAAAAAGAAGATGTCCCTTGCAGGTGTTGTGATTGCCCTGGCCGGACATCTTATCTACCTGATAGATCCATATAACATTAACCTTGTATTTGCAAGCTGCATTATCCGGGGAATTGGATTTGCACCGCTCAATTCCGTGTTTTATGGATTTGTTGGTGAGGCGGTGGAGTTTGGACAATGGAAATCCCATGTACGCCAGGAAGGCCTGGTGTTTGCAGGAAGCAATATGGGAACTAAATTTGGCGCCGGCGTAACTGCCGCACTTATGACAGGGCTTCTGGGCGCTGCGGGCTATATAAGCTCTACCGGCGCGGCTGTGGTACAGCCCCAGAGCGCGGTTGATATGATTATCAATATTTATAAGATCGGCCCTGTTATTGTATGGGCTGCTTACATCATTTTGCTGGCACTGTATCAATTGGAGAAAAAGTATCCGGTCATCATGGCGGAGCTGGCAGAGAGAGAAGCCCGCGGCGAACTGTAGGCATTTTAAATTATATCCTCTGGGGCATCCCGTAATCCATGCCCTTCGGGCGGGGCGCGCTCTGCGCGTCAAGGTATACCCTCTGGGGCATCCCGTAATTCATGCCCTTCGGGCGGGCGCGCTCTGCGCGTCAAGGTATAAAAAAAGAGATAAAAATGAGGAGGAAACACAATGAAAGTAGAGAAGGTTAAGGTAGGTATTGTAGGTCTGGGAATGGTATGTTATTCACACATCGATGCATATGAGGCGCATCCTGATTCAGAGGTGGTTGCCGTGTGTGACCTGAATGAAGCACAGGCAAAGGCGGTTGCTGAAAAGTACGGAATCTCCAAATACTATACGGATTATGCGGAAATGCTCAAAGACCCCGAGGTAAACACGGTAGATATCACTACCCCCACATTCATGCATTCTGCCATGACGATTCAGGCCGCAGAGGCAGGCAAGAACGTTTCCTGTGAAAAGCCCTTCTGCCTGACGTTGGAGGATGGTCTGGCAGCCTGCGAAGCGGCAAAGAAAAACAATGTTTCTCTGATGGTCGGCGAGTCTTATGTGTTCATGTCTACGATTATGAAGGCCAGAGAGCTGATTGACGCGGGTGAGATCGGAAAACCAACCCAGATTCGTGAGCGCTTTGGCGCATGGATTGAAAAAGAGGGGGTAATGAGTGACCGTCCTGTTTCAGAAAACAGGGAGTGGCGTATGGACTCCTCAAAGGCAGGCGGAAATGGGTTCCCATGGATGTTTGACCATTGTGTTCATTTCTTCTCCACAGCGGAATACCTGATGAATGATTCCAAAATCAAGGAAGTATATTCCCTCAAGAGTGATCTTGCCTGGATGAATGAACAGCAGAAGCATGAGGTGGAGAACAGCAAGATGCATCTTTACGGAACAAATGCCGCCGGGGATATTCCGATCATGACATGGACCTATGAAGATTCAGCCTGCCAGGGCGTCTGGATGCGTGCTGAGTATCTGAATGGAAAATATGACCCATATACAGGATTTTCCGTGATTGTAACAGGTGACAAGGGTATGATTGAAGTACTTGGGGAAGGTGGAAAGGGCTTAAAGAATGAGGGAAAGGATGCGCACCTGGTACTGTACCGCCAGGATGGATCATCCGAAGCATTCCGGTTTGATGAGGGCGGAGACGAGATTTGGGATTCCGAGGTATCTTATTACAGCAGAGCGCACCGCAACCAGATTTTTGAATTTGTAGACAGCCTGATTGAAGGAAGAGAACCCAGCTACAACGGTATTGCAGGCACAAGAGCGGTTCAGTCCACCATGGCGGCCATCTGTTCCGCCAAGGAAGATGCACCGGTGAAAGTGGCGGAAGTGGATGATGCACGTTATAACAAATAGGAAACAGTAGAAGGGAGAGCCAATTATGAAGATGACAGGCGGACAAATGATTGTCAAATATCTTGAGAAGGAAAATGTGCCTTATGTTCTCGGTATTCCGGGACACGGCATTCTGGGATTTTTTGATGCATTGAGGGAAGAAGATAAGGCGGGAAACATTAAATACCTCCAGGTTCAGCATGAGCAGGCAGCCGTACATATTGCAGATGGATATTTCCGCGTAAGCGGTCAGCCCCTGGCTTCGTTCACATCGGTTGGGCCGGGCGCACTGAACACGGCCATTGGCCTTGGAACCGCTTATGTGGATTCCAGCGCCGTATTTCAAATCTGCGGTGACGCCCATGTGAACATGAAGGGGGTGGGCGTCCTGCAGGAGGTGGAGCGCTACCAGGATTCAAACTACATCCGCTGCCTTGAGCCAGTGACCAAGAGAAGCTGGAGAGTGGAGTCGCCCAAGCAGCTGCCAAGACTGTTGCAGAGAGGGTTCAACCAGATGCTGACCGGAAGAAAGGGACCGGTTCTCCTCTCCATGCCCATGGATGTTCAGGCCAATGCCGCGGATGTGGAGCTTCCTGTACCAGAACTGCACAAGGCAACCGAAGGATTTGCTGCCAACCCGAAGATGATTGATGAGGCGGTGAAACTGATGAAAACGGCAAAGCGCCCGGTCATGGTTCTGGGCGGAGCAGCCCTGCGGTATGCGAATCCGGATCAGCTGGTAAAGCTGGCGGAGGTTTGGGGAGCAGCGGTCATCACCACTATGGCGGGAAAGAGCGCGTTTCCGGAGAATCATCCGTTATATGGTTTCCACACCGGTTCCAAGGGAACGCCGGTGGGAGTGGAGCTGACCAGAAAGGCGGATGTGGTCCTTGCCCTGGGGACCAGATTCGCGGATGAGGCAACCTGTTCCTACCGCAAGGGCGCTGCATATAACTTCCCGGATACAAAGCTGATCCAGGTAGATATCGATGCAACAGAGATCGGTAAGAACTATGGCGTTGATGTGGGCGTACTGGGTGATTTAAGGCTGGTTGTGAACCAGCTGATTGACGCTTACACCAGGGAAGCCGGGGATATTGACTTTAAAGAAAAGGAATACACGAAAGAGATAGCAAGATTAAACCAAGACTGGACTGCCGTTAAAGCTGCAAAGCGGGCAAAGAAATACGAAAAGATTACAATCTCACAGCTACTTGGAAAAATGGAAGAGTACCTTCCGGAGGATACGATCATTACCACCTCCTCCGGTAACACACAGGCCCAATGTTTCCAGGAATATGTATTCAGGAAACCGGGTACATACCTGACAACCGGCGGTTTCTCCACCATGGGCTGGGCATTCCCCGCGGCCATGGGCGCAAAGCTGGCAAAGCCGGGAGCTCCCGTGGTGGCGCTGATGGGAGACGGTGACTTCATGATGGTGATGCAGGAAATGGCTACCATGAAGAAGTACAATATTCCGGTGATCATCATGCTGGTAAACAACTCCTGCTGGATGGCAATCAAGGATTTGCAGCAGGGAAACCTGGGTGAGGACCATACATTTGGCAATGACTTTGTAGACGGTGACGGCGAGCTTTATTCCCCGGACTTTGCAAAGGTGGCAGAGGACTTCGGCATTTATTCACAGAAGATTTCCCAGGCGGATGAGGTGGAAGGTGCAATAAAGAATGCACTGGACCGAAACGCGCCGACTTTCATTGAGATTGATGTTTACCGTGAATATCCGGAATCCGGCGGTGAGGCCTACGGATGGTGGGATGTTCCGATCCCCCAGCATATGACCGAGCTGCGCAAAAAGCACGAAGAGGGACTTGCGGAAGAAACAGTTTAACAGAGGAAATTGAATCACTTTATAAACAGACAATCCGGCAGGCAGGTGCATACGGCCCGCCGGATTTAGAAGAATATACAGGAGGCAGGCATGAAAATTGCAGTTATTAATGAGGTGAGTTCCTGTGCCAGAAACCAGGATATTGTCCGTGCCATCGAGCAGACAACCGATGCCGGGATTATCAATATCGGAATGAAGAAACCGGAGGAGGAACCGCAGTTAACTTATATCCATACAAGCTATATGGCGGCCATTCTTCTTAATACAGGGGCATGTGATTTTGTTGTGGGAGGCTGCGGGACCGGGGAAGGATTTCTGAACGCAGTCCTTCAGTTCCCGGGAGTCGTGTGCGGTCTGGTAAACGACCCATTGGACGCATGGCTCTTCTCACAGATTAACAGTGGAAACTGTATTTCCCTGCCCCTCAATAAGGGCTACGGGTGGGCGGCGGATATCAATCTGAAGTATATGTTTGAGAAGCTCTTTGCAGATCCGGCCGGCCAGGGATATCCTCTGCATCGTGCAAAAAGTCAAGCGGCAAGCAGAGACATATTGAAAAAACTTTCTGGCATTACCCATCACAGCATGAAAGAAATTCTTGCAGGAACAGATGATGAGATTCTTCGGACTATCATGGCAAACCAGACGTTCAGGGAAACGGTACAGAACACAGGAGATGCATTTGCATCCATCATACCACCCATCTGGATGGAAAAAGGAGTTTAATATGAGTGCATTTATGGAACAGTTTCGTTTAAATGGAAAAACGGCCATTGTTACGGGAGGTGCAAAGGGACTGTGCAATGGGATGGCCCAGGCTCTTCATGAGGCCGGAGCTTCGGTGGTCCTTTTAGATATACTGGACATTGTGGAGGAATCAGCCCGGGAGATGGGGAGCACGGGAGCTCCCGTGTACGCAGTGAAGGCGGATTTATCAAAGCCGGAGACCCTGGAAGGTGCGTACAATGAATGCCTGGAAAAGCTGGGCGGCAGACTGGATATCCTGCTCAACGGCGCCGGTATCCAGTACCGTTGTCCGGCGGTGGATTTTCCCGCTGACAAGTGGCAGAAGATTATGGATATCAATTTAAGCGCTGTATTTTACATGTCCCAGCTTGCAGGACGCACAATGTTAAAGCAGGAGTATGGCAGAATTATCAATGTGGCTTCCATGACCGTTTATTTTGCAAGTGTTCTGATTCCCGCGTACAGCGCCAGCAAAGCCGGTGTGGCACAGCTCACAAAGGCTTTATCAAATGAATGGGCAAAGTCCGGCGTAACCGTGAATGCGATTGCTCCAGGCTATATGGCCACGGAACTGACCGCCAATATGAAGGATGTGAATCCAAAGCAATACGAAGAAATCACAGGCAGGATTCCCATGGGCCGCTGGGGTATGATGGAGGATCTCCAGGGGACCGCGGTATTCCTGGCATCGGATGCAGCTTCCTATATTTCAGGAGCGGTTATTCCTGTGGATGGGGGATTTATGGGAAAGTAGAAGAAGTATGGTTATTCAATCCAATCCCACCAGGTGTTTAAGGCATTGCCGAATAATAAACGAGTGACAAACAATGATGGAAATACAGGAAGAATCCCGGTGCTGATTCAGCACTTGGGTTCTTCCTGTATTTTTATGATAAATTTCTTTTCAAAAATCCATGCAACAGTTTTGACTGTTCTATTTTTCCAGGAGATGATAAGATTATGTCATCAGAAAGAGATAGAGAGAGGAGTGACAAGATGATTTGGAGTGAGTTGGACAGCCGGCTGATTGCTGTTTCCATGGATGCGGATACAAAGGACGGGATCTTGGAGCGTATGGGCGGCCGGTTTGTGGAACTGGGATACTGCAAATCCAGTTACATTCAGGCACTGAAAGACAGGGAGGTGGAATTCCCCACAGGCATTGACATTGACGGGGTGGGGGTAGCCATGCCCCATACGGATGTCAGCCATGTGAACCGGGCGGGCATCGGCATTGCGACACTGAAAGAGCCGGTCACCTTCATACACATGGCCACTGATGACACGCCTGTACCGGTAAGAGTGGTATTCATGCTGGCTGTGGACGACCCGGGCAGACATCTGGAGAAGATCCAGGATATCCTGGCCGTTATCCAGGATAAAAAGGCATTGGAAAAGATCATAACAGCGGAGAACGCGGAGGAAATAATCAGTATTATAAAAGAAAAGGAGAATCTGCAATGAAAAAGAAAGTGATCGTAGCATGCGGAGGGGCGGTGGCAACTTCAACAATCGCAGCCAACAAGGTGGTGGAACTGGGCAAGAAGAACGGGATCGACATTGATATCTGCCAGGTGAGGATCTCGGAGATCGAATCCAACCTTTCAGGCGCAAGTCTGATCGTCACAACTTCAAAGGTAAAGAGAGATTACGGTGTTCCTTTGATCACAGGTATGCCCTTTATATCGGGGATTGGAGTGGAGAAAACAGAAAAGGCCATCCTGGATGTTCTTAAGGCAGAGTAAAGTCAGGGCCGGTGATCAACCGTTGTAAAGGAGGGAAATATGGGTATTTTTGGAGATATGATTCAGTACATCATCGATATGGGAGCGTCAGTTATGCTTCCCATTGTAATCGCAGTCTTAAGCATGGCAGTTGGCGTGAAGGTGGGGAAGGCGATCCGTTCCGGGCTTATGATCGGAGTGGGGTTTGTAGGCCTGTCCCTGATTGTGGACATGATGAACGCCCAGCTGGGACCCGCAGCCAAGGCAATGTCGGAGAATTTCGGCCTCACCCTGAGCGTGGTGGATATTGGATGGCCGGGAGCGTCCCCCATGACCTGGGCTTCCAACATCGCCACCGTGGCAATCCCCGTTGCCATAGCCGTGAACCTGGTCATGCTGTTTTTAAAGCTGACAAAGACAGTTAATATTGACATATGGAATATCTGGCACATGACCTTTACAGGAGCCATTGCTTACACGGTGACGGGAAGCTTTGCCATTGGTATCCTGGGCGTGGTGGTCCATGCAGCTATTTCATACAAGTTTGGTGACCTGTGGGCGCCTTTGATGGAAGATTATTTTGAGCTGGACGGTATCACGGTCCCTCACGGAACGGCGGCTTATTTGGCTCCTGTGGCCTGCGTGTTTGAGTTTTTCCTGGATAAGATACCTGGGATCAACAAGATTGATATTTCCGCAGATACACTCCAGGAAAAGGTTGGGGTGTTGGGGGAGCCGATCGTGATCGGCGGCCTTCTGGGCGCGGTCGTGGGATTCCTGGCCGGTTACAGCCCCCAGGAAGCCCTTCCTCTGGGGATTAAGATGTCGGCAGTCATGGTGCTGATGCCCAAGGTGGTAAAATGTATCATGGACGGCCTGCTTCCTTTGTCAGAGCGCGCAAAGCAGCTGTTATCCGAGAAGTTTGGGGATTCGGATTTTTATATCGGCCTTGATCCGGCCATCCTGCTGGGGGATGCCCAGGTGGTGACAACAGGACTTATTTTCATTCCGCTTACCATTCTGATTGCGGTAATCGTTCCGGGAAATAACGTGCTTCCATTCGGTGACCTGGCCACCATTGGATTCTTTATTGCCATTGCCTGTGCGGTACATAAGGGAAATATATTCAGAACCCTTATATCCGGCAGTGCCATCATGTATATGACCATATGGATCGCTAACCAGACCATACCGTGGGTGACAAAGCTGGCGCAGACAACCAACATGACCAATGGCGTGAACCAGCTGGCGGCACTGGACCAGGGCGGCTGTCCCGTCACCTACATTTTCACCCAGATATTTGAGCGCAGCAATGTAGCCGGCATGGCAGTGATCGCGGTCATCTATGCAGCATGTATGGTATTTGCGGTCAGGCTTTCCAAACAGAGGGCCAGAGCATTGGATGGGCAGTGACAGGCACATGAAACAAATGGATCCATACGCGGTGGAGGCGTACCGGAAGGCGCTGATGAAAGACCGCGACAGGCCCTTTGACGGCATGGAACAGACTCTTTTGGTACTGAAAGAGGCGGGGTATGGGCTTGCCATCTGTTCCAATGCATTTACAGGCCACATTGAATATGTACTGTCCTCCATCGGACTGCAGGGATATTTTGACACCATCGGCTCGCTGGATATGGAGACGGATAAGACAGAGGTAATCAGGAAATCTATGACGGGGTGAACGTCTTGATTGGAGGGAACGATGAATAAACGGACAAAGGATATTGTGGGGGAACTGCTGAAAGCGGAAAAACCGCTGACCATTGCTGACCTGGCAAAAAAGTTTAAGGTGTCGGAGCGCACCATACGCAATGACCTGAACAGCATCAATGACTGGCTGGGCCAGAACGGCTTGAGCCTCATAACTCTGGGCAGCAGCGGCAGGATCGATTATAAACCGGAGATAGAGGAGGTACAGAAGTTTGTGCTGGAGAATGACTTCTATTCCTACAAGCTCTCAAAGGAGGAGCGCAAGACCCTGATGGCCGCCATCCTGATTTCATCATCTGAATACACCACCCTGGCCAGCATGGCGGATATGCTGTTTGTCAGCCGGGTCACGGTCATCAATGATCTGGATGACGTGAAACAGCTTATTTCAGAACAGGACCTGCAGGTCATTTCCCATTCCAACAAGGGGCTGCGTGTGGAGGGGACGGAGAGCAGAAAGCGCAGGATGCTTCTGTTTATGAACCGTTGCCAAAGGGAGTTCGGCCAGTTGGATTTTGCAGGGAATACCCTGAATCAGCTCATGGGGACCCGGGGAGAGGAACAGGAGATCATACGGAAGATCATCAGCGAGCAGGAACATACAAACAGAAGTTTCCTGACAGATGATTCCTTTCATGAACTGATACAATATCTTGGTATCCTCTTAAAGCGCGTGCGCCAGGGAGAGTTTGTGGAGCCCCAGAAGGATATCCACAATGTGCGTTATCCCATGGCGGCGGGAATCCTTAAATACCTGTCCCAGTACTGTCAGATCGTGGTGACTGAGGATGAGGTGCTTTATCTGGGAAGTCTGCTTGCCAGTCTGCGGTATCTGAAAAAGGATGATTTTAACAGTGATATCGTGAAGACGCAGCTTATTACAAGACAGTTCATAGAGGCGGTATCCAGAACCCTGGAACTTGATTTTAATGATGACTACGTGTTCTATGAGAATCTGTCCAACCATCTGCAGTCCATTTTCGAGTCCTCGGATATTCTTTTTAAGGAAAATCCTGTGCTGAGACAGATCCTGGACAAAAACAGGCAGATCGAGGCAGCGGTGGACACCAATAAGGACATCATTGAGAAATACATACGCAGGCCCCTCAGCCGTGTGGAGCTTACCTATATTGCAGTGCATATCTGTGCAGCTATTGAGCGGAAAAAGAATAAAGAGGTTGCCTTCCATGTGATCCTGGTATGTCATGGAGGGATTGGGACTTCCCAGCTCTTGCTGGAGCGGCTGAAAAAGCATTTTAACTTTCAGATCGTGGATGTGATGTCGGCCCACGAGGTAAAACGGGTGAGGAAAGGCCAGGCTGATATGGTGATTTCCACAGTGCGTCTGCCGGACTGTGAGCTGGACTGCGTGGTGGTAACACCGTCCCTGGATGATACGGACTACCTGAAGGTAGGACACCTGATCGATGATATAAGAAGCCGCAAGAACTTGCCGCCGAGAATGGAAAAGAGGGAGATAACGGCAAAAGGGCTTATGAACCGGCTGAAACCCCTTATCCGGGACTACAAGGAGGAGGACGTGGAAATACTTCTGGATAAGATAGAGGAGACGGTGAACCGGTATTTCTGTGTGGAGGAGGACCTGGCCGCCCTGTTTGCGCCCATGCTCCATCATCTGCTGACAGCGGACAGGATCCGGCTGGATGTGGAGTGTGGTGACTGGAGGGAAGCGGTGCGTGTATCCGCAGACTGTCTGTTAAGGGACGGGGTAATTGAAGATCGCTACATAGACGCCATGATACACAATATTGAGGAGAACGGTCCATATGTGGTGATCTCTCCCGGGTTTGCAATGCCCCATGACGCGGTGGACGCCGGTTCCCTGAAGGTTGGAATGAACTTGATCCGGTTAAAAGAACCGGTCCTGTTCGGGGACGAGGAGGCAGAACCCGTGCGGTTTGTTTGCTGTCTAAGCGCCGTGGACCATGACCGCCATCTGAAGGCATTCTTCCACCTGGTGAACTTGCTGCAAAATCCAAAGTTTAAGGAAATGCTGGAACAGGCCGGATCTGCCGGGGAAGCGGCGGATGGCATCCGGAAGTTTGAATATATGCTGGATGACTGAAATTCAGACTGGAAATCTATGGATGGTTTCCGGTCTGTTTTTTACTTTGGCTTTAGCCTTGAGTCCGTCTCAGCAGCCGGCCGGCAGAAGGAGAGTAAAAATTCCTGCAAATTTATGTGAAATACATTTGACTGTTTTTGGTATATTCCCTTTGCTATGATTAAGTCATAAAAGAGAGAAAGGAACGGTGAAACAAGAATGAAAGCAGGAGTTGTACACGCAAAAAATGATATCCGTTTTGAAAAGATCAAGACCCCGAAGCCGGGAAAGGGGCAGGTAAAGATCAAGGTAAAATACACCGGCATCTGCGGTTCGGATGTGCCGAGAGTGAACGGGGATGCCTGCCACTTCTTTCCCAATGTCCTGGGGCATGAATTCTCCGGCACTGTAGTTGAGACAGGGGAAGGGGTAAAGACCCTTCAAGCAGGCGACCGGGTGGCCGGTGTGCCGCTGGTGCCGTGCATGGAATGCGAGGACTGTTTAAAAGGAGATTATTCCCTGTGCAAGAATTACAGCTTCATCGGTTCCAGGGAGTTTGGAAGTTTTGCGGAGTATGTGGTGGTGCCGGAGAAGAATGCGGTAAAGTTCGGAGAAGATGTAAGCTTTGAGCAGGGAGCTTTTTTTGAACCGGCCACCGTTGCCCTTCACGGACTGATGCGCCTGGATTATAAGGGAGGAAAGACCGTAGCCATACTGGGCGGAGGAACGATCGGGCTGTTTACCATGCAGTGGGCTAAGATATTCGGTGCATCCAAGGTGGTGGTGTTCGACATCACGCCGGAACGCTTAGAATTGGCAAAGAAGCTGGGGGCGGATGCCGTGGTGGATACCAGGAAAGACGATTATCTGAAACAGGCCATGGAACTTACGGAAGGCGTTGGCTACGATTACGTGTACGAGACGGCCGGTAACACGGTAACGATTAAGATGGCCTTTGGTCTGGCAGCCAACAAGGCAGGGGTATGCATGATCGGCACTCCGACTAAGGAACTGTCCTTTGGCGTTTCTGAGTGGGAGAATATGAACCGGAAGGAATTCACGCTCACCGGATCCTGGATGTCCTACAGTGCCCCGTTCCCCGGCAGGGAGTGGAAGATGGCCGCCCATTATTTCCAAACCGGGCAGCTGAAATTTGATGATTCCCTTATCTTTAAAAAGGTACCGCTTGAGAAGATTGGGGACGCGTTTGAACTGTATAAGGTGCCGGGGATGGTAAAGGGAAAGATACTGGTGGACAGCGAACAAAAGGAGGCGTAAGGATGATCGTAACACTTACGTTAAATGCAGCAGTGGATAAGGCGTACCATATATACGGGGCAGTGGAGCCGGGGACAGTCATGAGGGTGCATACATGCAGGAACACGGCAGGAGGAAAGGGACTTAACGTTGCCAGGGTTATTAAGCTCTGCGGTGAGAATGTGATGCCTTCGGGGCTGGCCGGAGGCAATACTGGCGCACTGTTGGAAGCCCTTGCTTACCGGGATGGACTGAACAGCAGATTTGTCCATGTAAATGCACAGACCAGATGCTGCATCAATATCCTGGATGAAAAGAACCGCTCCACGGAATTTCTGGAACCCGGGGAGGAAGTGACCGGGCAGGAGATCCAACGGTTTATGGCGGAGTTTGAAAAAATCTGTACCGATGCAGAGGTAGTGACCATGTCGGGCAGCGTACCCAAAGGTGTTGGGAAGGATATTTACCGGGTGCTGGTGGAAAAGGTAAAGGGCTGGGGCAAGAAGGTGATATTGGATACCAGCGGTGAGCTTTTAAAGGAAGGAATCCAGGCCGCTCCCCATATGATCAAACCCAACCAGGAGGAACTGGGAATGCTTCTTAAAAGACCGGTGACCACACTGGAAGAGGCAAAGGAGGCAGCTATGGAACTTCACGCCAAAGGGATTGGATACGTGGTGGTTTCACTGGGAAAGGATGGAGCGCTTCTGGTGTGCGACCAGGGAATCCTGCATGGGATACCGCCCAGGATAAAGGCAGTCAATACGGTTGGATGCGGCGATTCCATGGTGGCGGCGTTCGCGGTTGCTTTCCGGCGCGGTTATACGGCAAAAGAAAGCCTGAAATACGCGGTTGCCGTCTCGGCAGCCAATGCTTTGAGCGAACAGACCGGTCATTTTGAACCGGAGGAACTGGAGCGGATCTATCCCTGCGTAAGGGTGCGGGATCTGGCTGTTTCGGAATCATACAAAAGGTTTTAGAATAGCAGGAGGAGAGAATATGCCATTGGTTACAACAAAAAAGATGCTTTTAGATGCCCAGAAAGGACATTACGCAGTGGGAGCATTTAACGTAGAAAATATGGAAATGGTAATGGCTGTCATCGAGGCAGCAGAGGAGCTTCAGTCACCGGTCATTATGCAGACCACACCTTCAACAGTAAAATACGCAGGACTGGACTATTACCTTGCAAATGTCAAAGCGGCTGCAGAACGGGCTAAAGTTCCGGTGGCCATTCACCTGGACCACGGCTCCAGCTATGGGCTTGCCATGCAGGCCCTGCGCACCGGTTACACTTCTATCATGATAGACGGTTCCCATGAAAGCTTTGAGGACAATATTGCAGTGACAAAATCGGTTGTGGATGCCTGCGCTCCATCCGCAATTCCGGTGGAAGCGGAGCTGGGAAAGGTGGGCGGCAAGGAAGACGACCTGGACGGCGGAGACGGGGACGGATATACGGACCCGGAGCAGGCAAGAGAATTTGTGGAACGCACCGGCGCATCATCACTGGCGGTTGCCATTGGAACCGCCCACGGCCTTTATAAGGGGGAGCCTAAGCTTGACCAGGAGCGTCTGGGGGAAATACGCCAGGTGGTATCGGTGCCTTTGGTACTGCACGGGGCATCCGGCGTTCCTGATGAGGCTGTAAGGGAGTCCATCCGCCGGGGAATCTGCAAGGTCAATTATGCAACGGAGCTGCGCATTGCGTACAGTGATGGCGTTAAGGCTGTTTTAAAGAATAACCCGGATACCATTGATCCCAAAAAATACGGAGCGGCGGGCAAGGAACATGTAAAGGCATTTGTTATGGAAAAGATGAGAAACTGCGGCTGCGCCGGAAAAGCGGTATAGACTGCGGGGGGACGCAGCACTGCATGGCAGATATAAAGGAGTAGAGATGAACTGGTCATTACATAACTTTTATTTGAACGTGGAATTTTCCGATGTGGGCGGTGCGTTGTCGTCCATCAGGGATCAGGAGGGAACCGAGTATCTGTGGGAAGGCGATCCCATGTACTGGAGCGGGCAGGCCCCGGTGCTGTTTCCAATCTGCGGTAGTTTAAGAAATGACGAGGCCTGCCTTATGAATGGGGAAACCGTCAGGATGCCCAGGCATGGGATCGTAAGAAAGAATACGTTTGCCTGTGACTTCTGCAATGAAGATACCATCCAGTTTTCCATACAAAGTGACGAATCCATGTATGAGAAGTTTCCCTTTCATTTTAAGCTGGTCCTGTCCTATCGCCTGTCTGGGAAGATGATAAGGGTCCGTTACTCGGTCTTGAATGAGGATACCAGGGAGATGCCATTTTTTATCGGAGGCCATCCGGGCTTTAAGTGCCCTATCCTCCCGGGGGAGCGGTTTGAGGATTACCAGATTGAATTTGAGCGGGAGGAGAACCTGCAGATACCGGAACCGGTTACGTCCACAGGGCTGATCAACATCAGCGCAAGGAAACCCCTGCTCCATAATTCCCATGTGCTGCCCCTGTCCCATGAACTGTTTTATAAAGATGCACTGATACTGGACCGGCTTTTGTCAAAGCGCGTCAGGCTGTGCCACAAAGATAACAAAAGGGGAGTCGAAATAGAATTTCAGGAGTTTCCATACCTGATCCTGTGGTCCACCGCCAATGACGGGCCATTTGTGGCCATGGAGCCATGGAGCGGCCTGTCCACCTGTGATGATGAGGATGATGTGTTTGAACATAAAAGAGGTCTGCACAAGGCTGCTCCAGGGGAGATGAAGCAGCTGGAGTTTTCTATCACGGTGCTTTAAAAGATAATAATTGGGAGTACCGCATATTGGCAGGAAATTGTGATGATTTCATGTCAGGAGCGGCACTCCTGCTTTTTCTTGATCACTGTATGCAATTGTTAGATGAAGTCATATGGAATCTTTCTTTGTTAATAATATTTTTTCCGGAAGAAGAAAACAGGAAGTGATAAAACAGGATATAAAGTAAAGTCAACATGACGATATATCTATTGAAAATCATACCTAAAAATGCTATAGTAAGTAAGAGTGGGATGGGACCGGGGCAGGGCTCTCCCAGGGGTGTAGCAAGCTGTATTTTATAAAAAGAAAAGCAGGAGGTATGATACATGACAACCACACAACGGAGAGAAAAATTTAAAAAAACATTTGCAAAAGTCCCCATCATGATGCTGCAGGGATCTGTGGGGGAACGGATCAAACGTAATTTTACACATCAGGACCCAACGCCCCCGCTGAAGCTGGCCGGCCTTTATTATACTGAGAATGGGCATCGGGGATTGGACGCCGTGTTTCATGACTACATACAGATTGCACAGAAATATGATCTTCCAATGATTCTTCATCCGTACAGCAAGTTTACCACCCCATCCATGGGGAAAGGAACCTATTGGGAGGACCGGGATGTATCAGCGGATAATCTGAACCACTGCCGTTCCATCGTGGACGGTTATCCCGCTATCCGCGACCAGATCTTCATTGGCACCACCATGGGTTTCACCGGCGATCCTTATAATCCCTTCTCCGGATTAGATGAGGAGGAGGCTTATTTATACTATACAGACCATGCGAAAAAGCTGGAGACATCCATGATCGACCATGTGAGGAACGGCCTGACACCCAGTCTGCCGGATGCCGCCGGATGCGCCCGGGCATTAAGCGAAACCTCCATTCCGTACTTTATCACATTCCTGATCCGTAAGGACGGAAAGCTGATGGATGGAACGTGGCTCAGCGAGGCCATTGACTATATTGACGCCAAGACAGGGGATCATCCCCCTATGTTTTACCAGGTCAACTGCGTTCATCCGCGAAATGTTATGTCTGCCCTGGATAAAAGGCGGAATCGCACCAATGCGGTTCGGGAACGCTTCTTAGGACTGGAAGGCAACGGCTCTCCTCTGAGCCCGGAGGAATTAGATAACAGTCCGGTCGTGTACAGCAGCCCGGCGGATGAGTGGGCGGATGAGATGATGAAGTTACATAAGGATTACGGACTGAAATTACTGGGCGGCTGCTGCGGAACAGATCATGACCATATGGAACAGCTGGCAATACGCGTCCGACAGGTATATGATGAACAGATGGCGGAACAAAAGGCGGAACCAGTGACGGAACCGGCGGCTGAGACGACCGAATAGATGATTGGAACTGACAATTAAGCAGAATTGCGGATAGAGCTGCGAACAGAATTAAGAATAGAATTGCGGACAGAGTTGCCGCCTGCCTTGGCTGCACAGGAAGCATCGGAACGGTTCCTGGTGCGGCCGGGGCAGGCGGTTTTATGATGTACACCATTGTGAACCATAAGTGTGCGCTACCTGTTTTCCCTTACAGCCCGGCAGGGATTTCCGCAGGCGATCATATTGTCGGGAATATCCTTTGTAACAACACTTCCCGCACCGATCACAACATGATTGCCAATGGTAACACCGGGCATAATGATGGCCCCGCCGCCAATCCATACATTATCGCCGATCACCACAGGTAATGTTTGTGTCTTGCAAAATTCAAAGGAACCGTCCTCTTTGGGACAGCCAAACCGTCTGGCTGCATTGGTTGGATGAAAAGCAGTATAAATCTGTACATTGGGAGCAATCAGGGCGTTATTTCCAATGACAATTTTGTTGTCGTCTAAAAAGGTACAGTTCATATTAACCTCACAGTTATTCCCAAAGTAGATATTGTTTCCATAATCAACATAGAAGGGGGCCGTGATCCATAAATTTTCCCCTCGACCGCCAAGTAATAAATTAAGGATGCGCTCTTTTTCTTCTTTATTTGAAGAATCGGTATTGTTATAGTCCCTTGCCAGATCCTTTGCCCTGTGCCACTCGGCCAGTAATTCTTTATCACCGCAATCATAAAGCTGACCGGCCAGCATCTTTTCTCTCTCAGTCAATGTCCGAAACCTCCTCCAATTTTGATTTAACAGCTATATTGTACCATAGATTTCTGATATAATGATACGAAATAAGATATAGGAGGCAATAAGTAATGGAATTTATAAATACGACCTCATTAGAAACGGAGCGGCTGATATTACGGAAATTTACCGAGCAGGATATAGATGCTCTGTTTGCCATATACAGTGATCCGGAGGTGAACACCTATCTGCCCTGGTTCCCTCTGAAAACACTGGAGGAAGCCAGGGCATTATTTGAAACAAAATACAGGGATGCTTACAGGCAGCCCCGGGGATATTGCTATGCCGTCTGTTTAAAGAGTGACCAGATACCCATTGGATATGTTAATGTAGGAACAAAGGCTCCCTATGATCTGGGGTATGGACTGCGCAGGGAGTTTTGGCACAATGGAATTATAAGTGAGGCATGCAGGGCGGTGATCCGGCAGCTGAAAAGGGATGGCTTTCTTTATATTACAGCCACCCATGATGTGAAGAATCCCCGCAGCGGCGAGGTAATGAAGCGGCTGGGAATGAGTTACAAATATACATATGAGGAACAGTGGCAGCCTAAGGATATCCTGGTCACATTCAGGATGTATCAGCTGAACTTTGACGGACAGGATGGCAGAGTGTATGAGGGCTACTGGGATCAGTGGGCGGTTCACTTTATTGAAAGAGATACCTATGATATAAAAGAATGGAGTTTGAAATGATAAACATAGAACTGTTTTTTGATTATGCCTGTCCCTATTGCTACCGCGGCCACAAGAATCTGCTGAATCTTCTGGAATACTATCCCCGGATAGAGATTACATGGCGTCCCTGTGAGTCACATCCATACCCGGAAACTTATTTTATGCACAGCGACCGTGCGATCCAGGGCATGTATTATATCCAGGAGCACGGAGGAAATCTGTGGAAATACCACAGGCTGGTTTATGAGGCATGCTTTGACAAGAACATGGATATTGCATCAACAGACGTACTTGCCGGGCTTGCCAAACAGTGCGGGGCAGACCACAATGCTTTTAAGAATTGTATAGAGGAAGACCGTTACCGGGAGCATGTGCTGGCAGGCAACCGGTACGCCTGGGGAGAGAACCGCCTGGACGCAGTGCCAAGCTACCGGTTTGGGAAGCATTTACTCGGTTCACGGGACGGCCTTCTGGTGCCGGTCAGGGAGTTGGAGGATTTTTTTAGGAAGGCAGCTGCAGTTCATCAAAAAGACGGCCCGATCCAATAGGCTATCCGGTCCGAAGGATTTTTCATACACCCGTTCCCAAATCTGCCGGTCATTGCATCTGCCCATCTTCTATGATAGAATGGATGAAAACGGAAGATAAAATAAAGATACAAAAGACGCATATCTGCTGCGGGAATAGGGGGAGATTCACGGATGGAGAGAGACTCTTGGTCGCCGCTGGAACTGTTAAAATGTTTCTGTGAAAGTGACTATGTGGAACGCAATGCAGACAAGGCGGTTGAATGCTTAAGCCTGGATATCCACTGGTTTGGCACCTCCGATGAGGAGGATGTGCAGAATCTGGATGAGGCCAGGGCATATATTGAAAAGGAGATCCGTATATCCCCGCCCCCCTATGAGATCACGTTCAGCGATGAACGGGAGCGCACATGGGAAGAAGGTTTTGGTATTGCATCCGTGAAGATGAAGATCGGCGCGGACGGCCTGATCATGTTCAGCCGCGTTACCTGTATGACAAAGACGGAGAACGGCCGGTCCAAGATCTGCGAGATGCATACCTCTATTCCGGAAGGACACCAGGAACAGGGAGAGTATTTTCCCTTTGAGTTTGCAAAGCAGCACGAATCCGATGTCCTGCGCGATTTTGTGAATACAATGCTGCCCGGTGGAATCTTTGCCATGGAGTTGGGGAAGGACTTTCCTCTGGCTATTATCAACCAGAATATGCTCATCTATCTGGGATACAGGAATGAGAAGGAGTACCTGGAAGCCATAGCCGGCAGACTGAGCAATGCGGTCCACCCGGAAGATCGGGGGCTTTTGCGGGCGGCCGTCCTGGACACAATGGATCAGGGGGATGAGTTTAAGGCGCTTTTGCGTATCAGAAAAAGCGATAACAGCTATTTCTGGGGAGATATCAAGGGCGTGCGCAGCCGTGACAGCCGCGGCATTGACCAGATCGTCTGTCTGTGCCTGGATGCCACGAATCTGGTAATGGCTAATAACCAGCTGAAGGATGACCGCCTTAAACTGGATGAATATGCATCCAAGCTGATGGAAAAGGAAGAAATCATCCAAAAGGATGCCAGACAGATGAGACAGCTGCGCCAATGGGTTGGCAGACATGCCGGAGATACGGACAAGCTTCCAAAGCAGCAGCACGTAAACTGGAAGCATATGGGTGTTATCATCGCATCGGTTATCCTTATCATTGCCTCAGTGATCGGTTTTACCATGTATCTGTCAAATACACAGTGGGATGCGGCTGTTTTGGCGATCCGCACCACTTCTTTGGCCGGGGTCCAGTGTATCTCCAATGCCACCGATGCGGACCGGGCAGTCCTTGCCAACATGGCGGAGGTGTTGGGAAAGCTTTATGACAGGGACGAGGCGGCAGATATACTGCAGGCAGCCCCGGATTCCGGTTTCAGTGAGATGATCGCGTCATATGATGATGGAAAATGTGTGTCCTCCGGCCAACGACAGCCGGAAGAAGCGTCTGACTTTGCCGCAAAACTGGACTTTCCCCAGGGCAGTAATGTCAGCAGGCCTTTTTGGGAGGCAAACGGCAAACGGCAGATTGCGTACCGCACGGATCTATACCATGAAGATAAAAAGGCAGGCGTACTCTATGGAATGGTCAATCTGTCCAGGTATTATGTGCCCAGTGTTATGGAGTTTTATGACGGGCAGGGATTTTCCTGCGTGATCGATGCCCGAACCGGTGAGTTTGTTATCTACTCGGACAGAATCATGCCGGAGAACGTACATGGTGATCTGTATAGTGCCTTGAATGAAAACGGTGACACAAAAACGGCCGGAGAGATAAGGAACGCCCTGTCGGGAGGAAAGACGGGAAGTGCGGTTGTCAGCCTGAAAGGGAAAAAGGTCTATCTCTATTTTGTCCCGGTCAATGACGCTGCAGCGGAATATCTGATCACCATGATACCCTATGATGTGATAAAAGAAGAATCCTCCGGCATGGCCTATCTTGTGGGCGCGTTTGTGGTGGTGGTCCTTCTAGCAGCTGTTCTGCTCATTATCTATAATAACCGGATTACCAAAACAAAGCTTCATGAAAGGGAATACCGCAATACGCTTTTCCGGCTCCTTGCTGAAAATGTGGACAGCGTTTTCCTGGTGTTTGACCATGAAACTGACGAGGTGGATTATGTCTCTGAAAATATCGGGCGTATCCTGGGGTTTGAAAGCAGGGAGATTTTGGATCATGATACCAGATCCATCAAGCTTCCGTTTGATGATGAGGAACTGGAACGGATCCAAAGGATCATGAAAGACAAGAAAAATTTCTACGTAGATTTTCCATACAGCAATCCCGGGAGCGGCAAGCAGCAGCTCCTGCGCCTGAGCGGCTATGTTCCGGAGGGAGCAGACTGGCAGAAAAAGTGGATTTTCTGTGTCAGTGACAGAACGGATGAAGTGTTAAAAGAGCGCAGGCTGGAGCAGGCGGTGAGGGAAGCGGACGAGGCCAGCAAAGCCAAGTCAGAGTTCCTGGCCAATATGTCCCATGATATCCGCACACCCATGAACGGTATTATCGGAATGACCCAGCTGGCCCTTCAGGACGGGGTGGGAGAGGAGGCCATGAGAAGCTATCTGAAAAAGATTTCAATCTCATCCGGCTTTTTGCTGACCTTGATCAACGATATCCTGGACATGTCCAAGATTGAAAGCGGCATGATCGAGCTGCACCCCAAGGCATACTCCATGAAGGAACTGCGCAGGTATCTGGAAAGCGTGATCCTTCCCCTGTCAGGGGAAAAACAGATCGATTTCAGGATCGATGTGGATGAGAAGATCACAGTTCTGGCGGACCAGCAGCGTTTTAACCAGATCCTGTTTAACCTGCTGTCCAATGCGGTCAAATATACGGATGAAAAAGGAACAGTCACACTCACCATAAAAGGAGTGCCCAAGGACAGCGGAATGATCCACCTGACCATGCGGGTGGAGGATAATGGGATGGGCATGTCCCCGGAGTTCCAAAAGCAGATGTTCAAATCATTTACCCAGGAGAGCAGAAAGGCCATGGGAATGTCCGGCACCGGACTGGGGCTTGCTATTGTTAAACGGCTGGTAGACCTGATGAACGGCACCATACATGTGGAGAGCAGCATCGGCAAGGGAAGTATATTCGTGATCGAGATGGATGTCCCGGCCGCCAAGGGACCATGTGAGAAGGAACTGGCAGCGGATGCGGCCGGTGATCCCGCCGGACAGTCTGCCTGCATACTGCTGTGTGAGGATAATGCCATTAATCAGGAGATCATGATGGGAATCCTGGAGTTCCTGGGCCTGACCACGGAACTGGCTGTCAATGGAAAGGAGGGCGTTGAGGCATTCCAAAGCCGGAAGCCGGGGTATTACAGCGCCATCTTAATGGACTGCCGCATGCCGGTTATGGACGGATATCAGGCAACCAGGGCCATCCGTGCCCTGGAACGGCCGGATGCAGCCCGCATCCCTATTATCGCTCTCACCGCGGACGCCTTTGAGGAGGACCGGAAACGCTGTCTGGAAGCCGGGATGGATGACTTTCTTGCCAAGCCGGTGGAGATAAAGGTTTTAAAGGAAATGCTGGGAAAATATATGCGGAAAGATTTGGGATGACAAAGAGGGAGGAACCGTGTCAGGTAAGTGCTGTCCGATGACGGTTACCCTGTACTGGCCAGTCCTCCCTCACCCAAATTCTTTTTCAAACAGATAAATAAAATACGTCAGCGCCAGAAGATCCGCACTTCCTCCCGGACTGATATTGCGTTGTATAAAGTCCCGGTCCAGATCTTCTATATACGCCAGTCCGGCTTTTGCATCTAGTCCAGCTTTTGCATCCTGTCCCTGCATGATTTCTTCCTCCTGAAGCATTTTCCCAAGGTTCCCCTGTATCTCTTTCATCTCCCCATAAGAAGAGCGGTTCACAATATTCGTATCCTCCGAGTTTGCTATGATATGTAACAGTGTCATGGCACCGGCGTCATTGATGGAAAACCCTTTTCCCAGATAGTCCTTAAGCACAGGAAGGGCCACCTTTAAAACCGTATGATACCCGGACAGCGCCTCCCCCCTCGCGCCCTTCATTCCATAGAGGGCATACAGGCGCTCACCGTTTGTCCCGGCATTTTCCGCTGTGATATCCTTAAAATCCTCCAGCACATCCTCCACCAGCCTGCGGTTTACCGACAGCAGGTTGTCCTGGGAATAGGGGATCTGATTGGCGTACATATAACCCAGGGAACAGTTCATAATGGCCAGGGAGAAGATAAGACCCTTATGGGTGTTGATATTGTGCGTTGCCTTCATCATGGCATCCTCAGCCTGTATGCCCAGGGAGCGGAGACGGGAGAAGATGCGGGAAAATGATTCATGGCTGTTTTCCATACCGCACAGGGCAAACTTTTCAAAAAAATGGTTCAGGGAAACGGCGCTGGCCTCAAAGGTGAAAATATCCATATCCCTGTGGGCGCCCGTATTGCTGCGGTCCACAAGGCCGGGCTTAGGCGTGACGCTGACTTCATATAAGAGGGCCAGCATGGAAAGAGAGGAAAGTTTTTTTGCGTACCTGCAGGTGAAATACTCTTTCATGAGCTGGCATTCCTTATTAAGCAGTTCCTTCACCGTATGGGTTCTGGCCCTGCCGCACACAAATGCGTCCCGGCTGCAGAGCAGGCATTTGCGGACCGGAAATCCCAGCTCGGTCCGGGAGATCTTCCGCCCGTCCGTGTTGATCACGTCAATGTCAAACAGCCGTCCGAAGCTTAAGCTGTCCTCCAGAAGGCAGAGGGTTTCCTTGATAAAACAAAGATCTCCGTCCACGACCCAAAAGTATTCGCAGCCGGTGTGGGCCGTGATGGAACGGGTACAGAGGACCGGAATCTTCCAGGCGTTAAGCTGCGCCCCGATCAGGTCCACTCCCTCATAAAATGTTTCCACAGCCAGGGGAAATACTTTTACCGGCCCCACTATATTAAGGGTAAATGAAATGACCGGAAGATGGTATTGTCCGATCAGAGCTCTCTGCATATCCTGCCTGCGTTCTCTGGCATCCAGCATGTCTAAAAGCGCCGCTTCCCTGCCGACCGCAATCTTGGAACAATCAATATTCATATCGGTAGTCTCTCCTTCTAATAATGGATCACATCATCCTGACTTGTAATGGCCCGGATCACAGGCCCTGCTTCCCCACTGCAAAAATACCTATAAGTGCTGTCGGGAACCAGACCGGCAAGCAGGTCCATGCGGTTCTCCCTGATGGCATTGCGCACAGAGGAGGCGCTGATTGCCGTGCCGTTCGCCTGCTTTCGGGGAATCACGCGGCAATGGATACCGGCCTTTGGAAGCTGGGATTCCATGATTCGGTTGTAGATACCGGTCACCCGGCTGAATGGTTCCTCCCCCACATACCGGCAGGTGATCCCCAGCGTCCCGGCGATCCGGGCAAAGATAGCCAGGTCCAGCCGCGCATGGCTTTCGATCACGGCATCCTCATCCTTTTGAAAGTAGCTGGGAAATGTTGCGTTGCTGATAATATAAGGCCCGCTGTCATGGTAGACCAGATTGTGAATCCCAGCGGTCCCTTCTATGACCAGCCGTTTTCTCACCTGGAAGGGCACAAGGCTGACGTCCTCGCTTACAATAAAAATGTGCAGCAGATCACTTTGTGCAGCCGCTTTTTCGATCAGATACAGGTGGCCCAGGGTAAATGGATTGGCGTTCATGACAATGGCTGAGACCGGTTTGGATCCGGGGGCTGCATCACGGAAGTCTGCACCACGGCAACCTGTACCACGGCAATCTGCACCACGGCAATCTGCACCATGCTGTGCCAGATCACCGCTAAGACCTTTCAGATATTTGTCAAATCCATTCCTCTTATTCTCCATAAACACTACCTGCCCGTCAATCCGGGCAATTTCATAAAATCCCAGATCGTGGAAGAATCTGGCGGCGGAGCATTTTGTATATAGAAATAAATGGGTGTTGCCGCGGAAATACTGTACCTCCATGAGATGGGTCACAATGCGGTTCATCAGCCCTTCGCCCTGATGCAGGCGGCTGACCGCCAAACACCGAAGGGTATTGCCGAAACAGCTTCCCGTGGCAACCAGCTGCATTTTGTCATCAAACAGTCCGCAGGAGTAATCCAGATTGGGATCCCTGCGGATTCCTTCCTGTAACAGCAGCAGATCCATCTGCCGGCTGCCATGAAGGTCGCTTTTAAAAATCCGGGAAATGGTATAGTCGGACATGTCAAACTCCTTTGTTTTCCTGGTTTCGCACAATATTGATAAATGCCTCGGCCTGGGGCAAAGAAAGCGCGGTATCTGTATACATGATATAGGTGGATCGGACAAAGGGCTCCCCATTGGCAAAGGTAAGAGGGCGGATATCGCCGGAAAAGCCGTTCAGGCATATCTCCGGAACAATGGCCCAGCCCAGCCCGCGGGTAACCATCTCCACACAGGTGGTAATATTGTCCACAAAGATGCCGTGCTGCTGAGGCTGTATATTATGTTCGCGCATCCACTGGGCTGTCTCCCGTTCAAATACCATATCTGTTTTTCTCCCAATATATGGAATTTCTCCAAGATGTTTGCCCTTGTCTTTGGCACTGCAGATCGCGCATATATTTTCGCGGTCCAGCAGGACCTTATGTTCCTTCCAGGGATACTCGCCCCGGATGATCGCAACATCGATCAGACCCTGGGCGATCTGCATGTAAATATTCCGGCTCTGGTCCGTGATGACGTGGGTATTTACATGGGGATACTGTTTTCGGTATCGGGCCAGCACATCCGGCAGCTGGTAGAGGGCATAGTTGATGGATATTCCTGCATTTAAGGTGCCGCATACATAGGAACGGCTGATATTCAGCGCCTCCCGCATCAAGGTGAGCTGTCTGGCTGCCTGGGTGGTATATTTAAGCACCTCCTCACCTTCCGGGGTAAAATGGATCCCCTGCCTGGAGCGGATCAGAAGGGTTACACCCAGTTCATTCTCAATGGCGGTGATGCGCTTTGACAGGGATGACTGTGTCACATACAAAAGGTCAGCCGCATGTGTGATGTTTTTTGTTTTTTCCAAAATATCCAATAGTTCAAAATCGCGTTCGTCCATAACCGCCTCCATGATAAAAGTATTTTATTCAATTCCTATAAGGAATGGATAAAAAGAAATATATATTCTATATAAGAATTGAATGAATTGAGAACCATCTGGGGATGAGTTAAAAAATAATGTATTTATAAGACTATTATAATATAAAAAGTAATAATGTAAATAAAAATACGATTCAAAATTGGAATGGTATATTACGAAAAAATTGACTTTTACTTTTGCCTGGAACCGGTGTTTAATAAAGGCATGCAAGAGCAATCAGTCAGGAAAAGGAGAAGAGCTTATGGAAATTCTGAAAACAGCGATCGCGGGCACCCTGGAGTCCAGCGATGCGCAGGTTACGGTGGAGCCGGGAGAGCAGGGGATCGAGCTGACCATTGAGAGCAGTGTGATGAACCAGTACGGGCGCCAGATCAAGGCGGCGGTCCTGGAGACCCTTGACACACTGGGGGTCAGCAAAGGAGTTGTAAAGGTGGTGGACAAGGGCGCTCTGGAGTGCACCCTCAAAGCCAGGGTGCAGTGCGCGGTATACAGAAGCTGCGGCGCAGCAGAAAAAAATATTCCATGGGGAGGTATGGCAAAATGATTCCACGTCCAAGACCACAGAAAAACCGGCTGCGCAGGACCATGATGTTCATGAACGCACAGAAACCGGGATTGATTAAAGATGCGTATATCTATGGAACAGACAGTATCATTCTGGATCTGGAGGATGCGGTGGCCGAGAACCAGAAGGATGCAGCCAGATTCTCCCTGTTTCAGGCCCTGAAACACATTGATTACGGCGATACGGAGGTGATCGTCCGGATCAATGGACTGGATACGCCCCACTGGCAGGAGGACATCCGCTGCGTGGTGGCAGGGGGCGCGGACGGAATCCGCATTGCAAAATGTGAGAGCGCCCAGGACGTGAGGACCGTGGAGGAGCACACGCTGGCAGCGGAACGTGAATTCGGCGTGGAGGAGGGCAGAACTCTTCTGATGGCTGCGCTTGAAAGCCCAAAGGGCATAATGAACGCCTATGAGATCGTGACCGCCTCGGACCGGATGTTCGGGTGCGCCATTTCCGGAGGTGACTTCAGAAAGAGCATGCATGTGCAGATTGAACGCGGCGGCATTGAAATGCTGGCAGCCAGGGGACAGATGCTGCTGGCGGCCAGGGCGGCAGGCGTTCAGTGCTTTGACACCATGTACCCCAACATTGACGATATGGACGGGTTTAAGGAGGAAGTGATCCAGAACCGGAAAATGGGATTTGACGGCAAGAGCATCGTGAATCCCAAGCAGATCCGGTTTGTACATGAGACATTTGCCCCCACTGCCAAAGAGATTGCTTACGCGGAGAAGCTGGTGCGGTCTTTTAATGAACAGGCGGATTCCGGTGTGGGCGTGTATACGGTTGACGGCAAGATGGTGGATATTCCGTTTTTTGAGGATGCGAGGAGAGTGATTGCGCTGGCAAAGGCCTGCGGCGTGTATAAGGGTGATTTATAAAGGGAAAGGATGTGGCGGTCAATGATCAATGCGGTAAAAAGAGACATTCCTGACGAACTTCTTGTAAATGGAAAAGAAGTATATCAGGGCAAATACTATATGGATGGCAAATATGTGAAAAAGGATTCCCCCAACACACGGAGGTTTGTAAAGCCTTTGGAGAGCAAGGTGTGCGGCAGCATCCGAGAAGCATGTGAACGGTGCCGCGCCCATGACGGGATGACATTTTCCTTTCATACTGAATTCAGGGACGGGGATTATGTGGCCGGCATGGTGGCAAAGGTCCTGGTGGAGGAAATGGGATTAAAGGATATTACGGTTGCGGCCACATCGCTGGGCAATGCCCAGGATGTGATCGCAGATTATATAGAAGACGGCAGGGTAATCGGAGTTCAGACGTCCGGGGTCCGGGGGCGGATCGGCGAGGTGATATCCGCGGGCAGACTGAAGACACCTGCGGTCATCCGAAGCCACGGCGGCAGGCCGAGAGCGGTGGAGGCCGGAGAGGTGCATATTGATATCGCGTTTCTGGCTGCGTCTACCTCCGACTGCTGCGGCAATGCCAAGGGCGTGGGCGGAAAGAACAACTGCGGTTCCATGGGATTTGCCATCCATGATTCCCATTTTGCAGACCACACGGTTATCATAACGGATACACTGGCGCCATTTCCCAATCTGCCATCTTCCATATCCGCCATTGATGTGGACTGTGTGTGTCTGGTGGATGATATCGGTGATGCCGGTAAGATTTCCACAAAAGAAGCGCGTATGACGGATAACCCCAGGGAACTTATGATGGCCGAGCATGTGGCGGATGTCATTGCCGCAACACCGTATTTTAAGGATGGATTTTCCTTCCAGACAGGTGTGGGAGGACCGTCCCTGGCGGTGAACCGGTTCCTGGAGGAGCATATGCTGGAAAAGAATATCCGGATGAGCTTTGCACTGGGCGGGACCAGCAGTGCGGTCTGCCGTCTTCAGGATAAGGGGCTGGTGGAGCACATTCTGGATACCCAGGACTTTGACCAGGGGGCGATCGACCACATTTTTAAGAATCCCAACCACCATGAGACGGACTTGAGTGAGTACGCCAATCCGGCCAATAAAGGCGCTTATGTAAATAAACTGGATTTCGTGGTGCTGTCCGCCCTGGAAATCGATACGGATTTTAATGTGAACGTGATCACCGGCTCGGACGGGGTGCTGCGGGGCGCGCCGGGAGGCCATCCGGACACGGCGGCCGGAAGCAAATGCTGTATCATTGTCACACCTCTTACCAGAGGGCGTATGGCCACGGTCTGCGATGAGGTGGTGACGGTTACCACGCCGGGAGACTGTGTGGATGTGCTGGTGACGGATTACGGCATTGCCGTGAACCCGCTGCGCCGCGACCTGATCGACTGCCTGGATGCCGCCGGGATCGCCCATGTGACCATAGAGGCGCTGCGGGATAAGGCATACGGCCTGGTGGGAACACCGGACCGTCTGGAGTGGGAAGACCAGGTAGTGGCTGTTGTGGAGGCCAGGGACGGCACCATTCTGGATGTGGTGAGAAAGATACGCCCGCTGCACCTGGATTAAAGCGTGGCAGACTATGGAATAATGGTGTACACTAATATAAACGGGGGATTTACACATGAATTTAGCAGTAATTGGATTTATCTTGATGTTTGTGCTGATGTTTGTTTTGATCAAGGATAAGCTGTCGCCTCCGGTTGCATTTATACTGCTGCCGCTGATCGCGGCAGTGGCCGGCGGATTTGGGATCGAAGCCATCAGCGGGTTTGTGAAGACCGGTCTCAATACAATGCTCAGTACGGCTGTTCTGTTTATTTTTTCCATTTCTTATTTTACGCTGATGTCCAATGAGGGGCTATTTGATCCGATCATCCATTTCCTTATCAAACGGGTGGGGAACAATGTTACCACCGTGCTTTTTGCAGTGGTTATCACTACCTTTGTGGCACATCTGGACGGCTCGGGCGCAACCACGTTTTTGATCGTGGTTCCCGCATTCCTGCCGATCTGCAAGCGGCTGAAGGTCCGGCCGGAAGCTTTGCTTGGAACCATGTGCGGCATGTACGGTGTTATGAATATCGTTCCATGGGGCGGTCCCACCATGCGTGCGGCTTCCGTGATCGGGATCGAGGTTTCAGATTTGTACCAGTTTATCATGCCCTCTGTTGCAGCGCTGGCGGTGATCGCATTTGGGATCGCATTTGTGATCGCCCGGATCGAGATACATAATGGAGCCGGAGCTGATAAGGATGATACGGCGGCTGACGAGAAAGGGGCAGGCGAGGGCACTGCCAAAAGAAAGAAACTCTATTGGTTTAACCTTGGGCTTACGGTCCTGATGCTGGCGCTGTTATTTGTGGATATCGGCCTGCCTCTGCACCTTATTTTTATGATCGCATTCTGTATTGCGCTGACTGTGAATTACCCCAACACGGCGGAACAGACAAAGCAGCTTAAGAGCTATGCCGCGTCCGCCATGATCATGACCATGACACTGTTTTCCGTGGGTATTTTTATGGGCGTGATCAAGGATTCCGGCATGGTGGAGGCTATGGCTGCCGCGATCGTGGGCATTCTTCCGGCCGGAGTGGCACCCCATATGCACTGGTTTATGGCCTTGTTTGCGGTTCCCCTTATTATGATCCTGGGAACCGATGCATTTTATTATGCACTGATGCCCATTATACTGGGCGTGGTGGAACAGTTCGGGATCTCGCCGGAAGTGGTGGCAGCCACCTTTTTGCTGACTGCAACCCTCGGCACTCCCATCAGCCCCAGCGTGGCTGCGGTCTATGTGGGCCTTGGCCTGGCGGACAGCACCATTGGCAAGCATATCAAATATTCCCTGCGTATTCTGTGGCCGGCCAGTATCCTTCTTCTGGTTGTCTCTACATTGATCGGTGTAATCCGGTTCTGACCATGCAAATGGCACACGCTGCAGTACATGTTACATCATGGGTCAAAGCAGTCATTGCAGTACACAACTGGCCCGGGCTTTGGTCCGGGCGGCTTTGGAAGGAGTATATATATGGTATTTCAGGCAATTGCGCTGCTGTTTCTGGCCGCAGCCATTGTATTGGGTTTTGTGAGAAAGATTAATGTGGGTATCGTGTCGCTGGGCCTGGCATTTGTTCTTGGGATGATCGGCGGCGTGGATACCAAAGTGATATTTAACGGGTTTCCCAGTAAGCTGTTTATCACGCTTTTAGGCACCATGTTTTTCTTCTGTCTGCTGCAGGAGAACCATACGCTGGAGCTTTTGTCAAAGAAGATGGTGACCCTGGTGGGAACGCATGTTTATCTGATCCCGGTAATCATCTACGCTGTTTCCTACGGCCTGTCGGCGGCCGGGCCCGGGGCGATCTCGGTGCAGTCGGTAATGATCATATTCGCGGTTTCGTTGGCAGTCCAGATGGATACGTCACCTGTGCTCATGGCATGTATGGCCATCCTGGGGGCGGTGGGAGGGACTGCCTCGCCCATCGCATTATCCGGTATCATTGTGACGGACCTGACGGCCGAATTCGGTTTTTCCGGCATGGCGGCGCCGGTGTTTGCAGGCGTTACCGCTGCAAACCTCCTCTGCTCAGTACTGCTTTATGTGGCCTATAAGGGGTATAAGCTAAAATCAGATCATGCCGTATCTGCCTCGGACCTTCCTGCCTTTAACCGTCAGCAGAAAATGGGCATTGCAGCCATCCTTGTGCTGGTCATTGCGGTTGTAGGCTTTCAGTATGATGTGGGGCTGGTGTCATTTGCCCTGGCGCTGGCGCTGATCCTGATCGGGGCGGTGAATGAAAAGGCGGCCGTCCGGCTGGTTCCGTGGAGCGTGCTGATCCTGATCTGCGGTGTGAATGTGCTGATGAGCGTGACAAAGGAGATGGGCGGTATTGAGCTGCTTTCCAATCTGCTGGCCTCCATGATGAACCAGGTGACGGCCGCTCCTCTCATTGGTCTGACGGCCGGTATCATGTCCTGGTTCAGCTCTGCCAATGGTGTGGTGCTTCCCACTCTGATCCCCACGGTGCCGGATATTGTATCCAATGTGGGAGGCAGCACCAGTGTGCTGGAGATGGTCATGTCGATTGTGGGAGGGGCAACCGTGGCCGGGATCAGCCCTCTGTCCACGGGCGGAAGCCTGCTTCTGGCCTCTTATACCCAGGAGACGGATGCATCGGAAAAGGTGCAGCAATCTCTGTTTGCAAGACTGTTTGCCCTGTCGTTTTCAGCGGTTATGGTGATCGTCATATTCGCCCTTGCGGGGGGATTTAAGCTGTTCTGCTGATTAGGCCGCGAAGCGGGTGTACAGATGGAATACAGGCGGCGTACAAATAGCAAACAAATGGCGGAAAAAAATTTCAAACACGATCTAGGAGGATACATATGGACAGATTTGCATACGTGGGCTGCAGGACCACGAAGGAACGGGGCGCCAGGGGCAGAGGGATCCAGGTTTTCAAAATCCATGATTCAGGAAAATGGACCAGGCGCCGGACCGTGGGAGACCTGGTCAACCCATCCTACCTCTGCATGGACCGGACAGAACATTTTCTCTACACCATACATGGAGATTTCAGTGAGATCACCTCCTTTTCCATGGACAGGGAGACAGGGGAACTAACCCGGCTTAATACGGTATCTACCGGAGGAACCAACCCGGTTCACCTTTCGGTGGACGCATCCAACCGCTGGGTATTTGTGGCTAACCTGCAGACAGGGACCGTGGCGGTCATTCCCAGAATGGAGGACGGAACGCTGGGGGAACGGAAACATTTATATACGATCCCCGGTGTGAAGACGGGGGACGTGTCCCATCCCCATCAGGTGGCTCAGGATGAAACGGGCGCTTATCTCATCGTATCCTGCCAGGGACGTAAGGCAGGATTCGGACAGGTGGTGGTTTTCAGGATCCATTGGGAAACAGGAGAACTGGAGAAGACCTGCACGGTGCGCTCCCGTGAGATCGCGGAACCGAGACATTTTGTGATGTGTCCGGGCAACCGGTTTGGGTATGGAGTGAACGAGAAGGACTATTCAGTGACCTGTTATGAATTTGATGCCGCGCAGGGGCTGCTGACACCCAAACAGATCCTGCCTACCCTGCCGGACACCTATACCGGAGACGGCTGGGCCAGCGGTATTGTGATGGATCCCCTGGGAGAGTACGTGGTCGTATCCAACCGGAAGCATGACAGCCTGACCAGCTTTCGCATTGACCCTGAAACCGGCATGCTCACCTTTGCGGACTGCGTGAAAACCGGAGGACAGCAGCCCAGGTTTATCACCGTATCCACCGGGGATAACCGGATCCTTGCGGCCAATGAGCTGTCGGATACACTGGTGGAGTTTGAACTGGACAGGAGGAGCGGAAAGCTTATGCCGGTGGGGGATGTGATCCACACGGAGAGCCCGGTGTGCGTGATCTTCACCCGCCCATCATGACCGCCCGGTCACGTGAATTGCCGATGGATGCAGCGGTCTAATATAGAAATCCCCACAGTTTCAACATGGACTGCGGGGATTTTTGTTATGCTTTATGATTACAAATGACAATAATTCCGAAGCTTTCCCAGATCCTTGATCACAATCGACCGGTTGCCTGTCTCGATGATCCCCTCCCCCCGCATCTGGCCGCACATCTTAGCCACCTGGGCGCGGGAAATGTTGATGGACGCGGCAATTTCTTCCTGCGTCATGGAAATCCTGCCCTTTTCCCTGTATTCGGGCGTATCTGTAAAGAGATAGAGAAAATTGGCAAAGCGGGCCGTCAGATTGCTGATTCCCAGGTTCCCGGAATGGTAAGTTACCTGGCGCAGGACTTTTCCGTAATATAATACCAGGTCATAAGCAAATTCCGGGTCCTCCTCCAACATCTTTTTTAAAATATCCGCGTTAAAGGGGAGGACGTGGATATCGGTGACGCAGGAGATACTGACCACGGACTTTAGGGTTGGGATCACACAGTCCATTCCGATCAGGGTATTCTTTTTCATGAAATCAATAATGCGGTCATTACCGTCATAATTGGTCATATATACCTTGGCAATGCCGTCCGCCAGGTAGTACATCCAGTCGCTGGTATAGCACTGTCTGCACAGATCAGTTCCCTTTTTTACGTTCAGGGGAGGCGGGCAGTACCGTTCAAACATGTTCTTGTATTTAATAAAATCATCCTCGAAAACAAAACTGATGTTCCCCATGCTGATCCTCCCAGGCTTCCATGTACAATATATATAACTAAAATAATATTATAACAAATAACAGTGTGCCGTTCAAGTAAAAAATATATAATAAGACAGGAGAAAAATGTCTACATATAGACAATAATACACAAAAAACCTTCGTCCCCATGATAGAATATTTTCTTGGTTGGAGATATGATTGTCATATATTTAACTAGCAACTGCCTGTTGCTGGATGTACAAATATATGTTTGAAAGGAGGATTATAATGGGCAGCGAATTGACTCTGAAGATTAATGGGGAAACGTATGAGTTTACCATTGGGCGGAGGCTGGGCCAGATTCCGGAATCCGAGACACTTTTGGAGACTCTGCGGGAGAGGATTGGACTGACGGGAACCAAGATGTCCTGCGGACAGGGGGCATGCGGATGCTGTGCCGTACTCATGGACGGGAAAGCGGTGGCATCCTGCATCACGCTCACAGCGGAATGCGGCGGAAAAGAAATTGTTACGATTGAGGGCTTAAGCGATCCGGTGACAGGAGAACTGGACCCGATCCAGGAAGCATTTCTGTCCCACAGTGCATTCCAGTGCGGATTCTGCACGCCGGGCATTATCATTGCGGTAAAGTCCCTGTTAAATAAGAATCCCAACCCGACAGAGGAAGAGATAAAGGATGCCCTGTCGGGCAATTACTGCCGCTGCATCAGCCATTACCAGGTGATCGAAGCAGTGAAGTCTATTTTGTAAAGGAGGGAATAAGAATGTCTGAATACCGTCATATTGGAAAAGTGCGCCGCCGCCAGGATGGACGTGCGATCGTGACCGGAAAGGCTGTTTACTGTGATGATATAAAAATACCCAATGTCCTATACATGAAAGTATTGCGTTGCCCTTACCCTCATGCGGAGATTGTTTCCATTGATACCTCAAAGGCAGAGGCCATGCCCGGGGTGAAATCCGTCATGACCTACAAGAACGCGCCGGCATGGAAGACGGGCGTTCCCGCCCACCGTCCGGTGATGGATCAGCATCTGCGTTTTACAGGTGATGTGGTGGCAACGGTGAGCGCCGTGAGCAATGACATTGCGGAGGAAGCGCTGGAGCTGATCGAGGTGGAGTATAAGCAGCTGACTCCTGTATATGATGTGGAGGAGGCCATCAAGCCGGGTGCGCCTGAAGTGTACCGGGCAGAGGATAACATCGAATCCAAGGGGTACCACTACGAGAACAACTGTCTGCCTCCCGGCAGCTATTTTGAGGGAAATGATCCGCCATTTTATTATATCCGCGAGGGAGATGTGGAAAAGGGCTTTGAAGAAAGCGATGTGGTGGTGGAAGGCAAGGTTTCTTATGACAAGCCGTCCTTCCCGGGAGCACCCGAGGTTCCGTTTATCGCGGCCAGATGGGAAGATGATTCCCATGTAACCGTATGGGCGTCCTCGCAGGGACCGAACATGGTTGCCAAACCATTGGGACTGACCATTGGGGCGCACATTTCCACCATCACCCCTAACGTGGGCGGAAGCTACGGCAACAAGGACAGCTTGAGCTATACCAGTATGCTTGTGGTAGCGGCATCAAAGGTGGCGGGATCCGCCGTTAAATTCAACATGACAAAGGAAGAGCATCTTCTTACATATGAGCGCCGCCTCAGCAACAAGTTTATCGGCAAGATCGGAGTTAAGAAGGACGGCATGATCCATGCGATCAAGGGCGACTGGCTTGTGAGCACCGGCGTTGGCTCCGAGCTGACCCAGGGCCAGGTAGCGGAAGGCCTGGGCGAGCTGAACCTGGTTCTCAACCAGACACCTAACTGGGACGTGACCGCCAAGGTGGTGGTATCCAACCTGACCCCGGTGGGCATTGCCAGAGGATTTGGGGGACAGGAACTGAAATCCTGCGCCCTCCATCTGCTGAACCGGGCATTAAAGCAGATCGATATGGATCCTGTTACCGTCTTTAAGAAGAATTTCTGCAAGGCGGGGGATGAGTATTATTGGAGAACCGGACACAAATACAGCAATCCGGTGATCGACTACACCAAGTGCTTTGATGTGGCGGCGGAGAAATTCGGATGGTACCGGAAGTGGAAAGGATGGGGCAAGCCCACCAGAGTGGAAGGTAACAAGGCGTACGGCGTGGGCTTCAGCCTTCACAGCAGCGGTGATCCACAGAGTGACGAGACATTTGCATATGTGCGCCTGGAAAATGACCAGGTGACCGTACACTGCGTTATTTCGGAATGCGGCAACGGCGAGCGTCTGGCCATTGCAAAGGTGGCGGCAGAGGTGTTAAACGTTCCCATGGAAGCAGTTACTGTGGTGCAGGCCGACAACGGCACCAACCCGGCTGATTTCGGACTGGCCGGTTCCAGAGGAACCATCACTGGCGGCGCGGCAGTTGGAAGAGCGGCTGCAGAGGCCAGAAAGAAGCTGCTTGAGGAAGCGGCTCCCGTGATGGGATGCAGTCCCGAGGAACTGGATACAAAGGATATGATGATATTTAAGAAGGATGACCCGTCCAACCGGATTCCATGGCTGCGGATCTGTCCTCTGTATTATTCAATCACAGGTACAGGCGGGATCGAGGGAGATTTTAACCACAACAACTGTGTCATGATCTTTGTGGAAGTGGAAGTGGATCTGGATACCGGACTGGTAAAGGTAGTGGACGTACTGGGCGCATCCGATGTGGGACAGATCGTGAACCCCATCGAGCTGAAGATGCAGTTTGAAGGCGGCCTTGGATCTGCGGGTCTGGATACCGCGCAGCTGGAAGCGCATGTGCTGGATCCTGTGCTGGGACGTATTATGACTCACAACCTGATCGATTACAAGTGGAGGCCCTTTAATGAACTTCCCCATTTTGATACATCGATCCTGGAGTCCCAGTTCCCCACAGCCCACCCGTTCGGCGCCATTGGAATCGGTGAGATAACCGGAGCAGGAGGACCGCCGGCCGTACTGATGGCCATTGAGAACGCCATCGGAGGAGCGGAGATCAACGAGTATCCGGCAACGCCTGACCGGATTCTGAAAGCACTTGGAAAAGCTTAAGGGGAGGTGAATGGAATGAAAAAATTTAGTCATATCAATGCCGGTAGTTTTGAGGAAGCATCGGAGGCATTAAAATCATATGAAAAAGCCCAGCCGGTTGCCGGAGGTACGGATCTGATCGGAACCCTGAAACAGAACCTGCTGCCGGATTATCCGGAACTGCTTGTAAACCTGAAGGAGATTCCGGATACCGGATACATAAGAGACAATGGCGATACGGTTTCCATCGGCGCGCTGACAAAGCTCTGCGACATCGAGGAATCCGGCCTGCTTGCAGGCGGGCTGAACGCGGTCCGGGAAGCAGCCCGCAGCATCGCATCCCCAATTGTGAGGAATGCGGCAACCATGGGCGGAAACCTCTGCCAGGATGTGCGCTGCTGGTATTACCGTTATCCGGATAACATAGGCGGACGCCTGATGTGTGCAAGAAAGGGCGGAGAGGAATGCTACGCCATCCATGGAAGGAATCAGTACCATTCCGTCATGGGCGGCATGAAAGCAGGCATAACGCCGTGTTCCGCGGAATGTCCCGCGGGAACGGATATCCCGGCTTATATGCAGAAGATTAGAGAGGACAACTGGGACGGGGCAGCTGAAATTATCATGCAGGTGAACCCCATGCCCATGCTCACAGCCAGGGTATGCCCCCATACCTGCCAGACAAAATGCAACCAGTGCCAGCACGGGGATTCAGTCAGCATCCACTCCGTAGAGCGCGCTCTGGGAGATTACATTCTGGAACATGCATCCAGATTCTATCCGGCTCCCAGCCGGGAGACCGGTAAGAAGGTTGGTATCGTGGGAGCAGGCCCCGCAGGCCTGACAGCCGCATATTATCTGCGCAAGGCCGGACATCAGGTCACGGTTTATGAGAAGATGGAGGAAGCCGGCGGCGTCCTCATGTACGGAATACCGGAATACCGTCTGCCCAAGCATTATGTCCGCGACCTGGTGGCGGCCATAACGGGAATGGGAGTACAGTTTAAGTACAATACGGAAGTGGGCAAGGATATTGCCATGGAAACCATCAAACAGGATTACGATACCGTGTTCCTGGATACGGGAGCGTGGAAACAGCCGATCCTTGGTATTGAAGGCGAGCAGCTGACCCATTTCGGCCTCAATTTCCTGGTGGAAGTGAAGAAGTTCATGAGCAGGCAGATCGGGAAGGAAGTTCTTGTATGCGGCGGCGGAAATGTTGCCATGGACGTTGCTCTGACAGCCGTCCGCCTGGGCGCACAGAAGGTAAAGCTGGTGTGTCTGGAGCAGCGGGAGGAGATGCCCGCCACAGAGGAAGAGATCGCACGCGCGGAGGAAGAGGGCGTGGAGATTTATAACGGCTGGGGCCTGGAGCGCGTGGTGGAATCCGGTGACGGACAGGTAGCCGGACTGGAAGCCAAGAAATGCGTGTCCGTATTTGATGAGCATGGACATTTTAGTCCGGTCTATGATGACGCGCACAAGCAGATGTTCGCATCCGACTGTATCATCCTTGCAACCGGACAGCGTGTTGACCTGGACTTCCTGGGCGAGAAATACAAAGAGGAATTAAAGGATGCAAGGGGCCTGATCGAGGTTGGCGAACACAAGGATACAAGGGCGCCGGGCGTTTATGCAGGCGGCGATGCGGCCTCCGGTCCGTCTGTTGCCATCAAGGCGGTCCGTGATGGCGGCGTTGCGGCCAGAAGCATGAGCAGCTATATGGGGTTCCCGCTTCAGCCCAAAAAGGAGGAAGAAGGATTCCTGCGCCATGACAGCCTGGCCATTGAGATTCCAAAGGCTGCGGTGGAGAAGGATACGCCGGTAAATGAGCGCTGTCTGGAAAAAGAAGATTCAGAGAGCCTGACACAGGAGGAAGCAAAAGCCGAGGCAGGGCGCTGCATGAACTGCGGCTGCTATTCCGTAAATGCTTCCGACATGAGTCCGGTGCTGATCGCCCTCGGCGCAAAAATCCACACCACAAGACAGGTATTTGAGGCGGAAGATTTCTTCGGCGTGATGCATGCCGCAGACAAACTGGAGCCGGGAGAAATCGTGACTGAGATCACAATTCCCAAACAGGAAGGCTGGCGCACCGGCTATTTGAAGATGCGTCTGCGGGAGTCCATTGACTTTGCCGTGACCTCCCTTGCTTACGCATATAAGGAGGAGGACGGAGTTATCCGCGGCGCACGCCTGGCAGCGGGCGGAATAGCCCCTGTTCCGGTACGCCTGTTCAAGGTGGAGGAACTTCTCACAGGCAAGGCCGTCACCGAAGAACTGGCGGAGGAGGCGGCACAGCTGGCCTGCGCCGGCGCGGCGCCTCTTAAGGAAAACGCCTACAAGCTTCAGGAGATAAAGGTACAGATCAAGAGGTCCCTGGGACTGTAAGGCGGGTTGTACCGGACAAATAATATATAAGTGAAATGCTGCGGCAATATCCGGCTCCGGTTAGGAACCGGATATTGTAAGTGGCAAGTGGAAATATGGGGGAGGCGTTGTTTATGGAACAGACATTAAACTGCTGCATTTCTGAAAATGAGGATATCATAACGGTTGGAGCAGGGGTAACGCTTTCCGTCATGGCTGAATCAGAATTGCTGAAACGGGAGGCGAAACCGCTGTTTGACGCTGCGGTGATGCTGACCGGCAGAGGGAAGGAAGCATTGGAGGACACAGCGGTGGATACAGCGATGGAAACATCGGAGGACAAAGACACCGGCGTAAAGGCACCAACCATATGTGATGAAATTTTTCAGAATGTTAACTGTGGTTTCACAGGAAGCGCAGTGCCCTGTATCAAAGAAGGCGGTACGGAGTGCCATGCCCTCTGGGAAAAGGGATGCGCCTTTTCCGTGATGGGAGGCAAGGCGGTTGGAACAACATCCTGTGTATCCGCCTGCCCGGTTGGCATGGAGATACCGGCCGTACTGGAGCAGCTGCGGGACAAAGACGGTCTGGAGGCCCGGAGGATCATCATGAAGTATAATCCCATGCCGTCTGTTACCTGCCGGATGTGCGGACAATGTGAGGCTGCCTGTATCCGTTCAAAGCATGACCGGAGCGTGGGGATCAGCGGGGTCTTTCAGGCGATGGGGGATGATATCGCGGCCCATCCTGAGATATTTTACGCCGTTCCATCCGGTGACAGCGGGAAGCGGATCGCCGTCAAAGGATGCGGTCCGGCCGGGGCAGCTGCCGCTTTCTATCTGCGAAAGCTTGGAAACCGCGTATGGGTGTTTGAACAGCGGTCAGAGGAAGAACTCACAAAGGAACTTAAGAAAATGATTCCTGATTTCCCGGAAACGGAATTTAGCGGATATATCCGGGCGCTGTCCGGCATGGGGGTTGTATTCCGGTTCGGCGCGGACAGCGGGGAATGGGATGAGAATGAATTTGACCGTCTGGCAGAGGGGGCGTACATGTCTTGCAGCGCGCCGGAATTCCTGAGGGAGGTGCGCAGAGGCTATGAGACCGCCAACCGGATCAATCTGGACTTTGGCCTTAAATCATATATGAAACCTGGAAAAACATTTATTGGTTTTGATTGGGAAGCATTTGCCGGAAGGATGGACCAACGGATAGCCCCTATATCATCCGGGCTGGGGGATAGGGATTGCGGTACAGACTATGGTACAGACTGCGGTACAGACTGGGAAGCGGTCAGCACGGAAGCTGTCCGGTGTCTGAACTGCGGATGCTACGGAGTGAACAGATCCTGTACCCGGGCGATCCTGACCGCCCTGGATGCGCAGATAAGGACGAATAAAAGGAGCCGGCGGGCGCTGGATTTTTTCAGTGTGACCGATCCGGCCGGGCAGCTGGAACCTGGAGAGGTGATTCAGACGTTTGAAATTCCAAAATCTGGGGATTACACCAGCGGATATCTGGAATTTGGTCATGGGTCCGGCGTGGCGTTTGCATATCTTGTGCAGCACGGGAAGATCAGGGATGCACGGATCGTATACAGCGGGATCGCACCTGTGCCGGTGCGCATGATCGAGACCGAAGCATTTCTTCGGGGGAAGGAAATAAACAGCGGGACAATGGAACAGGCAGCCGCTCTTGTATGCCGGGAAGTGATACTGACCGGTGATGGCCGGGATCAGGCGGATGAAATGAAAAAACTTCTGGTCCGTTCACTGGAGGGCAAGGAGATCTAATGGATGGGAAGCTTGGGGGATGGAAGTCATTTCCCGGAAAGGGGATAAAGGGATGAAACAAACAGGTGCGGTATTGCTGGCAGCCGGTCTTTCATCGAGGATGGGGGCATTTAAACCCATGCTTCCCTTTGGCGGGGATACTATTTCCCGTCAAGTGGTTTCCACGCTCCTTCAGCTGGGAGTGGACCCTGTGGTGGTGGTAACGGGATTCAGAGCAAATGAGCTGGAGGAGCATTTACGCCCGCTGGGCGTCCGGTTTGTGAGAAATGAGCGGTATAGGGAGACCCAGATGTTTGATTCTGTGAAGCTGGGGATGGAGGCAGCTGTCAGAGAGTGCGGACGCGTCATGGTCATGCCCATGGATATTCCGGCTGTCAGGCCGGACACCATTGCCGGTCTTTTAAACATGGACGCGGAGGTTGTATACCCTGTGTGCCGCGGTATTCCCGGCCATCCCCTGGTGATGGAACGCCGGATTGCCGCGGCGGTCTGCGGGGACAATGGGGACGGCGGTCTTTGGGAAGCTGTGAAGCGGACGAAGGCCGTCATATTGGAACTGGAGACAAAGGACGAAGGGATTTTAAAGGATGTGGACACACAGAGAGAATACCGGGATCTGATCCAGTGGAACCATGCCAGACAGAGTATTGGGAACCGATAAGGGAAATGAGGGAAGCTGATATGAGGATAATCTATTTGATACGTCACGGGAGAGTGGGATTTCCCAACGGAATTAAGAGGTGCATTGGGCGGACCGATTTACTGTTGGACGATTGGGGGAAACGCCAGGCAGAAGATTTGAGGGAGTATTTTAGACTCCATCCGGTGAAACATATCTATTGCAGCCAGCTTACGCGTTCCATAGAAACCGCGCGGATCCTGGGGGGATGGAAAACGGACGGGCGGGATGGGAACCGGATACCGGATGAGAATGGAGCGGACCGGATGGCAATACCGGTACGGATCGACCAGGACCTCCAGGAGCTTGATATGGGGGAGTGGGAAAATGTTCCCATGGCGGATCTGGATAAAACGCTGGAGCAGGAACCCGTAAAAGGGGAGAGACGAACCGAGGCGAAATCCAGGATGGAACGGGCGGTCACCAGGATCCTGAAGGAGACGGACGGGGATGTGGCGGTGGTTGCCCACGCAGGGATCAACTGCTGTTTTCTGGCCGGCATTACCGGGAGTCCGTTGGAGACATCGCGGGCCCTGTTCCAGCCATACGGAGGGATCAGCCGCATAGCGGTGCGGGAGCTTGAGAACGGCAGCTTTAATTACCAGCTACTGGAACTGGGAAGAATGCCAAGGCTGTATCCCACAGATGAGGAGTGTGCCGCAATGCTGGAACATTACAGGACCCCGGAGCCGGTCAGGAAACACTGCTGCAAAGTTGCATCCATAGCAGAAGTGCTGGGAAAGGTCCAGGAACAGATGGGAGTGTCCCTGGACCAGGGATTGATCCGCAGTGCATCCCTGCTTCACGATATCGCGCGGCACAGGGAGAACCATGCCCGGGAAGGAACCAGGATCCTGATGCGGGAAGGTTATCCCGCGGTTGCAGAGATCATCCGGCAGCACCATTGCCTGGAACAGGAGGAGATCAATGAGGCGGCTATCGTGTACCTGGCAGATAAGCTGGTAAAGGGAGACCGGACCGTGACCCTGGAAGAGCGGTTCCGGGACACGGAGCAAAAGTGCAGGGCCAGCCATGAAGCCTGGAATAACCATGAGATGCGAAGGGAGCAGGCCTTTCGGATCTTACGTATGATGGGAGCAGGCATGGACCGGTAAGACTGCTTTAGTTTTAATGAGGCTGCTGCCTTTGCGGTTGAAAAATCGTGAGGGCGGCGGCCTTTTCTTTACATGTTGTACAAAATCAGAGGAATAATATGATATAATATTACTGTCCGAGAGGTGAAAATGATGTTATGGTTTACGGACAAAAGGAGTGGATACAGTTGACGGAGAGCAGAACCTATATTGCCATTGATCTAAAAACCTTCTACGCTTCGGTAGAATGTATGGAGCGCGGCCTTGATCCCCTGACCACCAATCTGGTGGTGGCGGATACCAGCCGAACGGAGAAGACCATCTGCCTTGCGGTTTCTCCATCCCTAAAAGCTTATGGGATTCCCGGCCGGGCCAGATTATTTGAGGTGGTCCAAAAGGTAAGGGAAGTGAATGCCATACGGAGGCGACAGGCCCCGGACCATGTGTTTTCCGGAAGTTCTGCGGATGACAGGGAGCTGAAGGCGGATGCCGCATTATCACTGGATTATATTGCCGCCCCGCCCCGCATGAACCTGTATATGGATTACAGCACGAAGATCTACAACATTTACCTGAATTATATTGCCCCGGAGGACATCCACGTTTATTCCATTGATGAGGTTTTCATTGATGTGACAAGCTATCTGGGCACCTACCGCCTCACGGCACGTGAACTGGCCAGGAAAATGATCCTGGATGTGCTAGAGGCCACCGGGATCACGGCCACGGCCGGGGTTGGGACGAATCTGTACCTTTGTAAGATCGCTATGGATATTGTGGCAAAGCGGATTGAGCCGGATGAAAACGGAGTCAGGATCGCTGAACTGGATGAACTGTCCTACCGGCGTATCCTGTGGACCCACCGGCCCCTTACGGATTTCTGGCGTGTGGGAAAGGGATATGCGAAAAAGCTGGAGGAACACGGCCTTTATACCATGGGCGATATTGCAAGATGTTCCCTGGGCAGACAGGGGGATTATTATAATGAGGATCTGCTGTACAAGCTGTTTGGGATCAATGCAGAGCTTCTCATTGACCATGCATGGGGATGGGAACCGTGCACCATTGCGGACATCAAGGCATATAAACCCCAGGAGAGCAGCATGGGTTCCGGCCAGGTGCTGCTGTGCCCGTACGGATTTGAAAAGGCCAGGCTGATCGTCCAGGAAATGACGGATCTTCTGGCCCTGGACCTGGTGGATAAAGGGATGGTGACGGACCAGATCGTGCTTACGGTTGGCTATGATATAGAGAATCTAACCCGGCCGGAGATACGCAGCCGGTATAAGGGACCCATTGTGACGGACCGATATGGACGCCGGATCCCGGGACATGCCCACGGATCAGAGAATCTGGGATGCAAAACCTCGTCCGCCAGGCTGATCATGGAAGCAGCCATGAGGCTGTACGACCGGATTGTGGACAGGGACCTGCTGGTCCGCCGGGTCAGCGTTGCCGCGGCCCATGTGGAGGAGGAGAGCGGTATCCGGGAACAGGAGACATTTGAACAGCTGGATCTGTTTACGGATTATGAGGCAATGGAAAAGCAGAGGGAACAGGAACGACAGGATCAGGAACGGGAGAAACGGATGCAGAAAGCAATGCTGGACATCAAGAAGAAATTTGGGAAAAATGCGATCCTTAAGGGCATGAACCTGGAGGAGGGCGCTACAACCATGGAGCGCAACAAGCAGATCGGAGGTCACAAGGCATGATACGCAAAGAAGAGGATGATCCCCAACGCTATGATGATATCATCAACCTGCCCCGCCATGTTTCCCTGTCAAGGCCTCAGATGGCGGTTTCGGACCGGGCGGCCCAGTTTTCCCCGTTTGCGGCCCTGACGGGATATGAATCTGCAGTAAAAGAGACGGCGCGGCTGACGGACAGAAGAATAGAGCTGAATGAGGATGAAAAGGAGACTTTGGACCAAAAGCTGCTGATCATTAAAGAATGTTTGAAGGGGCAGTTAAAAGAGCGCCCTTCTGTTTCAGTCACATATTTTGTTCCGGATGAGAAAAAGGAAGGAGGGCATTATGCCACGGTCACAGGCAGCATCAAACAGTTATCCGAATATAAAAACCTCCTTGTCCTGTGGGATGGGACCGGGATCCCTCTGAGTGATATAGCGGATATTGACGGGGAGATATTTTGGCCCATGGAGCGGTAATCGGTCCATGGAGCTTTTTATTTTGTCACATGAATGTCAAATCCGGGTGTTATTATAAAAATAACCGTGCTGCACTGTGCAGCTACCGGCATTCGTAAAATAACAGGATATAAAACCATGGTTTGGTAAAGAATAAAACCATGTTTTAGGTGAAAGGATATATCCGAAAATAACAGCTTTGCCAGGAGAAATAGATGAGTAAAGGCATAAATAAAAGTACGGAAAAAGGTGCGGATAAAAGAAAAAGAATAGGAATCACTGCGGCAGGTGTGGGGATCGTTCTGGCGGCAGGAGTGCTTATCTATATAAAAGCAGCAGCCCCTCCGGGCGAGGCATGGATCTCTTATAACAATCAAAGGGTGCTGGATTCCATTGAAAAACAGCTCCACGGGATGAAGATGGAAGAGATCAGGAAAAAGGAACCATATATTCTTGAAAAAAGCATCCGGGAAATCCAGGACGAAGCAGCCAAAGGAACGATCAGCTATGAAGAAATGACCGCGATCTGCCTCTATCGGATCCAGACCCTTGACCAGAAGGAAAAAGGGTATAATTCCGTAATTTCAGTGAATCCCCATGCCATTGAGGATGCCAGGGAAAGGGACCGGGAGCGAAAGGATAACCCAAAGGCAGGTCGTGGTATGTACGGAATACCGGTCATGCTGAAAGATAACATGAATGCCTCGGACATGGCAACCACCGTAGGGACGGCTGCTTTTTCGGATTATTATCCCTCAGAGGATGCAGAATTGGTAAAGACCCTAAAAGAAAACGGGGCGGTGATTCTGGGAAAAAACAATCTGTCAGAGTTTTCCGGCTATGTATCCAGCGTTATGCCGGCCGGATACAGCGGCAATAAAGGGCAGACGATCAACCCGTTCGGGCCGTTAAAGCTGTCGGCTTCCGGTTCCAGCAGCGGCAGCGCCGTTGCGGTGACATGCAACCTGGCTCCGGTGTCCGTTGGAACGGAAACGGACGGCTCTGTTATAGCTCCGGCTGCCATGAACTCGGTTGTAGGGTTCAAGCCTTCCAGAGGAAGTATCTCGTCAGAAGGCATTTTCCCGCTTATTAAAAAAATCGATACCCCAGGGATCCTTGCCAAGTGTGTGGAGGATGCGGGGACCGCGTACAACGGCGCGGCCAACACCCCGGTTTCGCCGGATTATAGGGATGATGCCTTAAAAGGAAAGACAATAGGCCTAATAAGATATGAATATAATGACAAAGAAAAACTGGATGAGTTAAAGAAAACACTTCAGGATATGGGAGTTCATGTGGTGGAACCGGAGTTAAATGAGAACGGGATCATTGTCTTTCACCATATTGCGCTTTCTTTTAAAAAGGATTTTGAAGATTATGCCCAGGCCTATCATTTTCCTATCCAAACGTTGGAAGAACTGATCGTGTTTAACCGGAATAATCCCCAGAGGAATATCAAATACGGACAAGATCTGCTGGAGGAAGCGGTAACGATTGAAAACGCGGATATGGACCGGATCAACGGATCCATACGGAATGCAGATGATGCCTTGTCAGCGGTGTTTGACCGGGACCGCCTGGATGGGCTTGTCTTTTTAAACAGTTCAGGGACCACGGCTCCTGCAGCAGCAGGCTATCCTGAGCTGACAGTACCGTTCGGGACCGGAACGGGAAATGCTCCCCAGGGCGCCACATTTGTGGCGGAATATGGGGAGGATCAAACATTGTTGGAGATGGGGTATTCCTTTGAGTGCTTTGCAGCGGGTAGGGTGGATCCTCTTGATCATTAAATCAGGAGATGGTTTATCTTTATAAGCAAGCATTCTGTTTTTCATATGCATGATGTGTAACATCACTGTAATATATCCTCAGCGGCCAAGGGGCGTGCGTCCTTGTCCGCTGAGAGAAGGAAAAATAATTTTTAAAAAAATAAATCGTACGTTCATATTGACAATACATCAGGTACCTGCTATATTTATGACAGGTACCTGATGTATTTTGCGTTTTGTGGACGGATTCCGGAGCATGGATGAAAAAAGCTTCAGCAATCCGTGTTTGAGAGGAGTTGATCAATATGGAACAGACAATACCACAAACGGTTTCCAGGGAAAGCCTGGGCGCTAAAGTCGGTCTTTTTTCCACCATCGGGAATGTTGTACTGTTTGTATGTAAGTATCTGGCGGGAACGCTGTGCGGGAATGTGGCGGTCCTGGCGGAAAGTTTTGACAATCTGATGGATTCTCTGAATTCTCTGCTGGTGATACTGGGATTTCACATGTCGGGACGGAAGGAAGATTATCTTCATCCATACGGGCACGGCAGGTGTGAATATGTCCTGGGGCTTATCATTGCCATCACCATCATTTTTACAGGAGCAGCCATGCTTCGGGAGTCCATCCTGTGGATCCTGTATCCGCCGGACCGTTCATTTCCGGCCGTGGTTTACGGGGTGTCGGCACTTTCCATCCTTGTAAAGTACGCCATGTCGCTCTACACCAGCCATATGAATAAGCAGCTGGATTCATCTGCGCTGAAAGCCTGCGAGCAGAACGAGGCGGCGGATATCCGTATGACACTTCTCACAGTGGGATCGGCCTGTCTGTATTCCCTGTCCGGATTTTCAGCGGATGGGGTCGTGGGGATCGTGATCAGCGGGCTGATCTTAAAGGATGGGCTGAAGTCATTTGCAGAGCACTTTGTACTGCTCCTTGGAGAAGGGGTCTCAGGGCAGCAGATGGCACAGATCCAGGCAATATTTGATTGTAAAAAGGATATGGTGACCCTGAAAAAGGTGGATCTGCACGACTACGGACCTGAAAGCAGGATCATTTCCCTGCAGGTCACAGTGAATCCGGTCTGTTCGCCTGTGGAGGTGAACACGTGCATGGACAGCATTTCGGAGGATATTAAGGCATTGGGACTGTGCCCGGCATTTTCGCTCAGTATGGAACAGATCCTGGTATGAGGGGTCCCTGATATGAGCGGTCCCTGATATGACAGGCCCTTGGTATGACAGGCCTTAATATGGCAGGCGGGAGAGGTAAGCTATGAATATCACTGCTTCAAAAGAAGACTATTTAAAGGCGATTCTGCATCTGAAAGAGAAAAACGGGTATGTGCGAGCCACGGATGTGGCAGAGGCCCTGTCGGTCAAAAAGCCCAGTGTATCCATTGCCTTTGGCAAACTGGCAGCGGATGATCTGATCACAGTCCACGAGAACCACCAGGTGGACCTGACAAAAGCCGGGTATGATATTGCGGCAAAGATCAACCACTCCTATGAGACTGTCAAACAGTTTCTGTGCAGCATCGGGGTTCCGGAGAAAGTGGCGGAACATGATGCGTGCAGGGTGGAACATTATCTTAGCCAGGAATCGGTGGTGAGTATCGGGGGACTGGTTGGAGAGAAGACAAAAAACAGGCAGGGAGAAGATACAGGACAAATAGATGCGGGGCAAAAAAGCGAAAAGCGAGGAGGAACGCAGTATGGAGAAAAACAATATGGAGGAAAATAATATGGAACAGAACAATGCGAATCAGAATAATACGGAACAGAATAATACGGAACAGAATGGTGGAAATCAGGATAATGCGAACCAGAACACCACCGCTCACAGCGGCATGGAACAGGAAAACAAGCACCTGTCAGAGCATTTCTTTCATATAGGTATGCTTTTACACCGTTACCAGACAGAAGCAGCACGGGAAAATGGCCCTATGGGAAGTCCGTATAAGGGACAGGGGAGGATACTGGCGATTTTAAAACTGAAACCGGAGATCAGCCACAGGGAGCTGTCCTATCTTTTGGGGATCAGCACCCAGTCCATGAGCGAACTGCTGCGGAAGCTGGAGAGCAAAGGGTATGTGAAACGGGTACCCTCGGAACAGGACAGGCGGAGCATGAATATTGTACTGACGGAAGAAGGAAAAAAGGCCGTGGACCAGGCCGGAGGGTTGGATGACCGCGACACGGAACGGCTCTTTGACTGCTTTAGCGAGGAAGAGAAGGAACAGTTTAAACAGTACCTGGAGCGCCTGGAACAGGCCATCATCGGGCAGCTGGATCCGGAGCACGCAAAGGAGTATACATTTGAAAGAATGAAGGAAATGCATGACTATATCCTTGCCCAAAATCCCAGGGAGCGCGTACGTTCCCATCATCATGCCCATGGCATGGGAATGGACGGATCCCCGAGGGGAGAACGGGCAACCCGGGGTGAGAGACAGGAAGGGCCGTTTCATGGAGAAGGACCCCAGGGACCCTTTTGCGGAGGCTTTGGGCGTGGTCCGGCGAATGATGAGGACGAGTTCAGGAGGAGATTTGGGAGACGGAGGTAGATGGGCCTCTGTCTGGAACAGACGGAACAAACGTATTATGTTGATCCGCAGTTAGGATATTTTTTATACGTCCGAAAGTACTGCCTGAGCGGTATTGGTTCCTCTGTGTCTTTCTGCCTCGCTCTCATCAGCCAGCCGCGTCAGCTTTTTAAGCACAACGCCCATGATCAGCACCGCTGCGCCAAATGCCGCCACATCCGCAATGGGCCCGGAGTAAAGCGCTCCCGTGACTCCCAACAGCTTTGGCAAAAGCAGGGTGAGGGGCACACTCAGGATAAAATCCCGGAGCAGGGACAGCACCATGGATAGGGCCGGTCTGCCGATGGACTGGAGGAAAATGCTGCATGCCTTCTGGAGGCAGCAGAGCACGATTCCGCTGAGAAAAATGCGGAAGGCCAGCACGGCGAACTCATTGTAAAGACCATCCTCGCTTCCGAACAGGCTGATGATCTGTATGGGAAATGCTTCAAAGCATACCACGGAGACAAGCCCTACACAGAATTCGGCTATCATCATGGTACGGAAAATGCATTTTACCCGGTGCCATAGGCCTGCACCGTAGTTATATCCCACAATGGGCTGTGCTCCGGCGGCGATCCCCACCACAATGGAGATGACGATCTGAAACACCTTCATTACAATTCCCACCACAGTCAGGGGAATGTCGGAGCCGTATTTTGACTGTGCTCCGTAAAGCACCAGCACATTGTTCATCACCGCCATGATGACCACAATGGAGATCTGGGTGAGAAAGCTGCTGATCCCAAGAGGCAGGATATGTTTCAGGATCCCTGCACTTGGCAAAAAGCTTGTGGGTTTCAGCCGGAAGGATTTGGTCCCGGTAAGGTAGTAGACCGCCAGCAGGGCGGAGACGATCTGCCCGGCAATGGTAGCCAGCGCCGCCCCCTTCATGCCCCATCCCAGGATAAAGATGGCCACAGGGTCGAGGACCACGTTGATGATGCAGCCGACCAGGGTGGAACCCATGGCAAACTGCGGGCTGCCGTCCGCACGGATGATGGAATTCATGGAGTTGGCAAACATAAAAAAGGGAATACCCAGGATCAGACAGGAGAAATATTCCCTGGCATATTCTATATTGTTTACCGTTGCCCCGAATCCTGTGAGGATACTGTCACGAAACAGAGCGAACACCAGTGTCAGCAGGATTCCCGACACGGTGATCAGTCCGATGGCGTTGCCCACGCTCTTGTGGGCATTTTCCGCGTCCATGCGCCCCTGGCAGATGCTCAGGTAAGCCGCGCAGCCGTCACCCACCAGAAGGGAAATGGCAAGAGCGATAATGGTGATGGGGAATACCACATTGGTGGCGCCGTTTCCAAGGAATCCCACCCCGCGGCCGATGAAGATCTGATCCACAATGTTATACAGGGCGGATACCAGCAGCGACATGATACAGGGGATGGAGAAGCGGAGCATCAGTTTTCCGATGGATTCCTCCGCCATATATTGGTTTGCGTTTTGATTCATAATGACCTCCGTTTTAGTTGAATGCATAAATGATGGATAGATGAAAGCACAAAAAAGACTGCGGCTTCTGTGAATGACCTTCACGACAGAAGCTACAGCCATATTGCAGTATTTAATATACCAGATTTTCACAGGGGATGTAATAGGTTAATGTATACAATCTTTTCTATCATTTATATTGTGAACTTTTCTTGTTGCATATTCCTCAGTATGGTAAAATAAGACAGAAAATGTATCTACGTGGAAGCAGGAAAGTGAATTTAAGAGGAAGCATGGTGAAAAATGAAGCGGCAGGAGCAATTTGCGTATCTGGAAGAACGTTTGTGTCATTTATGTAATTATATTCAATATTGTAATTTCAAAAATTATACAGATATAAACAGGATATCGGAGGGATTTATTCGTAACATAATTAATATTGTATATGGATATAGTTGTAAAGATTTAAATAGCGTACGGTTGAATTATCCAGGGATAGACTTGGGCGATGACGCTGCCGGAATAGGGATTCAGGTAACTTCTGCTTGCGGTTTTGATAAGGTAGTGGATGCTTATACTAAGATCTATCATCCGGATAATGCAATAGATGGAACATTGATCGCTGAATTATACGGTAAGCAGATAATATTTGTGTGCGTTTCAATTGATAAAAAAGTTAAATTTCAAAAGAAAAGCCAGGAGGAAATAAAAAGGATTTCACATGGTAGATTTCAGTCTTCTGATATTGTTGATATGAGGGATTTGATTTCGGAAATTGAAAGGTTATTTGATGATGACCATAAACGGTTTATGAAGGCATATAAATGTATATCTGAAAATATTGATACTCTGCCGGAACCGGTAACGGATCAACGGGTACTGGAGGAGCTGCTGCATTGCTTTAACAGGCCAGCCTTTACAACGGATTTTGAATATGAATGCAGTATGGAAAATTTTGAACGGGCTATTACTGAAACAATTGCTTTTATTAATGTGGGAAAAAGTGATCATAGAATAGGGCGATATAGTTTTACGGTTGAAGATTTCAGCTCACAGACCTTAAAGAATGGATTTAGAAAAATAGTTGACGGATTGAACATGATCCGAAAATTATACCTGTACATGCAGGATAAAGCGCATATGGTAAAGGTAAATGATAAAAAAGCAATCTATGTGGATTGCGAGATGATATTTTGCAGGGCGATGAATGATACACGTGCACTCCTTTTGTATGAACTTAGGAGAATTGCAGAAGGGGAAAAGATACCATTTGATATAAATCCGGGTTATTATGAGGATTCTCTTTATCATTCACCCAAAATAGCGGGAGATTTAGATGATTTTCTAGTAACATTGCAGAAGGTTTACAAAGCTTATATCGAACAATGCAAGGTAGATCGGGAAGAATGAACAAGTATATTACTTATGAAAACGCCTTATATCCAATAGGTATCCGACACAAATCATGGTATAATCTCCTTAAGCGTGATCAAATGGCGAATGGAACAAAATACATTGTAACAAATATGGGAGGTAAGGATGCAGGCAGGAGATAAGATATCCTTTGGAGATTATGAATGGCGCGTGCTTGACGTACAGGACAATACTGCATTGATCATAACTGAATATGTGATAGAGGAGCGGTCTTACCATGATGTCTACAAAGATATAACATGGGAGGAATGCTCCCTGCGAACATATCTTAACGGGGAATTTTATAATAAGTTCAGCGAAAGGGACCGGTCAAGGATCATTTCCGTGCTGAATCAAAATATGGACAACCAGTGGTATGGCACAAAAGGCGGAGCAGACACATGGGACAGAATCTTTTTGTTAAGCCTTGAGGAGGCTGCGTGCAACTATTTTGGCGACAGCAGTTCAAAGCTTTATCACCCCGGAAAAAATCAAAGATACTGGTTTGAAAGAAAAGATATGAATAACAGCAGGCGGATCGCGCACCATCTTGAAAATGGACGGGGCTGGTGGTGGTGGCTCCGCTCACCTGGCCGTGTTGGCATAAAAGCGGCCTATATCTGGGGGACTGACGGCAATATAGGCATCCAGGGCAACAATATTTTAAAAGGCAATCTGGATGAGGGCAGGTGCAGAGGCGGTGTCCGTCCTGCTTTGCGGCTGATGCTGTAGGATGGAAGTAAATGTGTCGGCTGCGGCATGTGCGTTAAAGTGTGCGTTGCGCATAATTTGGTATTAAATAATAAAAAAGCGGAGACAGTATTGCAGGCAGGCTTACCCACACGGCAAAGAATATGCAGGATGTGTCCTATGTCGTGTTGGATCAGGAAAAGGACCGTATTGAGAAAATGGCGGTTAGCCTGTTTAAAAAGATAAAGCCCTTGGCGGATCTGTTAAACCCCATGGCAAGGAATCATGAGATAGATGACCACTTTTTCTTTTTTAACGCTCCCGCCGTGATCGTGATCCTGGCTAAGAATCAAACAAACGGTATACTTGCCGCGCAAAACATGGAATTTGTAGCGGAAGCACATGGACTTGGCGTACTGTACAGCGGATATTTTACAATGGCCGCCAATGCTTCACACAAAATCAAAAACGCAATGAGCGTACCCCGGGGGAAACGTGCAGCAATGACATTGGTCCTCGGTTATCCGGATGTGAGATTTTACCGTTCCGTACAGCGTGAGAAGTTAGATGTCACATATAAGTAGATGGTTTATGCGCTTGCGCGGTAATTTGCCGCGCAGGCGTATTTTCTTTTGTCATCTTCAATGGCTTTATACATTTTTCATAATCAATAATATTGACCACTAGGTCAATATATGCTATCCTATAAGAAATTGACCAATAGGTCAATAATTGAAAGGATGGGTTCCATGAAGCGGGAAGAAAAGAATCAGCAGACAAAGCGCCGGATTATGGACAGCGCATTGAAGGAATTTACGGAACAGGGATATGGGGGCAGTTCGGTGAACCATATCTGTGAGGGGGAAGGATTTTCAAAAGGAATTATTTTCCACTATTTCCAGACCAAGGATGAGCTGTATCTGGCCTGTGTGGAGGAATGTTTCCGAACGCTGACGGGATTTTTGCGGGAGGCGCTGATCCTCGACAATGAGCCGGTGCACCGGCAGCTCCAGGCATATTTTAATGCCAGGTTTGATTTCTTTCAGGCATTTCCCATGTACCAGCGGATATTTTGTGAGTCTGTCATCATGCCGCCCCGCCACCTGGAGGCAGCGGTACGGGAGCAAAAGGCTGAGTTTGATAACCTGAATCTCTCCATATTGGAGCGGATCCTGGCGCCTCTTAGGCTGCGTCCGGGGATCTCCCGGGAAAAGGTGGTGGACCTCTTTGTCCAGTTCCAGGATTATGTGAATGTGCGATACCAGAATATGAGGGAACAGGACATTGATTTTAAGACACATGAGGAGGACTGCCGCAGGGCATTGGACGTATTGCTTTACGGTGTGGTGGAGCGAAAGGAAGTGGCGCAATGACCCGGGAAAACAAACCCCAGGAAAACAAACCCCAGGAATCCATATTGGGGGAGCTGAAACCCTCAAGGGCGATCACAAATCTGGCGGTTCCTGCAACCCTGGCGCTGCTGGCCAAGGCGGTCTATAACATTGTGGACACAGCCTACATCGGTATGCTGGGATCGGATATCGCACTGGCTGCCGTGGGAGTGACCCTGCCGCTGCTGCTGATCATGGTATCGGTGGAGAATATCTTTGCAGCCGGAGCAGCGGTGCTGGCAGGACGCCAGCTGGGAGCGGGGGATAAGAATGGAGCCAACCGCACCGTTACATCCGTGGTGGGGATCTCTGTGGGGATTGGATTTTTCCTGTGTGTGGCGGGCATCATTTTCATGGAACCTCTGCTGCGATCCTTTGGGGCCTCCGAGGCCGTGCTGCCCCAGGCAAAGGACTATGCGTTCTGGATGTTTATCGCAGCCATTGCCAATCTTCCGGCCCAGAGCATGAACTGTGCGGCCAGGGCGGAATCCTCGGTCAAGATCTCATCCGTTGCAGTGATCACCGGGGCGGCCCTCAATGTTGTTCTGGACCCCATATTCATGTTTGAATGGGGCTTTGGGATGGGCGTGGGAGGCGCGTCCCTTGCCACCACGGTTTCCCAGTTTGTTACATTTTTCATTCTGGGATGGTTCTATATGAGCGGACGCTCTGTTATAAAGATCAAAAAGGAATTTTTCAGGCCCCATTGGAGGCTGATAGAAGCGGTTACTGTGATCGGGATTCCTACGGCTGTGATCCAGATCTGCCTTGCGGTCGCCACATCACTGACCAATATAGCCGCCAAGCCCATGGCGGATGCGGATCTGATCATTGCGGCGTACGGCGTGGTCCAGCGGCTGATCCTGATCGGCTGTTATGTGATCATGGGTTTTATGCAGGGATATCAGCCCGTGGCATCATTTTCTTTTGGCGCCAATAAGGAGGAACGGTTCCATGAGTGCGTCCGGTTTGCCCTGCGGGCTTCCCTGGTCCTTACGGTGTTGGTGGCCGGGGTCTACATACTTTTGGCTAGGCCGCTGATCATGCTGTTCAACCAAAATCCGGCGGTCATTGGTTACGGCGCAAAGCTGCTGATTTCCCAGGTGGCGCTCTATCCGGCGTTTGGACTTTGCTACATGATGACCATCACATTTCAGACCATCGGTGCATCCAGGTACGGACTGTTCCTGTCCGTGATAAGGCAGGGATTGTTCTATGTTCCCTTTATCCTGATTCTGCCCCGGGCATTGGGCGTGACGGGCATCTATCTGGCCCAGCCGGCCGCTGACATACTGACTATTCTGGTCTGCCTGTTCTCTGTCAGGCCCATGAAGCGGACCGCATCGGAGAATATGGCGGCTGCGGTGAACGGAACATCACCGGGCGGAAATACACTGGGAGGAAATCCCCCGGGTGGAAACAACCCATACAGAGGAGAAAATACATGAGAAAAACGGTCATAACCATCAGCCGGCAATATGGAAGCGGCGGCGGGGAAATCGGGGAGCAGCTCTCCGGGAACCTGGGCATTCCGCTGTATGATAAACAGCTTTTTATGGAAGCGGCCTGTCAAAGCGGCATCCACCGGGACTTTTTTGAGAATGCCGAGAAGCGGGGGCAGGACCGCTTTTCCTATATGTATGGTTCCGTGACAGCCGGGCATACCACCTTAAGCGACCGGATTTTCCTGGAACAGTCCAAAACCATCCGCAGGCTGGCAGAGGAGTCGCCGTGTATTATCGTGGGGCGGGGAGGCAATAAGATCCTCTGGGATCTTCCAGGGGCGCTTCACGTATTCATCTACGCAAAAGAAGCGTACAGAAAACGCCGTATCGTTGAATTATACGGCGTGCCGGAACCGGACGCGGACCGGCTGATCAGGCAGCTGGACAAAAAGAGAAAGTCCTATCTCCTCAATTATACGGAGCAGGTTTGGGGAGATCCCCGCAATTATCATTTGTGTATTGACAGCGGCTATACGGGGATTGAGAACGGGGTGAAGATCATTCAGGCGTTATATTTGGCGGATGAGAGTACCAAAATGTAAAAATATAGATTGGCTGAAGTCAGGGCGGGAAATCAGAAAAGATGATCCTGCCCTGAAACTTTTTCGCTCAAATAAGAATCTATAGATCAGATAGCAAATTACAAAACGGAGAGGGAAATGACCCATGAGACAGGATTTATATGACAGGATCGTGGACTATATTGTGGAAAACCAGGATAAGTTTTACCGTCTGGCCTACAGTTACGTCCACAACAAGGAGGATGCCCTGGATATTGTCCAGAGCGCGGTCTTAAAAGCGCTGGACCATTATCAGGCGCTGCGGGATGAAAATGCCGTTAGAACATGGTTTTACCGCATTCTTGTCAATGAGAGCATAGGGCTTATCAAACAGCGAAAGCGGGAAACCCTGACAGAGGATGGTATGGATGAGGATGTGCCTTATTACGAAACCGGCTATGATTCGGAGGATGATCTTTATGACCAGCTAAACTGTCTGGAAACGGATGTGCAGACCATTATTAAGCTGCGGTATTTTGAGGAACTGTCCCTGAAGGAAATTGCCTATGTCACTAAATCCAATCTGAATACGGTAAAAACAAAGCTATACCGTGGATTAAAACAGTTAAAGCAGAGTATCCAGGAGGTGGAGGTATGAGCCGGTTAGAAGATGCTAAGAAAAAATATGATAAGACCGAGATTCCAAAGGAACTTTCTAAACGGGTGCAGGCAGCGGTGGAAGAGTCCGGGGCCAGGAAGAGGGAACGGGAAAAAGTGGTGAGGATCCGCAGAAGAAAGGTACTTGCGGGAAAATGCGCCGGAGTGGCTGCCGGGCTGGCAATCGTGTTTACCACAGCTTTGAACACCAATACCGCGTTTGCAGATATGGCAGCCCGGCTTCCGGTGGTTGGAGGCGTTGCGCGGCTTCTCACCTTCCGCTCCTATGAAAAGGATGAGGGGGAATGGAAGATATCGGTGAAGATCCCCAGCGTGGAAATGATCGCTGCCGACACCAACGGGCTGGACGATTCCCTGAATCAGGAGATACACGAACTGTGCATCCGCTATGGGGAGGAGGCGCAGCAGCGGGCAATGGAATACAAGAAAGCATTTATGGAGACAGGGGGAACCGAGGAAGAGTGGGCGGCCCACAACATTGAGATCAATGTGTGGTATGAGATCAAATCCCAGACCGAAGATTACCTTTCCTTTGCAGTCATGGGGACTGAGAGCTGGACTTCTGCTTACAGTGAGGCCAGATATTACACCATTGATCTGAAGAACGGAAAGCTTGCCACCCTTCAGACGCTTCTGGGAGACGAGTATGTCCGGAAAGCGGATGAGAGCATTCAAACTGCCATGAGGGAACGGCAGGAAACGGAGGGGATCGAATTCTGGGCACAGGATGAGGGGGGATTTTCCGGTATTGATGAGAACACAAAATTTTATGTCAATGAGAAGGGAAATCCGGTCATTGTGTTTGACAAGTATGAGATCGCTCCCGGAGCTTATGGGGCAATGGAGTTTGAGGTGGAAAGGTGAGGATGGGATCATGGAGGTTATGAAATTTATGAAGATCATAAAAATCATGAAAAGGAATATGGTGTGCGGACTTTATATTACAATGGCAGGAATGACAATGACTGCCTGTGGACAGATGACAGGGGCTGAGGTATCGGCAGAGATCCATACCGGGGAACTGCCGCAGGCCGGGGAAGGGGAGGAACATGTGTCAGGCTCAGACATCCGCTCCTACGAAGACAATTTCACTGTTCCAAAATCCGATGTATCAGATTTTGCAAAAGAGATAAAAGCCGCAGTGGCATCAAAGGACCTGGACACATTAGCGTCCCTGGCCTCCTATCCCCTTTATATTGGATTCAAAGACGGCGGCATTTCCATTGATACCGCGCAGGAACTGACCGCATTGGGGCGGGACCGTATTTTTACGCCGGAAATGCTGGAATCAATAGAAGGTGCGGACGAGGAAGGAATGTCACCCAGTATGGCAGGTTTTTCCCTGACAAAAGAAGGGATCCCAAACATTGTATTCGGAGTCAGCGAGGGGAGACTGGCTGTAAAGGGAATTAACTATTGAATGGCTGCTTTTGCTGCGTTTCCCAGCTGACCCATTTAACGTTAACGTTTTTATATGGTTGCTTGAATGCAGTAAAAACGCCCTGGTCTATATCATTGTTTGTGATCATATTCTTTTTTCTTAGGCATTAATAATCCTCCTTGACTGGAGGAATCCACTTACCAAGAGAATCATATCACATTCTGTGTAAGACTGAAATCGTCAATCACGAATTTAGTTGGTGAAACAAGAAGTTAATATTACATTTTAGGAAAAAATTTAAAAAACCTCTTGACTTGGAGTTGACTCCAACACTTATAATGACCATATCACAAGGAGGTAGATCCATGGAAATTCAGGAAAAAGAGGAATTTGAACAAGTCAACATGTTTGGCATCGGAACGCCTAATACTGGGTTTGCCCGCTATTTTACAGGAAACTCGTATTTGAACCCGCTGACAAAACCGGGAGAGTCATCTGTGTTTCTGGCAAATGTGACCTTTGAGCCGGGCTGCCGGAATAACTGGCACATACACCACGCAGATGAGGGCGGCGGCCAGATTCTGGTGTGCACGGTGGGAAGCGGCTGGTACCAGGAGGAGGGAAAGGATGCGGTCAGCCTGGAGCCGGGGACGGTGATCACAATTCCGGCAGAGGTAAAACACTGGCATGGTGCAAAAGCCGACTCCTGGTTCAGCCATATTGCAGTGGAGGTGCCGGGAACCAATACAGGTAATGAATGGTGTGAACCGGTTAATGACCGGGAATATGAAAAATTACCATAAAATATGTTTTTGGAAAGGAAAGGTGATCTATATGAATTCATTTGTTTATGACATCCCTACAAGAGTATACTTTGGCCCGGACCAGTTGGATAATCTGGGCAAAGAAGTATCTGCTTTTGGAAAGAAGGCCCTGTTGTGCTACGGCGGCGGTTCCATTAAGAAAAGCGGTCTCTATGACCGTGTGATGGCACAGTTAAAAGCAGCCGGAATGGAAGTGTTTGAGCTTTCCGGCATTGATCCCAATCCAAGGGTATCCTCCGTAAATGCAGGTGCGGATATCTGTAAAAAAGAAAAGATAGACGTGCTTTTGGCAGTGGGCGGGGGATCAGTCCTTGACTGTACCAAGTACATTGGTGCTGCAGCTTATTATGACGGGGATGGATGGGACATTCTCCTGGATAAGGTGCCGGTGGAACAATGCCTTCCTATTGTAACCGTGCTCACCTTGGCGGCAACCGGTTCTGAGATGGATTCCGGCGGTGTGATCAGCAATCCGGAAACAAAAGACAAGATCGGCCGCATGTTCCCGCCCATGCAGCCAAAGGTATCCTTCTTAGACCCCACGGAGACCTATTCTGTGAGCAAGTATCAGACAGCCTGCGGCTCCTCCGATATATTGTCTCATTTGCTGGAAATCTATTTTGTTCCGGAAGGCGGCAGCATGTATATGCTGGACTGCTTTATGGAAGGTATGATCAAAACAGTGATGAAGTATGCGCCCATTGCAATGGAACAGCCGGATCATTATGAGGCCAGGGCAAACCTGATGTGGACCAGTTCTTGGGCGATCAATGGATTTGCCGGAGCATTGCAGAACTGTGAGTGGACCTGCCATCCTATTGAACATGAGCTGTCTGCTATCTATGACATCACCCATGGACTTGGACTGGCGATTGTAACACCCCGCTGGATGAGATATGTCCTGGATGTGACTACGGCCCACCGGTTCTATCAATACGGTGTGAATGTGTTTGGCATTGACCCATCCCTTCCGGAAATGGAGGTAGCCGAAAAGAGTATTGAGATGACAGCGGACTTCCTGTTTGGCAAGCTGGGCTTAGCCTCCACATTGACTGAGATCGGCATTGATGACAGCAATTTTGATATTATGGCTGAAAAAGCCTGCGGCGGAGGGATCCTTCAGGGATATAAACCTTTGAACCGTGAGGATATCAGAAAGATACTGACCATGTGCCTGTAAGGAGTATGCCATGACCATAGCAGAGGTTTGTAAAAAGTATGATATAACGGCTGACACATTGCGGTATTATGAGCGGATCGGCCTGATTCCCAGAGTACCCCGGACTTCCGGGGGAATCCGGGACTATGATGAAGAGTCCTGCGGATGGATCGAATTGATGAAATGTATGCGTAAGGCCGGTGTGGAGATTGAAGCCCTGATCGAATACGTGGCCCTGTTTAAACAGGGGGATGAAACCATTGACGCAAGAAAGGGGATCCTGATCGAGCAGCGCAGGCGCCTTGAGGAGCGCATGGCCGACATGCAGAGGTCTTTGGACACATTGAATCTCAAAATCCGGAAATATGAGCAGGGCTTGATGAAAAAAGAACAGCTTCTCAAAGAAAAGCATAACGGTAAGAACTGTGAAGCATGCAACACAGCATTTCAGGGCAGAGAGACGAAGAAGGTTAGCAATGTAAGCATTGATTGGTAAAGCGCTTTAGCAATCTATATTGGATAGCCTCCCGCCCCTTGGAAAAATGATCCTGTATATGGATGCATTATTGTATTTATATTGGTAGTTTATGCCCCAATGCTGTTTTTTATCTGCAAGATTACACCTAAACAATTTCTGGACGCGATGCAGGAACCGCTGCTCATTGTTTTTAGTACCACTTCAAATATGGCAGTGCTTCCGTCTAATATGCGGGCTTCCGAGAAATTGGGATTGACACCGGAAGTCAGCAGCTTTCTGGTGCCCCTGGGCAACACCATCAATATGGCCGGTGCAGCCATGTACATGGCGATTGTTTCCAATTTTGTCGCACAGGCATATGGGATAACCCTGACAATGCCCCAACAGATACATATGCATATCTGAATAAAAATGATATTAGCTGAACACTTCGTAAACATCCGAGTGTTCAGCTTTTTTGCGCACCTTTCCACACTCACCATTACTGTCATAGAAGTATCATGAAAAAGTTAAAAATTGTAAAATACCCCTACCTTCCCCGCGGTATCTGTCTGTGTTAGGATAGTAAAAGACATACATTTTAATGTATATATACCAGTTGATGCCGATTGATGACAGGAGGAAGCAATCCATGAAAATCCATGGTGAATTAGAGGATAAGCTATACCGGTTTAGAAATTATTTATTGGAGGAAGAGCGCTCCGGTGCAACCATTGAGAAATACGGAAGAGATGTGCGGGCGTTTCTTTCATGGCTGCCTGACGGTGGGGAAATCTCAAAAGAGGTGGTGATCGGCTATAAACAGGCGATCATAGAGGGATACAAGACCACCAGCGCCAACAGCATGCTGGTGTCGGTGAACCGTTTTTTGGATTTTATTCAAAAAAAGGACTGCCAGGTAAAGCTGTTTAAAATACAGAGAAGCCCGTTCCGCAAAAAGGACAAGGAACTGACAAAAGAAGAGTACAACAGGCTGGCTCTGGCGGCAAAGGCGAAATCCAGCAGCCGTTTGTTCCTGATGATCCAGGCAATCTGCAGTACCGGCATCCGGGTCAGTGAACACCGGTTTATCACAAGGGAGGCATTGGAAAGGGGAAATGTTACCATTTACAACAAAGGCAAAGAGCGGGCGGTCTTTTTGCCAAAGAAGCTGAAAAAAAGCCTGATCCAATACTGCCGCCAGAATGGGATCCATTCAGGGCCTGTTTTTATTACTAAAAATGGGACTCCGGTCAACCGGTGCAATGTATGGGCGGAAATGAAAGCATTGTGCAAAACCGCAAGAGTCAGCCCTGAAAAAGTCTTTCCCCACAATCTGCGCCACCTGTTTGCAGTCACATATTACCGGATGCAGAAGGATATCGTGCATCTGGCCGATATATTAGGACATTCCAATATTGAGTATACCAGGATCTATACATTTACCAGTGAAGAAGAACATGCCCGTGTTTTATCAAGGATGTGCCTTCTAATATAAAAAGACCAGAACATAATATACATTATGTAATGGCCAATAAATGTGTTTTCCTAATCCTGTTTTTATTATGCATCTAAAACCTGTTTTTTTCAATACTTTTCCGGATTCCGGCCTCTTACTTTTCACTATTTTTTCCAAAACACATGAGCAGAGTTGAATTTGGATATGGCGAATGTTCCCCACGAAAGTGTTGCTCTGCTTTCAGTCGGAATTCTATTACATAATGTATATTATGTAATCTCTCATATGAGATGCTTCCTTTAGAAATACCCCATAATATAAATGATCGATCAGCAAAACTAGCGAAAGCTAGTGACGCAAAGCTACAGGGATTTCCCCTTTTAACAGGGATGTCAGCCAGCTGCAGGATTTAGTAAGCCGGCTGACGCATGCAGCATCGGCTTTTTATTTTGCCTGTTTGTCTAATCTGAGTATGTAAATCCAAGGATTCGGGACCGTGGGGCGGATGAGCTGAGCGTTCGGGAGGTACAGAGGAAAATGAAGCATGATAAAAACCAGTTTGTTGTCAATGTATTTACAAATGGGGCTGATCCGGAATGGGAAAGACGGGATACACAAGAGACTGACATGGATTATATAGAGTTTTGCCGGGAGGTATTCCGAATCCGGCAGAAGATGCAGCAAAACATCTCCCCAAAGGAGGAATAGAAATGAGCAAACAAAAGAAATGTTCAATTGGGTCTGTGATAGGCGGGATATTGTGTATGATCTTTATTCCTGTGATCGTTATAAACCTGACATTGATCATCAGTACCTACACAAAGCCGGGCGAGATGCCGGGGGTATTTGGAGTAAAACCGGCCATTGTCCTATCCGGTTCCATGGAGCCGGAGATTCTGACAGGGGATATGATATTTTTACATAAAACAGATCCGGACCTGCTTCAAACAGGGGACGTGATCTGTTATCTGGACTCCGGCCAGGCCATCACCCATAGGATCGTGGCGGTCCGGGAGGGGGAAGACGGTCAGGTGCGGTACATTACACAGGGCGATGGGAACAACACGGCAGACCGGAAAGCTGTGAGAGCGGACCAGGTGCAGGGAATCTGGCGGGGAGGAAAGATTACAGGACTGGGCAATGGGATCATGTTTATGCAGTCCACAACAGGAATGATCTTGTTTATGATATGCCCTCTTTGCCTGTTTATCCTGTGGGACATTTGGAGAAGAAGGGAGCTTGACAGGAAAGAGGCTAAGCATAGGGCTGATCTGGAGGCGGAATTGTACAGCTACAGGGCCAGGGAGAAGATGGGACAGGAAGAAAAAGAGCCTGGATTGTAAGTGAAAAACGAATGCACCGGCTGAATATCACAGGCACAGTGTGATAAAAGCTGTTATATAAGCCAGGAGTAATACCTGGGTGCAGTGCCTCAGACACATGGGAGCCGTGTCTGGGCGGTCATACATGGTTCCCAGTTTGAAATGAAAGAGAGGACAATACATATGAAAGAAAAATCTTATGTAGCGCGTCTTGGTGCATTAGCCTTGGTATTGACTCTGATGACAACCTGTCTGACAGGAGGGACATTGGCAAAGTTTGTAACCGAGGTAGAAGGGACGGTAACGGCAACGGTGGCGGCCTGGAATTTTGAGGCAGCTGGAAACGGAACCGAATTCACCGGAATCGATATGGGAAGAACCGCTTATGAGGGGGACACCATCAAAGATACAGTACTTGCTCCAGGGACAAAAGGATCATTTGATATTGTGCTAGACGGGTCAGGCAGTGAGGTTGGTATTGATTATAGTGTGACGATTACTGCGGCATCAGATGTGGACCTGCCGGATGATCTGATATTCAATGTAGGTGATACAACATATAATCTGGGGGGCGACATAACCGGAACAATTAATTATGCAGATGGAGCTGACGCCATGAAAAAGACCATTACCGTTAACTGGGAATGGGATTATGGCTCCGATGATACCGCGGCACGTAACGATAATGACTATGCCGGTAAGTCCTGGACACTGGATATTAAAGCTACCGGAACCCAGGTGGAACCGACATCCACAACAGCTTAACCACCCCCGCCTCCCTGTGCCGGAGGCAGGGTGTCTTAGCGCATTCAGCCTAAGAGAAAGAACGTGGCAAGCCGCCGCGTTTTTTCTCTTAGACCGAATATCAGCCGTGTCTGCCGGCAGAGGAGAGGGATTATGATCAAAAAACATCCGAACAGTTTTGTTCCTGAAAAGAAGGCAGGGGATCATAAATGGATCCCCGTACTGCTGTTATTTCTGCTTATGCTTTTGTCATCCTGTGCGGCTGGATATATTCTTGGCAGGTCTGCATTTCCGGGATCATCCGGTCAGAGGATTGATACGATACTCCTCACGCCTGACGGAACCGAAGGAGAGTCTGCAATACAGCAGATATTCCATTTGACCGGAAAGATCAATTATACCAATGGCCGGCCCTATGCACGGGGGCGGGTCCAGCTCCACAGTGAGCCCAGGGAAACGGTTACGGATGCGGCTGGAGGTTTTTCATTTTTCCATGTGGAAGGCGGAGAACATCAGGTCCGGATTTTAGACCCGGCAGGCAATGTCTTGGGAGAGCGGAGCATTGACCTTTTTGCGGCTCAGGCGGATTCGGGAGTCAATGTAAGCCTGAAGGAAAGCGGGAAGTACACCATAGAAGTTGCCGTGGATGTCAGGATGCTGGAAGTGGTGATTGAGCTGGATGAAGAGAACAGCACATTGTATATTGATCCGGAGAAACTGACCTACCTGACAGAGGACGGCCGTATAGTGACCCCCACAGGAGAAGCGCATAGAAGGGAGGGGACCCTTGTAACACCCGGAGGTGCGGTGGTCAGCGCAGACGGAACTGTGATTGCGCCGGCAAGCGAAGGTCCTTTGGGCATTGCTCTTCTGACCCCTGAAAATGAAGTGGTTTATCCGGATCAGGATCAATCACTGCCCGATGGGACCAGGATAATGGAAAACGGGAACATCATACTGCCGGGCGGAACGGTCATAGAGAGAAATAATAGTGGCACAGAAATCCTGACCCCGGACGGACAGCGCGGGCAGCCGGGAGCAGGCGGCGTTGTTATATCCGGGGATAATCAGGTGTCTCCCATTGGATCAGGTACAAATGCACAAGGGGATCCGGATGAAAGCATATCAGGAAGCATATATGATGCAGATGGAAACGGGGAAAAGCCGGAAAAAAGGGAAGAACACAGCGAAGGAAACAATGGGGAAATGAATGGCGGCGGCGGAAGTAACGGAGCGGCGAGCGGAGACAGCAGTGGTGGAAATAACGGAAATACCAGCGGAGACAGCGGTGGTGGAAATAACGGAAATACCAACGGAGGAAGCAGCGGAAGTAACGGAGATACCAACGGGGGCAGCGGCGGCGGAAACAGCGGGGACACCAACGGAGATGGCGGAAACAGCGGAAACACCGGTGATCATGAAGATGAAGGACCGATCCCGAATTTTTATGTGAGCTGGACACAGGGCCAGGAAATCCAATTGTTTTCCGGTCCGGCCGGAGATGATCAGACTCTTTTGCCCGGGGTGGAGGGCAGCTATCCTTTTAAACTGGAAAATAAAAATGATTTTAATGTTACATGTAACCTGTCAATTCAGGAAGGAAGTATTCATATTCCCATGCGTTTCCGGATCGTAACCGAAGGGGACAAAAAGCCCCTTACCGGCTGGTGGGATACGCAGAAAGGCAGCGCTGTAAAAAGTGATACCCTGCGCCTGGGTGCAGGTGAGAGCCATTCCTATGTTCTGGAGTGGAAGTGGCCGTATGAGAGCGGAAATGATGGGATCGACACGGCGGCGGGCGAAGCAGGTGAGTCTTATAGGGTCAGGCTTAAAATATCAGCCCAGCAGGAAGCACCTTAATCTGAGGGCGGGAAAGGAGATGTCTGAATGGGATGCATGGGAAAATGTTTACGCACAGCGGTTTTGGCCTCATTGGTTATAGCAGTACTGCTGAACCTTTGCTTCTTTATACGGCCTGAGCTGTTTGGGTGGTCCCGGGCAGTCATTCTTTCCGGCAGTATGGAGCCGTCAATGTCAATCGGTGACCTGGTCATTGTTCATCGTGAGAAGGAATACAGGGTGGGAGACATTGTTGTGTTTGACAGCGGAGGCTTGTCAGTCACTCATCGGATTTTGGAAAAGGCACAGGAAGGATTTGTGACAAAAGGGGATGCTAATAATGTTCCGGACAAGGAACTGCTTTCTGAAAATCATATCATAGGAAGGGTGGCTGTTGTGATTCCTATGGTTGGGAAGGCTGTACTATTTTTGAAAAATCCAGCAGGAATGATGTTGATCATGATGCTTGCCATATGGCTTATTTGGGGGGCGGATGTGGTCAGGATGGTTAAGGGGCCAGGAGGGGATCTATCAGAATGAGAAAACATTTGACAAAATCCAGAATTGTGGGATATGGTTTGCTGCTTGCCGCAGCAGGCATATCTGCCTGGTCTCTGTCCTATGCGCGGTTTACGGCACAGGCGGATGGAACGGCCGCCGCTTCTGTGGCAGCCTGGGGCAACAGCAGCACTGCCATTGATATTCATGTAAACGGGCTGCGCCCTGGTAAAACGAAGGATTACATATTTTCAGTTACGAACATGGAAGATGGAGTGATAAGTGAAGTTGGGCAGGACTATTCCATCGGGGTGGAGACCACCGGCAATCTTCCTTTGGAATTTGCGCTCACCCCTGAGATCAGCAGCCCCGATCATGGCGGAACATTTGCGGAGACCGGAGAAAATGGAAAATTAACTTTAAATAACGGAATGGCGGTTGTAAAGGGCGGTTATCTGCCCCATTCTGTTTCTGTTATTCATACGTATACGCTGGCTGTTACATGGCCGGAAGAACAGACGGGCACTGAATATGCGGATGAGATTGATTTGGTGACACTGACGGTCAGCTCGGAACAGACCATTCCGGTTGAGCAGCAATAGGAGGCGTCTGAGATGAGGAAAATGGGCAGAAATGGGAAAAGAACGGTTCTGATATTGGCCATTGCTTTTATGCTCCTTCTGTTTCTGGCAGGAATAGCGGCTGCACGTTATATGAAAGAGGAGAGTCAAAGCGGTGTTGTAGAGGCACAGACATTTTACTTTGCCAGTGACCTGTTAAATGAAGACGAAGGCCTGGCTGTATATTTTATTGATCCTATGGCGGAATCCTTAACAATCCAGCTCTGTAATTTTGCGGATTCACAGCGAGTAACATCCGCGGATATTACGTATAGAGTGAGTGTGACAGGAGGCACTGTTAACGGCGATACTGCCGTGATAAGCGGGACAATGAATGCAGGTGAAAAGACTCCTGTGCCGCTTGTGGTTACGCCCACAACCAAACCTGAAAACAGTGGGGGACCATTGGAATTAGAAGAAATAAAGGTAGTTGCAGAATCAGAATCGCCTTATAAAAAGACGCTTACAGGCGTATTTAAAAGGCAGCTGGGTAACCAGTATGTGGTGGAGGATGAGGCCGGCCATATTGCAGCGGTGCTGACCATGGTCTGCGGGGATGGTGAAAAAGATATAAGGATCACATTGCCGTCAGGTGTGATACCGGATGAAGCTGACATCCGTATTAAGGATTATAAAGATGATCAATGTACGTTTCGTTCGCCCGGATATGGAATCTATTCATTGGTATTGCTGAAATCAGAGGACGATATAATAGTGTCGGGTCAGGGTTCATTTGCAGATGCCATTGATCTAAGCAGAACGGACGGGTGATGTCCGTGGCCAAATAAGTATAACAGTCATTTTTTTGCAGCGGAGGGAATGAGATGGATAGGAAAAGCCGGAAACATCAATTGAGGAGGCAAAGATACGATGGGCAGCGTATGCTGGCGTTGTGTCTTGCTTTATGCCTTATATTGAGCAATCTGAACTTTGGGTCCATGCTGGCATATGCGAGAGAAGGAAATAAAAAATCCTTTGACATTGGCGGTGATGTGAAGGCAGTCCTGAAAGACGGCGTGCTGACCGTTAGAGGATATGGTGATACAAGAGATTTTACCGGAGATACCGCCCCCTTTTCGGAATATGCGGATGAAATCCATGCATTGGTCATTGAGGATGGGATCACCTATATCGGCGATTATTTATTCTATGGATTAGGTGGACTGCAGGGAGAGCTGATACTTCCTGAAAGCATTGTGGGGATCGGTGACTATGCGTTTTCAGGAGAAAGCCTGGACCGGGCACCGGGATTTACTGTGATCCGCAATGAATTTGAGGGAGGAGAGATCACAGAATGGAAAAAGGCAGAGCCGGAAGAAAGTGAACCTGTCCAACCGGCCACCCCATCTCAGGCAGAGGAAAAGGACCAGCCGGACCAGAAAGAGTCAGACCCTTCAGCGAAGGAAGAACTGGATCAAACCACGAATAAGGAACCGGATCAGGAAGAACCGGACCGGACCTCAGCGGATAAGCCGGATCAGGAAGAACCGGACCGGACCGCAGCGGATAAGCCGGATCAGGAAGAACCGGACCGGACCGCAGCGGATAAGCCGGATCAGGAAGAAACAGACCAGACCACGAAAGGTGAAACTAAAAAAGAGGAATCAAAGAAAGCAGAAACCCGGAAAGAGGAGCCGGACCAGGAGAAAACAGGGCAGGAAGAGCCGGACCAGACGGAGCGGGACCAGACAGAGCCGGACCAGACAGAGCCGGAGAAGCTGTTTTCAGTCACTGCCAGGATAGAAAATTATCAGGTTCCCCGTGTGGGGGAGGGAATGGCGGAAGAAAATCCAGATATTTCAGGGGGAGGCGATTCCTCTGAAGGAAAATCAGACAGCGGCATAGAGAATGTTGATACAAATGGCGGCAGTTCAGACGCTGCCGGAGAAAACGCCGGTACAAGTGATGGTACTCCGGACAACTCCGGGGAAAACACCGATACCGGCAAAGGTAATTCAGACACTGGTGGAGATAATTCCGAAGACAATTCTAAAGACAATTCCGGAGATAATTCTGAAGATAACTCAGAAGACAACACCGAAGATAATTCTGAAGACAACTCCGGCTCATCCGATACCGCCCCGGATTTACCGGGAGATGATTCTTCCCAGAACAGCAGCGGCAAGGAGCAGGATAATGGCTCATCCAAGGACGACAGCTCTGGCAATGAAACCAATTCCACGGCCGGGGATATAACAGGGACATCAGAAGATGATACGGTGAATCCTGATACGGGTAACCCTGACAAGGAGGATGGCCAAACCCAGGATTTTCCTTCCGGGATTGAGGCAGGAAAGGAAGATAAAGGGAGTAACACCCAAAAGGATTCCAATACCCATAAGGATAAAGATCCGGATTATGACATTGAATATATTTCACAGCAGAAGATAGAGAATCCGGAAACAATTTTCTATGAGGGACAGACCGGTATGGTCATCTGCTCTCCGGATAATGATACATTTATTGAAGCAGCGGAATGTGCCGGTTATCTGATGGCGGACAGTTATATTACAGTGGCCCTGGATGATGTGGCGGAAATGGAACTTCCGGCCCGTGAAGGTCAGATCTGTCTGCCGGAATGCCCGGAAGAAATAACGTCCCCATGGGATGATAATGCCCTTTTTTCCACAGAGTTTGCCGGGTGGACCTTGGCACCGGGGACAGGACCGGAGGAAGCATTGGCGCCCGGAGCGTATATGGATGTGGGAGAGGACGTTTATCTAAGCCTGTATTCCGCATGGAAGGCCATTGGAACATGCCAACTGGGTGTTAAGGCGGACCGGGAAGGGGAGCGCGCGGTCTACACCTTGATCAATAAGGATACAGAAGAAGCTGTAAAAAGCCTGGACGGATATGCCTTTTTGTATCAGTGGCAATGTTCTGAACAGGATGGGGATATCCGGGAGGATGGGGGATGGGAAGACATCACCGGCGCGGACTCTCCTGTATATGAGCGTCTGGTAGAAGCGGGAGATATCACAAAGCGGTTCCGCTGTGCGGTGACGCCCCTTCAGCTGGCCAGGACTTTTGGAGCAGAGAATCCTGATACACTGTACTCGGAACCTGCAAACGGTGTGGCCGTGCTTGAAACAGTCTATGTGGACCAGACCAATGGAAACGACAGTAATCCAGGCATAGAGAGTGCCCCGGTTAAAACAATTGAGGCGGCTGCTGCAAAATTAAAGCCCGCTGATGAGGGCGGAACTGCGGATAACAACCAGATTATTTTACTCCAAAATTATGACTATGACGCTGTGTCCCATTTTTTAAAGGATGTTCCGGTTCCTGTGACCATTAAAGGAACCACAAAGAATACTAAATTTTTCAGCACCACAGCAACAGCAACAAGTGAGTTCTATCTGTATGAAGATATCGCCTTTGAGTCATTGATCTTGGGGGACATGGGCCATATATACGGCAATGGATATAGTATACTCATTGGAGATGATGTTACGTGTAACGGATTGTATTTGTACGGAGCATCAAAAGACGGGACATTGACAGTCAAGCCGGGCAGAATTGAAGTCCGCAGTGGCCGGTTCAACAGGATTATCGGGTATATACGGAGTAAAACATCGTTTGACGCAAATGATAACGAGGCGGTTATCACAGTGGACGGAACCGCAGTTGTCAGCAGTATCGTAGCCGGAAGCGCCAGCGGGGAAATTAAGAATGGAAATGTGAGCGTCAATATTAAAGGAGGAACAGTAGCAAAACTGATCGGCGGATGCCAGGGTTACACTACTGTGAAAGCCCCCTATAGCGGTAATACAACGATAAATATTTCAGGCGGGTCTGTTACGGATGTCTATGGTGCTGGTTCGGGAAGGAACACAGCGATTCCAACCTATCAGGGAAAACTGGATATTCATGTAACGGGAGGAAATGTCGCAAATATCTATGGTTCCGGTTCCGCCGCATATGTGGTAAGCGGCGGAGAGCCGTCAGTGGTAAATATAGAGGTATCAGGGGGAACTGTGGGAAATATATATGCCGCAGGCATAGGCGGAGATTCGGAGGTGAGCGGCGGCAATGAAGAAAACGGTACCCCGGCATCTGAGTTTGGAAGCTTAACCGGACAAGCGAACATTACCATAGACAATGACGCTGTTATAACAGGCAGTATATATGCAAGCGGTAAAGGCTATATTGACAAAGAGTACGGCAAGGAAAACGCATATCTCAATGGGGAAGCCAATATCACGGTGTGCGGAGGCACGATCCGGGGCAATATCTACGGCGGAGGCCAAGGCGTCAGCAAGACAGGGTATGAAACATGTGCCCGTGTATGTGAGGATACCAAAGTAGCGGTTGAAATAAAGGACGGAGTTGTGGAAGGCTATATCTACGGGGGAGGAAAGACAGCCCAGGTCCGAGGGTCAACAAAAGTAATGATCAATGGGGGAACCGTCAAAGGAAATGTTTACGGAGGCGGGGAGGAAGGACTCACATATGGGAGGACTGCTGTACATATGACCAACGGGACGGTAAACGGCTCCATATATGGAGGGGCTCTGGGAAAGACAGATGACCGCTTTGTTTACGGAGGCTCCACCGTTAATATGGAAGGCGGATGGGTGCGGGGAAATATCTATGGAGGAAGCGAACTGAGTAATGACGGCAAAAGCGGAGTCCAGGACGAGACTTCCGCAGCCGGTCTTGTGTTTGTGAACCTGACAGGCGGTACGGTTACAGGAAAGGTCTTTGGCGGAGGATTTCAGGGGATTGTCAATGGATCCACTCATGTCCACATTGGATCAGGGGCCGTTGATAAATGTAATTATTATAAATCCCATGCAGACGAAAAGCCGGTTTTGGGTGCATCTGACCTGGTTGTGGGAGGTTCGGTCTATGCGGGAGGAGATTACGGAGGTGACGGCGCTGATCTGGACTATGACACTATAACAGTGAACGGTTTTTCCCATATTTATATTGACGGAACCGGATATGGCTTTAATGGGGCCGGTGCCGGAAAGATGGAGATAGGGGGAGGCGTGTTTGGCAGCGGTGCATCCTGTGATGCAGGTGACGTGCGTCTGGTAACGCTGGATCATTTTGGCACGGCTGCCCCTGACACGGGTCAGCCGGAGCAGGTTAGCGGCGCAGTCACGTCAATACAAAGAGCAGACCAGGTACGTCTGATCCAGTCCCATGTCCGGCTGGCCGGCCAGTCGGATGTTGCCAATTCCAACCAGACGGCCCTTTATTCATTAAACAGGATTGGAGACAAGGGGAATTTCGAGAACCTGGGTAAACTAGGGAACAGCCTGGTTTTAGAAGATGGAAGCACATTGGTATTGGATTCAGCATCCAATGGGGTGGCAAACCTGAAAAGTATGGATCAAACTGAGGATCATGCGGTGACTAAAGATACCCTTGCGGATATTCCCAATACAGTGGTCCTTGCCACAGGAACGGTATTTCGTATTTCCAGCACAGCCCAGGACGGCTCTGAGGAATACGGTGCTGTTACAGGATATTTTTATATGATCGCGGGAGATACGGCAGAGGCGTATGCATTTGCCAGAGTAAAGACCTCAGACCTGAATCCATCGGATGGAGGGTTTGTAGTGCCCGGAGAAGATATGGAACTGGGGTACACCAATATAGGAACATTGTACCGCTACTGGAAAGTGGCCGGGGAAAATGCCAGCGCTACACGCCATGTGGTTCTGACTGCCCGGAATTTGGGGGATGCGGGTCAGGGCGAGGATGGATTTGCTGTTGCAGAAGGTACCATCGAGCTTCCTCCCATAGATGATGCGCAGGATTCCAGATATGTTATCAGTGAGATTACGCTGTCGGATAAACTGGCTTTGGTGGATGCAGGGCTGGACCAGGAGACAGGGACATGGATTACATCAGGTGTGGATATTGATGAAACACAGGAAAAAGAGAGGATACAAAACACACCGGCAACCACTTTTGGGTTGATGATGCGGCAGGAGCTGGGAGACGGGGATGTGATGTCCAGAGTCATTTCCGATAAGACGGCGCTTAAGAACGGCAGTAACTCTGTTATTGGAAAGGATTGGGATTACACGGCGCCGGTCCAGGATAGTACAGGTATCCCCAAAATTGAATTTAATCTGACCTATTACAATGACGGCATCCGGGTAAGCCAGAACCTGGGAACTGTGACCGTGGTGGTGGAACGCTATGCGGGAAACAACCTGATGGAAGTGGTAACCTTGAATGTGGAGATCGTCACCAGAGCAAGTGCGCTGTCAGAACAGACCGTTGATCTCTATGCAACAGAGAGCGGAAGCTATACGGGAAGAATGGTGATCCCGGCGGATTCCAGCAGAAGCCTGAGCCTGGCCGGAATAAAGGTACCTGAAAGCGGGATTGCCTTAAAAGCAGTGAAAGCTGATCTGGAAGGTTATGATGTGGCAATTACATTGCAGCCTGTTCAGAGCCAGGGGTGGAATACTGCAAATCTGATGAGTGAACCATATGATCTGTACACATATGACAAATCATTGGGCGCGGTCTTTCTCGGCACCACGGACAGCCGGTATGAGGCGCCAATGGATTTTGTGCTATACAATAATGGTGATTTTACGCCTAAGGACACGGATGCGATTATTTTGACCCTGACGGACGGGGATGGAAATCAGGTGCCTGTCACACTGAATATACATTGGAAGGAATCCATTGTTTCGGCTATCGGGATGGCGCCAGGAAAACAATATAATGGCATGATGGATACCGGACCGGTGGTGATATCCCGGGAGAGTTCTGTTACAGCGGCCTTTACCCTTCAAAATCAGGATTCTGTCATTGGCGCTTCCGGCGTGTGGCTGGAGCTGCAGAATGGAGATGGATCAAAACATGAGCTGCCGGCCGGTACAAAGCTTACACTTCTGAGCGGAAGCCAATGCTATCTCTATACTGTAATGGGAACGGAACAGGACGGGAAAATCCCGCTGAATCATTTTACACAGATGTGGGAGAGCAATAAATTCACAGAAAACGTTGCCTCTAAAACCATTACAGTCATAGTATCATTTGACGGAACAAGCGGCCTGAAACCGGATGAATATAGTCTCAGACTGCGCAATGACACGGGAGCTGACTCCAAAGGAGGGGATTTTACAGTCAATAATTCAATGGCTGCAATAACACTGGGCAGCCAGGGCGGTTTTTCCAGAGGAGAACACAGCATAAGCATATCCGTTTCCGTACAGCAGGATGCACGTCTATCAGACAAAACCGCAGTGGTGCTCTCATCGCAGGCGGGGAAAGAGTTCCCCAAGGGGACCGTATTTATTTACGGAGACAAAAACTACTATCCAATTAATGGAAATGTGTACCTGATCCTGAATGAAAACCAGGACCAAACGGTTATTATGGATACGACCCATACAACGGGTTTATCTTTGGAAGGCAATCGTATGGAGGCTCAACTTTTCGCAGTAGGTATAAATGCCGGTAAAAGCCTTATCAGCAGTACCGGGGTATCCTATGAAGTAAAGGCTGATCCCGTATATAACCTTAGTGTGGAAGCAGACGAAAAAGAGGGACGTGTGGCTGCACCGGGAACAGTTATCCCATTTACGGTATCATATTTAATGGAATACGTGGAACAGCCCACAAAGATTCAGGTTGAGGTCAGGAAAAAAGAAAACGGTACATATATTGGAGTTGAAGGCTGGGAGATAAAGGGCAATACAAAAATCGACCCGGGAGAGAATCAAATGACAGAGGATAATGCTTCTGTTACAATTGCTGTTCCTCAAAATGCACAGGACGGGACCTATCGACTTATCTTTATTTTGGGAGATCAAAGCGCGTTGTATAATATAATCGTGCAAAAATAAAAACAAGAATTTACAATACATTAAAACAACTGCAAAAGAAGGGAACGCGCCGCATAGGATTGGTCCGGTCATGATAATGCTGGCCAAATGACATGAAAATGCCGGCCCGGTGAAACGATATGTATACAGATGACGGGCTATACCGTGTGATTTACGAATATTTTGAATCCAGAATCCTTTTTGCGGTATATAAATGCGGCGAATGTCTGCCGTCTATCCCGGAGACAGGGCGGTTTTTCCATATGAGTCCTGCCGCCGTTCATTCGGCCCTGGAACTGCTGGTGCGAAAGGGCCATATAAAAATGACCGGCAATCAGACAGCGGTGGTTACATATGCGGCTAAATCAGGCGATGTAAAGGAACATGCAGCAAAGTATTTTGCCCTCCGTGAAGAAGGGATCAAAGATATGATCCAATCGGCCCCGCTGCTTATGGGGCCATTGTGGCTGGAGGGACTTAGGAAAGGGACGCAGCAGGACTGGGATAAGATACGGAATGCCCTTGCCTTTCCCTCACTGGGGGTCATATCAGTATTGGTGGAACTTTACAGCCTGACTTTGGGAACGCTGAATAATAAGCTGATCCTGAACCTGTTTTGGGAAGAAATCCGCTATCTGCGTTTCCCATATCTTACGGATAAGCGGCTGGAAAACCAGGAACCGATGAACACGGGGATGTCCAATCATGAGATCATTGAGTTATTGAGGGAGATCTTTTTTGGCTCATACAAAGAATTGATGGATGACCTGTCCCGCTTTATCAGGGAGGAAGGAACTAAATATTTAATTGGCAGCAGCAGGATTCCCTTTCAGTGGAATATTTACCGCCGCAGGCCTCAGATCAAATATTCCCTTGCAGGCCATCTCATCTGGGAAGTGGTAAAAGGGGAATATCAGATTGGCACCTATCTTCCCTCCCTGCCCCAGATTGCCCAAAAGTATCATGTATCCGTGGCCACGGTACGGCGCACCCTGGAACTTTTGTCACAAATGGGAGTTACCCAGTCATTCCATGGAAAGGGAACCCTGGTGGTTATGAGAACAGCCAAACTGAATTTCGGGATGCCCGGTATCCTGGAAGGAATGAGCCTATATCTGGAAAGCCTTCAGATTTTTGCGCTGACGATACGTGATATTACAATGTATACCATTAAGGAATGTACGGCGGAGGAGCTGAAGCGCCTGACCGGAAAATTTACCCAACTCATTCAGGAAAAAAGAGTGCATCTATGTTTTGAAGCGTATTTTAAATGGATTGATCAGTATTGCCCCCTGGCAACCGTACGTGAATGCTATCATAAGCTGCAAAGACTGCTGACCTGGGGATACCCGGTGATGCTGTATCGGATCAGAAACCAAAACATTCAGGCGAGATATACAGGATTCGCAAAGGAGATAAGCACATTGCTGTGCGAAAACAGGCTGGAAGAGTTTTCGGATGCCTGGAGGCGGATCATGGAGCAGGAGGAACGGGAGGCCCGTAAATTCGTATCCGATGTGAAGCCGAGACCAATATCCCGCTGATAATTTGAATGATCATACCAAAGAAGGACCGTGCGCCATGCGCCGGTCCCTCTTTGCTTGCTGACCGAAATTATACGCCATACAATTCTCCGGTTCTCGCAATACAAAGTTAATGCTACAATATTGCTATGAAAATGCAGCAGAAAAGCGTCAGTTTATAATAGAGAGGGATATCAGCAACATGAATGAACGGTTGGAAAGATCCAGGAGCGCGGCTAAGGGCCAGGGCAGCCCAAGCCGGGGAAAACAGAGCGTGGGCGGAGAACGGAAACCATACACATCTGGGAAACGGAAACGCCGCGGTAGAAAGCGGCAGAGATGCATCAGACGTATGATACAGGTTTTAGTGATTGCAGCAGTGGTTGTTTATTTGCTATTCAGCCTGAAATATAACAAAGTGTTTCTTCCTAATACCGTGATAGGGGGGATCTCTGTATCAGGGATGGATCTGGAGGAGGTCAAGTCAAAGATCACCGAAGGTATCAGCGGCTATGAACTGGTGGTGGAGGAGAGGGACGGAAAAGAGGAGCGTATCCTGGGCAGGGACATTGGTCTTGCACCGGTCTTTGACGGATGCCTGGAGACAATACTGGAATATCAGAATCCACTGTTATGGGGAATCCGATGCATTAAGGGGGAGGAGTACGGGCAGGATTATATGGTTTCCTTTGATAAAGGGAAGTTTGAACAGGAGGTTCTTAGTCTGGCATGCCTGAAGCCGGAGCAGACCAGGGAACCGGAGGACACACACTTGGCCTATGTCAGCGGAGAGGGACTTCAGATCATTCCGGAGGAATATGGAAATTGTCCGGATCCTCAGCTGCTTTTGGAAGAGACAGAAAAAGCAGTTGCCGGTTTACAGCAACGGATCTCACTGGAACAGGCAGGCGTTTATAAAAGCCCGGAAATCCTGGAACATGATCCGGATCTTAAATCCAGGCTGGAGCGCTGGAAACCATATGCGGATACGGTTGTGACCTACCGGTTTGGAAGCCGCAGCGAGGTGTTGGATGGAACTGCCATTATGTGGTGGCTGTCCGATGACGGAAACGGAACAGTGGTGATAGACAGGTCAAAGGCAGAGGCATATGTCCAGGGGCTGGCAAAGAAGTACAATACAGCCTATAAAGCAAAGGAACTTAAGACCGCCTATGGTCCCACGGTGGCCATTACAAAAGGGCATTATGGCTGGATGATCGACCAACAGAAGGAAACAGATGAATTGACAGCAATCATCCTGTCCGGCAAAAGCCGGGAGCGGGAGCCAGTGTATCTTCAGACAGCGGCCAGCCATGACGGCCCTGATTACGGAACCACTTATGTGGAAATGAATCTTACAGCCCAGCATTTATACTATTATAAAGACGGAAGGCTGCTGGTCGAATCTGATTTTGTCTCCGGTAATGAGGCAAAGGGATGGAGCACTCCGGCAGGCGCTTACGATTTGACCTATAAGCAGAGAAATGCAGTTTTGAGAGGAAAGAATTACAATACGCCGGTCACATATTGGATGCCGTTTAACGGGAATATAGGAATGCATGACGGTTACTGGCGTTCCAGCTTTGGGGGGACGATCTATAAGAAAAATGGATCCCACGGCTGTATCAATCTTCCTCCGGCTGTTGCAAAAACCATATTTGAGAACATTGAAGCCGGGATCCCGGTGCTTTGCTATCACATGGAAGGGACAGAGGAGGAAAAGACAACCAATATATCCTCCGGAAAAACATCCCCATCCGGCCAAAAAGAAGACACAAAGCCCACATCGGCGGATATGCCGACAGCCCAGGACGTTCAGATGCAGACAGGGGATGGGACAGGGAAGGGACTGGGGGATGAGACTGGGAAGGGACTGGGGAATGAGACTAGTAATGAGGCAGAGAATGAGGCAGAGAATGAGGCAGAGAATGGGGCAGTAGATGGGGCAGGAAATGAGGCGGGGAATGAGTCAGTGGAAAATGGGACCCCACAATCAAATTCCCAGCCTTCAATCGAACCTGGCATAGGTTCGGGTATGGAATCCGGGCCGGATATAACCCCTGGTTCGGGTGTGGATGCCGGGATTGTTCCCGGTACCGGCAGCAAAATTGGGCCTGGCGGTGACGGTGAAGCAGCCATGGCAGGACCGGAAAACATAGGACCGGGGGCGGAAGAGAATACCGTCAGGACAGTGGCCCCCGGGCAGTAAAGCCAGGATTTGCTGCTGATATGTAAGGGATTGTTCTTTAGTTATATAAATACAGCATGATCCGGACCAAAATGCTGCAGGATAACCATGGGTTCCGCCAGGCCGTTGTTTGCAATCCGTACACCGTTATTGGCCCGCCGCCTGCTTACAAAGTATTCATCGGCTGTTTTGCTGCCGACTCTCATCATGTTTACAGCTTCGGCTTGATATGGGCCAAATGTTCCGTATCCCTGAATGATGATACAGCCATAGGCAGCCTGGTCTTTTAACAGTACCTCATGGCCGGGGAGGACGGTTACTTCCTTTGCGGTTATGTATTCATTTCCATAGCATATCCACTTTTCAATCAGGCCGTCCTGCTCATGGGGAAGTTCTACGGACGGCCTGAAATATTTCTCTTTAAAATCCGGTTCATAGTTTGCTTCCCAGTCAATGGCATTCATAATGTATTCTACTTGATCGGAAACGTCATCAGGTACGATATCTGTCATATATTTCTCGGAGAAAATCTCACCGCATACTACATTTTCCAATACACAGTTCAGGTCGGTACCCCACTGAGGCTCATAGGTCAGCAGGGAGCCGGGGGCATGGATGACTCCGGCAGGTACATACCAGCCCTGTCCGGGAGCAATATTATATGCCCTGGACAAATCAGTGATATGGGTATCACATTTGCCAAAATTTTCAATGCACCGGCGCACCTCATCTTTGGTAACACCTTTGTTAAAACCAAAATAGGTGGATGGGCGTTTCCCGGGATAATTGTTTAATTGGGGCGGGAAATAGTAGCATTCCGGTTTGGCTTCACATCCAACCTTTCTTGCGATTTCTGTGCGCGGATGAAAATGGAAGTACAGAGGTGTTTCGTAGTCAAAAAATTTGGAAAACACAGGAAATGTTCCATATTTTTCCTGAAGCTCTTTGCCAATCAACTCTTCCTTTAATTCACAGATTGCATCTTTCAGTAAAAAATCCTCCCCGTTTTCCACGGATACGTAGCTCAGCCCTTGATTAGGACGTTTGGGATTTTTGCTCCTGGCTCCACTGATGGAACAGATCCAACGTTCCATGATCGTTCCGGAATCAGCACCATATGTAAGATAATCGTCCGGATGGATTTTTAAACGGTGTCCGGGAATACCGAATTTTACAGGTACAAAGTCAGGGACCATCTGAAAGATCCCCTCCCCTTTTTCAAATGTTGTACGGATCAGGTTGTTCATAACGATTGCTTCCTTTCCTACGGCTGTGTTTTGTATATTTGACAGTTTCCATCTAAATTAAATCGGTTTAATTACAATTATAAATTATAACTTATGATGTTTCATTGTTCTATTGATTTTATTCACAAAAAGTAGGGTTTAATTTTGGTAAATATTAAAACGGTTTAGTTTTTAAACGAAACAGACCTTAAGAGGAGAGGGCATATAATTAGGTAGGGTGAGGGGATTTATAATTTATAAACAAAAAAATAATGATAATACAAAATATAATGAACTAATATTACAAAAAAACTATTGACAACTCAAAAGTGCAATGCTATAATCAAGTCACTATCAGAATTAAACCGGTTTAATTTAAAAAACATAAACAATATCAATAAATGAATCAAAGGAGAAGAGGAAGGGATAATGATGAGAAATAAAAAAGCAATACACATGTTGTTGGCAGCAACTCTCTGTGCAGGGTTATGCGCATGTGGAAAGACAAACTCAGCTTCACCGGCATCTGCCTCCGGGGACAGCGCAGCGGTTTCTTCTAATGCAGGGAAAGCCGGTAATGTTCCCACAATCCGTTTTGCTACCATGCAGAGCAAGGCGGCGTCACAATTGGACTGGATCAAGAACTGGGCAGACTCAAACAAAGATATTGTAAACCTGGAGCTTGAGGTGGAAAACGGAAACGATCTGCGTACGAAACTGACAACAGACATGGCATCAGATAATCTGCCGGATATGTGGACGTATTGGTCTAAAGGGTCGCTGCAGCAGTACACGGACAATGATCTGCTTCTCCCTATTGATGATTACCTGGCGGAGAGCAAGACCATAACCCGGGATGATTATCCTGCTTCCGGATGGGATGGAATGACTCTGAACGGAACCTGCTATGGCGTTCCTTACCAGGGCAGTACCGTGGTCTGGTTTGCCAACCAGGATCTGTTTGACCAGTATGGACTGGAGATTCCGAAAACATATGAGGATCTGCTGGCATGCGCAGAGGTGTTCAGCGCCAATGATATTGTTACGCTTGGTGTGGGATCAAAACATGGAGATGGAATCTATGTAACTTTTTCACAGATCTTTTATCAGTATGAGGACACGGACGCTTTGTACAGCGCAGTCAATGACAAAGATGCATTCTCCGGCAGCGTAGGTGTTCAAAAGGCATGCTATTATATTAATGAGATGGCACAGAAAAATGTATTTCCAAAGGACACACTTGCAAACGGAAGCTGGGATCCCTGTGTCAGCTTATATAATAATGGAAAATGCGCCATTCTGCCCAATATGACATGGTCGGCAGGAAATGTGTCCGATGATATCAATTCAATTGCCGTTGACTGTGTGAAGTTTCCGGGTGCGGTCAATGATCCCTCAACCTTTACATGCGGCGGAACAAACAATGGTGTTGTGATCAATAAAAAGTCATGGGAGGATCCTGAAAAGCATGACGCGTTACTGGCTTTTGCGGATGCATACTTTAGTGATGACTGCGAAAAGCTGCAGTTTAAGGACGGATATAATTCCTGTGCCAAGCTGACAGTGGAAAAACCGGAGGAATATACGCAGGGAGCAGGAAAGATTTTTTATGATGCGGAATCTTCCTATGAAAACGCATATACGTTGGTTTGGAATTTCTTTAGCAGGATCAATCCACGAGAGGTATTCATGGATAACCTGGATGCACTTCAGGCCCAGTCGATTTCTCCGGATGAGTTTATTGCTACGGTCCAGTCGGCGATCAACGAGTCACTGGAGGAGTAGTTCCTGCATTGGCTGTTATAGGAGGGAATATTAGTGATTGGAAAAAAGAAAAAACTGGTGGGATTTTTCTTTATCCTGCCGGGGGCGATCGTACTGATCTCTTTTATCGTGCTTCCGATTCTTATGACGATTTATTGGGGATTTTCCAAGTATGATGCCTTTGGCTCTCCAAAGTGGATTGGATTGACCAATTATATCAAGTTATTTCAGTCAGATGAATATCTGATATCACTAAAACATAATGTCATATTTTTCTTGTGCGCCCTTGTGTTTCAGAACACACTGGCCTACATACTGGCGATCATGATCAATTTTATCCGAAGGGGCAAACGGGTATTTGAATCCATTATTTTTATGCCGGTTGTCATATCGTCAGTAGCCACCGCATTTATGTTTGTTGTCTTTTTCAATGGTGACAGCGGTGCGTTTAACACGCTGCTCCGACCTTTGGGGATTGAGAAAGCGTGGCTTTCGGATTCATCCACAGTTCTTCCCGTGGTCATATTCACACAGCTGTGGCAGTATCTTGGAATCCACTTCATGATTTATTATGCAGCTGTATCCAATGTATCAACGGAGATACTGGAAAGTGCCTCCATTGACGGAGCTGGTGTTCTGGGCAAAACATTTATGATAACCATTCCAATCACATGGGAAACCATCATAACCGGAATTATATTTTCCTTTGTGGGCTGCCTGAAGGCCTTCGATTTCCCATGGATCATGACCAGAGGAGGCCCTGGCTCCGCGTCTGAATACATAGGAGTGTACTTATATAAACAGGCCTTTTCACAGACAAATTATGGCCGTGCAAGTGCGGTTGCAGTTACTATTTTAGTTTTTTCACTTATATTTACCGTTATTTTGAAAATGTCGGCCGGGAGATTATTCCGGCAGGAATAGGAGATTGCTGTATGAGGACAAAAAAGAATGCATTAAAAACAATTATATATATTATTTTATGTGTCCATGCCATCATCTGCCTTTTCCCTATTTTGTGGACCGTACTGTGCTCTTTCAAGTCAAATGATACGATCCTGTCCAATCCGTTTTCTCTTTCAGCCAGTCCGAAATTCAGTAATTATGTGGAGGCCTGGACCAGCGGTGGATTAGGAAAAGGTATTCTAAATACTATTTTTGTAAGTGCCGTGACAACTTTTACAGTACTGCTCATTTCGGGACTTGCAGCTTATGCAACGGTTAAAGTGTTCAACACAACGGTATTTTACAGCTTTTTTATATTGGGTATGATGGTTCCGGTACTGACACTCCTGATTCCGGTGAATGTCATACTTGGAAAACTGAAACTGCTGAACAGTTTATGGGGACTGATCTTTGTGTATTCCGGTTATTTCTTTTCCATATCGTATCTGCTTTTGTACAGCTTTATGGCTTCGGTTCCCACATCTGTGGAGGAATCAGCTTATATTGACGGCTGCAATGCGATACAGGTATTTTTTAAGATCATCATGCCCATGGCGATTCCGGGATTTGCCACAGCGGGGATTATGGTCATGTATCAGTCATGGAATGAATATCTGCTTCCCCTTGTTCTGATCACGGACTCCAATAAAAAAACAATCTTACAGTGCGTACAATTATTGGGTTCCAATCTGCGGACAGATTATGGTATACTGTTGGCAGCGGTGGTGATCAGTTCTGTTCCAATTATCATACTTTATTCCGTGTGTCAGAAATATATCATGAGCGGGATTACGGCAGGAGCCGTAAAGGGATAGTGAATGAGAGAGAGGATATTAGTGATGAATAAGAGAGAAGAACTTGAGAGAGCATTTCCCATTGGCGTAAAGTATTGCCAGCATAGAGATATGCAGGAGAAATACTGGGATACAGACTTTGCCAATATGAGGGACTGCGGGATAGACGCCATTCGTGTGCACGCTTTCTGGGCTCCGATCGAGCCGCAGGAGGGATGTTTTGATTTTGGACAGTATGACAGGATTACGGAGAAAGCGGGCCAATATGGTATCAAGGTCATGTTTACCTTATATCTCATGTCGGCGCCTGAGTGGATTTTTCATAAGCATCCGGACAGCCGTTTTGTTTCGGCAAACGGTACGGTTTGGAATTCCAATCAATTTCCGGATAACGCCCATGGCGGCTGGCCAGGACTGTGTTTTGACAGCCAACCTTTCCGTCAGACGGTAGAGAATTTTGTTAAAACATTTATCCTCCATTTTAAAGGAAATGAAAATGTTTTGGCCGTGGATATATGGCATGAGCCATGTGACGAGGCAACTCAGACCTATGGGATCAATGACTGGAAGGATAAGACGTTCTGCTACTGTGAGCATTCCATTCAGGGATTTAAAGATTGGCTTAAGGACAAGTACGGAAGCCTTGAGGAATTGAACCATGTCTGGACCAGACATTTTAATTCATGGGATGAAGTGGAACCTCCCAGAAATATAGGTACATATACGGATTGGCTGGACTGGAGGAATTACCGGATCGATGCGCAGGTGGATTCTGTTGACTGGCTGAACAAGGTTGTTAAAAAGTATGATGAAGAACGGGCCACAAGCGTGCATATGGGGATTTTTGAGCTCAGCCATCCGATCACCCATAATAATGACCAGTTTAAGCTGGCGCCGCTGACCGATATGTTTGCCTGCTCCTGCTATAACACGGTTGAACCGGATGTATCCGGAATATCCTGTGAGATCATGAGGTCTTCCTGCAACAACGGTTCTTATTGGATCGGGGAGACAGAAACCGGATCCGGCCCAATGTTTGTCTTTTTAGGAAATGAACCGGAGTATTACCACTGCTTTTCCAGGCCCGCGGATTCAGATGAGATATTTAATCTGACCTGGTCCAGTATTGCCCGTGGATCCAAAGGCATATTTTTCTGGGGCTGGAGGCCTGATATCAGCACAGTGGAATCTATTTCGCTGGGATTTGCTGAGCGGAATGGGGAACTGACCGAAAGAACGGACGCGCTTAAGGAATTCACGTCCATATTCAGAAAATACCGGAATGAGCTGTCGCAGGCATATGCGCCAAAGAGTGAGATGGCAATCCTTTATAATATGGATTCCGTTCTTTTGGAGGGATTGGTTTCCCTGATGAACAGCAATAAGGCATCTACTGTGTTAAAAGACAGGTTTTATAAAGATATGCTATCCTTTATCGGCTGTTACAGGCTGTGCATGAAAAATGGGATCCAGCCGGATTTTGTGAGCCGGGAACAGGCAGATGAAGGAAAGCTTTCCCGGTACAAGACCGTATTGCTGCCTTACAGCATAAGTATTACAACGGAAACAGCCAATGCCATTGCATCTTATGTAGAGAATGGCGGAACTGTGGTCAGTGATGCCATGATGGGCTTTTTTACAGATGATGGATGGGCTTCTGAGGAGTGCCCTCCTCATGGACTTAGGAATATATTCGGCCTGTATGCCAGAAGCAACTATGAGTTGATCAAGCATTGCGGAATTGATACGGAAAGGCAGAGCTACGGCAATGTGGGACGTTTTATCAGGGAACGTCTGGCTGTCAGTGAAGGGGCTGAGGTAAAAGGCAGATTTGAGGACAAAAAGCCGGGCTGGGTTGTGAATCATTACGGTAAAGGCACCACCTCCTATGTGGGCACTATGTTCTTTGCCGATGTTCTGAAAACGGATCTGTACGAAGCGAGCCGGTTCTTTAATGAACTTCTGGACAGCGTGGGATTTGTCAGGGATAAAGATATTTACAATGTATCCGGCGGCGGGATCGTGGAAGTAAGGCAGTTGGTTGGAGAAGGATACGAGTTTGTCTTTGTCATTAACCACAGCATGTGTGAGGAAAGAGTGACCGTTGCCGTAAATGCAGGGGCATATAAACATGCAGTGGAGATCATTGAGGATCGGACGCCTGAGTCCAGCCGGCTGGACGGAAAGTGGATGGTTCAGGAAACATTAAAGCCCCTGCAGGTAAAGGTCTACAGGCTGTCTGATGAATAAAAGCAGTTAGCAGCGAGTTTTATCAATTATCTTATAGAAGAATGTGGTTGAGTCTATGAATAGTAAGAAAAATAATATAACAATTTATGATATAGCGAAGGCGGCAGAAGTTTCTCCCGGAACCGTATCCAGATATATTAATGGAGTAGGGACTCCCCGCGAGGAATCCAGGCTTCGGATTGAAAAAGCAATCCAGGATTTTAACTATGTACCGAATCGTGCGGCGAGAGCATTAAAAAGTAAAAAGAATAATATTATTTGTCTTGCATACCCGGAGACAGACAACCCATTCTTCTTTAATATGGTAGCTGCGGTTGAAACAGAGACAAAGAGAGCGGGATATTCGCTGATGATATACCATACCCACGGGGAGATCTCAGAAGAACTCCATATACTCTCATTAATGAATGAGAATATTGCGGATGGACTGTTCTTGATCAACTTTAATTACTCGCCAGAGCATTTTGAGGCATTTAACCGGGTAACATGTCCTCTGGTCATCAGTTCTTTGTGCATCTCTCCCTATGGAGGGAATGATACGGATAATTTTGATTATGTGGGCATTGATGTGCGCACTGCTGAATATCTCGCAACCATGCACCTGATCAATAATGGACACAAGAAAATAGCCCTGATCGGCGGCGATAAGAATATTGATGTATTTAAGGAACGGTATGAGGGCTACTGCAGTGCCCTGAATAAAGCAGGAATACCGCTCAGGACGGATTATTGTCTCTTTGGCAAATATGACAAGCAGGCAGGCTATGAGGCGGGAGCTAAAATCGCCCAGATGGAGGACCGTCCAACAGCCGTCTGTGCGGTCAGCGATGTGATGGCAATCGGAGCCATGCGGGCCTTCCGGGAGAACTCCGTGGTACTTCCCGATGAGATAGCCCTGGTTGGCATGGATAACATTGATTTTACAAACGATATGTCCCCCAGGATGTCTTCCATTAAAATGATGCAGGATGAGGTGGGGCGCTGCGCTGTTAAGATCATTCTTGACAGGATCGAAGGGGATGTATCCCCGCGCAAGAAAATTATCTATCAGCCGGAACTGGTTGTGCGGGAAAGCAGTTCCATCATAAAAAGTACTTCGGATACACAGTAGCCAGGGGCTGTATGGAGCAGCCGGTCCGCTGTCGGACAGAGGACCGGCTTGCCCGGTTGTTCCTGATATCCGGTCATCTGTTTCTTCTTAATGCAGACATTTCCATAAACAGTTTAATTAAATATGGTCGGTTGGATCCTCCGGTACTGGGGAGGCGTGCTTTTTGTACCCTAAAACAGGCCGGAAACCATGAAAGGATGCAGAAATATGAATTTAAGATCATTGGCGTATCAGCTGAGAAAAGATACGGTTGAAATCATCTGTGCGGGCGGCACCGGACACATTGGCGGGGATATGAGTGTTATGGAAATCCTTGTGGAGCTCTACTTTGAACAGATGAACATCAGCCCTGAAAACAGGGAAGACAGTAACAGGGATTTATTTGTGCTGAGTAAAGGCCATTCCATGGAAGCATATTATGCAGTTCTGGCTGAAAAGGGATTTCTTGATAAACAGGATGTTCTGGAACATTTCAGTAAGTTTGGATCATCCTATATCGGACACCCCAATAATAAGCTTCCGGGGATTGAAATGAATTCCGGATCTCTGGGTCACGGGCTGCCTGTGTGTGTGGGTATGGCAAAAGCAGGCAAGATGGATCACAGGGATTACCGCGTTTATGTGGTGATGGGAGACGGGGAACTGGCTGAGGGTTCCGTATGGGAAGGTGCCATGGCCGCCAGCCAGTATAAGCTGGATAATCTGTGTGCGGTGGTGGACCGAAACCGTTTGCAGATATCGGGAAACACGGAAGATATCATGGGACATGATGACCTTCACGCAAGGTTTGAAAGCTTTGGATGGCATGTCATCAATGTGGCGGATGGAAATGATATTGACCAGCTTCGGGCTGCTTTTAATGAGGCCAGGACAGTCAGGGAACAGCCGGCCGTTCTGATCGCCAATACCATCAAAGGAAAAGGTTCCCCCGTGATGGAGAATAAAGTGAATTGGCATCACCATGTTCCTACAAAGGAGGAATACCAAAGGATCATAGTGGATCTGGATACTGCAAAGGAGGCATTGGCATGATGGAAAAGGGAATAAAAAGAATGGCTGACAAGCAGATGATATGTGAAGTGCTGATGGATGCTGCAAAGGAGGACAGGAACATATTGGCTTTGTGCAGCGATTCCAGAGGGAGCGGATCTTTTACTCCGTTTGCAGATGCCTATCCGGAACAGTTCATTGAGACAGGAATCGCGGAACAGAACCTGGTCAGCATTTGTGCAGGTCTGGCAAAATGCGGAAAGAAGCCGTATGCGGTATCACCGGCTTGCTTTTTGTCAACCAGAAGTTACGAACAGTGTAAAGTGGATGTGGCGTATTCCAATACCAATGTTAAACTTGTGGGAATCAGCGGAGGGATCAGCTACGGTGCTTTGGGGATGAGTCATCATTCTGCTCAGGACATTGCGGCCATGTGCGCAATCCCCAATATGAGGGTATATATCCCCAGTGACCACCTCCAGACCAGGGAACTGGTCAGGTCACTTCTGCATGATGAAAAACCTGCCTATATCCGTGTGGGAAGAAATGCGGTGGACCCTGTGTATGAGGATGGTAAGATAACGTTTGAGATGGACCGTGCAACAATTATCAGGGAAGGGACGGATGTGGCTCTCATAGCATGTGGGGAGATGGTTAGGCGTGCGGTGGATGCCGCTAAGCTGCTGGAACGGGAAGGCATCAGCGCCTTTGTGCTGGATATGTACTGTCTGAAACCATTTGATGAATCCTCAGTCCTAAAGGCTGCTGAATGTGTAAAAGCCGTAGTGACCGTGGAAGAACACGGGCCATACGGAGGTCTTGGCGCCATGGTGGCCCAGGTCATAAGCCGGAACCTGCCCAAACAGGTATGGAATATGTCCCTGCCGGATGCACCGGTGATCACAGGAACATCGGAGGAGGTTTTTGATTACTACGGATTAAACGCGGACGGAATAGCAAAAAAGGCCAGGAAGCTGATAGGGATGTAATGAAGAAGAAAAATGAGGTGACCAGCAATGACAGGTACATACATGATAGGCATTGACCAGAGCACACAGGGAACAAAAGCGCTGTTGTTTGACGAAAAGGGAGCTTTGGTCAGGCGTGAGGATATTCCCCACCACCAGATCGTTAACGACATGGGATGGGTTTCCCATGATGGGGAAGAAATTTATACCAATACAATTTCTGTTGTGGAGAGACTGATTGAAAATTCAGGGATAGACAGAAGACTTGTGGCCGGGGTTGGAATCAGTAACCAGCGGGAGACTTCCCTTGTGTGGGACAGGAAAACAGGCAGCCCGCTGGGGGATGCCATTGTGTGGCAGTGTGTAAGGGCGGCAGAGATATGCGACAGGATAGAAGCGATGGGGATGGAGGAAACCATACGCAAAAAAACCGGATTAAAACTGTCTCCGTATTTTCCCGCATCTAAATTGGCGTGGTTCCTGGAAAATATAGAAGGGGCCGGGGAACGGGCCAGAGCCCACGAATTATGTTTTGGAACAATGGACACCTGGCTGATTTACAGGCTGACCAAAAAACAGTCTTACAAGACGGATTATTCCAACGCATCCAGAACTCAGCTTTTTCATATTTTTGATCTGAAGTGGGATGAGGAGATCTGCCGGGTGTTTGGCATCTGCCCGGAGGATCTGGCCGAGGTCTGCAGTTCGGACAGCTGTTTTGGGAAAACGGATTTTGAAGGCTTTTTCCCTGAACCGATTCCCATACACGGAGTGTTGGGAGACTCCCACGGTGCTCTGCTGGGGCAGGGATGTGTGAAAAAGGGGATGATCAAATCCACTTACGGAACCGGATCATCTATTATGATGAATATAGGAGAAATTCCGGTCTTAAGTTCCCACGGCGTGGTAACGTCCCTGGCATGGGGACTGAACGGGAAGGTAGATTATGTGCTGGAGGGCAATATCAATTATACGGGGGCTGTGATATCCTGGCTAAAGGACGAGGTGGGGCTGGTCCATACTCCGGACGAGACGGAGATGCTGTGCATCCAGGCGGAGAAAGGTGACGGACTCTATTTTATACCGGCATTTACCGGTTTGGGAGCTCCCTACTGGGACAGTTATGCCAGAGGGGCCTTGACCGGCATTACAAGGACTACCAGGAAGCCGGAGATCGTACGGGCGTGTATTGAGTGCATTGCATACCAGATCGCCGATGTGGTGAAGGCCATGAGCCGGGATGCAGGTGTGGGAATCAGGGAGCTGCGCGTAGATGGAGGCCCCACTAAAAACAAGTACCTGATGCAGTTCCAAAGTGACATACTGGACACGCCGGTCCTTGTGCCCCAGGTGGAAGAACTGTCCGGCATGGGAGCTGCCTATGCTGCCGGATTCGGGCTTGGCATATATGGACAGGAAGTATTTGGCTGCCTGAAATATGATCGGTATGATGTGAAAATGGATGATCAGATGAGAGAAAAGATGCATCATGGCTGGCAGGAGGCTGTGGGCAGGGTGGTGTCGCGGTAAGGTAAGAGTAAATACTTCATAATTAAACAGTGAAGAATGACAGAGACGGTCATCCGTAACAGGAGGATCGTCTCCTTTAGATTTATCACAACATCAAGATATCACACCGAGACAGAATGCCGGATCAGGTAACGTTCAATTTCCATGTTTTCTTTTATGAGGAAATCCTTCAGCATTCTGACAAAGGTGGACATGTGAAGCAGGGGCTGCGCATCACGGTGGGTTATGATCTCCACGTTGAGCTTGTGATTTAAGTTCTTAATAGGAAATACATGCATTTTCATTTCGTTGGGCAGCATCCGGTTCATCTGGATCAGACGGATCAGATGAAAACAGGGGGTGATGGTTGCGTAAAGCCCGGTCTGGCATAACTCAATGAGTATATCAAAATTACTGGCTGAAATAGGAATCTTTAATTCGATATCATATTTCATCAGGAACTGACTGATGGCATAGGTAGTGGTGCTGGTATTATGGCCCTGAACAAACGGAACCTCTTTAAAAAGGCTTAAGTCAGCGCCTTTTGGAAATTCCGCCATTCGGATTTCATATGTATCGGGAAAGTAAGTGCGGAGCAGGGTATCTGATATGACCAGATACAGGGAATCTTCGCATACACCGGCTCTGTTGAACATTACATGCTGGCTTGTGTCCACACCCAGGAAGATATCCAATTTGTTGTTGATAAGCTGGAGCTCCAGACGCTTTGTATCATTAAGCTGTACCTGCACGTCTACATTGGGAAAGTCCTTTTGAAACTGCGGAATAAGCTTTGGTATAATGATTCCGCCCCTGGTGGAACTGACGCCAAAATTGATCGTGCCCCGTACCCCTTCGCTGATGTCGCACAGTTCATTGATCATGCTGTCCTCCAGCGCCTGCATCCTTGAAAGGTATCTTAACATGGCATGGCCTTCCGGGGTCAGCTGCAGCCTTGGTTTTCTTTGGAAAAGTGTTACATGATACATCTCTTCCAGGCGTTTGATATGATCACTCAGGCACTGCTGGGTCACAAAAGCGCGTTCCGCAGCCCTGGAAAAATTCAGTTCCTCCGCTGCCAGCAGAAACATCTTAAATCCATTTGTCATGACGATTTCCCCCTTCTGATAACCAGAATAGCATATTAAGATGGAGTACACAAGAAATATCTTGTGTACTAGTGTCTATTTAACTGTTTTTCATTTATAAATGAATGAAATATAATAAATATGTAAATAAAACAGCGCTGTACAATAGATAATCTGGTCAGTTTTGATAAGTAGAGGAGAGGGATAATGGAAAAATGGAAATGTTCACGTGTAGATGGGGATTGTTATAAAAAGAAGAAAACATTTTAGACGCAGCAAGCGGGCGCTGGATTGACCAGGCCCGCTGTGCTGCTTTTTATGTGAATGCAACTTTTAGCTGAATGTTGCTTCCATCTTACTCTGTCAATCCCAAAATCACCGAGGCTGTTGTGCCGTCCGTAATCAGTGTGTCCACCAGCCTGCCTTTGATCGCGCAGGAGATTGCGTGGGCTTTCTGCTTTCCGGAAGCGATCACAACCACATCAGGAACACCGATGATGTGCTGGAATGCAATGCTGACACATCGTTTATTCCAGGTGCAATCCACTTCTTTTCCGTCCTTGTCATAGAAACGGGCGAACATGGCTCCCACAGCCCCTTTCCGGCAGATTTCCTTATACAGGTCGGGTGTCATATATCCCAGCCAGAAATCTTTTGTCTTTATGCTCTCCACATCGCTGACACTGGTAAGGATCATGTCGGAGAACATTCCCTGATTCAGGATCCGCATATTGTTTGTATCCTTACACATGGCAGTGCGCACATAATCATCTTCAATATACAGTGGAAGATTTAAAAAGCTGCCCTGGCCGCTGAACGCATCCGCGATGCTTGCAACAATGCCCTGAGGGGTGTGCTCTGGAGAATTGCATGGAACGGATCCCATGAGCTGTACCGCATGGATCGGGATAGATATGGGTTGCAGCTGCCGGACTGTTTTGGCCAGCGTGCTGCCCCATGAGGTGCCTATTACCATATCCTTTTTAAGCGATTCCATGATATAAGAGGCAGCAAGGTTTCCAACGTCATTCTGGATGTTCTGGGGATCACGGTTTCTATTATTTAATATACGTATCTCTTTTAATGGGAATCTGTTTTTAAAACGTTCTTCCAGTTCATAATGGCGCTCAAAATTATAGTTTATAGTTACCTTGATAATACCCTTTTCCTCTGCTTCCTTCAAAAGGCGGGACACCCTGGTCCGGGAAAGACAGAGCCGTTCGGCAATCTCATTCTGATCCAGGCCGCGTTCATAATAATCACAGGCAACCTCAGCCAGAAGGCTATATTTTTTTAACTCCTTTGGATTCATGTAGATCCCCCTTTTCCCCTTTTATATGAGTTCAGTATAGCACAAAACTGCAACTTCGCAACAAAAAAGCACATATGTGCATATTCACCCAAAAGCGTTCAGGGAAATATAAAACAGCTATAATAAAGTTACAAATGAAAGAGGAGGTCACAGAGATGGCAGAAAATTACAGAGAACCAGAAATACAGTTTGGAGGTTGGACAGCACCGGCAGGTACAGGTATTATTGTAACTGGCGCTGCAAGCGGGATTGGCGCGGCCACAGCAATTCTTGCAGCACAGAGCGGCTTAAAGGTTGCTGCATGGGATGTGGTTGCAGACGGTATAAAGGAAACAACTGAGAGAGCCGGAGTTTATGGGAAGAATATTAAACCGATTCAGGCAGATCTGGCATCCGATGAGGCAGTGGATCAGGCTATGAAAGAAACGCTTGAGTTTTGCAAGCCCTTATACCTGGCCAATGTAGCAGGTCCGAAGATGCTTAACAGCCAGTGGAATTTTCAGGAAGTTGTCGGCATCGCGGTGAGCATGATTCATCGTGTGTGTCTTGCATTTGAGGCTACCGAACCTGGTGAAGGTGCATCCGTTGTAAATGTAGCGGCCCTGGCAGGTGTCTGGGAGGGCGGCGGAGGAGATCCGTGGTATGCATCTGCAAAATCAGCAATTGCAGGGTATACACGCCATCAGGCAGTGGAGTTAAAGGGAAAGGTGAGAATGAACTGCGTATGCCCGGGCGGACCGATTCATACGCCCCGCAATCACAGCGCGGTGGAAGGTTCCTTTATGCAGCACCTGATTGATATTAATCCTATGGGAAGGCCTGGAAGACCGGAGGAAGAAGCTGCGGCAATCATGTTCTACCTTTCACCGGCATCCAGTTACATCAACGGAACGATCCTGGCAGTTGACGGCGGACTGCATATGGCAAGATAATTAAGTCAGAGGAGGAAAATGGAATGGTTACAGATAAAAGGAAAGAGGATTTAGTAAAATCCATCAGGAAATTAGAAGCATATCAGGAAATCCAGAATGAAATGGGGAGAACCATAGCTGCCTTTAATTTCAGGGAGGCGGACAAGGTATTATCACATTTTGCCCTGGATAAGGAAGGCGTCTCCCTGGAGTATGCGGATGAAGGCGTATTTGAGGGACGGGAAGCGGTGGAGACCATCATTAAAGAAGTGGTGGGAGCTGAACCTAAGAAAGGTGAAATGTTGGATATCCAGCTTACCACTCCCATGATTGAGGTGGCAGGAGATTTAAAGACGGCCAAGGCTGTATGGTGGTCTCCGGGTGGTGGGGCGATTGCTCATGAGGACAATGACCCGGAAGCAATCTGGGCATGGGGAATGATAGCGGCGGATTTTGCGGAAGTGGATGGAGAATGGAAAATATGGCATCTGCACTATTTCAGATATATTAAATGCTTATACGAAAAGGGATGGGTGGAAGATACCAGCATGATAAACCGCTTGAATATGCCGGTACATCCGTTAGCTAAGCCTGTGACTTACCACAATCCATATTCGCCGTTATCCGTCAGGGAAGCAATTCCTGCCTGCCCGAGACCGTATGAGACCTACACGGACAGCAGCTGGATGTTGGAGAAAGACAAAACAAAGTAGGGAACGGAGGTTTAAAAGAATGGAGACATATATGGAAGTGCTGAGCGGGCTGACAGATGAAGCGTTCGCTGAATTAGAGGCAAGAGTGGAAAAAATGCTCTCCGTATGGGAAATAAAAAACCTGCGGGGACAGGCGGCAACATTCCATGATGATCAGCATATAGGTGAACCGCGGAGAGAATTAAAAGCACTGAAGCATCCGAGTTTTGATGTGGAAGGGGAGATGGCATTCCGGGCAAAGGCAGTAGTGGACAGCCTGGAAGGTAATTCACTGATTCATCCGCTTACCACACCGATTATCGAAGTGGATGAGACATGCACAAAAGCAAGGGCGGTATGGTGGTCGCTTGGTGTGGAAGGATTGTCAAAGTTCAGGGAGCAGCCATTGGCCATTATCAGCCTTGGTATGGTTCCGGGAACTCATGTAAAGGAAGATGGGGAATGGAAAATCCTCTCCGGCGCATGGCAGAGGACTACAAAGAACGAATATCATAAGGGCTGGGTACACAGCATGGAGCCAACCAACACAAGACCGCCTCTTACACCGGAGCAGGACAGAAACTTTCTTGGGAAATATGCTTACCAGAAGGACGAAGTCAGAAAACCGGTACCGGAACCGCCCAGAAAGGATACATGGGAGCAGTTTCCGGATGAGACAGACGGCAGTTGGCAGTTTGTTAATTTGCAGGAAACAAAATAACAGACGATATTTGACTGAGGCGGCAACCGCGGCAAAAGCAGTATTACATCTGCTTTTGCCGGAACAGCCGCTTTGTGGAAACAGGTCAGGTTAACAGGACTGTATGAATTATGGAATAGACAACATTGCTTTCTTATATCCGTTCGGTTATGATGAATGGGATGTATCCGGGAGCTGGTATATAGATCAGTGAAAGCACAGGGCAGGAGGATACTGTTATGAGTACGGTATATTTTGTAGTTGGTTTGGTGGTTTACATCGGTTTTATGATTGCAATCGGGGCATGGTGCGCAAAAGGAAAATCCAATGGGGAGGATTATCTCACAGGAGGTGGACAGCTTCCGTTCTTTTTGATATTTGCAACCTTATCCGCAAGCTTTATTGGCACCGGTTCATCGGTAGGGGCAACAGCCAACGGCCTGCGGTTTGGCTGGGGGGCGTCTGCCTTTGGGCTTGGAACTGCTCTTGGGCTGATCTTGCTGGTGATATCGGTGAATAAAAGGAGTGTCAGGGAGAAAAATTTTAAAACCATGTCGGAGGAGGCCCAATTTCTATTTGGCGGAAAAAAGAAAATAAAATATTTATTTGCGATACTGATGATGGTGGGCCAGACAGTGGCTTTGGGAACCCATATTACAGGCGGCGCAACCTATCTTTCTTACATAACAGGGATCGATATGCTGATTGCGAAGATAATTACCGTGTTTGCGTTCGGCGTGTATCTTATCATAGGAGGCTATCTGGCTGTGGTCTGGACTGATTTAATCCAGGTGATCATTCTGCTCATTGGTTTTATTACCATTACGATCATGATCATACCAAAGGCCGGCGGATGGAGCGGGATCGTTAACACCCTTGAGACAACCGGCGCGGGAGGCAATCTGAGTCTTTATGGAATAAAAAGTATGGGACTTTTGCCCTGTCTGGCAACGATGGCATCTGTATTTCTCACACAAAACGGATCCTCTGTGGTACGCCTTAGGATTTATACATCCAAGGATGATAAGACGGCCAGAAACAGCCTGCTGTCTGCCGCAGTGGTTGCATTTGTATTTTCTTTTATTCCGGCCATCATCGGTATGGCAGCTTATACCATTGCAACGAAAGAAGGAATTACGTCTATTTTTGAGACGCCGGATTATACATTTTCATTCATTGCATCCCATGTATTAGGGCCGGTTCTGGGGCTGCTGTTCCTGATTTCCGGATTGTCCGCTACTCTTTCCTCTGGAGATTCGGATACGATTGCAACAGTTACGATTTTCATTGAGGATATCGTACCCATGTTAAAGGGAAAGAGAGTAGATGAGAAATCCATGTCCCGTGTGTCAAGGTATGCTACATTTGGAATCCTGATTTTTGCATTTATATCTACCATGTTTGCGTCTGATATCATGAGCTATATTACAAATGTAATGGGAGCGATCATGCCGGCTCTGGCAGTTGCCATGCTGGTTGGAAACCTGTGGGAACGCGCCACGTGGCAGGGAGCTTATATATCAACAATCGTGGGCACTGTTGCCGGACTTGCTTATCTGGTGATCGCGCCGGTGAAAGAGTATGTTACCAATGTGTTTGGGGGGCCGGCCATTCCCTTAGGGGTCTTATCGCTTATGCTCATTGTGGCGGTATCGCTGGTTACACCGGAAGATAAAACGAGTGACAAAGAAAAAATGGATAGGGTCATTGCCCTGCGGGAAGGAAGATAGCGCAGGATGATAGATAGGGAAGATGCGGGGAATCCTTTTAGGATTCTGTAAAAAGCATCTTCCCTTTTATGTTGCATGAAATTTTGACAAAGCACATATGTGCATATTTTACTCAAATGTTCGCCAATCATTCGGCCATGTTATAGTAAAACCAGGAAGTAAATAAGGAGCGTGAGACTCTATGAACATACTGGTTATAGATGTTGGGACATCAAGTATGAGAGGGATTTTGTACAGGCAAAACGGGGAAAAGATATTTGTGAAACAGGTACGGTATCAGCCTGTCCATACTGGAATGGGATGGGTGGAACAACCGGCCCGGGATTTTGAAGATGCGCTGCTTTTAATTGTAAGAGCCTTCAGCTCCAGGCTGGAGAATTTTCAGACGGAGATGGATGCGGTCACCCTGACCGCCCAGCGTTCATCTGTTATTCCGGTTGATGTGAGAGGAAAACCTCTGATGCCTGCCATGATGTGGCAGGACACAAGAAATCATGAGGTTTGTGAGGAATTGGAGGTATATAACGAAACCATATCTTCCATCAGCGGCGCTAAGGTGAACACTGTTTTTTCGGGCAGTAAAATGACATGGCTTAGGCAGAAAAAGCCGGAAGTCTATAACAAGGTACATAAGCTGGTGAATATCCCGGAATATCTGCTTCATATGATGACCGGGGAGTATGTGACAGATTACACCTATGGAAGCAGAAGCAATTTGATGAATCTGCAGACTTGTGTATGGGACCAGGAGTTGTTGGATCTTTTTCAGGTAAAGGAAGAACATCTCTGCCGTCTTATACCGCCCGGTACTGTTTGTGGCAGAATTACAAAAGCGTTTTCAAAGAAATCCGGCCTGAAGGAAGGCTTGCCTGTCATCAGTGCAGGAGGGGACCAGCAGTGTGCTGCGGTGGGGCAGGGAGCATTCCGGGAGGGAGTTGCTTCAATCGTCACAGGGACAGGTGCTTTCCTTGTAACCACAGTGGATGCAGTGCCGGAGTATCGATCCGGGGATATTATCTGTAACTGTTCTGCTGTAAAAGGAAAGTATATTGTGGAAACCAATGTTCTGGCCTGCTGTTCCGCCTTTGACTGGTTCTGCAGAAACTTTTATGATTGGGAAAAGGTTGACTATGAAATGATAAACAGGGAATTGGAGGCAATGTACAGTGAGGATGAGAACTGTATTGTACTTCCATATTTCCAGGGGCGGAGTACGCCGGAATGGAATGCAAATGCAACAGCCGTTTTTGCCAATATAACACTTGGTACAAAGCGAAAGGATATTTTAAAAGCAATCCTTGAAGGCATTTTCATGGAAATCAACAATAACATACAGACCTTACGGCAATATGCAGATATCCACTGTGCTTATATAAGCGGCGGGCTTACAAACAGCAGGGTGCTGAACCATATGCAGGCGGACATTTACGGCATGCCTTTGTATCATATGGAAGATTCGGAGTCAACTGCGGCAGGCGCTTTGATGGTGGCTCTGAAAAATTTGGGAATCTACCAGTCCTATGATGAGGCATTTTCAATGATCAGAAACCCGGAAACTGCGGCAAAATATGAACCCAAAGCAGAACGGCAAAAGCGCTATGTTGATAAGCAGCTGTATATGAATCAGTTATACGATAAAATTTATAAATAATATGGAGGCAGAATATGAGTAAAATAAGTGAAATCTCAAGAGAAGAATGGATTATGAGTACGTTTCCAGAGTGGGGGACCTGGTTAAATGAAGAGATTGAGGCTGAAAAAGTAGCGCCCGGCAATGTAGCGATGTGGTGGCTGGGGTGCACGGGTTTGTGGATCAAGACTCCCCAGGACTGCAACATCACCATTGACCTCTGGTGCGGGAATGGAAAAAGGACCCACGGGGATGGGAAGATGAAGGTGGGTCATCAGATGGCTAATATGTGTGGAGCCAGAGACATGCAGCCGAATCTGCGGGCTGTCCCTTTTGTGATTGATCCGTTTGCAATCAAACAGGTGGATGCAGTTCTTGCCACCCATTACCATCAGGATCATATGAGCGCGGAATATGCAGCCCATGTAATCCAGAGCGGCATGACAACTGTGGATGAAGAGGGGAAGGAGATACCGGTACCATTTATCGGTCCTAAAAAGTCGGTAGAGCTATGGCAGAAATGGGGCGTTCCGGCTGACCGCTGTATGACCGTGAGGCCGGGAGACGTAATCCGGATCCGGGATCTGGAGATTGTGGCATTGGATTCCTTTGACCGTACCTGCATTGTGACGACTGATTCCCAGGGACCTGACAGGGAGGAGTTGACCGGTGTCTGCCCCACAGATATGGATGACAAGGCAGTTAACTATCTGATAAAGACGCCTGGCGGAACAATCTATCACAGTGGAGATTCCCATTATTCTATTTACTTTGCCAGACATGGAAAGGATTTTGAGATCGATGTGGCTTTTGGTTCTTATGGAGAAAATCCGGTCGGTATGCAGGACAAGATGACATCCGTGGATATCCTGCGTATGGCTGAGGCGCTTAGATGTAAGGTGGTAATCCCCATTCATTATGATGTCTGGACTAATTTTATGGCGGATGTAAACGAAATACGTGTTCTTTACCAGATGAAGAAAGAACGCCTGGAGTATCAGTTCCATCCGTTTTTCTGGGAAGTAGGGGGCAAGTATACATATCCGGCGGACCGTGATAAAACTGCATACCATCATAGGCGAGGATTTGAGGACTGTTTTGAAGCGCCTCAGAATATTCCGTACCGTTCATGCCTGTAGGAGGTAGCTGTATGAAAGTAACAAAAAAGGTAGTTGGAAATCTGGAAAAGTGTTATTCTCTGGCCATGCTGGATTATAAGCATACCCGGCATTTTCTGGTGGCGGCAGAAAAAGTAAATAAGTGTTTGCTCTATGATTTGGAAGGAGAACTGGAAGAAACTGTCTGGGAACAGCCGGGAGGCGTCATGTCCATGGTCCAGGTTCCTGGAACAGATGGGCAGTTTCTGGCAACTCATCAGTTTTATTCCCCCAATGACTCGGCCCAGGCAAAAATAGTGATTGCAACGCCAAAAGATCGTTGTGGCTGGGAAATAAGAACTCTTGTAAATCTGCCGTTTGTTCATCGGTTTGACATTTTTAGCAAGGGGGGAGTGAATTACCTGATCGCCTGCACCCTGAAATCCGGTCATGAGTATAAGGATGATTGGTCCATGCCCGGAAAAATATATGCAGCAGTGCTGCCGGATGATCTTGGCCGGTTTAACGGGACTGACCAACTGGAACTGACAGTGATCTGTGATAATATGCCTAAAAATCATGGATATTACAGATACAAGCGTGAAAATGGGGAGGGAGCGGTCATATCCTGCGAGAGAGGGGTGTTTCTCATAACCCCGCCTGATACTCCGGATGATTCATGGAATACAGTACAGCTCATCGGTATTCCGGCCAGCGATGCAGTATTGGTTGATCTGGACGGCTGCGGCGAAGAGGAGTTGTTTGTCATGTCACCATTTCATGGAGATACGGCCAGCATCTATAAAAAGCACTGGGGCCGGTATGAAAAGATTTATGAATATCCGGAAAAGGCGGAGTTCCTGCATGCTTTATATGGAGGCGATATAGGGGGAATACCAACCGTGGTTGTCGGACATCGCAAAGGTGCAAGGCGGCTTCTGGCTTTCCGGTCCGATAAAATGGGCAGTTATAAGGTACAGGTGTTGGATCAGGATACGGGGGCAGCCAATGTACTCCATTATAAGAAGAATGGAATGGATATAATGATAGCCGCGAACCGTGAGACAGACGAGATCGCGATGTATGAATTTGAGGAAGAAACGTGTAAATAATGTGAGGAAGGTGGCAGCATGAAAGCATATACCATTGGTTTATATGAAAAGGCCATGCCCCCGGAGCTGACGTGGAGACAGAAGCTCACAGCCGCGAAGGAATCCGGTTATGACTATGTGGAGATCAGCATTGATGAGACGGATGAAAAGATTGAACGGGTATATATGTCAAAACAGGAACGTCTTGAACTAGTTCGATGCATGTTTGAGACCGGCATTCCCATCCGTTCCATGTGTGTAAGCGCACTGACCAGATTTTCACTTGGAAATGAGGATGCAATTCTCCGGAAAAAGGGAATGGAGATCATTGAAAAGGCGATTGAACTGGCGGATGACCTGGGAGTCCGTATGGTCATGATTCCTGGATATGACGTATATTATGGGCAGTCCACACCGGAAACTCAAAAAAGGTTTGCATCCAATCTGAAAAAGGTAGCACAGATCGCGGCAAGTTATGGGGTGCTGGTAGGAATGGAAACAATGGAAAACAATTTTATGAATACGGTATGGAAGGCAATGTACTATGTACAGCAGATTGATTCTGTATATATGAGCATTTACCCGGATTCCGGAAATATTAAAAATGCCGCTGCGGTCCTGGGCAATGATGAGATTCAGGATCTTATGGCTGGAAAAGGGCATGTCACATCGCTGCATTTAAAAGAAACCATGCCGGGAAAGTTCAGGGAGATACCATATGGAACCGGACATGTAGACTTTGAGAGGACCATTGAGGCAGCCTGGACGATTGGGGTCAGAAAGTATGTGACGGAGTTCTGGTACAAGGGAAGTGAAAACTGGCAGGGTGATCTTCTATGCGCAAATCAGAAGATGAGAAGCATACTGGACCAGTTGGCTTCGGAGGGAGAAACGGAGGTTAGAGTGTGTTAAAACTTCAGAGGAGGAGAGGGAGGTAAGAGTGTGTTAGAACAGTTGAAAGAGGAAGTATACAGGGCCAATATGCTGCTTCCCAAGTACGGTCTTGTGACATTTACATGGGGAAATGTGAGCGGGATTGACCGGGAAAAGGGATTATTCGTTATTAAACCCAGCGGTGTGGAGTATGACTGTCTGCGGCCGGAGGATATGGTTGTAATGGATTTGGACGGCAGGAAGATAGAAGGGATATACAATCCTTCATCTGACACAGCAACGCATATAGAACTTTACCGCGCATTTTTAACCATAGGAGGTATCGTTCATACCCATTCCCCATGGGCTGCCAGCTGGGCACAGGCAGGGCGCGCCATTCCGTGTTATGGAACAACTCATGCGGACTATATGTACGGCGATGTACCCTGTGTCAGAAATCTGAATCCCGAAGAGATAGAAGAAGCATACGAGAAAAATACGGGAGTTCTGATAGCCCGGGAATTTGCGGTCAGGGATTACACTGCAATGCCTGCGGTTTTGTGCAGGAATCATGGGCCGTTTACCTGGGGGAAAAATGCAAATGAGGCGGTACATAATGCGGTAGTACTTGAAGAATGTGCCAAAATGGCGGCCAGGTGTGAGCAGATCAACCCGGATGTAAACCCGGCTCCACTGGAACTGCAGGATAAGCATTACAAACGGAAACATGGTAAAGATGCTTATTATGGTCAAAGGTAGAAGGGAGGATCAAGCATGAAATATAAAAATTTATTTACGCCTGCCAAAATCGGTTCCGTGACAATTAAAAACCGGTTTGCCATGGCTCCTATGGGGCCCCTGGGACTTGCAGATGACCAGGGCGGATTTAACCAGCGGGGGATTGATTATTATACGGCCAGGGCAAAGGGCGGAACCGGCCTGATCATTACCGGTGTTACATTTTCGGATTGTCAGGTAGAGACCCAGAGTATGCCTAACTGTCCAAATTCTACTTATAATCCAGTCCATTTTATAAGGACAAGTAAAGAAATGACAGAGCGGATCCATGCGTATGGGAGTAAGATATTTCTTCAGATGTCAGGAGGATTCGGGAGGGTGACGATACCTACGAATTTGGGAGAATTTCCGCCCGTGGCGCCGTCTGAGATCCAGCACCGGTGGCTGGATAAAACATGCAGGCCCCTCAAGACGGACGAGATCCGCAGCATTGTAAAATCCTTTGGGGATGGGGCATACAATGCAAAGCGGGGTGGCTTTGACGGAGTTCAGATTCATGCGGTACATGAAGGATACCTGTTGGATCAGTTTGCGATATCCATGTTCAATTTGAGGACAGACCAGTATGGCGGTTCATTGGAAAACCGGCTCAGGTTTGCCAGAGAGGTAGTTGAGGAGATAAAGTCCCGTTGCGGTCAGGATTTCCCCGTTACACTTCGGTATAGCGTAAAGAGCATGATCAAGGACTGGAGAGAAGGTGCTCTCCCCGGAGAAGAGTTTGAAGAGATGGGGCGGGATATAGAAGAGGGGATCGAAGCGGCCAGACTTCTGGTTTCCTACGGATATGACGCACTGGACACAGATGTTGGAACCTACGATGCCTGGTGGTGGAACCATCCGCCGATGTATCAGGAAAAGGGGCTCTACAGACCGTATTGTAAATTGATGAAGGATACGGTGGATGTACCCATCCTGTGTGCGGGCCGTATGGATGACCCGGATATGGCATTGGATGCTATTGAACATGGGATCTGCGATCTCATCGGTCTTGGCAGACCTCTTCTTGCAGACCCGGACTATGTAAATAAACTCCGGACAGGCAGATTGGATGAAATACGCCCATGTATCTCATGCCAGGAAGGGTGCATGGGCCGTGTACAGGAATATTCCATGATCAACTGTGCTGTAAATCCACAGGCTGCACGGGAGCGGGTAACTGCGTATGCACCTGTTATGAAGAGTAGAAAGGTCATGATCATCGGAGGAGGTGTGGCTGGCTGTGAGGCCGCAAGGGTCCTTGCCATCAGAGGACACAAACCGGAAGTATATGAGCGCCAGCCCTGGTTGGGCGGTAATCTGATACCGGGAGGCGCTCCTGATTTTAAGGAGGACGATCTGGCACTGGCAAAATGGTATGAGAATCAGCTGAAAAAACTGCGGGTCCCGGTTCACTTTAACACGGAAGTTACGAAGCAGGATGTGATGGCGGAAAATTATGACTGTGTGATCATTGCAACTGGTTCTGTACCTAAAAAGTTTTCCCTGGGAGACGATGCACACGTTTACACAGCATCCCAGGTGTTGATGAAAGAAAAAGAATGTGGGGGCACAACCGCAGTGATCGGCGGGGGTCTGGTTGGCTGTGAGACTGCACTGTGGCTTGCAAAGCAGGGGAAAAAAGTAACGGTTGTTGAGGCGATGGATCAGATTCTGGCAGTCAACGGACCGCTGTGCCACGCCAATAAGGATATGCTAAAGCACCTGGTTCCCTATCACGGGATTGAAATAGTGACCGGTGCCAAAGTTACGGAATATAAAGACGGACAATTGTCATGGAAGGTGAACGGAAGGCAGCAGGAGATAACCTGTGACAGCGTGATTCTGGCAGTTGGCTACAAGGAAAATAGTGGATTGTATCAGGAATTGAAATATGACATTCCGGAACTGTATCTTCTTGGGGACGCCAGACAGGTATCAAATATTATGTATGCAATATGGGATGCATTTGAGGTGGCAAATAGTATAGAGTGACAGGGGAGACTAGAAAATAAGGGGATTTGTATGTTTGATATGACAAACATATGGATGTTCTGAAAAAGGTGCGGATTGAACACAGCATTGAGAGCGGAAGTGTGGTGCTGGCCAATGCAAACGAGAGAGGCGAGGATATTATAGCCTGCGTTCCGTCCGGTACATGTAAAATCATAAGTTGACTTTACCCATATTTAATGATAAACTCTTAAACAAAAGAGGTGCAATATAGGAATTTTTGTCAGCAGAGATACCATTCATGTACCAGTTTTTATGTCAGTGGGGATATTCATCATAATGGAATACAGGAAGTATTCCGGCCGTTGACCTGGGGTATCAACATACAGATTCTGAACCGAAGTCAGATCATATCACCAGAAGGTGATTCTATTTTGTCAAATAGAATTCCTTCTGTTTTTTGTGTCACAGTAAAAATAAACCACCTGCTCTGCAGGTGGAGGGAATATCTTCAGATAAAAGCAACTCCTGTGCTAAACTAGATGTAGGTCTGCAAACCACAAATAAAAAGCACAGGAG